>VYLP01000040.1_pt1 | contig 96977 bp, 88 predicted proteins | sample 5114311 | NCBI WGS metagenome assembly VYLP01 (sample SAMN12291775, study PRJNA351875) | freshwater metagenome | isolation source: freshwater lake | place: USA: Michigan, Lansing Lake | collected 2013-08-14 | reverse complement strand
CAATAACCCGCAGCAGGCCTTTGTTGGGCAGTTGATCGTCGAGGATGCCCGGTATATCCATGACACCGCGCCGTTGTCGGTGCCTTGGGGTTCGCCGCCCCCGGTGACGATTCCGGACACCATATTGAGTGCCCCCACGGTCTCCTTAAACATTGCAAGCCTGGCGACGGCACCCGCGACGTTGACGATCTCTGGATTGCCAGCCTTCGTCACCAAGGGCCACATCCAGTTGCAGATGAGGGCGGAAGGCAACTTTGGTGCGCAAGTTGCAGGAAGCCAAAGTCTAGTGCCTTGGAGTGGAGGGCTAACGTCGCAGAAAGTGCTGATCACTTATGCCCCGCCGACGGGCGTGATGGTACCGGTTTGGACGGAAGTTGCCGAAATGTCATGCACCATGGCACAGGGCGAATCTGTTTATACTGGAATCAGTCCAGAACTCACAAAGGGGCTTTACTATGGCAACGTCTTCGCATTAACCTAAATGATGCTGAGCATCATGAAAGGCTTGAAACCCTCTACTTCAACAATTACGAATATGACTTGAAGGCCTTTTTGTTGGCCAGAACAGGTAGTTCGACAGTTCCAGGAAACTGCTACGATGTGAATGGATTTCTTATGCTGTTACATTTGGCTCAAGGAATCGAAGTGATAGGTCAGAACGTCAGTTTGACTGATCCGGTGAAGATGTTTCTCACTAATCCGTTCTGCCCTGTTGGTTCTGACTCTTCGATGGATGCCAACTACATACGAGTTCCATTAAGCGTGCATTTTCATTGTACAGTCGATGGTCTAGTTCACGATGCTGCACTTGCATACTATCACAATCTCGATGGATCCTCATACAAGAATCCAGCGTGGCTTTGGCACAATTTGAACTCTTGGCAGGTCATTAGTGGTAACGTTGCATTTGGGCAATGCTACCGGGAGGTCGATTTTAGCAACGATCCAAGTCAACTGTCTCCTTTATATGGGTGCTACGTGTTCCAACCAGGCCCTGCAGGGCCAGTTGCAGAAGTAAGGCCTGCCGACTATAAGTATGTGGAGGCAGTTAAGTGATCTGCGCTATGTTGATAGTGCTCGAAGCAGCAGCTAATAGCCCACTTGACAGCCTCTTGAATTCCCGAGATTTTAGCGTATTCGCGCAGTCATCTGATCCTGTTGACAACGGCCGCGGCCGTGCGACTCGAATGGTCTGCCTTGAACGCGACGGCCGATTAAAGTTCTTGGTAACAACGAACGAGAACAAGAGGAGTCCTATCAGCATCCATGAGGGGCGTCATTCTCAGCGCGTTGTGCAAATCGATACTGGTCCAGTATTGCATCCTGACGGGAACCCCATTGGCGTACTTGTACGGCCTACCCGGGAATCGATTCTGCTTCGCTTAGGGCATGCAAGGTACGGCGATACCGTTGAAACAGCAAGTAATAGTTGGATTGTTGGAAGTTCGAGTGTGACGTCATTCCCTTGGATGCCGACAGGGGTCGATGGTAGGAATGCGACTTGGGGAGCAGAAAAGGACGCGCACGTTATTTTCAAGTCGTCCGTTATGCGCTGGCATCAAAGCGATGCGACCGGAGCATGGATGTTTGTAGACAACATCCAACGCGTTGCCGGACGGGAGATGGTGGCCAAGGTAGACAAGGACCAGAACGTCTACGTGGACATGAACGAGCTGAGCCGCCATCGAGGTTGGAACTTCACCATCAGCCTGGAGCCCGCCCGCGCGGACGTCCGCATTGGTGGTGACCTGATCCGGATCTATCCGGGTGCGGACCGCATCCACATCAACGACGAGCTCGTGACTCTCCCAGGCACCGTGCCTACCCAGGGCTACGGGGTCTACCTCCCGCTTCGGCTCCTGCAAGAGCGCGGCTATGTCCCCGCCGAAGGCTAAGGCACTTCCCGGGCGCTAGGCACCCGGGACCGCCGAGCCCGGGCACGCCGTATACTCAAGTAGCGCAGGTTCGCCGATGTATCAGGCTCCCCTCCCCACCGAATACGCCCAACTGACGGACGAACAGGCCGCCGCCCGCATCCGGGCCGCCAAGGCCGCCCTGGGCAAGCGACTGGTGATTCTGGGGCACCACTACCAGCGCGACGAGATCATCGTCCACGCGGACTACCGGGGCGACAGCTACAAGCTGGCCAAGGACGCCAATCTGCACCCCGAGGCCGAGTTCATCGTCTTTTGCGGCGTGCACTTCATGGCCGAGAGCGCCGACATCCTGACGCCGGACAATCAGATCGTGATCCTGCCCAACCTCGCGGCCGGGTGCAGCATGGCCGACATGGCCAACATTTTCCAGGTGCGCAACGCCTGGCGGCAGATCAGTGAGGTCCTCGGCGATGTCGCCGCCCCGCTCAGCGCCCACGCCGACCCCGCCCAGCCCCGTGGGGCCAACGCGGTGGTGCCCGTCACCTACATCAACAGCGCCGCGAACCTCAAGGCCTTTGTGGGCGAGCACGGCGGCACCGTATGCACCAGCACCAACGCCCGGCAGGCCCTGGAATGGGCGCTGACGCAGGGCGAGAAGGTGCTCTTCTTCCCCGACCAGCACCTGGGGCGAAACACGGCCTGGCGCATGGGGTTCGACCCCGAACGCGACATGGTGGTGTGGGATCCGTTCCGCCCCTACGGCGGCAACACCCCCGAACGGCTGCGCGAGGCCAAATTCTTGCTGTGGAAAGGTCACTGTAGCGTGCACAAGCGCTTTACGGTGGAGCAGATTGAGGCGGCCCGGGCCGCGCACCCCGATGTGCGCGTGATCGTCCACCCGGAATGCACGCTGGACGTGGTGCAGGCCGCCGACGATGCGGGCAGCACCGAATACATCATCAAGGCCGTGACGGCCGGGGCACCGGGCTCGGCTTGGGCAGTGGGGACGGAAATTAACCTCGTCCGCCGCTTGGCCAACGAGCTTCCGGACCGCACCGTGGTGTGCCTGGATGACCAAATCTGCCCGTGCAGCACCATGTACCGCATCCACCCCACGTTCCTGTGCTGGGTGCTGGAGCGGCTGGTGGCGGGCGAAGTGGTGAACCAGGTGCGCGTGCCCGACGCCGTGGCCGAGTGGGCGAGGGTGGCGCTGCGCCGGATGCTGGAAGTGACCGCCGCGCCAACTCGGGATTAAGTTAGGAACCCCGAAGGTCGTCCACCAGGCCGACCGAGCTGAACCGCAAGAGCGACGGCTGCAAGAACCCGTCGCCCAAAATCTGCTCCACCAGCGAGAGGTAGGGCGCGGCGTCGGCAAAGCTCTCCACCCCGCCGCCAATCACCAGCCCTCGGGGGACGTTGGTTTCGTTGTGCCAGTCCGCCAGGGCGTGCAGCATGGGCTCCACCACTTCGGGCGAAACCACGTCCGATTCCTTGCCCGTGCAGGTCTTCACAAACTCGGCCCCGTTCACCAGGGCGCACATGGTGGCCCGGTAAATCGTCAGGCGGTTGGCGAGTTCGCCGGCGCTAATGGTGACCTTGAACGTGGAGGTGTGAGCGGCCTCGCGCAGCTCACTGATCCAGCCGCTCAGCGCCATCCAATCCTTGCTGCGGGCCATGTAGCGGGGGATGACGACCTCAATCTCGTCCACTTCCATCGCAGAGCAAGTGGCAACTTCAATGGTGGCGGCCTCCAGGGTGGTGAGGCCGTGCGGAAAGCCCCCGGCCACGGTGCTGAGGCGCACGCCCCGGCCCCCCAGCGCCCCCTGCCCGGCCAGGACAAAGGCGGGATAGACGCACAGCGCGGCCACGGGGGGCAGGCCTTCGGGTTGGTCGCACAGGGCCCGGCTCAGCATCGCGATCTTGAGGGGGGAATCGAATCCTTCCAGGCACTCGACCTCGAGCAGGCCGTGGGTTTGCGCCACGCGCTCTGGTGTTCGATCCAGGGGCAACGGGTAGTTCACACCCGGCGGAGGCCCGTAACTGAGGAGGTCTCTAAGCCTTGGGTCCATGATCCAGGGGCGCGCCCAAACAGGCTTCGAAAAGTCGAATCCCCCGGGTGGCCACAATGCTTCCCAGGCCGGCCATCAGCAGCAAAAGAATGACCCGCGTGACGGTGGTGCCCACGCCATCCACAATGCCCTGCAACTGCACGGGCTGGCCGTTCTTATCGGCGCCGACCACGGCCGCCACCGGGGTGGTGAAGACCTGATACGCCTGCCAGAACGTGAGCACCACTAAACCCACGCCGATGACGAAGGTGATGGTGGCCAGGGCCATTCCCCAACTCGCGCCCGGCGGACGCACGGGCCGGGTGGGGGCCGAAGATGTCGAAGGGGTCTCCTCCACGGTTGCGCGTAGGATACCGGGTCGGCTGAGGGCGGCGTCGGTAAACTCCTGTCATGATTTCTGTTCCCGCCGGCCTGATTGAAGGCCTCAAGTTCGATGACAACGGGTTGATCCCCGCGATTGCCCAGGATGCGGACAACGGCGACGTGCTGATGATGGCGTGGATGAACGCCGAGAGCCTGCGCCGCACGCTGGAAACGGGCCGCGCGACGTACTGGAGCCGCAGCCGCCAATCGTTTTGGGTGAAGGGCGAGACGAGCGGGCACACGCAAGAAGTGGTGCGCCTGAGCGTGGATTGCGACCAGGATTGCTTGCTGATGCAGATCCGGCAGGTGGGCGCCGCGTGCCACGAGAACTTCCGCAGTTGCTTCTACCGCGATGTGACGGAAGAAGGACTGACGCAGAACCAGGTTCGCCTGGTGGATTGAGGCGGTGGAAGTCGTCGCCCGCGAACTGAAGGCGCACCTGCGGCGGCTGGCCGTGTGGTCCGGCTTTTCGTTGGTGGCGGGCGGGGTTTTGCTGGGCATGCAGCAGGGTTCGGCGGGGGTGATGACGGCGTCGTGGGCGGTGATCAACCTCATCATCGTGGCCCTGAGCTGGAAAGGGAAGCCACCGGCGAGCTATCAGAAGTTCCGGGAGTTCTTGGCGTTCAATCAGGGGCTCAATCTCATGTACATCGCAGTGGGGCTGACGCTTGGCTTGGCTGCCGGGCCGCCGGATGTGCGCGCCAATGGCTGGGCGGTGGTGCCGCAGGGGTTGGCGTTGCTGATTCTGGACGGCATCTTGATGGCCCGAACGTCCACTCCCCCCGCCGAGCCCACCGGGTAAGACCGAACCCATGCCGCACGCACTCGTGCTTGCCGGAGGGTGGGATGGCCACCACCCCGGCGCCTTCGCTGACCTCTACCGCTCTTGGCTCACCGCCGATGGATTCGAGGTCGAGGTGATTGAAGACCTCGCCCAGATGGACCGCATCGCCAAGTACCGCAAGGGCGACCTCTTTGTCCCCCACTGGACGATGGGGCCGGGCCTGGGCGAGAACGCCAGCAAGGTCTATGAAGCCGTCGCCAAGCGCGGCGTAGCCGTGGCCGGCTGCCACGGCGGCATGTGCGACGCCTTCCGCGAAGACAGCGAGTGGCAGTTTATGACCGGGGGCCAGTTTGTGGCGCACCCCGGCAACGATGGCCTGCGCCACCTCATCCACATCGGTCCGCGCCGCCACGCCATCACCGAAGGACTGACCGAATTTGAGGTTGCCACCGAGCAGTACTACATGCACGTGGACCCGGCGGTGAAGGTGCTGGCCTACAGCACGTTCCCGCAGGCCGCCGCCCCCGGGCCGCATGGTAAGCAGCGCTGCCGCATGCCGGTGACGTGGACCAAGCAGTACGGCCGAGGCCGGGTTTTCTACTGCTCGCTGGGCCATCACCCCAACGTTTTCGACAACGAAATGGCCGCCAAGATGCTCAGACGGTGCCTCCGGTGGGCCGCCGGTTGGCGAGAGTTGAACTAGCCTCGCCGGTATCCTTCGCTCCAATGAGCGACTTAAGATTGATCCCCCTGGGCGGGGCCGGCGAAATCGGAAAGAATTGTACGGTACTTGAACAGGGCGACGATCTCATCGTCATTGACTGCGGCATCTCGTTCCCCCACGCCGAGCAGTATGGGGTGGACATCGTCATCCCCGACTTCACCTATCTCATCGAGAACAAGGATCGGATCAAGGGACTGTTCATCACCCACGCGCACGAGGACCACATCGGGGCGATCTCGTTCTTGCTACCGCACATTAGTTGCCCGATCTACGGCACCAAGCTCACACTGGCCCTGATTGAACTGCGCCTGGACGACCGCTGGAAGGGGCCGATGCCAAAGATGGTGGAAGTGAAGCCCGGCGCCAAGGTGCCGGCAGGCGACCTGGAAGTGGAATTTGTGCGCGTGACGCACTCCATCCCCGAGACGTGCGCCCTGGCCATCCGCACTCAGCACGGGATTGTGCTGTTCACGGCCGACTTTAAGTTCGATTTCACACCGGTGGACCGGCAACTGACCGACATGGCCCGGCTGATTGAGTTGGGGCAGGAGGGCGTTCTGCTTCTGGTCAGCGACTCCACCAATGCCACCACGCCGGGCTGGGGACTGAGTGAAAGCGCGGTGACCGAGGGCCTGCGGCCGTTGGTGGCCGGGGCGCGGGGCCGGGTGCTCATCACCACCTTTAGTAGCCACCTTCACCGGATGCAGCAAGCGATTTTGATCGCCCACGAGTTTGGCCGCAAGGTCGTCATCATGGGTCGCCGCATGGAGCAGACCCTGAACCTGGCGCGGCAGATGGAATACGTGCGGTTCCCGCGCGAAACGCTGATTTCGATGGACGAAATGAGCGACTATCCGCCGGAGCAACTGATGGTGCTGCTGACGGGGAGCCAGGGCGAACCCAACGCCGCCCTTAGCCAGATGTCGCGGGGCGAATACCGCCGCCTGAAGGTGCACGAAGGCGACACGATCGTCTTCAGCACCCGCCCGATCCCGGGCAACGAGGGCGAAATCAACCGCGTCATCAACAACCTGGTGCGGCGCGGCGCGAACGTGATTACCGACGCCCCGACCCCCATCCACGCGAGCGGCCACGGCTACCAGGACGAGCTGAAGACGATGATCACGCTCACCAAACCGTTCTATCTCGCTCCGGTGCACGGTGAACCCCTGCACCAGAAGGCGTACAAGGAGATGGCGCTGGCCATGGGCCACGCCCCCCACCGCATCTTTGTTCTGGACAACGGTGACCCGCTGGAACTGGACGAGCAGAAGGCCTGGCTGGGCAAGCCGGTGACCACTGGCGAAGTGATGATTGACCAGAACGAGGGCCGCCCGATTGAAATGGACGAGCTGCGGGCGCGCCAGCAGATGGCGCACGACGGGATTGTGATGGTGACCCTGGCCGTGGACCGCGACGGCACGATGGTGGCCAACCCGCACGTGGAAGCCCACGGGGTGTGCGGCGGCGACGACGTGGTGCCGGAGATCCAAGACATGCTGCGCGGGGCGATTGGGCGCTTGACGGAGTTTGAGATGCAGGAGACGGATTACTTCCGTGCCACCATTGAACAGCAAGTGCGTAAGGTGCTACAGGCCAAAACCCGCCAGCGCCCGAAGGTGCTGACGACAATCTTGGTGACCAAGTAACGCCCTAGCTCACCGGGACGCGGTCTCGCGCCAAGAGCGGGGCGAGGAAGCGGCCGGTGTGCGAGGTCGGGTGGGCGACGATGGCTTCCGGCGGGCCGGCCACCAGCAAAGTGCCGCCACCGCTACCGCCTTCCGGCCCCAGGTCAATCACCCAGTCGGAGGTCTTGATGACGTCCAGGTTGTGCTCAATCACGACCACGGTGTTGCCCCCTTCTACCAGCCGGTGCAGCACCGTGAGCAGGCGATTCACATCCTCGAAGTGCAGGCCCGTGGTGGGTTCATCCAGGATGTAGAGGGTGCGCCCGGTGGCGCGCTTGCTGAGTTCTTCCGCCAGCTTGACGCGCTGGGCTTCACCCCCGGAAAGGGTGGTGGCGGGCTGCCCCATGCGGATGTAGCCGAGGCCGACATCCAGGAGCGTCACCAGCTTGCGGTGGATCTTGGGGATGGGCGCGAAGAATTCGGTGGCTTCCTCAATCGTCATCTCCAGCACGTCGGCGATGGTCTTGCCCTTGTAGCGCACTTCCAGCGTTTCGCGGTTGTAGCGCTTGCCCTTGCACAGCTCGCACGGCACGTAGACGTCCGGCAAAAAGTGCATCTCGATCTTGATGATGCCGTCGCCCCGGCAGGCTTCGCAGCGGCCGCCCTTCACGTTGAACGAGAAACGCCCCTGGGTGTAGCCGCGCATCTTGGCATCGGGGGCCATGGCGAACAAAGCCCGGATGAGGTCGAAGGTGCCGGTGTAGGTGGCCGGGTTGCTGCGCGGGGTGCGCCCGATGGGCGACTGATCAATGTCAATCACCTTGTCGAACTGGTCCACGCCCCGGATTTCGCGGTGGTGCTCCCACGCACTGCGCGTACCGAAAAGTTCGAACATCAGGCGCGGGTGCAGGGTGTCTTGGATAAGCGTGGATTTGCCGCTGCCGCTGACCCCGGTGACGCTGACGAAGCACCCCGCCGGGATGTGGAGGTCCACGCCCTTGAGGTTGTGCCCGGTGGCGCCGTAGAGGCTGAGCCAGCCCGGCCCGCCGGGTTCGGGGGCTCGGGGCTCACGGCGTTGGGCGGGCACTTCAATCTTCTTGTCCCCGCGCATGTAGAGCGAGGTGGGCGAATCGCGCTGGATGAACTCTTCGTAAGGGCCCTCGTTCACCACGTAGCCCCCGTGTTCGCCCGCGCCGGGGCCAAGGTCCACCAGCCAGTCGGCGGCGCGCATGGTGTCCTCGTCATGTTCCACCACCAGCACGGTGTTGCCGAGGTCACGCAGGCGTTTGAGCGTTTCAATTAGCCGGGCATTGTCCCGTTGGTGCAATCCAATGCTGGGCTCGTCCAGCACGTAAAGGCAGCCCATCAGACCGCTCCCGATCTGGGTGGCCAGGCGGATGCGCTGGGCTTCGCCACCGGCCAGGGTGTTGGCGCTGCGGTCGAGGGTCAGGTAGGTCAACCCCACGTTGTCGAGGAAGTGCAGACGCTCGGTGATCTCTTTGACGGCGCGCTCCCCGATCGCCCACTGGCGGGCGGAAAGCCGCTCGGGCAGGTTGCGGAAGAACGCCAGCGCATCCCCCACGCTCATGGCGGCGATGTGCGAAATGGTCTTGCCGTCAATGAGGACGGTCAGGCTCTCGGGCTTCAGGCGCTGACCCTGGCACACGGGGCACGGGCGGGTGCTCATGTATTGCCCCAGGTCGTTCTTCACCCATTCGCTTTCGGTGTTCTCCCACTTGCGGCGGAGAATGGCGATGACGCCCTTCCACTCGGTGGTGAAGGTGCGCGTGCCCTTGCCGTACTTCATCTGCACCACCAGCGGGTCGTCGTGGCCGTGCCACACGTACTGCATCTGGTTTTCGGTGATCTCGCTCACCGGCAGGCTGGCGTCGAACCCGATGGCGCGGCCTAGTGCGTCCAGCACCTCCGGCCACCACTCCTTGGTTTCGCCGCTCTTGTAAACGAACGGGCGGATGGCACCATCTCGAAGCGGCAGGGTGGGGTCGGTGATGATGAGGTCGGGGTCGAATTCCGTGCGGGTGCCCAGGCCGGTGCATTCCGGGCACGCGCCATAGGGCGAGTTGAACGAGAACATCCGGGGCTCAAGCTCGGGCAGGGTGAAGCCGGAAACGGGGCAGGCGTAGTGCTCGCTGAAGACTTCCTCGCGGGGTTCGGGAGCGTCAGGCTCTTGGATCGTGAGGACGGCCAGCCCCTTACCAAGCTTGAGGGCGGTTTCCACGCTCTCGGTGAGGCGGCGCTGGACGCCGTCCTTCAGCACAATACGATCAATGACGACCTCGATGGTGTGCTGTTCGTAGCGGGCCATCGGGATGTCGTCGCTGACTTCGTAAATCTCGCCATCCACCCGCACGCGCACAAAACCTTGCGAGGCGATTTCCTTGATCTCCTTTTTGTATTCGCCCTTGCGGCCGCGCACGATGGGGGCGAGGACTTGCAGGCGAGTGCCCTCGGGGTAGGCCAGCACCCGGTCCACGATCTCATCGGGGGTTTGCCGGCTGATGGGCAGGCCGGTGGCGGGGGAGTGGGGGATGCCCACGCGGGCATAGAGCACGCGCAGGTAGTCGTAAATTTCGGTAACGGTACCGACCGTGGAGCGGGGGTTGCGGCTGGTGCTCTTTTGGTCGATGGAGATGGCGGGGGAGAGGCCTTCCACGTGGTCCACGTCGGGCTTGTCCATCTGCCCGAGGAACTGACGGGCGTAGGCGCTCAGGCTCTCTACGTAGCGGCGCTGGCCCTCGGCAAAGATGGTGTCGAACGCGAGGCTGCTCTTGCCGGAACCGCTGAGGCCGGTGACCACCACCAGCTTGTTGCGCGGGATGGCGATGCTGATGTTCTTGAGATTGTTCTCCCGGGCCCCGTGCACCACGATCTGGTCCGCCTTGGCGGCAGGCTCGATCAGGGGTTCTTGGGCGCGGGTGCGTTCCGACATGATAGGTAGACAAATGATAACATGTCAGGGCGGGTTGTGTCATCCCCCGCGTAGGGCCGAAAGAGGCCGCCGGTGATGTATCATGCGGCCATGCGGTACGGGCTTCTTTTCCTCGCCTTGTCTCTTGCTTTGGTGGGTTGCACGCCGCCCGCCGCCGATGAATCTACGACGTCACCGGATTCGACGTCAGCCGCCGCGCCGGGGGCTGAGACCGGCGGGGCCGCCACGTCCGCCGATAGTTCTCAGGGCAACGTGGGCGTGATGCCGAGCGCGGCCGGCGGGTTGGCTCCGGTGCAGAATCCCGAAGCCCTGCAGGGGGCCGGGGGCGGGGGGGTGCAACAGGCCGCCAAGGACCGGGCGCGCAACGTGGGCGGGGCATCTTCCGCCGACCAGATGCCGACGGACGAGTAAGGGAAGTTTGGGGCGGATAATGGGTCTTGAACCCACGACCTCCTCAGCCACAGTGAGGCGCTCTAACCCCTGAGCTATATCCGCCGCGTGGGCTAGAGTATAGACGAATTGGCGCGCGCGTGTGAGGCCACCGGGACTGCCCGGCATGGACTCGCGTCTGCGCCTGAATCCTCGCGCAAACCCGGCGCGTCAGGTGAAAATCAATGGGAGATCGCCAAAGCCAAGTAGAGATAGTGCCGTTGCTTCAGCAGGCTATCTCTGAACTTGGGCTCAAGATCCAACGGGTGATGCCCGTCACGGACTCCTTTAGCTCCAGTGTCCTTTCCTTCGTCACCACGAAGGGGCAGCATCTCATCCTTAAGCTTCCATGGAGCCGAGTCAAGGCCGAGCGCGAGATACGGGCACTAGACCTCTTACAGAATCACGCGTTTGTGCCGAATTTGGTGGACACTCTGGAGATAGAAGGGGAATTGATTCTCCTGATCCAGGGCCTCGGTGGTGAACCTTGGCAAGAAAGCTGGGAATTGCCGCCAAAGAGTCTCTGTGACATTGGGCTTGCCGTGGCTCAAATACACGAAGTGTCTGTTGAGGGTTACAGTGGTCGCGTATCTTGGGAGAGTTTTCTTCAGGAAAATGCTCGGGAGTACATTCAGCGAATCACGGGAGATGATCGTGATCTTGCCCAAATCGCATTGCAGATTCTAAGCGAAAACATAGATATAGTTGACTTTTCTGGTAGTGCTCAGCTCGTTCACTTTGACCTCCGTCCCGGAAATGTGCTTGTGCGAGAATTGAACTTTGTCGGAATCATTGATTTCGAGTCTTGGAGGGGTGGTCACGCTTCCATGGACTTCTACAAATTCTGGGAACACTTCGCCAAAACCGGCCACAATGGGTTCGACTTGATTTGTAAAGCCTACCGTGACTCTGTTTCAGATGCTGAAGACTGGATGGATCCGAATGAGTTAGCTGAGCTGATGAAACTGTATTCCGCTTATCACGGGCTTGCCGGGCTATCTTGGTGCTATACGAGGAATAACTTTGAAGGTGATTTTCCGGTGAGAAACCGGCAGCGAATTCAAGACGCCATTCAGTTTTTTGGCGTACCATAGGGTCTGGGGAGGTGACATTGCACGAATGCCTATCCTGAATCCTCGCGCGAACCCGGCGCGTCTGGTGAAGAACAATGGAATGGTTTGAGGACGAACTGGGCGTGGACGAGGTCGGGCGGGGTCCGCTCGCCGGTCCGGTCGTCGTCGCGGCGGTGTGGCTGCCCCCCGGGTTCGACCTCACGGGACTAGGCGACAGCAAAGCCCTGACCGAACGCCAGCGCCAAACCCAGGCCGCCCGCATCCGCGCGGAGGCCACCTTCCACGTGGTGGCGATGACCCACGACGACGTGGACCAATACAACGTGCTGGGCGCCACCGAAGAGGGCATGCGCCGCGCCGTGGCCGCCATCCAAAAATCCGCCCAACGTGCCGCCATTGACGGCAACCGGGTGCCCCTGGGGCTGGCCTTGCCCGGGCGGGCCATCGTCAAAGGCGACCGCCACCACGCCGCCATTGCCGCCGCCAGCATATTGGCCAAGGTGGAGCGCGACGCCTACATGATCGCCGCCGGACGGCGTTGGCCGCAGTACGGATTCGAAAAGCACAAGGGCTACCCCAGCCCGACGCACCTGGAGGCGCTGAACCGCTACGGCCCGTGCCCGATTCACCGCCGATCCTTTGCGCCCGTGCGGCAGGCGGAACTGCAAGGATGTCTGGTCCTCAATCCGTAGGCAAAGCCGCCGAAGATCGCGCGGCCGCCGAGCTTCTGGCCCGGGGTTACACGCTGCTCACCCGCCGGTGGCGCGGGGGTGGCGGGGAACTGGACCTGGTGGCCCTGGAGGGCGACACCCTGGTGGTGGTGGAAGTGAAGGAGCGCGCGGCGGGGCTCACGGCCGCCCTGGAGAGCCTGACCCCCACCAAGCGTCGCCGCCTGCGCCAGGCCGCCGAGGCGTACCAAGCGGCGCACGAACTGCAAGAGCACGAGCTGAGGTTCGACCTGGCGCTGGTGACCCCCGCCGGCATCGAGTGGATGCACGGCGTGGAAATCTGAGCGCTCGCTTAGTGAACGCGGGAGCCTTCGGGGGCTTCCTTGTCCGGTTCCAGCAGGATGGCGCCGCCATCCGGGCCGTCGGCGGCCATGATCATCCCCTGGCTATCCAGGCCCATCAGCTTGGCGGGTTTGAGGTTGAACACCACCACCACCTGGCGGCCGATGAGGTCCTCGGGGGCGTATTGCTTGGCGATGCCGGCCACGATTTGGCGCTGGATGTCGCCCACCCGCACCTGAAGCTTCATCAGCTTGTCGCTTCCTTCGGCGCGTTCGGCTTCAATAATCCGTGCCACACGCAGGTCGAACCGGAAGAACTCATCAATGCTGACTTCGGGGGCGGGCTCGGGCAGGCCGCGCTTCGGCTTCTCCTTCTTCTCGGCCTTTTCGGCCGGGGCGGCGGCGGGCTTGGGTTCGGGCTTGGCGCGCTCTAGGCGCGGGAACATCGGCTCGGGATTGTTGAGCTTGGTGCCCGCGGGGAGGCTGGCGGGGGTGCCGATCGCGTCGTAATCCGTGAGCGGGGCGAGGTTGAGCTGCTTGGCCATGGCGTCGGCGGCGTGCGGGATGAACGGTCGCACCAGGGCCTCGCTGGTCCGCAGACCGAGCAGGATGGAGAGCATCACCGCTCCCAGCGCCGGGTCTTCGCTCTTGGCCAGGGCCCACGGGGCGCGGGTGTCAATGTATTTGTTGAGGAAGCGCACCAGGCCAATGGCGCCATCAGCGGCTTCGTCAATCCGGTGGCGATCAAAGGCGTCGGCGACCTTGGCTTTGGCCTCGGCGATGGCGGCCACGAGGTCGGCTTCGGGTTCCGCATCCGGAATTTGGCCGCCCACAAACTTGTGCGCCATATTCAGTGCCCGGTTGAGCGCGTTGCCGAGGTCGTTGGCGAGGTCGGCGTTGTAAATCCGCTCGATCGAATCTTCGGTGAAGTTCGTGTCGTTGTCGTAGGGCACGCTGCGGGCCAGCACCCAGCGCACGGCATCCATGGCCAGCTCCGGTTGGCAGCCGGCCTCAACGAACTTCTGGATCAGGTCATCGGGGTTGATGACGTTGCCCTTGCTCTTGCTCATCTTGCCACCTTCGCCGAAGGTGAACCACCCGTGGGCGATGACCGTGCGCGGCAGGGGCAGGTCGGCGGCCATCAGCATGGCGGGCCACAGCGTGGCGTGGAACCGCGTAAAGATCTCCTTGGCCATCCAGTGCACGTCGCAGGGCCACAGGTCTTCCCACCCGGCTTCGGGCCATCCCGTCGCGGCGAGATAGTTAATAAGAGCGTCAAACCATACATAAATCACGCGGCTGTCGTCGCCCGGCACGGGGATGCCCCAGCCCGGATTGGCGCGCGTGATACACATGTCTCGCAAGCCCTGCTTGATGAACGAAATGACTTCGTTGCGGCGGCCTTCGGGCTGCAAGAACTCGGGGTTTTGTTCAATATGGGCGAGCAAAGGATCACCAAAAGCGCTCAATCGGAAGAAGTAGTTCTCCTCACTCACCCACCGAACTTCGTTGCCGTCCGGGCTCTTGCCGTCCACCAGGTCGGCTTCACGCACAAAGGTCTCGGCGGAGACGTCGTACCACCCTTCGTACGAACCCATGTAAACGTGGCCCTTCTCGCGGAGGATTTCGAAGAGGCGCTGCACGGCCGCGTGATGCCGGGGCTCGGTGGTGCGGATGAAGTCGTCGTACTGAAAATCAAGCTTGCGCCAGGCTTCCACAAAGGCCTGGCTGATGCGATCCGTAAAGGCGTGTGGGGTCTCCCCGGCGGCGGCGGCGGCTTCGGCCACCTTGGTGCCGTTCTCGTCGGTGCCGGTTAGGAACACCACTTCCTCTCCGCGCAGCTCACGGTGGCGCTTGGTGGCGTCGCACACCATCATTGTCAGCGCGTGGCCGGCATGGGGCACGCTATTGACATAGTAAATGGGTGTGGTCAGGTAGTAGCGCTTCGGCATCGAGGCCAGAGTTTACCGGTCGCTTAGACGCGGTTCCGGACATCCCCCAGGGCCCACCCCAGAAGCGCGGCGATGCCCATCACGTTGCCTCCCCACAGCAGCATCTGGCCGACCAACCCCCAACCCGAAGGGAGGCCGCCCACGGCAAGGATGGCGAGCCCGGAGATCACCAGGATCATGAGCCGGAATGCCGGGTGCGACCAACCCCGCCGACGGTAGGCAAACCACCACTGGACGGCCGCGCAAAGAGGAAAGGAGAACGGCGCGAGAATGAGCACCCACACCACTGGGCCGACCCGCTGGACGCTGCTTTCCATGCTGATGCTCCAGGAACTGAGGTAGCCGCCCCACGCCCCGGCGAGGCCCAGGGCAAATCCGCTGACGACGAGGGCCATTAGCACCCCGGCCGTCCACTCGCTAAGCGGGCCGAACTGCGGCACCAGCGCGGGCTCTCGGGCCAGCGCCAGGTAGCAGGCGAGCCCCAGGATGGTGGCAAAGGCAAGGGTGAGGGGGCGACCCGCGCGTTCGTCCCGGGCCACGCGGCTTTGCGGGGCCCGGGCGGCGGCGACAGTGAGCGCCTCGTACTGTCGCAGGTACACCGCGTTGTCGGGCGCGAACTGGGCGGCAAAGGCGTAAGCGGTGGCAGCGGCGCGCACATCACCCTGGGCTAGGGCAAAGTCGGCCTGCACGGCGTAAGCGTCGGCCTGGCGGGGGTCGAGTTCCAGAATCCGCTTGGCCAGCAGGGAAGCGGCGGCAAGTTCGCCCCGGTTGGCCAGCTTCTGCATTTCATCCACGTCGGCGCGGAGGGCACGGTATTCGTGCTCGTCAAAAGTGGGGCGCACGTGGTCCATGCGGCGGGCTTCGGCGCGGCGGCGGAGCTCTTCGGCCTCCTTGGCCTCGCGCTCTTCGCGGATGCGGCGCATCCGCTCTCGGATTTCTTCAGCTTGTCGCTGCTCCTGGTCGCGGGCGGTGAGGGTGTCGTAGGTTTGGCGGCGCAGGGGCTCGCTCAGGGTTTCGTAGGCGGATTGCACCGCCTCAAACAGGGTGCGGGCCTCCGGGCTGTCGTTCACGTCCGGGTGATACGCGCGGGCCAGGCGTCGGTAGGCCTGGCGAATGGCTGCCTCATCGGCCTGACGGTCAATGCCTAAAACTTCGTAATGATCGGGCAAACCTTAGGGCTCCGCGAATTCGAAGATCTTTGTAAAGTAGCCCGTCCAGAAGTTGATGACGATCATGCCGATAAAGATGAACACCGCGAGCATCACCACCACGGTCAAGACTTGCGCGGCCTGCTTGGCCCGCACGCGCCCTTCGTCTTCGTAGTATTCCGAGACTTTGAGCAGCATCTGATCGAGGTTTCCGGTTTGCTCCCCAGTGCCGGTCATGTCCAGGACAATCTGGTTGAAAGCACCGGTGCGTCCCCAGGCTTCGGTGATGCCGATGCCTTCCTTTAACCATTCGGAGGCCGGATAAATTTGACGTCGCACGGCCAGGTTTCCGCAGGCGTCGGCAGCCAGGCGGGTGCTTTCCGGCATGCTCATGCCGGAGCGGTAGAGCGCCCCGAACGCCCGACCAAAACGGGCCATGGCAAAGCCGTGGGCCGTCTTGCCGATGTACGGAATCCGCAAGGCGATCTGGTCAATAGTCTCTCGGAACGCGGGAATCTTAGAGAACACGCGATTGTAGAAAAGTAGCCCCAAAATCAAGGCCGCCACAAAGAGATAGAAGCCGATACTCTCGAACGGAGACTTAATGGCAAAGGTGGGTTGGCCCACCACGCTGCGGATAATGAAATTCGCTCCGACGATGATGATGATCGCCACCACCACTAGCATCTTGGGATAGAAGGTCTCCTTCTTGATGAGCGTGACGATGGAGTGCTCGTGCTCGTAATAGTCCGCGAGGTGGAAGCATTGGTGTTCCAGGGTGCCGCCGAGTTCCCCGGCCCGGATCATGGAGACGGCCAGCGGCGAGAACACTTCGGGGTACCGCTGCATGCAGGCGGAGAAAGGTCGCCCCTCTCGCACGTGCGCTGAGCCCTCCTGCAACACCGACTTGAGCTTGCGGCTGGTGGTTTGGTTGCTCAGGGTCTGCAGCGCCTGTACAGGGTTCACCCCGGCGCCGAGCATCGTGCCGTACTGCCGGAAGAAGAACATCAGGTCACGCAGACCGACGTGCTCAAACATCCCGCCGATGACATAGGAGCGCACCGGATTGCGCGCGTCCAGCGGCGGGGGAGGTGGCATATCTCCGGGTTGCGGTCCGGTGGGGATCGCCCCCGGGATCGCCGCACCGCGAGGTTGCTCCATACGCGCCCGGGCTCCCGGCGGTGGAGTGGCATCCAGCCCGCCCGTGGCTTGCGAGAGACCCGTGACAATCAAGCCCTGGTTTTGCAGCTTCTTCAGCGCTTCGTCCAAAGACTTGCCCAGAGTGGTGCCACTCCGCTGCTTGCCCTCGGCGTCCATGGCCTGATATTCAAAAAGTGGCATGCCCCGCTCCTTCCTTAATTCTACGGGGAAAAGGGACAAAACGTAAGGGTCGCGGGTGCAAATTTATGCCTCTGCCATACTCCCAGGCTATGACCGAGGCCGCTGCGCCGACCCTCACTTCCCGCCAGGTGTGGTGGTGGGTGCTGTTGCCGCTGCTCGGAACTTGGATTCCGCCCTTCTTCGATCTCGACGAGGGCTTCTATGCGGCCATTGTCTCGGAAATGAGCCGCCGGGGCGACTGGATCACCCCGTTCTACAACGGAGCGCCCTGGTTCGAGAAGCCCATCCTCATCTACTGGGCGGCGCTGATTCCGTACCAACTTTTCGGGAGTTTTGCGCCGGAGTTCGCCATGCGTCTACCCAGTGGCGTGGCGACCATGGTGACGGCGTGGATCCTCACCCGGTGGCTGGCCGCCACTGGCCGCGAACCGAGCGCGGGCGTGGTGGCTCTCATTTATGGCTCGATGCTGCTGCCGGTGGTGATGGGGCACCTCATGACCCCCGACGCCCTCTTTGTGATGTGCCTGGCGGGGGCGCTTAGTACGTTCTTCAAGAGCCTGGAGTTGCCCAAGTTTCGGGTTGCTACGGGGTTCTGGCTGGGTATGGGGGTACTGGCCAAGGGGCCAGTGACGCTGGCGTTCTTCGGGGCGTTCTTGATCTGGCAGTACTTGGGCGAAAAGGAACTGCGCCCGGCCTGGCGTGGGGGCTGGCTAGGCGGCATCGCCGTGATGGTGGCGGTGATCTGCACTTGGTACCTGCCGTGCTATCTCGTCAACCGGGAGTTGTTCGTCCAGGAGTTATTGATTGAGCAGAACGTCAACCGGTTCCTCGGCGGCGACACGGCGCACCGCACTCCGTTCTGGATGACCCCCATCTACTTCCCGGTAATCCTCTTGATCGCAGCCTTGCCCTGGAGCCTCCGGGCCATTCGCAGCCGCACACTGTGGAAGGAATGCGCCGATTACCGCTACGCCGCGCGGTGGCTGGTATTGGTAACGGTGTTCTTCAGCATTTCACAAAGCAAACTGCCGCACTACATCCTGCCCGCGTTCCCGGCGCTCGCCATGGTGGCCGCGATCAGCGTGGCCCCCGGAGATATCCGCCGCCTGACGGGCCAGGCCCGGTGGACCATAGGGATTGTGACCGCGTTGGTGGCCGGCGGCCTGGTGTGGTGGGGCGGCGCGAGCGGCCAATTGGAAGCCCGGGATGAACTTCGCCTGGCCAAGCGCGCTCTGCCGGGGGCCCCGATTGTCCTCTTCCAGTTGCCCAAGCAGGAAGGCATCGTCTACGAAGCTCGCCTGCAACAAACATCCTTGCCCTCCATGGTGGCCTATGCGAACCGCGTGGTCTTGATGACTTCGGAGCCTGAAGACCTGGATGCTCAGCCGGCGGGAGATTCGCTCTTGTTCACGCGGACCGGGCGCATCACTCCCGAGGTGGCCGAGGCCATCCGTACGCACGGAGGCGAGATTGAATTGATCACGGGGACCGCCGGGGGCGCGTTCGAGTCGTACCGACTCCGACGACCTTAAGGGTTCGCGGGGCCTTCGATCACCACGGCCGTGCCATCGGCCAGCGGTTCATCCAGGGGCAGGGAAGGCGGTAAGGCTCCCGTTCTGGGTTTGGCCAGAGCCAGCACCTCTCTCAGCGTTTTGCCTTTCTGAATCTGGTAGCGGCCGGAATTGCGCACATGCCCCCGCACAGAGACTTCGATCCACTCAATTTGCACCGGCTGGGGCGCGGCGATCGGCTGGCTTCGGGCTTGCTGGCGCAATTGAAGCTGCCCCGCGAGGGCCAGGATCACGACGCCACTGAGGATAGCTAGCCACTTGCCCGCTTGCCGTCGATCCATGCCGGAATGTTACTTAAAGTGACTTAGATGAAGTAACGGTCGTTTTCCAGCAAGGCGTGTCGCCAACCCCGCACGCTGACCGTGCAAGTGAGTGCGTGGAGTGAGAAAAGGAACCGTTCCAGGATGAGCGCCCCCGCGTGTAGGGTGTGCTCCCGGCCCGGTTCCAGGCCCGGAATGGCGCGGCGTTCGTCCAGCGTCATGCCGCCCAACCAGTTCACGGCCTTGCTGATCTCTTCGTAATCCAACACCTGCCCGTGCACCACCTCGGGATCCCATTCTCGCAACTGCTGGCGGATGGAGATGAGGTTGGTGCCGGTGGCCCCCAAGGTGACGACGTGTCCACACTGGTGGGGGCGGTACTCCAACCCTATGGTGGCATCAAGTTCTTTCACCGCCGCCATGAGTTGAGGGAAGGAGCAGACTTCCTCCCGCAGGGGGCCTTCTCGCAGGGCCAGCGCCCCCACCGGGAAGCTGTGGCGGTACTTCACTTCCCAGCCATGGGCGGTGCGGTCGGCCGTCACCAGCTCGGTGGAATGCCCGCCCGGATCTACCATGCTCAGACGGGTTTCCGAGGCAAAGCGGGGGTCATTGGCCACGGCCATAAACCCTAAGGTGGCCTCATCATCTCCGCTCAAAACCTGCACCGGCGTGCCTTGGGCGGCGGCCTTTTGCAGGAACTCGGGCGTGTCGGTGGCCATGCGCAGGGCCATGGTGCCGGCCGCCACCACTTGCTGGGCTCCGTGGGTCGCAGCGTCTTGGAAAGCGGTGCGGAGCGCCGCCAGCGAATCCTCGACCCCCTGGGCGCACAGTCGCCCGGTGGCCTTGGTGCCCTTGCCAATCCCGGTCACTTGCGAAAGCTCGTAAACGGGCTGCCATTGACCCTCTCGAAGTTCGGCCACGGCCAGGAGGACGGAATTCGAGCCAAGGTCAATGACCGCTCTGCGCATGGGCCCAGTTTACGACCCGGGATGCGCCCTAAGTCCGACCTTCCCCATTGTCCTTAGAAAAGAGGTAAAGTTGAGGTCCCGCACTTGCCCTTGGCGGTGCCTGAGGATGATGACCACCGGTATGACCGACGACTTGACGACGACTGCTACGACTGACGAACCGACCGCGAACGCGGTGACGGAGAACGAAGCAGTCGCAATCCCCGAAGCTACGGCGACGGAAGTGACCCAACCCGAACCGGCCCCCGTGGCCGAACCCGCTCCGACCGCTGCTGTGGCGCCGGTCGCCCCGACCACCACCGAACCTGCCGCGGGCGGACCGAGTGATGCGGAGCTCTTTGAAGCTGCCCTCGCCGAGTTCTCGGGCGAAGAAGCTGCGGCGGAAGCCGCCGGTGCCGGCCGCCTGAACAAGGGCGACCGTGTGGAAGCCAAGGTCATCTTGGTCGAGAAGGAGCGCGTTTTCGTTGACCTGGGCACCAAAGCCGAAGGCATCATCCCCCTCAATGAGCTGACCGATTCGAACATCTCGGACGCGAACGAACTGGTGAAGACCGGCGACGTGTTCGAAGTCATTGTTCTGCGCACCAACAGCACCGAAGGAAGCCCGATCGTTTCGAAGAAGCGAGCGGATTTCGACGCCATGTGGCAAGGCATCCTGGACGCCTTTGAAGAGGGCCGCACCTACGAGGCCACCGTGGTGGACCGCGTGAAGGGTGGCGTCGTGGTGGACATCGGCGTGCGCGGCTTCGTGCCGGCGACGCACGTGGGCAATGGTCGCCTGCGCAACCTCGAGAAGTTCGTGGGTCAGACGCTGGTCGTCAAGATCATCGAAGTGGACAAGGAGCGCAAGAAGGTGGTCCTTTCCAACAAGGTGGCCGAAGACCAGAGCAAGGCGGAAGTCCGCGACAAGATGTTCACGGACGTCAAGGCCGGTGACGTGCTGGAAGGCACCGTGCGCCGCCTGACCGACTACGGCGCCTTTGTGGACCTGGGCGGCATCGATGGCCTCCTCCACATCAGCGAAATGAGCTGGGTGCGCATCGACCACCCGCGCGAAGTGCTGAAGGTGGGCGACACGATCAACGTGAAGGTGCTGAAGCTGGATCCGTCCGGTGGCCGCATCAGCCTGGGCCTGCGCCAAGTGCTGCCGGATCCGTGGAACTCGGTCCGCGACATCTACAAGGTCGGCCAAAAGATCAAGTGCTCCGTCACCCGCCTGGTGCAGAGCGGTGCGTTCATTCGACTGCCGGAAGGCATTGAAGCCTTCTTGCCGATGAGCGAGATGAGCGACCAGCGCATTAAGAAGGCCGAAGAAGCCATCAACGTCGGCGACGAAATCGAGCCGATGGTGATTGACCTGCGACCGGAAGACCGACGCATGGTGCTGAGCCTCCGCGAAAAGCCGTCCTTCGGTTCGGGTGTGGATTACCGCATGCCGGGCGACCGAGGCGGTCAGAGCGGCGGTCGACGCGACAACCGACGCGGTGGCGGACACCGTGGCGGCGATTTCGAACCGGCTCCGACCACTCCGCGCGCCCCGACGGGCGGTGCGACCATCGGCGAACGCCTGGGCATGCTGAAGGGCATGCTGCGCAATGCCGAAGGCGACGACGCGAAGGAAGGGAAGGGCGAGTAAGCCGTGGCGTATTCCCCCGTGCCCCTTGCGGTCACGGGGGGTATTGCCGAAGGCAAATCCACGGTCCTGCAAATGCTGGCAGACCTGGGCTGGCGCACTCTCAGTGCCGACCAAGTTGCCGCTGAGGTCCGAGCCCGACCTGAAGTCCAACGTGACCTCCCGCGCACGCTTGGCCTCCCCTCTTTAAACGATCGCGTGGCGCTGAGAGAAGTGCTGGCGACTGAGCCGGCCCTGCGCCGCGCTCTCAATCTTCAACTCCACCAATTGATTTGGGACGAAATTCTGGCGCGCGAGCCGGAAGCGGTGGAGGTTCCCCTCCTGGTCGAAACGGCCCTCACCGGCGCGTGCGAGCGCATCTGGGTGGTGACCTGCCGGGCCTCTGAACAGCGCCGTCGCTTGCTGGAGCGCCTGGGCGATGAGCGCGCCGTGGACCAAATTTTGCAAGCGCAACTACCAAGTCGGGCGAAATGTGCGTTTGCCGACGCGGTCATCCGAACAAATAGCCCCATTGAATCCGTCCGCGAGATAGTCGAGCGTTTGGCGGACTCTGCCCGCAACGATCTTCAGGGACGCCCATCTCCCCTCTCTTAGCGCGAATTTGCGCCGATCGAGCGAGAATCGTGCGAAACAAGGTCAATGAGGTTGCAAGCCGCACTGCGTATCGGCTATAGTCTCACCTGGCATGTTCAACAGGACTGGCTTTGCCGTTCCTGTTGGTCATCCAAACCAGGGAGATCGAGGAGCACGCGTGACACAGCGTAAGGATCTGAAGATGCGTTGGTTGGCCCTTTGGGGACTTCTGATAGCTTTCGTGGCGGTGGCAATGGCCCCGCGAACGGCGTATGCCCAAGTGGTAACGGCAGGGGAACCTGTCGGCGTCGTTGATTTCGTCGGCAAGAATGGCGTGGATAACGCCTTCGGAGTTCAGGCGGCGCAAGCCGTCCTGGACGTGATGGAGGATAACCCTCGATTCCAGGTGGAAACGCTGGATCGAGCTTATCGAGAAATGGAAGATTTGGGCCTGGTTGGCCCGCTGGAATCCACCCGCGACCTGATTCGATTGGGTCAAGCGATGGAAGTCGGCAAAATCGTTCATGGCGAAGTTTATGCCGCTCGGATTACCGAGGTGGGCAATGGCAAGCGCGCTGAAGTTTCGGTTCGCGTTCTCATGACCAGTGTTGCTTCGGGCCGCGTGGTGAATGGTGCCGCCGTCGCGGGTACTAGTGCTGTCCGAGATAATTCTTTCGAAGACGAGCAACTGCTCTCCGACGCCTTTGCCGCCATGGCCTTCGACGCCATGAGCCAAATCAGCTCGCGCACGCTTCCCAACGCCGCCGTTTTGAACGTGCTGGGTGGCGAAGTGCTGCTGAACCGAGGCGAAACCTCGGGTCTCAAGCAGGGCATGACCCTGATCATCACGCGTGGCGACCAGCTGGTGGCCGACGCGACCGTGAGTTCGACGGACGCCGACTCGGCTTACGTCCGCGTGACGCGTTCCTATGTGGGTGTGCGCCCCGGCGACAAGGCAGAACCGCTCTTCACGGTTCCCATTCCGCAATCGACGATTAACACCGACGGTTCGGTGAAGACTCGCAACAACCGCTCCGGTGGGAACAACAACGCTGTGATTGGCGTCGTGGTGCTCCTCGTGGTGGCGGGCCTGCTGTTCGGCCAAGGTCGAGGCAGCAACAACGTCGCGGCCAACAACGTGACGGTCGAAGCTCTTACGGTGAGCGCGAACAACCCGGGTGTCAAGATCTCCTGGAAGCGCGACGCCTTCTTCCGAGGTACGCAAAGCGGATTCGCTTGGCAGGTCTACCGCAACAACAACGTCACTCCGGTGGCCGTTGTGGCTGGTGCGCAAAGCTTCGCCTTCGACGACCTGCTGGGCACGAACGCCCCGAACGAAAACGGCATTGGCATGTTTAGTGGCGCAGAACTGGAAGGCGGCATCACTTGTAACGACGTTCCTTCGACGGACGTTGTCGCTCCGACCCCGATTGCGCTGGGCGAGCGCTACACCTACTTCGTAGAATCCATCTACCGTGTCAGTCCGAACGACCTTCCGGGTGAAGGGGGCGGCGGTGGTGGCGGCACGACGGGCGGCGGTCTGACGACCGGTGGCTCGACGGGTACGACCACGGGTGGAGGCAACACGGGTACCACGACCGGTACCACAACGGGTGGTGGCACGACGGGGAGCACCACGGGTGGAACCACCGGCGGTGGCGGAACTTCCGGCGCCCAATGGTGCTATTTCATCAGCGGTCGCCAACCGTCCAACGGTTCGGCCACCCCGCTCAACTCCACGGAGTTGGTGCAGCCGATTGACGGGGAAACCGTCGCCATCCCGCGCTCGGTCCTGTTCCGCAGCGTGCGAGGTGCGAACCCGACGATCCAGATCGAGTATGTCGTCCAAGTGTCGGATGTCTCGACTTTCCCGACCGGTCGAACGCAAATCGTGTCTCGTGTCGTCGATAGAGAGACGGCAACGGGTGCGACGATCACCACACCGGCTATTGATTTCAGCCAAGCCTTCTCGGGCGCAGCTCAAATCTATTACCGAGTGGGTGTGAAGGCAGTCGGCGACGAGCCGGGTCCGGTGATGGATGCCTCTGGAGAGCGCTACATCTTCTCGGGTGTCCGACTCCTGAACCGACCGGTGGTCCCCTAGGGGGAAACGCTCGACGCTTGTCACTTGACCGGAGGCAGTGCCCCTACTGAGGGGTTCTGCCTCCACCCTGGAAAGAGAACAGAACAAAATGAATCGCAGATTTGGAGTGCTCATGGCGACCGCCGCCCTCGCCGCGGTCTCCCAAGCTCAGATGGGCTGGTCGTTCGAGTGTATCGACCCGCAGAACACGGCCCCGTATTCCACGGACTATGGCTTCAACCTCATTGAAAATGAGCTGATGAGAATTTCCGTGGGTGCCAGCGGCACCGTGACTTACGGTGGCCAAAACGGCCCCTGTTACGCCCCGACGGCCCGCACGCTTGATGCGGCAGGTCGCTTCGCTTTCCAGGTCGGAAACCTCGGGAGCGTACAGAGCAATTTTGATGACGATATGGCCCTCACTTTTGGGGCCCCGACGGATCCGGTGGGCGACTACGTCTTTGCCCGCATCCTGAAGGGTGACAACGATGGTGCGGGTTCTGCCTTGTTCGGCGATGGCGGCCTTCGCGTCACTTTTGTGGGTGCCAGCCGACGCTATATCGTGGCCTCGTGGAATGACGCGGACGTAGATGTCGAGTGCCAAGTGCGCCTGCTGGGCGACGCTGCTCGCATCCGATGGCGCATGACCAACCTGGCTGCAGAAGGCCAGTCTTACGGATTGCTATTCTCGTGCTATCCGGGGATGCGCACGGGCAATGGTGTCTTTGACTCCGAATCTGGTGCGAACCAGGCTCACTCGGGCCGCGCTAGCTTGACGGGTAACCGGAAGCAAACGCCGGAAGGCTACATTGGCGTGAGTGACCTCCCGGGTCAGCGACCGATTCGAACGGAACGCCGCCACGATATCCGCAGTCTCCGCTTCCCGCCTTATATGCAATTCCTGTTCGGTCAAACGAACAACTATGGCTTGCGCGTGGACAACATCCCGCCGAAGGAAACGCCCGACGCGACGGGTACGGACCTGATCAAGGTTGGGAATCACACGACCACGAGTTTTGGCAACAATATCAACCTCCGCGTCTTTGGGGACAATAACCCGGTGCCGGCGGAGGAAGCTGACGTCTTCATCGGTGAAACCACCTTTGTGCAGCGCTTCCCAGTCGCCCAAGTTGGTGCGGGTCAGCAACGCACGATCGTACACTACGTCCGATCGTCCTGGAGCGTCTCCGACTATGCCGACCCGTACACTGTTGTGGTGGACGCGCCGAAGTTCTTGGCGACCGACCCGGACGACCCGCAGTCCTTTGAGCAGAACCCATTTACGGTCCGCGTCTATATCGACAACCAGTTTGCCGATATCGATAAGGAAGTCCCGCTGAACAACGCTCAGGTTCGCCTGTTCTTGCCCAATGGAATGAGCTTCCCGGCGGGCCAAACCGGCACGCGAACTATTGGTAGCATCGCCGCCAACGGGATCGGCTTTGTGGACTTCCAGGTGGAAGTGGACGAGAACCTCGCCGGTCCGCAAAAGCTCAGCGTGAACGTCATCGCTCCTCCGGGTGCCGAGAAGAATCTGGAAACGACCGTAGTCGTCGCTCCGACCCCGCGCCTGCCGCTTCCGGCCGGCCCGAGCCTTGTGACCCTACCTTACACCTTCGAAGACTCCTCGTTCGATACGATCCTCGGCCTGCAAGCTGGCGTGGACTTCCAAGCCTTCCGGTTCGATCCGCTGAGCGATACCTTCCGCCCGGCGGAAAGTGCCGAACGCGGTCGCGCTTACTGGGTGTTGCCCACCAGTGACCTGGGCAACTACGTGTTGCCGAACGCGATTCCGCCGACCGATGCGGGCCAAGGTGGCCTCTCCATCACCCTCCAACAGGGCTGGAACCTGATTGGTAACCCATATCCGTATCCGGTGCCGGCCGCTCAGGTCAACGCCGTCTACGCCGACAGCCCCGAAACCGTGTTCAGCCTGAACCAACTGGTTTCGCAGGGTGTGGTCAGCTCGAGCCTCATCTACTGGGATCGCTCCGATGGCGGTACCGGTCAGTACAAGTTCGAAAGCAGCTCCAACGGTACGTTCGTGCCGCACGTCGGATACTGGGTCTTCAGCAACGGCTTCCGCCCGGTGCGCCTGATCTTCCCGCCGGTCTTCCAAGAAGGTCTGCCGAACTCAGGTCGCTCCGTGGACGATGGCTTTGTGCAGTCGGACCGCAACTGGCGCCTCGAACTTGCTGTTCGCAGCAATAAGGGTATCGACAGTCAGAACTTTATCGGCCAAGTGCGCGACGCGCAGCAAGCCAAGGTGCTGACCACGCCGGAACCGCCGATGGCTCCTAGCGCCGTGGCCGCCCTTTCTATCAAGAACTCCGAAGACAACAACCTCGACCTGTCCCGCAGCTTCAGTGCTCGCGTGGGCCGCGAAGAGTGGAAGGTCTCGGTGAACGCGACGGAAGCCGGTGAATACACCGTGACCTGGCCGAACCTGCCGAGCGTGACGCGCGCCGTCCGCTTCCGCATCAAGGACGAAGTGACCGGCGAAAGCCGTGACCTCCGAGCCAGCAGTGGCTACACCTTCCGCGTGAGCGAGCCGGGCACCCGCCTGTTCACCATCTCCGCCGAGCCGGGTGGCGCTAGCCGACCTGTCATTGGCAACGTGGTGGTCAGCCGACCGACCCGCGACGTGAATGCCCCGGTGACGGTGCAGTACGCGCTCAGCGCCGACGCGCTGGTGTCGGTCCGCATCCTCAGCAGCACGGGTCGAGAAGTGTTCACGGTCAGCCGAGGCCGCAGCGAAGGGGCCGGTGAGAACAGCGTCACCTGGAACCTGCAAGACAATGCGAACCGAGCCGTGGCGCCGGGCGTCTACCGAGTGGAGATACTCGCGGAAGCTCCGTCCGGAGAACGAGTCCGACGCATCGTGCCGGTCAACGTGGTTCGATAATCAACCATCGCAACCAACAAGGGGGCCGATGCGGGAGACCGCATCGGCCCGTCTGTATCTAGGGAGAACTCATTCGTGACCAACGCCATCCGATTCGCCTTTGCCCTCACCCTCCTGATGGGTGCGGCCCTGGCGTGGGCGCAGAACGGTACGGTCCAACTCAACGCGTTCCCCAACATCCTAGTGGGCGACGGACGTTCCACCACTACCCTCTCCGCCGAAGTGCGAGACAGCACCGGACGCCTGGTGCCCGATGGCACCCAAGTCGTTTTCGAATCCACCCTCGGTGACCTCCGAGAAACCCTCGTCACCACCAACAGTGGCCTGGCCCAGGTCATCCTCCGCGCACCGGGCGCCCCTGGCGTGGCTAAGGTGCGCGCCTCGGCCCTCCGCTATGCGGCTAGCACCTCCATGGAGATTGAATTCGTGGAGAGCCGCGACGTGCTGGATCAGCAGCAAGACTTTGTCGAGGTGGTGAGCAAGGGGGCTCAGTTCTACGCTTTCCAAGAAAAGGTCTTGGAGGCCGCCGCCAAAGACCAAGGAGTGAGTGTCAAGTACCGCGACATCGAGATCATCGCGGACGACATCCAACTCAATGTCCCCATCTATGAACTGAGAGCCCGCAACGGCGTTCTCAAAACCAAGAACTACACCATCCCGTTCCGACGCCTTCAACTCACGCTCAACCGCATGCGCGGCGTGGTGGAAGCCACCCAAGAGGTCACCCGTTACCGCTGGCGGCAGTCCGGACGTCTGGCCATCGTCACGCCCTTCGAAGGCCGCATCACCCAGTACCTGCGCCTCAACCGGCAAGAGGCAGTGCCGCTCGAGGAAGACCTCCTCATGGGCACCTTTGACTTTGTTGAGGTGGTGGATTCGCTCACCAAAATCCACGCCACCAAGGTCATCGCTTTCCCGGCCCGCGAAATCCAGTTCGTCAATGCGGACGTCAAGATTCAAGAGTTGTCCGTTCTCCGGTTCCCGCTCTACCGGATCAACGTCTACGACAACAACCCCATCGTCACCGAGCAGTACGTCACCGTCAGCAACAACGCGTTCCAGGTGGATTACCCCCACTATCTCAGCCTCGCGCCGGGCCGCAGCAGCGCCCTCCGGTTCCGCTACGGCGAGCGCTACTCTACCGGGGTCGGTGGGGCGGGCGGCACCTTCCTCGATTACGAGATGTCGTGGAACGAAGGATCGCGCACTCAGGGGGGGCTCACCTTCTCGGGCCTGGGCCGCAACGACTGGGGCTTCCATATGCGCCAAAGCCTCCGGCCGACGGAAAACACGTCGGTGCAGGCGCAGCTTTCGTTCCCGGCGCACCGATCCATGGTGGCCAATACGAACCTCACTCACACCTTCGATGGGGTCCAGATCAGCCTCGCTACCAACTACAACGAGACCCTGCGCGGCATCAAGAACCGCACCTTCACCTCCAGCCTGGTGGCCGAACTCGACCCGGTGAGCTGGGGCAACATGCCGTTCCGTACGTACCTGGGGGTCAGCGCGGACTACACCGAATTCAGCGGCGCTTTCAATCGCGTCACCAACACACAGGGATTACGGGTGCGCACCCTCAGCAAGCCGCTCAATGTGGGGTCGGGCTCCTCGCTCACGCTCTCCCACCAAGCGCGCTACCTGGCCAATAGCAATACCAGCACACCGCTCACCAATACGTTCACGATGAACCTGTCGAGTCGTTTAAACTCGTCTCTCAGTGTCAATACCGGGTATGAATACGGGGACGATGCGTTTACGCGTACGGCTCTGGGGCGCCACCGGCTCACGCTGGATGGCCTGTATCAATCCGGAGCCTTTAGCACCAACGCGTATCTCAGCCGGAGCCTCGACATTGACCGATACACCTTCTCCGGGAACGCATCGTATCGTCTCGGGCCGCTTTGGAATACCTACTTCAATTGGTTCCAAGATCGCTTCATTGGCCAGTCTTACGAAGATCAAAGCCTGGTCCTCAGCTATCAGCTTGGTTTCCGCGAGGTCGGCCTTAGCTATTCGTGGCGCACGCGGCGGCTGGGCTTGGAGCTCTTGGGCACTCGCTTCCGTTAGTCTGCTGGGCGCGTTGGCGCCGACCACGGTCTCTGCCCAAGCATTCGGGCGGTTTGGCTACGTTTCACTCCCGGCCACGCCCGGGATCGAGCTCAAGAACGAAGGCTTCCGGGCGCGGCACCCCATGGCCGATATGCTCAAGTTCAAGGAGCCCATCGCCCGCTCGGTGCCGCTCGAAATCGGGTGGGAGCAGGGCATTTACGGTCTTCGGGGTGGCTCGGCTGCGCCGGACAAACTTCGGGTGAACCTGTTCTCCCCGGGTGTCGACATCTACGTCGAATCGGGGCTGGAACTCACGGTCACGTCCGCGGGTGCTCCTTATCTCTCCTTCCCGGGCGGTACGGTCACGCCAGAATTGCCCACCGCCCCCGGGAGCTACGCACTGCTCACGTTCCGAGATCGGCAGCCCGCCATCTTGTTTTCGTTCCTGGGCGACCCCGGTCAAATGATCGTGCACGGGAAGAGCGGCGAGTGGACCATCCGCACCGTAGACGCCTACAAGGGGTGGATTCGGCTCTCTCTCCCATTCGGACTAAAGGCGGTGAACGCGAATACTGCCGGTGCCCTGGGCGACCTGGCCATCGAGCTTGAGCCCAAACTGAGCGCCTTCCAGAACCCCGCGCCCCTGCTGAAGAGTCTCGTTTGGACGGAATCCGAAGGCATCATCCAAGGGGTTTGGACTTTCGATCGCCCGGGAGCCTTGGTGCCCCCCGCGCTCTCGCTCGCCCGAGAAGGCGGCATGCGCCCCATCATCAAGAGCGGGCTCAAGCCCGCCAACGCGGACCTCGAAGATGGGCCAAGCCTGTTCTGCGTCAACTCCAAGCTGGTGGTGCAATGGGTGGTACCACCCGCCCTTCAGGGCCGCGCGCTGGCGGGAATCAACGGCGAGTGGCCGGTCAGCACACCCGATTCCCCGCTCGATGCGGTCCGTCTTCTCATGCTGGCCGGGGCTCCGCCCACTTGGCATGACCAAGTGAAGGCCGACCTCGACAAGTGGACGAACGGGGCCGTCTTAGTCAAAGAACCCAACACCCAACAATCGCTACCTTTCGACCATGCCGGAGCGGGCCTGCTAGAGTCAGCGACCGCTGCACTCCAGGCCATGGCCCTCGCCCGGAGCGAGAATCGCCTGGAGGACGCCAACCCCTGGGTCACCAGCCTGGGCTGGCGGGTGGATGCCCGGAGCTGGATGCTGGACGTGAGTGACCCCGCCCTCAGAAGTGAAGCCTCGGCCCGGCTGGCCGTGGCCAGCGCCCTCAGCAATGAACCCGAAGTGCGAGGCATGGCGGTCCTGTTGCAGACCGGGCTCGCTGCCGAGAGCGTGCGCCCCCTCTATGCCCGCAAGCGAGAACTGGAGATTGACCCCATGGGTCGGTCGCAGTTCTGGTTCCCGTGGCGGACCCGCCTCTTTAGCCTCGATGCGGCCAGCCTGGGCGAAAACACGCAGGAAGATGCCCTCGAGTCCCCGCTCCGCTTGCTGAAGGGTCCGCGGGTGTTAACTCAAGTGAACGGCAGAGAGCTTTTGATGGATTTTGAAGCGGCCGCCCCTGGACCCTTTGAGATTCAGCTGGCGTACCCCGCGCCGCTGCGCTTCATCCCGGCGGGATCCACCAACGTCCTTCAGCCCAAGTTGGTGGAGAAGGAAGGCACCTGGCTGATGCAAGGGCAAGCCGAAAAAGCCGGCCCGGTGCGCCTGATGATCAAGATTGACCCGGCCGGGCCGCTGGTTCCGACTTGGTTTGTCCCGCGTCCGAGCGCGCCTACGCCCCCGGCGTCCCCGGCGGGTTAGTGCTGGCCAGATCGGCATTGAAGTGGAGCCCGATATTCTCCTTGCGGGCCAGGGCTTGCTCCACCACGTAGCCGGCGGCCACCAGCAGGTTGTAGGCCTCGTGCGCGTAAGCCGAGAACGGGGCGCCTCTTAGCGATTCGTACTCTTGCCGCAGCGACTCGATCTCCCGGGCGGCAGTTTGTAAGCCCGCCGTGCTGCGGAAGACCCCGGCGTACCGGGTCATCAAGGACTGCAAGCGGTGCCGAATGCGGATCGCATCGGCCTCGGGAATGGTCTGGCTCGGGGTGACCTCACCGTTCATTTCCGGTAAGGGGCGAGGATTGGCCGCCACATGGTCGGCTACCGCGTGGGCAAAGACCAAGGCCTCTAGCAAGCTATTGCTGGCTAAACGGTTCGCACCGTGAACACCGGTTCGGGCCACTTCGCCGGCGGCATACAGCCCCGGCACCGAGGTCTGCCCGTGCAGGTTGGTCACCAAGCCCCCACAGGCGTAGTGCTGGGCCGGGACGACGGGGATCCAATCCCGTTCGAGCTTGAGCCCGATCCCCCGCAGGCGCTCCCAAATGGTGGGGAACTCGTGCTGCAAGTCTTCGGGCTTCAGGTGGGTGGCATCCAAATACACGCACCACGTGTCCAGGCGCTTCATCTCAGATTCAATCGCCCGGGCCACCACGTCGCGCGGGGCCAGTTCCAGGCGCTCATCGTATTCGTACATGAAGCGCTCACCCCGGTGGTTGCGCAAGGTAGCACCCGCCCCGCGCAGGGCTTCGGTCAAGAGGAATCCTTTGAGCTGAGCGTGTTCCAGCACGGTGGGGTGGAACTGCATGAACTCCATGTCCTTGATTTCGGCCCCCACGCGGTGCCCCAGCCCAATGCCATCCGCCGTGGCCACCAGCGGGTTAGTGGTGTGCGCATAAATCTTGCCGCAACCGCCCGTGGCCAGCACCACGGCCCGGCCAATGAAGGCCCGGGTGCCCATTTCATTCACGTGCGCCATCGCCCCGCAGACTTGGCCGTCTTCGAAGATCAAGTCGGTGACGAAGGCCTTCTCGTACACCGTCAGTTGGGGGTTGGCGCGCACAGCGCTGGCCACGGCCCGCTCGACTTCCCACCCGGTGCGGTCGGCGTGGTGGACGATGCGGTTGCGGCTGTGGCCGCCTTCACGGCCGAGGGCGAGGTCAAAACGAGCCCCCAGGCTGGTGAGCCACTCAATGGCGGCCGGCGCCTGCTGTACCAAAAACCGCACGGCCTCGGGGTCGTTCAATCCGGCCCCGGCCACGAGGGTGTCTTCTTCGTGCAACTTCCAGCTATCGCTTTCGCCGACGGCGGCGGCGATGCCCCCTTGCGCCCAACTGGTGTTGCTATCGGTAACGGTGCCCTTGGTGAGAATGGCCACCCGACCATGGGGGGCGGCGCGGAGGGCAAAGCTAAGCCCGGCCAGGCCGCTGCCGATCACGATGAAGTCGAACGTCTCGGTTCGCACGAGGGCTGCAGTTTATCGTGACCTGGCAACCCCGCCGGGGTATTGCGGCGGCCCGCCCCCCTTTTGCCGCCCCGATTCTGGGTACCTTAGGCAGGGCTCTCATGGTGTCATCTCCGCAAGTTATCGCCATCAGCGGCATCAGTGGCAGTGGCAAGTCTACGCTGGCGCAGGCATTGGCCCAGCGCATGGATGCCGTGGTGCTGTGCGTGGATGACTACTACCGGGAAACCGACCCGGAAGCGCTAGAGGCCACTAACTTCGAAGACCCGGCCCTGACGGACTGGGAATTGCTGCTGGCGCACCTGGATGAGCTCAAAGAGGGCCGGCCGGTGGAGGTGCCGCAGTATTGCTACACCCGCTGCCGGCGCATTGCGTTCCACCGCCGGAACCCCCGCCCCACCGTGATTGTGGAAGGCCAGTACGCGCTCACCCAGCCGCAACTCGTGGAGCGGACGGACCTGAGTGTGCTGATTCGGATTGACCTTGCGGAGGCCGAAGAGCGCCGCTGTCACCGCGATGTGTCGGTGCACGGACGGCGAGCGGAAGACAGCCGCGCCCGCTTTGCGCGGGAGATTGCCCCGACGTATCGTGAATTCAGCCCGCGCATGGAGGCCCTCAGCCACCTGCAGTTGGAGCCCAGCGAAGTCGCCCACTGGGTTCAGCAAGTGGATCTGGCCCTGCGCACGCCGGCCCGGGCTAACTTCCTCGCTTAGGAATCAACCGCTGCGCGGTTTCGCCTTCACGGACGCCGAAGGCCAAAGTGTCCCGCCGAACCGCCGCCACCACCAGCACGCTGACAATGCAGAGCAGCACCCACGAAGAGAGCTTGCCGATGCCCACGGGCGACCACACGCCGATCTGATGGGGATAGGAATACAACCCCATGAGCGTGCATAAGTTCTCGGCGAAGTAGATAAACAGCCCGATGAGGAAGAACGCCAGCGGCAGCGACATGCGCCAGCGCCGGGTGACGGTGAAGTCCACGTAGGTTCGCCAGAAGATAGCCAGGGCAAAGACCCCGATGATCCAGCGGAAATCCCCAAGCCAGCGGTTGAGGAAGAAATTGGCATAAATCGCCAGCGCCAAGAGGAGGGCGGCAGCCGGCCGAGGCCAGTAACCGAACTTGAGATCGAACCTCCGCCAGGCTTGCAGCAGATAGCTGGCCACGGCCGCATACATAAAGCCACTAAACAGGGGCACATCCGCGATGCGCCAGTTTCCGGCGGCGGTGTATTGCCAAGAGCCGTGGTGGACCTTGTAAACCTCAAGCCCGAGGCCGAGAAGGTGGAAGGCACTGAGGGCGAGGGACTCGCGCCACGTTTCTTGCTTGGCCAAAACCAATCCCACCTGAATGCCCAGGCACGCAATGAGCAGGGCATCGTAACGCGGCCAGGGGCTGTACGCGCTTAAGAAACCACAGGCAAAGAGCCACAGGGCGCACTGCGCGCTCTGGACTTGAATGCCCACAAAACGAACGAACTCTCGCACCCTTAGGGAGAGAAAGCCTTTCCGCTCGGGTTGGAGTTCCCGGGTGGTGCGTTCGGCTAAACGCGGGTAACGGGTCCGCTGAGGCTGGGGTGGCGGTGGGTGTTGCCCGAAAGCTTGAGGGCCAGGCGATCCAGTCCCCGGTTCTTGCCCCACTCTTCTTGGCGCAGGGCGCGGGTGCCCTGGATGATGCTGCTCACGGTGTTCCACAGGCCGAACAGGGCCAGCATCAGCCACACCACCACCGACTTGACGAGCATCGCCACCCAGTCGATTTGATCCCATTGGCCTTGCAGCACCAGTTGGGCGCTAGGGATGCTCATGATGAGCGAAATGATAATGACCGTGGCCGTGACCATGAGGGCGGCGACTTCACCGAGGAACGCGCGCGCGGCGTGGTAGCGGGCGTACTGATTACCGGTGGCCATGGCCACAAAGTAACCCACGATCGCGCCCATCCAGGGGAAGGGGATACCGGCGTAGTGGATTAGGGCGGCAAGGGTGCGATGATCGCGATTGGCCATCTTGTTGTCACTGTATCACGCCGCGGAGGCACCGAGGTTGCGCCATGCCCATTCTTGGAGCCGTTGCCAAGCCATCCACAGGCCCGCTACAATAGGCCGTCATGTCCCTGCGCGAATCGTACGATGCCGATGGATTCGTTGTGGTGCGGGGCGTTTTCTCCCCCAACGAAGTGGCCGAACTAGAAGCCGCCTTCGACGAAATCGTGCGCCAACTTATGGCCAGCGGGGAACACCTCAACGCGCGCTGGGGCGGCGAAGCCATGGATGCCATGGGCGCCGCCGACACCGTGGTGCTGCACACCCACAATGTCCAGTACTACTCGGCGGTGTGGGCGCGGGCTTTGACTCACTCGGGCTTCTTGGCGGCTGCTACCGAGCTCCTTGGCCCCGATGTGGTGCTGCACCACACCAAGCTGTTCCAAAAGCCGGCGGAGAACGGGGCGCCCTTCCCCATGCACCAGGATTGGAGCTACTTCCCCAGCCGCAAGGACACCATGGCGGCGGCCATCATTCACGTTTCCCGCGCCACCGATGCGATGGGCTGCCTGCGCGTGGTGCCGGGCTCGCACCGCCTGGGCCGGATGGAAGCCAGCAGTGGGGCTTCGCTTGAGTTAGCGCAAAAGTATCCAATAGAAGAAGCTGTGACCCTCGAAGCAAATCCAGGCGATCTGGTCTTCTTTAACTATCTGACCCTACACGGGAGCATGCCGAATCGCTCGGACGACGTGCGCAAGACCGTGTTGGTGCAAATGCACGCGGGCGATGATGAAATCGAGAACCCGGAAGGTCACCCTTACGACAAGTGGGTGCTGGCCGGCCGGAATCATCACATGAGCCGGGCGCAAGCCAACGTCGTTCGATAACTCCCCCGATCCTGTATCGGAGAGGCCAGGTGGCGCGTTAGAATAGACACATGCGCTGGCTGGCCGTTCTGTTTCTCCTCCTCTCTTCTTTTGCCTGGGCGCAAACGGATGGTGAACCCACCGAGCCGGAAATCTCGCCCCTGCGTCTCTTGGGCTTCCTCTCGCAAGCCAAGATCGAGAATCCGCAAGCTGGGGCCACCAAGTTCAAGCCCGCCGATGAGCGCGTGGCGATCTTGATGCTCATTGAGTCGCTGGAAGAAGAGCCGACGGCCCAGAAGGAGTTGGTGGCGGGATTCTTGGAAGCGCTGAAGCCGGTGGAAGCCCTCTTTAAGGAGATTGAAGCCGAGCATGACGTGGCCACGGCCTTCGCCTTCTTTGTGGCCAGCAACTACAGCACCGCCACCGGTAAGGACCTGGATGGCCCGCAGATGAAAGCGGTAATCAAACAGTTCCAGTCTGGTCTGGGGAGCAAGGAAATGGGCGAATTGGAAGACCTGGATCGCCAGATGCTTTACGAGACCTGCCTGTTCCACGCGCTGTTGCCGCTCCTCCTCTTTGGCGAGCAAGAGACCGCCAGCGACGAAGCCAAAGCCCTGGCCAATGAGCAACTGAAGGAAGCCTTCCGGGTGGATGCCAGCGGCATCACGGTCACCGAGAAGGGCTTCGTTTTCGCCAAGCCGACCAACTAACTATCTCGGAAGCGGGCAGGTGAAAGACCACGTGCCCGACCCGACCGTTTGCGTGGTGCCATCGGGCATCACCACCTCCGCGCGCACATTGGGCGGGATGCTCACCGTGAGTTGGAACTTCCCGTTGGCTTCGCGCCATTCAGTAGAAATCGGCCCGCGCACGGAGTCAAAGCGGGTCTTGGCGAACTTGAGTTCGGCGTTCCACTTGGGCTCAATCCTCACCGTGGCAAACCCGGGGCTGGTTTCGCGGATCCCACCGACGTGTTGGAACATCCAGCCCACCACCGCGCCGTAGGCGTAGTGCGCAAAGGAGTTCATACCGGGGTCTTGGAATCCGCGTTCGGGCGTCCAGCCATCCCAGCGCTCCCAAACCGAGGTCGCGCCATGCTTGATGGTGAAGCCCCAACTCGGGAAGGTGTCGTTGAGGAGTAGCCGGTAGGCGACATCATCGCGGCCAAGCGCCGCCGCGCGCGCTAAGCTGGCCTTTGCACACCCGGCGACCCTGCGGATTAGGTCCGTGGGGTCGCGTTGGTTGTGGGGTCCGGGGCGCGGCGGGTATAGTTTTGCCCTGACCGGGCGGTTAGCTCAGTGGTAGAGCACTTCGTTCACACCGAAGGGGTCACAGGTTCAAATCCTGTACCGCCCACCATTTTGGTCGTGGTTATCTGAGGGTAGCCACGGCCAATTTGCTTTTTGGGGCGGCGGTGTGGCCGACCAAGTGCAAGAAAGAGAACCGCGACCTGTTCGGGTTCTACTACTGAGAATCGTTGGAGCGCACCCCGGACTTCCAGAGCTAGAAGCGAAGCGAACTATAGCAAAAGATACGACGAAGCAAGCTACAATATAGACGGGTGTTGTCATCCATGATGCAGAGAGGTTTTCGCGTATTTCTTGTTGTCTTTGGATTGCTGGTGGGGGCAATGGCCTCTGCGCAGCGATTCAGTTCCGTGACCTTGGAATTCATGACCGGAGACCGAGGCCTGGCCGATGCGAATCAACTCTCCCTGATCTTTCAGGGCGAAGGTGGGGTGCCGCTGGCCGAAGGGCGAGTGTCGCCGCCGCGTGGCCCGGGGTGGGCATCCCGCACCCGGCAAACCGTATCCGTGCGGCTCGATCGCGAAGTGGTTTTGCGGCAAGTCGCGCGGGTAGTGTTCCGCGTTTCCAATCGCACGGGCGGAAGCGTTTTCGATAGCTGGGATTTAGTCTCTGCATCGGTCCGCAGTGGCACCCAACTCTTGATGAACGCGCCCTCCATCCGCGTGCGCCTGAGTGCGGAGCGCACCAACTGGACCAGCCCAGATTGGCCCACGTTTGACCCCCAAGGCACCAACACCAAAACTTCTCGCTGGCAAATCGTTACTCTCACCGGGGACGATGACCTGCGCGATGACAACGTCGCATCCTATCTGGTCATCTGGCGGGACGGGAGCTTCTCTGGGTTTGCCCTGGAGAACCTCCCGGGGAACAACAACCGAGTGGACACACTGCGAGTGCTGGCCCCCGGACGATCTCTCAATGACATTCACACCGTGGCACTCGTGATGGGCGACGGCACGAACCGGTTGGTGCCCTATGCCGAAGGAGTCCGCCAGGACACGGGATATGCGCCCACCCGTACGGATGACTTTTGGGATTTACGGGAAGCCACTCTACGTGCGGTTCTTCCCGATGGCGCCATGGTCACCCGACCGTTGCCCCGGTTCCCTGGGCGTCGGGGCTTCCTGAGTTTGGTGGCTCAGAGCTTTTCCAGCGCCCTGTCCCTCCCCGGCAACCTGCCGGGCCCCCGCCCGGGCACGGAGGTCGCCATTCTGCTGTGGGTAGAGAGCGATAACTTCAATCTTTCGGGTCAGATGGCCGACCTCGAGGCGGCCCTGGTGAAGAATGGCTTCACGGTTCCGCAAACGGTGGTCATGCGGCAGAACTCCTCGCAAGCGATGTTTAGCGATCCGCGAGGCAACGGCATCTGGGTGGGCTCGACAATTAGCGGTCAACGCTTTCGCTATCTACGGACGCTGCACAAAACCGTGCGGCCGTGGGAGAGCGATCGGAATGAGATCACGGGTCTGCGGCTGCGGTTGCGCCCGTTCCCTAGCAACACGGCGGCGGCGTATACTGGCCCGTCCACCTTGAACATCAAGGGCTACGCTTTGATGCAGCGGGTGAGCGGCCGTGGCCCGCTCGATGCCAACGGCCTCGTCAATGTGCAGAACGAATGGACGTTCTTGGCGGCGGAATTCCGGCTGGAAACGCTGAGTGCTCGTCGACCGGAAGTGACGCTCCCCATCCGCTACACCCGGGCCCGCTAAGGGCCGGGGTGGCGGGGGAGAGGCGGGATGGGTCGTGGTGGCCTTCGGGTCGCTACGCCCTGTTTGCGTTTGAGGGCACGCTGGATTTGACTGAGACGGTCACCGAAAGTGGTCCGGGACGTGGGCAACTTGGAGTACGGCCGCCCGTAGCGGCACGGGGTGCGGGCGGGATGGGTCGTGGTGGCCTTTGGGTCGCCGGGACCAAAACTTGCTTGGAGTCAAACTGCGGACTAGGAACCGCTCGGATAAGTATCTGCCCATACGTTTGTAGTCGAACAATGGAATGGACATCCTATTGATAACGCTCTCAGAACGCAGGCGCAGCATTTAGGTGAGGTTTTCCACATGAGCTTTGATTTGTGTGAGAAAGAGCGAAAAACTTGTGTTACACTAAGAAGGTGGACGATCTTGTGAGCAGAAGGCAAAACCGATTCAGCAATCCAGGTCCCATGAGGGCACCATTGCTCCCCGAACCAGGTACTCGATTTCAAAATCGGCATGGACTTGAGTGGGTCGTAGATGGACACTTGCGCGCGAGTTCCTTTGCCACACAATGTAGTGAAGACTCAGAGATCAATGAATTTCCTGTCATCTTTCCGTTAAACCTCTCAAGCAGAATAGCTGCGCTTTTGGATGAAGTCGCGCGGTGCACACCAAAACTGATCCTGCCACTAAACACGATGCCGAACTTTTTTCCGGCCCGAGCGCATCCTGGCGGTCACACCATAGATGCTTGGAGTCATCCAGACCACATTCACATCTTCCTTGATGCGGATGATGTCAGCGAAGTAGTTTTTGCCCACGAACTGGCCCACGCTTGGATCGATTTGGTTCGTGGAATCGAAGATAACCGAGTTTGGCGAGATCGATCGGACTCGGCAAGATATGCGCAAGTTCAGTTCATTCAGTCATTTGTGCTGGACTTCGCTGTAGACCGAGTATTGGATGAAAAGGGGTTTGACCGATCGCAGATCATTGAAGATTTGGAAGTAGCTTCAGCTCAACTAAGGTTGGCAACAGAAAGTGGTTACCGACCTCAGAATCGACGGGAAGCAGTCTTTATGGCCTCCCACCTTGCATCACTTCTCGTGGAAGATACTCATGACCGGCTGCCAGTGCGCCTTGCTGATCTGTTCCCGGTTGTCAGTCGCAATCTGCCCGAGATATACTCGCTGGCGAGAGGTATGGCGCAGAGTGTCTTAGATTACTTCCCTAGCGATCGAAACACAGCCAAGGCAGCAATTGACCAAGCCCTTTGGATCGGTTTCAGCTATACGGATCCAGGTTTGGACATCGAGAGTCACCTTATTCATGTAGAGCCGGAAGTAAACTGGAGCATTGATAAGTTCCCAGACTGGTTAAGTGGTCAACCGGTCCGTGCAAAATGCGAAATTGGTGTTGCCATGGCCACGGTTGGAGCCACCTCTGCCGACACGCCGATGCTCCACCGAGAGAATGAGGGTCCAGTAACGGTAAGTTTCAGCCGCCCTGATGGAAGTGTGACTGCGTCAATCCCATTAGTGCATGCAGTGATGCCGCCTGACCATCGCGTTGCTGGAATCAACGAATTGATTGAATACCGTCGCCGAGCCATTGCAAATATTGGTCGCCGTAGCGGAATCAATTCGGATGCCGCAATATCCCCTCAGCGTCCGAACGCACCTTCTCAAGGTTGGCAAGGGTCAAGTCCGTCGCCACACTTGCCGAATGTTCTCGGTTCGCAACTACGATCCTATGCCCCAGGGCTCGCTCGCTGGCTTACACAGGTCAGATTGGAGGAGATGCTTGCAGGCGAACATCCGTATGGCTACGCTGAGAATAATCCAGTGAAGAAGTCAGACCCGACTGGCTTAAGGCCATGCAAACCGTTTGAAGCATTGGATTGCTATTCATACTGTGCAGATGCAGGTGCTAGGTATACCGGTACTTGTACGGCGACTGACTTCTGGATTCCTGTTGGACCGATACTAGTGCCTTTGGTTAGAGTGGATTGCAACTGCCAGCCGCTTTTGCCGAATTGTCGATGTGATCCAAAGCGCCTTGGCAGCTTAATGTTGCAAATCGCTTTAACCTGCAGTGTACCGCGCAAGTGCCAGCCGTATCTTGCCGCACCACCCAATAAGAATCGGTGTCCGGCGATAATTGCAAACATAACGCGCAGCTTAGGATGCATATATGCACAAGAGGCTTTGAACAAGGAGTGCTTTGACGGGGGTGATCCTGGACACAAAAAGAAGATAGATCAGGCCTGGAATACTATCAATACCTGTTCAAGAGCCTTGGCCTACAATGGATGCGGACCTTATCCCAGGTGAAGATGACCAGCAGTTCGTGCATAGAAAGAGCCTTCATGGCGAACTGGAGCAAACCAGTTGAGCCGCTGGATAATGGATACTTTCCAGTGCGAGTCAACGAAGTGTTCTCTTCAAAACACTGGAGCCTTGTGGATAGGGAGTTGTACAGGGAAGACTGGTCGATATTGGTAGATTTGAATCCACCTTGGTTCGTGTACTACATTCCAATGATGCTCCTTAGTGCCCTGGAAGAGGCGAATCTCCCGGATTACATGCACGACGCAGGTTGGATGACACTCTTTGAACCAGGTTCGTTGTTTAGCGAGTACATGAGGGCAAATGGATGCTTGAAGCTAAGCGGGATTCAGCTGGAGTGTCTGTATTCTGTCGCTTCGCGCCTGGGAATACTCAACTATGGCGTTGCGGAAATGCGTGGTCATGGAGGCTTTGAGTATGTACTGCGCCAGTTTGTCAGCAATTAATGTTGTTAAAGGCTACGATGGGTGTAGCTGTAATTCTGTACTTGCAAGGTATCATTGTGGTTATCTAACTAGGTGCCATAATCTTCGCAGATATTCGAACCGCTCTCATACCGGCGTATCCTCTGCAATTGGGTGTTGTGAAGTACCGATGGATCCTCGATCGTACAGACCCGGAGATTTCGTACCTTCACCTCGCAATCAAGCCTGTCCATTGGTAGGTAAGAGCCCAGTTGCGGGGACACCGGCTTGTGGAATTGCTTTGGGCAAATCCCGTTGAGGGTGAAGTACTTCGCCTGGCCCGCGATCCCACAGGCATAGGGGTGATGAGGTCCCTCCATTCGTAATCGGTGGCTGCAGTAGCTAGGATACTTTGGTGAAGGGTCAAGCGATTGTGGTAACATAATGTACTGTCTTCAAGGGTTGTTAAGATTAGAATCTCTTGATGGAGGAGGTCGCCAGGTGCTAGCAGTTTGCGCAAAGTCAAGAAAGGTCTTCGGATTTCAAAATGTGCGGGTGTGCCAACGAAGTCTCGATGAACCCAATGTTGTGGACGTACCAAGTGAGGTCGTAATTCGTGGGCGGGCCTATTTGCCTGGGCTTGCTCGGTGGCTTACACAGGTAAGAATGGAAGAGATGCGTGCGGGCGAACATCCATATGGTTATGCTCATGACAATCCTATAACTTGGACGGATCCACTGGGATTGGAGCCTGTGAAGCCTTCGCTTGGTTCGCAAATCCGTGCCTGTAAGAATAGGCAGCCGAGAAAAGCATGCTTCGACTGCGCTTACGAGTTATTGCATACTAAGTACCGATACAGTCCGCAACGTGCTTGTAGGGATGCAAATACAATATGCGGGAGCCACGTGTTGTGTGGCCCATGTGGGCCGGGTTCAGCAGGTTTTCCAAACGCACCTGGATGTAGCGATGGTCCGGGAAAGGTTTGGGAATTCCTGGACTTCCTACATGGCCAAGCAGGCAAGAACGCATGTGGAGGGCATCAAGGGTTTGATAAGCTTGCTCATTGCTACGCGAATTGCATAGGAACCTTGTGTGGCGGCGGCTTTGGGATACTCTATTGCCAGGTTCAGGAACGTGAGGAGAGTGATCCCCAAGATGTCTTAGCCAATCAGCTAGGGAGAGGAATTGGTATGCAACCCAATGTTTGGAGTGGGCAAGATTGCTTTAACGAGTGTGCGAAGGCAGTTGACGGGCTGGATTCGTGGTAGCCAACAAATCCAATTTGATCTCCGTGGTCCTATTCTGTGCTTGCGCTGTCTGGCTGTGGTCAATTCAGGACCGTCAGGCACGTGAGCTAAAAGTACTTAAGTTGTGTGCTGCCGGAAAGCTGGCTGAGCCATGCAGAGATTTGCTTGGGGCGCCGGACCAGGAGATTGCTGACAAGCGCGGCCATGCAATCTGGAACTGGAAAAGCGGGTCGAGACTAAGCGCAAATTCAGATACGGCAATTATCTCAAAGGACAGCTTAATTGTTGAGATTCTGGACTTGGACCAAGAAGCGGGCAAGCGGCGTTTCCGGGAGTTGTATTCCGAATTGAAGTAGTGCTAGAGGACTTTTGCTTTCGCGCACTTCTAGACTACCTTCCCCGATCCGCTCTTTCCTGCCGTGCCGTTTGCTTCACTTCGTTCCACACAAATCGCCGGCCATCCCCGCGCGGCCGGGCGTCGCGCCCTCCGCTGAGGATGTACGCCCGCCGGTCCGTCTCCGACCGGTTCGCCCCGGTGTAGTGCCACGTCCGCGAGCTATGGAACGTCGCCCCGCCCGGCGGCAGCGGGCACGCCACCATCCCCTCGGTGGGCGGCTCCAGCATTTCCAGCGAGTGGATGCGCACATCGCCCCCCACGCTCTGGTGCGCGTGCACCTCGTCGTGGTGGGTGCGCGGCACAAACCACATGCACCCGTTCTCAACTGTCGCCTCTTGCAGCGGCACCCAGATGCTCAGGCTCTCGTAATCCAGGTTCGGATCCCAATAGGCTTCGTCTTGGTGCCAGGGGGTTTCGGCCCCGATGCGCGCGGGCTTGAAGATCATATGGCCATCGCCAAAGTGGGCGTCCGCGCCCAGCAGTTGCCGCACCATGTGGGCGGCGTTCACCCACAGCTGGCTGTCCCGCAGTTCCGGCGCGTACTTGGCCGGCCCCAGGATCTGTGGCAACACCGGGGTGGCGTCGGGGTCGTCGGTGCCCGCCAGGTCAAACTGGTCGCCCACGTCGCGGCCCGCCCGCTCCCGGAACAAGCGATCGTAAATCTCGCGCATGGTGGCCACCTCGTCCAGCGGCATGATGTTGGGGATGCTGAGGTAGCCGTTGGCGTGATAGAACGCGATCTGCTCTTCGGTGAGGGTCACCGTGGGTTCCATGCCGGGAGTATTCCCGGTGGCCCGCCTCCGGCGCTACAAGGTGAGCGCGGGGAAGCCGGTGTGCAGCAAGGTCAGCGCCAGAATCCAGCTGCTGGCGGGCTTGCGCAGGCGCGCGGCGGAGGGCACAATCTGTGCCATAAAGATCTGCTCGGCCTGCAGGCAGTGGCGCACGGCCCGGGCGTAATCGGCCTCGGTGCTGCGCACGGTCTTGAGATGATCGCGCACTTCTTGCTGGCGGTGCGCCACCTGGGAGACGGTGGCCTCCTCGCGCTGCGATTCGCCATTGAGGATGTCTTGGATCAGCTCCTCGGTGTCGGCGCGCAGGGAAGCCAGGTAGAAGCCTTCGTTCTGGCCGCCCGCCCCGATGGCGGATTGCGCGGCCATGTAGGTCTGGCCGTAGGATTTGAGCGCGATCCGAAGGAGCCGCAAATCGCGGGCGCGCATGGCGTCCAGGTCGGCCATACGGGCGTTGTTCGCTTGCTCCAGCTGCTCCGCAAAGTCGAACTGACTTTGGTGCAGGCTTTGGCTCTTCAACAGATTGCTCTCTTCATCCATGAAAATCGTCACTTTTGCCCCGAGGCCGCCAGCGCGGCCCCCAGGTTCCAAAGGAAGTACCGGGCGGCGGACCTTCCGTTGCTCCTATTCTTCAAAAATCGTCGGAAAATTTGCGGCGGGGGTCCAATCGTGCGGGGGCCTCGCGCCGCCAGGGCTGGTTGGCGCGTCTGTTCTTTGATATGAAGCGTCTTCTCTCGCTGGTTTTGGTGCTGTGCGGCCTGGTGGGCCTGGCATGGTCACAGGCGGCGGCCGGGGCGCGGACGATTCAGCCCGGCGACCGGCTGCGGATGGTGTGCGAGGAAGAGCCCTCCATCAGCAAGGATTACACGGTCAAGGATGACGGCACCATCACGGTCACCTTCCTCGGCACCATCCGGGTGCAGGGGCAGACCGCCGATCAGCTGGCCCAGTTTGTGGCCAAGAAGCTGGAAGACGACCGCATTGTGCGGCGGGCCACGGTGCGCGTGAATATCATCGGCGAGGTGGCGGGCCGGGTGAGCTTCAGCGGCGCGGTGCGCAGCACGGGCGATGCCCCCCTCACCGCCGGGATGCGCCTGGCGGATGTGATCAAGTTGGCCAACCCGCTGCCGGATGCCGACCTGACCCGGGTGCAACTGCGGAGCGCCGAAGGCACGCTCAATGTGATTGACTTCACCAAATTTGACCCGCAAACCAACGCCGCCAACCCGGCCCTGCGCCCTGGTGACACGGTGGTGTTTGTGCTGAAGGTGCAGGGCGAGACGATCACGATCCTGGGCGGTGTGATGCGCCCCGGCGTGATGGAATGGAAGCGCGACATGACAGTGGCGGGGGCCGTGCAACTGGCGGGTGGCCTCTCGCCGCTGGCCCGGGGAAGTCGGGTGCGCCTGCGCCGGGGCACCACGGAGCGCACGATTGACCTGGGCAACCCCACCCAGGCTAGCACGGTGCTGCAGCCGGGCGACCAAGTGCTGGTGGATATCTCCGAGGGCCGCCGCTACGTGCGCGTGGGCGGGGGTGTGCAGGTGCCGGGTCTGGTGGAATTCACCCCGGGCCTGACCCTGATGGCCGCTGTGCAGAACCGGGGCGGCGTGGTGCCCAAGGCACAGCTGAACAAGGTGGAGATCCAGACCGTGGACTTGGAGAAGCGGACGGTGGACCTGGGGCCGATTTTGGCGGGCTACGCCGCCGATATCACCCTGCAGGCGGGTGACGTGGTGAACATCCCCGGGGGCGAACGCCGGCGCTCGGGTGGGTCGCTCCAGCAGATTGGCATTGCCGTGATCGGAATTTTGCTATTCTTCTTGGGCGGATGAGCTGGGATCGGAGCATAGGTCGGCCGGAGCCGGTGGCGGCACTGGACCGCATTCGGCACGTGGACGAGGGCGAACCGCTCGTCAGCCTGCTGGAGCACGCCCCCGAGATCACCATCCACCGCGATTCCGTCATCCCCTACCTCCGGGAGACGGTGGTGTGGATGCTGAAAGACGCCCAGACGCGGCTGCCCGAGGGGGTTCGGTTTGGCGTCACGGATGCCTGGCGGCCCCTGCAGCGGCAGGTGCGCATTTACGAGCGCATGACAGATTGGCTGATGGAGGCCAAGCCCGAACTCCCGCCCCACATGGTGAAGCGCACCGTGAACCGGTGGGTGGCACCGCCCAACCGCAAGGCCCCGCCGGGGCACTGCACGGGGGCGGCGGTGGATCTCGTTTTGCTGAGCGCGCAGGGCGAAGTGCTGGACACGACGTCGCCGTTTGACCGGCTGGGGGGCGCGCCCACGTTTTCTTACGGCCTAACGCCGGCGGCCCGCGCAAACCGGATGTTGCTGTACGAGGCGATGATGGGTGCGGGGTTCAGCAACTGCCGCGATGAGTGGTGGCACTACAGCTACGGCGATGCCGGTTGGGCCGTGCGCATGGGCCTGGATGAGTGCATCTACGACGCGATTGACCTCCCGATGGAGGCATACGCGGAGAAGGAAGAAGTTTGGGTTCGGCTGTTTCAATCCCGGCCGAACCCATTTTTGCCATCGGCCGACTAGCGGCTGGCGGGGGCCTTGAGTGCCCCGTCCATCCAGTCGCTGGGCGGGCGCGGGCCATCGGGCCGGAAGTTCATCGGGGCTAACACCAGCGTATCCAGCAGCACTTCCTCGCCCGGATTGGCCGAGAACTGCACTTTCACTTGGTGGTCGCCTTCGATGAGGTTGACGGAGCCGAGCTTGTACCAGGCAAAACCTTGACCGTAGCCGGAGATGCCGGTCTCAGCGGGGCCGAGCACGATTTCGCCGAACTGCGCCGCCAGGCGATGCACTGCCCCGGCCGGCACGCTGGCCGCCACCCAGACTTCGTGATTACCCGGGATACGGGTGGTCACCTTGAACTGGGCTTCGGCCATGCCGCCGAAGCGGGGGGCCATGCGAAGCACCTGCTTGCTAGAGGAACCCGTGCGCGTCACCAGGCCCGCCAGTTGGGCGGCATTGGCGCTGTCCGCGCTGCGCCACAGGTAGGGCGCACTGCGGGCCAGCATGCGGTCCAGGATGGTCCACATGGCTTGGCTGGCGCGGCCGGGGTTGCGTTCCCATCCGCTCAGGGCGGCGGTGACTTCCACTTGCTCGCGCCCGTCGGGGTCGGCCAGGGTCGGCACGGCGGTGAGCAGGGTGTTGACCTTAAGGGCAGCGTTTTCAAAGGCGTCCGCCGGGATGATCGGGTCGTTAGATCCCCGGACGATGATGGGTAGCGAAGGCAGCACCATCTCCACACCGCGCCGCACCTTCTTCACCTCGATGGGCGTGCCATCGGGCGTGTAGAACTTGAGGGCATCGGCCTGGTCGTGAACGATCCGCACGGTCGTGTCAGCAGCCAGGCTCCACAGCACGGTGGCGATGCCATCCTGCTCCTGCACGGTGTAGCCCTCATAACGGCCGCCCATGCGCAGGCGATCTCCGGCCACCGGGGCGGGCAGCCACAGCACGTTGCCCGGCAGCACCATCGGCTGGGCAGGGTCGCGGGCGTCCAGGGGGAAGAACAAAGTCTGCGGGGCGGTGAGCGGCGTGCTTAGCGGCTCCGTGCTGGCCACGCGTCGCCAGACTTCGGGATCCTGGCTACGGACAAAAACGGCTTGCGAGCCCGCCTGCGCCACGCGGTCCAGCGCGTCGTCTACGGTCAATTCGCCGCTGAGTCGCAGGTCCGTGACGCCCATCCAGGTGGGCGCGGTGCGGCGGAAGGCCGTCCCCACCGGGCCGGCCATTTCGTTGATGATTTCGAACTCGCGGGCGGCGTTCAGGCTCGCGCCGACGCCATCAAGACCGGCTTCCGGCCGGGCGGCGAGGCCATCCCAGCCGTCCCACTCCTGCATCACCGGTACCCCGGTTTCTTTGCGCAGAGCGTCCGTCAGGCGGGTGGTGCGGCGCACGCCCGCGATGGTTTGGGCTTCGCGCAGGTCATTCCAAAGTGTGGTGGCCCGCACGTTCACGTTAAAAACCGTGTTGGTTTCGGGATCCCAGGCGGCGTCGAGTCCCTTACCGTTAGACCACAAAGGCACAAGGCGGGCGGCCTCATTAATGTCGCGGAAGTTGGCCGCGCCAATGCCCCACGAGCGCACGAGGGTGGAAACGGCCCCGTACTTATTGCGCAGGTACGCGGCAAACTCGGTGCGGAAAAGCGGCGAAAGCGGCACGCCATTCTTGGGGGCGCTAGTGCTGGGGATGCGGCCGAGAGGGTTCACCCAACCGCGCAGGCCCGGCCCGAAATCGCTCTGCTTGAGATTCAACAGCATCTGGTCACGGTGGGCGTCGAGGCCTTCATAGAAGTCCGGTTGGCCTCCCGTGCGGGTGACCGGGTAGGCCAGCAGCACATGCGTGCCCCCGAGCGGGTGAGTGACCTTGTATTCCAGCCGTCCCCCGGTTGTCGGTACGACTTCGGAATGCGTCCGGCGGCCGTCGGCGCCCGCGAGAACGATAAGAACTCGCGTCACCCCCGGCATGGGCGTGGAGATCACGGTGCCGGTGCGGGCGTTTTCAATGCGGTAGGAATCGGGCTCGATGGTCACCGACTCCGGCATTGGGGCCAGGCTGTCCACGGCAATCCAATAGCGTTGGCCGGTGTTGCGCACGGCATCGAGGGCTTCGGACCAACCCCGGCCATCGGCCGGGAGTTCGATCATGATGTCGGTGATGCCTGCTTCGTGGGTGCCTTGAATGGCCTCCACCGTGCCTGGCACGCGCACGCCAACGGGACGATAGGGGCGTCCTTCCCATTCCAGAGCATGGCCCGGGGTGACTTTCCACAGGTGGGAAGAAGACGTTTGGGGGGTAGCCGGGGCGCTTCCGGCGATCGCCATGAATAGGGCGGCAATCATAGGCACACTCTACCCGTCAAACGGATGGCAGGCAGGTAGGCTTCACTTCGGTGACTACTTCCACGCTCCCCGTTTCTCAACGCGCCATCAACACCCTGCGCGGGCTTGCCATGGACATGGTGGAAGCAGCCAATAGTGGCCACCCGGGCTTGCCGATGGGCGCGGCCGTGATGGCCCACCAATTGTGGACCGGGCCGCTGAGCGTGGACCCGAGCCAGCCGGAGTGGTTCGACCGGGACCGGTTTATCCTCTCGGCGGGGCACGGTTCGGCGTTGCTCTACGGCTTGCTCCACCTGGCGGGATTTGACTTGCCGATGGAGGAACTCCAGAACTTCCGTCAATGGGGCAGCAAGACCCCGGGCCACCCCGAAAACGGCCTGACCCCGGGCGTGGAAATGGCCACCGGCCCCCTGGGCCAAGGCATCAGCACTGCCGTGGGGATGGCAATGGCCGAGCGTTGGCTGGCCGCGCGCTTTAACCGCCCCGGCCATGACGTGGTGGACCACCGCACGTGGGTGATTGCCAGCGACGGCGACCTGATGGAAGGCGTGGCGCAAGAGGCGATCAGCCTGGCCGGCCACCAAAAGCTCAACAAGCTCGTGGTGCTCTACGACGACAACAAGATCACCATTGACGGGCGCACGGACCTGGCCTTCACCGAAGATACGGAGCTGAAGTTCAAGAGCGTAGGGTGGCGCGTGCTGCACTGCGACGGGATGGACGCGGCGGCCGTGGATGCCGCCATGACCGAAGCCCAAACCCCCGCCGACGGCCCGACGGTGATCATCTGCCGCACGATCATCGGCTTTGGCAGCCCGAACAAGGCCGACAGCGCGGGCGTACACGGGGCCCCGCTCGGTGCCACGGAGCTTGATCTCGCCAAGGACCAACTTGGCATCCCCCGCGAACCCAAGTTCTTGGTGGAAAATGACGTGCGGGCGCACTTTGCCGCCGCGATGGCCAAGGGCACGGCCCGCCGCGCCGATTGGGAGGCCCGGATGCAGGCCTACGCCGCCGCTCACCCCGAGGACGCCGCCACTTTGCAGCGGATCATCCGAGGCGAACTTCCGGCCGGATGGGATGCGGCCCTCTTTGCCGAAGAGAAGGCCGACGCCACCCGCAATCAGTGTGGCCGTGCGCTGGATGCCGTCGCGGGGGCGGTGGTTGAACTCATCGGCGGTAGCGCCGACCTGAGTGGGAGCACCAAGACGGCCCTGAAGGGCCAAGCCAGTTTGCAAGCCACCGAACCCGGGGGCCGCAATATCAACTACGGCGTGCGAGAGCACGCGATGGGGGCCATCGTCAACGGCATGACCCTGCACGGCCTGCGACCGGTAGGGGCGACGTTCCTCATCTTCAGCGACTACTGCCGTCCCAGCCTGCGCCTGGCGGGATTGATGCACTGCCCGAGCCTGTTCTTCTTCAGCCACGACTCGATTGGTCTGGGCGAAGACGGCCCGACTCACCAGCCGGTGGAGCAAGCTATGTCCCTCCGGTTGATTCCGAACCTCAACGTCTTCCGCCCAGCGGATGGCTATGAATTGCAGGTGGCGGTGCACCAGGCGATGACCCAGCGCACCACCCCGAGCTGCATTATCACCACCCGGCAGACCTTGCCGATGGTGTCGCCGGCGGGTTCGGTCAATCACCCGGCCATGCGGGGCGGCTACGTGCTGCGCGAAGCCCCGGCCGCGCCGCAGGTCATCCTGGTGGCCACGGGCAGCGAAGTTTCCATTGCCTGCGAGGCCCAGATTCACCTGGAAGCCGAAGGCGTCCCCACCCGCGTGGTGAGCCTGCCTTGCTGGGAAATTTTCGAAGCCCAAGACGCCAGCTACCGCGCGGAGGTGTTTCCGCTCGGGGTGCCGTGCGTCTCCATCGAGGCGGGTACGACGCTGGGCTGGGCGCGCTACGCGCAGGCGCACGTGGGGCTGGATCACTTTGGCGCTTCGGCTCCGGCGGAGCGGCTGTTCGAAGAGTTCGGCATCACGCCGGAGAACGTGGTGAAGACCGCTCGCGCCCTCATCCGCTAAGAGCCAGCAAAACAGAAAAAAGTCCATCGCCCGCAGGGGAGATGGACTTTCTTTTTGCCTGGAAAGCCAGACTTAGCGCTTCTTGCGCTTGCCGCTCTGGGCCAGCTCAACGGCGGCACAGGGCTCTTCAAATTCGGCTTGGAACTTGATGCGGCGCATCAGTTCGCCGCCGCTCACGGTGGACCAGTTCACACGTTCCAGCGTCCACGGCCAGCCCAGGTCGGTGGGGCTGTAGAGGAACTCGACGCCTTCACTCAGGATGTCGCTGACCATGGTAATGAGGTCCTTGCGTCGGCCCAAGATGCGCTCAGCGGCGGCCATGCTGGGGCGCAGTTGGCAGGTCAAGGTCACCGTTTCTTCTGCCATTACCTTGGCCTTCGCCTTGGTCAAACCGGTCTCGGCTTGCTGCACCTGCTCGACTTCTTTTTGATACGCACGGGTCAGGGCCTCGTGTTGATTGGGATTCCATGCGTAAACTTGTCCATCGTAGACACAGTCCGCAAACTTACCGGCCTGGACGAGCGCGGTGGCCACCAGGGCTACATCGGTCGGCTTCAGGTCCTTGTAGGTCTTGCGAATTGAGTCGAACGTGGATTCCGGTTTGGTCAGGTTGCAACTGGTCAAAGGAAAAACACCTCATAATCCGGTTAACCCGGATCATAATCCGCGAGATACTACCCATGAAGCACTTCTTGAAACCTGGCCTTTGGGGATTCGGCACGGTTGCCACCCTGGCCTTTGGCCTGGCCATTGCTTGTTCGCCATCGGCTCCGGCCACCTCCGAGGGGACCTCGACCACCGGTGAAGGCACCGCGCCGAAGAAGCAAATCACCGTCGGCATCGTCTTTGACAAGGGCGGTCGGGGCGATAAGTCGTTCAACGACTCCGCTTATCGGGGCATTGAGCGCGCCGAGAAGGAATTCGGCATCAAGGTTAACGCCGTTGACAGCCGCACCGATGCGGATTACGAAACCAACATCACCAGCCAAGCCGAGCGCGGCGCGGATCTCGTGATTGCGGTGGGCTTCGGCATGCTGACCGCCGCCAACCAGGTGGCGCCTCAGTTCCCGGACACAAAGTTTGCCTTGATTGACGCCGTGGCGGAGCCCAGCAACGTCCGCTCGATCCTCTTTAAGGAGCACGAGGGTTCGTACCTGGTGGGCTACATTGCGGGCCGCACCAGCAAGACCAAGAAGGTGGGCTTTGTCGGTGGCAAGCCGGGCGACCTTATCACCAAGTTCTACGCGGGCTTTGTGGCGGGCGTGAAGGAAGCCGGCACGGGCACCGAAGTGCTGCCGCCGAAGTACACCCAAGACTGGGACAACGTGGACGTCGCCAAGGCGGCCGCCAACGTGCTGTACGGCCAGGGCGCCGACATCATCTACCACGCGGCGGGCCGCGCGGGCCTGGGTGTGTTCGAAGCCGCCAAGGAGCAGAACAAGTACGCCATTGGGGTGGATAGCGACCAGGACGACATCGCTCCGGGCCGCATCGTGACCAGCATGGTCAAGCGCGTGGACGAAGCCGTTTACCAGACCATTAAGGACGTGGTGGAAGGCAAGTTCAGCGGCGGCACCAAGGTCTATGACCTGGCCAGCGGCGGCGTGGGCACCACGGACTTCCGCAACGCGAAGGAACTCGTGACCGATGCCATCAAGGCGGACCTCGACAAGGTCGCCGAGCGCATCAAGAGCGGCGATATCGTCGTTCCGGAAAAGTAACGCGCGAGCGGGATCAGTTGGCCGGTGGGTCGTTGGGTGCGCAAGCACACGACGGCCCGCATGCTTCTTGGGGGGCAGTTTCCTTGGCCGGGGAAGAACTGGTGGCCGAGGACCCGCCGGAATCGTTGACGTAGAAGCCCGAGCCCTTGAACGCGATGGCCACCGGCTGGATGATTCGGCGCAGGGCGCCCTTAGCCCCGCAATCGCAGTCCGTCAGCGCGTCTTCCACCATGCGCTGTTCGACTTCAAACACCTTTTCACAGGTTTTGCACTCGTAAACGTAGGTTGGCATTTCGACTCCGCCTCCACCGGGAGGCACCCTCGCATTGTGCCAGAATCGTACGGCCCTGCGGGGCGACGGTCTTATGTTTGTCCCCCAGACGTTCAGCCCAGGTGATCTCGGTGCGATTGGTTTTCTGATCTTGCTGGAGGGGCTGCTTTCGGCGGACAACGCTTTGGTGCTGGCCATTATGGTCAAGCACTTGCCGGATAAGTTGCAGAAAAAGGCCCTGCTTTACGGCCTCGGCGGGGCGTTCGTCTTCCGCTTTCTGGCCATTATCTTCGCCACGTTCATTCTCAACCTCTGGTGGCTGCAGCTTATCGGGGCGGCGTACTTGCTTTGGCTGCCCATCAAGCACTTCTTGAACAAGGCCGGCGAGCATTCCGCGAACCCGATCAAGAGCCGAGGGTTCTGGCAGACCGTCATTGCGGTGGAGCTCACCGACATTGCTTTCGCGGTGGACTCGGTGCTGGCGGCAGTGGGAACGGTGAGCGCCAAAGATAAGGTTTGGGTGGTTTATCTTGGTGCCATCCTGGGCATTATCCTATTGCGGTTTGCAGCGGGGGTCTTTATCGGGGTTCTGAGGAAGTTTCCTGACCTGGAGCACCTCGCCTTCCTGCTGGTCGGCTGGGTGGCCGTCAAGCTGTTCCTCTTTGCGGGCCACAGCTACGAAAAGTGGTGGGAGACCAACCAGCACTGGCCGCACATCCCCTTTGCCATTCCCGAAATGCCTACTGCAGTCTTTTGGGGCGTGATGACAGTGTTGATTGTGGGCGGCACCTTGTATGCTCTGCGGCATCGAGCACCAGACCCACTGGAGTCCGAAACCGACGCGGCGTCCCCCGAGGAAACCGTGGCGGAAGTCATGGACGAGGGCCTGATGCCACAGGAGGACAAAGATGGCGAAAAAGCTTAAGGTAGGGATTATCGGCACGGGATTCATTGCGCGGGGGGCGCACATCCCGGGCTACAACTCGATGCCGGACGAAGTCGAGATCAAGTGGTTGTGTGACATTAAGCCGGAAGCTCTGGCGGAGTCGCTGAAGATGGCCCCGGATGCCAAGACCACTGCGGATTACCACGACCTGTTGAACGACCCGGAAGTGGATGCGGTCTCCATCTGCACCCCCAACCTGATGCACCTACAACCGGCCCTGGACGCCCTGGCCGCTGGCAAGCACGTGCTGTGCGAGAAGCCGCTGGCCATGAACGGGCACGAGGCGCGCCAGATCGTCGCGGCCGAGCAGAAGTCGGACAAGGTTTTCCAGGTGGGCTTCCAGACCCGCTTTACGGGCGAGGCTCAGTTCCTGCGCAAGTACATTGATTCGGGCGCGATGGGCGACATTTATTACGCCCGCACTCAGGCCCTTCGCCGCCGAGGCGTGCCGGGCTGGGGCGTCTTCATTGACAAGGAGAAGCAAGGCGGCGGCCCGCTGATTGACATCGGCGTGCACGTGCTGGACCTCACCCTCTTCCTGATGGGTCACCCCGAGCCGGTGAGCGCGAGCGGCGTGACCTGGAACATGCTGGGCAAGAACCCGGACCTCTACAACGGCTGGGGCGACTACGACCGCACCAAGTTCACGGTGGAAGATATGGCCGTCGGCTTCATCCGGTTTGCCAATGGTGCCGTGTGTGTCCTGGAGTCCTCGTTCATGGCCAATATCAAAGACGATCCGTTCGGCACCACCATCCTGGGCACCGAAGCGGGCGCCGAGGTCTTCTTCTATAACGACCAGCGCGTGCGGATTTATCGCGACGACAATAAGCAGTTGTTTGACCTCACGCCGCGCTCCGTGCCGGAAGTGAAGAACAGCCACGTGGCCGAAGTGCAAGCGTTCGTCAAGACGATCAAGGAAGGTGCGCCTTCACTGGTCACGGCTCGCCAGGCCATGATGCTGAACAGCATTTTCGACGCGCTCTACAAGTCCGCCGAAACGGGCAAAGAAGAAGCGATCCAGCTCATCTGAGCCGGGCTCAGCGCTTAAGAGAATCGGGGTTGCCATGGGGTGACCCCGATTTCTTGTTTTGGACCCGCTCGCTGGATGCCCGAAGCCGCACAATAGAGGCTCATGAGCGCCAGGGTCACGGTTGTCGGGGCAGGATTTGCCGGAAGCGAGGCCGCCTGGGCGTTGGCCCAGCGCGGGGTGCCGGTGCGCCTGATCGAGATGCGCCCGGTGGTGCAAACCCCCGCGCACCAGACCGGCCACTTCTCCGAGTTGGTTTGTAGCAACTCCTTCAAGTCGCAAGATCCTGATTCGCCGGCGGGGCTGCTGAAGAGCGAAATGAAGGCTCTCGGGTCGCTCGTGATCCCCACCGGCGAAGCCCACAGCGTGCCGGGAGGCGCGGCCCTCTGCGTGGACCGCGATCGCTACGCGGCGGCCGTAACCGAAGCGCTGGAAAGCCACCCGCAGGTGGTGATTGAACGGCGCGCTTTCACCCCCGACGAAGCCGAATCCCTAGCTCAACAAGCGGCGGAGGACCCGAGTCACTCGCTCATTCTTGCGACCGGCCCGCTCACCCACGAGCCGCTGGCGCAGTGGCTGGCCACCCAAACGGGGCAGGAGCATCTCTACTTTTACGATGCGGTGTCACCGACGGTGGATGCCGAATCGCTGGATCGCAGCATCGTCTTTGCGCAGAGCCGCTACGGCAAGGGCGAAGGGGACGACTACCTCAATTGCCCCTTCTCCAAGGAGGAATATCACGCCTTCATCGAGGCGTTGGTGGCCGCCGAGCAGGTGCCGCTCAAGGACTTTGAGAAGGCCAAGTACTTTGAAGGCTGCATGCCGATCGAGGAGATTGCCCGTCGGGGCAAGGATTCACTGCGGTTCGGCAACTTTAAGCCGGTGGGCCTCGATGACCCGCGCACCGGGCGGCGACCTTATGCCGCCTTGCAACTCCGCCCCGAGAACCGTGAGAAGTCGCTCTATAGCCTGGTGGCGTGCCAGAACCGCCTGAAGTGGGGGCCGCAGAAGGAGGTCCTCAAGATGGTGCCCGGTCTGCAAAACGCCGACTTCGTACGCCTGGGCGTCATTCACCGCAACACCTACCTCGAAGCCCCCAGGGCCCTGGATGCGACCCTCCAACTTCGTGCCCGGCCGGGCGTCTACGTGGCGGGGCAGCTCACGGGCGTGGAAGGCTACGTCGAGAGTGCGGCGATGGGCATCTACGCCGGGATGTGCGTGGCCCAGCGGGTGCAGGGGCAGGAGCCTGTGCTCCCCGCCCGGCCCTGCGCCTACGGTTCGTTGCTGATGCACCTGCAGGACGAAACGCCCCGTCACTTCGCGCCCATGAACATCAACTGGGGCTTGCTCCTAACGCCGGACGAGGGCATCAAGCTCAAAAAGGATGGCCGCCGGGTGTGGCAACTGGAGCAGGCGCGCGCGGCCTTCAGCCAGTGGATGACGTCGCTGGCGTCAGAGTAATCAGGGTCACTTCGGGGCGGACCAAGAACCGGGCGTGGCGCGGCGAGCACAGCCCGCGATTAACATACACCCGGTGCGCGGCTCCGCTCACCAGCCCCCGGCTGAACTTAGACCCAAAGCGGCTGGGGACATAAGCTTCGCCGATGAACGGCATGTAGAGCTCACCGCCGTGGGTGTGGCCGCTCAATTGGATGTCCACCCGGTAGTCGCCGATGCCTAGCTCCGCTGTATCGGGGTTGTGGGCCAGCAACACCGTGGGGGTACCCGCCGGGATACCACCCAAGGCTTCATGCGGGCGGGGTGTGCCGTACATCAGGTCATCAATGCTCGCGAGGGCCAGCCGGTCTCCCCGGCGCTCCAGGATCGTATGGTCGTTCAGCAAAAGATCGATGGGCGAGCGGGTGAGCTCTTTCAGCACGCCCTGAGCGTTGAGAGCGATGTCGTGATTGCCCAGGCACCCAAAGACGCCATCGGGGGCCGTCAATCCGGAAAAGAGGTCGGTGCTGTCCGGCACCACCCCGGTTTGGCCATGGCCGTCAAAAAAATCCCCGGTGACAACGATCAAATCCGGCTGCTCGGGCTGGAGCATCCCGATGGCTTGCTGCACCCACTCCACCGTAATGTTGCGTGGGAAGTGGATGTCGCTGATCTGCCCGATCCGGTAGCCATGGAAGGCGGCGGGCAGGTCCTGGATCGGAATGGTGATCCGGACAAGTTCAAGCCACTTTGGCTCAATGAATCCGGTGTAAAAAAGGCCGCCGCCCACCAAGCCGCCCAGCCCCCACCGCAGGCAATCGCGGCGACTAAGACGGCGAGAAAGGGGCGAGTCGGACACGGCGCGAACCCCTCCACTTTACGCCAATTGGGAACATTCACTAAAAAAGTCCGCCCAAATGTCCAATGCGACTAGGTAACGGGGCGGGTTGAACAATATCTCGAAGGTAAAACTCGTAGACTTTGGGCAATCGGGAGCCAAAAGTGGCCACCAAGACGAATAAGAATTCAAACGACCAGTCACGCCCGCGTGACTTGCTTTCGCCGCAACAAATGCGCGAGATGCTGGTACAGCTGTACCTCGCTCGCTATTTTGACGTGCGGCTCATCAAGGAGAAGAAGCGCGGCCGCCTGCGTGGCACGCTCTACAGCTCGCACAACCAAGAGGCCATTTTGGTGGGTTCGCTCTTCGGTCTGAAGGGCACCGACTGGATTAGCCCGATTCACCGGGACATGCCGGCGTTCTTCCTCAAGGACATCAATGCGGGTTGGCGCAACCCGGACCGCATTGGGATGAGCATTGACGAAGTCTGCGCCCAGGTGTGGGGGAAGGCCGGTTCGCCGGGCCGTGCCCGCGACAACTGGAGCCACATCGGCAGCAAATCCAAGCGCATCATTCACAGCACCTCCATGTTGGCGGGGACCATCCCGGCCGCAGCGGGTGTGGTGTACGCCGACCGCCTGGATGGAGGCGATGCCGTCGTCCTGACCTATAACGGGGAAGGCAGCACCGCGCAGGGCATCTTCCATGAGGCGATTAACTTTGCCGCCGTGCACAAGCTGCCGGTGATCACGATCATCGAGAACAACCAGTGGGCGTACGGCACCCCGACGCACCTGGAGTACTCGCTGGAGGACTTTGCCCGCCGCGCCGATGGCTACGGAATCCCGGGCCTCATTGCCGATGGCCAAGACGTCCTGGACGTTTACGACAAGGTGATGACGGCCGTGGAACATGCCCGCGCTGGCAACGGCCCGAGCATCGTGGAATGCAAGACGTTCCGCGCCTACGGCCACGGTGACCACGACGACGACCGCGCGGCCAAGTACCGCCCGAAGGAAGAAGTGGAAGAAGGCCGCAGCCGCGACCCCATCGCCGTGATGAAGAAGCAGCTGGTGGCGCTTGGTCACATGACCCAAGCCGAAGCCGAGCAACACATGGCCGAAGGCAAGGGCGCCAGTGAGGTGACCGACATTGACTTCCCCGAGGAAGTTGTGGCTTACCTCAACGAGGGCGTCCAGTTTGCGATCAAGTCCCCGCTTCCGGAAGCGGAAGAGGGCGGCATGTGGGTCTTCAAGGAGGTCGAATAAACCATGGCAAGCCTGATTGACGGTGTGAGCAGCACCAAGAAGAACTATCTGACCGCGATTAAGGAAGCCATCGCCGAAGAGATGGCCCGCAACCCGCACATGATTGCCATGGGCGAGGATATCGGGATTCTCGGCGGCGCCTTTGGCGTGACCGATGGGCTCCAAGCCCGGTTCGGCCCTGAGCGCGTGATTGACATGCCGATTTCGGAGGGCACCATTGTGGGCGCCGCCTGCGGCATGGCCCTGAATGGCAAGACCGTGATGGTGGAGATGCAGTTCATCGACTTCATCTCGTGCGGTTTCGACCAGATCGTCAATATGACGGCCACCTACCACTACCGCACGGCCGGGGAAGTCAACATCCCGATGGTCATTCGCGGCCCCGCTGGTGGCTACGGTGGCGGTGCGCTTTATCACAGCCAGATGAACGAGGCGTGGTTTGCCAACAGTCCGGGCCTCAAGATTGTGTGCCCGAGCACCCCGAGCGACGCCAAGGGCCTGATGATCAGCGCCCTGCGCGACCCGAACCCGGTGCTGTTCTACGAGATCAAGGAGCTTTATCGAAAGCGCGAGATCGAAGAAGAACTGAATGCGGGTGATGACGCGATTGTGCCGCTGGGCAAGGCTCGCATTGCGCGCGAAGGCGCCGATGTGACGTTGGTGACCTACGGCCAAAACGTGTGGCACTGTTTGGAAGCGGCCGAGAACCTGGCCAAGGAAGGGTATTCGGCGGAAGTCATTGACATCCGCACCCTGGTGCCGCTGGACGAAGAGACGATCATCGCCTCGCTGCAAAAGACGAACCGCCTGGTGGTGGTGAACGAAGCCCCGATGACGTGCGGCTTTGCCGGGGAAATCCTGGCCCGCATGACGACGAAGGCGTTCCGCTACCTGGATGCGCCACCGGCCCGCGTGACTCGCCTCGACACTCCGGTGCCGTGGGTGAAGCCGCTGGAACTGCATGTGCTGCCGTCGGTCGAGAAGATCACGGAAACGGCTCTGCAGACGATCCGGTTCTGACGTTCCGGCCCCCAACAAGATCGCGCCCTTGGTCAACCGACCAGGGGCGCTCTTTGTTTTGGCGAGTGTGTTTGGCCGGGTATGTTTGGTCGGGAAATTTAACTAGCCGAAGCCCAGCAAAGCAAAACCCTCGCTCCCACTAAGTGGAGCGAGGGTTTCTTGTCCCCAAAGGACGGGCCGGAGCTTAGAGCGTGCCGCGCAGGGCTTGCTCGCGTTCGATGGATTCGAACAGCGCCTTGAAGTTGCCCTTGCCGAACGATTGCGCGCCCTTGCGGTGGATGATCTCGTAGAACAGCGTCGGGCGGTCCGTCACCGGCTTGGTGAAGATCTGCAGCAGATAGCCCTCGTCGTCGCGGTCCACCAGGATGCCGAGGTCGGCCAGCACTTCGATGTCTTCGTCAATCTCGCCCACGCGATCCGGCAGCATGTCGTAGTACGTTCGCGGCACGCTGAGGAACGGGACGCCCCGCGCCTTCAGGCGGCTGACGGTGTGCACGATGTCCTCGGTCTGCATGGCGACGTGCTGCACGCCCGCTCCGCCAAAGAACTCGAGGTACTCGTCAATCTGCGACTTCTTCTTGCCCGCGGCGGGTTCGTTAATCGGGAACTTCACGCGCCCGTTGCCGCTCGCCATCACCTTGGACATGAGCGCGGTGTATTCGGTGGAGATGTCCTTGTCATCAAAGGAAAGCATGTTCTTAAAGCCCAGAACATCCTCGTACCACTTCACCCACACGTTCATCTGGCCGAGTTCGACATTCCCGACGGCGTGGTCCACGGCCTTGATGCCAATGGGGTCGCCCGGCTGGTTCTCGGCGCGGAAGCCCGGCAGGAACGGACCGTTGTATTGATCGCGCTGCACCAGGCTGTGCACGGTGTCGCCGTAGGTGCAGATGGACGCGATGCGGACGCGGCCGAAATCATCTTCTAGCGTCATCGGCTCGTGCCACACCTTCGCTCCGCGATCGACGGCCGTCTTGAAGGCGAGGTCGCAGTCTTCCACCGTAAAGGCGATGTCTTGCACAAAGTCGCCGTGGTAGGCGATCTTCTCGGCCATCGGGTGGCCGGGGCGCACGGGGGCACTGAACCACAGGCGGACATCTTCTTGCTCCATGGCGTAGCCCACTTCGTTCTGGTTGCCCGTTTCGAGGCCGGTGTAGCCCGTGATGGAGAACCCAAACGTGTGCTGATAGAAGAAGGACGTGGCGCGGGCATTGTTGACAAAGTGCCGCACGTAGTCAATTCCGATGATCGGAAAGAGGTCTTGGCTCATCGTTGTTTCCTCTGTCTTCCGGTTGCACGCCCCAATTTCCCGGTGAGGGAATACGGTCGATCGGGCAACGAAGAGCTGGCGAAATTATGACACACCCCGGGCGGGCATGCGGATGGGGCCTTGCGGACGTCTAATAGGAACATGAAAACCGCGCGGGCCTGGGAGTTGATGGTGGGAGTCATTGCGCTAGGTTTCGGGGCCGTGGGTGAGGCCAAACCCGTGGTGCCACGCACCGAAGCCACCGTGGTGACCACCCAGCCGATGCCCTTGATCCCGCTGGGGCCATTTGTTCGGGCCGCCAATGGCGACATCTTGGCCCTCAACGACGGCTGGGTTCGCCGCAGCACTGATGGGAGCGCCACTTGGAAGGGCACGCGGATGTTCCCCAACGAAGAGTACGAAGCGCTGAACGACTCGGCACTCCTGGTCACCAAATCGGGCCGGGTGGTGGCGTTCTTCATCGACCGTAAGACGCTCCGCTACGAATGGGATGACGGGGCCCGCCGCCTGAAGCCCAGCAGCCAGGCCCGCACCCTGGTGGCCGTAAGCGATGACCACGGGGCCACCTGGCGAGTGAAGCAAGAGGTGCAAAGCACTTACGCCGGGGCGAGCCGGGGCCTGGCGGAGATTGCGCCGGGGCACCTGGTGGCGGTGGGGCAAGAGATGACCAGCGCCAAGCCGACGAACGTGACAGCGATCTACGAAAGCACGGACAACGGCGACACGTGGCGGCGGCGCAGCACCATGGATGGAGGGGGCCGGGGCCACCACGACGGCTGGTATGAAGGTGTGGCGCTGGCGGTACCGGGGGGTGCGATGGCGGTGCTACGATCCACGCAGGATTTCTTGATGGTGACCCGGCGAACGGCCAGCGGATGGAGCCGTCCGGTTTCGATGGGGATCCCGGCGAGTAGCTCGCCGGCGGGGTTGCTGCGCCTGCAGGATGGGACGATTTTGATGGCCTATAACCCGCTGTACCCGAGCGGGGAGCGCACCACCCGGCGGTTTTCCGACCAAGGGAGCGAGCGAGGGGCGTCGTGGTACCGGCGGGAAATCTACGCGCGATGGAGCGAGGACGAAGGGAAGACCTGGAGCGCGCCCCGGGTGCTGTGGCGGGGGGCCACCGATGCTGCGTACCCCACGATGTTCGAGATCGAGCCGGGGCGGGTGAGGATGACCACCTACCAGGGGCAGGTGCGGTTGAGTTATGCCGTAGGGGACCTGATGGGCGCACTTCCGGTTCTCTAGTCAAGCACGTTCCAGCAGGAATACGGGGATTTCGACGCTTTCTTCAAGATTTAACCTGGAATCTTACGAGGGTTGGGCTAAACTGCAGACATGCGAATCATTGGAATAGCGCTGACACTGATTGGACTGTGCAGCGTGGCTTCGGCCACTCGGTTGACTTTTAACCAGGTGAACGGCAATGTCATTGCCTCGGCCGACACTACGGCCAGCCCGAACTACGGCCACCGGGTGACCTCGACGACGATGGGGAACTTCTCCTACGGCGCGGAAGGCGGATTCACCCCGAATGTGACGGTGGCCTACCGTGCGAACAACTCGAGTGGCACTCGGCCGGGATTGAGCACGTATACTACCGGCTATGGCAACCTGACGAACACGGTGTGGACAGGCGGATTTAGCTCTGAAAACCCGAACAACGGCTTCGTCACGCTGACGGCCGACGCAGGCTTCCAAGTTTCGCTGCACTCCTTCCGGACGGCGCTTTGGTCTCCGGGGCCGGCGCAATACACGGATATTTCGGTTCGCGATGGCCTGGGCAACGTGCTGTATTCCACCAATGCGGCGAACCCGGTGGGCGGCAACGTGCTGCACGATTTCACCTCGAGCCCGCTGACCGCGCAGCAACTGGAGATCAAGTTCGGCCAGGGCTGGTGGATTGCCATGGATGACGTGACATTCTCGCAGGCCGTGCCCGAGCCGGGCACCATGCTGGTGCTGGGAGCCGGGCTGGTGGCGCTGGCCCGCCGCCGCCGCGCGACCAAGTAGGCGCGGGACCTATTTGCCGGAGGGCGCGGTCTTGGGGCCGTGCCCTTTTTGGCCTATAATAGGTGCTGGCGCACGCCGACATAGCTCAGTGGTAGAGCAGCTGTTTCGTAAACAGCAGGTCGCCGGTTCGAATCCGGCTGTCGGCTCCACTTCCTTTCTTCTCTCGCGCCCCTTGAGCTCAAACTCGCCTTGGCGGTAGCCTCGTTTTCTCGCCGGGACTCCCGCTCATGCCACCAAATCTGCAATGGGGATTAGTTATCTTTAACGTGCTCTACTTGTCGGTATTGGGCGTCTACTGGTGGGCGCATTCCGGAGAACGGACGATGATCTTCTACGGTCAGGCGAACTACGAAACCGATCTCATCAGCGCCCGGTGGCAAGCGGGCCTGTTGGGTGTGTTCTCAATCCTTGTGGTTGCCAATTTGGAAGCATTTGGAATGATTGAGATCAATGGCCCGCTGTGGATATGGGGTCCGCAAATCGTCCTTGGCGGAAGCTTCTACATTTGGCGACGGGCCGTTGCTTTCAAGCGCGAGAAGGAGCGCTTGGCAAGATCTAAGCCTCCATCTGTGTTGCCAGATAAGTGAATCCTTCCTCCCCCACCGGGGTATGACTATCAGGATTCGCGCAGGCGGAACCATTCATGAGGAACTTCCAGGAAGTCATTGGCCAGTGGGTCAAGTTCGAAATCAACGGCCGTGTCTTGCGTCCCAGCCTAGTGCTGGACGTGATTGTAGACGCGGTGGTGGTTGCGATGCCGCCGTACAACTCCCTCAACAGCTTCTGCGCCGCCTACCCCGCCGACTCGATCACCCGCTGGCTGACGCAGCACCCGGAGATTGACGCCATCCGCCAAATCAACCCTCCGAATGGGCACCTCAAGCCCCTCGCCAAGGCGCGCACCCTCATGGACATCGTCGAAGCTCTGGGCCAGCAAGGGAAGCCGCTGGCGATTGTTCCTACGGATGGGAGAAGCTCTGTGCACGGCCAGGTCATCGCGCATGAAGAAGACAAACTTTTGATGCGGGTCTATGAGCGAGACTTTTTCCAGGCTACGTTCCAGGTGCTGAACGACCACGACATTCATTACCTGGTGTGGGATGATCCTTATGATGCACGGTTAGATGAGATCAATCGCGAACTGGCGCCTCCCCCGTGGCCCGAATACGGTACTTGGCGCGTGCAAAAGTCGTTGCACCATATCTTGCAAGAGATGTTTAAGAGCCATGTCAGTGTTGAGACAGAAGATTGTGTTTTCAATGGCCACCTGGTCGCTCTTTACGAAGACGGTTTGATCTTGCACTGCAATGTGAAGATGGGGGACTGGAGTGGATCTCCCTACTTCTCCTACATTCCACTATCTAAAGTGCAAGAAGTGACGAGGGACGCAGATCTGCAGAAGTTCTTCCCCATAGAGAGCAAGTTCCTTAACTTCCCGGAATCCTACGGGCGGTTGGGGTCTTGCCACGGCTTGCTCAAAGAACTGCAAGCTCGCGGCGAAGTGGTGGATATCTGGATTGGCGAGGACGAAATCCAGGTGATAATCGAGGAGGTAGATGAAGAGGTCGTCCGCTTCACGGAGATTGAATATCCGGGCCGCAAAACCTTTGCCGGCACCGAAGAGCTGAGCTCAATCCAGGCCATTGAGTTCGGATCGGGATATCAGTCGTGGCTCAGCCAGTGCCGGGATCAGCTTGCGAGCGAAGTTCCGGACGTGAAGGAGTAGCACAAACCATGGCCCGAGGGAAATGGTTGACAACCGGAGTGGTCGCCGGGGTGGCGCTGGTGGCCGGGGTGATGATCGGGTTCCAGGTGCGATTGCTCGACCCCCATCGCGCGCGCATCGTCCCCGCTTGCGCCAAGCTTGAGGATCAAGTGATTTGCGAGGTGAACTACTTTATGAAGGAGCCCCCGGGGCCGAGGGTAGTTTTTGAGGTCTTGGACTCGGAACGACTGCTGGTGGTGGCCACGCGCCACGATCGGGGCCGAGGGGGCATCCTCCCACGCCGGGTCATGATTGACCGTCATCGGCTCGAAGCGGCGGGCGTGGACTACGAGCGGATGAAGATCTACCATTACGTCGGCACCAGCAAGGAACTCAAGGAGGCGAAGATGCTGCTATATCAAGTAGGAAAAAAGGCCCTATTACAGGCGGTGCCAAAGTAACTTACTGACGACGATGGGGCTGGCACTGCATCCACAACACCATGAGGAAATGAGGGTTAAAGGGTTCACCATTTTTCCTTCTGTTTTTAGCACAGCAGAGATGGCTGAGCTTGACAAATCTTTGGATAACCTTGCGAGTCGTGAAGGCAAAAGCAGGGATGGCGCTGTTGTCTTTATGCAGAGAGTTGCCGAGCGCTGTCAGGATGTCAAGTCATTTGCGCGCAGGGCGGAGTTGGTCGCGATTGCAACGGCGTTTCTCGGCCCAGATGTCGACCTCTATTTTAATCAACATGTTGTCAAAAACCCCGGGCCCCAAGAAGCTTTCTCATGGCATCAAGATGATGCCTATGGTCCGGTGGAGCCAACCCCTTACTTGACGGTCTGGGTTTCGATGACGGAATCCACAACTGCAAATGGATGTGTTTGGGCATTGCCTGGTTCCTGGCACCATGGTCTACTTAATCATGAAAGATCAAGTTTTGGACTATCGTGTCACTCCCTAGATGATCCTGATCAAGGGGTTCCCATAGTGGCTTCAGCCGGAGATATTGCGTGCTTTTGGTCGCTTACTGTACATAAGAGCGGCCCGAATCTTACGAATACTCCACGGAAGGCAATGATTCTCCAGTACTGCCGGCCTGGCCTTCGACACAAGAGTACTGGAATGCTCATCTCCTCACGAATTCCTATTGCACGAGGAGGACAGCGATACGAAGAAGTTTAGCCTCGCCATTAGGGCTTGATCGAACCTGGGCGTCGAGCGTGAACTAGCTTTTTCTTCCACCCTGGGCCTTAGGAGGGTGGGTCGGCAAGCGCGTGATTCTCGACCACTGCTTCGGCACGATCAGAGAACTGAAGGAGGCAAAGATGTTGCCACCCGAAGACTTCAAGTACCCGGCGCTAAATCCTCAATAATCGCAACACGACCATGGCTAGCAAGGATTGGCGAATGATATCTAACCCGACCCTTCGCCTCGTTGCTCGGCGGGCAGCTTACGAACTTCCAGCAAAATGGCGTGCGACGCCGCATCCACAAAGTAGAGCATGTCCTTGAGCGGCTTCACACCCGGATCGTCGGCGGTGGGCTCTGCCGCCACGAGGTTGATGTCGAAGGTCTCTCCAAACCGAATGTAGGTTTGGTCTTGAGCCTTCAGGATGTACGGACTCCCGTATTTCTGAATCGCGCTCATCGCGGTACTCAAGAGCTCTTGGCTGGGGTTCGACCCCCGCCAAATCGTGGAGTAGATGAGGTGGCCTTGCATCGGCCCGACGGCCGACGGGACGGGGGCAATGTTGACCGTTCGGTTCGGCTCGCCCTCGCGGCTAAACAGCACGATGAACGCCTTTTGGTCTTGCGATCGTCCGTAGCTGAACCCGGTGGCCTTCAGCGCGGCTTCCATGCGCCTGCCTTCGGGAGAATCGAGCGCACTGGCTTCTTGCGGCATAGCCGGCGTCATCAGCAGGGCCGTTAACAGACTCAGAGAGGTTAGGCTCATTGCTTGTCCTCCTCGCCGTTCAGCTCCTTCTCCATGAAGTCCGAGGTGGACGCTACAATCGCCAAGAGTTCGCGAACCTGTTTGGCGTCCCGGCGCGGGTCAATGTGCAGGCGGTAGCGGATGCGGTGCAGGTTCTGCGCTTCGCTCGGCCGTTCGTAGGCCAGGCCTCCCGCCTTGAATCGATAGGAAAAGGCCTTTTCCAGCAGTTCCTTGGGGGCGGCGTCAGTGCTTTCCCACACGATGCCGAACGCTTCGGCGGCCTTCAGCGAGTTGTATTCCTCGGCACTGGACCGCATGTAAATCGTGTGCTTGCGGGGTGAATCGGCGATATCAAAAGTGACCTGGAAGAAGCCCGGAATCTCTGAATAGCTCAGCTCCGTGGCTTTCATGAGGGTGGTCATAGCCTCATCCGGAGCCGTTTGAGCAGGGACGCCCGCGCCGGGAGACATTGAGGTTGCCAAGAGGAGGCAAGCCGTGAGAGACATACGCACCTTAAGACGACACAGCCCCGGGGTTCGTTTCTGGGTTTCCCCTCCGCGAGGGTTCGCAAAAATACGGGCTTCCCCTCGTTTGTGGCGCGCCACCGGGGCCAAGTGGTAAGTTTTGCGCAACCATCCTTGGAGTTTGATTGTCATGCGTCTGCGACTCACCAGTTCCCTGCTTATTGCCGCCCTCGCGGTTTCGTCTTGGGCTCAAACCGGCTGGAACCGGTACAGCGTTGAAGTCCGGAATGATGCCGATGCCCAGCGGCTCGCGGATTCGGACCTTGGCATTTTCTCCTGCCACATTCATCGCGGTCGCACCGATATCATCGTCGGTCCGGGCGAGTTTCCCAAGCTGTGGAGCCTGCGCATGCCTTATCGCTGGGTGGGCGAACTCCCCGATCCGCGCGGCTGGGATCAGCGCCCGCAGCCCGCGACCCTTAACTACCGCACCCAGTACTACAACTACGACCAGATCATCGGGCAGTACGAAGAATGGCGCCTGCAAAACCCCAATCTGGTGACTCGCACCCAGATTGGCACCAGTGTGCAAGGGCGGCCAATTTGGGCTTACCGCGTGTTTCGGCGCATCCGCAATACGCCTGAGCAGCGTTCGTTTGTGGCGAATTTCGGCATTCATGCTCGCGAGTGGATCAGCCCGGCCAGCGGCATGCATATCTTCCGCAAGTTGCTGGATAATCTGACCGGCGACCCGGATTTGCTGAAGCCGTTCCGCCCCGGCACGGCCTACTATTTCATCCCGGTGATGAACCCGGATGGCTACGCCTACACGTGGTCCACCAACCGCATGTGGCGCAAGAATCGGCGGCCGAATTCCGGTGGCTCGTTCGGTGTTGACCTCAACCGCAATTTCTCGAAAGGGTGGGGCGGTTCGGGCTCGAGCGGAACCCAGAGTTCGGATATCTATCGCGGCCCCTCGGCCCTCAGTGAGCCCGAAAGCCAAGCTCTCGTGAACTTGGTGAACAACATCTCCCCGGTGGGGGCCTTTATTGACTACCACAGCTACGGCGAGTACGTGCTGTGGGCGTGGGGATACACGGCGACCCCATCCCCGGGTGAGGCCTGGCTGCGCTTAACGGGCACGACCATGCGCAAGTTCATGGCCGACCAGCACGAGCACTTCTACACCATCGGCGCCACGGGGCCGACCCTCTACCTGGCGAGTGGTGTGACGCCGGACTACATGTACGACCGGTTTAACGCCGCCGCCTACACGATCGAGTTGCGAGACAAGGGTCAATTTGGGTTCATCTTGCCCGAAAACCAAATCAGCGACACGCAGGACGAAGCCTGGGAAGGTTTCCGCGTGCTTTCGCAGCGGATCCAGATTCGCTAGGCTAACCCCATGGCCGGCAGGATGAGCATCAGGCCGGCCATCACCACGATGAAACCAATGATGTCGATGAGGATGCCGGACTTGAGCATCTCACGCGCCGGTACCAGCCCCGAACTGTAAACAATCGCATTCGGGGCGGTGCTGACCGGCAGCATGAAGCCCATGCTGGCCCCCAGGGCCACGCCCAGGGCCGGAGCCACCGGCGATACCCCCGCCCCTTCGGCCAGGCCAATGGCCACCGGCACCAGCGTGGTGGCGGCGGCGGTGTTGCTGGCCAGTTCGCTGAGAATGATCGCGGCGGCGGTGACCAAAGCCGTGATGCCCCACACGGTGCGGGCGCCGCTGGCCTCGGCCGCCATTTCGCCCAGAGATTTGGCGAGGCCGCTCTCGAACATCGCTTGCCCCAAGGCAATCCCCCCGGCGAAGAGCAGGATCGTGCCCCAGTCGATGCTGGCGGCGGTGCGCCAGTTCATGCGCGAATCCTCTTGGCGCCCGGGCAGAAGGAAGAGCAGGCTCGCGCCGATGAGGGCGGCCACACTGGCTGGCACCCGGGCGGCAAACTGCTTGGCGAACTCGTTTTCCGGCCCCATGATGGCCAGCAAACTGTCCGGCAGCATCCATAGAATGATCGCCACTACAAAGGCCAACAAGGTGTTCCGTTGCCCTTCGCTCATGCGGCCCATTTCAGCCAGGCAGGCCCGGGAGACCGGCGCGACGGGAGCGGTGGCCGGGGCCCCGCGTCCGTAGCGCCAGCGCAGCACCGCCCAGCACGCCACCAGCATGGCGAGGGTGATGGGCATCCCGAAGGTCATCCACTGCAGAAAGCCGATGCGTTCCCCGGTGGCCTTGGCCAGCATATCGATGCCAATCAGGTTCGGCGGGGTGCCAACGGGCACGCCGACGGCAATGCTGGAACCCCACGTCAGCATCATCATGAGGCCGATGGCGTAGAGCCTCGTTTGGTCGGGCGAGCCAATGGCCGCCAGTAGGCTCAAGCCAATGGGCAAGAGCATGGCCGTGGTGGCGGTATTGCTGATAAAGAGTGAGAGAAGGCACGCGATGGCCCCCACCGAGAGGAGCAAGGCCGAGGCGGAGCGCGTGGCCCACTTTTGGGCCAGGATGAGGTGTGCAAAGCGCTCGCCCAGGCCAGTGACCTCCATCCCCTTGGCCAAGATGAAGCTCCCGATAAAGAGCGGAATGGTGGTGTCGCCGTAGGCGGCAAACACCTTCTTTTCGTTGAGCCCGCCCGCCAGGATGAGGAGCGCGCTACTGACGAGCGCGGTGATTCCGAGGGGCATCACTTCGCTCATCCAGAGCCCCACGGTGAGGGCGAAGATGGTGCCGACGTGGCGCTGCTCGGTCGGGAAATCGCGCAGAAGCCAATAGGCCAGCGCCGCCATCACCACGGGCAGCGCCAGCTTTTGCCAACTGAAGCCCGTGCCCGCCGTTTCACTCATGGTGCCATCTTGGCACCCCTCGGGGCTTTACGTCACCGGATAGGTTGAACTAGCGGGCAGAGTTGAACCAACGGTAATGGCCGATTTGATCCCACGCCTTGAGCACATCCTCTTCCTGGGCGCCCCGGCCAATATTGTGAATGATAAGGGGAACGCCTTGGCCCGATTTGCGGTCGCTCACGACGCCAATGTGCAATCGTCCGTTGGGCAACTTCCACGCTACGAAATCCCCGGGCGCATAGGCCGCACCTGCCGCTAAGCGCTTCTCCCGGCGGGCAAAGAAGATCTGCTGATTCACAACGCGGCGGTGGTCAATGTTCCGGTCGGGCTGGCCACCGCCGTAGGCGCGGCGGTTTGCTCGCCAATCCTCGTGGATGAGCTTCTGCAGGTCGTAACCCAGCGGGCGCAAAGCCCGCACCACAACGTCCGTGCATACCCCGGTGTTCTTCGGCACGTCGCCCCCGGGGTAGCTCAGCCGGACGTAGGCCGGGTCGTAGCTGGTGGTGACTCCGACCTGCTTGCGGGCGTTGCGGACAATATCCAGCCCCGGCTGGGTGGTGGGAGACGCGAAGCTAGCCCCCAAGGCCGCCAACACCCACACGGTCGTCATGCTGAAATTCTACGCCGAGCCGCCCCGCAGAGTCCCAGGCGAACTCGCCCTCACAGATTCCTCACAGGATGCGCCTACAATCTGAGCGTGCGCGTGCTCATTATCGAGGATGACCCGGATATCGCCAGTGGGGTGGCCACCGCACTGCGCCGAGAAGGTCACGCGCCCGAAATGGCGAGTACCGGCCCCGAGGGCGAGACCATGGCGATGATGAACTCCTACGGCCTCATCCTGCTGGATGTGATGCTGCCGGGCAAGGACGGTATGGCCGTCTGCCGGAGCCTGCGCCACGCCGATGTCCGCACGCCCATCCTCATGCTCACCGCCCGCGACGAAGTGAAGGACCGCGTGATGGGCCTGGACGTGGGCGCGGATGACTACCTCGTCAAGCCCTTCGCCTTGGATGAACTGCTGGCCCGCGTGCGCGCGCTCACCCGCCGCGAAGTGCAACTCAAGAAGAGCCGCATTGTGGTCGGGCCGATCGAGGTGGACACCCACAACAAGAGCGTGACGGTGGACGGGGAACCAGTGAAGCTCACGCATCGCGAGTTTCAGTTGCTGGAGGCGATGGCCCGCAACCCCGGCCGGGTTTATTCCCGCGAACAGATTTTGGAGAGCGTGTTTCAGAGCGACGAAGCCTTGCCGAACACCGTGAATTTTCACATGTCGTCCTTGCGCAAGAAGGTGGACCCCGAGGGTCGCATCATCCGCACCATCCACGGTCTGGGCTACACCATGGAGTCGCCGTAAATCCATTATGAAGTCGCTCCGGTTTCGCTTGGTGGTGGCCAATGCGTTGGCCATCTTGCTGGTGATGGTGGGGCTCGCCGCCCTGCAAGTGAGCCAAACCCAGCGGGTGGCCACGCAGGTGCTGGACGAGATCCTGCTGCGTCGCGCCCAGATGGTGGCCGGGCCGGGGCGCGGGCCGGGCGGAGGGGAAGGCACCCCGCCGTGGATGCGCGAGCAGGTGCAAGGCGGGCAGCCCGGGAATCCTCGCTTCAATGGGGGGCCGGGTGCTTTCAATCGAGAAGCGGGGCAAACAGGGCCGCAAGGCGATCCTCCGAACGAAGGCGAACGCCGGAACGCGCGGCGACAACCCCCGGAGCTTCAAGGCGGTCCGGTGCGGATCATGGATGCCGAAGGCCGAGTGCTCGGCCCTCGTGGGCAAACCGAGCCCCTCGACCAGCGACAATTTGAGTTGGCCAAAGCCAGCCCGAACCCGTTGTTTGTCACCACGACGATCAACGGGGTTTCTTACCGCTTGCTTTCCCTTCAGCAGCGCGGCCCGAATGACGAGGTGCTGATCGTCCAGATCGCCCAAGAGAACGGCTCGTTCGCTTTGTTGGAGCAGGTGCAATTGCAAACATGGCTGTGGCTGCTGCCGGGGGTGGGGCTGATCAGCGGGCTGGCGGCGTGGGTGCTTTCGCGGCAAGTGCTGCGCCCGGTGGCGCAAATGGCCGAAGCGGCCCGCGCAATTAGCCAAAACCCTGACCACGTGGTGCCGATGCCGGCGACTGGCCCGGACGAGATGGGTGACTTGGGGCGAAGCCTGGACACGATGACGCGCCGCCTGCAAGACGCCAAGCGGACCACCGAGCACGCCCTGGAGCAACAGCGCCGGTTTAGTAGCGATGCCGCCCATGAATTGCGCACGCCGCTGACGGGGATCGTGCTGGCTTCGGAAAATGGGCTGCATCCGCAGGCCACCCCCGAAGAGAAAGACCAAGCGCTGGAGCGCGTGTTGCGGCTGGCCGAAGGCATGAATCGCCTCACCGCCATGCTCCTTCAACTCAGCCGGATGGATCAATCCGGGAACGCTTTAACGCTGGCGCCGGTGCCCCTGGCGCCCATCGTGGCCGAGGCGGTGCGAGCGGCAGGGCTCGAAAACGACCCCCGCGTTCACGTCGATTCCTTGCCGGAGAGCGTCGTCACCCAGCCGGATGCGTTGGTGCAACTCTTGCGCAATCTGCTGGAGAATGCGGCGGCCTACACCCCGGCCGAGGGGCGAATCACGGTGGCCGGGGAGGCAAACGAATTGCGAGTGAAGGACACCGGCGCCGGCATCGCCGCCGAGCACCTCCCGCACCTCTTCGAACGGTTTTATCGCGCCGATCCCTCGCGGGCGCGCACTTCGGGTGGCTACGGATTGGGGCTCAGCATCGCGCAGGGATTGGCCCAGGCCATGCACGCTCAGCTTCGCGTGGAGTCGGAATTGGGCTCCGGCACAACTTTTTTCATAAATTTTTCTGGGACCGACGTTTCCTCATAAATTCCTAAACTCTCTGGCGAAGAATACGATCAGGCAAACGCCTAATTGAGGAGTCAAAGATGAAACTGACGCACACTATCGTCGCTCTCGCCGCCATCGCTGTGATGTCGACGGCTGCCCTGGCGCAGCAAGGTGGACCGGGTGGCCCCGGCGGTCAGCGCGGCCCCGGTGGACGAGGCGGCATGCAATCCGGCCCGATGTTCGTGATTCGCATGAGCACGGTGCAGCAAGAACTTCGCCTGTCGGCGCAGCAGATCGAGCAGATCAACAACATGCGACCGGGAGGCCCGGGCGGCCCCGGTGGACCGGGTGGCCCCGGCGGACCGGGTGGCGGCGGCCAAGGCGGGCGCGGCCAAGGTGGTCCGGGTCAGGGCCAGGGCGGTCCGGGTCAAGGTGGACCGGGTCAGGGTGGACCGGGTGGTCCCCCGCCGAACCCGCTGGCGGACATCCTGAACGAAGGGCAGATGAATCGCCTCAACCAGATTGCCCTGCAGTGGGATGCCCCGATGGCATGGCTCGATCCGCGCCACGGTGAAGCCCTGCAAATCTCCGAAGATCAGCGCCAAGCGATCATGGACATCATCCGTGCGAACGGTCTCCCGATGGGTGGCCCCGGCGGTCCGGGCGGGCCGGGTGGTCCGGGTGGTCCGGGCGGACCGGGTCAAGGCCAAGGTGGACGTGGCCAGGGCGGCGGCCAGCAAGGCGGCGGCTTCGGTGGCGGTCAGGGCCAGGGTGGTCCCGGCGGACCGGGTGGCCCGGGGGCTCCGATGGACTGGAACGAGATGCTGGGCAAGCGCCGCACCGCGCAGCAGCAAGCCCTTCAAATCCTGAACCAGCAACAGCGCGCCCTTTGGGGTGAGATGACGGGCCGAGCGTTCACGCAGTGGGTGCAACCGCCGATGCCGCAACGGCCGGGTGGCGGCCAAGGCGGCGGACGCGGCGGCAACTAAGCTCCCGTAGCGCGCATACAAAAAGGCCCTCGGTTCCCGCAAAGGGAGCCGGGGGCTCTTTCATTCTGGAAGCAGAAGAACGAACTTAGTCCGGCAGGCGGCGACCGTAGCCATCCAGCTTCAGCCCGCCGGAAAGAATAAATATGGCGTCGCCGATGGACCACAGCCAGCCGATGCCGCAGCCAAACACAAACAGGAGAATCTGCAACAAGCCGTGGGCGCTGTAGCCCAGATAGAGCCTGCCCGCGCCCGGAATGAAGGACAGCAGCCCCGCCGTCACGCGGCTCTTGTCGCTCACCGGCAGGTTGTTCAGCCCCCACGGGCCGCCGACACCGAAAATCGGCGTGTTGATCGAGGCCACCGGCTGGGCCGGGTTGGCCGGGCTCACCGGGGCATTGGCTGCCGGGGCACCCGGTGGCGTGAACGGGGGCGGTTCGTATTCCGCGGCCGGCTTGGCCACAATGCCCTGGAGTTCCTTGGTATCGCCTGCCGGTCGCCAGTCCGGCATTCCCGTCGACCACACGTAGGTGTCCGACGCGATGACGCCATCGCGGGCAAGTTCCTCCATCTGTTCTGATGTGAGCGGGCCTAATTGCCCGTAATGCCCCACATAAAACCAATCCCGACCGGCATCACTCATGGGCGTCTTGCTATTGTGAACGGCCTCATGCCCCGGAGGTTGCATAGGTCCGCAGGTAGCCTCACCAAAGTATGTCTGTTCGCGTACGTTACGCACCGAGTCCCACGGGCTCGCCCCACGTCGGCAATGTCCGAACGGCCCTGTTTGACTACCTCTTGGCGCGACGTTTTGGCGGGCAATTCATCATCCGACTCGAAGACACGGACCGCACTCGGTTCATCGAAGGGTGCGAAGGAGAAATTCTCGAGAGCCTGCGCTACATCGGCATTACGTGGGACGAAGGCCCGGATGTAGGCGGCCCGAACGCCCCCTACCGGCAGAGTGAGCGCAAGGAAGCCGGACTCTACGAGCCGATCATCAAACAGCTTCTGGATAGCGGCCACGCGTACTACGCCTTTGAAACCAGCGAAGAGCTGACCGAAATGCGCGAGTTCCAGCAGATCAACAAGCAACCGACGGGCTACTTTGGTGGCAACTGGCGCGACGCAGCCCCCGAGAAGGTGGCGGCGGCCCAAGCCGAGGGCAAGCCGGGCGTCATCCGGCTGCGCATGCCCCGCGATCAGCGCTTGGTGATCCAGGATGCGGTGCGTGGGCGCGTGGAGATCGGCGGCAGCACTCAAGACGACCCGGTGCTGATCAAGGCCGACGGCATGCCGACCTACCACTTTGCCGCGATGGTGGATGACCACCTGATGGGCATCACCCACGTGATTCGGGGTGAAGAGTGGATCAGCAGTGCGCCCAAGCACGTGTGGCTGTACGAAGTTTTGGGCTGGGAGCAACCGATGTGGGTGCACGTGCCGGTGATCAACGGCAAGGACGGCAAGAAGCTGAGCAAGCGCCACGGCGATACCCGCTGCCTGGACTACCGCGATGCGGGCTACGTGCCCGGCGCGCTGGCGAACTTCATCGCCCTCATTGGTTGGGCCCCCGGGGATGACCGCGAGCTGATGAGCATGGAGGAGATGTCCTCGCTCTTTAGCGTGGAGAGCCTCAACGGTTCGCCGGGGATTTTTGACCCCGACAAGCTCATTTGGATGAACGGCCACTATCTGCGGGCCATGGACGCCGCCACCCTCCGCCAGACAGTGCTGGATTACGCCAAGCGCCCGTCCACCCACGCCTATTGGAACGAGCGCGAGGAAGGCGCGGCCATGCTGGCCGGCCTGAAGCTGCTGGTGGGCGCGGAAGCGGAAGGCGACCCGCGCCTGGACGCCGCCCTGCGCTTGGAGCAAGAGCGTGTGACTACCCTGGCCGAGTTCGGCCCCGCATGCGCATTCTTCTTTGCCCCGCAGCCGGAATTGGATGAGAAATCGGTGGAGAAGTGGTTCGGCGAGGCCCACGTGGCGCCACTCTTTGCCAACCTGGACCAATGGCTGAGCGAGCAGGGCGAAAACCCGACGCAAGCCGAGATTGAGGCGTTCCTGAAGTCACAGGTGGACGTGCTGGGCGTCGGCAAACTCGGCCCCATCGTGCACCCCACTCGCGTGGCGATGACCGGCCGCACTTACGGGCCGGGCCTGTGGGAATTGATGGAAGTCTTGGGCCGCGACCGCATGCACGAGCGCATCGCCCATGCCCAAACCCTGCTTCGTTAACCGACACATCACCCCAGCCAGGCCCAAAAAAGCCCCCTACGCACTTGGCGCAGGGGGCTTTTCGGTTGGAGTCTTGAGCGCGAGCCTTAGAGGCCGGCGATGGTGTTGTTCAGGCTCTTGAGGCCCGCTTCGTCACCCACCAGGTTCACCATCTTGGCCTTCACGGTCCAATCCTTGTAGGCGAACACCGTGTTCTTCACGTCAGCCGAAGTGTTGAACTTGTAGGCGGTCACGGCATCGTCGTTCTTGGCGAGAACGGAGATGGCGATGTTCTTGAAGCCCGAGGAGCGAGCGAATTCGCCGGCCTTGGCCTTCGTGGCTTCGACCTGGTCCTTCGGGGTGACCAACACGATCATGGCCTTGAATTCCTTGCTGGCGTAGGTGGCCTGAGCCTTCTCCAGGGCCATACCGATCTTGGCCACGTTGGCCATGTTGTCGCCGTTCACCCAAACCTGCACTTGCGGGCGGGCTTGGAAGGTACAGGGGAAGCAGCCAGTGCTATTGGCCAAGGGGCCAGCCACGTGGGACGGGTGGAACGGGGAAACCTTTTCACCCACGGCGAGACCCGAGGTCGGGGCGAGAGCGTAAGCGGTGGCGGCGAGACTGGCAGCCGCGACGGCGCCGAAAAGTACATGCTTCATTTCTGAATCCTCCGATGCTCGCATTTGTACGGCACCGTTAATTGACTAAACATCGTTTCCTCCGCAATCGTTCCGGTTTTGGGACCATTCTGCGGGAAAGGGGACCCGCCGACACCCCGGTGGCAAAGCCATAGTAATGGGACATGAGCCTTTGCCCCGTGCTGGACATCAACGACCCGGCGCTGCGCCGCTGGCAGCAACGACGGCCCCGGCCGATGCCGGAAGTGCAGGATCGCGTCCGGGAGATTTTGCAGGAGATTGAGCAAGGCGGAGAGACGGCCGTGCTGGCCCGAGTGCGGCAGCTCGATGCGCCCCAGCTTGAGAACCTGTGGGTGACCGAAGAGGAACTCGAAGCCGCCACGGTGGACGAGGCGCAACTGGCCGCGATCACCCAGATGATTGAGCGGGTGCGAGATTTTCACGAAGTCCAACTGGGAGTCCTCACCGAAGGCTGGGAAGAGCTGAACGGCACCTATGGCTGGCGCATGGACGCTTGCGAAGGGGCGGAGTTCACGGGCTTGGTCGGGCAACGCATGATGCCGGTGGGCCGCGCCGGGGTCTATGTGCCCGGGGGCAAGGCCGACTACCCCAGCAGCGTGGCGATGAACGCCATTCCGGCCCTGGTGGCAGGCGTGCAGGACGTGATTTTGGCCTCGCCGCCCAAGCCAGACGGCGCCCTGAATGCGGCAATGCTGGTGACGGCACGGCTGCTTGGCCTGCGAAAGATACTGAAGGCGGGCGGGGCCGTGGCGATGGGTGCCTTGGCTTATGGCTGGGACGGTTTTGAGCGCGTAGACCTCGTGGTGGGGCCGGGCAACGCTTATGTCAATGAAGCCAAACGCCAACTTTGGGGGGCAGTGGGGGTGGACCAATACGCGGCCGCGAGCGAAGTGTGCGTGTGGGCGCTGGAAGATGCCCCCGCCGAATACGCGGCCGTCGACTGGCTGACCCAGATCGAACACGCGGCGGACAACGTGGGGGTCTTGGTGGTGGGGAGCCATGAGCAGTCTGCTGAGATTCTGAAGGCAGCGGAAGACCAACTGGCTCTTGCCGAGCGACGCGATTCCATGCGGGCGGCGCTGCGGGACTTTGGCGTGGTGGTCATTTGCCCGGATCCGGTGCAGGCGGTGACCTTCATCAACGGATTTGCCCCCGAACACCTTTCGATTCTCGGTGACGAAGCCAGCCAGTGGATTGGCGATATCCGCAACGCGGGCTGCATTGCGCTGGGGCTCAGCACCCCGCAGAGCGCGGGAGACTACGCGGCCGGACCGAGCCACACCTTGCCTACGAGCGGGGCGGCACGTTTTGGTGGCCCGCTGAATGTGCAGACGTTCCTAAAAATCCAATCGCTCATTCACCTCGCCGAAGAGGACTTGGAAGCTCTGGCCCCGGTGATTGAGACCATGGGCCAGTTAGAAGGCTTCCCGGCGCACGCCAACGGGGCATCCGTCCGGTCGCGTCGGGTGTAATGGAGCCCATGCGTCTGGGGTTTGTCGGGCTCGGGGTCATGGGGGCACCCATGGCGGGCCATTGGGTTCGCGCAGGCCACGACGTGACGGTGTGGAACCGGACGGCGGAGCGGGCCGCGCCCTTGCAGGAGCAAGGGGCCAAGGTGGCCGCTGACTTGGCCGAATTGGCCCGGAACTGCGACCTCATTGCGCTGTGCGTTTCGCGGTCAGAAGACGTGCAGGCCTGCCTGCGGGCCATGATCCCGCACGCCCGCCCCGGCACCCTATTTGTGGACCACAGCACCATTGCGCCGGCGGTGGCGCTAGAGCTTCATGAGGAGCTCACGGCGGCCGGGATGCGGTTTGTGGATGCCCCGATTACCGGCGGTTCCATGGGAGCGCAGGCCGGCACCCTCACCATCTTTATGGGCGGCGATGAAGCCGACACCGAGGCGGTGGCCCCTTATCTCGCGGCTTACGGCCGCACGGTGGCCCGCGTGGGCGGCCCGGGGCAAGGCCAAGTGATGAAAATGGCCAACCAGATCGCGGTGGGCGGAGCGTTGCTGGGCATGGCCGAATGCCTCGCCTTTGCGGACCGGGCGGGACTGGATTTGACCCAAACCCATGCCTTGATTGGGGCGGGGGCGGGTGGATCGTGGGCGTTCCAAAACTACGGCCCGAAGGTGCTAAATCAGGACTGGAGCCCGGGCTTTGCCATCACCCATCAACGCAAGGATTTCGGATACGTAAAGGAATACGCATCCAAGATTGACGCGAACGTGCCGGGTTCGGAGCTGGTGGATGATCTCTTGCGGCCCTTGGAGGAAGAGGGGCACGGGCAATGGACCACGGCTGCCCTATATGAAGTTTTGCGGAAGGGGCATACCCCGTGAGCCATATTGACCTGCGTCACATCACCAAGCGATTTGGGTCATTTACTGCCATTGAAAATGTAGATTTCCGCGCCGAGAAGGGCCGGATTCACGCCCTCGTCGGCGAAAACGGTGCGGGCAAAACCACGCTGATGCGGGTGCTCTTCGGGGCGCTCCAGCCGGATGAAGGAGAAGTGCACATTGGTGGCGAGGCGGTGCGCCTGCAAAGCTCTTCCGATGCCATCGCCCGGGGCATTGGGATGGTGAACCAGCACGATAGCGTGATCCCGGCGTTGCCCGCCTGGCGCAACCTGATTTTGGGGGCCGAAGATGGCCCGTGGCTGAACCAAGCCGCCGTGATTGAACGCGCCGAAGCCCTGGCTAAGCCCCTCGGGTTTGAGTTCGATTGGACGGCCCCGGCCGCCACCATGAGCCCAGGGGCCACCCAAAAGCTCGAGATTCTTAAGCTGCTTTGGCGCAACGCCGAGACGATGATCCTGGACGAGCCCACGGCCATGCTTTCGCCCGCCGACGCTGAGGGCCTCTATCGCACGCTGCGCCAACTGGCGGAAGGGGGCAAGACGATCATCGTCGTCACGCACCGCCTGCCAGAAGTGCTGGAAGGCTGCGACGAAGTGACCGTGCTGCGCGGGGGCAAATTGATTGAAAGCCGCCCAGTGGCGGGGCTGACCGCGCCGCAGCTGGCGGAGGCGATTGTGGGGCGCAGCGTGGAAGCGCCCGAACTCACCCCGCCCAACCTCGGCGAGGAAAGCTTGGTGGTGGAGAACCTGACCTTGGGTCATTCGCTGCGGGATGTCTCTTTCTCGCTCCGGGCGGGCGAACTCGTGGGGCTGGCCGGAGTGGACGGCAACGGGCAGAGAGAACTCCTGCGCTCTATCATGGGCGTGTTGCGGCCTGATCGCGGCACCATCCGCTTGCAAGGGCTGAATGTGACCAAGGCGAGCACCCGGGCGCGGCTCGGCGCGGGCTTGCGGCTGATTGCCGAAGACCGCTACCAAGAGGCGATGATTGCCTCGTGGCCGCTGGTGGAGAATGCTGCTTTGGGCCAGCATTTGCGCCCGCCCTTTGCCCGCAATGGGCGGCGAGACTTGGCCGCCACAAGGGTGGCCGCCCAGGCGATGGCGGAGCGATTCCGCACCAAGTTTGTCAGTCTGGATCAACCGATTGGCGGCCTCAGCGGGGGCAACCAGCAACGATTTATCGCCGGGCGAGCCCTGGCCGATGGTGGCGGGGTGGTGCTGGCGTTTCAACCCGCGCGGGGCCTGGACCTGGCCGGCATTGACGATGTGTACGGGGCGCTCCGCGCCCACACTCGGGCCGGGGGATGCGCCCTGGTGGTTTCCTTTGACCTCGATGAATTGCTCGCCCACTGCGATCGAATCATCACCATCAGCCACGGCGAACTCCGGGTGCCCGCCCCCGAGCAAGCCCGCGACCGCGAGGCCATTGGCCGCATGATGCTGGGAGAGGAAGCATGAGCGGCCGGGCGCGTGTGGCTTTGGTGCTGGTGGTGGTGGCCCTGGCGCTTGGCCCCCTTTTCCTTACACCCGTGCCGCCTTCGGAATGGGTGCCCGAACTCTGGGGGAGCAGCTTCGGCGAACCCCGGGGCTGGGCTCTCACTTTGCGTGAACTGACCCCCTTGCTGATTGGCGGGGTCGCCGTGTGGCTGGCCCTGCGCGCCGGTTTGTTCAATATCGGGGCCGAAGGCCAAATGCTGGTGGGCGCGTGCGCCACGGGGGCGGTGGCTTTGGTGCCAGCGTTCCCGGGTCAGCTCGTTTTTGCCATTGGGGCGGGAGTTCTGGCGGGTGCGCTGTGGGCGTTGCCGGCGGGGGCGCTGCGCACCTTCCGGGGTGGTCACGAAGTGATCAGCTGCATCATGCTCAACCAGTTGGCGTTCCTGTTCACGGGGTGGCTGGTAAAGGGGCCGATGAAGGACCCCAACGCCGGCGGGGCCACCACCAAGATGCTGGATGAGTCTCTGCGGTGGGCCCCCATCGCCAAATTTGGCCGAGCGGAACTGGACTGGGCGCTCCCCCTGGGGCTCGCGCTGATGGTCGGGCTCTGGTACTGGCGCAAGCACCGGGTGGGCGGCTACGAACTCGAAGCCGTCGGCACCAACGCCACCGCCGCGCGCTTTGCGGGCATCCCCGCCGAGATGGTGCAGTTCCGCGCCTTCGCCATGAGCGGCGGGCTGGCGGGCCTGGCCGGAGCCCTACTGGTGGTGGCGGACCAAAACCGTTTTTACGATGGAATGACCAGTGGCAAGGGGTTCGATAGCCTCGGCGTCGCCCTGCTGGCCGGAGCCAATCCCCTTGCGCTCGCCCCCAGTGCGCTTCTGTTCGCCGCCCTTAATGCCGCGACCACGGGCATGAACCAAATTGGCATCCCCAAGGGCCTGAGCGGCCTGATGCTGGGCGGCCTGATTCTCCTCTTTGCGTCCGCTTCACAGCGGAAGGACAACGCCCATGAATGAGTTCGTCACCTTCTTCACCAATACGCTCTCGCTGGCGGTGCCCCTGGTTTTGGCCGGGTTTGGCGGGCTGCTGAGCGAGCGTAGCGGAGTGATGAACATCGCGCTGGAGGGCAAGCTCCTGGTGGGGGCGTGCGCGGCGGCGGTGGTGGGGGCGCTTACAGGCAACCCGTACCTCGGGATGGTGGCGGCCCTGTTGGCGAGCACCGTGCTGAGCCTGGCGCATGCCGAGCTCACACAGCGTTACCGCATGGACCACATCGTCGCGGGCATGGCGCTGAACCTGATTGCCATTGGCGCAACAAATTACGTCAGCAAGCTCGAGCAATTCTCGCAGACCCTGAGCGGGGTGGTGCGGGTGCCGCAGGCCGTGTTGGCCTCCATTATCTTGGTGCTCATCGCCGTGGTGATGGCCGTGATCCTGCGGGGGCGCGGCGGACTGCACCTGTGGGCGGTGGGCGAGGACCCGGTGAAGGCGCGCCTGGTCGGCCTCAATCCGGTGGCCATTCGCTACCTGGCGCTCCTGGGCACGGGCCTGTTCTGCGGCCTGGGTGGCACCTGGATCATGGCGAATGCCAGCGGCTTCACCGACGGCATGACGGCGGGGCGGGGCTTCATCGCGCTGGCCGCCTTGGTGTTGGTAGGGTGGCGCCCCTTGCCGCTCTTGGCGGCGTGCCTGGTGTTCGGTGCGGTGCAGAGCCTGCAACTCGTGTTCCAGGGCGTGCCGATCATGGGCACGGTGTGGCCGAGCGAAGTGTGGGCGGCAATGCCTTACGCGGTGACACTGCTGGCGCTGGCCGGATTCGCCGGGAGCACGAAGCCCCCGGCGGGTCTAGGCGTTCAGTAAACGCTTACGGCTGGGCGAAGATCTCGCGGGCCTTCTGCACGCACAGATCGGTTTCGCCGAATCGCACCACGGTTTCCACATCGTGATCCGGCTTGATGCCGTTCCCTTCGATACGCATACCCTTGGGCGTCACGTAGTCGGTGAGCGGGAACTGCAGCAGGTAGCCGTGTTCCATCGGGCGCATGATGCTCGCCAGCACGGCCCCAGCGGACGGCTTGCCCACCAGCACGGCTCCGGCTTGTTCGCGCAGAGAGGCGGCCAGCATTTCGCTGGCGCTACCGGTGCCCGGGTCAATCAGAACCACGATGCGACCCTTAAACGGCTCGACATTGGTGCCGCGGGCCGGGCGAATCGGGTTGTTGCGCCACTTGGCGATGGCCGCCAGCTCCGGCTTCTCTTGGTCCGGGTGCGCAGTCTTGTAGCGCTCATAGTCGCTGCGACCGATGAACGTGCCAAGGTTCTGCTCGCGCGTCATCAGGTAGCCCGAAAGCTGTTGCAGATTGATCACCGCGCCGCCGCCGTTGCCACGCAGGTCAATGATCAGGTTCTTCGCCTTGGCCGCGTCCATCATGATCGTGCGCACGTTCTGGCCGTTGAATCCGACATCAAAGGTCGGGATGGTGACCATCGCGGTTTCCTTATCCAGCCAGTCGATCTTCTCGGGAATGACGGTGCTGAACGGTTCGCGCTTCATGGTGAATTCCTTCACTTCGCCGTCCCGCCGCACCTTCACGGTCACTTCGGTGCCTTCCTCGCCCGCCAAGTCAGCGGTGCTGCGCACGGCCTTGCCGTTGGCTTCAAAAATGAGGTCGCCGGGCAGGATGCCGGCCTTCTTGGCCGGACCTTCCGGGAATGGGAACACAACCAGGATGCCGTCGGCTTCCAACTGAATCCGAATCCCAATGCCCACCATGCGGGCCGTGTTGCGGGCGTCGGCCGCGCGCGGCGAGAACAGGGCAATGTGGCTGAAACCGAACTGCTGGAACGAGCGATTGATCACCCCCACAAAGGCCTCGGGAGTGCTGGCCTTTTCTAGGCTCTCCTTTTGGGCTTCCAGCATCGTGTCCAGCTGGCCGAAGTCGGTGGCCGGCACAAAGGCGAAGCGGCGGAGCAACTCGGACATCTGCTCGATGACCTTGGCTTTTTCTTTAGCGAACTCTTCAGAAGAAGGGGCGGCCGGGCTCGTTTGGGCAAAGGCCGGGGCGACCAGAAGCGCCGCCAAGGCCAGTGAAGATAGGAACTTGCGCATGATGCTTGACTCAGGTTATACGGGTAATGGCTCCCAAAGGATTCCGCAGCCTAGACCGTAAATTGCCTAGACCGTAATTGTAAGCCATCCGAGCCGCACAAACCACTGGGCGATCTCGAAATAGATAATCAAACCGGTCGCGTCCACAAAAGTGCTGATGAAAGGCGCGCTCATCACGGCGGGGTCGATGCCCAGCCGCTTGGCCGCCAGCGGGAGCAAGCTCCCCACCGAGGCGGACCAGATGACAATGGCGGGCAGGGCCACACCGACCACTCCGCTCATGCCTAGCCCACTGGACCACCCGAAGAAGGCGCGCGCAAAGCCCACCGCCCCCAAAGTGAGACCAATGAGCGTAGCCACCACAAGCTCGCGGCGCAAAACGCGCACCGCATCGCGGGTACCGACTTCGCCCAGCGCCAAGGCGCGGGTGATGGTGGTGGTGACTTGCGAGCCCACGTTGCCCCCCGCCCCGATGAGCAAAGGCACGAAGAAGATGAGCGGGTTGAGTTTGAGGTCCTCGCCGCCGTTTTGGCCGTAATGCCGGAGCACCATCCCGGTGATGGTTTCGGCGATGAACAAGGCGAGCAGCCACACAATCCGGCGGCGGAACAAGCTCCATACGTTGGAGCCCAGATACGAATCCCCATCGCCGCTCACACCCCCGAGGGCCAGCACGTCGCGGGTGTCTTCTTCGCGCAGAACCGTTTGGGCGTCGTCCCCGGTGAAGATCCCCACCATCCGGCCCCGGTCGTCCACCACCGGCAGGGCATAGAAACCATAGCGGCTCATGCGGCGGGCGGCGTCTTCGGCGGGTTCCTTGACATTGGCCGTGATGAAGTCGGTGCGCATCACGTCTTCGGCGACCGCGTAGGGGTTGCTGCGCAGCAGGCGGCGGAGGCTAAACACGCCCACCAAAGCCCGCTGACGGTCCAGCACGAAGACGTCGTTGACCGACTCATACTTCTCGTCGCTGGCTTGCCGCAGGTCCAGCAAGAGCTGCGACATGGTGGACGTGGGTGGTGACCAGAAGAAGCGCTCGGTCATCAGGCGGCCGACGCTCCCTTCGGGATGTTCGAGAAGACGCCGGATTTCCTGGGCGTCCTCTTCCGGGATCATCGTGAGGAGCCGGTGGAACCGCTCGGGCTCGAGTTCTTCCCACAAGTCCACCGCGTCGTCCATCGGCAGAATGTCGAGGAAGTGGGCGATGACCGGGTCGGGCAATTGCGAAAGGAGCGCGCGGGCTTCCTCGGTAGGGAGTTCCACCAGCACTTGGCTTGCCCGGTCGCCATCGACGTAATTGAGCACGAGGATGCGCTCTTCGCGCTCCAGGCGGAGCAGGGCGTCGGCCAGGTCCTCGGGGCGGGCTTCCTGGATGATTTCTGGCAACACCTCGGTATCAGAAGGAGGCTCGGCGATCAGGCCGAGCAACGCTTCGGTAAGGGTTTTGTACTCGGCCATCTCCAGGTCAGAGAGTACCTACGCGCGTGGGCTAATCTAGTCGGTATGAACTCCAACGATGTGCGCGAAGTCGTCCGTCAGTCCTTGGCGGACCTGGGCGTGCCCGACGGGTCGCGCATCGTGGTGGGGTTGAGCGGGGGGATTGACTCCTGGACCCTTCTCTTGACCCTGCAAGAGCTAGGGCAAGACGTCATAGCGGCGCACCTCAACCACGGTCAAAGATCGGAGGCCGCGCAACAAGCGGAAATGCTCGGCACCGAATGTGACCGCCGGGGCATCCCCTTTGTGCCCGGGCAGGCCGATGTGCCGCGCCTCAGCCAAGACCAAGGGGTAGGGCTGGAAGAAGGCGGCCGCTGGGCGCGGTATGAGTTCTTCGAGCGCGTGGCGATGGCGATGCAAGCCGACTTCATTGCCACCGGTCACACCCGCGATGACCGACTGGAAACCGTGCTGTTCCACCTCACGCGCGGCACCGGCCCGGCGGGGTTGGTCGGGATTCCGAGGCGTCGGGGGCGCATCATCCGCCCACTGTTGGACATAGACCGCAACGACACCCGTGAGTTCGCCAAGGAAGCGGGCGTGCCGATCATCTTTGACCCCAGCAATGAGGACCTGCAGTTCGCGCGGGCACGCATGCGCCACCGCGTGGTGCCCGAACTACAGACCATTCACCCCGGCGTGCGCCGGAATGTGGCGCGGCTCGCCGACCTGATGGCCGAAGAAGACGCCTTGCTGAACGGCTTGGCGGCGGCCGCTCTGGAACGGGCCGAAATCCCGCTGAACGGTGACCTGCGCTTCTTGACCCTGGACTGCGAAGTGGCTTTCGATCGCTCCGTTCTGCTGCGCGAGCCCCCCGCTCTCGTTCGGCGTGGGCTGATCTTGGCCGCTCAGACCCTAGGCGGGCAGTTCTCGGGCGAAGCCCTGGATCAACTCGTCGAAGGCCTGCTGGAAGAAGATAAGGGCAGCCTGACCGGGCGAGAAGGGGCGGTGGTCGCCACCTGGGAAGGCAACCGCTTGCAACTGGAAGATGGGTTGGTAGATGAACCCTTCCGCTACCCCCTGGTGGCCCCGGGCGAAACGGATAGCGAGGTTTTTGGCTGGACCATCACCGTGCAAACGGCCACTGGCCAGGACCCCGCGCGTCCCCCGCGAAGTCTGGACGTGATCTTGGCGGCGCGGGCCGCCCAGGGTTTGCACTTCCGCGCCGTAGAAGCGGGCGACAAGATGACGCCCCTGGGTATGGACGGCCACCGATTGCTGAGTGACATGCTAAGCGAGGCGGGCCTGACCCCGCGCGCCCGAAGGAGGATTCCGGTGATTTGCGACCTCGCCGGGCCGATATGGGTGCCGGGGGTGGCGCAAAGTGAGCGCACCCGAGTGGAAGGAAGCGAGCCGTCTTGGCGTCTCACCCTGGCTCCGCTGGTGTAGACCACACGAGAGTAGGTATCCGAAACCGACAACGGGCTCTTCACGTCTGATTCGTTGGGTAACTTACGGGAAGGTGTCCTAGTTCCTTTCCTACTTCCGGAACAGGCCGTATGAGGCTCGCGTAGGACGGGGTACCTGACCCAACGGTAGGAATCAAATTTGAAGAACCCGGGACGAACTTTGGCACTGACCTTCGTGGTCTCCTTGCTGCTCTTGCTGGTGGTGCAATCCATGAACCCCTCGGCCAGCAGCGGGCTGAACTTTGGCTCGACACCGCCAAAAGAACTCACCATTTCTGAGTTCCGAAGCCAAGTGACGGAAAGCAATGTCAAAGACGCCCAGTGGCAGATGACCGAAATCTCGGGCACGCTCAAGACGGGCCAGAAGTACAAGGTCTACGCCGGCGACCCGGATAGCCAATCCGCGGCCAACCTGCAAGAGCTCATGTCGGCCAATGGTGTGGCCTACAAGCGCGTGCCGCCCCCGGCCATGGCCAGCATGGCCCCGTTGCTCATCAGCATCCTCGGGCCGCTCCTGCTGATTGGTTTCATTTTCTTCATGTGGCGTCAGTCGCAGAACTCCGGCAATCAGGCCATGAACTTTGGCCGCAGCCGAGCCAAGCGCGCCGGGGAGACCAACATCAAGGTCACCTTTGCCGACGTGGCGGGGATTGACGAAGCCAAGGAAGAACTCTTCGAAATCGTGGACTTCTTGCGCAACACCAAGAAGTACAGCGCTCTGGGCGCCAAGATCCCGAAGGGTGTGCTTTTGACTGGCCCCCCAGGGGTCGGGAAGACGCACCTGAGCCGTGCTATTGCCGGTGAAGCCGGGGTGCCTTTCTTCCACATCAGTGGTTCGGACTTTGTGGAAATGTTCGTTGGCGTGGGTGCGGCCCGTGTGAGAGACCTGTTTGAGACGGCCAAGGCCCATCGCCCGAGCCTCATCTTCATTGACGAAATTGACGCCGTGGGGCGCCAGCGCGGCGCCGGTCTCGGCGGGGGCCACGACGAGCGCGAGCAGACCTTGAACCAGCTTCTGGTGGAGATGGACGGCTTTGACGCCAACAGTGGCGTGATCATGATTGCCGCCACCAACCGCCCGGACGTTTTGGACCCGGCCCTCCTGCGACCCGGCCGTTTTGACCGCCAGATCGTGGTGGATGCGCCGGACGCCGTAGGCCGCGAGGCTATCCTGAAGATTCACGCCAAGGGCAAGCCCTTTGCCGATGGAGTGAGCTTCAACGTGATCGCCAAGCGCACGCCGGGCTTCACGGGGGCAGATCTTGCCAACGCGCTCAATGAATCGGCGTTGCTGGCCGCCCGCCGCAACCACACGCAAATCTTGATGTCGGACATCGAAGACGCGATTGACCGCGTTATGGCCGGTCCGGAACGCAAGAGCCGCGTGATGGACGAGCAAGAGCGACTGGTGATTGCCTATCACGAAGCGGGCCACGCCATCATCGGCGAGACGCTGGAGAAGTGCGACCCGGTGCATAAGGTCACCATCCTGCCGCGCGGAATGTCGTTGGGCAGCACCTGGAGCCTGCCCGAAAAGGACCTGCACCTGCACACCAAGATGGAGCTGGAAGAAGACATTGCGATGTCCCTGGGTGGCCGCGTGGCCGAAGAGATTCGCTTTGGTGACGTGACGACGGGTGCTTACGGCGACCTGCAGCGCGTGACTTCCATTGCCCGGGCAATGGTCACAGAATACGGCATGAGCGAAAAGCTCGGGACGCTGGCGCTGGGCAGCCGGAGCCGCAACCCGTTCTTGGGCCGCTCGGTGCAAGAAGACCGCAATTACAGTGAGGACATCGCTCGCCAGATTGACGAAGAAGTTCGCGCGATTGTGGATACGGCCTACGGTCGCGCCCACCAAATCCTGACCGAACACCGCGACAAGATGGAGCGAGTCGTGAGTGCTCTCATTGAGCACGAAACGCTCGACCGGGAGCAGTTCCTGGCCGTGATGCGAGGTGAAAGTTTGCCGCCTCGCACACCGCCGGCCGGTGGTGATGGGGAAGTGGTGGCAACGCCGGAGGCTGAGGTGCGCGAGAGCGACTCTTCGACCAATCCTTCCGGAAATCACCCGAGATTGGAACCCGGGACGGCCTAAACCTGGTAGTATTCTGCCCTGGCAGTATCATGACCGCGCAGGAACTTTACGATACTGGGTTTGCCGCTCGGTGTGATGGACGTTACCGCGAGGCCAAGCTCTACCTAGAGCAGGTGGTCTCGATGGATCCCCATCACACCAAGGCTCACTGGCAACTCGCGCTCATCAAGGGCTTTGAGGGCGACTTCGACGGATCGCTCGAAGATCTCAAGCGGTTGCACCAACAGAATCCGAGCGACCTCGACATCCTCAACGATTTGGGGATGACCTACAACATGTTGGGGTACCCGGATGAAGCCTGCGAAACCTTCGCGCGGATTCTGAGCCTCAACCCGGATCACGAAAACGCCCGCCGCCAATTGGCGTACTGCTAACGGATTCACCCCATGCGCCCTCTCGGTAACTCCTGGGCGTACTGGCTCCTCTTTTTGCTCTTGCCGGCCTGGTTTTTGGCGCCGGTGCTGGGTGGCCGCGCCATCGGCCAGGGCATCGGTTTTGAGATTGCCGCCGACCGCTGGACCAACGAACCGTTTGACGTATTGCACGCCGACGCGGACCTCCAGGTTCGGCCCTGGCGCCAAATGGTGCTGGAGAGTTGGGCGGCAGGCCAACCGGCGTTCTGGAACCCGCATCAGCTGCTGGGTGCGCCCCTCATGGCCAATGCGCAGTCGGCCGTGTTCTATCCCCCGCACATCGTGCTGGGCATGCTACGGGTGCCGCCGGATGCCAGCCTGAGCTTGCTGGCGTGGCTTCACATTGCCTTGCTGGGCCTGGGCGTGGCAAGCCTCGCCCGCCGCTTGGGGGCTGAGGGGCACGGGCCAGAGATTGCCGGGGGCACGGTGGCATTGGCCGGGTTTGTGGGTTTGTGGTCCCCGTTTGCCAGTGTGCTGGGCACGGTCGCGTGGATGCCCTGGGTGTGGGCGGCACTGGTCCCGGATGACGAGGAATCTCCCTGGCAACGCACCGGGGCGGGGGCGCTGGCCACGTCCATGATGATGCTGGCCGGGCACCTCCAGTTTGCCGCGTTTGGCCTGATGGGGGCGGTGGTCTTGGCCTTGGGCTTTGCGGTTTTGGAGCGCCGAGGGGCATGGCTGGCCGCGAGCGCGGCGATGCTAGTGGCAGGGGGCCTGGCCTCTCTGCCGCAGATGCTGCCGGTGCTGGAGGGCACCAAGACCAGCCACCGGCGCGCGGTGGCGACGGCGGAGGGATTTGCCGCTTACCAGAATTCGGCGGTGAAGTTGTTCGAGCTCCCGGCGATGGTGTCGCCGATGCTGCTCGGGCAGACTCGAACGCGTTTGGAACTCCAACCTGACGACTTCAGCAACATGACAAGCGGACTCCGGCGCGCCTTCTCCACCTACTGGCCGCAGTACGCCAAGCCGGGGGCACACCCGGCGGAAAGTGCGCTGGGCGTTGGCCCTCTGGCGCTGGTCTTGCTGGCGGTGGGGTTCCGGAGCTGGTCACGCCGGGCCAAGGTGGCGGTGGCGTCACTAGGGTTGCTGGGGTTGCTTATTGCCCTGGGTACGCCCTTCAATGCCTTGCTTTATTACGGACTGCCGGGGTGGTCTGGCTCGGGGAGCCCGGGGCGCGCGGCGATCCTGTGGGTGATTGCGGCGGGGCTCGGCGCGGGCCTTTCGTGGTCGTCGGTCACCGAATCCAAGGCGACCAAGACTCCCCTCTACGTGCTGATCGGTGTGGGGTTAGGCGGGGTCGCCATTGCCAATTTTCTGGCCAGCAGCCAAGCCCCGTGGCTCCCTATTGTCGCGCCGTTCTTCGGCCAGATTCAGGCGCAAGCCCTGGTGAACGCCTTGCCGTTCGTGGTGGGGGCGCTGGCGTGCGCGGGTGCGGCGCTCATGGTGCCCGACGCTCGCGGCAAGGTAGCGGCGGGCCTCCTCTCCGTGGCCCTGGCCACGGGACCCGGAGTCGTGCCCACCCACACACCGGAACCTTCCCAAGTCGAACTGGCTACGGGCAACGGCCGGGTGGCCGCAGTCAACCGAGGGTGGAATCTGCTCGCCTGGCCGCAGGGTGCCGTCATGATGCCGAACCTGGCCACCCGCTACGGTTTCTACGATGCATTCGGTTACGACTCCCTGATCCCGGCCACCACCGTCGTGGCCCTCACCAAGATCAACGGGGGCACCAACCCCGCCCCGCCCACCAACGGCAACATGATGCTGCTGAGCCAGCCCGACCCGACTGAGCTGGCCGAAGCCGGGGTAACCGTGGTTCTCGCGCCGGAAGGGCCGCAAGAACTGCCCGGCCGCCCCTTGGCCGAAGCAAGTGGCGAGGCCGTGGCCATGCGCGCCGATGCCCAGGGCCTCACGCTTGATTTGCAGGGCAAGTCCGGCCTGGTGGTGGCCCGGTTCATCCCGCTCCCCGGCTGGCAAGCTTTTGCCGATGGCAAGCCCGTGCCCTTGCAAGAGAATCGCTGGCTCGCCGCCGACGTGCCCGCCGGCACGCAATCCGTCCGATTCCAATACACGCCGCCCGGCTACGGGCCGGGTGTCATGCTCGGTTTGGTGGGGATTCTTGGTATCGCTGCCCTGGCCGTGGTGGGCGCACGCCAACGAATGGACCCCAAAACCAGTAAAATAGAAGACGAATGAACGCGATCGGGATTCCCGAGTTACTGGAACGTTCGGCTCACCAAACCCAGGGAGCCGGGCGCCACCGCGTCGTCATTCACAACAACGATACGACGTCCTACGAAGATGTCATCATGATCCTGATGGCGGCGACTGGATGCGATACCCAAGAAGCCGTGATCGAGACCTGGGAAGCCCACACCTTCGGGCAAGCGAATGTCCACTTCGCCGATGTGAGCGAGTGCGAAGATGTGGCCTTGGTGATCTCCTCGGTTGGGGTGAGAACGGAGGTGCTGCCGGAATGGAACGACTGACCCTCATCCTGCCCGCCCCGGTGGAGCAGGCCGTTGAGCAGAGCCAAAGCCAGAAGGATCCGGGCTGGATTGTGACGGTCTACAACAACGAGACCAACACCTACGAAGAGGTCATCATGATCCTCATGTTGGCGACCGATTGCTCCACGGACGAGGCCTACATGGAGACCTGGGAGATTGACCACCTGGGCAAAAGCGTGGTGCACCGCGCGAGCGAAGCCGAGTGCCAACGGGCCGCCGAAATCATTGCCACCATCGGGATTCGGGTGGAAGCCACCCCCGACCCGCTCGCCTAAGTCGCCCCGATATGCCGTTGGTTTCCGGCATTGATTTCACCTCCCGCCCCTCGCGGCGCAAACCCCAGTGGGCCAGTGCGTGGCGGGTCTCATCGAGTCGCGTGGAATTGGTGGAGTTGGTGCCCCTGCCAACGTGGAGCGACTACGCGGCGTGGCTGGCCCGGCCGTTTGATTTGATCGGGATTGATCACCCTTTTGGGCTTCCGCGCGAAATGCAAGGCGAGTGGGGGGTGCCCGAAACCTGGGAGGGCATGCGTGACTGGGTGACTAGCTTTGAACCGGCTGCATGGCGCGAGTTTGTAAGTGCGTGGCGGGCCGGGCAGCCGCCTGGGCGCAAGTTTCGGTACCGGGCAACGGACCACGAAGCGGGCTCGCAGAGCCCCCTCAACACCGTGAACCCCCCGGTGGGGATGATGTTGCGAGCGGGGTTGCCATATCTGGATCGCACGCGGATGGTGGAGGTCTATCCGAGCCTCACCGCCCGCGCCGCCGGGGTCAGGCCGTACAAAGGGCTGGACCCTTCACCCCGCCAGGGGCTCCTGGCCAGCCTGAATGACCACCGGGGGCGTGAACTTGTCATCCCCCCAGCCATGGCTGAAGTGGCCACCCAAGACACCGAAGGCGACGCCCTGGACGCCGTGATCGCGGGCCTCACCGCTGCTTGGGCCGTGGACGAACCCCGATTCGGGCTCCCGGAGCGCTATGACGACTGGGAAGGGGCGATTGTGGACCCCTTGCTCAGCGCCAAGCGCAGCACTTCCTCGGCCGAACTCACGAAGTGAGCGGTGAGCTGCTGGCGGATGGCCTCGGGCACTTCCTCGTCGTAATCCTTGCGGTTTTCCTTGGACAAGATCAGGGTCTGGACGCCCGCGCGGTGCGCGGCCAGCACTTTCTCCTTGATGCCCCCCACTGCCAAGACTTGACCGGTGAGCGTAACCTCGCCCGTCATCGCCAGCCGGGGCCGCACCACCCGCCCGCTCAGCAAGGAAGCCAGCGCCGTGAGCATGGTAATGCCCGCGCTCGGGCCATCCTTGGGCACCGCGCCCTCGGGCACGTGCACGTGCAGGTCGCTCTCGTCAAAGAAGGTCGGGCTGATCTTGAGGGCCTGGTGGTGGGCGCGCAGGTAGGTCAGGGCGAGTTGCACCGACTCCTTCATCACGTCGCCGAGCTGCCCGGTGACGGTGAGGCCCTTTTGGCCGGGCATGCGGGCCGTCTCGATAAACAGCACGTCGCCGCCCACCGGTGTCCACGCGAGGCCGATGGCCATGCCGGGCTTGAGACTGCGCTCGTTGATCGCGTCTTCTAGGTAGCGCGGGGCGCCCAGCGCCTCGCGGACGAACTTGCGGGTCACCTTGACGGGCGCCGTCCGCCCCTCGGCGAACAGCACCGTGGCCTTGCGGATGACGCTCGCCACTTCGCGTTCCAGGTTGCGCACGCCCGCCTCGCGGGTGTAGTGCCGCACCAGCTCCACCAGGGCCGCATCGTCAAATTTGAGCTTGGCCGTGGTCAGGCCGTGCTCCGAAATCTGGCGGGGCACCAGGTGGCGCTTGGCGATCTCAACCTTCTCTTCTTCGGTGTAGCCACCGAGTTCGATGATTTCCATGCGGTCGCGCAGGGCCGCCGGGATGGTGTCCAGCCGGTTCGCGGTGGTGACGAAGAAGACGTTGCTCAGGTCGAACGGGGCATCCACGTAGTGGTCGCGGAAGGTGTCGTTCTGTTGCGGGTCCAGCACCTCCAGTAAGGCAGAGGCCGGATCGCCCCGGAAGTCCGTGCCTAGCTTGTCAATCTCGTCGAGGACGAACACTGGGTTGCGGGTACCGGCCCGGCGGAGACCTTGGATGATTTGCCCGGGCATGCTGCCAATGTAGGTGCGGCGGTGGCCGCGAATCTCGGCCTCGTCCCGCATTCCGCCCAGCGAGATACGTACAAATTCACGTCCTAAAGCATGCGCAATCGAGCGACCCAGCGAGGTTTTACCCACGCCCGGGGGACCGGCAAAGCAGAGAATGGGCTGACGCACCGGCCCGTCGGTTTTCACCTTGCGAACGGCCAAAAATTCAACGATTCGGCGCTTAATCTTATCTAAACCGTAGTGCTCGTCATCCAGCACCCCCCGGGCATGGACGAGGTCCAAGTTGTCGGGGGTTTCGGCCCGCCACGGCAGGGCCAGCATGGTCTCCAGATAGGTGCGGGCCACGGTGTATTCCGGCGAGCCCGGATTGATGCGCCGCAGCCGATCGTACTCCCGGTTGGCTTCGCGCAGGGCGTGGGCCGACATCCCGCTTTCGTCAATCTTGATGCGGAACTCGGCCAAATCCTCGTCGGTGTCGTCGCCCATCCCGAGTTCGCGCTGGATGGCCTTGAGTTGCTCGCGCAGGTAGTAATCGCGCTGCGATTTGCTCAGCTCCGCGCTCACTTCGCTCTGCACGCGGTTGGTCAGCTCCAGCACGCGGACCTCGCGGCCTAAGAATTCCACCAATTTGCGCAGCCGCTCCCGGATGGGCCGAATCTCCAGGATCTCCTGCTTCTCCGCCGTCGCCATCGGGATGTGGGCGGCCACCAGGTCGGCAAACACGCCCGGCTCTTGCACCGCACTGGTTAGGCTTTGCAGTTCGTCGGGCAGGTTGGGGTGCAGGGCCACGGCCTGGTCAAACAGGCTGGCCACCGTGCGGCGCAGGGCCTCGATTTCCTCCGCTTGGTCGGCGGGGACTTCGGGTTCTTCAATGACCTCTACCCGCGCCTTCAGATAGGGCGCATCCTGCAGCCGCTCGACGATCTTAAACCGCGAGACGCCCTGCACAATCATGCGCGTACCCTCGCCGGTCTTCATCAGGGTGCGGATGATGACCGCGCACCCGTATTCAAAGATGTCGTCGAACGTCGGCTCGTCGGTTTGCGGTTGGCGCTGGCTGATGGCCCCGATCACCCGGGTGCTCTCCGCCACGCTGTCGTCAATCAGCTGCATGGCCGAGCTGCGCGAGACGCTCAGCGGCGCAATCAGCATCGGATAAATGACCGATTCGCGCAGGGGCAGCAGGTTCAGAATTTCGGGCACGTCGGGGCGACGCGACTCCGAATCCCCGCTTTCCTCTTCCAACGGAAGGGATTCCAGCAGGTCCTCGATCTCTTCAATACTGTCTACGGGGACTTCAATTTCGGACGACAATTAAACCTCTCGAATCGTGACGGTGTGCTCCACGATGAGCGTGCCGGACTTGGGGATGGCCACCAAAAGCAGGCCGTTATAAAAGTGAGTACGCGTCTCCGCGAACGCGAGTTCAACCTCCGGGAGGACCAGATCACGGGCAAACTCGCCGTGCTCAATCTCCAGCAGGTGGGCGCGCGGGTTTTCTTGCTCGCTGTGCTCATCGCGCCGCACGCCGTGGATGCTGAGCACGTTGCGCGCAGGGCGGAAGGTGAGCTGGAACTGGTCGCGGCGCACCCCGGCCAGCTCGAACCGCACCAGCACGTGCGTTTCGGTTTCCAGCATGTCCACGCGGGGGCCCCAGCCCCGTTGCCGGGCCAGGATGGGCGCGCCCAACCCGGTGTCATTCATGAACCGTTCCAGGTCCACTCCGACCTGAAGCAGCCATTCATCCCCATCGCGGCGCGGCATCCTTCTATTGTGTCCCATCCCCTGCGGGCGGGCAGGGAACGGACGGCTAAACTGGGCGCACGATGTCGGCGAGTCCGCAAAAGGTGTGGTTTATCCGGGTGGGGGGCACGGCCATGGGCAGCGTCGCGGCGGCCCTGGCCCAATCGCCCGCACACGTGGTGCGGGGCAGCGAAACCGACCTTTATGAACCCATGGCGTCGTATCTGGCGGCCTCGGGGGTGGATGTGCAGCGCGAGTTCAACCCAGACGCGATGCGGGCCTGGCAGCCGGACGTGGTGGTGGTGGGCAACGCCGTGAGCCGAGGCAACGAAGAGCTAGAAGCCGCCCTGGACCACGGCCTGACGCTGGTTTCCTTGCCCCAAGCGGTGGCGCAGTGGCTGATTGGCGAAGCGGCCAGCTACGTGGTGAGCGGCACCCACGGCAAGACCACCACCACCTGCATGCTTACCCACATTTTGCAGGTGGCGGGCCGCCAGCCGGGGTTCATGATCGGCGGGCTGCCGGGCAACTTTGAGGTCAGCTGCCGGCCGGCAGCGGGGGCGAACCCCATCTTTGTGAGTGAAGGCGACGAGTACGACTCGGCGTACTTTGATAAGCGGAGCAAGTTCATCCACTACCGGCCCCGGGTGGCGATTGTGAACAACATCGAGTTCGATCACTCGGACATCTTCCGCGACCTGGTGGACGTGAAGCGCACGTTCCGGCACTTTGTGCGGCTGGTGCCCCGGGGCGGGCAGATCATTGCGGCGGCGGGCGATCCCAACGTGGACGATGTGCTGCGCACCGATGCCTATGCCCCCGTGGTGCGATTTGGGATTGAAGCGGGCGACTGGCAGGCCCGGCGGATGACGGCGGTGGGCGACCACACCACCTTTGATGTGTGGGAAGGTGAGCACGAATGGGGCACGATTGACCTGCCGGTTTCGGGGGACTACAACGTACGAAACTGGCTGGCGGCCACGGTGGCCGCGCGGTACGCGGGGGTGGACTTTGCCACCATTCAGCAGGCCGCGCAGAGCTTCATCCTGCCGCGCCGCCGGCTGGAAGAAGTGGGCACCTGGCATGGCGCCACGGTGGTGGAAGATTTTGCCCACCACCCCACGGCCATCGCCCTGGCCCTGCGCGCGCTGCGGCAGAAGTATCCCGGGCGGCGGCTGGTGGCGTGCTTCGAGCCGCGCAGCAACACCACCACGCGCAACCTGTTTCAGCGCGAGTTGGCGGAGGCGTTCGCCGAGGCCGATGCGGTGCTGATCGGGGCGCTGGACCGGCCTCACCGGTATACGGATGCCGAACGGCTGAACACGGCGGCCCTGGTGCAGCAGTGGCAGGCGGCGGGCAAGCAGGCGTGGGCGCTGCCGCTGGAGATGCAGGGCCAGGCCGACTGGGGCGGCGAAGTGGAGCGCGTGCTGCGGGAATGGGTGCAGCCCGGGGATGTGGTGGCCGTGCTGACCAATGGCGACTTTGGGGGACTGCGGCGGCGGATACTTGCGAGCTGCGACGTTGCGGATGCAACGATCTAAGACTTCGAGCAACTAAGTATCATTAATGGCGATAATTAGGTTATAGTTTAAGTAGTGTCCCCTGACCAGTCCCTTGCTAGGCATAGATAAATTGCCTGCGAGATCGAAGCGCCGGCTGAATGTTTGGCGTGCGCCTGGATTCGGGCTGGTCAAAGTGGTTCCGAAGTCGTTTTGGTCATGCACACGCAAACCGTTGGAGGTAGTTCAATATGAAGGTGTACTCTATATGAGATATCTAACCTGCATGCCTGTTACAGCGTTCCTATTCCTCGTAGCGCTTTGCGCCCTTGTGTCTGGTTGTACCACCGAAAAACCTATTGGAAATGTGGAAAATCATGAATCCAGATCAACATTGCTGACATCTGAAGATGTTCGCAGTGCTATTAAATCGAATAAATGGCCTCACAACTTAACGGAGGTACGTGCATTTAGCGAAAGCAGTGAGTCTGGTCCAAAGTTCGTTCACTATGCTGTCGTACTAGAAGACCCGACCAGCAGGCACAAATTTTATGGCATGCAAAGACTGGTTATCTTGACTGAGGCAAAGCATGGATTAGCGATGGCTGAGATTAATGTACTCCCGGACAGTGCATTCGCCATAAGCATTGCGTATAACGGAGTG
>VYLP01000048.1_pt1 | contig 97307 bp, 78 predicted proteins | sample 5114311 | NCBI WGS metagenome assembly VYLP01 (sample SAMN12291775, study PRJNA351875) | freshwater metagenome | isolation source: freshwater lake | place: USA: Michigan, Lansing Lake | collected 2013-08-14 | reverse complement strand
TTCATCTTGTCGGCGATCGCTTGCAACTGAGCATCTGTGAGGGTCGCAAGATCAGTTTCGCGCGGTAAAAATCGCCGCAACCGGCCATTGGTGTTTTCGTTAGTCCCTTTTTGCCAGGGGGCTTGGGGTTTGCAAAAATAACCTTCAGCGCCAATCTCGCTCTTCAAATAGCCATAGTTGGCAAACTCACTGCCCCGGTCAAACGTTATCGATCGACGTGCTTGAGCAGGGAAGGGGCCAAGTTTAGATTTGATCCCCTTCATCACCTCCTGCGAATGCCGGCTTGGGTTTCTGACCACGACGAGTAACCGCGTTCTGCGTTCAACAATTGTCGTCAAGTTGGCGTTTCCAAACTCCTTGCGGAACTGAACCAAATCACATTCCCAGTCACCTAAACGTTGACGCTCGTTGATCACATCTGGACGGTATGCAATTGTATTTGCTTGGGGAATATGAAGGCCGCGCGGTTTGCGGTCATAGCGCCGCCTGCGACGCCGTCGCCCAGTTGGCAGATGGCGGTACAAGTCCAACGCGCGGCCAGTCTTATCATAAACAAAGCGGTAGATAGTCTCATGGCTGATTTTCGATACGACCGCATCCGTGGTCTGCGATACAACCCTCAAATGGCCAGCAATTTGCTCCGGCGACCATGCTTCTTTCAGCTTCTCGATAACCAAACTTGCTAATTGGGGATTAGCAACCATCTTGCGCAACTTGGTTCGCCGACCCTTGGCCATTTGATCGGCCGCTTCGCCATAGTAACCGTCCAGCCATGGATCCATGTCGTCAAACCAGTTTCGCTTGATCTCTCGATAGATCGTTGAGATGTGCTTTCCCAGCTTCTCAGCGATTGCCCGCATTGATGCTTTCTTGTCCAGCATCCGGAAAATCAACTGACGCTCACGCAAAGTCAGATGTCGATAAGTCATTCCCATTGCAAATTCCTCCAAAGCCAAAAGAGGAGCTTACCTGAAACCCCTCAAATCATTGGAAATTCGCACTTCAAGATTGAATCCACCCCTATCATGAAAATTTCGCATAATAAGTATTATGGGACAAAATGGAGGAAACAGATGGCTTTTGAGCCCTCTAGATTGACATGTGAATCCCTGCGGTTAGGTTTTGCTGCAGGGTATCGGGAGAAAAATATGGCACGCGTCTCAGTTTTAGTCGCTACGGTAATTGGTCTTTTCATGTCTGGCCAAGCCGTCGCCCAGACGCCGGCGGAAGCGCAGCGTGCTGCCATGTTTGCACGGGCCAAAGCGGCCGAGATCAGTAGCGCGTGGACACCGGCACCGGGTGATCCTTTGTCTCATTTCACAATTGCTTATGCGAAACTGATGTGCAGCGCCGTGTTTGTGAGTGGTTTTGATCCAGAATTTGCGCGAGCCACGCTGGGGGACGCAAATGCACTAGCGGCTGTCGCGCACCGGGTTAAGTCGGGTATCCCCATTATCGACCGTGAACGACGCGAAGTACGCGTGACGACCCAATCCGGGCTGACACGCGTCGCGCGCTTTATTGGCGACCAAGGCTGTGTCAGCCTGCCTGAAGGTTCGAACGAGATTGCGTTCAAGCCTAAGCCGGTCCCCCGCAATTTGCCGAATGCGGCGACAACCGCTTGGCCAATGGGCGATGTCATCGCGTCAAACGCGGCGGCCAGCCTTGATTCAGCGAAGCTGAAAGCAGTGGTTGATGCAGCCTTTGCCCCTGATGATGCGTTGACTCAAGCATTTGTTGTCACGTGGAAGGGGCAAATCATTGCCGAACGTTATGGCTCTGGCGCGACGGTTGCGACGCCTTTGGAAGGTTGGTCGATGGGCAAGAGTATTGCCGCCAGTCTGATCGGGGTCCAGATGCAACAGGGCCTGTATACGTTAGACCAACCTGCCCCAATCCCGGAATGGCAAGGTGCTGGCGATCAGCGGCAAAGCATTCGCATTCGCGATATTCTCAATATGTCGAGTGGATTGCGTGTTCGCGCCGAACAAGATCCAGACTACGTCTATGATGGCGGCTATCCTGATCATTGGTATTATTATACCGGAGACAATGCCTTTGCTTATGCCGCCAGTCGCCCACAGCAATGGCCCCCCGGTGTGGTTGGACGTTACCGGAATACCGATCCGGTTTTGATCAATTATCTCGTCCAATTGGGCGTCAAGAAGCAAGGTGGCGATTATCTGACCTTTCCGCAAAAGGCCTTGTTTGATCGCATCGGTATCCGCTCGGCCGTGCTCGAAACCGATGCCAACGGCAATTTCTTGACCCAAGGTTACGACCTAATGGCTGGGCGCGATTGGGCCCGTCTTGGCAATCTATACCTTCAAGATGGTGTCTGGAATGGTGAGCGCATCTTGCCTGAAGGCTTTGTGAAATTTGTGAGCACTTTGGCCCCGGCTTGGGTTGCCGATGGGCGACCTGTTTATGGCGGGCTGTTTTGGGTCAATGGGGAAGGTACTTTGCCAATTCCGCGCGACGCCTATGCGATGCAGGGTGCCGGCGGCCAGTATACGATTATCATTCCGTCTCATGATCTGGTGATCGTTCGGCTTGGTCGCTTCGCCGGATCAAGGCCCGGCGTGGCGAGCTTAAACCGAGCGTTAGCGCTTCTGATGGCCACAGTACCTGCGAGCGATAAGGGCAAATGAGGTCGTTGCGTCCTAGCGGCTCGACCTTGTCCCTTTAATCGCTGCTTGCAGGTCACGCAAACCGGGACCAACAAAGAGTAGTCCCATCATGAGGAGTGGCGAAACCAAATAACCCCAGTAAAAATTATTGGGGCGGCCTGTAATTGCAAAGGCCAGCATGTAGCCTAACAGGAGCAGGAGGACGAACAAGCTTGCTTCTGATCGCCAACACAACCACCCGAATAAGCCAACCACGATGATCGGATAGCCGACAAGCTGAGGAAGCTCTACCAGCGGCAAGGCTTGCCACATAAAGCTGAGCGCCGCGGCAGGTCCGCCCATCAACAGCCAAGCCTGTGATTTTGGGTCGTTCGGCAAAACCACTTGGGCTACCGCTTGAAAGTGCAGATAAACGCCTGCAAAGAACAGGAGGATTAAGGCCGACCACGCGGCAGTCTCGACCCAGCGGCGCTGAAAGAGTGCAAAGGCCGCCATCAGCAAGACAAACGGCAAGGCCAATTCTCGTAAGGCTAACGCACATGCTGCTACCAGTAGGCTCGGCAGCCAATTGTTGGGCCGGTAGAGCCCAATCGACAACGCAATCAGTGCCCCAGCCCAAATCTCATGCAAATACATCGCTTCGCGGATGAGAATTGGCGACAGACCTGCCGCCAACAGTCCGATGAAACCTACGCGCCGCCAAGCAACGACCTTTTGTTCGACGAGTTTCCTGTACCACACATAAAGGACTGCTAAGCCAAGTGCGAGCTCCAAAACAAAACCCCAGGTCTTGCCTAGGCTTGCAAGGATCAGCGCCAATGTCGGCGGCCGTACTGTGACAAAGGGCTTTAGCGGATAGCCACGTTTCCTTTGTTCATCAGCGGCAACAGCATAATAATTTTCGCCTGCCTGCATCCTCCCAACAATCGCCTTATACAAGGCAAGGTCCGCTTCGGCTTCGCCGCTCTTCCCGGCCTTTTGCTCGGACTTAGGTGCAGATGCGGGTTGTACAGGTGAATGGACGGCGGGCCACAGGCTCGCAAGGATCAGTGCCAAAAGCAGACCGAGAACCCATTTTGCGCCCTTGGCCGAAATCGTAGCAAAACGTGACGCCTCAGGCATTATTTCCGCCAAGTCACGAAGGATGATGCCGCGAAGTTCCAGACAGCGCCAACCACGACGCCCGCCATCCCTGCGAGCCACCATTGGCTATCCATCTGATGGACCCAATTGCCGATCCCGATATTGGCTACGGCACCAACGGCAGAGACGAGGTAGAAACTGAGCAGACCTGCCAGCATCTTCCAACCCTTCAGCCTTCTGTCGCGATAGGTGAAGCGGTTGTTGAGGTAGAAGTTGAACGCAATGGCGGTGGCAACTGCCGCAAATTGTCCGTTAAGGAAAGTCGCACCCAGAGCAAGCGCAGTGCCGAGCACGGACAAATGGACGGCGACGCCCAGGCCGCCAACGGCAAGGAAGGACACAAGCCGTGTTGGGATAAAACGCCCGATTGTTTTGTCGATCAGCAACGAAATATATTCGAGCGCAATCATGCTGTCGGCTTTGCTTTCGCCGTTCAGCCGCGAACGAAAGACATAAGGCACTTCGGTAATGCGCGGCGGTGTCGGCAGCGAAGCTACAATGTCGAGAAGGATTTTAAACCCAACGCCAGACAGGCGCGGCAGCGCGGCCATCAAAGTCTCACGTTTAATCGCCATGAACCCGCTCATGGGATCAGAAATGGGAACCCGTAAAAGCTTCTGACCCAGCCAGGTCGCACCTTGCGATGCTCGGTGGCGCAGTTTGTTCCAATCCCCGACGCTACCGCCCTTGGCGTAACGTGTGCCAATCGCAATGTCTGCTTCATCGCTTTCGATGGCGGCAATCATTTTGGGTAAGGCGGTCTCATCATGTTGAAGATCACCGTCCACAACGGCGAGGATTGGGGCAGACGTGGCCAACATGCCTTCGACAACGGCACTTGAAAGCCCCCTCCTCCCAATGCGGTGGACGACGCGCACGCGTGTGTCCTTTTGTCCGATTTTGCGGACGAGGTCTGCGGTTCCATCGGGTGAGTTATCGTCGACGAAAATTGCTTCCCAATGATAGGCGGCGAGTGCGATGGAAAGCTTGTCCAGCAAAGGCACAACATTGCCTGCTTCATTGAACGTTGGAATGATGACGGCAAGCTGTAATGGGGTGGCGACATCAGCCAACTCCGCTTCTTCTGGACGCACCAGTTGCATCAACATACCAAGAACCCCAATCCGATAATCTTTAAAGTCCAGATACGTATAGCCGCTGTAGGGTTAATGGCTCGTAATCCAAGCGGTGTTTTCAACTAACGACTTGGCACGAAAGGTCAGCAGAGTGCGTATGATCGCAAAAATCGAGCAAGCGGAAAGCTAAGTTTCTATCACCGAGCCATTTTCCTTGGCCCTCCCCTGCTCTTAAAAATTCAAAAGGGTGACAGAGGGCGGCGGCATCTTCTAGAGTGGCGCGATCCGCGCATTCACGCAGGGAAGGCTATTATTTGAGACGGGCAGCCATCATTAGTCCAGTACGAACCCCGATTGGCAAGTTCCTTGGCGGGCTTAGTTCGGTTCCTGTTGAAACCCTCGCGGCTCATGTGGTCAAAGCGGTTGTGTCGCGTAGTGGTATCGATCCGATGTTGATCGAAGATGTCGTTTTCGCGCAAAGCTATGCCAGTGGCGAGACGCCCTGCGTTGGGCGCTGGGCCGCTTTGGCGGCGGGTTTGCCAATTGAAGTGCCGGGCATTCAAGTGGATCGCCGCTGCGGCGGGGGTCTTCAGGCATTGGCCAATGCCGCCATGATGGTCCAAACCGGTGCTGCCGATGTCGTGCTGGCTGGTGGCGTCGAGAGCATGAGCAATGTCGAATTTTATACCACTGCCATGCGCGGCGGCGCGCGCGCCGGCAGCGTCACCTTGTATGATCGACTAGAGCGGGGCCGTGAGCGGTCGCAGCCGGTGGAGCGCTTTGGTGTGATCCCCGGTATGATCACGACGGCCGAAAATCTCGCAACCGACTATGCGATCAGCCGGGAGGCTTGCGATGAATTTGCCGCCGAAAGTCAGGTGCGTGCGGCACGCGCGTGGGCCGACGGGCAATTTGACGACGAGATAGTCGCTATTCCCATTCCCCAGCGCGGTGGCGAGCCCATACACTTCACAATGGACGAGGGCATTCGCGCCGATACCACCGCCGCTTCGTTGGCAAAGCTCAAGCCGATGGTGGCAGGCGGGGTCTGTACAGCAGGTAATTCGAGCCAGCAAAATGATGCGGCCTCTGCCTGTCTGGTCGTGGCTGAAGATCGCTTGGCTGAACTTGGCCTGGATCCATCCGCATTTTTCGTCGGGTGGGCAGCGGCCGGGTGCGAACCCTCGCGCATGGGGATTGGCCCCGTCCCTGCCGTCCACAAGCTGTTCGCCAAGACAGGCCTTTCGTGGGGCGACATGGGTCTTGTCGAACTCAATGAAGCCTTCGCTGCGCAAGTTCTGGCGGTTCTAAAAGGCTGGGATTGGGATGACCGTTCTATACTAAACGTCAATGGCTCAGGTATTTCGCTAGGCCATCCCATCGGGGCGACGGGCATGCGAATAATGACCAGTCTGGTGCATGAGATGCAGCGCAGACAAGTCCGCTATGGTTTGGAGACGATGTGCGTTGGCGGCGGCCAAGGCATTGCCGCGATTTTTGAGCGTGCTTAATGCCGACTGATGCCGATTAGAAATTGGCCGTGCGAATGGCTCCGCCATCAATTCGCAGATTGGTCCCGGTGATGTAAGAGGCTGCAGGGCTAAGCAGGAAAAGCGCGGCCTTTGCCACTTCGTCTGGTGTCCCATGGCGGCCAAGCGCTGGCAGGCGGGCCGCAGCCTCAAACAGCTTGGGATTACCTTGTTTAATCGTGTCCCATGTCCCGCCTTCAAAGAAGATCGGTCCGGGCGAGACCGCATTGACGCGAATGCCTCTATTGCCCCACCGTGCCGCAAGTTGGCCGGTATAATTGATCAAGCCTGCCTTCATTACGCCATAGGCCAATTCGTCGGGCGGCAAATTGCTTAACACCGAAGCGATGGAGGAAATGAAGAGAAGCGCGGGCTCGTGCCCGGACTTCAAATGCGGATAGGTGGCTTCTGCCAAGCGCGCGTGTTGCAGAAAGTCGGTCTCAAAGCTCTCGCGCCACCACGCCTCATCATGGCCGCTCAGCCGCGTGGAGACATTGGATACCACGCCGTCAACGCCACCCAATTGCGCAGCCGCCGTTTGCACCCAAGCTTGAAACGCGGCTGCGTCGCGTACATCTAAGGCTTGGCAGAATAGACGGTCCTGCCCTGCCCCGAGGTCGCTGGCGAGACGGTCGAGCCCCGCCTGACCGCGCGCGCACGTGGCGACGATCGCCCCTTCGGCGAGTGCATGGGTGACGATGGCCCGGCCTAAGCCTCGGCTGCCGCCGGTGATCAATAAACGCTTGCCTTTAAGTCCTAGATCCATCTTGGCTATCCCTTTTTAATACTAGCGCGCCATACATCCGCCATCGACGGGCACGATGGTGCCTGTCATGAACGAGGCCTGATCAGAGATCAGGAAAGCAAAGACATTGGCGATCTCTGCTGGCTCCGCATAGCGGCCCATAGGCACGCCTTGTGTGAAGATCGGGCGGGCAGCTTGTGGGTCGTCTGGCATGACGGAGCGCTCGGCATAGGCCATCATGTCGGTATCGGTTGGCGATGGGCAAACAGCCAAGACGCGAACCCCATTGGGCGCATAATGCACGGCTGCGGATTTCGTCATACCAACAACGGCATGCTTGCTCGCGGTATAAGCAAAGATATTGCCGCCGCCACTTAGCCCACTGATGGACGACACATTGACGATCACCCCACTGCCCTGTTGGCTCAAGTGCTGGCCGACATATTTCAGGCCCAGATAAACCCCGCGCGCATTGATCGCCATGACACGGTCGAAGTCAGAATCCTCATAGCGCGAGACGGGAAGTGCAGGCCCGGAAATCCCAGCATTTGAAAACAGAAAGTCCAAGCGCCCAAAATCGGAAAGTGCGCTTTTGACCGCCTCTTGCCACGCTGCGCTCTGCGAGACATCGCCAACAAATGCGGCGATCTTGACGGTGTCGGGCGTCGCAATGGCTTTAATCTCTTCTTTCCAAGCCGGATCAATATCCCATGCGAGGACATGTACGCCTTCCTCAATCATACGGTGTAGGGCTGCCCGTCCTATGCCACGCGCAGCCCCTGTAATGATCGCAACCCGACCTTCTAATCCGAGACTGACTTTAGACATGTTGGTTTCCTTGATCGAGAAATGTGTGGATGGCCTTGGCCACTGAAACGGGGTCATCCCGCAATGGATTATGCCCAATCCCGGGCAAGCGCGTGACACTCAATTGAGCAAAATAGGTCGCCAGAGAGTCGCGGGTATTGGCGGTAAAGACCGTGTCCGCTTCGCCCCAAATCAACAGGGTCGGTGCCCTAATTGTCCAATCCCTTTCATGGATCCAGCTGGGCATTTCTGGGCCCGCAGCAAGATCAAAAGGGCTGGCTCGATACCAATCGATGGCCGCCCGCCAGCGATCATTGTCTGACCAAGCGGCTTCATAAAGCGCGGCCTCAACCGATCCCATACGGCCATCGGCTTGTGCCTCGCGATACCAATTCTTGAATGGATTGCTGGTGGGATCTTTAAGCCAATCGGCCTCGAGCGCACCGGAGGTCAGGGCCGGCATATAGGCAGAAGCCGCTCTCTGATCCCGGTCTGCCAACAGTGCCATTTGTAAGGTCACAGGATGAACCGCGTTGATCAGGATCAGATGGGATACATGCTCTGGATAGATGGCAGCAAACCACGACGCGATGACCCCGCCCCAGTCATGGCCAGCCAGCACAATTTTCCCGCCGGGGGAATTGGTGACAATGAGTTGGCGAATGTCTTCTATAAGAATTTTGGGCGCATAATCACAAAGCTCTTTGGGCTTATCCGAACGATGATAGCCGCGTTGGTCTGGCATCACGTACAGGCGGTCCTTTGGCAGGTGCGTGATCATCCGACTCCATATTGACCAGATGTCTGGAAAGCCATGCAGGCACAGCATGGGTGTCTTATCGCTGTTGCGAGGGCCTGTGCGCACGACATGCAATTTCAGTCCTTGTATGGACTGGAACCCAGCGTCGAACGACGACCAGTCGGGTTCATGCAGGGCTGGCATCAGGTGTTTTGACCCTGAGCACGTGCGCGGTGAAACTGCGCAATCAAGCGATCAATCTCGGCCGGTAAATCCCTTCCAGTGACTTGGTCTAGCGACAGATGTTCATGGCCGGGCAAAACCTGCAGAAGCTCGAAAATATTGCCGTCAGGGTCGCGGCCATAGACAAAGCGCACGGCCCCATTGCTCTTGGGAGCGCTATGGAAATGCACACCTGCAGCAAGTAAGCGCTGATACTCGGCGTCCAGATCATCTACTTCTAACGCGAAATGGGTCCAGCCATGTTTGGACGCATTGGCTAGGGGCCTGCTTTGTGTTTGCGGCTGATGATACTGCCAAAATTCCAGCGTCAAGGGCCCAGCTTTCACCCAAGCACCATCGAAGACGATGTTTTCAAGGCCGGCGACCACATCAAACTTCGGCTCTGGTCCAAAATGGCCAGAGCTGTGCACCGGGGCACCTGTGACAAGACTATAAAAGGCCGTTAGGCGTTTGATGTTGGGGGTAACCACGGCAACATGGGCGAACCAAGGCGGGCTAGCAACAGAAGCCGCATAGGGTAGGCCTTCGAGCTCCAAAATATTGTCTTCTGGGTCGCGGATGTAGCAATAGAGATTGCCCGTCCCCAGACCTGACGGCCGGGCATGGCTCTTGGCCCCTGCCTCGACAAAATCATCATAGAGGCGATCGCCGTCTGCGGCTTGGATGCAAATATGGCGAAGACCGGCGCGATAAACCTCTGGCTGGCCATCTGGTGCCATGGGGTTTGCGAATTGAAAGAGCTCTAGGAATCCCGTTGGGCCGCGTAAAAGGGCCACTTCGCAGGCACTATCATCTACCGCCATCATCGCACGCAGATCAGCGCGGTTGGAAACTTGAAAGCGGCTGATTACCTCAAAAGTGTGGGCGGTTTTGTAAAAGCCAATAGCGCGCTCGAGATCGACGACGCTGAGCCCTGCATGGTGCAATCCCTTGATCATGATGATGCCTTTTGACGGTCATGATAGACATTGTCCTGAAGATAGCTTGGCATCTCGGGCGTCAAACCTGCCTCCTTTTGCGCGATATAGTGCCGCAATTCCTCTTGCCGTTCGGCGGTTAAAGAGTAGCGGGTCAACAGCAGGGCTGCAATGGCGACCAAAACGCCAGGAACGACGGCGTAGAAAATCCGCATCCAGAATAGGGCTTCTACCTCGCTCCCGCCTGCGGCTTTAAATCCGACAACATCCAGCAAAATTAGTGGCAAACCGCCGCCGACGGCAAAGCCCAGCTTTTGGACCATGGCAATCGCCGCAAAATACACGCCTTGCTGGCGGTCTTGGGTTTGGGCAGTGTCGAGATCAACGGTGTCAGCAATCATCGCATTGGGTAAAATGCCGATCGCGCCATAGCAAATCCCTTTCAGCACGAACAAGGCAATGAACAGATGACCTTGCCCGTGTTGTAGAAGGCCCATCGCAAAATTGGTCGCCGCAACGATCCCGAGGGCGAGGATCAGTGCGCGATGCTTGCCAATGGCCTTGCTCAGCCAACCCCATAAGGGAACGGCGCATAATCCCACGGCAAAATAGACGGCATAGACGACGCCGATGTTTTTGACGCCCACAATATCGCGTGCAAAAAAGACCGTAATGGTCTGGCGGAATACCTCGCCAATGGTGGCCATCAGAACCACGACGACCAGAAGGCTGAAGGGCTGGTTGGCGCGCATCAGACCCACTGCGCGCTTCAGATTCAACGGGGCCTTCTCGCTGGGGATATCGGGTTGCGGCACCGTGAAGAAGACCAAAGCAGCGCTGAGTGGAAGCAGGATTAAGACTGCCAGAGCAATGGCATTGAGCACATCGCCACTTCCCTTCCCGGGCTGGCTCAAAATATAGGCGGGAATGGCGGTCGCCACGACAAGACCAAGGATACTAAACCCTTGCTTTGTAGCGGCGATTTTGGTCCGCACATGATAATCGCTCGAAATCTCGCCGGCCCAAGCCTCATAGGGAATCTGTAAGGTCGTGTAGCCCAAGTAAACCAGCGCCACACTAAGCCCGAACCACACCACGCCGACTTCTGGCGGCGGTCGCAGCAACAGCTGCACGCCTGCCATCATGATCAAAGTGCCGAAGATCAGCCAAATGCGTCTTCGGCCCAAAGCAGGACGCCAACGGTCGGTGATCAAGCCCATGATCGGGTCCGTCACAAAATCGCTGATCCGGGCAAGCACCAGCGCGGTTCCCACCAGCGACAGCGAAAGGCCCAATTGGCCGGAGTAGAATGGTGCTAAATAGATCGCCATGGGCAAGCCCAGCATACCCAGCGGCAACGCCACGGTGGAGAATGCCCAGATTTGCGCTTGGCCTAACGGCTTTTTCTGCGTTTCCAATTCAGCCCCTATTTTTTATTATACTTTTCGTCAATAGTACTGCTAGACTGCGCGGCGTCAATAGCAAAAGCAGGGCGGAAACAGGATGGAGGAAAGACCTATGACGGGCAAAATGGACGAGATTTTTGGAGCGAAGTTTCTAAAAAGCGCGGAGAATTTCAATGAGTATGGCATCCACCTTTTGTTCAATGATTGGTGGGAAAGCGCTCCAGCTGATGCCATCGAGAAATATGTGGCGTTGATTGAAAACGATCCTGTGCAAGGGCCGTTAGCGGCCGAGCGCTACTATGCCCCGCCCCTGTCTCTGGCAGCATTGGAGGTTCATGCGCCCGGCACATTGGGCGCGCATTATCTGGCGTTTGTCCGCGACCACAATTTGATGGAATCCCTTGCAGTGGGTTATCGCCAATTGCATGAACAGTTTGAGGCGACTGGGGTTTTGAAAAACCTACCCGATGTCCTCAAACATAAGGTCTTACGTGGGTATCAAACCCATGATCTGCATCATGTAATTACGGGCTACCCCCCGACGCCCTTGGGCGAGTTGGCGGTTCAAGCCTTTCAACTTGCACAAACACAATTCCCCTACGCCTCAATGTGGATTGCCGTCGTAACGGCCCATATGACTTTCATCGATCCGCATCTGACCGTGCCAGCCATGAACGCCATCACGCAAGGCTGGTCGCACGGCAGGGCGGCCAACAGCCTGCAATTTGTGAAATTTGAGGAACAATTGGACGAGCCCTTAGAACTGGTTCGCCGCAGATATAATATTAGCGCGGCCGCGGCAGCAGATTTTGTGACGCCTAAGGTTCAGACCCCAGCGTTGTTGGCTGCGTCCATATGAAGGAATTGAAGCGGCGGTGAAGGGGTGTTTCAGCAAGGACAGATAAAAACTTATCCCCCTTTCTCCAAGCCTCGCATAACCTAGTCCCATCTCCGACGAGAGGGCGTTGTTGCTGCAGCGGCGACACCGGTTGGGGATGGGTAAGCGGGGTTAATCGGGGCAGACGTGGCTGCCTCGTGTTTTCATAAGGATTAGCTGTCCTTATGCCCGGTGTGCTCAAGACCGACTGCCGTGTGAAGCCGGAGGTCAAGTCTTTCAATAGGCTTGAATCAAAACTCGCGGGCTCGTTTCATTTTATTATCGCGCAACTTTGATCCTTTGGATCAAAACGCGCTTAAGATGGAACCTTCATGTACAGGCGGGGGAAATGGCACCACAGAGGAGGGCTCATGATCTTCCCTTGGCACACAGACTTATCTCAGCCGGGGCGCACGGTGCACGGTTTGCGTCGTATTCCGGGCCAGTCCGTTAATCTGGCCCACCTCATCTGGCGCACACCACGCGCCCCGGCCCCTCTGCCTTCGGGCAATAAGGTGCACCCCCGGTGGTTTTCCACGCGGGGCTATGGGTGTTGGGGCTTAAGACCCTATCACGACCAATTACATAGAGATTGTTTGCGGGGAAGCGGTGATGGGGTAAGAAACGTTTGCTTTAGCCAGAGAGAGAGATTGTGCCTCCACTACCCCATCGTCGGACCCGCATGGCACCCGAGGCACGTCGAGATCTGATCCTCGATGTGACCGCGCAGCTTGTGACGACTGAAGGCGTCAGCGCGGTGTCGATGGAACGCGTCGGTCGGGAAGCCAAAATTTCCAAAGCGCTCGTCTATAATTACTTCCCCACCCGGAACCTCTTGCTGCAAGCGCTTCTGATGCGCGAAAATCGCGCCTATCAGATTCAACAAATTAAGGCAGCAGAAACAGCCTCAGATCTTGAAACCATGGTGCGCGCCACGACGCGGGCCTATCTCGATCAAGTTGCTGCCAAAGGCGTCTTGATAGAGCGTTTGATGGGAGAGCCCGCCATTGCCGAAGCTATGGGCGAGATAGAGCTTATCGGTCGGCAGCAGACGATTGATTACCTCTTGAACCGCATCAATGCGAATAAAGCCCTGAGTGAGCCTTTGGCACGGATGATGGTGGAAGTTGGTCTCGGGATTACCGGCGCAGGCGGTGCCTATTTGGACCGAACAGGCTGTGACATTGATCTTTTGGAAGACATGGTGGTGGATATGATCTTGGCCAGTCTCCGCGTCACGCAAGAGCGTCAACATTTATGGCGCAAGGGTTCCCAATCGACCTAAACGCGCTTGACTCAAGCCTCTTTTCCCTCTGGGGCGAAGCAAAAAGCGAAATCTATCTCACCATATCCGCCACTTCCCCGTCCAGCAGCGAAAAACGGCCCCTTTTGAGCCTGAGCAATTAACGCAATAGCAATGCGGCTTTCCTAAACTGTCTCCGTTTTCTAGGAGAGTAGTATGAAGGGCGTCGTTTTCAATCTTCTCGAGGAGACCGTAACGCGGAGTTTCAGCGCAAACGTCTGGGATGATCTTATCGACGCGTCCGGCGTATCTGGAGCCTACACCTCTCTCGGCAACTACCCCGACGAGGAGATTGAAGCACTCGTAGCCGCCGCATCTGCGGCCCTGTCGTTAGACAGGAACGCTGTGCTGCGCTGGTTCGGACAAAAAGGCGATCCCGATTCTTGCCGAGCTGTACCCTTCATTCTTCGAAGGGGTGCCCGACGCGCGAACCTTCGTCGAAGGCGCTAACAACATTATCCATGCGGAAGTCCGCCAACTCTATCCGGGTTCGGCATGTCCACATTTTCGCCTTCATGCCGCCGCTTCGGGCGCTCTCGTAATGGACTATCTGTCAGCCCGCGAGATGTGCGCCCTGGCTCAGGGCTTCGTTGAGGGCGTCGCCGATTGGTACATGCAACCAGTCGAGTTCCGGCACCTGCAATGCAAGCAGCATGGGCATGACCACTGCACCTTTGCAATGACTTGGGCGGACGAAGCACAAAGATCGGCTGCTGCGTGATCGACAATCTACCCTCGGACGCCTCGGCCGAAGAGATCCGTCGCCTCCGGCGCCGTCTGGACCGTGAGCGCGCCGCCCGGTTAGAGGCGGAGGCGATCGCGGAAGCCGGGACGTTAAGGCTGTTCGAGCACCAGCGGCGTGTCGAGCTGACCCAGGCAATTGCCACGGCCGCCAATAGCATGGAAGATCCTCTCGAAGCGTTCCGTTTCGCCGTTGAGCGCATCTGCGCCTACAGCGGCTTCACCATGGGACATGTATGGACGGTCGAGGAGGCCTCATCGCCCGCCTCGATGACGTCTTCCGGAATCTGGTTCACGGCTCTGCCACCGGATACCGCCTTCGCGCAACAAACTGCGACCCTGCGTATTGGCCACGGGGAAGGCCTGCCCGGACGTGTGTTGGCCGCCGGTCGTGCTCTTTGGACAGAGGATATGACGCAGGAGCCGGACTGTCCGCGCGCAGAGGGTGCCCGCCTTGCCGGAATACGCGCCGGCTTTGCCTTCCCGGCCCTCATCGGCGAGGAACCCGTGGCGGTTCTGGAGTTCTTTCAGAACCGCATATCAGCACCGGACGAAGCCCTTCTCGAAATGCTCGACCGGATCGCCGCGGTGCTTGGCAGGGTCGTCGAACGCCACCTAGCCTCGCTGCGCCTCAAGCGGAACAACGAGCTGGCCGCCCAGCGTGACGCTGCCGAGCAGGCCAGCCAAGCAAAATCGGCCTTTCTCGCCACCACCAGCCATGAGGTTCGCACCCCGCTGAACGCGGTCCTTGGCCTCGCCCAAGCACTCAGGCGGGAGCCTCTTACGACCCGGCAGCACGAATTGATTGACGGAATCCTAGAGTCGGGCGAGATGCTATTGCGTCTGCTCAACTCTGTACTGGAGATGTCCAAAATTGAGGCTGGAGAGGCGACACTGATGCTCGCTGATTTCGATCTGACGAACATGTTGCGCTCCATCGTCTCCATCTGTACGCCACGTGCCAGCGAACTTTGCGTCGATTTGGAACTTGAGATGATCGGGCTTGCCCCGGGCCTGGTCCGGTCTGATCGGTGTCGGATTGAGCAAACCCTGGTGAATCTGGTCTCGAACGCCGTCAAATTCACTCCGCCAGGGTCCGCTATCATCATCCGTGCGATACCAACCGACGACGGCGCGCGGCTGGAAGTGTTGGATGGCGGGCCAGGCGTGCCCGAAGCAGATCGGGAGCGGATATTCCGGCCCTTTGAACAGACCCAAGATGGCCGCAGTGCCGGAGGGGCCGGGCTGGGCCTCTCCATTTGCGCCGGCAACGTCCGTTTGCTCGGCGGCGAGATTGGCTGCGACAAGGATGAGCTCGGTCGAAGCCGCTTCTGGTTCACCTGCGCGCTTTCACCAAGCCAGGGCGATGACGACGGTTCCATCGAAACGGTCGAAACCATCAGCGTCCGTCATGGACTCCGAATTCTCGCGGCCGAAGATAATCTTGCCAACCGTCGGGTGCTACAAGTGCTACTTGGGCCCTCTGGAGTTGACATCACTTTCGCAGGGGACGGAGGCGAGGCCATCGAGTTCCTTCGAGCCGGGCGTTTTGATTGCATCTTGATGGATGCCAACATGCCGGTGATGGACGGTGTAGAGGCGGTGCGCCAGATTCGAGCTGAAGACCTGGCTGGCGGGGCACCGATTCACATGTTGACCGCCAACGTCTTTGATGACGATGTCACCAGATATCTGGCCGCCGGTGCAGACGGCATCCTGACCAAGCCGATTCAACTGATCGAACTCTTCCGGGTGCTCGCGTCGGTCCCGGTCCTCGCCTGGGCCGCCGCCTGAGTCTTGGCCCCTCTCTAAGGTGTACCCGCGCTGGTTTTTTGGCGCGGGGCTATGTCCGCGGGAGGCGGGACATAGCCCCCTTCCCGCCTAAAAGGCCTTTTCCAAGATGACACCGAAAGTGCGGGGTTCGAGTAGGCGTACGTTGCGATAGCGGCCAATCAATGCATCCTCGATGATAATATTGGTGATATTGTCCTCATCGGTCACGTTCTTAACAAAGAAGCGGATGCTGATACCCTTTTCAGCGCGATCCAAGCGGGCTTGTAGATCCAAGGTTCCCCATGAATCGATTACATCGGTTGGCGTATTATATTCGCGGGCGAAATAGGTATCCTGCCACAGTGCATCCAGCCGCAAGGTCGAGGTCCATCCCCCTGCGAAGGGCTGTGTGGTATATTGAGCACCCACTTTGATTTTGGCCTTTGGGGAGTGGGGCAATTCATTGCCCGCCAAATTGACTTGCACAGGCGGGGTTGTCGCCGTGAGGCTTTGCGCGGGATTGGCTGCGTCTTCAGAGAAGAAGGTGCCAATTTCTGTATTTAGATAGGAGAGATTGGCATCAATCAACCATGGCCTACTGGGCGCGTAGAGTAATTCAGCTTCTAGGCCCCAAATGTCGGCATCGGCGTTTTTCGTGACGACACCCCCATTGATCCGTTGGCCCAATTGCAGGCCAGAATAATCATAAAGGAAGCCCGCAAAATTGGCTTGTAATTTGCCATTTTGTAGGCTGTTTTTCGTCCCGATCTCGAAAGCGGTCACTTCTTCTGGGCCGTAGGTTGGAGCAGAATTGGAGTTGTTGAGACCCCCACCCTTATAGCCGGTGGAAGCAGAGCCATAGACCAAAGTCTGATCGGTGAAGCTGAGGTCTGGTGTCCAATCAAGCGCGATTTTGCCTGTGGCCTTACTGCCCTTAAAGCTTGAGAAGACCCAGGGCCCTAGTGGTGCCAGCACGATCGAGCGAGATTCCCCAGAGCGCTTCTCCTCCGTTTGACGGGCACCCAGTGTCAGGCGGAGGTTATCGGCAAGTGTCACATAAAGCTCGCCGAACAAGGCTTGCGTGGTGTTCTTGCCATTGCGGCTGAGCGCTGAAACCCGCCAGGTTTCTTCCGGACGGCCATTGGCCTTCTGGAAGGCTTCAATCGCGGGGTGCCACGTCTCAAACCCGCCAGAGCTTTCGCCCTCTAGATAGAAGGCACCCATAAGGAAGTTGATTTTGCCTTCATAGTCTGAAGCGAGCCGAAGCTCGGCGGTACGGGTTTCGGTTTTGCTGGTGAAGCTGTCGGTTGTGATCAATTGGTTCGTCGTAATGGTTCGCCCCCGAGCAGCGGTATAGGTGATCGGGGCGGTGAACCGGAAAGGCAGCGCCGCATTGTCCCAATCGGTATTCTGCTCGGTCGACCCTTTTGACCAAGCCAATACACCGGAGAAAGTCAGATCGCCAAAGCGGTGATCGCCGTTAAAGGTCAAGAAGCTCTGGTCGAGTTGATAGCTTGGGTCGGTATCGGCGGCGACTTTGCGCAGATCGGTTGGATTAGGGGCACCAGCATAAATGTTGGTGCCGGCTGGAAAGGGGGTAAAGAAGCGCGCCAAGGTGTTCAAGATCGTGGTGTTGGCATCGGGGGAGTCAAAGCCTAATTGCCGGGGGTCACAGCCCAAAACGGGATGGGCCTTACACAAGCGCTTGCCTTCGCGGGCACGTGTGCTGTCCTCGTCATAATAGCCAAACATCAAGGTGAAGTCTGTCTGTTCACTGACCTCAAAAACGGTTGTCGAGCGGAAGGCCCATTGATTTCTACCGTCGATCTGATTGCCGGTCGCGAGGTTGTCGGTATAGCCCTCACGGCTTAGTCCATAGGCGGCAAAACGGGTCGCGACCTTGTCACCGAATGGCAGGTCAAACGCCAAGCCGACGCGGGCGCTGTCGAAATTGCCCAATTGCAGGCTTGCTTCTCCGCCAAACGTCCGGCCGGGCTTGCGGGTGATTACATTGATGGCGCCGCCCGTGGTGTTGCGCCCGTATAATGTACCTTGTGGGCCACGCAGGACTTCGATGCGCGCCATGTCAAAGAGTTCATTTTGCGGCAGATAGCCAATCGCGGCGCCATTGACGAAGGATTGCACGCCAAGGTCGGACGAGCCGAGCGCATTGGTGCCAATCCCGCGCAAAGTGTAGCGGTCATTACCCGTCAGAACGGCATTGGGGATGGAATATTGCAGGTCGGTCGCATCTTCGATTTGCGCCCGATCAAGAGCGGCGGCGGAAAAGACCGAGAGCGCGATGGGAACATCTTGGGCCGCCTGTTCGCGCTTTTGTGCGACGACGACGACGGTTTCGAGCGCGGGCTTGTCATCTGCCGCCTGCGCCCAAACTGGGCTGGTCGCGGTTGCTGCTAAGGCAAAGGCCAAAGCTGAATAGCTAATGCGTTGAATGCTGGAGAACTGCCGAGTCATGTTCCTGCCCTTTTGGATCTGACAGCTTTGCGCCGTCTTATGATAACATTCGTCAATAAGTAATCTGAGGCCAAGGGGCGCGTCAAGTCTTATTATATAGTTCGTCAACAAATCAGGTTTGCCTCGGGTAGACACACAGAAAAAAGCCCCACCCAACAGAAGTTGGATGAGGCTAAAGAGCTTGAATTTAAGAGGCCTAGTGCGCTGCTTCTTCTTTGCGCGCCGTCAGATAATACATAACGGGCGTTGCAATCCGCGATAGGAAAGTTGAGCTGATAAGGCCGCCGATGATGGCGATGGCCATGGGTGAATAGAGGCCTGATTGCTCTAACGCCAAGGGAAGAAGACCACCGATGGCGGTGACACTGGTCAAGAGGACAGGCAGGAACCGCACCTCGCCTGCCCGCTCAATCGCTTCCATCAAGCCCACGCCTTCACGGCGTAATTGTTCTGTGAAGTCCACAAGGAGGATAGAGTTTTTTATCTCTATCCCGATCAAGGCGATGATCCCAATGGTGGCGGTAAAGCTGAGCGAGTTGCCTGTTATTCCTAAGGCAGCAACCGCGCCAAAGATACCCAAGGGAATAATGCCAGCGACCACGATGGCAGTCTTGAACTTGCCAAATTCTAGCACCAGCACTGCAAGGATACCGAATAGGGCAATCAAGAAGGCCGCGCCCAGCCCAGAAAAGCTTTCTGATTGCGCTGCAGCTTGGCCACCCAAATCCACCCGGAATCCTGGCGGCAGTTTGATCTCCTGATTAACCCGCGCCAAGAGGTCAGCCGTCACGGATGCCGTCAAAAAGCCCTCTGCGGTCTGGCCGGTCAGTGTGACCACACGTTCGCGGTCGACCCGCGTGATGGATGCGGGCGTTGCCACCAATTTCGGGTTCGCAAATGAGGCAAGTGGTGCAGAACCCCCTGCATTAGTTGGCACATAAATTCTGTCGAGGTCCGCCAATACATTGCGTCCGGCAGTGGGCAGTCGCACTACGACCGGAAAATCATCGCCGCGATCATCGCGGAATGTACCTGCCGTCTCGCCGGCGATTGCAAGCCTTGCCACCCGGCGTTCAAGCCCCGCTGGAATGCCCAACAGGGCTGCTTCTTGGCCGTCGACGCCTAGGTCCACATCGAGGCGATCAAGGCGCAGCGGGTTGACGACATCTCGGACGCCGGGCGTTGATTCCATCAGGTCCATGACTTGGCGGGAGATCTTTTGAAGCTCATTAATGTCTTCGCCAAAGATCCGCACAGCAATCGGAGCTTCAACAGGTGGACCATTGACGAAGACTTCGACCGTGAAGCGGGCCCCGGGATAGCCGGTCAAGTCCTTTCGTAAGGTCTCGATCCACCTCTCACTTTCCTTGCCCTTCCAATGTTCTTTCTGGACAAAGATTTCGGCGTAATTGGTGGCGGTCTCGCGCTGGAAAATATTGTAAAAGATTTGCGGGTTTCCCCGCCCAAGGTTCGACATGTACCAATCCACCTCGCCGCTCTTCTTGCGGGTGTCTAAGCGGGATTCAACAAAGTCCATCGCTTTCTGCGTAGTAGCTAATGAGCTTCCTTCGGGCGTCTCAATCCGTACCAAGAATTGGGGAATGCCAGCAGGGGGAAACAAGCTTTGTCCAATAGCGCCAATAATGGGCACAAAGGTGAAGCATATTGCAAAGATGATCCCTAACGCCGCCCAAGGCTTTGCCAAAGCCTGATGCAGAATGGGTGTATAGAATTCATGGATCCCGGTATTGATCCTTTGCAACAAGGGGTTGCCCTCGGGGTCCTCATGCTTATTCAACATGCGGCTGGCCAGAAATGGGATGACTGTCAAGGACACAAAGAGCGAGGCCGCAATCGTCAAGAGGACGGTGACGGGCAATGACTTGATAAACTGGCCGGACCCTTCGGGCAGGAATAACAAGGGTAGGAAGGCGAGCATCAAAGTTGCGGTACAGCCTAGAACGGCGACTGCGATTTGGCCGGTGCCATTGATTGCGGCCGAGACACGGTCTTCGCCTTCTCGAATGCGACGAGCGATATTTTCGGTGACGACAATGGAGTCGTCCACCAATAGCCCGAGTGAGAGCACAAAGCCCGCGATCGATAATTGGTTCAGCGTAAAGCCTGCATTCTGCAACCAGAATATCCCAATCAGAAGCGACATCGGGATGGACAGCATCACGACAAAGCCTGCCCGAATGCCAAGCGGCAATAAGGTGATCAAGACAAGGCCTAGGGCAATGCCAAAGTCACGATATAGACTGCCCAAACGATGGTTCACATTCACCGACTGGTCGAAAGCCCGCTCAAGCCGTATGCCGGCTGGCAAACGCTTTTCAAAGGCATCCAACTTGCCTTCCAAACCATCGCGCACGCGCTGCACGTCAACCTTGTCGCGTTGCTTGACGGTGACGAACATGGCCCGCTTGCCATTGAGGAAGGTCAGGTGGCTGGCTTCAGCCGTGTCCCAACTGACGTCGGCCACATCACGGACGCGCACCACGCGATTGGCGCTGGCAAACACCGGGACGTCCTTGATCTGCTCAAGGCTCTTATAAGCACCTTTGGTCTTAACGTTGAACCGCCGTTCGCCAGCATGGACCGCACCAATTGGTGTATCGATCCCGGCATTGCGAAGTGCGTCGGCGACCTGGGTTGGTGACAGCCGCATCGTGGCAAGCCTGCCTGCATCGATGGAGACGCGCGCTTCAGACCTTGGAGCGCCCCAATATTCGGCTTTGCGCACACCCGGTGATCGAGCAAGGTCTTCGCGCAAGTCATCTGCAACGCGCTCCATCGTCTTCCACGGGACGAGATCGGATACCAAGGCGACTTGCAGAATATTGGTTTCGGTTGTGCGCGCCCTGCGTGTCTCCAATCGCACAATGCCGCTCGGAAGCGTATTGCGGATGGCATTTACCTCACGGATCACTTCATCATATTTGCGCTCTGGATTGGTGCTCCACTCAAACTCAACAATGATGGTCGCAACGCCATCGGCTGCGACACTGCGCACTTCTTTAACATCGTCCAAACCATCCACGACATCTTCAATCGGCTTAACCAGAAGCTCTTCAACATCCTTGGCATCAGCCCCCGGTAAGACCACATTGGTGATGACAATTGGGATTGGAAAGTGTGGGTCTTCCGAACGCGGGATCGACTGAAAGGCATTCAGGCCTAGAAGCCCCAAAAGCGCAAAGGCTAAGAGCGTGAATTGCCAACGTTCAACGGTAAAGCTCGCAGGGTTAAACTTTGAGGCAATCACGACTTTGCCTCAACGACGGACACCTGTGCCTTTTCACTTACATAAGCGCCGCCCGAGGTTACAATGCCGACACCCGCAGGAATGCCACGGACAAGCGCCTGACTGCCTTCGAGCCGCACGAAGTCGACGGTCGCGAGCCGCACCGTTTTCTGATCACCATTGAGCACAAACAAAGTTGCTTTGCCGTTGGTCACCCCGATTAGCGACTCCGTGGGTACCAACACTTCATTGCTTGCTGCAGGAGGGGCTGCACTGGTCTTGGCCTTGATACGGGCTTCGGCAAAGAAGCCCGTCTTCACCTCACCGCCACCCTCAATCGCAATGTCGACATCAAAGGCACCGGTTCGGGGATCGGCACGTTCCGCCACACGTGTAACTACACCCTTCAGATTCTTGCTGAGTGCTGAAACATAGACATCGGCCGAGTCGCCAACTTGGATACGGGCAACATCCTTGTCGGATACAGGGGTCCGCAAGATCAAGGGCGAATCCTCGTCGGCAACCGTCAAAATGGGTTGCCCAGGCGCTGTGATTTCGCCGGGCTCTGCCATTCTCATCAGAACAATGCCGCGAACAGGTGCCACCAATCTGGCCCAGCGTCGGTCAAAGGCGGCAGCAGAAACAACGGCCTCTGCCGCGCGCGCTCTACCGGAGGCCGCTTGAACGCCTGCTTGTGCAGCACCTGCTCCTGCTTGGGCTTGGGTGATCCCGGCACTGGCCGCAAGGGTTCCTTGGCGGGCGGCACTGAGGCCGGCTTCGGCAGATCGCACGGTTGCCTCGGCTACGTCCAAACGTGTTTTGCGAGCGTCTAACCGCGCTTCAGAGACAAAGCCCTTCTGCACCAAGGTCGCGTCGCGGTCGTAGTCGCGTTGTGCATTGGCAAGATCGGCTTGGGCTTGCGCCAAAGCTGCAGCAGCTCGGCTCGTATTAGCTTCTGCCTGTGCTTGCCCGGCGCGGGCTGAGGCAATGGAGGAAGTAGCAGCACGGGCTTGTTCGACGGCTTGGCCAATACCGGCGGTTGCCTGCATGGCTTGGGCTTGAGCTTGGATGATTTGCGCTTCGACTTGGGTCGGGTCGATGCTGGCGACCACACTGCCTTTATCGACCAATTGTCCTTCGCGGAAATTGACTTCGCGCAACACACCGCTGATGCGGAAGGATAGGTCAATCTCCTTCTCTCTGCGGAAGGATCCCGTGGCCACAATCTCGGTCTGTGCATTCACGCTTTGCGCGCGTTTGATTTCAACGAGGACTGGGTCTGCTGCTTTGGATTTATCATCCCCATTGCCACAGGATGATAGGATCATGACTACGCCTGCTGTCAGAATCAGACGTAGTTTGGAGATCTGGCCTCCCCGATTGGGGAGGCTTCTCTTCTGTTCTTTTTTGTTGGTCATTTTTTGCCGTACTGGGGAGGAGAATTTCAGACTGGACTACTAACCTATCAGTGATAGGATGACGCAAATTTCGAAGAGGTCAAGAGGAAAAGTGTCGTCTAGCGCAAAAGATTCTTCAAACACGGCTGAAGCAAGCGAGGTTGACCGCGTGGTGGCGCACCGCGCGACGGGTGTTGTACCCCGGTTGAAGAGTGCTGCTCGACGCGAGGATATTCTCAATCATGCTTCTCGCCTCTTTCTATCTTATGGGATTGCCGGTACCTCCACCCGCATGATTGCCAATGCTGTTGGCATTTCCCAGCCGAGCCTCTACGCCCATTTCGCAACCAAGGAAGCGTTGACCAATGCTCTGTCGGCGCGCGCGTTTGCTAGCTTGGAAGACTTGATTGCCAAGATTCGTTCTGCCGACATTCCCGCGGCGACACGGCTCGAGGCTATGATCCGGGGATACATCCGCTTTGCCTTGGATCAGGGGGCTGCTTACCGGATTGCCTTTATGCTGGAAGGCCCCATGCATGAAGACGAGGCGTTCAATCCAGACATTTTGCCCGGCATGCAGGCTTTTGCAGGTTTCCGCGATGGGTTAGCTTTGCTGCAGCAAGAAGGCCATTTGCGGGAAGGTTCAACCGATCATTTGGCGCAAAGCCTTTGGGCGAGTACGCACGGCCTGTGTGCACTTTTGTTGGCGCGCCCGGACTTTCCGTGGGGCGAGATTGAGGCCATGATTGACTTCCATGTCGAAATCATTTTGGCAGCCTATCAGAACAAGGCCTGATGGACCCAATTCGTCTTCAGCGCGTGAGGCGTGATCCATGAATTTCAACCCCCAAAACGACCGCCGCACATTTATGGGTTTTGCCTTTGCTGGTGCGCTAGCCTTGCCGGGCCTTACTGCTTGTGCAGCACCTCTCCCCAAGGCCCCTGCCCGTAAAGCGCCCACTGAAGAGCTGATGGCACTTGAGGCAAAGTCCCAAGGTAGGCTCGGTGTCGGGATACTCGACACCGCAACCGGCGAATTGGTCGGTCACCGCCCAGATGAGCGCTTTGCGATGTGTTCGACCTTTAAACTGCCGTTGGCGGCAGAAGTCTTGCGGGATGTGGATGCTGGTAGGCGCAAACTCGATCAGTTTATCCCCTATTCAAAAGGCGACATGGTTTCTCATGCCCCGGTGACCGGGGCCAATCTTGCTGCAGGCGGCATGACCATTGGTGAACTTGCTAAGGCAACCCAAATTACCAGCGATAATCCCGCTGCTAATCTCATCCTCCGCGAACTTGGTGGGCCAGAGGCTGTGACACAGCGTTTTCGTTTGGCAGGTGATCCCGTAACGCGGATTGATCGCTATGAGCCGATGATGAATTTCGTTGTGGGAGATGATCCGCGCGATACGACTTCGCCGGCTGCCATGGCAGGTTTGATCGCGCGTTATCTGACAACAGAATACTTATCGAAGGCCTCAAAAGACCTCCTGATTGGCTGGATGGTTGAAACCCGAACCGGGGCAAAGCGGCTCCGGGCTGGCTTTCCACCTGAGTGGAAGGCTGGCGACAAGACGGGTACGGGCATGGCTGATGGCATGTTAGACAAATATAATGATGTCGCGATTTTCTGGCCGCCAGGGCGCGCGCCTATCATTGTTGCGGCCTATTATGAAACTGCCATTGCCTACGGTGACATACGGGACGAGTTTCAGGCTGTGCTTGCAGAAGTAGGTCGTATCGCGTCTCGGTGGGCGATTGCCTAAGGCCATGGCACCGGAGTTACCCATCCTCTACAGTTTTCGTCGCTGCCCTTATGCGATGCGCGCAAGAATGGCTTTGGCTGTTGCGGGCTTGCGCTATGAGATTCGTGAGGTCTCGTTGAAGGACAAGCCAGCTGAAATGCTAGTGGTCTCGCCCAAGGCAACAGTTCCAGTTTTGGTTTTGCTGGGGGGTGAGGTGATCGAGGAAAGCCGCGACATCATGCTTTATGCATTGAAGCGGAATGATCCAGAGCGCTGGCTCCAAGGTTGGGGCCCTGACCTTGAGGCATTGGTTGATCGCAATGATGGGCCGTTCAAAACCTATCTAGATCAGTATAAATATCCCCAGCGCTTTGATGTGCCGATGGCAACGGCGCGAGATCGGGGCCTAGAAATTCTCATGGACTTAGAGGGTCGTCTCGCTGCGTCGCCATTCTTGGCGCGACAATCGCCAACCTTGGTCGACATTTGCCTCTTTCCGTTTGTTCGCCAGTTTGCAGCAGTGGACCCCGATTGGTTTCAGCAAGTGCCTCTAGATCGGCTTCGCGGCTGGCTCGCCTTTTTCGTTGAGGGCAGTCTATTTGCTCAGATCATGACTAAGTATTCGATTTGGAAATCAGGTCAGCTGGCGATCATTGGTGAGACTTCTGTCATCCATTCGCCTATGGATTGAGGGGCAAGGTGCTTTGGCCTAGTGTCACCTAATATCTAAGTGCTAATTTGAGCGGGTCCGTAATTTATGATTTCGAAACTGGCTATCTCAGGCTACCGATCCTTGCGAGATTGCGTGCTTGCGCTCGGTGCCATCAATGTGGTGACAGGGCCGAATGGCGCAGGCAAATCAAATGTCTATCGCGCGCTTCGCTTACTTGGAGATATTGCACAAGGCCGGGTGATTCAGTCCCTCGCGCGGGAGGGTGGCCTAACCTCAACTCTTTGGGCGGGTCCTGAGTCCATTTCCGCGGCGATGAAGCGTGGCGAGATCCCGGTTCAAGGCACCCGTCGACAGGGTCCGGTCTCGTTAAAGCTTGGCTTCTCGGGTGAGGATTATGGATATGCCATCGACTTGGGCTTGCCGATCCCATCGCGTTCCGCCTTCGCAAGAGACCCCGCGATTAAGGCCGAGGCTTTGTGGCTTGGTGAGACCTTAGGCCGATCCAACTCAATCGCTTTGCGGCAGGGTCCTGGCGTTCGTTTGCGCGCAAAAGACGGCCAGTGGCAGCAAGTTTACACCAGCTTGGCAGCTTCTGCCTCCATGATGACCCATTGCAGCGATCCACGTGATGGGCTGGAATTGTTGAACATGCGCGAGCGTCTGCGCAGCTGGCGCTATTATGATCATTTTCGGACCGATGCAGAGGCCCCTGCCCGTCAACCCCAGATCGGCACCTATACGCCTGTCTTGGCCAGCAACGGGGCCGACTTGGCTGCCGCCATCCAAACCATCCGCGAAATAGGCGAGGGTGCCGCCTTTGATGCCGCGATTGCCGATGCTTTTGACGGGGCAGAAATGGAGGTTGTTGCCAAGGATGATGGCTACTTTGACATTCAACTCAGCCAATCTGGGCTCTTGCGCCCATTAAAAGTTACCGAGCTTTCAGACGGGACCCTGCGCTATTTGCTGTTGGTTGCCGCCCTCCTATCGCCAGATCCGCCTTCTCTCATGGTTTTAAACGAGCCAGAGACGAGTTTACATCCCGACCTCTTGGCACCCTTAGCAAGGCTAGTCGTCACCGCAGCGCGCAAAACGCAATTGATCATCGTGACCCACGCGCCGGCGTTGGTAGATGCTTTAGCCAACGAGGCAGAAGTCGCGATGTTTGCTTTGAGCAAGCACCTCGGCGAGACCGTCGTTTCAGGTCCAGACCGGCCGGGTTGGCAATGGCCCAGCCGTAGTTGAACTGGCCTTAAGCCACCCCTCGGATCATGCCGGCAGCTGCCGTTTGATAGGTCTCAGGATCAATCAGAATGAAGGCACCGGTTTTGGGATTGTCCTGAAAATGGTCTGCCCAATATGGCTCTGACGCGATTGCCGGTGTGTTGAACTTCATTCTGAAGACGAATGACTCAGGCGGGGAGCTCAGCGCTTCCATGGGTCAATATACAGAAGGCGATGGCGATGACATCACCGTGTCGGGCAATTTAGGTTTGCCTCTGGGCGAATCTGGTTTTGTTAGCATCAGTGTGGAAGCCAATTCCGCCAAAGGCACCAATCGCGGTGATCAATGGTCGCGCGCACAAAGCCCGCAGTTCGATACCGCAACTGGGGTCGGCACAGGCTTTGACGTTGCACTCTACCGCGCCACCTATCCGCAATTTGCCGCTCTGTTTGGTCCTGGTACCCGGAACAATACGAGTAACGTCCAAATCTGGGGTCAGCCAGAGAATGTCGCATTCCGCTCGTTTGTGAATGCGGGCTATAAGGTTTCAGACAAGATCGATCTTTATGCCTTCGCCAACTACTCCAACTCAGAAGGCAGCGGCGATTTCAACTATCGCTTCCCCGACCCAGAATTTGGCCAAACGCCAAACCCGAACGGCAGCCAAGGGACCTTGGGTCCGGCAATCCGCTTGCAGAATGGCACGACTTGGACCGGGACCTCTAAGTTCCCTGCAGGCTATACGCCACGCTTCTCAGGTAATGTTATCGACTATTCGGTGACCGCTGGCGTTCGCGGAGAACTAACACCGCGCCTAAGCTATGATGCCACTGTTCGCTATGGCTACAACAAGATTTCGTATGGCTTGGAAGAAACCCAAAACCCATCCTATGGGCCTGCATCGCCGACCTCCTTCAGCCCTGGCGACTTGGTTGCCGATGAAACCGCCTTCAACCTCGACTTCTCCTATGAGATGCCAGTGGCGATGTTTGCTTCGCCTTTGACGATTTCCTATGGCGCGGAATACCGCTCCGAAGGCTACGAATTGGTCGAGGGTGATACAGCGTCTTGGGCGGCGGGGCCCTATGCTAGGCCAGATCCATGGGGCTTCTGTAATTTGGCCCAACCGATCGCAACACGCACAGCCACGGCAGCTGGTCTTGCTGTGATTGCCGCTGGATCGACACTTAATTGCGCCAATGCCAATGATCCGGTTTACCGCCTCTTAGGCGTCGGCTCTGACGGCTTCCCCGGCAATAACCCAGACTATTCAGGTGCTATCGACCGGGCCAGCTATGCGGTTTATGTCGACCTCGAAGCAGATGTTACTGACAAACTGTTTGTCGGTGTCGCAGGCCGTTTTGAAGACTATGAAGACTTTGGCTCCACAACCGATGGCAAGATTGCTGCCCGTTATGAGTTAACCGACGACATCAATCTTCGCGCTTCGATCGGCACAGGATTCCGCGCGCCTACGCCTGGGCAATTGTCGACGGCTAACGTCTCCACGCGCTTCCCAGCCAGTGAACCAGTCGCGTCGGGCCTATTCCCTGCAACCAATCCAGTCTCGCTCTTTCTTGGCGCAAAGCCACTGGAGCCAGAGCGGTCAAAGAATTACTCGGCAGGTCTCACAGCGGCCGTGGGCGACTTTAACTTCACCCTCGACTTCTACCAAATCGACATTGAAGGCCAATTTTATGCCACGCGGTCGATCACGGTAACCCCGACGATCCAAACGGCCTTGATTGCGGCCAATGTACCCGGTGCCAGTACGATTGGGGCTGTGCAATTCTTCCAGAACGCGTTCGATTCCGTCACCAAAGGTGTCGACTTTGTGGGCACCTATCGGGCCGACTTTGGCGATTATGGAACAACCAACTTCACCCTCAGCGCCAACTATAACACGTTTAAGGTTGGCGACATTCTGATCGGCTCGCCTTCGGCGCTCCTGTTCTTGGAAGAGGATGTTTATGACTTTGAAAATGGCGTGCCAGAGTTCAAGTCAAACTTTACCGTCAATCACAGCATTGGCAAATTCACAGGCATGATGCGGGCCAATTACTGGGGCGAATATACCGCATCCAATTGCTTGACGTCGCAGCCGATCAGCGTCTTCAAATGCCCAACCAGCACGGTCTATCCAGAAGGCCTGATCAAGCAAAAGCTGGGCAGTGAAGTCTTGATCGATATGGAAGTCTCTTATGACTTCCCCAAGGATGTGATTGTCACTCTGGGCGCTCGTAACATCACGAACGAATATCCAGATGAAGGCTCTGCGCGTTTGGGTGAGACGGGTAACGGCCGTGTCTACCGCTCTGACTCGCTGGTCGATTGGCAGGGCACTTATTATTATCTGAAGATCAAAAAGACCTTCTAAGCTGGTTTACTAGTTTGAAATTTGGATGGGCGGGTCCTTGATCCGCCCATTTACCTGCTCGCCGCCTGCTGCTCTGCCTTGGCTTTGGCGCAGGCTTGCAGCGTATTGGCTTCAGCGTTGATGGGTGCCGGCCTGTTGGGAGAAGCAGCTTTTTAGCGCGGGGCAAAATCTGCATCAGGTGGAGCCTAGGCTTACCTGGCTGTCTGGCCCTCCCACAAAAAACTATCCACCCCAGCGAGAAACAGTCCTAAATTCTAAACGCCGCCCGTCGTTCGCGAGCGGCTGTTGCGGTAGGTTTTCCAGATAGCTGTTACTTACCCCCATCAAACCGCTTCCGCGCGGCCTGTACCGCGTCATAATGTTCTGCTGCCCAAGTCACCAAAGGAATAAAGCGGGCGACGAGGTCACTCCCCATTGGTGTAAGAGCATAATGAACTTCGACTGGAGGGCCTGCGATGACCTCACGCGTGAGATAGCCATCGCGTTCCAGTGCGCGGAGGTTCTCGGTCAAGACGCGCTGGGTGATGTCGCCAATCACGCGCTTGATGGCAGAAAAGCGTCGTGGTCCATCTTCGAGTGACAACAGGATCAGCGAACTCCATTTGCCGGTAACGGTGCCGAGGATATTGCGCACAGGACAAAGCCCGCTCTCTTCTTCTGTGGTGACGGTTATGGGAAGCATACCAGGTATCCTTTTTGTGCGTAATTGACACTTAGTATCAGAATAGTACTGCAAAGCATCAACCTTTGAAACCTCTTATGGAGATGCAATTATGACCCCTCGCGAGATTGCCTTAAGTGCTGTCCAAGCCATTTTCGCCGATTTTGATCAAGCTAAGGCGCAGTCGCTTCTGGCACCCAATTATATCCAACATAATGTCGGTGTGCCGACTGGGGCTGAGCCCATTATCAGCTTTATTCCAGCCCTTCAGGAGAGTGGCATAAAGTGCACGGTCCACCGCGTCATTTCGGAGGGTAATCTTGTGGTTCTCCACGGCACCTATGAAAATGCCCAAGCCTTTGGCGGCGACACTTTGGTCGCCTTTGATGTCTTCCGCGTGGAAGACGGCAAGGTCGCCGAGCATTGGGACAATCTGCAACCCCTCGCCATAGAGACTGCCTCTGGCCATGGCATGACCGATGGCGCAACCGACATTCAAGATCTCCATAAGACAGCCACCAATAAGGCGCTGATTGAAGGTTTTGTTCGCGAGGTGTTGCAAGGCCACGCGCCGGAGCGGGTGACGGATTATATTTCAACAACTAGCTACACGCAGCACAATCCTCTGGTCGCCGACGGCTTAGACGGTCTTGGCGATGCTATGCAGGCCTTTGCTGAAGCGGGACAGGCCATGACCTATGCTCGCACACCCTTGATCGTAGCCGAAGGCAATTTCGTGTTTACAGCTTCAGAAGGGAAGTTGGGTGAGGTTCCCACCGCTTTCTTCGATCTGTTCAGGATTGAAGATGGGAAAATTGTCGAACATTGGGACACATTATCAACCATCCCCGACGACATGCCACATACCAATGGCAAATTTTAATTGGCAAACAATGAAGTGGGGGTGGCTTTAGGCCACCCCACGTATCATGCCAGCGGCTGCCGTTTGATTGGTCTCTGGATCAATCAGGATGAAGGCCCCAGTTTTGGGATTGTCCTGAAAATGGTCTGCCAAAACTGGCGTCTGAGTTTGTATGTGCACCAAAGCAATATCATTAAGCTTGAGTGCTTGATCGCCCCGCACTTCAGATAGGTCGCGCATGTCGCGGATGTGGAGCACGATCTCAATCCGACTCGTTATGGCGGCAGTGCCTTGTTGGAGAAGATATCGGCGACGGGGTTCCCAAGCCTGATCGTCCAGCCAGCACAGGTCTGCGATGACGCGGTTGGCATAGCTGGACTTTGTCTCGGTTAGAATGTCACCCCGCGCGGCATCGACTTCGTCTTCGGTGTAGAGCGTGACAGACTGGCCCGCTTCGGCTTGGGTCAAACTTTGGTCAAAGGTTTCGATCCGCGAGATTTTAGTAGGGCGGCGATGAGGCCCAACCAGAACCTCGTCACCCACAGACACTTGCCCAGAGGCAATCCGCCCAGCATAGCCGCGTTGCGCCTCTAGCTTATGACCATCGACGCGGACAACGCGTTGGACTGGAAAGCGGAAGGGAAGATCGCTCAAATCAGTCCCCTCTCCTTGGTTCTGTAACACCTCCAATAGCGACGCACCCTGATACCAAGGCGCTGCAGGACTGACCGTCACCACATTATCGCCTGAGCGCGCATTGATAGGCACGATCGCGGGATTGGTAATCCCAAGGCTGCGGCTCAGCCGCTTCAAGCTCTCCTCAACCTCTTGGAACACCTTTTGCGACCAATGGATGAGGTCCATTTTATTGACGGCATAGACGACTTTGAGGCCAAGCAAATGAGCGATGGTCGCGTGGCGGCGGGTTTGAACTTTCAGCGCGCCCTGATGCAAGCGAGAGGCGTCAACCAACACGATGGCAACATCGGCATTGCTCGCGCCCGTCACCATATTGCGGGTATATTGCTCATGCCCCGGGGCATCAATGACAATGAAGGACGTCTCGGGCGTGGCAAAATAGCGGTAGGCTACATCAATGGTGATGCCCTGCTCGCGCTCGCTCTCCAAGCCATCGGTAACGAAGGACAAATCAAGGTCCCCATCTTCGGCTCGGCTGTAGCGTGCGTTCGATAGCGCATCGACCTGATCGCTCATCAGGGCTTGTGAATCGTGGAGGATGCGGCCAATCAAGGTCGACTTGCCATCATCCACGCTGCCTGCCGTCACAATGCGTACAAGCTTGGTTTGCGTTTGGGTCATCAGAAATAGCCCTCCCGCTTGCGACGTTCCATGGCGGCTTCATTGACCTTATCATCCATGCGGGTGGCACCACGCTCTGACAAGGTGCTGATGCGGGTTTCAGCGATGATGGCGGCAACATCTGCTGCATCACTTTCTATCGGGCAGGTGCAGGTCATGTCACCAACTGTGCGGAAGCGCACGACGCGATTTTCAATGACTTGCCCATCGGTCGCTGGCGTAACGGCGGTAATCGGCCGCCAATAATCGCCATCGCGAACGACCGCGCGTTCATGGGCGAAATAAAGGCTGGGCAGCGCAATCTTCTCGCGCGCAATATAGGTCCAAATGTCGAGCTCGGTCCAATTCGAGAGCGGGAAAACGCGGAAGTTCTCCCCCGCTTGCAGGCGACCGTTATAAAGGTCCCAGAGTTCGGGTCGTTGAGACTTTGGGTTCCACGCGCCAAAAGCATCGCGGTGGCTGAACACGCGCTCTTTCGCGCGCGCTTTGTCTTCATCGCGTCGGGCACCGCCAAGCAAGAGGTCAAAGCCATGGGTTTCAATCGCTTCGAGCAAAGTGACAGCTTGCGCCGCGTTCCGGCTCGCCAAGGGAGAAGCCAAGCGAACGCTGCCGCGTGCGATAGAGTCTTCCACATGGGCTACGATCAAGCGCTCACCCAAACGCGAGGCAGTTTGATCGCGAAACTCCGTAACGCCCTCAAAATTATGACCTGTGTCGACGTGCAAGAGCGGGAATGGCAGTTTTTCAGGCCGGAAGGCTTTCAAGGCCAAGTGCAACAATACCGCGCTATCCTTGCCGCCCGAGAATAGGAGCGCCGGGTTGCGGCTTTGGGCGGCGGCTTCGCGCAAGATGAAAATGGCCTCAGATTCGAGGCGATCAAGGTGGAGGAGACGACTAAAAAAGGTCATGCGATAGCTTCCTTGTTATGATTATTCTGATGGAGGCCACACTCTTTGGTGTCGGCATTTTCCCACCACCAGCGTCCATCGCGGGCATGCTCTCCGGGGCGAATGGCTCGGGTGCAGGGATCACAGCCAATGGAAACGTAACCCCGGGCATGGAGCGGGTTGAGTGGGACTTGGAAGTGTTCGGCATAGGCCAGCACATCCACCCAAGTCCAAGCTGCTAGCGGGTTGTATTTGACCAATGTGTGTGCGGAATCCTGCTCGCGTTCGCTCAAATGATCGCGCGTCAGAGATTGTTCGCGCCGTTGCCCGGTGATCCAAGCATCATAGTCGGCCAGTGCGCGGGCTAAGGGCGCCATTTTTCGGACGTTACAGCAAGCCCGTCGTGCTTCCAGGCTCTCATAAAAGCCATTTCGACCATGCGTGACGACAAAGTCGGCTAGGGCACCCGCTTCTGGTTCAAACTGATGGACCTTTAGGCCATAGCGAACTTCTGTCCGCTCAATCATTGTAACGGTCTCAGCGTGTAGCCTGCCCGTTTGCAGGGTGAAGATTTCAATGGGCAAGCCCAATCGGGCGATCACATCGGTCAACACCATATCTTCAGCCGAAAATGAGCTGGCCAGCGCAACGGACCCCTTCTTGCTGATGGCGCGCAGAGTTGCTTCCAGCCGTTTGATGAGGAGGGGAAGCTCCTCATGAGATGCTTTGTTTCGAGTGATCTCGCCTGTGTTGTCGAAAAGGATCATCGTTTCTTTGTTCTGTTTTGGCTCCAAAAGGGTCAAAGCCTTAAACGAGCACATAGGGGGACGATGGTCTCCGAACGACAGACCTGAACTGCACGCTGCCATTAGCAAACCTATCAAAGCCTCACTAAAACCCGAGTTTCAGGCGATCTATCAGCTCTTCTAATAGACACCTTAAGCGGATCGGCATTGTTCGCGCGCGGGGGAGCCCGGATATAGCCCTCAGATAAAGGGCCCTGAATGTATATTTATAATGCCATCGACCAAAGCATCGTAGATGCGCGGGTTAAACAGTTCGCCGATCAGACGGAGCGTTATTTGAGCGGCCGGATCTCGGAGGATGAGTTTAAACCACTGCGCCTGCAGAATGGCGTCTATGTTGAGCGTCACTCACCGTTGCTGCGCGTCGCTATTCCCTATGGCCTATTATCATCGCGCCAATTGAGTATGTTAGCCCAGATTGGCCGCAAGTATGATCGCGGCTTTGGCCACTTCACGACCCGTCAGAATATTCAGTTTAACTGGGTTAAGCTGGAGCAAGTGCATGAAATTTTGGCCGATCTGGCCAGCGTACAAATGCATGCGATCCAAACCAGCGGCAGTTGTATCCGCAACGTCACGACCGATCATTTGGCAGGCGTCGCCCATGATGAGCGCGTCGACCCTCGTCCATTAGCAGAACTGATGCGTCAATGGTCGACCCTTAATCCTGAGTTCGCCTTCCTGCCGCGGAAATTCAAAGTTGCCTATAATGGGGCGGTTGAAGACCGGGCGGCGAGTGAAGTTCACGACCTTGCATTTGATGTCTATCGTGATGAAGCGGGTGAAGTGCGCCTCACCGTAAAGGTAGGCGGCGGTCAAGGCCGCACGCCGCGCGTCGCTCCCGTGATCAAAACCGGTCTGCATTGGCGCGACATGCTTTCCTATACTGAAGCTGTTCTGCGCACCTATAATCGTTGGGGCCGTCGCGACAATATCTATAAGGCCCGCAGCAAAATCCTCGTGGATGCTTTGGGCGCTGAACGATTTGGCGAAGAAGTTGAGCAAGAGTTTGCGCATGTTCAGGGTGGGCCCGCGACCTTGGCGGCTTCAGAGCTCGAGCGCATGACCGCCTTCTTTGGCGCGCCGGCTTATCACAGTGCTGTGTCGGGTGATCAGGATGAAGCCCGCCATCGATTGGCTGATCCCCGTTTCAATGCTTGGGTGAAGCGCAATGTCGCCAAACACAAGCGCGATAATTATGGCGCTGTTACCATCAGCTTAAAGCCCTTGGGGATCGCGCCGGGAGATGCCACCAGTGACCAGATGGACGCGATTGCAGACCTTGCTGACCGCTTCTCCTTTGGCCAAATCCGCGTTTCCCATCATCAAAATCTGGTCTTGGCCGATGTAGCACGATCCGACCTTTGGGCGCTCTATCAGGCGCTGGAAGCCCTTGGCCTGTCGGAGCCCAACGTCGGCTTAGCAACAGACATTATCTGCTGCCCAGGTGGCGATTATTGTGCTTTGGCAAACGCCAAATCCATTCCGGTCGCCGCTGCTGTGCAAGAGACCCTTGCCGCCAAGGCACAAGACATTGGGACGCTGGCGATCAAAATGTCGGGCTGTATCAATGCCTGTGGTCACCACCATGTCGCCCACATCGGTATTCTGGGCGTCGATAAGAAGGATGAGGAATGGTACCAAATCCTGGTCGGCGGCAGGACGGATACAAAAACAGCGCTTGGCCAAATTGTTGGTAAAGCCATCCCGCGCGAAGCCGTGGCACCGACAATCGAACGCATGACCGACTTTTATCTCGCGAACCGCAAGGGCGGTGAGTTGTTCATTGACGCTGTTGAACGCCTCGGCAAGGCGGCTTTCCATGATGCCGCCTTCCAAGCCGACGCCACTCAAACCTCCCCCTCTCCACAAATCCAGGAAGCAAACTGATGAGCACTTTGTTGAAACTTTTCGCGTCGGGTGACGTGGTGACCCTTCCTTTGCCAGATGGCGCGTTCCGCCCAGCACCATCCCCAAACCCGCTGCCGAATATGGACGTGATTAATCAAGGCCAAGGTGATGTGCGCAGCCTCATTCGCCCGAATGTCAAACAACCCGAAGCACCCAGTGTTGCCGCATGGGAGCATGGCACTTTGCTGACGCTTGCAGACTGGCTGAAGCGGGACGCTGCCAATGCCGACGCACCGGTTGGGATTGTGTTGATGCCAACCGATGACCCTCTTGCTTTGGCCGGTCGTTTAGATGGCTTGGCCGTCATTGCGGTTGAGTTCGCCAAGTTCAGCGATGGGCGCGGGTACTCGATCGCCACGCTGTTACGCTCACGCTTAGGCTTTAAGGGTGAAATCCGAGCTGTTGGTGACGTCCTGATCGATCAGCTGTTTGCCATGGCTCGTTGCGGCATCGACAGCTTTGCTTTGCGTGGCGACCAAGATGTGGAAGTTGCTAAGCGCGCCTTTGAAACCTTCTCTGCCGTTTATCAATGGGCCGCCGATGAGCGCGACTTTGTTTTGGCAACACAGGTCAATCTCGAAAGAGCGGCTGCGTGACCGGTCACGTCTATTTGGTTGGGGCGGGGCCAGGCGCTGCGGACTTGTTGACGGTGCGTGCGCTTCGATTGATCGAGCGTGCCGACGTCATCCTCTATGATGCTCTCGTGACCGACGAGATTTTAGACCTTGCCCCTCAGGCCAAGAAGGTGCCGGTCGGCAAGCGCGGCGGCCGTGTCTCTATGGATCAAGCGCTGATCAATCGTCTGTTGGTGTCAACAGCAACCAAGCATGAGATTGTCGTGCGTCTCAAAGGCGGCGACCCCATGCTGTTTGGCCGCGCCCACGAAGAGATCGAGGCCTGCGTGCAGGCCGGTATCCCTATATCGATCGTGCCAGGGATTACAGCGGCTTTTGGTGCCGCTGCGGCCTTGTCGACTTCGCTCACACAGCGTGGTCTCTCTCGCTCGGTAACTTTTGTAACGCCAACTGTGGCGCGGGGCAGCCAAGCTTCACCTGCTTGGGCCAAGGCGGTAGCCGCAGCTGAAACGTCGATCATTTATATGGGCCGAGGCGACGCGGTCTGGATCCGCGACAGCCTGATTGAGCTGGGTATGTCTTCCAACCTGCCAGTTGTGTTAGCCGAGGATGTCTCGCGCGCCTCAAGCTTTAATGTCAAAGGGCCATTGGCCGACTTACCAGAGTTAGCTCTACAGCTTGGCTCTGGACCGGTGCTGATGATGATTGGGGAAGTGTTTGCGGAGGCCAAGGTCGCGCTTGATTTGATGGTTGGCAAACTTAGCGATGGCGAAGTTGTTGGCTTGGATACGAGACGCCATGTGGTGGGCTGCTAGGCTTTTGGTTATTGCGTGGAGAAAGTTGGCATAGCGAAACACGGCCTATTTCATAATTCCATCCACGGGTTGACCACGGTAAGGCCCAAGTCAGCAAAATCCTTTACATTCCGTGTAGCCAACACAGATTGAGTTACGTTTGCAATGCCTGCGATCAGGGCATCTCCTAGCGTAATCGGATGGCCTAGGCTTTGGCGGGTTGCCCGCATCTGCCCGCTTCTGTTTGCCGCGTCCTCCTTGAGGTCAAGGACAGGGATAATTCCGTCTGGTCCGACAAATGCGCGAAAGGCCAATTCCAAGTGCACTTTGCGACTACCATCAGGCAAGCGAGCTAAGCCAAACATGATCTCAGACACGGTGACGGCGGTGGTAACTAAAATTTTGTCTTCTTGGCGAGCCAACCATTCTTGAACAGCGGTATCAGGCTGGGGCTTCATAAGCTCTGAGACAACATTCGTATCTAGAATAATCAAAGTCATGAGAAGTCAGGGACAGGTCGATCCTCTGCCCGATCGGGCAAGCTTAGGACAATTCCATCATCGCCGGAGAAGAGTTCGCGGGAGCGCTGCCAAACCTCACGCGACGAACCTTGAGACACAACACCGCGCAAAATTACCCGCACTTCATCTTCCATCGAGCGCCCATGCTGGGCCGCACGGACGCGCAACTTATCGCGCACGTCATCTTCTAAATTCCGGATCGTCAACGTTGCCATGATCGGCCTCCAGCCCACTATTCAAAATGATAGCACTGAAAGCATTGCTGTCAACTTGAATCCTAGTGCTCAACCCCAACCAAGCTCGACGGCCAGCCGATGCGAACCAGCAGACCGTCTGGTGCCCCGACGGCGAATTCATACATACCCCAATCGCGATGGCGTAAAATGCCTCCTGGTCGGATGATTAAATCATCAACGCGCGCCGCGATAGCCTCGACATGCGGGGTACGGACGAAGACGCCAAAGGGGTTATGATCGACTGGGACGCGCCAAGGCCCCTCGCCTGCTTGGGTCAAATGTACTTCGCAGTCCCAGCCAGTCAGGATTATATACTGATGGTCGCCACCCGCGCGTGCAAACCCCAATCGTTCCCAGAAAGCGATTGTGGTAGGCAAGTCGTTGCTCGGCACAATCGCGAAGGCACCTGTGGACTCTTTGTTGGTCATCAAGGTCTGGTAAAAATCAAAACGCCACCAATAGGTCCTTTAGGCGCTTGGTCGACCATTGGGCCTTCAGCGGTCGCCGAAATGCGGTTTTCGGCTACACCCCGGCTGACGAGAATTTGGCGGACAATCGCTGCTCGTTCCTCCCGGTTTTTTGCGCTGGACGGCGGACCATCATCGCCTGAGATCGACACCAGCACGATGCGCCGTTTGGGGCATTGGGCCAATTGATCTTGTACCCGCACCACAACTTGGGCCGCCAACGGGTTCAGCACGCTTTCACCATGCGGGAAATAAATGCGAGTGGCTTCGCCTGCGCAAACATCTTCACCCAGAACTATTGCTTCAGGGGCTTTTGGTGTCGTCGCACAGCTAGCAACCAAGAGGGAGAGCCCAACTATGCTAAAGCCCATTCTCGCTCTTAGATTCAGCTTTCCCATCGTCGCCCCCTTTTTGACCGCCCCCGGTCAGAACAGGATTCCAAGCTACGGGATGGTCGCATCCTTGTCGAGGGTCAAGTTGATCCTGCAATCTGCCCGCCACCCCCTTAGTAAGTGGACTTCTGGATCGATTGACCTAGCTCTGATCCCACTGTCAACCGGGATGCTTCATGAAAACCTTGCGCTTTATCTTGGGGGATCAGCTCTCGCCGACATTATCAGCTCTAAGCGGTGCGGATCCTGCCCTAGACATTATTTTGATGGTGGAAACACAGGCTGAAGCTGTTTCGGTTCGCCATCATAAGAAGAAGATTGCTTTCATTCTTGCCGCCATGCGGGCTTTTGCGGACGATCTACGCGCGCTAGGCTTTCAAGTCGATTATGTGAAGATGGACGATCCCGACAATACCGGTAGTTTTGAGGGTGAGCTTGTTCGTGCCATCACCCGCAATCAGCCAGATGCCCTTGTGATGACGCGCGCTTCAGAATTGCGCGTGTTAGAGGTGCAGCGCCTGTGGGCGGAAAGTCTCGACCTTAAAGTCTCGCTACTCGAAGATAGTCGCTTTCTTTGTGAGGAGGCGCAGTTTCGCGCGTGGGCGGCGGGTCGCAAGGCTTTTGTGATGGAGCATTTCTATCGTGACATGCGCCGTCGAACGGGGCTCTTGATGGAAGGCGATCAACCAGCAGGCGGCAAATGGAATTTTGATCATGACAATCGCAAACCCGCTAAGCCAGATTTGTTCATGCTGCCCCCGCGCCACTTTCCGCCTTCGCCACAGACGCAAGAGGTTATCGATCTGGTGGCCTTGCGCTTTGGCGATCATTTTGGCGATTTAGAGCCATTTTGGTTTGCGACTAATGCCGCTGAAGCAGAGCTAGCCCGCGATCATTTCCTAACCCAACACCTGCCCCGCTTTGGCGAGACCCAAGATGCGATGCTAGAAGGCCAAGCCTTCCTCAACCATGCGGTATTGTCACTTTATCTCAATGTTGGATTGCTTGACCCGCTCGATTTGTGTCGGCGTGCAGAGCGAGAGTGGCAGGCTGGACGTGCACCCTTGGCAGCTGTTGAAGGCTTTATCCGTCAGATTATTGGCTGGCGCGAGTATGTGCGCGGCATCTATTGGCTGCACGCACAGGAGTATCCAAGCTTCAATCATCTCGAGGCAAAACGCCCCCTACCCGCACTTTACTGGACAGGGCAAACCAAAATGGCCTGTATGCGCGCCGCCATTGGTCAAACCAAACGCGAAGCCTATGCCCATCATATTCAGCGCTTGATGGTTACTGGGAATTTTGCACTGCTGGCAGGCCTTGATCCTCATGCTGTGCATGAATGGTATTTGAGTGTCTATGCTGACGCGTTTGAATGGGTTGAAGTGCCTAACACCATCGGCATGGCACTCTATGCCGATGGTGGCATCATGGCTTCCAAACCCTATGCGGCGAGTGGCGCTTACATCAACAAAATGAGCGATTATTGCGCGAACTGCGCTTATGATCCTGCGGTGAAGGCGGGCCCTAAAGCCTGTCCCTTCAATCCCCTTTATTGGGATTTTATTGGCCGCAACGAAGTCAAGCTTGGCGGTAATCCGCGCATGGGCCCAGTCTACGCGACTTGGCGGAAAATGGGGCCAGCGCGCCGCGATGAGATCAAAGCCGATTCAACGAAAATCTTGGAGGCCTTGGACAATGGCCATCTCTGAACCTTTAGATGAAGCGGGCATTAGCGAAGTGATCGCCATGGCCTTGAGCGACCATGTCAGCTTTGACCATATCCGCAGCCTCTTTGGGCTTAGCCCGGACCAAGTCAAACAGCTGATGCGTGCCAACCTCCGCCCTGGTAGTTATCGCGCTTGGCGTAAGCGTGTTCGTGACTTCTCGGATCGCCGCGCGCATTACAAGTCGGCAAAAACGTTAGCTTAGATGAGCGCGCAGCATCCGGTTCGGCAGAGAACAGGGCTTGGCCAACTGGCCCGATCGATGCAGAGTGATGAGGACTTGAGGCATCTTAGCAGGGTTGAATTCGTAGATATGCAACATCAGCTTAAACTCGTAATCTTTGATTGTGATGGCGTGTTGGTCGATTCAGAGTCTATCGCCAATGAAGTAGGCGCGGAGTGGATTACGGCGCTCGGTTGGTCGATGGACGCGGCTGAAGCGCGGGCGCGTTTTTTGGGACTGTCTGACGCCGCGATGTTCGCTCTCATCGAACAAAAGATCGGCCGTGCAATCACAGCCAAAGAAATCGCTCAGAACCATGAACGGATCACCGCGCGCTTTGAAGCAGAGTTAAAAGCAATTCCAGGCGTTGTGGCGGTCGTAGAAGACTTAGCGGCGCGATCGATTCCATTGGCCGTCGCTTCGAGCGGCGAGCGCGCAAAAATTCTGACCAATTTGGCTAAAGTGGGATTGCTGAACTACTTTGGCGACCAGATTAGTTCGGCGACCGAAGTTGCGGAAGCCAAGCCTGCCCCGGACGTTTATCTGCTTGCCGCGCGAAAGGCAGGGTTTGTGCCAAGCGAGTGTCTTGCGATTGAAGACAGTCCAAACGGTGTTCTCGCGGCGGTACGCGCGGGAATGCAAGTGATCGGCTTTGCGCGCGAGACGCCAGCATCAGATTTGACCACGGCTGGCGCCCATCAGGTTTTCGCAACCATGGCTGAGGTTCATGCGCATTTAGAACAAGTCCTCTGACGACTTAAGACTATGGTTGGTTTGCGAGGAGCTCTGCCGCATCCGCTTCATCAAGCGCGACCATCTCTTCACTTTTGGCGGCCAAGTCTGCATCGAGGGCTTCAACCAGTCGGAACTTTTCCCACCACAAAATCATATTTGGGCTGAAGCTTCCCTCTTTCTCAAAGAACGCCTGATGGACAACGCGCCAATAGGCCAAATTACGATCCCCCTCGCCTTCTTCAAAGGCAAAATTCGCGTCAATCTCTTCGAAGCGACATTGGCCAACAGACAGGGTCTCAATAACTGCTACGGGGCGGGCATTGGCGGTAACAACCCACTGCATGCCTGGCTTGGTTGGATTGTCCTCTTGCCCGCTCCAAACGGTCGCGCGCTTACGCCCCGCAATGATCAATCCCGCAAGGCGTTCCTCCAAATGGGTTGATCCAAAGCTAGTGGTGGGTAGGTTACGCCACCATTCTGAGGACTGAGACATGAGTTGCAGAATTCCTTTTGCAAGGCGGCCTCCATCGCACAGGAACACCACCTGCTCAAGTCAATTGAGATTGTCCAGAACCACGGCCCATGTGAGGCAGCTCGAGGGTGACGCGTAACCCGCCCAATAGTCCATCGGACAAGTCAAGACTGCCGCCGTAAGCTTGAACAATTTCTTGTGCGATACTCAATCCCAAGCCGGTGCCGCTGAGATTGACATCAAACTTTTGCCCTCGTGAAAGCGCCATGCGCCGTTGATGGGGTTCAATGCCTGGGCCATCATCTTCAATCAGGATGCGTATCGATGTCTGATCGGCGATCGTGGTAATCTTGATCCGCGACTTTGCCCATTTACGTGCATTGTCGAGTAACGACCCAATCAGCTCTGTCAGGTCACTCTGATCCAATCTGACCTTGTGGTCTGGATCGACTTGAACATCCCAAGTTAGGTTTTCTGTTATGCTTGTCCGCGCCAAAGCGCCCGTGATCTGATGAATGATTGGAGCGAGTGACACTTCAACAGTGCGACCTAGAACTGGGCCATGGATGTTCGCGCGCGCCAAATCCCGGGTCGCACGATGTTCAAGGCCACTGACAATATCTCTTATGGTCGCGGCCGCATTGGCTTGGCCAGAGGCTTCGATTTCATCCGCTCGTGCCAATAGGACCGCTAACGGTGTCCGAAGGCTATGAGCCAGGTCTGCTGCGCGCTTGCGCGCTTCGCGTGCCTGGCGTTCGCCAGCATCAAGCAGGGCATCAAAATTGCGCGCGAACGTCTCCAACTCGATCGGGACCATTTCCTTCAGTCGCTCTTGCCGGCCGGAGCGCACTAAAGCCAACGCACGGGATGCCTGATTTAAAGGACCCATCAGCATGCCACCTTGCACAAAGGTGATGATCAACAAACCCACACCAAGAAAGATGAAAACGGGTGTCGTATCTAGCATGATAGCATCGACTTGGCCTTTCAGCAGCGCGCGATCAATTGCCACAGCAAATCGCCAACTACGCTTGCCCTCAACGCCTTCTGGAATCCTACGCTCGAGCAAGAGAAGATCCACACCATCTGGTCCCGTGGCACTATGTCGATGGATGGTGCTCAAGGGTAGAATGTCATTGGGAAGCTCTATCGTGAATGTAACCAGAGATCCGGATCTAACAATGGCTTTGGATTTATCATCAACAACCTGCCAGTAAAGGCCTGACAACGGCTCCTCAAACCTTGGATCCGGCAAAGTCTTTGGTACCAAGGTCACGACGCCATTCTCTAGCTTTAGCCCACGCGTCATGTACCGCAAGTCGGCTTCAAGTTCGGCAATGGTACTTTGTTGGACGTGGTGTTCAAATGCTGCGCGAAACCCGATTGCTGAAATCAATGGCAGAATGACTGCGCTGGCAAGACCCACAGCCCAAAGCCCAAAGCGTAATGACTTGACCATCAAATTTGCCCTATGGAATCTGTTGGGTTCCACATATAGCCATAGCCGCGACGCGTCATAATCCTGTCGGGTCCAATCTTTCGACGCAAGCGCATCACTGCTGCTTCAATCGCATTCTCCCGCCGCAATTCATGATCACCATAAACAGCCTCGCAGAGAGTGGCTTGTGAGATTGTCTCGCCCGGCGCTCGGATAAGTGCCGTTAGAATTCGGAATTCCAAAGGTGTTAGGTCGATTTGTCCAGACACATCTGAAACAGTACGAAAGCGCAAGTCGATCGTAAGGTCTCCGTCCCGTATCAAGTTCTCTGCTTGCCCTGCCCCACGGCGCAAGACCGCGTGAATACGCGCAATCACCTCGTCCACAACAAATGGCTTAACGATATAATCGTCTGCCCCGGCGTTGAGGGCATCAACGCGTTCTGTCCAACTGCCGCGGGCTGAAGCGACCAGCACAGGAAGCTTTACCCCATCGGCTCTCCACCGCTTTAGAATTGATAGGCCATCCAGCTTGGGCAGATTCATGTCCAGAATTGCGAGATGGAAGGGTTCCGCATCTCCTTTGGCCCAACCTGCTTCGCCATCTGCAACAAGTGTCGGCAGAAAGCCAGCTCGGTCCAATGCACGCACAAGTATAGAACCAATCGCTGGTTCATCTTCAATGATTAGAACGCGCATTCACCCTCCGCGCACTTCGTCTAGCTGAAAGTTGCTGACAGTTTCCTGACAAAGTCGATCAGGCGTCTGCTTATTCCTGATCTTTATGGTCCGCCTTTGACCTTGTTCGGAGAAAGCCATGAAGCTGGGAGATACAATCAAAGCCAATCCTTGCATGTTATGCGGCGAGATCGAACGGACAGTGGTAGGCACTGTGGGTCGAGGGTTGAGACCACTCACGACAGTTCTTTGTGACGGGTGTGGCCTTGTTAGTCACGATCCACTGCCGACAAAATCTGAATTAGATGCATTTTATGCCTCAGACTATCGGAAAAATTACAAAGGCATTTTAAAGCCAAAGGCTAAGCATTCGCTACGTGCGCAGCGTAGCGCCGCCCTCAGGGCCGTACGTCTCAAAGGCCTAATCCAGCCCGGTAGTCGCGTCCTCGACATCGGAGCTTCATCAGGTGAATTTGTCTACTTGATGGGTAAGCTTGGCTTCAAAGCGAGCGGGGTTGAACCCAATGACGGCTATCGGCAGTTTGGAACGATGACTTATGAAATTGAGGTCACCAATCAGAAATTGGAACCCGGAGCATTTGGAACTGGAATCTTTGACCTGATCACCTTGAATCATGTGTTCGAACATTTGGCTGATCCGTTGGATGCGTTGACCTGCTTCAAGCAATGGTTGGCCCCGGGTGGGCTGTTGTTCATTGAGGTGCCAAATATCGAGGGTGTCCAGAAGCAACGTGGCAACCTTTTCCATTATGCGCATGTCTGGAATTTTTCCCCATCCACCCTTAAGGCGGCCTTGTCTCTTGCGGGATTTGAACCTATCGACAGCCCACAATGTCATGGGACCTCTTTGGTGTTCAAGGCGCGTCTTGAACCTGCCCTGACGGCCATTGAAAATGGTCAGGACCATGCCGCGCAATTGCGCCAGCAATTACTCAACGAACAGTCCCCGATGTCTTATCTTGCTTCTGGTGCCCCTGTGCGGCGTCGTTGGCAGCGGCTCTTAAGAAACTTCAATGAGATTACTACGACGCGGCGATTCAACAACCTGCAAGCAATGGCGAACGCCACATTGAAAGACGCCCAACAAGCCCAGCGCCGTTCGCTTGACACTCCAGAATCCCGTGTCCAGCACACGTCTCATTGACAAACTTTCACAAGCCGGTGAGGTCACGACTTTGTCGGTTGCGCGGTTGTGAGGCTAACCCCATGTTATGTGCGTGTGGACCGGGCCCCTCTGGCAACTCCGATTTGAGTTGCGATGTCGGCCACATCGGAGTCCTTAGTAAGGCGCGGTGTTAGGGTCCCTACGTATTCCCTCCCTTCGTGTCCCCCGGGCTCTGCCATGCATAAGCATAGAGGAGCATGAAATGAAACTTGGACGTATCGAAGCCCTAAAGAGCCAGCACTCAAGACTTGAAACTGAGCTGGCGGCCATGGCCAAGCGCCCCTTTCCCGAGCCAGAGTTGATTACAAGGCTGAAGCGACAAAAGCTTTTGGTCAAAGATCAATTGGTTGCGGCGGGCGTTATGTCGCCGCGCCCTGAACGGGCCATGGTCTTCAGCCATTAGGCACCACGAGAAAAGGTAAGCGCACCCGCCCCTACCGCTTGCCTAGGGTGAATGTAGACCAGAACGGATCTTCCCATTCACCCACCCGGCCCTTGCGCACAGCTCGTCCCCCCAGCCCGTGCGCAAGGGCCACTTGCCTCTTTCTCGTCCCGCCTTTGACGACGATTGGAAGTTTTCGTGTTTCAACCATCAATTGATCAGTTCCGCGCATCTGATAAGCCAGTGCAGCCCGTGTGCGCGAACACGGCTGTTGATGCAATTGCGACCCACGCAGGCCGCGCCAGTGTTCCATTCGCGATTTTGGTCAATCGATCTGCTGGCAGCTTCCGCCTGTTCGGATTGGTGCGCCTGAAGGCAGCGATGCGTCGCGCGGGACTTCCACAAGACGTGCCGCTAATCCTAAGCACCGGGCATGAGCTTCACGATCGTGCATTGGATCTAGTTCGCCAAGGCGTTCAGACGCTTGGCATCCTTGGCGGAGATGGTTCGGCCCGCACAGTCGCTTTGGCTTTGCGTGGCTTGGATGTGCCTATTCTGCCTTTGCCGGGCGGTACCTTAAATCGACTCTGCCACCGGGTTCATGGCCATGCCGACCTCGAACGGACCTTGCGAGATTTGGGTCAAGCCAAGCCAATTTGGCTGTCTGGCGGTTTGGCCAACGAGCATTTGTTCTTGGTGGCTGCTGGCTTTGGTCCTTGGATGGCGTTTCATACCATGCGCGAGACGTTGCGCAATCAGGGCTTTTGGGCAGGCCTAAGTGCTTTTAAGACACTACGGCACGACTTGTTTGCTGGAAGGCTGCGACTGAGCGCCAATACTCAAGCCTGTGACGTGGTGATCGCTGCTCCTAGTCATGTAGATGACGCGTTCGGCCTTGGCACAACAGTGCGCGACTTTCCCGAGACGCGACTTGAAACTGCGCAAGCGAGGTTCAGCAGTTTTGGGAGGGTGTTGTGGCTGGCTATGGCTGTCTTGTTCCGACGCTGGCGCAGTCTGTCCTTTACTAAGATCCAGATTTCAGAGCGCCTGAGCATCAGTGGTGGCGACGAGATCATTGGACTTGTTGATGGTGAGAGATGTGAGTTCGGCAATCACCTTGTTTTGCGGGCTCGACCGCGGGCTGCTTTGGTGCTCTCAACAAAGCATTCGCAAAAGTGATAGAGGTGGTACCTCCAGAAATTTAGAGCGCTAAATGACCATTCTTGTTCACATCAGCGATGTGCATTTTGGCGACGCGGATTCAGCCAAGCTGGAGGCCGCTATAGGCGCTTTCGAGAAGATTAAGCCGGATTGCGTCTTGTTGACAGGCGACTTGACCCAAGAGGGCAAGCGTGAAGAATTTGCCCAAGCTGAGGCTTGGTTAAAGGTAGTCAAAGCGCCGATTGTTGGTTGTCCAGGCAATCACGACACGCCAATGTTTAATCTCGCTCAGCGCCTAGCCAATCCGTTTGACCGGTACAATCGATTAGGACTGCGAACGACGTGGCAGTCCAGCGATGGCTCAATTCATATTGAAGCTGCCAATAGCGCACGGGGATTGCAATGGCGTTTGGATTGGTCACAGGGTGACTATGGTCAGCTAGGGGTCATAAAGGCCTTGGACAGATTGGGCCGCTCGCATGCTCGACATAAAGTCCTTGCACTACACCACCCGCCTCAAACCCCAACCGGCGCGTCTGTGACAAGTAAACCTTTAGGTCTCATTCGATTTGTGAGGCACCTAAACCTAAATCAGCCTGACCTTCTTTTGTGTGGCCATGTACATGCCGCATTTGATTTTCCAGCACCTGTGCTCGCTGGCGTTAGGGTCATGACAGTGCCGTCTCTGGCATCCTCGCGGGAGCGTGGCTTTGGTTCAGGATTTGGTGTGGTGAACTTCGCAGCGGACAATCGGACGATAGCGCGTACGATTTGGCGCTATCAAGAAGGGTCGTTCAAAGAAGTCACTGAGCCTTCAAAAAGCACCGCTGACATCTCGGGCTGAAACAAGGGCACGCCCATTGGCTAACACCTCTCCGCTTTCACCGTGAACTTGCGTGCTGAGATCAACTAAGGCCTTCTCGGGCCGCAATCGGGTGATGACTACCCGCGTATGCACGCCTTGGCCCGGCACGACGGAGCCTAGCCACTGGGTCTCCTGTTTCAGATAATTGGTGCCCTGCCCCGGCAATTCCATGCCAAGTAGGGTGGAGATTAGACCCAGCATGAAGGCTTGCCCTGCGAAGACTTCAGCGACTTCACTAGTTAAGTCTGTTTTGTCAGCGCGAGCCAGTAAGGCTTGCAGGGCGGCCAGCTCCCCAACATCATGTAAGGTTTCGCTAGAGGCTGTCATGCCAATTGCGAGCGGTACATCTGCTGCGCCAGACATCGCGGCATCGTTTTCCTGAGCTAGTGCAGCGTCAATCAGCAGTCGACAAACGACGACGCCATCATGTTGGCGCGCTAGTTGCCACGCGTCACCTTCACGGGCGACCTCTAAGGCTTCACCTGCAAAGGCCGGGGCTGGAAACATGGCGGAAGTTGTTTGGGGTGGGGCAGAGAGACCTGCAGCGCGCACCAGCCAAGCTGTTAACATCGCCCCATGCGCAACTGTGCGCCCAAATCCGCTACGTGCAGCAAAGTCTGGATCGACGTGAATAGGATTGGCATCGCCGGATAGCTTTGCAAACAGGTCGAGATCGTCTTGCGTAGGTATTAGGATCATGGTCGTGGTATCAAATGCTTTTGGATTTTGCCTGCTGGCGTGCGGGGAAATTCGTCGAGCACTGTGACATATTTGGGCACTTTGTAGGGGGCCAAATGGTCGCGACACCAATTCTGTAAGGCCGAAGGGTCTGGCGCGCTCTGATTGGGGCGAACAAGAATGAAAGCGTGACCCACTTCGCCCCAGCGCGCGTCCTCAACACCGATGACTGCGGCTTCGAGCACGGCGGGGTGCAGGGCGAGCACATTTTCGACTTCAGCCGGGTAGACATTTTCCGCACCCGAAATGAACATCTCTTTGAGACGGCCAACAATGTAGAAGCAGCCGTCGGCATCCTTGCGGGCGAGGTCGCCTGTCTTTAGCCAACCATCAGGCGTGATGCTTGCTGCAGTCGCTTGCGGATTCCCCCAATAGCCCGGGGTGATGCCCGGGCCGCTCAGCCATAGCTCGCCAGTTTCACCTGCCGGAACTTCAATACCATCATTGCCGACAATGCGGGCCTCACAAAGGATTTGCGGTTTGCCGACAGAGCCAATCTTTTGGGTCGCTGTTTCAGGGTCTGCCAAAAAGACAGTCGGCCCGGTCTCTGTCATCCCCATGCCATTGGCGACCCTGGCACCCCGACGCGCAAAGGCGTGAACCAATGTATCAGCCAGAGGTGCGCCGCCGCAGCCCCAATGTCGGACCTTATCGAGCGCAACATTTCCAAATTCTGGGTGGAGACTGAGAGCCTGATAAACAGCGGGAACGCCAAAGAAAGTTGAGATGGTGCCTTTGGCCAAAAGTTCCATCACCCGATCGGCCTCAAATCCGGGCAAGATCAAGACGTGTCCGCCTGCGAACAAGGTTGGCAAAGTATGCAGGTTGATCCCGGCCGTGTGAAACAAGGGCAGGAAATTCAAGGTGACATCTTGGCTGCTCAGATCAATCGCCTGACCTACGTTGACGGCGTTCACATGCGCCATGCCATAGGTCTGGATCACCGCTTTGGGCTGACCTGTCGTGCCAGAGGTGTAGAGAAGATACCAGATGTCTTCAAACGCCCAATGGCGACGCGCTTCAGCCACTGGCGATCGCGCCAATTGGGCTTCATAGCCTTCATCAGTCGGATCATCGAAATTCATCAGCTTTGCATTTGATGCAAGCGCCAACTCTGTTGCGACCTGCAAATCTTCCTGCCCGCAAAGGATCAGAACGGGTTCGGCTTGACGGACCAATGGGGCCAGTTCTGGCAGTGGCGCGCGCCAATTCAAGGGCGTGACAATTGCGCCGGTATTTGCAGCGGCAAACAGGACTTCGAAAAAGCCAATGCGATTGCGGCAAAGCACCGCGACCCTTGCACCATCGTTCGCCATATGAGCGAGGAACACACTGGCAAGGCGCAGAACGCGGTCATGGAATCCCTGGTAGGTCCAAGTTTGACCGCTGACCAAATCCGTCATGGCGGGTCGGCTTGGTGTTAATTCTGCCCGACGCGCTAAAAGGTTGGTCATATGTTTCATGACTTGGTTCCCAGCGAAAGACCGCGCTCAATCATATCAAGAGCTGCATCAACCACAGATTCCAAATCCGACTGGTCATCCCAGATGGCGTAACGCATGCCCAAGAATACCGACGACCCAATCAATGACCAAGCCCGAATGTCGGCATCGCCAGGTCGAATTTCGCCCCGGTCAACCGCGGTTTGCAGATTGCGGCGATAGCCTTCGGCAAACGTATCATAATAGGCGCGATAACTGTCCTCGGCAACGAATTGGGACTCCATAACGATCCTGTAGAGATTGCGATGTGCACGGGCGAATTCAAAGAACGCGCGCATCCCGATGCGCTCTGCGCTCAATCGATCTGAAGCTTGTTCAACTTGTCGGGCAATATAGGCACGCGTTTCGTGTCCCATGTGGGTCACAAGGGCGCGAAACACCGCCTCCTTTGATTCGAAATAGACATAGAATGTGCCCAGCCCGACACCTGCACGGCGGGTAATTTCGACAATAGAGCCATCATGATAGCCCCGTTCCCCAAACTCGGCCTCGGCAGCTTCAAGCAGTTTTGCCTGTGTCGCCAATCCCTTGCGGGTCTTTGGTGTCTTTGGTGCCGGTTTGACGGATGTTGATTTCAAAATTGAATGTTGATTCATATTTCAACTTATGCCACGAGTTAGCGAAAGTACAAGTCCCGATTTGATCCGGGCAGACTAGGTGATCTATCACCAGCTGAGGGGAGGCACGAGCCATTGGAGATGCAAACCGCCTTCGCCCAAGCATGGGAAGCCCGCAACGGGCGTCATGATGCCATGACTTTGGGCGGTGAAGCCATAATGGTTCATCGCGCAGGCGCGGGCCGACCTCTGGTTTGCATTCATGGTTGGGCCATGGGCGGTCTATCTTTCGCCCCACAATTGGCTTTGATTGACCAAGGTTTTGAAATCATCGCCCCGGACCTCCCTGGATTTGGCGATAGTTCAATAGCGCAAGCCCATCCCACCATCGCCACGATGGCGAACTTAGTGCGCAACCTGATCACCGACTTGGATTTGTCGGAGGTGACTTTAGTTGGTTGGTCGATGGGGGCCAGTGTTGCTTGGCAGCTGGCGGCGACCAGCTCAGCAAGGTTGAAGGCGCTTGTCAGTATCGACATGTCCCCCCGCGTTTCGCCAGAAGATGGCTGGGATTATGCGCTATCTTCTAGCATGACACGTGAGACCATTGAGCTTGCCGTTCAAGCGATGCGTAACGATTGGACAGGCTATTGTGACTTGTTTCTTGATCGCATCCTTGCAGAACCAAAGGCCGAGATCAGGACAGCAATGGCAGCTCTTGCGGCGTTAGCTGACCCAGTAAATGCTTCGCAGGCTTGGCTCTCGCTTGTGCAATTTGATGCCCGCGCGCAGCTTGCGCAAATTCAAGTCCCGGCGCTTGCCATTCATGGTGGGCGCAGCGCGCTATACCCTCAAGCGGTCGGTCATGAGATCGCCCATCTGATGCCACAGTGTCGGGCCATTGTGCTCGATGATGTTGGCCATGCGCCTCACCTTGAGGCCCCAGAAGCGTTCAATGCCCACCTGAGTAACCTAGCCAAGCGGGGCCCCCCGGCCCCGACGCTTTGCGAGCACCTTTCTACCCAATAAAAACCCTGGAGGAACTGACCATGAAGAATACAGCTATCAAGACCTTTTCGAGCCTATTGTTAAGTGCCAGCGCGCTGACCAGCGTGGGCTTTATCAGCCCAGCGCTTGCTCAAACAACCACGGCTACCCCGAGCGAAGAAGCGACGGACGTTGTCATCGTGACCGCCCGTCGGCGCGATGAAGCTTTGCAAGATGTCCCCATTTCTGTGACCTCCCTCAGTGCCGCAGCTCTAGAAGCGACGGGCGCACCTGACATCACAGTGCTGCAGCAATCAGCCCCGAACGCGACTGTGCAAGTTGCGCGCGGTTCCAACTCAACCCTCATCGCTTTTATCCGTGGTGTTGGTCAACAAGACCCATTGTGGGGCTTTGAACCCGGCGTTGGCCTCTATGTCGACGATGTTTACATCGCTCGCCCACAAGGTGCCGTGTTGGACATTTTCGACATTAGCCGGATCGAAGTTTTGCGTGGTCCTCAAGGCACGCTTTACGGCCGCAATACCATTGGTGGCGCGATAAAATATGTGACGCGCAAGCTTGCCTCAGAACCCGCTTTGAATGCCCGCTTAAATTTGGGTAGCTATGGCCAGATTGATGCCATCGTCAGCGGCTCAACACCCTTATCTGACACGTTCCGGGTAGGTGGTGCCTTGGCGCGCTATCAACGCGACGGTTATGGCAAGAACATCACAACCGGTGCAGAGCATTATAACAAGGACGTCACTGCAGGCCGCGTAAGTGCAGAGTGGGAACCCAGCGAAAGCCTCTATTTCCGCTTCGCTTATGATAAGGTCGTTGACGATTCAAACGCCAAACATGGTCACCGCGAAGCAGCAGGGGCTGGTCTGACGACGGGTGCAGCGATCCTGCCAAACGTCTACGACACCGATGCCGGTATTGGCAGCGCCAACTCGGTTGAGACCTCAGGCTGGTCGTTGACGGGTGAATGGAAAATCAATGACCGCCTCACTGTGAAATCCATCACCGCAAGCCGCGAAGGCGCAAGCAATAGCTTGATTGACTTTGATACCAACCAAGTCAAAGCCCTCGATGTTCCGGCTCTCTATGACGACAAACAATTCAGCCAGGAAGTGCAATTGCTGGTCTCTGGTGAGCGCTTGAACGGCGTGTTTGGCCTCTATTATCTCGATGCAGAAGCCTCTGGTGCCTTTGACACCATTGTCGGCATCGCCAATCTGACCATTGCAACGTCGGGCAAAGTCGATACTGAAAGCTTTGCGGCCTATGGCGACTTCTCGTTTGATATTACAGATGCTTTGTCTGTATCGGTTGGTGGGCGTTACACCGAGGATTCGCGCACCGGCAAAGTCTATCGGCAAAACTTCACAGGGCTTGGCTCGCCCTTGTTTGGCAACACGGCAGCCATCGCTGGCCTGTTACGGTCCAATTACACCAACTCAAAAGACTTCAACGACTTTAGCCCGCGCGTCAGCGTATCCTATGAATTCAGTGATGCGCTCACCGCTTATGCGGCCTATTCGGAAGGGTTCAAGTCCGGCGGCTTTGATATGCGCGGTGACGCCGTTCTCACGCCAAAGACGGTTGATGGCTATAAGCCTGAATATGTGAACTCGTATGAAGTTGGTCTAAAAGGCAGCTTGTTTGATGGTCGGGCTAATTTTGCCGCTGCCGTCTTCCGGGCCGAATATGAAGGCCAGCAAATCACACGCCAAGAGCCAACATTGGCCGCTGGTATCGCAAGCTTTGTTGACAATGCCGGTTCTTCAACCATTCAGGGCTTTGAACTTGAAGGTGGCGCGCGCTTCACCGACAATTTGTCGATGACGTTTGGGCTCGGCTATACCGATGCGGAGTTCAATGAGTTCCGCAGCTTCACCTTGGTTGGAGGCGTTCTGACGCCGATCAATTTGGCCCCGACCGCTGTGTTCCAAAACACGCCAGAGTGGAATGGCAATGTCGCGTTCAAATACACGCGTGACCTTGGCACAATGGGTTCACTGGATGCGACTTTGTCGGGCTCCTACCGCAGCGAATACAGCATGTTTGAGTTCGTCAATCCTTTGGTGGACCAATTAGACCCTGTGACCTTGGTTGATGCGGGTATCGGCTGGAACAGCGAAGACGGTGTGTTCCGTTTGGCGCTGACAGGTCGCAACTTGACCGATGAACGCTACAAGGTCGGTGGCTACTCCTTTGCTGGGGCAACATTCGGCAACGTGCAAAACAGTTTCTATGGTCCGCCAAAGACGGTGACCTTGAGCCTATCTGCTAAATTCTAATCATCCCCAAGCCCTTAGTGCCCCCGGCGAAGTCCGGGGGCATTTCCATTTCTAGATAGAGGTGACCATGCAACCCGCACAGGCCAATGATCCAAGCCCAGCCTATCGCACGCTTGTTCTGACCCTTTTGGTCATCGTCTATACTTTCAACTTTCTCGACCGCCAGATCATCGGGATTTTGTCGATCCCGATTCAAAAAGAACTTGGATTAAGTGACACTCAACTGGGCCTCATGCGCGGCCTGTCCTTTGCGTTATTCTATGCGACCTTGGGAGTACCCATTGCTTTGTTGGCGGACCGGTTTAACCGGACGTGGATCATGACCATTGCGCTGACACTGTGGAGCGCCATGACCGCGCTATGTGGTCTTGCACAGAATTTTTGGCAATTATTCACCGCTCGTCTCATGGTTGGTGTGGGTGAAGCGGGCGGCGTTGCGCCTGCTTATTCCCTGTTGTCAGATTATTATCCCCCAGATCGGCGCGGGCGGGCCATGGCGGCTTATTCGTTCGGGATTCCGATTGGCTCAGCTGTAGGCATTATTTTTGGAGGCGTGATTGCCACGGTTTTGGACTGGCGATGGGCCTTTATCATTGTTGGCCTGATGGGCGTTTTGTTCGCCCCGATTTTTAAGACCCTTATGAAGGAGCCCGTCCGCGGTCGCTATGATCCACCAGGGGCCAAAGTCGCGCCGGCTAAATTGCGTGAAGTTATGTCTGTCTTGGTCAAAAAGCCAAGCTTCTGGACCATTTCCTTGGGAGCCGCATCTTCTTCGATGATGGGCTATGGCCTGTTTGCGTGGCTACCAGCTTTCTTCGTGCGCTCTTGGGGTGAGGACTTAGGCAAAGCCATGTCTTGGTTGCCGGATTGGATGATCCCCGCTGGGGCAGGCCCCCTCCTCTATGCAGGTTATTTTTACGGTACGATTGTGCTGGTTGGCGGCCTGATTGGTATCTGGCTGGGTGGTCAATTGGGAGATCGCTTTGGGGCGAAGAATAAAAGCGCATATGCCCTTGTTCCTGCGCTGGCTTTTGTTGCCACAACACCCTTCTTCGCGTTTGGTATTTTGTCTGACTCCATTTGGGTGTCGTTCTTCGTGTTCCTAATCCCGACAGCTTTAGGGCTCGCCTGGCTCGGACCTGTTCTGGCCGCATTTCAAGGCATTGTACCACCCAATATGCGGGCAACCGCCTCGGCCCTCTTTCTCCTGATCAATAATCTCGTCGGCATTGGTCTGGGAGACTTGCTTTTGGGTGCCATGTCAGATGGATTAAGCGCTCAATTTGGCGAGGAGTCGCTGCGCTATTCCATCCTTTGTGGAAGCAGCTTTTATCTCATCGCAGCCGCCTTGTTATTTGCGTCCTCCAAGTTACTGGAACGGGATTGGATCTATGTAGAGACTGACCTGAAGTAAATCACTGAAACTTGATAGACTTTCTGGTCGCCTTCTGGGGCCTTATTTGTTTGCCTTTTCATACAGGGCACGTCTCAAGAAATTGGTTTTTCTGCTGAGTCTTGCCGACCGAGGCGGCTTTGGGCTTTGTCTTGACCCTGTGTGGGCATCAATGCCGCTTGTCTTGTATGGGTGGTCCACCTCTGGCAGAAGCGAGGCTGAAAGTCGCAACAGACTCGGAGAGATCGGCCTCAATGACCCCACAGGACCTAAGCATAGCCTTTTTTGCCCAATTGGCCCTGATCCTTTTGGCATGCCGGGTTTTTGGCTGGATTGGCAAACGCTTTTTAGGTCAGCCTCAAGTCGTGGGCGAGATGATCGCAGGTGTATGCTTGGGGCCTTCCTTGTTCGGGCTACTGGCTCCTGAACTTCAAAGCCTGATTTTTCCACCGGAATCGAAGCCCATTTTGTTTGTCGGTGCCCAACTGGCCGTCGGTCTCTACATGTTCATTGTCGGTTTGACCTTTGATGTGTCGCACTTCGTGTCACGGGCCAAGAGTGCTGCGGCGGTTTCGATTTCAGGTATTGCTGTCCCCTTTATCTGCGCGTTTCTCATTACGCCTTGGCTGATGCAGACCCCCGGATTATTCAATGACAAACTGGCCACCTGGGAAGCCCAGCTCTTTATGGGTGCTTGTATCGCCATTACCGCCTTCCCGATGCTGGCCCGGATCATTCATGAAAAGGGCTTGAGCAAGTCGCCTCTGGGCACTTTGGCCCTTTCGGCAGGCGCAATTGATGATGCAGGTGCATGGTGTGTGTTGGCCATTGTGCTCGCCAGTTTTGGCGGCGGTCCTATGGTAGCCATTGTTGCGATTGGCGGCGCGTTTGCCTTTGCAAGCTTCATGGCTTTGTTTGGCCGGAAGCTCACGGCTCCCTTGGCCAAGATGATGGAGCGCGACGGCGGTATTAGCGAGATTAGCCTTGCCTATGTCCTGATCGCCTTTGCACTGTGTGCCTTCGCGATGGATATTGCAGGCATTCATGCCGTCTTTGGTGGCTTTGTTTTGGGCGCGGTCATGCCCAAGGGAAAATTCTCAGAAACCTTGCGAGAGAAGCTTGAACCCGTCACTGCCGTGATGTTGCTGCCGCTCTTCTTTACCTATTCTGGCCTGCATACCCAATTGACCCTTGTGAACACGTGGCATCTCTTCTTTATCGCTCTGGTCATCTTGGTGATTTCTATCGCGGCCAAAGGCCTTGCCTGCTATGCGGCGGCGCGGGCAACGGGGGAAGACAATCGCACGGCGATGGGCATTGGGGCTTTGATGAATGCGCGCGGTCTGATGGAGTTGATCATTCTCAACATTGGCCTGCAACGCGGCATCATTGAGCCGGCGCTATTCTCAATCATGGTCGTGATGGCGATTGTAACAACCGTCATGGCGGGGCCTTTGTTTGAGTTGGTTTATGGTCGCCATGCGCGAGCTAGTGGGGTACTTCCAGCTGCGGACACGCGGGCATAATTGGTTACCTCCGTTAGCCTGCACCCCTTAAGGCACAGGGGAATAGGGCACGACAAACAAGCAAGGCTCGCGGTATTTTTCGGCAAACTTTGGACATGCTGCCTTAATGCTCTCTTGGGTAGGCTTTTGTCCTGTGTCGATCCACTTCATCAACGCACTAAAGATGCTTGGGTAGGCCGGCACGCTTAGGCGGCTATGCTCCGCTTCGTCGGTAAAGCTCTGCACTAACAGGTCACCACGACCAGCCCCTTCAATGGTGCGTCGATAGGCAGTTTCATGGGAGACAGGTGCGACCGGATCATGAATGCCATGAACGGTGATGACCGGCGCGACGATCAAGCCGCTCAGATCACTATCATAGGCGAGTTCTGCAACAGCGATCGGATCTGCCGCAAAGCGTTCCACACCCGCATTCATGGCTCGATCATTGTCAGAACCTTTGTAAACCACGCCATGGTTTGAAAATGGATTGCGTCCATTCAGGCGACCAATCATGTCCTGAAACGTATTGGTTGCCCAAGCCAGATTGGGAAGAATTTGATCTTCCTTGATCGAGAGAACCTGAGTGATGTTTTGAAGTTTGGCCTTTTGCGCCGCAGTTCGCTCTGCTGCCGGTGTCCCAACACCCGTACATTCGCGCACGCGCTCCGCCAACTCGGCACGTGTCATCGTGGTACCAACGGGCAAGCCCTGCCAGAGCGGGTATTGGACCTCACTCGGTCTTGGGTGATTGCGACAATAATATTGATAGACCGCCCGCAAGTCGGACCGTAACCGATACGCCCTCGTGCCCCCAGCCAAGACCCCACTGGTCAGGACCACGCCATCAAAATTGCGCCTGCCTTCAAGATCCATGGCATAAAGTTCGGCCGCTTTCGCCGCTACATTCCCGCCCCAGGACTGGCCGTGCAGGATCGTGCGTCTTGGTCTTCCAAAATGTTCCCACGTCAAAGTGCGCAGCTGATCCATGTCTTCAGCGGCAGACCGAACGCCATAACCTCCTCGTCGATAGGTGGTGCCTGCCCACGCATAGCCTTCAGACACCATCACTTGAAAGCGCTCCAAGTCCTCAATCGTCTCCGCCAATTTTGGTACCCCAAGGCGGGGACCACCATGGGCAAACAGGATCAGATTCTGGTTCCAATCCTTTGGCATGGCGATGAAGAAGGGCGCACCAGCGCTGGACTTACCGGTGAAGCATTGGGTCTGCTTCGGCAAAAACGCCGGGCAAGGCGTTGCACCGGATTGCCCAGTCGTGGCCGTTTGCGCCAAAAGTGAAGCGGGGCGAACAAGACAAAGGATCAAGACCAGTGTCAGCAGGAATCCCGCCAAACAGTGCTGATCTTGTTTGCTTTGCCGCATTAAGCCCCGCCCCTCTTTCTTATATTGCTCTAAAAGGCCTTAGAGGTGCTGAAATAGAGGTAACGACCATACGGACGATACAGCGAGCCCAAATAACCAGACGAGGCCAGAGGTGGCTGCTCATTGGTTAAGTTACGAACGCCGGCGCGGAACCGCGTGTTGGATGCCCAGCCTTTTTTTGCTTCCGGCTCAAACTGGAAATAGAGATTGCCGGTCAATTGGGCATCCACTTCCCAAGGAACGCCATTGGTGTCTACAAAGCCTGTCTCATCTACAGCACTGATATATTGGGTGAAGACGCCAATTTGGAACTCATCACGGCTCCAAGTCAAGGAGCCTGAGCCGCGCCATTCGGGGCGGCCGTTCAGGCCCAGTAGATTGGACGATTCTGGTAGAGGCGTTGCCGCATTGATGGTGCCTGCCGCGCGTGCCGCAAACAGGGCATCAACAGCGGGGCCAGGCTCGCGCCCGAACTTGGTCAAGTTCGAGGCATTGAAGCTGACCCGGAAGGTCCCAGCCGTTTTGGTTTTCAAGCGCCACCGGACACCCAGGTCGAGCCCTTCAACTTCTTGTGGCAGCAGATTGACGAACTTGTCGCTGACGGAAATTATCTGGCCCACGGGCGTGATCCCCGTGCCAGCAAACAAAGCGATATCGTCCGCATTGGGTGCTGCACGCGTCACAAGTGGGTTTGACCTTCCACCGACGCGGTCGAGATAATCTTGCACGACCGCGTTGGAACCGCCAAACAGGCCTACGATCCGCTCCTGTTCAATCCGCCATTTGTCTGCGGTGAACGTGAAGTTCCCAGCCCAATCAGGCAGGAACTTAGGTTGGAAAACCACGCCGAAAGAGGCATTGGTGCTTTCTTCGGGCTGCAGGTCAGGGTTGCCCGACAAGAGAAGCGAGTAGCCAATGCTACGTGTACAGGCCCCAAATGTCGTAATCCGGCGTGCGCGCAGATCAGCTTCACAGCGGATAAAGTCATTATTGGTCGCCAAGCGACCATAGGTCTTGGTGTTGGTTTGCTCGAGATTTGGTGCACGGAAACCTTCTGAATAAGAACCGCGGAACCGGAGACTGTCGACGATGTCCCAAGCCACGGCCACTTTTGGCTTCACGACGCTGCCAAAGTCGCTGTAATTCTCAGCGCGGCCTGCAATCTGCAGATCGATGCTTCGGACCAGCGGTATGTTCATGGATTGTGAAACGATGGGCACCGCAAACTCGACATAAGCGGCTTGCACATTGCGTTTGCCTTTGGTGTCAGGGTTTTGGCTGACGGCGATCACATTGCTCAACTGGGTTGCCCCGGTGACCGAGTCTACAAATGGGTTTGAGCCATCCAGATTGGCGTCTCGGTTATCACGCTGGGTCTCAGCCCGGACTTCCAGACCAAAAGCAACGCCGACGTCACCACCCCAAATCTGGAATAGGTCACTTTTGGAGACTTTGAAGTCTGCCATGCTCAAAGTCGTGCGCGACTCGCGGCGCAGCTTGAACGTGATGGCATCGATGGCAGCCTTAGAGCTTGGCGTACAATCGCCATAGCTTAACTGATCCAAGCAACCGCCATTGAAGGGGTTATAAGCATCAGGGGTCGACAAGGCCAATTGTCTTTGTAGAGCCGTTGAATTCACAGCGTCAGAAACATCTTCTGCTTCAGCTTCGGAATACACAATTGCGGATTCCCAGTTGAAGCCGCGATAAACACCCCTCAGGCCTGCCAACAAACGAGCCTGATAATTATCCACATTCACCGTCTGATAGCCCGCATCGACGAAGCGATATTGGTTCAAGGTGATTGCAAGACCAGTTGCAGGGACGTTGGTTAGACCGGGCAGACGATTGGGGTTGGCTTGGCCATTGGCAAATACGGTCGGGCCAAATGGGTTCCAATAATTGGTGGAAGGGATCGTAAGTGTATTCAGGTTGATAACGGGTGGCTGGATCCGCGTTGTCGAAGCTTGATAAAAGCCCAACTCACCAAAGGCCGTCAGATTTTCGTTGATGTCGAAATGGCCAGTCAGCATCGTGTTGATGCGCTGGGTCTCTGGTGTGATGGTCGTGCCAGGGGCGGTATCAAAGCGCAGTTCGCGTTGGGCTGTGTTGAAATTCAACGCGCCGGAACCGACACAAATTCCAGCGCTAGTGGTTAAAGTAGCCGAGCAGCCTGGGATAGTCGTAGGCCGAATGCTGAAGGCACCCGCCGCTGTCGTCAGCGCAACTGTGCCTTGACGAATGACCCCAGGCCCCGCAACGGCAGCCAAGTTGGCCCAAGCGCCGCGCGTGTTACGAGCATCCGGGGTCAGACTAGAGGCATAATTGGGTTCATCCGCAAAAAGACTGCGCAAATTGTCGGTCTTGGTGAATTCTTGGTCTTCTGCGCGCAGGGCAGTGCGGTCCGTGTAATCGACAAACAGCGAGACATTGCCGCGATCAAAATCTTTCCCAGCAAAAATGCCAAGGTTAAATTCGCGCAAATTCGTGCCCTCGGCAGCGCCATATTGGGCGTCGATCTTCAGGCCGTCAAAATTGTTTTGGGTAACTGTGTTGACCACGCCAGCAACCGCATCTGCGCCATAGATGGCCGCTGCACCGTCGAGCAACACTTCAAGGCGCTCGAGGCCTGAGACGGGGATCGCGTTAGAATTATAGGTCAAAACCGGCACAGTACCGGTATCGGATGTACCTTGGCTGGTTGGGTGCTGCACGATCCGCCGACCATTGAGCAAGACAAGCGTGTTGCCGACACCCAAAGACCGAAGATTGATCGAGTTCACATCGCCGCGCGCAGAGTTTGAGGTTTGGGCATTGTTCGCTGGGCTGACCAATACGTCGCCCATCTGTGGAATCGTGCGCAGAAGATCATCGCCATTAACGGCCCCGGTTGTCTTGATCTCTTCTTGAGTAAAGACAGCAACAGGCAAAGCAGCGGTTGTTGACGCGCCCCGAATCTGGCTGCCGACGACAACAATGGTTTCGACTTCCTGAGCGGGTTCTGCATTCGGGTTTGTCGGGTTGGCCGCTGTCTGCGCATAGGCCGTGCCGGCCAGGCTCCAAACAAGCGCTGTTGTTCCCAATAAAGTCTGCATGGTTTTCATAGCTTCTCTTGCCCCTAACTTGTTTTCTTTGCCTACTGCTTGGACCTTTTGGGTCGCTGACTTCTCAGTTGCTTGGTTCTGCGTCGCTGACCTCTCAGGATGGATCGGGCGACTTCTTGCGATCACTAGCGAGTGCTTCAGCTAACATCGTCGTGTCCAAAGCGCCTTCCCAACGCGATACCACAATGGTTGCAACCGCGTTGCCCATCAGGTTCGTCAAGGCGCGGCACTCACTCATGAAGCGGTCGATGCCAAGGATGAGCGCCATGCCAGCTACCGGAACCGACGGTACAACCGACAAGGTCGCTGCCAAAATCACAAATCCTGCACCCGTGACGCCTGCTGCCCCTTTGGAACTAATCGCTGCGACGCCGATCAGAAGAAGCTGGTCATGCAGCGAAAGCTCAATGCCAACAGCTTGGGCAATGAAGGTCGCCGCCAAGGTCATATAGATGTTGGTTCCGTCCAGATTGAACGAATAGCCCGTTGGCAAAACAATGCCGACGACTTCCTTTCTGCACCCTGCCCGTTCGAGCTTTTCCATCAAGGTCGGTAACGCGGCCTCAGAGGAAGATGTACCGAGCACAAGCAAAAGCTCGTCCTTGATATAGCGAACGAGTTGGAAAATGGAGAAGCCGGCCAATTTCGAAATCAACCCTAGCACGACGATGACGAACAGCAGCGAAGTGACGTAGAATGTCATAATGAGCGAGCCGAGGCTGATAAGGCTTGCCACGCCGAACTTGCCAATTGTGAAGGCCATGGCACCAAAGGCACCAATGGGTGCCAGTTTCATCAACATATGAACGAGTTTGAAAACGACTTGGTTCGCAGCCTCTAAAACATTCAACAGCGGTCTGGCGGGCTCGCCGACAGCGGCGATGGCGATCCCTGTTAGCACCGCGATCAATAGCACTTGCAAGATTTCGCCTTCGGCCAGAGCACTGATCGGAGTCTTTGGAATGATGTTCATGACAAAGCCCAAGAGGCTCTGCTCGTGCGCACGTTGGGTGTAATTCTCAACGAGCTTCCCATCGAGTGTCGCGGGGTCGATATTCATGCCTGCGCCTGGTTGGACCAAATTGCCAACAATCAGACCAATGACGAGCGCAAAGGTGGAAACGGCCAAAAAATAGGCCAAAGCTTTGCCAAACACACTCCCGATCTTGTTGACTTGCGACATGCCGCCTAGGCCCGTCACAACTGTCAGGAAAATGACGGGTGCGATGATCATCTTCACTAGATTGATGAAGGCATCACCTAGGGGCTTTAAACTTGCACCGAAGCTTGGGAAAATCGCACCAATAGCAATGCCAAGGACAACAGCAATCACCACTTGGGTATAAAGCTGTTGGTACCAAGCCACTGGCTTAGACGTGGAGACACTTGGTCCGCTCGCAATTGGTTGGCTGATGGCCAAGGCATTTCCCCATAGGTTTATCGAGTGACTTATCGCCATCGTATTTGGTAGAAAGTTAGCTACATTCCTTTGGGAGGTAAAATTCAATCCACAAAAAAGAAAATGTATTTAAATCATTTGGTTATTTGAATCGCATTGATAAAATGTGCGATTTTCCGCACTATCTCATTGCTAGTTGTGCGATTTTCCGCCACCACGGATGAAGCGCCGGTACGGGCTTGGGGAACGCGCGAATGGGAAAACCGACTTCGAGGCTGGTTGTCGCTGCAACCCTTTTGGCAGGTCTCCTGCTGATTGCCGCCAGCTTTGTGTTCTCAGATAACATTGCCCGCAATCGTGCTGTAGCAGAGGCAGGCAAGCGCGGAGACGTTTCCGCTGAGCTCCTCGCTTCGGCCTTAGAGCGGGAACACGAGCGTTTTCGCTTGGCAACGCTGGTGCTTGCCCAAGATGCCGATGCGCGTGCGGTCCTCGCGGGCGATGATGGTGAAAGGCTTGGCGCTTTCAACAAGAAACTCGAAGCGCTCAGTCGCGACATGGGGGCTGCAGCCATCTATCTTCTTGACCTAAAGGGACTCACGCTGGCTTCGAGCAATTATACCAGACCTGAGACTTTCGTTGGACAGAATTACGGCTTCAGACCCTATTTCCGGGAAGCACTCCGCACCGGGCATTTCGAACAATTCGCCTTAGGAACGGTTTCCCGACGTCCGGGCCTTTATATTGCGCGCCAATTGCAAGCAGGTGGGAAGCCTATTGGCGTCATTGTCTCAAAAGTGGAATTTGACAATCTAGAAGCCGAATGGCGCAAAGCAGGGGTGACGGTGTTTGCGACCAATGCCAACGGCGTCATTCTAATTACCAGCAACCGCGATTGGCGGTTCAAAACGGTCCAACCGTTGAGCAAAGCAATTCAGAATAAAATGTTGCGTGATCTCGACTATGGGGTCAATCCGCTCGAGGTGCTGCCGATCTATCAACAAGGTCAAGTTGGTACCTTCAAGGATGCAGACATCGCGTCAAAAAAATATGCTGAGGCAGTCAAGCAGCTCACCAATGACTGGCAATTGCATGTGCTGACGGAGAGCCAAGAAAGCATTCGAGTCGCAGTGGCATCTAGTCGGATCAGTGTGCTTGCTAGCTTGCTCGCCTTGTTCGCGCTGGGTCTTGCGATGATGTATTTACGTCGTAGTGCCGCCTTTAGGGCGGAGCGCAATCTCGCGATCCAACAACGCGACATGAGCGAGCGATTGGTTCAGCTCAATAAACTTGCGGCTCTAGGTCAAATTGCTGCAGGTGTTGGCCACGAGATTAACCAGCCTCTGGCTGCCATATCCGCCTATACCAGTAATGCCGTGACCTTCTTGGATCGTGGCCAGACCGATGCTGTCCGCGACAATCTGAACCGGGTGATCGGCTTAGCCTCCCGCATTGGTGCCATCACAGCTGAACTCTTAGGGTTTGCCCGCAAAGCGACAGGGACCATCACGGCTGTCAGCCTCAATAAAGTGATCGAAGGTGCCCTGCTCTTACTGCGCGATCGGATCGCAACTTTGAATGCTGTCGTGCATCAACCGAAGGATGATGCCCTCGTCCAAGCGGAGGCGGTGCGTCTGGAACAAGTTTTGGTCAATCTGATGGCCAATGCCTTAGACGCAGGACAAAATGGCGTCGAAATCACCCTTTCGATTGAACTGAAAGATGGGTTTGTTGAGTTGACGGTTGCCGACAACGGCCCAGGCCTTTCGATAGAGATGCGTGAATCCTTGTTTCAGCCATTCTCAACAACCAAGCGCGATGGGCTCGGCCTTGGCCTGGTGATCTCGCGGGACATTATGGCAGACTTTGGCGGCGAACTCGTTGCTGCCACCCCAGAAACAGGCGCAGCCTTTGTCATGCGCTTAAGGCTTGCCGCATGACATCCGCAAGACCGGATTCCATTCTTCTGATCGATGACGAAACCGACGTGTTGAGCGCGCATGGGCAAAGCTTACAACTGGCCGGGTTCAAAGTGCTCGCGTTCAGTTCTGCCGAGGCAGGTTTGGCCGCTTTCTCAAACAGCTTCGATGGCATAGTCGTCTGCGACTTACGCATGCCCGGCATGGATGGGCTTGAGCTCTTTCGTCGCGTCAAAGAAATTGATCCCGACGTGCCGGTCATCTTGGTCTCCGGCCACGCCGACATTGCCACAGCAGTCAATGCCGTCCGCCAAGGTGCTTATGATTTTCTGTCTAAGCCGTTTTTGCCGGAACAATTGGTGTTGACCGCCCAACGGGCATTGGAACGCAGAGCATTGACGTTGGAGGTCAGGCAGCTGCGCGACTCCCGTTCTGATGCCGTTGAGGGCGGCCCCCTATATGGAAATTCCAGTGCCATTACCGCTCTGCGTCGAACCATCGCCCAAGTGGCTGAGATTGATGTCGACGTGTTGATTGAAGGCGAAACCGGAACGGGCAAAAGCCTTGTCGCGGCCATGCTGCATGCACAAAGCAATCGTAGCCGCAGACAGATGGTCACCATCGATTGCGGTGCGATCCCCGACGCGTTGCTCGATGAGGAGTTGTTTGGCGTTGCCCAAGGTGCCTATCCGGCAGCTTATAAGACACGTATTGGGCGCCTTGAACTGGCGAATAAGAGTACACTCTTCTTGGACGCCATTGATGCCGCACCGATGAAGGTGCAGCAGAAGCTGCACCGCGCTTTGGAAGTGCGGGAGGTAACACCCCTCGGGGCCAATCAATCCAGACCCTTTGATGCTCGCATTGTGGCCGCCAGCTCCACCCAACTAACCGAGCGTGTGCAGGAAGGCAGCTTCTTCCCAACCCTGCTTTTCCGCCTCAATAGTCTAACTCTGAAGATACCGCCCTTACGCCAGCGGCGGGAGGATATCCCCCTCCTCTATGGCTTATTCCTTGATCAAGCTGCCAAGCGCTTTGGGCGCAAACCTTCAGCCCTTACGCCAGAGGTTTACCGTTATTTGAGAAGTTACGACTGGCCCGGAAATGTGCGGGAGCTGCAGAACTTTGCCGAGCAGAATGTCTTGGGTCTATGGGATGGAAAATTGGCCTCGCCGCGCGCCGAGCCAGTCCCAGCCTCTGATAGCCTAAAGGCGCGGGTAGCCGAGTTTGAAAAGGCCTTCATTGAACAGACCTTGCAGGAGGTTGGAGGCGACATTCAAACGGCGATTGTCTCCTTAGGCCTCCCCCGCAAGACCTTTTACGACAAAGTGAAGCGGCTTAATATCGCTCTGAGTGACTTCAGGGTAAAACCTTAGGCCAAATTCCGCGCCCATAAACAACGCCGCCCAAAAGCTCTCCAGAGTTTTGAGTCGCATTAGACCTTTAAGTCGTGCTCAATCAGCACCCGCGAATGCCTCCCTCATGTCTCGAATTGGCCTATGGGCTTGTCGCGCTCTGTAAAGACAACATATAGCTGTCTGTAATACGCCGGCGCCAGACCGTCGCGCCTTACCAAGGAAGCTCTAGAGCCATGCAGCTGATTAGTGACGATGTTCTCATCGATACAGGACAGATAAACCCAACCCATTCGGCGGCCTATCCGCTGATTGGCGGGTTCCAGTTGGGCAATCCGGCGTCTTGGACAAGCGGGCATCCATGGGAGTTCTATCGGCAACTTCGCGAGGACGCACCGGTGCATTGGACGCCCGGCTATCGTGGTATCTCTGGGTTCTGGTCGGTCAGCCGCTATGAGGATGTGAAGTCGGTCGAGCTCAATCCGCAGGTGTTTTCCTCCCAGCGCGGCAGCATCAATTTGGGCATTCAGGCGCGTGAGAAATGGAAGCCGAAGAAATTGATCCCGGCTGCGCTCAATTCTTTGATCAACATGGATGCACCCATGCATATGGAAGCTCGCATCCAGCAAAAGGATTTCTTCATCCCGGCCTATGTGGCCAAGGTCCGCGACAAGGTCAGCGCCCATATCGACGGCTTGCTCGACGAAATGGAGCGCAAGGGGCCAGAAGTCGATTTCGTGAAGATGTTTGCCGAGCAGGTCCCACTTTTCACCTTGTGTGAAATGCTCGGTGTCGACGAAGCAGACCGGCCGCGGATCGTGCAATGGATGCACTATCTCGAAATGGCGTCGCAATATCTGGCAAACCCGTGGCAGACGATTTTGAAGGAACCCCTATTTCCGTTCCGGTTTTTCAAAATGGTCGATGCGATGTTTGCTTATGGCGAGGGGGTCATGGCCGACCGTCGCGCCCGCCCGCGTGAGGATCTCTTGACTGCGATTGCGCGCTCCAAGCTGGGCGGGGAAGAATTGCCGCAAGAACATCTCGACGGTGCGTGGCTTCTGATCATCTTCGCTGGCAACGACACCAGCCGTAATTCGCTAACCGGCACAATCCAACTGCTCCACGAATTCTCTGACCAGCGGCAGATGGTGTTGGATGACCCAAAACTAATCCCCCGCATGGCGGAAGAGGCGCTACGTCTGGTCTCCCCTGTCAAACACATGCGCCGCACCGCGCTCGAAGAAACGGAATTGAACGGTCAGCGGATTGCTAAGGACGAAAAAGTGGTCATGTGGTATGGAGCCGCCAATCGCGATCCTACCATATTCCCCGACCCAAACCGGTTCGACATGATGCGCGATAATTACGACAAGCACCTCGCCTTCGGCCATGGCGTGCACAAATGCCTTGGCTCGCGGATCGCGCAAATGCAGCTGCGATTGTCGTTTGAAAAGATCTTCGAACGCTTCCCCAAAATTGCGCCCGTTGGCCCTGTGGTTTATGCGCCCAATGCGCTCGTCAATGCGATGTCGAGCCTTAAGGTCAATCTTTATGGTGTGGGCGGTCGGCGCCCGACACTGGTGGCCGCGCAAAAAGCCAGCTGATGGTATGGTTTGGCGCGTGTGGACGTCGCAGCCGCCGCATTTCAGGCTGCATAAGACCCGCCTTGCGCTTTGTCGCCCAACGTCAGGACTAACTGCATCTGGGCGTCCGTGAGCTTCAAGCATCTCATGGCAAATCTTCGCCCTTAGCCAAAGATCTTGACGGCGAACGCCAACCACGCGTGGTCCAAGTTCCAAGTGGCAAAGCACGAAAGGATGACAAATAGCTAAAGCAAAATTGACCGCTTTGACGATTGCAAGCATGGTGGATCATGTTGCTAATGGTGAGTCTCGAACAACCTATAAGCCGTCAAAGCGGGACCTTGGGGCATGAGGCTAAACATTTGTATTAGTTCCTAAAAAGACTTGATCCTATCTGATCGAGAGATGTTAAAGGGGAAGTAGAGGGTATGGATCGGCGAACTTTGGTCACAGCGGTAGCGATTGGCACTCTATCGGGTGCTGGCGCAGGCATTGCTGCGGCGCGCGTTGCAGGTGCCGGAGCGGGTGCCACGGCACTGGGCACAACGGCTGCACAAGGCGCGGTTGCTGGGGCGGTCCGGCTAAATATGGTCACCTCTTGGCCCAAAGGCATGCCTGGTTTGGGCATGAGCGCAGAGCGTATCTCACAACGTGCGCTGGCGTTATCAGGCGGCACGCTGGATATCAAAGTTTATGCGGCAGGCGAATTGGTTGGTGCCTTTGAAGTATTTGATGCTGTCGCGACAGGCTCCGCCGACCTCTACCATTCAGCCGATTATTATTGGCAGGGCAAAAACCCTGCATATCCGTTCTTTACGGCTGTCCCCTTCGGCATGACAGCTATGGAGCAAATGGGCTGGCTCGACCATGGCGGTGGCCAAGCTTTATGGGAAGAATTGGCTGCGGGTTTTGGCATTGTGCCCATGGCGGCGGCAAACACGTGTCATCAGGCGGGCGGCTGGTTCAAGCGCGAGATCAAAAGCTTGGCGGACCTCAAAGGCCTCAAAATGCGGATCCCTGGCATTGGCGGGGAAATGATCCGGCGATTGGGTGGCGCTGCTGTGGCGATGCCCGGCGGGGAAATTTATCAAGCACTACAATCTGGTGTGATTGATGCGGCGGAGTTTGTTGGGCCTTGGAATGATATTGGCTTGGGCTTTTATCGCGAGGCCCCCTATTATTACGCGCCAGGCCTGCAAGAACCGGGCGCGACTTTGGCGGTGGGCGTCAACAAGGGAAGGTTTGATAAGCTCTCCCAAGTCCATCAAGAAATCCTGCGTGCGGCCTGCCGGGAAAGCTATGCCATTTCCATTGGCGAATTCACCTATCAGAACGGCGTGGCCATGGAAGCGATGAAGACCCAACACGGGGTCACGTTGCGCCGCCTACCCGACGATGTTTTGAAGGAAGCTGCCAAAATTGCCCAAGTCATGTGGGCTGAGGCAGGTGCCGCTGACCCGCTGGCTGGCCGCATTTATCAAAGCTGGCTTAAGGCCTACCGTGCCATGCGACCTTGGAGTGAAGAAGCTGAAGGGATTTACCTCGCTGAACGCACACGCAATTTGAACCTTGGTGCCCCATGAGTCCGCAGGTTTTAGGCGAGCCCCTTGGGGCGATAGCCGTCGTCATTCTTGGCGGATTGTCACCCTTTTTGTTTGCGCCAGTCGCCACAGCAATCTGGGGTGAGCCTGCGGCGCAAGTCCAGCGGGTTTTGAATGGGGTTGCCGAGGATATCGCAACGTGGCTCGGCCGTTTTGCCCAAGTATGCTTGCTTGTGTTGGCGTTTGGAATGCTGACAACCGTGCTGCTGCGCTATATTTTTGGCGAGAGCTTCACCCGTCTCAATGAAACCGTGATGTATGCCCACGCACTTGGCTTTCTGATGGCGGCACCTGTCGCCTTAATTACGAATGCGCATGTTCGAGTGGATATTGTCTATGAGCAAGTCAGCGAACGAACAAAGGCCTTATTGGATCTAATCGGCTTTTGCCTGCTGTTGGCCCCGGTGATGTTGCTATTGCTGATTTATAGCGGCCCGGTTGTCGAGTTGGCTTGGCGCATCGGCGAGAAGAGTCCAGAGACAGACGGATTGCCATTTGTGTTCCTCTTAAAGACGGCCATGCCAATCTTTGCTGTCACCATGCTGATGGCAGGCGTGGCCCATGCAGGACACGCTGCCCTGCGCTGGCGCGGGCTTGAAGCGTTGGACTCTGCCTCATCAGATCACCATGTGGGGCCGTAACAGATGGACCTGCACGGGATTTTAGACATTGCCATGTTTCTGACCCTCATCATCGCTTTGATGATGGGTTATCCGGTGGCTTTTACGTTGGCAGGTGTGGCTCTGGCTTTCGGGCTTCTGGGCATGGCACTTGGCGTGTTTCAACCCTCTTACTTTGCCGCCTTCCCCCAACGTGTGTTTGGCACAATGGGAAATGCGACGCTCACTGCGGTGCCGCTGTTCGTGTTGATGGGAGTGATTTTAGAACGTTCCCGGATTGCCGAAGACCTATTGACGACCATGGGTGACCTATTTGGGCGATTTCGCGGTGGCTTGTTGTACTCCACCACACTTGTGGGCGCGCTTTTGGCGGCCTCGACCGGTGTTGTAGGGGCCACGGTGGTCACAATGGGCCTGTTGGCTTTGCCGGCTATGTTGGCGCGCGGCTATGATGTGAAAATCGCGACCGGCTCGATCGCGGCATCTGGAACACTGGGTCAGATCATACCCCCATCCATTGTTTTGATCTTGCTGGGCGATGTCATTGGTAATGCCAATCAGCGCGCGCAGATTGAAATGGGCAAGTCAGGCGGCGAAGCCGTTTCTGTGGGTGATTTGTTTGCTGGGGCGATTATTCCCGGCCTCGTTTTAGTTGGGCTCTATCTGCTTTACCAAGTCTTTATTGCGTGGACCCAGCCTAAGGCAGCCCCTGCTGCGGGTGGCGAGTACCCCAAATTGTCGCGCGTGATCCAAGCTTTGTTGGCCCCCTTATTGCTGATCTTAGCCGTTCTCGGTTCCATTCTTGCCGGCATTGCAACCGCAACCGAAGGGGCTGCGGTTGGCGCTGCGGGGGCCGCCATGCTCGCAGGTCAACGGATCGAACAAGACGCAGGCAGGCCGCGCAGTTTTCTGGTGCGGGTCATATTGGTTGGTGCTGCCGCGCTGGCACTTTTGGTCGCCTTTCGCTTGTTTATCGACATCCCAAGCCTCACGGCGCAGCCTAGTTTCTCGGGCCAGCTTGTGTTGATTGTTTCGGTGACATTGAGCCTGTTTGCGGGTGCAGCTGTGATCGCAGGACTTTGGACCCTGCACAAGGCGAGGTCGCTTGGCCCAGCATTAAAATCTACTGCCGACATCAATGCGATGGTGTTTACGATCCTGATTGGTGCGGCGCTATTCACCTTGGTATTCCGGGGGCTTGGTGGCGATGAGTGGGTCGAAGGGATGCTTGAAGCTGTTCCAGGTGGCTTGACCGGAGCGCTACTGTTCACATTTGTCGTCATGTTTATCTTAGGATTTTTTCTCGACTTTATCGAAATATGTTTTGTTGTCGTGCCACTGGTAGCGGTGCCACTGATTGTGATGGGCGCTGATCCGATTTGGTTGGCGGTGATGATGGCGATGGTCTTGCAAACGTCCTTTTTGACCCCACCATTTGGCTTTGCCCTGTTCTACTTGCGCGGCGTAGCCCCGCCAGAAGTCAAAACCTTGGACATTTATCGCGGCGTCATACCCTTCATCGGCTTACAGCTCCTAGCTGTCGCCTTGATTTGGTTCATCCCAAGCTTGGCAACTTGGCTACCCAATCTGTTGTACCGATAAGGAACGGGGTGGCGACAGTCTTCCTAATTTTCTCGGCAACACTTAGCGACCGATGTACCATTCTAGCCGCATAAGTTGGGCTATCGGATGGAGACTGCTGATAATGGCTATGTTGAAGCGCAGGCTTGTTCCATTTACATGCACGCCTGCAATTGTATCCACGCGCTAAGGACAATGAAATGACTGTTTCTGATCGCACCAGCGATGTCATCGTCGTTGGAATGGGGATTGTTGGGTTAGCCCATGCCCTTGCGGCGGCCAAACTTGGCAAAAGCGTTACAATTATAGACCGCCAGCCCCATGCAGTGGGTGCTAGCGTGCGGAATTTCGGATTTGTGACAATCACCGGACAGGAGCGCGGCGATTTTTGGGGCTTAGCGCTACGTGCCCGCGATATCTGGGCTGAAGTCGCAGAAGCTGCCCAAATTCCAATTTTGCACCGCGGCTTGGCCATGGTGGCAAAACGACCAGAGGCAAGCGCTGTTTTAGAGGCCTTCATGGCAACCGAAATGGGCGAAGGGTGCGAACTCTTAAGTGGCGAAGCCTTCAAAAAAAGCCATTCAACACTAGACCTCAATCAGTTTGAGAGCGTTCTTGTCAGCCCTCATGAAGTGCGGGTAGAGCCTCGGACCGCATTGGCGGCGATTGCTTCTTGGCTCAAAAACGCATTTGGCGTCCGCTTTGAAACCCTCACCAGCGTTCACGCGATTGAAGGCGGGAAAGTCACCACGTCGCGTGGTGTCTTTCAGAGCGAGATTGTCTTTGTTTGTCCAGGCGATGATCTTTCAACCCTATACCCCGATGTGATGGCGCAACGTGGGGTGACGCGTTGCACACTTCAGATGTTGCGTTTGGCGGCCCCAGGCTATCAATTGCCTCACGCCTTTATGTCAGACCTCGGTTTGCTGCGGTATCGCGGCTATTCGCAATTACCTGGAATCGAGGCTCTCGCGGCAAAATTGCACGCAGAGCAGAGCGCGCATTTGGCTGCGGGCGTACATCTGATCGCGGTTCAAAGCGGCGATGGCTCCTTGGTTGTGGGCGATAGTCATGTCTATGGGCAGGCTGAAAATCCGTTTGCGAGGATCGACTTTGAGAATTTGATTTTGGACGAATTTGCCAGCGTATTTGCGGGCACGGTTCCGCCCGTCATCGAACGCTGGGTCGGCACCTATGCATCATCTTCTGACCAGCAATGGTTTGTCGAAACGCCTGAACCCGAGGTGCGCTTAAGTGTCGTGACCAGTGGGGCGGGGATGTCAACGGCGTTCGCAATTGGCGAGCGCGTTGTTCGGGAGGCATTACAATGAAGAACCAAATCAAAGCCGTGTTTTTCGACTGGGCTGGCACCATGGTGGACTTTGGCTCACGCGCACCAGTGATGGCGATGCAGTCAGCATTCCGCGTCTGTGGCGTTGAAGTAAGCGAGGCTTCGGTGCGCGCGCACATGGGTAAAGCCAAGCGCGACCACGTGATGTCCATGTTTGCCGATGAAGAGGTGAGCTCGCGTTGGATCAAAGCCAAAGGCTCCCACCCGGGGGAGGCTGAGGCAGACGCTCTCATGATCGAACTAGAGCCAGCCATGGCGCGCGAAGCAGCCAAGGCGAGCAAATTGATCCCCGGAGCCAAGGCGGTATTTGAAGGTCTCATCGCCTCTGGCATCAAAATTGGATCATCCACAGGCTACACGCACACCATGATGGCGGAAGTTGTGCGGCTGGCCGCCGACCAAGGCTATCACCCCCAAACCATTTTATGCGCTGGCGATACCAGCGAGGGCAGACCTGCCCCGCTCATGTTGTGGCAAGCCATGATCAATCTCGGTGTCTGGCCTGCGCGGACTTGTGTTGCGGTTGATGATGCCCCTGTTGGTATAATTGCAGGTCGCGAGGCGGGGATGTGGACGGTTGGATTAGCAGGGTCTGGCAATGCCCTTGGTCTTGATGAAGCAGCTTATGACGCACTTGATCCAACGACACGAGCCGAAATGCTAAAGTCAGCCTCTGTTGATTTTGTCGAAGCGGGTGCCGATTTTGTCATCGCCACCATCGCTGACTTGCCGGGAGTACTGGGATCCATCGAAGCCGCTATCGCTAAAGGCCTGACGCCAGGGGCTGCACCGTCGCTTCTCCATCACTCTGTGACGGGCTAGTCTAGCGGGGTCGTCAGGCTTTTGCGCGCGACAAGACCCAACCCAAACTCTCCCCTTCGAGACATTTGAACAAATACCAGATGTAATTGGCCGAAGGGGGCAACCCTGCAACGAAAATTCAGAAAATCAATAACTGAAACTTCATTTTTCCGTCAAAGTAGCGAAGAAACCGCCCCCTATCCTCTCGAGGATGTGCTTACCGGCACGCATAGGGGATCAGATATGCCAGCTAATTATAATTGTGTTCGCCCGAACCAACGTTTCCTTTGGCTTGTGAGCGCAAGCATCCTGCCGCTTTTTCTGGCAGATGTGGCGTTGGCACAATCTAGCCCCACGCAACCAGAGCCCGAGCAGGCGGTTGAGACCATCGTTGTGACCGCGACTCCGATCAGAGATTCAATTGCCAAGTCTCTCCAAGTTCAACGCGCAGCAGACAACATTGTCAATGTGATCGCCGCCGATACCATTGGACGCTTTCCAGACCAAACCGCGGCTGCGGCTTTGTCCCGTCTGCCAGCCACTGGTGTCCAGCGTGACCAAGGTCAGGAGCGGTATATTCAGGTGCGCGGCGCCCCTGCCCGCTGGACAACAGTTGCCTTTGATGGCGTGAACATTCTTGGTGCCGAGGATCGTATCTTCCGGTTTGACAGCGTTCCTTCAACTGTGATTTCGCAACTCGAACTCAATAAAACGCTGACACCAGACATGCCGGCAGAAGCTTTGGCTGGCCGGGTAAACATCCGCACCTTCTCGCCTTTGTCGAACCAAGGGCTTCACGCCAATTTAGATATTGGCCAAGGCTATGTCGACCTTGGAAAAGAAGCCGCCAATTACGGTTTGCGGCTGTCGTGGGCGAACGACACGTTCGGGGTGATGCTGGGTGCATCGTCCTTCACCTTCATCCAAGATACCGACAATTATGAGCCGCGGTTTGATCCAAAAGATGCAACCCAAGCAAATCCGGGTGCGATGCGGGAAGTGCGCTTTGCAAAGTACCGCATTAAGCGGGAAACCAACGCGCTCAATGGAAAGCTGGAGTGGCGTCCAAACGAGCAAAACTTGCTCCGCTTTACCGCACTTTATAGCGAATTCCTCGATTTTGAAGAGCGCAACCAATATACATTTAACTTCCGTAACGCCGCAAACGGAAATATTGCAGGTTCGCGGACAGCTACCAGCGGAGATCTGATCGCCGTTCCTGTCGCCGGTCTCTTTGAAGATGGTGATTACGCAACCAAGAACTTGCTCTATATCCTGCATGGCGAGCATGACATTGGCGGATGGAACCTATCTTGGGATTTGGGGACATCTGAAGCAGAATCTGTTTCCAATCTTCCTCTAACCGCAACCTCGCAGTCAAATGCAGCCTTGCGTCCCTCTTTGACATTTACGGCTGGGGAAGCTGGAACGCCGCGCATCACCCTCTATGACACCTTACGCAGCCCAACTGGCGTGTTAAGTCGCGGAACAACGGCGCGTGCCACCTTAGACCAAACCGCGTTTAACACCGAAGTCTTGGCGCTCTTCCGGGTGCTGAACGAACAGACCGACACGTTTGCTAAGGGCGATTTAACTCGGGAATGGTCGAGCCTTGGCGCTGACGCGAAGTTTAAAGTCGGCTTTCAATACAATACACGTAGCTTTGATGACCCAGGCAATTGGGCGGTCCTGCGACCTAACGGCACGGCCGGCACACTCATTCTGGGGACAACCGCGCAGCAATTGGGTGTAACATGGACGCCCTATGCGTTTGTCACGCAAGAGTCCGCGATCGGCAGCATCAATGTTGGCTTCCAATCATTCTTCAAAGACAACGTAGCGCTCAACCAACAATTGGAGGCTGTGATTGCTGCAGCGGAACGTGCTAACGCAAGTGCAGGTGGCACCTTCCCAGTGCCACGCCGTAATCCGGCCTTGGCCAATACTGTCGATGAAGATGTCACAGCACTTTATGTGCAGAACACGTGGAAATGGGATCGCCACACCTTGCTTGCTGGTTTGCGGGTCGAGAAATCAGAAGTCACCGCAAAAGGTCTGGCCCAAGTAGGAACGTCCTTGGTCCCATTATCCTTATCCAGCGATGATACGCAATATATGCCAAGCCTGCACTATACGTATGACTTCTCTGATGACGTCAAACTCCGCGCTGCTCTGATCAGTGGCGCAGCCCGTCCAAGCTTCACCGATCAACGCGCCACTGTGTCGATTATTGATGTCGCGGGCGTCCAATCAATCACAGGCGGCAATCCAAACTTGAAGCCAGAAACCGCGATTGGCGGCGACTTAAGCGCGGAATGGTACTTTGCGCCAGCCTCACTTCTCTCGGCGTCTTACTTTTATCGTAACGTGAAAGATGTTTTGTTTGACGCTTCAGAATTGGTTGGCGATGGCCGGTTCAACTCCAACGGCGTAGATCGGTCAGGCTACACCTACAACACAACATTGAATGGCGGTGACGGGTATCTTCAAGGCGTGGAGTTTGCCTACAACCATCCCTTCACCTTCTTGCCTGGTGCCTTGTCTGGCTTAGGTGTTCAAGCCAGCGTTGCGTTTCTTGACGGTGAGTTCGATATCGGCAGTGGCCGCAAGAGCGCGTTCACTGGTACCTCGGATCGGATTACTCAAGCCGCTATCTTTTATGAAAAATATGGCTTCTCTCTGCGCCTGGCTTGGCAGCACCGCACGGAATGGCTGGATGAAATCTCGCCAGGTGCATCAGCGGGTGACTTATCTTGGGATGCCCAACAGCGCGTTGAATTCTCAGGTCGGTATCAATTGACTGATCATGTTACCCTCTACGCAGATATCAACAATCTCACCAATGAACGTGGATTGCGTTATCAAGGAACTCTAGCACAGCCCTATGAGCTTGAGTATTTTGGCCGCCGGTTCATGTTCGGGGTACGGGTGCGTTATTAATCGCGCCCGCTGCTCTTTCTCATAGCGTACCAAGATCGACTTTGAGCGCAGCTTTGATGCACACGGATCAAAGCTGCGCACTGGGCTATTGGCACAAGCCACAGCCCGCCATCTCAATGCAATATGTGGGTAAATCCGAGACATAGTGGCATCAACAAGCCGAGCGCTGATGATAAACAGGGGCCCTTCAGCGCTTAAGCTACTTAAGGGCCAATCAGGCCGAAACTTGTCGCCCTTAAGAGAATTTATCGACAATAAAGCGACAGCGCGATTGGGCTTCAGATCAAATCTGACCCAATATCAGGCCTTAGGAACCTGTGGAATACGGGCAACAACGATCTCTTTTCGCTTCCGGCTTATGCCATAGATGACGCGGTCCTTGCCCACGCTTCGGTCCCAAGCCCAGCCTTGCCCTTCAAACGGCACAGCGATCTTGGTGACATAGTCCAGCACCACGCCTTGTTTAGGAAGGCGCAGAACATAAAGTTCTGCCGCATCATGGCCGGTTACATAGAGCAAGCCATCTTCGCCCCAATCACCGCCAGAACTAGAGCTTACGCCCCAAGTTGCCACGACCGCTTGAGGAAAGATCCACGATTGACGCATTTGCCATGCGTCATCGAACTGGCCCAGATAGGTCCAACGTTGATCAAACCCTGGCGTCGTACCCTTGTCATTATAATTGGCAAAACATGCCCACCAAAAGCCGCCATGACGAACCGCCCAAGTCAACGACCCGAGCCGTATCCCGAAACTATAAGTCTCGACGGGTTGCATGGTGGTGGTGTCGAACGTCTCTAGCGAGCTTGCCATTGGTAATTGGGGGAAGTTCGAATGCGCCAAAATCAACCGGTTTTTGGTGACATAGCCCGCATTGAAGTGCACGATTGCACCATCAGCTTTATCCCGCCATTCTGCGACCCGCACGCCGTCGGATTTGCGGTGCTTAACCAAAGTGCGATTGCCGATCCCGTAAAAATAATTGGCATCGACAGCAGCCGCTTGGTTGGCTTCGGGTACCTGCCACCGACGCAGTTCGGTTGCCACCAAGCTGGCTGATGACGTAACTTCAGCGCCCGTCGAAGCTTTGGCACCGGCACCTAAAGGCAGAACCATTGGTGCCGCTAGCGCGGCACATTCGAGGAAGCGTCGTTTTGTCCAAGGCTGGGTCATTAGAATTTTTTCACCACTTCAAGGCTCCAACTGCGGCCACTCAGGAGTGCTTGGCTCACACCTGCATCATAGCCAAAAGCGCCCGAGGTTAATGGAGGTGGCTCATCGGTTAGGTTAGCAATCGACAAGCGAAGCCGCGTATCGGCGAGCCATTCTGGTGATCCAGTCTCAAACTTATAGCCAACAGAGAGATTATAGGTCACGACAGGATCAATTACCAAGCGATAGAGCGTATTCCCCGCCGTAACGAATGGCTCAATGTAGGATGGCTTACCAAGGCTCTCGTAGATAGTTTGTGTCGTCGTGGCACCGGAATCATGGGTTTTGCCGACATGATAAATCCCAAGACCGACATTCCATGGGCCTTTGTCCCAATTGATATTGGTCGTACTCCGCCACTTTGCGGCACCATCAGCATAAAGACCGTTGTTCTGGGTGGGTGCGACATTGACGGGCGCAAGCGTCGTGCTTGAGCGATCCAAATAGCTCCAGTCTGAGGTAACGAGAATCCGGCCCCAAGACTGGCGTGGCATCGCATAGCGGAATCCAAAGTCAACACCTTCATGTTGGCTGGTCGACAGGTTCACAAATGGCTGGAACCGCGCAAAAATCCGGCCTGCGGGGGCAGCGGGATTAGTTGGGTTGGCGGCGTTGTAAGCCGCAAAAGCAGCACGATCTTCCTGTGTTAAAGCATATCTCTGAACGTCGGGATCGCCACGATAAGTTGGCCCACTGCCAATATCGATTTGATTGACGGGCACACCAGCAGCAATCTGTGCCTGCGTATAGGCCCGCAATAGCGCCGTATCGCTCGCATCAATCTGTGCGGTACTGCGTTGGCCAAGCAAGTTGGTGCGGTCGATACTCCACAGATCAGCTGTAAGGCTTAGCCCTTTGATGCCCGGAACGTCGAACACGATGCCATAGGTGGTGCCTTCGGATTCCTGCGGTTTTAGATCAGGGTTGCCGCCAAAGTAGGTACGCTTGACGTAAGGACCCTCGTTCAAGAACGGATTGCGATAAGCGTCGAGATCACCGGCACCCGCCGTGATGGACCAACGCGAACTGGTATAAAGCGCTGCAAGGCTTGGGGCCATGAAGCCCTCATTATAGGAGCCGCGAACCATCAACCAAGACGTCGGCCGCCAGTTTACGCCAATTTTCGGCTTTGTGGTCTCACCAAAGTCGCTATAGCTTTCAAACCGCGCCGAAGCCGTCAGCTCAAGGCTATTCATCAGCGGTATTTCGCGTTCGGGCGAAACCAGAGGCACGATAGTTTCTGCGTAGGCACTGGTTACTTCGCGCTCCCCAAACACATCGGGTCGGGGTGGGTGCAATAAGAAGTCATTGTTGAGCGGGTCTAAGCCCGAGGCGGCAGGGTTTTCACCGCTGAACGGCGGACGTACATCGCTTAACTCTTCCCGACGAAACTCCACACCAAAGGCGGCTTTCACCTCATTATCCCAAAAGGAGAACAAGGTCCCCGAAGTCCTAAAGTCGGCGCTGGCGATAGAGCTTTCTGCACTGCGCGAATAGACTTCGGAGAAGGAATCTACGACCGACTGCGGATTGGTATAGGGCTGGTCAGCGACGACTGCCCCATTTGCAACGCGGAATGTGTACCCAAATGGATTATAGGCGCTCGTATCGGTGCGCGCGATCGCAGCTTGGAGCTTGCTTTCACGAATGTCTGGGAATGCATCGTCGGTGCCGCTGACTTCATTGTAAAATAGCGAGCTCTCCCATTCCCAAGTCTTGCCAAACTTGCCACGCACGCCGCCGACAATCCGGAAGACGTCGGCTTTGGTTTCGACACTTTCGGCGGCCAAGTCGCGAATGGTTAGCTGGGTGAAGCTGACGGTACGCGGTGCACCAACGACGCGCGCGGTGCCGTCGGTGTTTGGTGCGCCAGTGACGTGATAAAAGCGCGAGCCATATGGATTGAACGGGCTATCAATCGGCATCACCATCAGCTGATCTGACGTCGGCGCGTTTAGTGCCAAAGGTTGGCGACGCATAGTGGATGAGGAGCCGTAATAACCAAATTCCGCAAAGGCCGTGAGCCGCGAGCTAATGTCATACTCCGCAGTCAAAAAGGCATTGCCGCGAGTCGTCTTGGGTGAAGCAAACCCAAACTGGTTGAGATCCAAGAAGAATTCTGGATTTGTTGTGCGGCTAGGTGCCGCCGTCGTGAGCGCAGGTGTGCCGTTCACAGGTCGGAAGAAATTGTTGGCCGTTGATGTGCCAATTCGAAAGGTGGGCCAGAAGCCGCGCGCGGAACGTGCATCAAAGGGCCCGCCCAAGGCGTTAAATGGCGCTGGCGCACGATCAACGTTCAAGGATGTGCGGCTGAAGTCGCGCTCGGTCAAAAGGGTGGCATCGCGGGACAGGCCTTCAAATGTACCAAACAATCGTCCCCGGTCGTCTGCAAAGCGTGTTCCAAAAGTAACAGCGCCCTGCACGCTCTCGCCGCCGCCAGCTTCGGGTTGGCTATAGCGCAAGAGTGCCTCAACACCCTCAAAGTCGCGTCGCAACACATAGTTGATCACGCCACCAACCGCGTCCGAGCCATAAACAGAGGATGCGCCATCGCGCAGCACTTCAATCCGCGCGATCCCTTGTGTCGGCAAGTGGTTGATGTTGACCGCTTGCGACAAACCAGCGGTAAACGGATTGATGGCCATACGGCGACCATTGATCAGGACCAGAGTTGCCGTCGCACCCATGTTGCGGAGGTTAAGATTGGCATTATCGCCCCGCGCACCAGAAGAACCCAACCGGGTCTCGTTCTCGGGCAAATTGCTTACCGACGGTAAAGAAGTCAGCAATTCAGACGGCAGAAGCGCGCCACGCAATTCAATCGCGCGCTGGTCCAGCACCGTGATTGGAATTGTTGTCTCAAGGTTTGATCGACGAATGTTGGAGCCTGTGACAATGACCGTTTCGACTTCCCGTGCAGGCTGTTCACTGGCCTGTTGGGCCGTGGCAGACTGTACCCAGCCAAGGCTCAAGATGGCCGCCATAGCAGCAGAATCGAACAAGCGAGCCGACCGGCGCACAGAATATGTCATCGTTTTTCCCCAGCACTTACAATTGCTGGGTCTGGCTACAGAGCACGTGTGACGACCCTGCGAACGCTGGGTGACGTATCTGTAACCCACCCCAACAAAGCGAGGGCACAAAAGACGAATTCGTTCCGCTTGGGTTGGTGAGTGTTAGACTGCATGGTTCAGGACGCTTCGCGGCCTAACAAAATATCGAACTTCGACGACATTTGGCCGAGTGCGGTAAGTCCGCTTTGTATTCAAAAGCAAAGCAAGCGGACATTAAGTGATAGGCCTATTGGGAGCACTGAACTTTGCGAGCTTGGCTCTCACTACCTCATTGTGCCGGATCACCACAAAATGATTCCTGATAGGGTGACAACAATCCTAATTATACATATCAATAGATGCATCTTAAGGAATACGTGACCCTCCCACTAAGATCCAGACAGAAGTTTATAGGATGCTAGGACGAGCGCTCTGCTACCGTTCGCTTCATTAGGAGACGCCTTTTAAAATGCTATATGATCGAAAGTCCGCTTTGACGTTTCGCGCGCGCGCGCTGATTGTGCTTGGTGCTTGCACTTCTATGTCGATTGCAACCGATGGCCTAGCCCAACCTTTGAATCATCAAACCGCTCAGACCATTTCGAATGGAAACGGTCGCCTCACCTGCCGAAACACAATTGATAGGCTAGGGCTGATACCGACGCATATAAAGGCGGCAACCAGTTCAAGACCTTGGCGGATTTTTGACCAACGCAGCATATTCTTTGCTGTAAGCTCCAAGTCAGTTGAAGCACAGGGCATACCCGGTGGCCGCGCTCTTGAGGTCAAAATTGACCGCAAGGAGCCCTACGCATACGACATTGGTGTCTCAATGCTCAACCAACGCCCAATTGCGCGGGGCAGTGTGATTGAAGCGCGGGTCTGGCTACGGACGACATCAGGCCCAAAAACCAATATCGTGGCGCGACTGCAGAATAATGAGCCGGGCTTCCGGCGTCTCAGGGAAACACCTTTGACTTTGACGTCACAGTTTCGCGAATACGTGCTTACGACACAGGCGTATCAGGATTATTGCCCCGGCACCTTCAATTTTGCTCTGCATTTAGCGACGAGTGCGCATCTTGTTGAAATTGGACCAGGCCTGTTAATCGTGCGGGAAAATCCTTTGGTATCATAACTTCTAATGTCTAGCCTAATTAGGGCGTTGTTTCTTTGAGTACCAAAAGACAAACGGACCGCTAGCCAATAAACGCCATCGTTTCTCTACAAGACTGTTCCATAGACCAAAATATTGCGCGCAACCGCAAAGATGCCTCAACCGCTTTCAAGTGAATCATAAAGGCATTTCATACTGTCGGTCGAACCCCCCTGAGGGGATCTCGGCAACGAGACCGAAAATCGGGCACTATGGCGACCAAAACGGGAAAAATGTCCTCGGCTACCCCCAACCCATTCAGACCTTCGAAGAGCAGGGTTTGGCCGATTACGAATGCTCTGGTTTGGGCGGCGTTGGCGGCGAAAGCGAACTTTAGGCGAGCCGCAGAACTCTCATAAAGTTTGATAGCACTTAAGGGCTTAGGTCACTCGCGATATAGTTACGCAATCATTTTGGCCAGTTTGCGTCCTTCAGTTTTCGGTAAGTTAGACAACCGAGATACCCAGCCGCCACTACTATGATTGCTGAAAGATGTTCATTTTGCTCTTCAGGAACAAAAAAGTCGACAAAGAAAGCTACAGCCAACCCCGCTGCAACGCTAGCGGAGAACCGAACTAAGACTTTGCGAAGGTTGGCCATGACTTGTTTCCCGCTGTTCAAGACCACAGGACTGGTTTGCTGGGGACCGCTCGCTTTGCGAACAAATTGCTAATTCAATTGAGCAGCATTGCCAAGAGGTCTGGCAAGACCGCCAAAAAACATTGTCATGTGAGATACTCCATATGGCATGCAATTCTCTTGCTGATTGCAACATGAGTTGGCCAGCAATTACTGGGAACAACAGTGGTGAACGGAGTCCTCGTTGGTTTGAATACACAAAGCTCAAAGCCAATTTGGTCCATTCAAGACCATCTGATTTTGGTGGCAACTAGCCGATTGCAGATGGTTTGGTTTGGAGAGCACGAGCAACGAAAGCGGGCGTAAATCTGAGATGCGCAGCCAATTTTCACGACATTTCATTGAAGCAAGTCAAGGTGATTCTTAATAAGAATTTACTAGGGCCACGCTCAATTACTCGGTCTGGGCTAACGAATTATACTCGAACATTAGATACACTCGATTGAATGAGGGCCTAAATGTTGAAAGCGCTGCTGTCGAATATTCGTGGTAATATCGCCACCATCACTGCGATAGCATTAGTGCCAATCGCTGGCGCGGTTGCTATGGCGGCTGAGCTGACAATGGTCAGTGCTGAACGTTCGCATCTCCAGTCGATCGTCGATTCTGCCGCGCTCGCAGGGGCGACAGAAATGGCTATTCCCTCCCGCGATGCAGTCGGCATTCAAGCCGTAGCGGTTGCTTTTGCTTCAGACTCTTACTCCCGCTCTGGATCAAAGACGCCAGCTACATTTGCGGCCAATGTGAACCGATATGAGCGAACAATTACGGTTACGGCAGCTGGCGTTCGTCAGCCAATGATTGGGGTCCCTGGGATTGGGTCAACCAATATATCGGTCTCGGCTACTGCTGAGAGTTTGCAAAACATCCCATTGTGTGTGCTGCAGACAAACTATCAACCCCCAGCAAAAACTGCGAAATTTCTTGCAAGAGTTGGCGTCGGGGCGGTTACTGGCTTTGACCTTTTTGATCAAGCGAAAATCCGTGCGGGTGGATGCCTTATACATTCAAATGAGCGGATTGCGGCAAACGACAGGGCAGAGATCGAGGCATCACGTGTTCAGGCCGTAACCGACGCCACGGGTCAGATTAACCCCACAGCAAATGTCGGCGCGTTGGAAATCGGGGATCCGTTCACCGCCTTGAATTTGAACCCAAAGTCCATGGCCGGCTGTCAGCTGCTCAAGCGGATCACTATCGGTGCAGGCCAGACATATGTCATGCCGCCGGGTGTACATTGTGAAAAAATTGACGTCCTGAGTAATGGCATTCTGCAGCTACAGCCGGGGGAACATTATTTCTTCGGGGACTTAGACTTTAGAGATAATGCGTCCTTGCTTGGCGATGATGTGGTCATGATCTTTGGCCCGCTCTATAAGTTCAATTTTGGTGGAAACACGCGGGTTGAGCTATCCGCCCGCGAGAGTGGACCGTTAGCGGGCTTTTTGATTGCCACCCACCCCACCAACTATCAGTCATTCACGATCTCATCCAACAATGTGCGGCAGTTGCTCGGCACAATTTATATTCCACGCGCTGAGTTGATCATTAGCTCGACTGGCAGCGTAGCACAAGAATCGGCTTGGAGCGTGATTGTCGCTCGAGCAATCACCATGACAAATAATCCAATTCTCGTGATTAACTCCAGTTATGTGAACTCTGGTGTACCAGTTCCAGATGGCGTCGGGCCCAGTGAGGCAATCCCGCGACTGAAGCAGTAGTCGGCGACGTCAGCCTGAAAGTGGTCTGGATGCTAGCGCAAATCTCCAACCCCAACGCTTGGCTGGTTTGCTGAATTTCTCAATGTTGAGCGATGCGCTTCGCGCGGTAGGGTGCGCTCCGATTTATCGAGGCAAACGCTGCTTGAGCATACTACTCGCGTGATTGTGCAGGGCTGCTAGCCCCCCTCCCCCGACAGAGTGTCACGTTTCTCTGACAAAAGGCTCTATCGGCACTGGGAGGCGAAGCGATATGACACTTCAAACAGCAACACGTAGCGCACTGATCGGGCTAGTCGCCTGTCTGACATTAGCATCAGCCGCCCTCGCCCAAACAAGCCCACCGCCGCTACGCGCGGCTTTGCCCAACAATGCTGAGATGTCGGCAGATCCTGTGCCGGTTTTGCCTGGCGAGGTCTTGAGCCGCGTATTTGTGCCAGACTGGGGCTTGGTGCCGACCATCGAGAAAGATAGCCAGCCGACCTTGTCCAGCAATGCCGTGCCTCCGCGCGGCCTTCGCGATGGGGATGCTTTACCCCCAACGCGACAATGGATGGGGGCACCCGCCAGCCATCAGATCCACGATCTCATGGAAGGGCGCAGCCTGCCCAGCGGGCCTTTTACGGCTGAAATCTGGTTATCCTATCATGGAGACAAGCCAGTGGGTGCCGCCCTTGTGGCCGCTGCGCCCGGTCAAGCCCCATTATGGCGTTTTGGTTTCAACGAAGGACTTGTCCTGTTTGAGGCAGGTGGCGCGTCCTTGGCGCGGCCTGTGATGGAGGTCAAAGCCTCACGCTGGCAAGCCAATGCCCAAGCGGGCACCTATCGGCGCGGGGCATCACGCTATTGGCATCAAATTACCGCAGTTTACGATGGCCGCGCGCTCATCCTTTTCCACAATGGAGTGGAGGTTGCGCGCCAAGCCGCAACGGCCAATGTTCGCCCCCTTGCAGGCACCTCGCTCGATCTGGTCGGCCAATTCTCGCGCGAGCCTTTGATGGCACTTCCAGACGTGGTCAAAGCCGTCTCCCTGCACAACCGGGCCTTAAGCCAAAAAGAGATCGCCGCCCGCTTTGAAAGCCGCGCAACGGCCTTGAGCCGCGGGGTGCCGCAACCCGGACAGCCGCATATGACCAGCCATGGCCCCTTGCTGCAGCAGGTCAGGGGGACCAGCGCAGGCGTACTCTGGGAAACGGACAGACCACTCGCCGCCACGCTGTCTTGGGCGCGCACTGCCGACATGAAAGATGCGCGAAGCATCACCCTGCCAGCGGGCACCAGTCGACTAAAAGAAGCCGTGATGACTGACCTCGAACACGGCCAGCGCTACTTCTACAATGTGTCCGTATCGACTGGCCCGGATCAAAAGAAACAATACGGGCCATTTGCTTTTAACACTGCCCCGCCTGAAGGAGCGCCCATCGTATTTGCGGCCATTTCCGACACGGAAGCACGGCCCCATATCAACGCCCATCTTGCGCGCAAGATCCACGCTGAAACACCGCAATTCTTGATCAATGTCGGCGATCTGACCGACGGGGGGAAACTAAACCAGCGTGCGGAGTGGACGCACGAATATCTGGCTGCCATGGGCGACTTTATGGCCAGCACACCTGTTTTGCCGGTCATGGGCAATGGCGAGGACGACTTTGTGTGGTTTGATCGCTATCACGCTTACGCCGCCCCGGAGACGAGCTATTACGCGCACCGCCATGGCGATCTTGAAATGTTCGTGCTCGATTCAAACTTGGAAGTGCGCGATCGCGCGGACCCGAACTTCCGGGCCCGCCAGCGTGCTTGGTTCGAGGCAGCACTCAAGGCATCGACAGCCAAGTGGAAGATTGTCGCCTTCCACCACTCCGCTTGGCCAGAGCGTAACCCAAAGCCGTCGGCGGATTTTCTGACCCTCATGGAATCCAATAATGTTGACCTCGTGTTGACCGGTCATCACCACCATTATCTAAGGTCATGGCCCTTGAAGGCCAATATGCCCAATGCTTCTGGCGGACCGTTGCATGTCCAACTCGGCAATGGTGGGGGCAATATCAGCCCACGTCCCCTCACGCCAGACACTCGGATTGCGCGCACCTATCAAGATTTTGGCTATCTAATGGTGCAGATTTTTGGCGATGAGATGCAGCTCACGATGCATGACCAATCGGGGGCCGTTCGCGACCTGTTTGAGGTGGAGAAGTGACCTTAAAGGGTATTCAGTCCGAGCGGAACAAATGGCGAGGTTTGGTTATCTTAAGCTACGCCATGCCCCCAGCTTCAAGGAAGCCGCAATGATCAGACCAAAAGTGGCCATTGCGGCAGCTGCCCCGATAAACACGCCTTGAAGGCCTAGGTCGAACCAGAATGCCAATAACCAGCCAACACCGACAGCCATCACAACGCGCACCAATATTGCGATAACTGGCCAGCGCATGGCCCCTGCCCCTTGGCTTGCGAAGTAGAGCGACAATCCCAATCCTTGGAAGGCGAAGAACGGCCCAACAATTTGAATATAGCTGCGCGCAGCTTCAAAGGTCACTTGGTCTTTGGTGAAGGCGGGAATCCAAACATGTGGAAAGAGCGCCAGAACCAACCCTAGTATACCGGTCAAACAGGCTGCAGATGCGCTGCCAATCCAGCCAATTTTTTCGGCCCGTTCAATATTCCCCGAACCTATACTTAAACCTACAAGGGAGGTCATGGCCGCCCCAATGCCAAAGACGAGCGGGATCACCAAAAACTCAATGCGCGATCCTATGCCATAGCCCGCCAAGGCTGCTTCCCCGAAAGTTGCTACCATGGCCGTTAAGCTCAAGATGATGAAGATCGTGAAGATTGGCGACATGCAACCCGGCAAGGCGACTTTGAAAATGTCTTGAAACAACGCTTTGGAAAACGACAAATACTTTTGGCTCAACTGAATGACCCGCCCGGGTCGAGCAAGAATGATCAGCATGATCGCGCTGATGAGAATACCGCTGATCACCGCAGAATAAGCGGCCCCAACAATGCCCAATTGGGGGGCACCAAAGAGGCCAAGTACCAAAATAGCAGTCAGAGGAACTTGGAGAACCGCGCTGGCAACCATCAATATGGCCGGAAACTTCATATCACCCATGCCGCGAAAGACAGCGCCAACAACGCTGACGAGCCAAAGGAACAGCCCGCCCCAGAAAATCACGGCGCAATAGTCAAAGGCTTGCTCCAAGATTTCACCACGCCCACCTAAAAATGCGATCAAGGCGCGCCCCCAGATCAAAAAAAGCAATAGAAAGAGCCCTGCCCCAATCGCGGAAATAGCCAGACCATGCCAAATGAGTTTCTGCGCTCGCTCGCGGTCACCACTGCCCAAAGCGCGCGCGATGGAAGACGTTACAGCGCCGCCCAATGCCCCACCCGACATCGTCTGGATTAACATGAGCAAGGGGAATGCTAAGGCGATACTTGCCAGAGCGCTGGTTCCAAGCTGTCCGATAATCCAGACTTCAGCCAAACTAACTGAAGACTGAATGGCAAATGCGAGCGCATTTGGCGTCGCCATTCTTAGAAGCAACGGCGCAGGCGCAGACGTGAGCATGTGGTGGGTACGTTCATCCATATGCTTCTGTCTCTCGCTTGAATTTTGATTGAAGTCGGATTGGAAAGTTGTCACCCTCAAATGTCAAGCGACCTTGATCAAAACGAAGCAAGTTAAAGGGCGGCCGCGTTCATGGATCGCCAGACACTTGTTTTGGGTAGTGGGGTCGTTGCCTTGGTCGCGGCACCCGGTGCCGATGCAACAACAAAAAATATGGGTTCATCAGAGGATAATAATGCTGCCGTGGCCCGAACCAGACTTTGGCTCGGTCTGGGCCGGAAAGATGCTTATCGGATCAGAGAGCCAATTCGATCACGCCAGATTTTTGAGCTACGAAGCGCGTCCCAAATGGTTGGCTCAGCTGTTTAAGGCGGTCAAAAAATGTGTCACGCTCGGTCGGCGTGGCCAGTCGAGGGAATCCGCGGGTCTGAGTATCGCTTGGACCGGCCAAACCGATTTCATTGAGCATGATGCACGCAAGTGAAAGCTGGGTACAGGTTCCGTCTTTAAAGCTACCCGTCGCGATGACGCCTTGCCAAGCCTGCGGCGGGTAAGCACCTACTGGCTTTTCAGTCTGGAATACGAAATTGCCCAAACCGTACAAGAGAGGGACACCGCGATAAGTCTCTATACCTTGAACCATTGGCACACCATGGCCGATGAATATCGAAGCGCCTGCGTCGACACAGCGCTTTGCGAATTCCCGTTGCCAAGCAGGCACCTGGATTTGGACGGGTTCCCACAAATGATTGTGGTGACAGACAATTATATTGGGGCTCTTACGCTTGGCGTCGGCTATGGCACTGAGTACTTTATTGGCATCTTCTTCAACGATGACGCCAGCCTCGCTAACACGCACCTCATTTACTCCGGCGCGCTGAGGCGTGGCAGCGCCGCCAGGGCGCACTTTTCCTGTGGCATAGGCGACCAAGCCGATTTCTTGGTTGCGGGCGGACCTAAAGCCGGCCTTTGCTGCCAGAGTTTCATTGATCCCTGCACCAGCCACAGTCATGCGCGCGGCTTCTAGCGCATCCAAGGTGTCGAGGATTCCGCCAGTCCCAAGATCAAAAGCATGATTATTGGCAAACCCTACCAGACGAATATTGGCCCGATAAAGAATATCCAAAACATCTGGCTTTGCCGTATGAAGAGTCTCCAAATCACGCGTAGGAGCCCCCGCACGAGGTCCCAGGATTACGGATTCAAAATTTGAAACAGCCAAGTCCGACTGGCGTAGTGCCTTGAGTACACCATCTCGACCGGGCCACTCCAAGGGTGTCGGCGCATGTTCGATCAGGCATTGTCCCAAGAAAGCGAGTGTTACTTTGTTCTGCCGAGCCATGGCAGCAGTCGGAAAAATGCCCATGCAGGCACCGCCCACCATGCCGCCAAGCAAAACGCGCCTATCCATCGAGAACATCCTCCTGCAACTGGATTAGGACAGTTTAATCCTGGAATCTATTTCATGCCAAATGCGCATAGGAAGATGTAAAAAAGTGATAGTATTGCATAGCCTCGAAGAAGACATGTATCGTTTAATTTGGCTTATTGTTTCTGGCGGTGGGAACAGCAGAAAAGCAATCAGGGGGCGAACCATGCTAAGCATCATCCAATCAAAAATGAGCAAATTGTACTCAGGCGTCGCCTATCCAGCTTTGTCCATTGCTATGCTTACTGCCGCCCTTCCAATGTCAGCCCATGCCCAAAGCCAGACTTCGGCTGAGCCAGAAAGAGCTGTCGAGACGATCATCGTTACAGGATCGCGGATCCAGCGCCGCGACGCGGATTCGGTCGGTCCGGTTCTGACAATTACCGGAGCTGACTTGCGAAATTCAGGGGCAGCTTCAATCGGTGATGTGCTGCAAAAGCTACCCGCAGCTGGCGTCAGCCTGAATAGCAACGGAACACAGGGTACATCTTTCGGGGCAAGTTCAATCAACTTGCGCTATCTCGGTGGAGCCGAAGGCAGTGGCAATCGTGTATTGGTTCTCGTTGACGGGCATCGCTGGGTGGATGGCGTAGGCCAGCGCGGGTTCCGCGACTTTGTTGACCTCAACACCATGCCTTTTGGCATGATTGAAGGTATCGAGGTGCTGAAAGATGGTGCTTCCGCTATTTATGGCGCAGATGCGATCGCCGGTGTCGTCAATATCAAGACGCTCAGGGACTTTGACGGCCTGCGGCTAAACTTGAAAACAGCGACAACTTCCGAGAACGACGGCGAACAGTTTTCTGCTGTCGTCAATTGGGGCAAGACCTTTTATCGTGCTTCGTTCGTTGTTTCGGCAAGCTATATCAAAGAAGATCCAATTGGCACGGCCGACAGAGATCTCACCGTAAATACTTTGGTGCCTCAAGTGGGCCCGGGGACCAGCGAGCGGGGTTTGTTCGTTCTTCCCGGCCTATCTGGAAATGCCTACTTCGGAACCCCTACGGGCTTTGCGACATCAACTGCCCCGATCACTGCGCGGGCGCTAGGTGGCTTTGGCGCTGGCGCTTTGGCGGACGACGGTTTCCGGACGGCCGTGTTGCCAGATGATGCCTTTAACACCCAGGCCCAGGGCATATACTCAGTCGGCCCAAGCGAACGGTTCGGGCTTTACGCGCGACTTGGTTTTGAAATTTCAGACAACCTGAAGCTAAAAGTTGAAGCCCTGCGAAGCACCCGCCAGTCCAATCAATTGTTCTCACCAGTCAACCTCGATATTGGCGGAACGTCGGGAACCATCCGGGGGTTTGGCATTGCGAATTCGCAAGCTTTCAATCCATTTGGTACCGCAAATGGCGTGCCGACAGCCAATGCACTCGCATTTTCCTCGACCCAAGCTTGGCGCATTCGGCGGGTGATGTTTGACGTTGGCAATCGGAATAACATCCAGGAGGTGACAACCGATCGGCTTACGGCAGGCCTTGAGGGCAAATTCAAATTAGGCACCCGTGACTGGAATTGGGATGCCTTCATGAGCTATTCCAAGAACGCGATCGATTCTTCAGCGGAAAATGGCATCCAATATGACCGCCTATTTCTGGCTTTAGGCAATCCAGCAAACTGCGCAGCTGTTGCAGGATGCGCGCCGGTCAATCTGTTTGGACCCATGTCGGCTGCCGCTGCCGACTATATTCGCTTCACCGCCCGAGAATATAATTCCAACGAGATGACGAATATTGCGTTCAATGTCACAGGCGATTTGTTTGAATTGCCGGCTGGACCTTTATCCATCGCTGCTGGCTACGAGTACCGCAAGAATAAAGCGGTCGACATTCCAGACGCGGAAGTGAATGCGACGCCAAGGTTTATTCCTGCCATCTACACCACGACCTCAGCTCAAACGAGGACGCCAACGACGGGCGAATACTCCTTGCATGAAGGCTATGTTGAGGTATCAGCCCCCCTGCTCCGGGATGCACCACTTGCCAAGAGCTTGGATCTCAGTGTCGCAGCCCGATACTCAGACTATGACACGGTAGGAGAGGCGACGACCATGAAGGTCGGTCTTGGCTGGCGGGTGATTGACGATATCCTTCTCCGCGGTACCTTTTCGCAAGGCTTCCGTGCGCCCTCAATTCTGGAACTCTACCAAGGTGGCCGCGAAACAAGCTTTCAAGGGATTGATCCTTGTAACGGCGGAGCCGCCGCAAATCCAAGCCGTCCGGGCTGTGCCGGAGTTCCAACTGGCTACAATCAGCAAAACTTCAATCTCAATGGCCTTATTCCTGGAACATTGTCCGGGAACTTGGGGCTAACGCCTGAGACCGCGGATACTTATAGCTATGGCTTTGCAATTAAGCCGAGCTTCCTGCCCGGCCTTTCCTTCACGGTTGATTGGTTTGACATCACCATAACTGACGCAATCGCAACCCAAGCTATGACGCAAATTCTTGGCTTATGTGCAGCCCAGGGCGGCGTTTTCTGTTCCCTCATAAGTCGCGATGCTTCAACGGGGTCGATCCGCAATGTTTTGGTTGGTGCACAAAATCTGAGTGAAATTCAAACGAGCGGATATGACGCGACGCTCCGTTACGACTTCAGTACATCAATTGGCCGATTTGCGGCGGTAATCGACGCGTCCTATCTGGATAGTTTCCTGACCACGAGCCCAAATCCAACAGGTGGCGCACCCATTCTTGATGAGCGTGCCGGATTGGGAGACAGACCGCGCTCAACCTATCCCAACTGGAAGGGTCAAGCTTCCTTGCGGTGGAGCAATAACGCTTGGAATACCATTTGGCGGGGCCGTTACATTGGTGAGACGACCGATGTTGTAAATACGGTCAAAAACAGCAAGACGAAAGCGGTCGTCTATCAAGATATTGAGATCGGCTATGAATTGCCATGGAAGAATACCAATATCAGTTTTGCCATCAACAATGTCTTCGATCAAATGCCGCCACTTTCCTATGCTAACGCGCCGATCAATTTTGACATCTACACCTATGATGTCCGGGGTCGTTCGTATTCCTTGCGCTTAGGTATGCAGTTCTAGGCTAACACCTGGACCAGCTAATCCCAAAGCATGGCAGCAAAAGGAGTGCATGGATTTGACCGGTCTATCACTTAAGAAGAAACCAGCTAAATCCAGCCTGCTCGATACAATTGCGCGCGTCGGTGACCGCCTGCCAGATCCGGTGCTGATTTTTGTCTTCTTGATCATCGTCTTGATGATCCTTTCGGCTTGGGCAGAAGGCGCAGGATGGTCTGCCGTTAATCCGCTTAGCGGCGCGACGGTTAAGGCTGAAAGTCTGCTTTCTCTTGAGAACATCAGGCGACTGCTGGTTGAAATGCCAGCAACCATGACAGCATTTCCCCCGCTTGGACTTGTGCTTGTAGTCATGTTGGGCGCCGCTGTGGCGGAACGCTCTGGCCTATTTTCTGCCCTGCTGGGCGGCGCGGTCAGGCGCGTGCCCCGTGCTGCCCTAACACCATGCATATTTGTCCTTGGTGTCTTGTCTCATCATGCGTCAGACGCCGCCTATGTCGTGATGATTCCGCTGACAGCATTGGTCTACGCCCAAGCTGGCCGCCACCCTCTGTTAGGCATTGCGGTAGCCTATGCAGGCATATCGGGAGCCTTTGCAGGCAATTATATTCCCGGCCAGTTTGACGTACTGATGCTGGGCATTACCGAAGCTGCCGCCAAGATTATTGACCCAAATTTTGTTATGAACCCCTTGGGAAACTGGTGGTTTACTCTTTCAATCGGGGTCGTCTTTACGCCAATTGCTTGGTGGGTCGCCGACAAAATCGTTGAGCCGCGGCTTGGGAAATGGACCGGATCAAACTCCCCCATCGGCGAGGACGAAGCAAGCCTTGGTCAATTAACACCAGAGCAAAAGAAGGGCTTACGTCATGCGGGCGTCGCATTCTTGTTGGTGGTTGGTTTGTTTGCCAGCCTCACATTCTGGCCAGGCTTTTCACCCCTAATTGACACGGAGGCCGTGGGACCGGCGCAGATGACGCCGTTCTATAAGGCGCTCATTGCCGGGTTTTTCCTCTTGTTTCTCGCAACTGGCTGGGCGTTTGGACGCGCGACTGGAACCGTCAAGACACATCATGATGCGATCACAATGATGGGCCATGGCATGCGCGATATGGCACCTTATCTGGTCCTGATTTTCGCCGCTGCCCATTTCATCGCGATGTTTTCATGGTCAGGTCTGGGGCCCGTTCTGGCGATCAAGGGAGCAGAGCTTTTACAAAGCTTAAACTTGCCTAAGCCCGCGATGTTAACCGGGCTGTTATTGATGTCTTCGGGCTTGGATATTGTGATTGGGTCAGCGTCTGCCAAATGGAGTGCTTTGGCCCCTATCGTTGTACCCATGCTCATGCTTGTTGGCATTTCACCTGAAATGACAACCGCGGCCTATCGCATGGGCGATTCGATTTTCAACATCGTTACGCCTTTGGCGTCCAATTTTCCGTTGGTGCTGATTATGTGCCGACGCTGGGTGCCCAACTTTGGGATCGGCTCCTTAATCGCAATGATGATACCCTTTTCGATTGCTTTTATGGTGGCCGGTCTAAGCCTTGTTATGATCTGGGTCGGGTTTGATTTGCCCGTTGGGCCCCATGCCCCGGCGACCTATACGGTCGCTTTAGGGAGCGCCCGTTAATGGTCAAGGAGCTTGAAAGCACGGACGATAAGACCAGCAGCGACGCAGTGGCGGTTCAGCGCGTCAAAGTCGTCCAAAGCATCATGATCCCCATGCGCGATGGTATCAGGCTTGCGACAGATGTTTATCTGCCAGTTGACGGCAAGGCCAAACGACCAGTGGTGCTAGAGCGAACCCCGTACGGCAAGCAAAGCAGCAATCATGGTGACCGCACTTTCCTAAATCCCATCCCAAAATCCAGACCGGAGATTGCCAATTGGTTCGCGAGCAAGGGCTATGCCTATGTGCTGCAGGATTGCCGGGGACGAAACGGCTCGGAAGGCGTTTTCTCGAAATATGTGAATGAAGGCGATGATGGCGAGGACACGCTGAAATGGCTTTTGGCGCAAGACTGGTGCAACGGGAAAGTCGCGACATTGGGCTTGTCATACGGGGCCCATGTTCAAGCAGCTCTTGCCTCTCTTAACCCACAGGGGTTGGAGGCGATGGTTTGGGATTCAGGCGGATTCTCTAATGCTTGGAAGAGTGGCATTCGCCAGGGTGGCGCATTTGAGCTTAAACAACTCACCTGGGCAATGACCCATGCACGCCTGTCACCGGCAACACTAAACGATCCAGTGCGTCGGGCTTATCTGGAGGCCCAGAACATCAGGGATTGGATTGGCATCAATCCGTGGTCGGAAGGTCAATCCCCTCTTGCCCTAGCTCCAGAATATGAGAGCTATGTGTTGGAGCTTTGGCGCAACGAGACCTTTTCCGAATTTTGGCGCCGGCAGGGCCTCTATGCGGCGGGCAATTATGCGGGATTCTCCAATGCTCCAACGATGTTCATCTGCAGTTGGTACGATCCTTACGCTTTAACCACGATCGAGAACTTTGAAGGCTTATCAAAGCTCAAAAAAGGGCCGTATCGAATGATCTTGGGGCCTTGGACACATGGGCAGCGCTCGGTTACGCATGCTGGCGATGTTGATTTTGGCCTAGCAGCCCCTTTGGATGGGAACATCGCAAGTGGCTATGACGAATTGCGGCTGGAGTGGTTCAATCAGAATCTTTCAGCGCCAGTTGATGCGCAATCAAGGAGCAATCTGGTGCAGATCTTTGTTATGGGCGGCGGCTCAGGGCGAAGAACAAGTGCTGGGAAAATGGATCATGGCGGCTCATGGCGAAATGAGCGAACATGGCCGATCCCCAATGCCGTTGCCACACCGCTTTATCTCACACAGGAAAACACGTTAAGTCTTGCGTCCAGCGAACAGAGCGGATCGATTGATTGGGTTCATGATCCCAAAAATCCTGTGGCCACGCGCGGCGGCGCTATTGCATCGGGAGCGCCGGTCATGGAGGCGGGTGCCTTCGATCAAGGTCATGTTCCAAATCAGTCAATTGCCTCATTCCAAACTGCAACCCTGGACCATGACCTTGAGGTGACGGGTCCAATTATGGCCAAGCTTTGGATATCCTCCAGCGCTGTCGACACCGATGTTTGCCTCAAGCTCGTGGATGTTTATCCACCTAACCCGGACTATCCAGACGGCTATGCAATGAATCTAAGTCATGGCATTCTTAGGCTGAGGTTTCGCAACTCTGGTGAAAAAGCTGAGCTCATGACGCCGATGGAAGTATATCCAGTTGAAGTGACAATTTTCCCGACAAGCAACTTGTTTGCACGTGGCCACCGTATCCGGCTTGACGTGTCCAGCAGCAATTTTCCCCACTTTGATGTGAACCCCAATACGGGCCACCCCGCAGGTCTTTTGGGTCCAGAACCAGTCGTAGCAACGAACACGTTGCACTTTGGCCCTCAAACGCCATCATGCATTATATTGCCTTTCGTTCAGGGCGAAAAAAACTAAATGGGCAAGGCAACTGCCACCCGAACAATCAAGAACTTCAATCCGCGGGCAATGGAGATATTCCGCGAAGTCGTTCGAATGGGCTCGGTCACATCTGCCGCAAAGAAGGTCGGGCTCGGCCAGCCAGCCGCAAGTCGCTTGATCGCCCAATTTGAACAGGATGTTGGCTTCGAGCTGTTTCATCGTGACAAGGGTCGCCTCACCCTCAGTCCGGATGGACTCTTGCTCTATGATGAGGTTGTCAGAGCCCTCGACAATATCGCCCGTGTCAGGATTCTAGCCAGCGACATTGCCGAATTTCGATCGGGTCAATTGCGCATTGTGGCCCCTCCCAGCTTGCTTGAAGGCTTTTTGTCGGAGATTGCAGCGGACTTTTTGAAACTTTACCCCAAAGTTCGACTGACACTTGAGTCAGGTGGCGTTGATACGGTGAAGGCTATGATTGCATCGCGTGCGGTCGATGCTGGCTTTGTCAAACTTCCCCTGGAAAGAGTCGATTTAACTGCCGAGTCCATCTTGGAATGCGGGACAACATGCGTGATCCCTGCACAGCACGAACTTGCACAAGCCAAAAGCGTTGATGCGGTCGCTTTGCGCAATGTTCCGCTCATTCTGTTGGGGTTGGGAAGCAGTTCCAGAGCCCAAGTCGAGGCCGCCTTCGCAACGGCTGGCGTCGTGCCAACAGTCCTGGTCGAAACGCACACAATCGGTAGCGCATGCGCTTTGGCTGCTCGTGGCGTTGGCGTCGCAATCGTCAACCACGCGCTTGCCAGTGCCTATGTTCGAGATCAGATCGTACTCCGCCCATTCTTGCCGGACATTCGGCAAGACTATGCTTTTGTAACAGCCGATCCAACACCATCACGGCTCGCCAAAGCATTTCTCGAATGCTGCAAAGCCTCGCTACTAAACAGGTAAGCGCGCGCGTTGAGCATTTCACCAAAATCAAAACTCTCACAATTGTTCCATCGAAATGCAGCAACTTGATGGGCTCAAGAGTTCCGATTGTCGAACGGCCTTATCGGCTTGGGCTTGGTCAGAGTGGGACAGAGTGAGTTGGATTAGAGGGGAGTTTTGCAAGATAAAAGAGGGTGACTTGCATGAGCTTTCAGTGCTCTGTTTTGATTGATGTTATTGTAAGTCATATTGATGGGGTCATGACTTGCAGTGTGTCGTGGCATGTAAGTCGGCATAAGTCATGTTGAAACGTTCACAGCTCGCACTTGCTTTGCCGCAGACAATTGATCCGCGGTCTTAAAGCCATGTTTGTTTGGATACGCTTTTCTAAAAGGGGTCGCTGTTCTGCATATGATGCAAGCGGACACAACGGGCAAAGCAAGTGGTTTGCTTCGCCCAGTCCCGTGGAATCCTTTGCGGGCTAAACGTTGTCAGTTTGCCCAATAGACATATTCTTGATCTGGCGTCCAAGGCGCATTCAGGGGCACATCGATACGAATAGCGTCTTCTACCAAGGCCGGCCACAAGGGCTTGGGCATTTCAGCGTCGTGGGCCTGCAACATCGCCTTCATTGCGGCCACCCGATCTGGCTCGGCCTGCGCTAAATTCTTCCTTTCAGTTGGGTCCGTCGCGAGATAATAGAGCCAAGCTTTGTTTGGATTGCCGGCAACTTGCAATTTCCAGTCGCCCTGCCGCACAACGCGGTAGGCCCCTGAACGCCAGAACAACGTGCGCGATTCCAGTTGGGGGGTGCCCGTGACGAACGGCAAGAGGTTCAAAGTGTCCATCGCGCGATCACCTGGAACACGGGCCCCGGCAATTGCCGCAGCTGTCCCGTAAAAATCAAGATGGTGCGCGGGCATGGTAACTTTTTGACCCGCGCTTGTTGATTGTCGCTGGGAAGTGACCCGGTATTTTCATCGAGAATTGAGCCGGGCTAAGTTATGTCCCGCGTTGCGGGTGTTGGGTCAAGAGATTGGTTTTTCCTTTCTGACTTTAGGTGCAGTGGTGTTTGTTTTGGCACTTGCGCGGAAGCGGAAGCTGTC
>VYLP01000038.1_pt1 | contig 100500 bp, 87 predicted proteins | sample 5114311 | NCBI WGS metagenome assembly VYLP01 (sample SAMN12291775, study PRJNA351875) | freshwater metagenome | isolation source: freshwater lake | place: USA: Michigan, Lansing Lake | collected 2013-08-14 | reverse complement strand
TTCAACTCAAACATATTCTTTATTATCAATGAGTTATGCAACTTGGAAGATTTAACTCATTAGCAAGTAAGGCCAATTTTCAATTTCTCTGGAAGATTCTATTCAGCGTCTATGTTTTGTTTGTTCTCCTTCTATAAACGCTGAACTAAAACGTTCTGATACTAGCAGATTGGAATTGTAGCCAATTTAGGCTGTTCGGATGATCTTACTGCTATTGCTCCTTCCCTCTTAAAATTTCACAAACTACTTATTGATTCGCTTCCGTTAAAATCAAAAAAGTCTAAAAGCCAAGTCCCTCGCTACTTGCGGGTTTGCGTGATAGAATGCAAGGTCCACTCTCAGTTCCGATTTTTTTTTTGAACAAAACAACATGTCAGAAACTACAGATTGAGACGAGGATATTTGATGCTATGGCGTAGATAAAAGTCCACACACGCAAATTAGTGCTCCAAATCAAAGCTCTCGTTCATCCCTGTCTTTTCAGTAAGTTTGTGAAAAAAAAGGGCAGATAATAGCTGGCATCATTTTGTTATGAGGTCAATTAATCAAATAAGAACTGGGCCTTCAAAAAATTGAAATCAACTTTTACTGACGACCGTTTCATGAAAATTACCTACCCTCTTAACGATGTTCATACCTTATCGGTCGAGGAACTGTCCCATGCTTTTCAAACAAATGTTGAAACGGGACTGACCAACCCGGAGGCAGCAAACCGTTCCAAGCAGTTTGGACTGAATGTTTATCAAATCCAAAAGCAGAAAAGCATTTGGATAATGATACTTCAACAATTTAAAAGCCCCATCGTCTACTTGCTGTTGGCCGGGGCCGCTGTTTCAGTCTATTTTAAAGACTACATAGAAGCAATTGCCATTGCAGTAGTCATCTTGGTAAATGCCCTTATCGGATTTTTAATGGAGTTGCAGGCACGCAATTCGATGAATGCCTTACGTGAGATGGATGTGATCCATTCAAAAGTGATTCGCGATGGTAAAACACAACAAATCCCGTCCGAGCAATTAACACCGGGAGACCTAGTGGTGTTGGAAGCGGGCGATGTCGTACCTGGTGATGGTCGAATAATTGATCTTAATCAGTTGCAATGTGATGAATCTTCACTAACAGGTGAATCACTTCCAACAGAAAAGAACACAGAGCAACTATCCAAAGAGACGGTACTTGGCGACCGTCACAACATGGTTTTCAAAGGCACCTCTGTAATGAACGGGAATGCCAAAGTTGTGATTACGGGCATTGCCGAAAATACAGAATTGGGTACGATCACTTCACTGGTGGAAAGTGCAAAAGACACCACTACCCCATTGGATAAAAAATTGAATACGTTGAGCAAAAAACTCATTTGGTTGACACTCATTCTCACGGTATTTTTTGCAGTTAGCGGAATTATTCAGGGCAAAGCATGGGTGCTAATTATAAAGACTTCCATTGCTTTAGCGGTGGCTGCATTTCCGGAAGGATTACCCATTGTATCAACAGTTGCGTTAGCGTATGGAATGCTGTTGATGGCAAAACGAAACGCAATTGTGAAAAAACTTTCAGCCGTGGAGACGCTGGGAAGCACTACGGTGATTCTGACCGACAAGACAGGAACTTTAACCGAAAATAAAATTTATGTAGATACTTTGGCTTTTCCGTTAGAAAACAGAAAAGTGAGCATCGAGTATAACACACTTAAGTTTGCTGATGGTGCGATCGAAAAAAGTAAAAAGAATTTTGAAAAACTAAAACTCATTGGCGCCTTGTGCAATGATGCTTCCCTCCTACCAGCAGATGCAAAAAAGAAGGCAGTAGGTGACCCAATCGAGATAGCCCTTCTCCAGCTAGCCAACACTTCGGGTACCACGGTAGAAGCACTACAAACACAGCACGAACGCATAGCCGAAGTTCCGTTTAACTCAGTTGCTAAAATAATGGGTACCCTGCACAAAAGCCCCACTGGTAATTTTGTTGCAGCCAAAGGTTCTGTTGAGCACCTGCTTAAGCATTGCAGTAAGACCCAATCGGGTGGAATAGTAAAAGAATTGGGTGAGGCCGAAAGAACCACCATCTTATTGGAATCTGAAAAGATGGCTGCACAAGGTCTTCGTGTATTGGCCTTTGGCTACAAAGAAGGAGCAGAAATCAATCAGCATAGCTTTTTGAATGACTTAGTGTACGTAGGTGTGATCGGCTTTCTTGACCCTCCGCGATTAGATATCAAGGACGCAGTCCTCTCCTGTAGAAAAGCAGGAATTAAAATCGTGATGATCACTGGCGACCATCCAATGACGGCCTTAAACATTGCTAAACAAACAGGCTTAATCGAAGGAGCCGAGCAACAGGTAATTACCGGAAGTGAATTGCCCCCGGCAAATGCAATGACCGATGAGTGGAGAAATAGGGTACTAAGCACGTCCGTTTTTGCTCGTACTACTCCGAAACAAAAACTAGACATTGCCGATGTCTTTCAAAAAGCGGGCAACATCGTGGCTATGACAGGCGATGGTGTAAACGATGCACCCGCATTAAAGAAAGCTGATGTTGGCATCGCCATGGGATTGCGGGGAACAGCGGTAGCCAAAGAGACTGCAAGCATTGTACTTAAAGACGATTCATTTACTTCCATTGCAGAAGCTGTTTCACAAGGCAGAGCTATTTTTAGAAACATACAAAAATTTGTTATCTACCTAGTGTCCTGTAATCTGAGCGAAATATTCATCGTAGCCACTTTAGGTTTTGTTGCTCCTGCTTCCATCTTGTTACCCTTACAAATATTGTTTCTTAATATGGTCACGGACGTATTCCCCGCATTAGCATTGGGTTTAGGTAAGGGAGATAAGAGTGTGATGGAGGAACCCCCAAAAGAGCCGAAAGCGCCTGTTATTTCAAGTAAAAATTGGATGGCTATTGTCATCTATTCTGTGGCCATAACCCTGTCTGTCATCGTGGCACTCACCTTTTGCAAACAAACCATCAACGCCAGCCACCAGCTACTAAACAACGTAGCGTTTGTTACGCTCGCCTTCGCACAACTATTTCATGTTTTCAACATGGCATCCTTTCACTCGAAATTAATTTTAAATGAGATCACTAAAAATAAATTTGTGTGGTTCGCCATTGTAGTTTGCACAGGCCTAATGATACTGGTATATGCACTGCCACAAACACGCTCAGTGTTGGGTTTAGTAGAACTTCCCACGGAAGCATGGATCGCATCCATTATAGCCAGCCTAATACCTCTTCTCGTAGTACAGCTTTTCAAATTTAGTACAAAAGTAAGGGGTATGGTTCAACCTTTGAACTGAAAAATGTATAAATGCTTGATTTTCAAACAAATATATCTATCAAGCTGTGGGCATTTCTAATTTCGTATTACGTACCATAAAGCTATTGGATTAGGCCGCGGAAAAAAGAGTCGGTTCTTCGTGAGTGTCACTCTTTCGATTACCATTAACGCGTTCACCAGCTCTGTTGCTATGCTGTTCAAAACCAAAATCAAATTCTTATCTTTGAGGGCAAAAAGAGATCACTCGTGGCGTATGAAGAACTTCGTTTCTAATTCAACTGAATCAACCCGCATGTTCAAAAGCGGATTTTTAGAGATTTTTTCAAAGGTGCATTTCTCGGTGCCCTTGTTTATCTACATTCCAACAATCGCATTTTTCGGTTGGAGGGGCTTCTCTGTTAAAGATGTATCTGCTTTAGAGATCTTTCTTTCAATCACAGCAGGCTTACTCTTCTGGACGTTGACTGAATACGTACTGCATCGGTTCGTTTTCCACTATATGCCCAAATCAAAATGGGGCCAGCGGTTGCACTTTATCTTCCACGGTGTACACCATGATTACCCTAACGATGCATTACGCCTTGTGTTGCCTCCCTCGGTAAGTGTTCCATTGTCGGTGCTTTTTTACTTCCTGCTTAGCCAGGTGATTCCAGCCCCATACCTCCCCACTTTCTTTGCTTCATTTCTTACGGGCTATTTGTGCTACGACATGTTTCACTATGCCTTCCATCACGGCAATTTTTCCAATCCTATTTTAAAGAAGTTAAAGCAGCACCACATGCTTCATCACTATACTGACTCCGACCATGGATATGGCGTTACGTCTGTGTTGTGGGATATTATCTTCAGGTCTGAGATCAAAAAGACCAATTCTTAGACTCAGAAGAAAATCTCCTGGGCTAATCGGAATGTATTGGCGTGCGCTTCTATAATATCGCGAAAATCGGTTGAGTAGCCGCCACCCATACTTGCCACCAAGGGTACCCCACTCTGTTTAGCGGCCTGTAATACAATGCGATCCCGTTCTTTACACCCTTCCCTACTCACACTCAACTTCCCCAACTTATCCGTCTCTAAAATATCCACACCTGACAAAAAGAAAATAAAATCGGGTCGTACTTGATCCATTAAAAGATCGAGGTTGATGCGCAGCGTATTTAAATAAAAATCATCATTGGTAAAATCGGCTAGTCCAATGTCCAAGTCAGACTGCTCTTTATGTAACGGGTAGTTGTTTTGGCCATGCATGCTGAATGTGAAGACGCGAGATTCTTCATGAAAAATCTGAGCTGTTCCGTTTCCCTGGTGCACGTCCAAGTCAACCACCAATATTTGTTTGGCTAATCCCTCGTCTAATAAATAACGTGCAGCAATGGCGATATCGTTCAAAAGGCAGAACCCTTCTCCTTTATAAGTAAACGCATGATGTGTACCGCCAGCGATGTTCATCGCTATACCATGTTGCAGCGCAAAAAGTGAGCACTGAATTGTTCCATTTGCGATGGTGATCTCTCGAGTAACCAATTCCCCGGTGAGTGGAAATCCAATCCGTCTGATTTCGGCTGGCTCAAGTGTCAGTTGCTCTAGCCGATTCCAATAGTCTACGTCATGCACAGCCAGAATGCGGTTGCGCTCCAGTGGCTGCGGCACAAAAAAGTTTTCTTGAACAAGAGTTCCCTCGTGGAGCAACTGCTGCGGCAACACTTCATATTTGCTCATTGGAAACCGGTGATTGGGCGGCAGTGGCAATACATACGATTGTGCCCAAGCAACCTTTAGCATATCGCGTTTTCTAGAAAAAGAAAACGGGTTGAAAAATCAACCCGCTTCTGGTTTGGTATAGGTAATGATAGGTCAATGCTCTTCATGTTCATGTTTCTCTGCTCCTCCGTGCCAGGCCTCCATGATAGAGTGAAAGCTGTCATGCAGCGCGTTTAGTGATGAGCCAATAACGGCATCATCCGCTCCGCTCTTGATAAGGTCGGCTAATGCCCTTGTGTCTGTCTTTAATTTTTGCAAGTTCTCCTTTACCGCATCGGTGTTTACTTTTTCAGGTAACTCTGCGGCTGCCCATTTTTCCGCCTCAGCGGCCATCTCTTCAGCAAGCTTCTTGGCCGGTGCTAAATTGGTCGAGTCCTTATAGGGGTGGAAGACTTCGGCCATTATCATATGAAAAGAATCCATCTCTTTCCACTCTTCCGAATCAGCGGAAGATGATTCAGTTGCTTCGGTGGTTTCTGTCTTGGAAGTGCAGCTTAGCATGCCGCAAAAAATCAATACTAAAAGGTAGGATAGCTTACTAATTCTCATAGGTGGTATTTTCTTCAAAGATAACAGGCAACTGGCAAATGGCAATGTGATTAAAACTAAAAAATCATCTCATCCTTTGCCTTTATACTTTCTGCGCATCTCGAGGCTGTGGATGGCTTTTTTCAACAAGTCAAAATACAATGTTATAAAAAGGAATATGGTCATCGCCCAGATAACGGCTACGTTGAAATAGAGCGTGTCGTATTTCTTACCCATGAAAAGCTTCGTGGGCACATAAAAGTTTTCTCTAAAATCAAATTGATTAGCTGGGCGATGATCGTCAAAGTAGATAGGATATATTTTTTGAACCAACTCGCCTTTCCAGGATGCAATACGCACCACCGCATTTGTATTTTCTACTGAATTCGTTACAGCTTGATTCTGGTACCGCATTCTTAGATCATCAAACGCTACTTTTTTTTCAGGCGTGTCAGTCAATTCCATCACTAGCTTCTCTTTTTCTGCAGTTGCATTTCGATTGCGAATGCCATAGTACTCCTTTAAGGTTCCCAGAAACAGGCGTACTTTTTCATACATAACAGAGTCAAACTTGCCGATTGCAATTTGTTCGACATCGGGAAACCTTTCATGACCAATCGAATTTAACTCAGCGTTTATCTCATTTCGCAATAAGTCCATCGCCTGACCTGTAGTATTCGTTGGGCTGGTGTTTCGCCACTCACTGCGGTGGTTGACAATATATGCCAACTGCGATTCCAGCTGAGGTAAGTAGTAAATTCGTTTATAGTCGGCAATGGCGCGTTTTTGGTCGAGCTGATAAAACTGTTTCTCGTAGGGGTTGTCTTTGAACTGCGTCACCATGTACGCTTCAAAAGCCCAACGCGATGCCATCAGCTCACCTACTATGGGTATTCCATTGGGGGAACCGACTTTTGGATTAAACTTGTCAAAGCTAATAACCACACCACTCAGCAACAGTTGTGGAATGATCAAAATGGGAATTATGATATAGATTGTCACTGCCGAATCGAAGGCAGAAGATATATTCAATCCGAGCATATTGGCAAAGCATGAGCATGAGAACAAGATCATCCAGTAGCGAATTTCACTAAAAGGTATTTCCAGCAACCAGTTGCCAACCAGTATAAAAGTAAATGTCTGAAAACCCGATATCACAAACAAGATGATCACTTTAGACGTCAGATAGCTGCCGTTGCTCAAGTGAAGGTACTTTTCTCGTTTTAGAATTTTTCGGTCATGGAAAATCTCCTCTGCGCTGACAATCAATCCTACAAACAATGCCACCACAATGCTCATGAAAAAATAAACGGGAATATTGTCGTTGTTAAAAAACGTGTAAGAGGGATTCTCGACACCTACCGCTTCGTAATATTTCACAAAAAAACCGATGAAAAGAGCCAATGTGGGTGTCAGTAATAAGTTGAGGGCCACATACTGGCGGTTGGCAACTTTTGACAATACATCGCGAATAATAAAAACCCATAATTGCTTAAACCGGTTAGGAATCTTTTGTGTAACGGGCAAAGGATCGTTCACTTCTTCTACTTTTGGAATCCGCATCTTCTGCTTAAAGTACTGATACCACTGCCCCGGAGATACTCTTCTGTTATGAGTAAACCGGCCGTATTCATTGACAACCCTCGTTTCTATAATATTGAAAATTTGTTCTGGATTGATGTTTCCGCACTCGGGGCAAGCGCCAGGTGTTTTATTGGCCGCATTGATGATGTCTTGAAAATAATTGACAGACTCGACCGGATTTCCGTAGTAAATTTGAAATCCGCCAACATCCAGAATGATCAATGTATCAAACATTTTAAAAATGTCAGACGAAGGCTGGTGAATCACTACAAAAATCATTTTTCCCCTAAGCGCTAGCTCTTTGAGTAAATCCATGATGCTTTCCGAATCACGTGACGATAGCCCGGAAGTCGGTTCATCCACGAAAAGAATAGTGGGCTCTCTCAGCAACTCGAGTCCAATATTCAACCGCTTTCGTTGTCCACCACTAATGGTTTTCTCTAAGGGAGAACCCACTTTCAAATTTCGAATCTCGGACAAGCCCAAGCTAAGCAGCACTCGCTCAACTAACTCGGCATGTTGCTGGCGCGTGTAATGTCCGAAACAAAGACGGGCGCTGTAGTATAAATTTTCAAACACAGTAAGGTCTTCGATCAGTAAATCATCTTGTGGAATAAACCCGACAACTCCATCCAATTTTTTTGAATGAGCGTGGATATCGTTCCCATTTATTAAAACCCTCCCACTCGAAGGTTTCTCTAATCCGTTCAACACATTTAGCAATGTCGATTTTCCCGAACCGCTCGCTCCCATCAACCCAATCAACTTGCCACCCGTTTCGGCAATGTTAATATTTTGCAAACCAGCTCGTCCACTTTTGAAATGGTAAAACAAATGATCTGCGATAAAACTTATTTCATTATCGCTCTCCTCAAATAGAAATTTTCCAACCACATCGCTATAATAGATGGGCTCAATTTTAGAACCGCGAATGGTGCTACCTGTGGGGAATACGTCAATTTTTCGACTCTTAAGTGTAACTCCATTGAGCGTCAGTGGAGTAATACCGAGATACTTAATAAAATACGTCTCCGTATCCTGAAGCCGAAGGATTGCAATCAATCCTGTAAGATTACGTGCTATAATACGAGGCCCAGGGTGATTTACTTCATCGGAACCCTCGTCAATGACAAGGATATTTTTTGATGCTAACTCATCAATGTCGTAGCCTAATACAAACGACCGCATGGCCCGGAAATCCTTTGGCGAAATCTTAAGCGCTTCACTAATATAAAAAATCAAATTACTCTGACGCTCTGAAAGGCTTTCATCAGCAAAAACAAGCTCAATTATCTTGATGACCAATACGGCTTTTTGTTGGGTCGTGAGCGCTTGGTTTACCTTTTTAGAAATCTGCATGATCTGAGCCCAATCATCCACAAATTCCTGTGTGGCTTCATCCAGATTCTCCAGAGAGCCATTGGCCAATCTTTTATTGTCTTTGCAGAACTCGTCAAAAAGAGACAGGTAATAGCGAGTGCCATCCTGGTTCAAATGAAGCGACAAAAATTCTTTTATGATCGCTCTTTCATCTTCCGTGATCCGTTCTTTCGAAACGATGGCAAAAAATTGAATAACAGCTTTTAAAAGCTCTTCGCTCATTGATTAAATGATAAACAGGTTTCTTTTGCAAATTATAGTTAAAAACGATAAGTTCTATACGGATTGTCCGGTAAGTCAGTTGTTTTGAGTAAATAATGGTGATGTTTGTTCCCTCCCAATCCGTAAAAAAGGGCGACTTATATTGCTAACAAGCAAAGGGTAAAGTCTTCATCCGATACTGGTTACTAAAAAGACAAACTCAGTTCGTTTTTTCCTTATCCAATTCGCTTGGATAGCAGTTCCGATAGAATCAATAGACCCTCGCGCAGGAATTCGTCTTGGAGTTTGGTTAAGTCCGTTACAGGCAATCCCTCTTTACTTGCAGGAAGTTTTGTATCCAATTTATCGGTCAGCTTTTTCTTTTCAATTTCTTCCAACTCTTTTTTGCGGGTAGCTTCGTTCAACGAAACGCGCGACTGATTCAGATTAAATTTCAACTCTTCGGTCTCACGGATGTACTTTTTTAGGGTCGTGTCAAATTTTGTACGATCCAAATACGAACGGTTGAGCTTTGCAATTGTCTTTTCGTTGACGTCAACAGAGCGTTGAAAAGAAGCAGCTTTAATCACGTCCCACGGTAAAGCACTTGGGCTTGCACTCTCTCCAAAACGAGCGGCATCCAGCGCGCTCGGTAGCAAAACATCTGGCACCACACCTTTATGCTGTGTGCTGCTACCCGTAACACGGTAAAATTTTTGAAACGTAATTTTCAATTCACCTACCGGGTCTTTCTCGTTCAAGAATCGATTCAAATCCAACACAGATTGAACAGTTCCTTTTCCGTAAGTTGATTCGCCCACAATCACACCTCTCTGGTAATCCTGTATGGCTCCCGCAAAGATCTCAGATGCTGATGCGCTGAATCTATTTGTTAAAACCACAAGCGGCCCACTGTAAAAAACCTCTTTGTTGTCATCAGGTAATACTTCCACCCGATTGGCGGAACTTTTCACTTGCACCACCGGCCCTTCTTTTATAAACAAACCAGTCAAGTCAACGGCTTCTTGTAGTGAACCTCCCCCATTATTCCTGAGATCCATAACAAGGCCATCCACACCTTCTGCCTTCAATTCGCCAATCAGCTTTCGAACATCGCGGGTTGTGCTTCTGAAATCCTGATCACCTCGCTGGTAAGCATCATAGTCCATATAAAAACTTGGCAATGTAACCACCCCCATTTTCATATCTTTTCCATCAAGTTGATAGTTAACAATTTGTTTCTTGGCAGCCTGGTCCTCTAACTTTACTTTTTCACGAATAATTGAAATCTCCTTTGAAGCTCCAGTCACCCCGGTTTTCGCAGAAAGTATTTGAAGGCGGACAGTGGTTCCCTTGGGCCCTTTGATCAGCTTTACAACATCATCTAAACGCCAACCAATGACGTCTACCATCTCACCATCTTTACCTTGCGCTACTCCTGTGATCAGGTCATTGGCCAACAAGAGACCGGATTTATCTGCCGGACCTCCCGGGATGATCTTAGCGACCTTGGTAAAATCATTTTCTGTTTGCAATTGTGCTCCAATACCTTCCAGGGATAAACTCATACCTTGCTTAAATAGGTCAGAAGCTTTGGGAGACAAATAGTTGGTATGTGGATCAAACGCTTCTGTGATGGAATTCATGTATAGGCTAAACACATCTTCAGAATTGAATTGAGACACTGATTTTGCTGAGCGCTCATACCGTTTCCTGAGCGTCTCCTTAATCTCATCGGGCTTCTTACCTGCTAGTTTCAAGCTAAGTGCCTGACTTTTGATTACTTTTCGCCAGATGTCGTTAAGCTCCTCAGTTGATTTTGCCCAAGGTTCTTTCTCTCTATTGGTCTCATAAAACTCGTTGGCAGAATAGTCGAAGTTAGCACCAACCAGTTTGTCAAGAACGACAGTCATTCGTTCGGTGTATCTTTTTTTGAAAACCCGATAGATATCAAATGCGGGAGACACATTTTCACCCTTTGTCAAGTCATCAATAACCAAACGGTATTTTTCAAATGACTTAATGTCACTATCCAGAAAGTAGGATTTGTTATTATCCAACTCAGAAACGAAACGGTCAAGGATGGCCGAAGATAATGAATCGCCCAACTTAATTTTTCGATAGTGATTGGCGTTGAGAATCTCAGCAATCAATTTGGCCTCTTTCCCGAAAACAGGTTTAGCTGCAATAACGGTGTCCTTTGGAACAACTTGCGAATAGGCAAAAAACGAAATAAATGAAAAAAGAGCAACCAGTATACGTCTCATGAAAAAAAGATAAAATTCAAAAAAAATTTTTACGATCATGCCAATTTATCAAAATCGAATTCAGCCAGAAACTTCTGCGCTTCTTCCACTGAAGAAAATTCAAACGATTTCTTTTTGCCAAAGTTGGAGTGTAGATCGATTTTAATCAATGCCACGTTCTTTGTACCTGCCTTTACATGCAACCCTTGTGCTTTGTAGTCTTCTGATTCCTTTTTAGAAACGTTAAAAACTGTGGATCTAACGTTCTTACAATAAGCACACTGATAGTGTTTTAAAAGCTCCTTTGGCGAGCCATCTTCATGCCGTTCAGTAATCTCCTCACGTTTGACCTTCATGGTGTAAAACCCACAATTATTGCATTGTAACGCAATCAAATGCCCATTATACTTTTCAATCTTAACATCCGAGGTCTTTTCGTCAATCCAGACGTCATAGTCCATTGAAAACAAGCTTTCTTCAGCCTGCATGCCCTCATCGAGGTGAACATCTTCTTCCGATTCGCTAAGCAGTTTCATCGTGTTGCCTGTCTTAGGGTTAATTCTGGGTGAGTAGCGTAGCTTTCTAAGTTTTGCGTTCAAAACGGAGGGATAGTAATAATCAAGCACAAGCGATGCAACATAGCCTACCAACGTAGCCGCGCAAATAGAGACAAACAATCGCACAAAGAACCAAAGTCCAATATGGTTGTACTTCTCCTCACCATAAAGATTGATTGCAAATGCAGCTGCACTGCCAAATAGAAAATAGAACCATTTGTACCATTTAACTTCGTTTAAGTTAATGAAGTCATGCTTTTGTTTGTGGTCCGAAAAAGACGACACACGCATTTTATATACCAGATAAACAATGATTGATAATGCCACCATTACAATCACGCCAATAGACATCACACTGTGCCAAACCTTTAGGAAAGAACTCTCATTCATAACGTTTACCAATTTTTTTAAATATAGAGATATTTTGTTGTTGTAGTTGACTGCAATGATCCGGCAATTTGGCCAGATTTGGAGGGTTTCAAAATATTTGTGCAATAATGCACATATAAATTTTGTTTTAATTAATAAAAAGCCATATAATTGTGTATTGATACACATTTATATGAATAGTTTCGAGATGAAAAAAGTGGAAATGGAGCTAAGGAACTTCACAGTAAGGAACTTTGAGAAGCCAAGTAATTGTCGAAATGCTGCTCAGATAAGGTTCTATATCAGCGAGTTATGCTCGAAGATTGAAGAGTATGAAAAGCGATTCAATTACGTTCCAGATTGGGCTTATGCCTTGCTCAACCAGTACACAATTGTGCAAAACAGCTTTGTACATCTTGAATTTGTGAAGTGCTACGCTTGAGGTAACGATGAAATACATCCCCTCTCCCACCCCAATCAAATATGACTACATGTACAGTGCTACCGCCAATAAATCGGGGCGCATGCAATATCACAAAGTGCGGCCAGGGGTGAGTAAACTCAGGATTAGCCGTTCTGAATTTATAAAAGCGTTTAATGACTTACCGCTAATTGCTTTGAATCCCATCCAACAGCGTGGGCAGGATATCGTATTTCAGCTAGAATTCTTTGTTTGACTACTTAAGTATCTGCTCCAAATTCGCTGGTGAATAGTTAATGGACTTTATGGTTTTGTTGTCGCTAGACCGGTATACCAGCCATTTACCCGCTTCTTCTTTATAATAGCAATGTGTACCGTCCTTTTCTCGATGGTAATCAACCGTTTTTATTGCTTCCGCCTCCGTTAAGCACGCCTTACTCATGTTTGACCGCTGCACCTCTTCAAACAAAGCCTTAAATTTTTCGGCAAGGCCAAACTCTAAGATCGCACCCGAGAGCACATACTGAAGATCGCAAAAAGCATCAGCCACTTCGACAATATCGTTGTTGAGAATTGCCACCTCGAGTTCCTTCAATTCCTCCGCCAACAGCGCCACCCGTAGTTTACATCTGGTTTCATCTGGGATTGTGGGCACTGGCAAAATGGGATGCTTAAATGTTCGATGAAAATCGGCCACAAGGACGAGCGAATCGGGTTGTTGCATGTGTAGGTTAAATTAAAGCTTCAAATCAATGAAAAATGTATGGAATTTTAAATATACCAGATCACTTGCATTGAACTTACATATCTACCTAAAAAACAATTAGTTATGTCTTTTCAACGAAATTATATAATTCAAAATCCTTAATGCATTCAAGTTGCCTTTAGAGGTTATATTTGCGGCTCAATTTTTTTGTAGATGAAGACAAATTTCGTGGAAGAGTTGAAGTGGCGTGGAATGATTCACGACATTATGCCAGGGACAGAAGCTCAGTTAAGCCGCGAGACTACGGCAGGATATATAGGCTTTGACCCTACTGCTGATTCCCTCCACATTGGCAATCTTGTGCAGATAATGACATTAGTCCACTTTCAGGCAGCAGGCCATAAACCAGTGGTTCTGGTGGGCGGTGCTACCGGGATGGTTGGAGATCCTTCGGGCAAATCAGCCGAACGTAATCTGTTATCAGAAGACCAATTGAACCATAATGTCGCTTGTGTCAAAGGCCAGTTGGCTAAGTTTCTAAACTTCCAGGAGGGGGAAAATAAAGCTGAGTTGGTCAACAATTATGACTGGTTCAAGAATTTTCGTTTCCTTGATTTTATCCGTGACGTGGGCAAGCACATCACCATCAACTACATGATGTCTAAAGATTCGGTTAAGAATCGACTCGAAACGGGTCTTTCGTTTACTGAATTCAGTTACCAATTGGTTCAAGGATATGATTTCTACTGGCTATACAAAAATAAGAACTGCAAGTTGCAGATGGGCGGCTCTGACCAATGGGGCAATATTGTAACAGGAACTGAGCTGATTCGTAGGAAAGAAGATGGGGAGGCATTTGCACTCACAACCCCACTTATCAAAAAGGCAGATGGGAGTAAGTTTGGAAAATCCGAACAAGGAAATGTGTGGCTGGACGCCAAACGAACTTCAGCTTACAAATTCTACCAATACTGGTTGAATGCTTCTGATGAAGATGCTGCCAACTTCATTCGAATATTCACACAAAAAGGAAAATCGGAAATAGAACAGCTTGTAGCTGGGCATCAACAAGCGCCTCATTTACGCCAACTCCAACAGGAGTTGGCAAAGGACATAACCATCCGAGTGCATTCACAGAGTGCCTACGAAACGGCAGCAAATGTATCAAACATTTTGTTTGGCAATTCAACAACCGAGGACCTGCAAAAGCTAGATGAAGAAACCTTATTAGCCGTGATGGATGGTGTGCCACACGCTAAAATCAGTCGGGCTGATTGGCAAAATTGCGCCAATGTAACAGATCTTCTTTCCGTTCAAACGCAGTCAATTATTTTTCCATCAAAAGCAGAGGCACGAAAAATGATTCAGGCAGTGGGCGTAAGCATCAATAAAAACAAGGTGGCCGATCCTGCCGGTAAACCTAATTTTGAACTACTACATGGCAAGTTTTTACTGGCACAAAAGGGAAAAAGAAATCATTTTCTGATTGAAGTAACAGACTAGTTCATGCCCCAAACCTGGAAAGAAGCTATTACAAACAGACAGTATGTATTACATATGTTTTTCTGGTTGGTTGCGCTGGCAGTTTTCGTGTCGGTGCTTCCTCATTTCTTTAACAATGTTCTATTGAATAAACCGGGGCCCAGGTTGGACGATTTTGCGTTTCGGTTTTTGGCACCCAAAGATTGGTCGCCCGTCATATTTGCGCTGGTCTTTGGGGCTCCGGCATTGTTCCTCTTCGCCAACTTTTCCAACCCTGAAAAGATATTGGTGATTTTCCAATGTTATGTGGTTGTCAATTTCTTGCGAATTATCACTTTATATCTTTTCACGTTGGAGACCCCTGAAGGAATTATTCCACTCGTTGACCCCTTTTTGGAAAAAGTGGCATATGGCGGAAATGCAGCCTATACAAAGGACTTGTTTTTCTCGGGACACACTTCTACACTTTTCATTATTTCTTTAGCTGAAAAGAGGCTTGGCTTAAGAATAGCACTCATATTGTCTACTATTTTAATAGGAATACTGTTGGTATGGCAACGGGTTCATTACACGATAGATGTTATCGGGGCACTATTGGTGACTTTTGCTGTTTATAAAGGCATTGTGGCTCTGAATAGGTTGTCATTTGGTCGGAATTGAATTTGATGGGTAACCAAACGAAATTGAGGCTTTTTTCTAACTGTAAACCTATTTCTACGTTTTACCAATTAGACAAAAATAATGTAACTTTGGGGTTGTTTTAAGCTAATACTAAAATATGGAGGTGAATGGCGTAGCCAAGAATGGCAAGCACGCATTGACGAGTAAGAATCCTTATCCGGAATTTACTTTAGGCGAAAGTCTTACGAAGGATCAAATTGAGTTTTTTGAAAAGAATGGCTTTATCCATTTTAAGAATTTCATTTCAAAAGAAATGGTAGAGATTCTGCTAAGAGATGCAGAAAAGATTCAGGATGAGTGGGTTAGTCAAGGGTACAAAATGATAAATGGCGTACCTATCAAATACGGCACGGATATTACTGGCAAGACAATCGTTCAGCGATTTGCATTTCTAAATCAGCACAGTACTGTTTTTGCAGATTTACTGAAGGACACTCGACTAAAGGCATTATTTAGCCTGATTGGAACCGAAGACTGCCGAATTGGTGAGACTGAGAAAGATGGTCTTGTCTTTAATCACTACATCAATACTGAGGAAAGTAATTATACCCAGCTGGGTTGGCATACGGACGCTCTTCGAGATGTGTTTCAAGGCCAAAAAATATTACCCATGCTGAATGTAGGAATACACATGGATACGTCTACTACTGATAATGGAGGCCTTCGCCTAATTCCAGGCACTCACAATCAGGGCCTAAGGACACTGCTTTTCAAAAAGTTTTATTTTATCAGTCATAAGCCTGATAAAAGCGAAATTGGATTGAATGTGGAGCCAGGAGATCTCACCGTACATGATGGGCGCCTATGGCACCGCGTTGCTAGATCTCCGTTTATTGGCGAAAAAAGTAGAAGAAGAGTGATGTACATCCCAATCATCACAGGGAAGTTTAAGCCAAGAACAGAAAGCAGTAAGCCGCTCTTTTATCAGCGATTTGCCGGTCTACTTACAAATAAGTAGCAAATGCCTTTCGCTTTAATAACCGGAGCAAGTGGTGGCATTGGCCTTTGCATGGCCAAAGAATTAGCTCAACGTAAAATTGATTTACTGCTCGTTGCCCGATCTCAGGATCGACTTTCAGAACTGAGCAAACAACTCGCCAACGAATTTGGAATACGAGTTGAATATTTATGCTTGGATTTAAGTGAAAAGAATGCTGCAATCACTCTCACCAGATGGCTCGCTGAAAAATCATTTCCTGTAAACATACTGATTAACAATGCAGGTTATGGCCTGTGGGGCGCTGTGGAGACAACGCCATGGGATCAACTAGACAACATGATGCAACTGAATATGAATGCAGTCGTTCAGTTGTGCCACGCAATGATTCCTGAATTGAAGCGGCATTCGAAATCGTATATTCTAAATGTGGCAAGCACAGCTTCCTATCAGGCGGTGCCAACCCTTGCAACCTATGCGGCTACAAAGGGATTTGTTGTACTTTTCACACGAGGACTAAGAATGGAGTTGAAAGGCACTCCTATTTCAGTGACCTGCCTTAGCCCAGGTGCCACGTCAACAAACTTTATCGATAGAGCTGGAATGGAATCGATGAAAGAAAAGGCCGAAAAATTTAGTATGAAACCTGAAGCGGTTGCGAAAATAGCGATAGATGGAATGTTTAAAGGCAAGGCGGAAATACTGCCTGGATTTGTAAACTGGATATCCGTTCAGCTAACTTACTTTATGCCAAAAGCAATACCCGAAAAAATAGCAGAGGGGCTGTACAAGACAAAGTAATTTAGTAAGAAGAGAGTCGTTTTTCTACTTGGTTTTTAGCACAAACACAATCGTTCCCTTCGAGCGTTCAGGCACTCTTCCTGACGAGGTCCGCACCAGCGAATTCTTTCGGATAACTTCTTTCAAAAGTTGCTCAGCCTTTGGGCTTAGTCCACGCTGCGTGGTCGTGATTTGAACGATCTCCCCTTCTTCATCGCATTCTATGTCAAAAACAATTCTTCCATCTTCATTGTCTGGCAGTTCTGGAATTTTTGGTTGTTCAGCCCACTCCCACCCCGACATCGACAGCGAAATGCCAACACCACCTACGCCCCCTCCTGGTTTTCCATAAAGAGCTTTCGCATCTGGTTTGCCTTGCGGACTTCCTTTATCTCCTGTTTTTCCCGGATCATCACCATGACTGGGCGTGTCCTTGCCTTTCACGGTTTCGGCAACCACGGGCATTGTGTCCTCTTTTTTCTCGACAGGCTGACTGACTTTCTCCGTCTTTTCAACCTTCTCTTTTGGCTTCTCAACAACGGGTTCTTTTTTCTCTTCCTTCACAACCACCGGGCTCTCCAATTTTGAAACAACCTGAGTTTCCGCTGCCTTTTCTTCAACAACTTCTTCTTTAGGGAGTGTCTCTGCTGGTTGAAGGCTCTCTGCGTTAGTCTCCTCTGAACCGGGACGATCTTCAGGTTGCTGCTCGCCATCTCCCTGACTTTCTAATCCAAAATTGAGTTCAATTCCAAATTCAGGAAGTGGTGGATCAGGTGCTCGCCATGCGATCAGAAAAATAAAAACAATCAATAGAAGGGCATGAATACCGAATGAGGAAACGAATGCAATCCGCTTGTTTTTCTTCTCTTGATTCGTGGGGCTTAACATCTCTATTTTGGCTTGGTGGCTATCGAGACCTTTGCCTCTAGCGAAGTGGCAATACCAGCTACAAAAACTAATTCTTTGGTCGGCACACTTTCATCGATATGTAAAATGACGACTCCACTGATTCCGGATAATTCTTTCTTCAGCTCAGTCTCTAGCGAATTCCTGGTGACCTTCTTTTCATTAACAAAGAACTGCAAATCTTTTGTGACGGTGATTGACACCTTCTGTACTTCAATCGTACTCGCTTTGCTGGTGGGTAAATTCACCGGCAGGCCAGAAGGCGTAACGAAAGAAGAGGTCAGCATAAAGAATATCAGCAACAAGAAAATAAGATCTGTCATCGAAGCCATGTTAAAGGCGGAATCAACTTTATTTCTCTTTTGCAAATTCATGACTACCTCGGTTCTTGTAACAGATCAATAAACTCAATCGCTGAATACTCCATTTTATTCACCACTTTCGAAACACGGGTGACTAGAAAATTGTATCCGAGATAAGCAATGATTCCTACGATCAAGCCTGCTACGGTAGTAATCATAGCTGTATAAATACCATCTGCTAATAACTTAGGACTTACGGATCCTTCCTCTTGTGCGATAGATATGAAAGCTTGCACCATGCCTATTACGGTGCCTAGAAAACCCATCATTGGTGCAGCACCGGACACCGTTGCCAAGACCGATAGATTTTTCTCCAGTTTAAAGAGCTCAATTTTCCCTACATTCTCAATCGATGCTTCTATATTTTTCAACGGACTGCCGATTCGAGAGACACCCTTCTCTATCATTCTCGCCACAGGTGTATCATGCTGATTGCATAACATTTTCGCTGCTGTAATATCCCCTTTTAAGACGAGCTCTTTGATCTTGCCGATGAATGCATCCGGACTCTCGTTTGCTTTGTTAATCGTAATCACCCTCTCAACAAAAATGTAGATTGCCACGAAGGAAGAAAGTACGATGGGAATCATCAGCCATCCACCTGCCAGAGCAAGTTCCATAATCGAAATGGTCTGATCTTTTGTAGCCGGTTGTGTTACTATTTGCGCAAGTGTCATTAACAATGTCTAAAGAATAAGTTTAAAAGAAACGTTCAAAATAGGCTGGTATTGCTAATACCTTATCACCCAAACGGCATCTCCATATTCAGCTTTTGCTGCATCGGCCTGCGTTTGCGCTGCTTGAAAATTATCAAAGTCAGCAATCGCCAATCGATTGAATTTCCACTTTCCAAATGGGGGAATAATCTTTGAACTGACGCCCTTAACACTCAATTTTTTAGCGTAGTCCATCGTCAAATCCGCGTCCACCGCACTTGTTATAACCACGTAGTATCTCTTTGTTGGATTTTCTAACACCTCGATAGCGCCTTCAGCAGGTTTAGCATTTGCAGCCGCTTCTGAAGCCAGGCGTTGCCGCTCCTCTTCCTCCCGTTGTTTTGCGAGTCTAGCTTCTTCTTCCCTCGCCTTCAGGGCTTTCTCTTTCGCCAACTGCTCCTGCCTTGCTTTTTCGTTGCTTGGCACTATCACATATTTCCAAACTAGGAACCCTGCCGCTAGAACAACAACCACAATGATCAACGCTATAAAAATCGGAGCCTTTGACTTTGGCTCTTCTTCTGCCTGGAATTTAACTTCCTCCCGAATAGTCTCTTTCTGAGAAGGTGCGGAATCTAAAAACTCCTCCACCAAAGGAGACATCCCAGATTTAGGCTGTTCCTCTGTATTTCCTTCTAGTTTATCAAGGGGTTTATAATCAAGGTCAGGTAATCCGAAATCATCTTCGCTTTGGCTTGAATCTTTTTTCTCCTCGTCTTCCTTATTAAATGACATAGGCTTGAAGTTTAACTTTATATAAGTCTACAAATAACGCAATTTCTCTCAAATAAGCCACCTAGAAGCTCCAAGTTAACCCTGCCAGCGCCTGAAAGCCTCTAACGGGATAGCACAAGTACACTTGGTATTGGTTATCCAAGATGTTATTCGCCTTTATAAAAAAGGAAAATTGATCCGATACTAAGTAGCTTGCTTTCAAATTTAAATCGGTGGCTTCCGATATCGTAATCGCTCTATAAGTCTTTATGATCGGATCATCAATGGACAATGCTTTCATGCCGCCCTGCAAAATGAAATCCGCATCCAGCAAGATTTTATTGTAGATATTATATGAAGCCTGAAATCCAATTCGATAGGTTGGCCGATGCCATGCCTCTTTTATTTTGTCTGTTGAGTAACCAAAGTAGTCTCCCCGAACGGAAGCTCTGACTTTTTCCGCTGCTGAATAGCCTAATTCTACAAATAAGTTAACGCGCTGGGTATTCCCCTGATCAACTACTACCGCAAACTGTTGGGCTTTTGCAGAATCGTTTTGATAAAAATAGAGGTTCTTCAAATTCGCTGCGCCAAATCCAGTATGAAAGGCGACTTTACCGCCCAATTTACCTCTGAGTCCTCCCAAAAATTCCACTGTACGGTTGGTATGATTGAGAAGTACATTCTGCCGAATCCAGCTATTTTCACGAGACAGTGAGTGCAGCGAGACTTTGTCCATATCTCCGGTAAGGCCGGCATAAATTTGAACTGACTGGCTCAGCTCATAACTAGCTAAAAGATTCGGATAGAGGTTGAGTGATTTAATGTTTCCCAACGTATCATTTTGAAAAGCAGTATTCACTCCAATCGTCAATGTCAGATTCTCTATTGGCGAAAACTGATAAGAGGGTCTGATCTTCAACAAATGTCTTGATGAAGTAGCCTGTGGTTCGAATTTCCTGGCCATTAAGAAGTAATCCGCATTTAAGTTTATTCGATTTGACTTCTTGAGTTTATAAGCACTGGTAAGGTTCAAATTAATTTCGCTTTCGCTCGAGGATAAACGATCCGTTAGGTAAGAAAATCCTCCTGCCAACTTATACTCAAAATCGGATGTGGTCAAGTTGCTAATATCGGCACCTAGACTATAAACAGTATACGATTGAGCGGACGCATCTCCTTTAAAAACAACAGGCAGCGTGCCATAGAATTTATTGTTCCAGTTCTCAAACGAAAGGAATGCACCGGAGCTAAACGATTTGCCAAAAGTATTGCCAAAAATTTTCACAGCCGTTGAACCACTGGAAGAATTCCCGCCATCTACCGGGCCGCTTCCAAAACTATGATGCGATACTTTAAGCCCATAATATTTATTCCTATCGCGTTTAGAGGTAAGGTAGCCCTCAATAAGCGGTGAAGCATAACTACCATAGCCAACACGCACATAATTCCCATACAATTTTCTGATCGGCTCCGTCTTTAACTTGAGCGGGCGTATAGACGGACTAAAGTCGGGTGTTGTGAAATCCACTTTCTTAAACGAATAAGTAATTTCCGGTTTTATTGGTTCGGCAGGCCTCGGTGGAACTTTTTCAAAGTTACGATCAACCTTTGGCAGCACAATCTGTTTGTCTTTTACAATTTGAATTTCAACTTTTTCAATTTCTCCTTGATCTTGTGCTTGAGTGTTACCTGTCAAAAAGAAAAAAGACAACATAGCTAATGTAGCCTTGACAGGGTGACTTCCTCGACAAAAAACGTGCACTAATTTCTTCATCTACCTACTGTTCATTTTCTAACGTATCAGACTTCATTTTCTGCAGTCGTTGAATTTCAATTTGATCTAACGCATTCAACTTTTCAGCAGCAGTGCGCCTTATCGTTTCAATGGGAAAATTGTCTACTAGTGATTTTAACACAGCTTTAGCATTAAAAGGGTCACCAACCGCTAAAAAGTTATCGGACAGCAAGAGGTATGATTTGCCGACCCATTCCGGATAGTTTGCAAAATCAGTGTTAAGGCTTACCAGCGTTTCGTAACACTGCTTGTGTTCCTTGGTGAGATAGAATAGCTCGCCAAGGAGATATTTTGCTTCTGCGCCATGCTCTTCTTGGGCTGCATTTATCGTGGCGATAAATTCATCCTTTGCGGACTCAAAATCGCCCACCGCTTTGGCAATTTTACCCAAGTATAAAGATGCCTTGTTGATTGCTCCTGCATTGCCACCCCCACTCTGCAAGATTGTTTCTGCATATGATTTAGCTGAGTCATATTTCTGCAAGAAGAAGTAGGATTCCATCAGTCCATTCCAGGCTGTACTTTGTTCCTTCTTATTTGATGCGATTTTAGAAAGTCGTTGGTAGGCTGGGACAGCTTTGTCAAAAGTGCCCTGCTTGAACTCTAACTCCGCAATGCGCGCGACTACTTTATTGGCGAAAGCAAAGGCTTGGTCCTGATTGATTAAGTAATAGAGGCGAAGTGCGTCTGTGAAATTTTTTAAACGATAGGTAGCCTCGGCAAGGTAATAATTGGCTTCGGTCACTCGCGGGCTCGTAGGGTATTGGTTGGTGTAGGCCGTGAGGCGTTGAATGGCTCTCGTATAGTCCTGATTGAAGTAGAGATTTTTTGCTGTTTCATATTCAACCGACTCAATGCCCTTTGTCTCTGGATTGGATTTTTTATAGTCTGCCAGATACTTGTCAAACTCTTGCGATCGACCAGCCAGGTTCAATGATTCCTGAAGTGGTAGCAATATGTCTGAACTGGCAGGATGAGTAGGATAATTTTCCAACACTGTAATATAATCATCTGATGTTTTACCAAAGTCTTTCAAGTTATAGTAACAGGCCGCTCTACGAGTAAAAGCATAGGGTGCGAATCTGGACGAGGAAAATGATGCAATAACTTTAGAATAGTTAACTACTGCGGCAGCATAATTGCCCTGCTCAAAATCCAGTTGAGCGCGTTGAAAAAGTCCTTCGTCCATGAATCTTGACTTAGGATAGTTCTTCACAAAAAAATCAAACTCTGAAAAGGCTTCATCATACTTTCTTAAAACGCCCGAGATAACAGCCGCCTGAAGATGTGCGTAATCTGCGTCAACCGAGTTGGCAGAAATCGCCTTTTTGTATGTTGCCAACGCATCGGTATACTCTTTTGACACATAATAACAATCCGCCAGTCGCAATAGGCCATCGGCATAGTTTGACTGACTCTTGGGTGCCTTATTTACAAACTCCTTAAAATTAAAAAGTGCACGATCGTATTGCAGCAGATTGAAATAGGAATAGCCAAGTCCGTACCTTGCTTTCAGCAAGACATCCACGTTGGAATATCCGGTTAACCCGACCACTGTTAAGTAATGAGTTGCAGCTTGCTCATATTTCTTTTGTAATGACAACGATTCGCCATTCCAGAAATTGGCTTCAGCCACATAGTCCTGATTAATCGGATACTGAACTGATTTCTCCAAATAGTGACTCGCTTGGAGGTAGTCTTCTCGATTAAACAGGTCGAGGCCCTTTAGCAAGGTTGCTTTCTGATACGCTCGATCTACGGCTACACTTCGTGAAGGCAACGATTCAATATAGGCTATTGCCTTATTGTAGTTGCTGGCGTTTACATAGGCTTGCGAAAGCAATTCTCTGATTTCGTTTGAGTAGGCGCTTTGCGGAAAAGCATTCAGCAATTTTTCAAACTCACTAATAGCTTGATCTGCCCGACCTGATTCGTAGGCAATTTTTGCAAATTGAAAAGTAGCCTCTTCCACTAGCTTTTTGTCGGATATAAACTTTCGGGCGATGTCAAATGATGTAAGAGCCATCGGCTTCTGTTGTTTCTTTAAGTAGAGAGACCCCAGGTAGTAGGCAGAATAACATCCTATTGAATCGGTATCGCTAAATGAAGATTTTAAATATCTCAGGGCGATGTCATCTTCATTTATGATAAAAGCTGCGTAGCCAGCCCGTAGCAAAATGCCTTTTTCGGCAGTATCCTCTTTGCCATTCAAATAGGTTGTGTAGGCAGCTAAAGCCTCTTTGTTATCTCCTTTCTTAAAATGGGCTTCAGCAACCAATAGCGAAATATCCTCCACATTGCTCATCCCTTCTCTATTGCTCAATTGAGCACTATAGCCCAGTAACTCATCGTACTTTTTCTGCTTGTAATAAACGTTGGCCAATACGTAGGGAACTATCTTGCCGTATGCCTCATTTTGCTCAGCACGTTGCAAATCTAAACGCGCGTTCTCGAAGTCACCTTTGCCATATTCGATAAAACCGGAATAGTAGCTGGCAGCCGGGCCATACTGCCCTCCTTGCGATTTAATAAAGTTGAATTGATCAAGGGACTCAACTAATGAACGTTGGCTAAACAAACTGTAGCCAAATCGGAATCTACCGCGGTTTTGTTGTTCAACGCTGAGTGTGGAAAAGTTAACCTTGCTGAAATAGTTGGAAGATTTCTTGTAGTTTTTTTCGATGTAAAAAAAGTTAGCCAGCTCAAAATTTGCCACGATTGCTTTCGGATGGTTTGGATAGGCATTTACGAAATCCGAAAATCTCTTTTCTGCATCTGAATGATACAAATTAAGAGCACAGTAGGCGACATAATATTCTACATCTATAAAACGTAAATCACCTGGCTTAAGCAGCATCTGTAATTCAGAGAAACTATCGCGAGCCGGACCAAACTTCCCCCTATCCAGTTGGTCAATTCCCATTTGATAGGTTCTTTCTATCTTCTGCTGTGAAAGAAGGTCCTGTGCACCAGCAGTATGAAACATGAGTAGACTGAGTGCAAGGGCGAAAAGAACTTTCATGAAAAGCTTTTCCACAAAACAGTAAAATGCAGTGCTTAGTATAGTATTCTGTTTAAAAAATATCATTGCGTGCAAAAAATAAGTCGGCTACACGAATCCAAAGCTACCAAATAACTTACTAATTAGTGGAACAATCGAGAGTAGATATTCAATAAAAGAAAATTAGGCGATCGAACTTCTAGTTGACTTGAGTGGCGATAACTATCAGAATATCAGTTTGAAAACTAGTTCTTTTAGAATCTGGCTTTCATCTTCACTCCCCACATTTACTCCTTTCAATTTTAGATCGGCTTGTTTTAACAGCGAGATATTTCTGATAATTTGATCTGGACGAAAATTTCTCAACGCACTCAGATAATCTTTAACTGCAAAAGGACTAATCTTCAACGCTGTCATAAGACCTTTCTCACTACGATCAGGCGTTGAAACAGCAATTAGCAATTTGCTAAAAAAGGAAAACAAAAAAGCAACGAGTGGAATACCTGGGTTCTTCTTAACATTCCCCTCAAAGTAGTTTAGTATTTTGGTCAGTTGCAACGTTTCTTTGGCAATCAACGCTTTCTGCAATTCAAAAATATTGTACTCTCGACTGATGCCGACTTGCGCCATCACTTTTGCCGAAGTGATCATCTCATCTCTGGCAGCACCAATAAGAACCTTTTCTATTTCGTTGGCTAATCTGTTTAAATCGTTTCCAACGTACTCTGTCAGAACCCTTATAGCTCCATCTTCCATTTGAAAGCCCTTGTCGCTAACATAAGTTGCAACAAACTCAGGCAGATGGCTTTCATATGGCTTTTTAAACGTGGCGGAAGTAGTCAATTGCTCTGCCTTTTTACCCAATTCTTTTCTCTTGTCGAGTGTTTTGTGCTTGTGGCACAAAACCAAAATGGTGGAGGGTACTGGCCGAGAAAGGTAGTCCAGCAATAGTTTGGTTCCCGATTCCTTTTGCAAATCTGGAATATCTTGTGCTTCACGAACGATGACCACCTGTCTTTCTGCCATCATTGGAAACCGCTTTGCATTCGTCAATATTACGTTAACCGGTGCGTCCTTTCCATAAAGGACTACTTGGTTGAAACTTTTTTCACTTTCCATTAATGCATGCGCTTCGATATAATTGGAAATCAGATCAACATAATAAGTCTCCTCTCCCTGTAACAAATACACAGGGTCAAACTTCTTCGCCTTGAGCCGATCAACTATTTTCTTTGCAGAGGCATCCATATCAACGAATTCTTTTTTTGTCCGCCAAATTAAAGGCCGTTACACTTCCAACCAATGCACCGGCCAAGTGGGACTCCCAGGATATACGTGGGTCCATCGGCATAACGCCATAAAATATACCACCATAAGCAATAACCACCGCAACAGAGATAAGCAAGGACAAAAAATCCTGGCGCAAGAATCCAAAAACAATTAGAAATGCAGCTAGCCCATAGATCAAACCACTGGCTCCAATATGGTAGGAAACGCGAGGGCTAAAAATCCAAACAAGCAGGTTGGTGAAAAGGTAGCATCGAAAGAACACGATTGAGCCAATTCTGTCATAAAAGAAAAAAAGCAAAGTGCCCAGAAATAGCAACGGAAATGTGTTCGACAGCAGGTGCATATAGCTTCCATGAATCATAGGAGCAGTTAAGATGCCAATTAGGCCGGAAAAACTCCGTGGTTTGATTCCTAAAAAACCTAAATCAATTTGGTAGAAAAATTGAATACTGAACGATAACCACATGACAAACACCAGTCTGAATGGGATAGCTGAACTATCAAAAACACTTCTATTTTGGGGCATTAAAGTATTTCAAAATTGACCCCGAAAAATACAAATTAGATTGTTGCCATCCTCCTTGTTACAACTTGAGAAGTTGATTGGACGTGTTTTATTTCTGCGTTGGGATTTTTAGCATAGGAAGGTTCACGAACCTTGCCTCTTCTTGCCCGACCGAATTGAGACCCAAAAGGCCCCCAGAAGACTCCGCTGTTTTTCTTGCAATTTCAAGCAGGCTTCGGTAAAACTCAAAGGCTAACTCCTTATCGATCTTCGAAAAAACATCATTCAAACCAGTAAGTTCATCAACAATTATTGGTTCTCGCTGGGCTGCTTTGGGCGGAAGTGACTGGATGATAACTTTCAATTTATCCTCAAAGTCCTCAGCCATAATCCGATAGAATTCCATCATCTTTGATTTCCCGTTGCCTTGATTCTTTTGCGCCAACTGAATAGCCTTTTTGATCTCTTTTCGATCAATATCGTCATCAGCGCCCGCAATCAGAATGCAAACAAGTAACGGAGCTTTTAGCATCAAATCAACCTCGGAAGGGGAAAGCTTGTTGAGTTCTCGCGTCATAGTATTTAGGTGTAGTTCGAATTTAGTATAAAATTTGCAACTTTTGTCTTAATAACTAAGTGTTTTCGATTACTTTTAAACAAAGAGCATCCGGATGTACGAAAAAGACCCAATAAAAATTTTTGTCGTTGAAGATGACCCAACTTACACCCAATTCTTGAAGTATGTGCTATCGCTAAATCCTGATTTTGAAACAGAATTTTATGCCAGCGGCAAAGATTGCATCGATAATCTTTACAAACAGCCCTCAGTAATTACGCTAGACTACACCTTGCCTGATCTGCCGGGAGAGAAAGTGTTGAAGGCCGTTCGCGAATTCAACCCTGACATAAGCGTAATCATTATCTCGGCTCAGGATAAGATTGGCACTGCGGTTGAGCTATTGAAGACAGGTGCTTTTGACTATATCACCAAAGACGAGGAGGCCAAAGACCGGATACTCAACTCGATCAAGAATGCGAGGAATAAAACAACGCTGATTCGTGAAATTGGCCGCCTCCAACAAGAGATTTCTGTGAAATATGACTTCGAGAAGAGCATTATCGGAAATAGCACATCAATACAAAAGGTTTTTCAAAATATTGAAAGAGCCGTAAAAACGCTTATTACCGTTTCAATTACTGGTGAGACAGGCACCGGGAAAGAACTGGTGGCCAAAGCCATTCACTTCAATTCAAAAAGAAAGAACAAGCCGTTCATAGCCGTCAATGTTGCTGCGATACCAAAGAATTTGATTGAAACCGAGTTATTTGGTCATGAAAAGGGAGCTTTTACAGGCGCATTGCAACGAAGAATCGGAAAATTCGAAGAGGCCGAAGGTGGCACTTTGTTTCTGGATGAAATCGGAGAAATGGATATCAGCCTTCAGGCAAAACTACTACGGGTTTTGCAAGAAAAAGAACTTACTCGCATAGGCAGCAATCAGGTTCAGAAATTAGATGTACGCATTATGGTAGCCACCCACCGAAATCTTGAGAACGATGTACGCTCAAAATCATTCCGGGAAGATTTATATTACCGCCTTCTGGGCCTTCCGATTCATTTGCCTCCCTTACGAGAACGCGGCCAAGATATCATTCTTATTGGCAAGCATTTTCTGGATCAATTTACCAGAGAAAATCAAATGCCAAAAATGAAAATAGGCGATGATGCCCGAAAAAAATTGTTGGGATATAGTTTTCCTGGTAATGTACGGGAACTAAAAGCAATTATTGAATTGGCGGCAGTACTGAGCGATGGCCCGGAGCTTAAGGCAGAAGATATCTCATTTAACAGTCAGATACACACTGACAATTTTATGCAGAAGGAAATGACTTTGCAGGCGTATACCTACCACATTATTAGGAGCTTTTTGAAAAAATACGATGATAATGTGCTTGAGGTGGCTAGGCGACTAGACATTGGCAAGTCATCCATTTACAGGTACTTAAAGGAGATGGAACAAGCGGGGATATAGCTTATGAGTGAACTAAAAAAATACGTTAAAAGAGGAGGTTTCTTTAAGGCGGTTGTTGAAGATGGTTCAGACATAATTTTTGTGATCGACTACAATGGTAACATTGAGTATGTAAATTCATCTGTTAAAGAAACACTAGGTTATCGACCGAGCAGTCTCATTGGAAAGAATTTTTTCAATTTTTTATCGGTCTCCTATCTTCCAAAGTTAATCTCCATCTTTAAGAAAATCAAGCGAAAAGTCTATGCAGAGTCGATCGAATTTCAATTCTTATGCAAAGATGGAACCTATAAATACTTGGAGTTTAATTCGATAAATCTCAAGCATAAAGAAAAAATAGAGGGTCACATCCTCGACTGCCGCGACATCACACAGCGAAAAAAGGATGCTGAGGAACTACAACGGGCGCAAAAAGCCAAAGAGCAATTTCTCGCAAACATTAGCCACGAAATACGCACCCCTATTAACGGGATTTCCGGAATGGCAACGTTAATGAGTCAGCTGCCGAGCGAAACTGACCAAGCGATTTATTTAAGTGCAATCAAAAGTGCAGCGGATAACCTTAAAGTTATTATAAATGATATTCTTGATATTGCCTCGATCGAATCAGGAAAACTGAAGTTTGAACAAATTGGCTTCAACCTGAATGATTTACTTCAATCGTTGGTCGGTACGTTCAACCATCAAGTAAAAGAGAAAGGTATAAAGTTTCACTTTGATCTTGAATCAGAGGCAAACCAAATTTTCGTAGGCGATCCGGTACGATTGAATCAAATCCTCGTAAATCTGATTAGTAACGCCATCAAATTTACCCATACCGGTTCGATTCATCTGGGTTGCAAAGTCTATAGTCACAAAGGAAAAAAATTCCAGATTCAATTTGAAGTGACAGATACAGGGATTGGGATACCAAAAGATAAATTACATACAATTTTTGAGAGCTTTAGTCAAGCAGATTCCAGCGTCACGAGGAAGTATGGAGGTACGGGACTCGGGCTTACTATTGTGAAACAGTTGGTGGAGCTTCAAGGGGGTCGAATAAGTGTCCATAGTAAACTAGACCAAGGATCCACTTTTTCATTTGTACTCCCCTATCAAAAAGGTGACGCAAAATCCATCAATCTACCCGGCTATACCACAAGCAACGGCACGCAACAGAAGTTAAGCGGATTGAATGTACTGCTTGTTGAAGATAATGAGATTAATGGACTTTATGCAGGGAGTATTCTAAAAATGTGGGGCTGCAAGGTACGATTTGCAGAGAACGGGGCCGCAGCGGTGGAAATTGTAAAAGCTAACTCGTTTGACTTAGTGCTAATGGATATTCAAATGCCCGTTATGGATGGGTTTGAAGCAACGAAGATAATTCGTGAGTTGAACGACTCCAAAAGTAAACTGCCCATTATTGCGCTAACGGCCAACACGACCAGGAAAGATGTAGAAAAATGCTTGGCAGCAGGTATGGACGACTGCATATCAAAGCCATTTACTCCTGACGATCTTTTTAAAGCAATTAAGCGCCAGGTGGTAGTAAGAAAATCAAAAGTTTCGGAGGTAAAAAATGTAGTTCGGCCCTCATTTGACTTGAGTTATTTAGCAAGTGTTTCGAACAATAACGAAGATTTTATGAACGAAATGATTGACACCTATTTGAAAACCATGCCACGGATTATTGAAGAAATACGAACCTTTTCTCAACAAAATGACTTTGAGAATCTATCGCGTGCAGCCCACAAATTAAAACCCTCTATCACTTTGTTGGGCATACATCAAGCAAAAGAATTGGCGGCTGAGATTGAAAGTATCGCTAAGACGAGGCAAGTTTTGCCAGAGTTTCATAGGTCGATCGAATCGTTTTGTCGCATACTTGAAAAAGCCACTTCCGAAATTGCAGCGTCCAAAATCCAGTTCTGACTCATCACCACCAATTTCCGATAAATTGGTATCCTCCCCTCGGCTACGATTGACGAATAAGACAGACCATTAGTTTAGTGTGGAGACATCAACAGGGATTGCAAAATTTGGTTTTTTCTTTCTCCATTTTTTAGACGATCACCCAGAGCAATCATCAGTTGTAGAACCTCGCTGGTGGTAATTGCCCTAGCAAATTATCAGGGTATTCGCAAGATTATGATTTTTGAATCTCGAGCAATACCACGATCTAGCGGTTAAGAGACCAAAAGGTGGACATTCCAGCAGGAAACTTTTATACCCGATGTAACAATCGCGCAACATATTTTCCAACAATATCAAACTCCAGATTGACCAAACTGCCCACTGCCAGCCTACTAAAATTCGTATGCTCAAAAGTATATGGAATTATAGCTGTGCGGAACCGCCCAGATGCAGAGTTAAAACAAGTTAGACTAACGCCATTAATTGTGATAGAGCCTTTCTCGACCGTGACATTTCCGAATCTGGAATCATATTCAAAATCAAATAACCAACTCCCTCCTACCTCTTGCACCGATTTGCAAACACCCACTTGATCGACATGACCTTGTACAATGTGCCCGTCAAACCTTCCATTGGCCAACATGCACCGTTCTAAATTCACGACATCTCCCGGTTGGAGCGTTCCAAGATTTGACTTCTGCAATGTCTCATCAATAGCTGTAACCCAATGTTGGTTATCTCCTATTTTTGTAACGGTTAGACACACCCCATTGTGGGCTACACTCTGATCTACTTTTAGCTCAGCACTAATTTCACTTTCAAAAAGAAAATGTTTGTTTGTTCCTTCTTCCACTATTCGTGAAAGAGTTCCTACTGATTCGATGATGCCTGTGAACATTGTTATCGGACTGATATTTTGTTTACCGTTTCCAGTTTCTGGTTTCAAGTTCCCAGAACAAGCAACTGGCAACTAGAAACTATTTTTTCAACTTACCCACCGCTTCTACCTGATCGGGTCTGAGTGTTGGGTACTTGATATTCAATTGCTCCAAATAGGTTTTATACTTGGCAGGATCGTAATAAAATGGTTTTAGTTTGGGTGCAAATTCTTGCATGATTTTGGTGTTGAGCGTAATCGCTGGATTATCCTTCTCGCCAATCAATGGGATATACTGAATCTCTTTTGTTTGTTCTGTCCTGTAATATTCCCATGCCTTTTTTAGAACATCCGGCTTCGTAAACAAATCTACCAATGTCATTGCTTCTGCTTTGGCACCCGCCACAATCCCTTTGTGGGCAATGGGTGTCGCCATGGTTATCGCATTGGACCAATGATGGCCAGGTAAATTTGGTATGTTGGAAGGATAGTTTAAGTTAATCGTTGGTAAAGACCATGATATGTCAGCGATATCATCCGATCCTCCGCCCATCATCATCATGGGGCGACCCATTACATTTACCATTCCCACAGTACTCGGCAATCCAATCGTATCGAGCTTCAGAGCCAACCCATCCGTTTTTGTAGATTTCATTTCAAGCTGAGTCGCCTTCGCCAATAATTGGTCTTCGGCTGACCACGTAGGCAAACCGACTTTTTTAATGTTCTGATACATGACCTCGGCCATAGGTTTATTAAAATGTGCTGGCCATGCAGAGCCCAATATCTCATACGTAAATTTTGTATCGGTCATTAGTGCTGCGCCCTCTGCCGTTTTAGTTCCTTTATCGAAAAGAGCTTTGATTGCCGGGTAAGTCCGCTCTCTAAAATAATACCATACAGATGCCTTTGATGGCACTACGTTCGGTTGATCTCCACCATCGGAAATCACGTAATGAGATCGCTGCGTAAGTTCCAAATGTTCTCTCCGGAAGTTCCAACCTATATTCATTAGCTCCACAGCATCCAACGCACTGCGACCACGCCAGGGAGCCCCGGCTGCGTGCGCTGCTTGCCCCTCGAAATTAAATTTAACAGATACCACACCATTGTAACCGTTGTCTCCATATCCGATTTTGAGGTTGTCTCCAACATGGGTGAATATGCATGCGTCAACATCTTTAAAATATCCGGCACGGATGTAGTACGCCTTGGTGCCTACCAATTCTTCAGCAATTCCAGGCCACAACATGAGCGTACCAGATATTTTTTCTCGCTCCATAACCTTTTTTAAGGCAAGGGCAGAAATGATATTTAACGCTTGACCTGAATTATGACCTTCGCCATGACCCGGAGCACCTTCCACAATTGGATCATGATAGGCTACGCCAGGTTTCTGTGAGGCCTTTGGAATACAATCAACATCGGAGCCCAATGCAATTATGGGCTTGCCATTGCCCCATTTGGCAATCCATGCGGTCGGTATACCAGCAACACCTTTTTCTATTGTAAAGCCATTCTTCTCCAACAGATTTGTCAGGTAAGCAAACGTCTCTACTTCTTGAAATCCGAGTTCGGAAAAACTGAAAAGCATATCATTGATTTGCTGTCCGAGCGCGGCATTCTTTTCGACTTCCACCACTACTTCTTGCTTGAGTTTGTCGATTTTACTTTGTGAAAGTTGGGCGGTTGAGAAAAGAAAGGGAAAAAGTAGAAAGGCAGTAAACAACGTTTTCATGACAGATGATTTAGGTCGTGATGCAATGTAGTACTTTGATTTGAAGGGATCAAAATGCCTTTTTGTTGAAAAAACGACATCAAAAAATAAAAGTGAAATTTGTGGTTTATATTATAAACTACTTTACATTTGTTCCGTTAGAAGCAAGTATGGAAACACAAAACGACATGCTGAGCCCGCAGCAAAGCCTTGATTTGATACAGAGCATGATCAACGAGGCAAAGGGCAACGTGCGCGACAATTCCTTTTATTACCTCTTTTGGGGTTGGGTATTGATAGTCGCTCACATCGGAAGTTTCACCTTAATCAAGATACAGTTTGACTACCCGTTTGCGGTATGGCTAATTGTGATACCTGCGTGGATCATCTCATTTGTTTATGGATCACGGCAAAGAAATAAGCAGAAACGCACGACTACGCACCTCGAAAGGGTCAACATTACGTTGTGGGTTAGTTTTGGGGTGCTGGCCGTTGTCATTCCATTTTTTGGCAGCTTCATCAATTATCAAATCAATCCGATCATTCTACTGGTTGGAAGTATGGCAACATTGGCTTCGGGAGTTATTCTAAAATTTAAGCCGTTGATGATCGGTGGAGTTATCTTCTTTGTTTTCGGCTTATCTTGTTTCTTCGTTTCAAATGAGTATCAATCGCTTCTTTCCGCGTTAGCGATCACGTTGGGTTATCTTGTTCCGGGTTACTTGCTAAAATCACAGAAGCGATAACTATGTTCAAAGAACTTGATCCCCTACTCCACTCACAACTCCGGCTTGGCATCATGTCGTTGTTACTTGGATTAGATTCTGCTGACTTTACTTTTCTGAAAGAAAAGACAGACTCTACCGCAGGTAATTTGAGTGTACAATTGGATAAACTCTCGGAGGCAGGGTACATCCTTGTTGAAAAATCCTTCAAAGGAAAGAAGCCGTTGACAACCTGCCGGATAACGAAGAAAGGTATTAAAGCATTTGAAGACTATGTCAACTCACTTAAAAGTTATATAAAATAAATTTTTTTGTCCATTTAGTTTACATTATAAACCAGTTTGCAATTATGAAAAAGTTAATCGTTTCAATTTCATTAACCGTCATCTCCACTCTCATTAGCGCAACTACGATGAGTCAACCCGTCAACGACCTGATGTACCAGGCCTACATCACACAGAAAAAAGAACTATGGAAAAAGAGTGTAGAACTCGCGACAGTTGAGTTCAAACTAAAACCAACGGACGCTCATGCGCACGTTAGTTTAGGAGTGGCTCATTATGGGTTGCTGCTAAGTACGATGAGTACTGAAGATAAAGATTTATTCGATGAGTATGTTTCGGCTACCAAAGATCGGCTCAAAGAAATCATTGAACTTCCTTCAACCGCTGCTGAAGGCAAAGGATTGTTATCGGCCGTTTTAGGATTGCAAATGGCCTATAGTCCAATGAAGGGAATGTTGTTGGGTGGTAAAAGCAGTAATCTCGCAGCAGAAGCGAAGGAACTGGCACCGACCTCTCCCCTAGCCTGGCGGTTTTATGGAATCAACAAGTTTTACACACCTTCCACTTTTGGAGGTGATATCAAAGAAGCCATTGTTGCATTGGAAAAGTCGATTGCATTATTTGAGTCAACAACAATCTCAAACAACTGGCTGTACTTAGACACACTAGCACTGCTGGGTCAAGCCTACACCAAAGCGGGTGAAAAGGCAAAGGCAATTGCTACGTTCGAAAAAGCCATTGCGGCCGAAGAGGGCTTTACCTACGCCAGGTCGTTGCTCACTAAAGCAAAAAATAGCTGATTCCCGGCAACTCTTCCGGTCAACCTCAGTCAATCATAAATAAAATACTATGCGGCTACTTATCTCATTTGTGCTGTTCATTCTCGCTAGTCTTGACTGCGAGAGTCAATCAACCATAATTGGAAAGATTACCGACCAGCAGGGCAACTCCCTTCCAGGCGCGAGCATTTACATTCTTAACACACTGGATGGCGTTTCCGCGAATGCCGAAGGAAGCTATACACTTGTTACTTCGGAAAAAGGAAATCGGGTAGTAGTAGTTTCAAGCATTGGCTACGAAACCATCAACCAATCAATCGTGCTTGAGAACAAAACGTATACGCTGAAATTCAAATTAAAAGAAGCAAACAGTGAGTTGGAAGAGGTCGTCATATCCGCAGGAACAATTGAAGCTACCAACGACCGCAAGGTAGCCGTGCTCCGCCCGTTAGATATTGTAACTACGGCTGGTGCAGCTGGTGATATTATTGGCGCTATACAAACTCTTCCTGGCACCACACGCGTGGGTGAACAGACAGGCTTGTTTGTGCGCGGTGGTGATGCCAGCGAAGCCAATGTGATCATTGACGGCATGATTGTGCAAAACTTCTTTACCAGTGATGTACCCGGCATTGCACAACGAAGTCGCTTCTCTCCCTTTCAATTCAAAGGCACCTCATTTAGCAGCGGTGGTTACAGTGTGCGGTATGGCCAGGCGTTGTCGTCTGTGCTGGAATTAAGCACCAACGACATGCCTGCTAAAAGCAACGTAAATGTTGGCCTTAACATGTCGGGGCTATTTGGCTCGGTGGCAAAAGTGTTTGAAAAAAATTCGTTGGAGGTAACGGGAAGTTACATCAACGTGGCTCTATTCTATATTCTGGCGAACACCAATTTCGATTTCTACAAAGCACCCGAGGGTGTTTCCGGTTCAACGCGATGGGTACACAAAAACGGAGACAAGAATATCTTCAAGTTGTTGGTCAGCCATGGTGGATTTAGCAGCGGAACAGAGATACCCGACATCAATAACGCGAGTCAACGTTTTCGTTTTGGAATAAAAAACAGCAATACCTACTCCAATGCTTCTTATTTCGAAAAAATAAACAACCAGGTGTATTCCTTCTCGGCTGTTTCGTTCGGTAGAAATGTAGATAACATCAACTTCGGGGCAACTCCTTCCAAAACGGAAGAATGGCGTTTGCAAGGCCGGACGGAGTTAGGTTTTGAAATCAACAACAATCTTCAACTCCTTTCCGGAGCAGAGTGGCAACGGTTTAGCGTGCAACGAAGCTTTGATGCGTTCAACTCAGGATTTGACGAAACACAAACAGCCATCTATACAGAGCTTGAGTGGAAACCTTCGCGCAAATTTGGCGTGAAGTCCGGCTTGCGTGGAGAGCACAGCAATCTGCTCAATCAATTTGCTGTCAGCCCCCGCCTGTCGGCCGCTTACAAAGTTGGCAAACAAAGTCAGGTATCCATTGCCAGTGGCGTCTTCTATCAAAATCCGAATAACCGATATCTGCTCGCTAACAAGTCGGCAAGTTTCCAGCAGGCCATCCACTATATCGCCAACTATCAGTGGATTACAGACAAGCAAACGTTTCGTGTAGAAGGGTACTACAAATCATACGACCGATTAGTGAGGGAGTTGAACGTGCCGTTTAATCCAAATGCCTTGCGATTCATCTCGGCTGACATTGACAATTCCGGGAATGGCTTTGCACAAGGCATCGATGTCTTCTGGCGCGATCGTAAACTAGTGGAGAACCTCGACTACTGGATTTCATATAGTTGGGTGGACACTCAGCGGCTATTTGAAAATTTTACTGCCCGTGCCACGCCCACGTCCATATCTGATCACAACCTTAATGTGATTGCCAAGTACTTTATTGAACCACTGAAAGTAAACATAGCGGCCACCTACACCTTCGCTACAGGCAGGCCTTACTACAACCCCAACAGTGCTGAGTTTCTGAATGATCGTGTGCCGTATTTCGAAAATATCTCTTTGAATATAAGCTATGTTACAACCATCAAAAAAGTGTTTGCGGTGTTCTATGCAGGTGTAGATAATGTGACCAATCGCAAGAATATTTTTGGTTATCGCTATTCGACCGATGGCACTCAGCGGTTTCCGATCGAGCCTGCACTCTACCGCTCCGTTTTTGTGGGAATGAATTTTTCGGTCTCTGCCTTTAACCGAGATGAACTTTAAAACATTTAAGCAACCGCCAAACAAATCAATATTCAATCTAACCACTCAACACTATGAAAAAGCTAATGTTCTTATTATTTCTTTCGCTCACATCGATCGCTCACGCGCAAACAATCGAAGAAGCGATTCAAACAACGCTAAGTCAGTTTAACCCCGGAGATCGTACCGCTACAATGGCGGCAGTCAATCGCTTTGATCTGATTGCCAAAAAGTGGAACACCGATTGGGTATCGCATTACTATGCCGCCTATGCCAAAACGATAGCCGGTGCTACTGAGACGGACGTAGCGAAGAAAGCTCAGTTTTTTAACGAAGCGGAAAAGAGTTTAGAGGCAGCCAAAGAAAACGGTGCTGCCGAGAACGATGAAGTATGTGCACTATTGGCCATGATTTCCAGCAACCGCATCGGACTGGAACCCGAAGCGTGGCAAAAGCACATGGAAATGTATAATGCCAACCTTCGCAAGGCCAAGCAACTTCGCAAAGAAAATCCTAGAATCTATTACATCGAAGGCATGAGTAAGTTCTATACTCCAGAAGCCTATGGTGGTGGCAAAGCAGCCGCACTTATCTACTTTGAAAAAGCAAATGAATACTTTAAGACGGAAACAAATACAGACATTCGCAAACCCACTTGGGGCAAAAAGCAAAACGAAGAGATGCTGAAAAAGTGTAGCGAGTAATAAGCGGCATATACGATGCAATTTTTTTGGTTATCCAAAAGCGCCAGCTTGGAGTTCCTGTGGGTCTAGTTTTGTGCAAAAATTGTTTTCGAGACCCTGAACCAGATGCTTCTATTTAATTTGCAATCCAAATCGGGGAAAGAAACGTGGGACTACGTCATAAATAGTTTAATTTCGTGTTTCCATGATGCGTACTCTCGTTTTCGCAGTTATTGCAATCTTACTCTTCTCGTGTGGTTCTTCGGGAGGCACGAAAGTAGTCAAGCCCCGCTCCCAACATGTATGGGCAAGGGGAAACAAATATCGCATTGATATCCCAATTGGCAGTCGCCATATCCGCATGTTTGAGCGGAAAAGGACAAAGACTGTCAGAATGAAATAGTATTTTTTAACTCAGTCCTTTTAGTAACGATTCAATGTTTTTGCGAAAAAACATTTTGGCTGGATTTATCTGGTTGATGTAGGCAGTTATTATAGATCCATAAAAGAGCGCCATAAATGCGTTGGTGATATCGCGGGTAGAAGTTGTTTTGGTTATTTCCTTTTTGAAGATGGCCTCCAAAGAAAACTTTTCGATCATCTGATCCAGCGATTGTAACTCAATCAACTGTATGTCTTTTACCTCAGGGAACAATAATTTTTTCTCTTCAGCCTTTAGCGGAAATGGCTTTATCGTTCGCCCCATGTCTGAAAGGTAGCCCACCCAACTCAAAATAATGCCTGGGTGAGCTTCAAAGTCTTCACTAATTTTATCAAACAAAAATTGAATACCAGCCAAGCCATCTCTTGGCTTCTCCTTTAGCTCCACTAAGCGCCTTAAACTCCAGACCCTAAAATAGTACAAAAGCAGATCTTCCTTTTGTGGAAAGTACTTAAAGAGAGTTACTTTAGATATTTTCGTTTTCTTGCAAATCTCATCCACATGAATTTTGTCAAACGATTTAGTTCCAATCATTTTGATGGTGTGATCCAATATAGCCAGTTTTAAGATGGCTGCTTTTTCTTTTCGTAGACTCATAGTAAAGTTCGATCCGAAATAATACATTTAAACTACAAAACCAAAATGTAAATCCATGAAGAGCCTGTATTTCTTACTAGTCACCACTCTGCTCGTTGCGTGTCAAAAACCAACCGAGGATCAACCGCGGATAACAGGAGTAATTGCAGATTCTGCGATGGTTGTTTCGGCACATCCACTTGCTTCGGAAGTGGGCGTTGCAATCATGAAAAAAGGAGGAAATGCAGTCGATGCAGCTATTGCTACTCACTTGGCGCTTTCAGTAGTTTTCCCTGCCGCAGGAAACATTGGCGGGGGCGGCTTTATGGTGGTAAGATTGAAAGACGGAACATCTGCCACGTTGGACTTCCGTGAAAAAGCGCCTGCCGCTGCAACTACAAACATGTATTTGGATGAAAAAGGAGAGGTCATTCCTGATTTAAGTTTAAAGGGCCACTTGGCTTCGGGTGTGCCCGGCTCAGTAGATGGTATGGTAGAGGCGCATAAGAAATTTGGCACATTACCCTGGCAAGACCTGGTTCAACCTGCCATCGATCTCGCAAAAAAGGGATTCCCTCTCACAGAGCGAGAAGCTAGTTGGTTCAATCAGGCAAAGGAAAATCTTGAAAAGTACAATTCAGTGAAGCCCGGTTTTCTCATAAGAGATAATTGGGTAAGTGGAGATACCATCCGTTGGGAGGCGATGGCTGCAACGCTGGAGTTAATTCGAGACAATGGGCGAGCGGGATTCTATGAGGGAAAAACGGCAGAGAACCTCGTAGCTGAAATGAAACGTGGCAAAGGATTGATCACACTAGAGGATTTAAAAAACTATCATTCTTCCTGGCGCGATCCGTTGATTTCAAACTACAAGGATTACAAAGTTATCTCAATGCCACCCTCGTCAAGTGGTGGGATCTGCCTCTTGCAACTGCTAAAATCGGTTGAGCAATACCCTATTAAAGAATGGGGTTTTCATTCAGTAAAAGCAATTCACTTGATGACTGAGGCTGAACGTAGAGTATTTGCAGACCGTGCTAAGTTTTTAGGTGATCCTGATTTTTTCAAAGTGCCCAGCACCGAAATGTTGTCTCAAGGCTACATCAGTGAACGGATGAAATCCTTTAATCCGGAAAAGGCCACGCCTAGTTCAGAAGTAAAGTCAGGCTCCATCCCGGGCTATGAATCGGAAGAAACAACACACTTCTCAATCGTTGATCCAACCGGCAACGCGGTTGCGGTTACAACTACTTTAAATGGTTGGTTCGGCTCCTTCGTGGTCGTTGATGGCTCAGGATTTTTTATGAACAACGAGATGGATGATTTCAGTATGAAGCCCGGAGTACCTAATATGTATGGAGCTATTGGCGGTGCCGCGAACAAAATCGAACCAAATAAAAGAATGCTTAGTGCAATGTCGCCCACCATTGTTGAAAAAGATGGAGAGCTCTTCATGGTGGTCGGAACGCCCGGTGGCACCAAAATCATCACGGGGGTTTTTCAAGCCATCTTGAATGTGATTGAGTTTGATATGACCATGCAGGAGGCCGTGAACGCCAAGCGCCTGCACAGTCAATGGCTGCCTGACGCCATTCTTACAGAGAAAGGCGCGCTCAATGAAAAGGATAGTTTGACCCTAGCGGGTATGGGCCACCATTTCACATTTATTAAGGGAACCGGCTTTGGACGAGTGGATGCCATTCTTGTAAGAAAAGACGGAAAGCTGGAAGGCGCTGCTGATTATACGCGGGGAGATGATAAGGCAGTAGGTTATTAATTCCTTGTCATTTATCGCTTGATAAATTAATATATATTCGCCAAAAATTTTACAATGAGTCTACCCAATATTCAACAACTTGAGAGAACCGCTTCCCAAATAAGAAGAGACATTGTGCGTATGGTTCACGCTTGTCAGAGCGGGCACCCAGGCGGCTCATTGGGTTGCGCTGATTTTTTCGTGGCGTTGTATCTTCATCACCTACGCCACAACCCAAGTTTCAATATGGATGGACAAGGGGAAGATTTATTTTTCCTTTCGAATGGTCACATCTCTCCGGTTTGGTACTCCACGCTTGCTCACGCAGGTTATTTTGACAAGAAAGAGCTGGCCACATTTCGATTCTTGAACACTCGACTACAAGGGCACCCAGCTACTCACGAACACTTGCCAGGTATTCGTGTCGCCTCTGGCTCATTGGGTCAGGGACTTTCGGTAGCATTAGGGGCTGCGCAAACCAAAAAATTGAATAAGGACAATCATTTGGTGTATGTGCTCATGGGCGATGGCGAGCAGCAAGAAGGGCAAGTTTGGGAAGCAGCGATGTATGCCGCTCATAACCAGATGGATAATGTCATTGCAACCATTGACTACAATGGTCAACAGATCGATGGCCCGGTTGATAAGATTCTTTCTCTTTTGAGCCTCAAAGCAAAGTGGGAGGCTTTTGGTTGGACGGTTCTGGAATTTAACGGCAACAGCATGCAAGAAGTGGTAAATGGCCTTTCGTTGGCAAAGACGCTGGCAGGGAAAGGAAAGCCGATTTTGAATCTGATGAAAACGGAAATGGGTTTTGGTGTAGACTATATGATGGGCTCACACAAATGGCATGGCGTTGCCCCCAATGGCGAAGAGTTGGCAAAAGCATTGGCTCAGTTAGAGGAGACGTTGGGAGATTATTAATTGCAGAGTTACCCAGTAGCCATTTCATTGCCACAGATTCACAAATGGGCACTAATAAATACGGCAAAAAATTCAAGGTAATTTGCTTAATTGGAAGGCTATCTTTTTTTGCTACTATCGAGTCCTATTTCATCGCCACTAATACACGAATAAGCACCACAAAATATTCGTGTAAATTCGTGTATTAGTGGCAGACATTAAAATCCTCAAAAGCCTCGCCTTATTGCCACGAATTCACGAATAGGCACAAATAGATACGACAAAAAATTCGTGTTAATTTGTGGATTCGTGGCAAGTTTGTTTTATCAGGCAACGTCACACCTCTTGAAACGCATTTCGAATCATCACTACGGTGCAAGTCGGTGAATTGTCCATTTCTCATCGGCTAAGTAATAGACAACCCGATCGTGCAGCCTACTTGCTCGCCCTTGCCAAAATTCAATTTCAACTGGTGTAATCGAAAATCCGCCCCACTGCTTTGGTTTGGGTAACAGACTCATGCCTTCATATTTTTTCTCGATCTCCCGTTCACGTGCTTCGAGAATGCTACGACTGGCGATGATCGAACTCTGCGGAGAGGCCCACGCTCCTACTTGACTCGCTCGCGGACGGCTTTGAAAATACTGCTCGGATGTTGATTCTTGGACGCGGGTGGCGATGCCCTCAATTCGCACCTGCCGCTCTAACTCTGGCCAAAAAAAAGTCAATGCACAAGCTGGATTACTATCCAACTCCTTCCCTTTCTGGCTTTGAAAATTAGTGTAAAACACGAATTGCCGTTGATCCAACCCTTTCAACAGAACAATCCGTGCAGAAGGCCGCCCGCCCTCAGAAATTGTCGAAAGTGTAAAAGCATTTGGTTCGGGAATGCCGGCCGCAAGCGCTTCTTTAAACCATTTATCAAATTGACCGATCGGATCTTTGTCAACATCACTGATATCTAACGAAGCCTTTGAATACTCTTTTCGTAATTCATCCATTCCTTTCATACCTTTTTGCATTTTTTTGAAAAATTAACAAATCATTCGTTTGGTTCTAAGCAATACCTATACTTTATTGGCTACGGTTTTACCAGAGTTGAACAACTTTTTTTCTGTCTGCTCAAGAACGTAAATCGAAGCATTATGGAATTTTTTCAATACAAGAACACACTTATCCCTGCAAAAGGTAGAATACTGGCCTCCGAGCCATATCTACCCGATCCGAACTTCGAACGTACAATTATTATATTGACCGAACATAATGATGATGGATCCGTTGGATTTATATTAAACAAGCCTTCTGAAACCGAGGTATCAGAAGTAATGGACAGTATTCAAAATTTTCAATCAAAAGTCTGCATTGGCGGACCTGTTCAGCAAGATACACTTCACTTTCTACACCGCATCCCAGATTTGGCGGATGCCATCTTAGTTTCAGAAGGGATTTACTGGGGTGGCAACTTTGAACAGCTTATGCTTCGCATTGAAACGAATCAAATAGACCCCATTGATATCAGGTTTTTTTTGGGCTATAGCGGGTGGTCGCCAGGACAGCTAGAGGAAGAAATAAAGGCAGACTCGTGGATCCTTAGTGATCGGGTTAGCCAAGAACTTATCTTTGAAACACCGCCTGAGGAAATGTGGAAAAAGTCACTCCAGCAGCTGGGTGGGCGGTTTTCAGTCTACTCCAATTACCCGATAGACCCGAGCATGAATTGAGCAAATTTTGTATTTTTGGCCACTTATGTGGAAAAGTGCTGTATGACAAATGAAAACAAGTTGCCCGAAGAGAACGACAAGATCATGACAAACGAATTAATGGAGGAAACAGAAGCAGCAGGTGGTGCTCATCTGGATGCAGATATTGAAGTCAATGATCTGGCCGAAGAAAAGCCTATTGATTTTACCACGTACAAGAAACTCGACTTTGTCAATTTGGTCAAAGATCTTTCGAAAGAAGACAACTTCAAGCGAATCGATAGCCTGTTGAAAGAAATCAAACCATTGTATGACGAGATTCGCGAACATGAAAGAAAAGCGGCTCTTGAAAAGTACTTGAGTGAAGGCGGGGTAAAAGAAGATTTCGAGTTTCTAATAGACGATCTCGACCAATTATATGATGCCACACTCAAATTCATCAAAGACAAGCGAAATAGCTTCTACAAGAGCCTGGAGGATCGCAAAAACGAAAGTCTAAAGCATAAAAATGATATTCTCGAAAAATTGAGAGCGCTTGTGGATGGAGAAGATTCACCTCAGGCATTTCATCAGTTTAAAGAGCTTCAAAAAGAATGGAAGAATAGCGGACCGGTCGCAGTTACTCACCTAAAAATACTTTGGGCAAACTACAACGCAATCATTGACCGATTCTATGACCATCGCAACATCTACTTTGAGCTGAAAGAACTAGACCGAAAGAAAAACCTCGAGTCGAAAAAAGAATTGTGCGTACGAGCCGAAAAGCTGGCAGATGTCAAGTCGATTCAAGAAGCCGTTAAAGAGCTCAACGAGCTGCATCATGAATTTAAACACATCGGCCCCGTTCCGAAAGAAGAACAAGAACCTTTGTGGCAACGATTCAAAGCAGCCTCTGATGCGGTGTATGCAAAAAGAGATGTCTACACAGCAAATCTTCTCCTGACACTTCAACAAAACGAGGCAACAAAAATTTTGTTAAACGAAGAAGTGAGTGCCTTCGGAACTTTTAACTCTAATCGAATAAAAGATTGGAACCAAAAGACAAAAGACATTTTAGAGTTACAGAAAAAATGGGATGCAGTGGGTGCTGCGCCTCGCGCCCACCAGCGCGATCTTAACAAGAAGTTCTGGACTGCCTTTAAATTATTCTTTCACAACAAGAATGTGTTCTTCAAAAAATTGGATGAAGAGCGCGTAAAAAATTTAAAAATTAAAGAGGCGCTTGTACAGCGAGCGATTGAGCTAAGAGAGAATCAAGATTGGGAAAAAACATCCAATGAATTGAAAAATCTTCAATCGCAGTGGAAAGAAGTGGGGCCTGTACCGGAAAAATGGCGCGAGAAAATATACCAACAATTTAAAGAAGCATGTGATCACTTTTTTGGACAGCGTAGAGGGTTGTTGGAAAAAGCTGATCAGGAACAGGAGTTGAATCTCGTTGCAAAAGAAGCTCTGCTTGCAGAGCTTGAGCGCATCTCGTCAGAAAAGACGGGCACCTTGCAACAGATAAGAGAGATTCAAAACAAATTCAACACACTTGGCTTCGTTCCAAAAAGAGCGGTGGCATCGATCAAATCTCGCTTCACCGAATTGGTAAGCAAAGCCATTTCATCCATGGAGAATGTGAGTACTAACGACAAAGAACAGGCAGCGTTGGAGATACAGTTAAGCTCACTCAAAAACGATCCAGACGCAGAACGAAAAATCTATCACAAAGAGCAAACGATCCGTAAACAAATATCGAAGGCTGAAAACGACATTGCTGTTTTGCAGAACAACCTTTCGTTTTTTGATCGAGCGAAAAACGCAGGCGTATTAAAGGCTGAATATGGCAATAAGATTAAAGAGGCTGGGGAACATTTAGTTCAGTTGAAAAAACAATTAAAAATGTTAAATCATCCTACACAAGGCTTGTAAAACCCGATACTTACCGTATTTTTGCGCCTCATTTAAGCCTCCTAACCTGCCTGTTGGCAGGCAGGGCTAAAACACCAGTTGGCTGAAACTAACTTGTAATCAGTAGGCTTAAATGAGAATAAAACACACCAGAAAAAGCCTCCTTAGCTCAGCTGGTAGAGCAACTGACTTGTAATCAGTAGGTCGCTGGTTCGATTCCGGCAGGGGGCTCATTGAAAAAGCATCTTAAATGGATGCTTTTTTTGTTTACCGCAACTTGAATAAATCATCGACACCAAGTCTTTGCGAGGTTGTGAACCCTTCGGCAAAAGCTACCTCAATAGATTGGCCAAATTCTCTTCCACGCGCTTCTAAGAAAGCAAGAAAGCCTGGTTTAGAAATAAACGTTTCCGGCTCTCGACTGGATGGATCAAAAAACTGTGTTTTGAACGCCTTTACAGCATTCATTTTTGTTTCCCAATGAGTAGAAATATCAACCACAAAGTCCGGTACAATCAATGCACTTTGAATGTAGTGATAAACATGTTGTGGACGCCACGCTTTTTGTTCCTCGCCCCCACGTCTCGTCTTTACCTTTGCTAATCCCGATAGAAAACAAGACTTAGCTGCTAGCTGCGCGCCCTGGCCATGGTCAGGATGGCGATCATGAATCGCATTGGCTAATACAATTTCAGGCCGATAGTGCCTGATCCTTTCTATTAGTTTTAACTGATGATGTTCATCATTTAGAAAAAAGCCATCACGCAGTTGAAGATTTTCGCGCACCGATACGCCAAGAATACGAGCGGACTCAGCTGCCTCTTCGGCTCGTGTCTGAATCGTGCCACGCGTGCCTAACTCGCCTCTGGTGAGATCAACAATACCAACAGTATGCCCTAAGCTAACATGCTTTGCTATCGTGCCACCACAACCCAGCTCTGCATCATCCGGATGCGCAGCAAAAACGAGAATGTCTAATTTCATTTCAAAATCGTTTTTCGTTGGTGGTTGTTCGTTTGTGTTTTAAGTTGTTATGAACGAACAACCATTAACGAATAACTAACAACGAATTTAATGACTTACTAACTCCTGTTCTTTGGCCACAATAAATTTTTCAGCATCCAACGCGCCCATACATCCCGTGCCGGCAGCTGTGATTGCCTGACGGTAAACTTTATCCGCCACATCGCCTACCGCAAACACACCCGGAACATTTGTCTTGGTGGTTCCTGGAATTACTTTGACGTAGCCCGCCTCGTCCATAGTCAACTGGTTTTTGAAAATTTCTGTGTTGGGCTTATGACCAATGGCTAAAAAGAATCCACTCACAGAAATATCCTTCTTTTGCCCAGTCTTTGTATTCAACAATCGAACACCGGTTACACCACTATCATCACCTAGTATCTCATCTGTCTCTGAGTTCCAATGAATCTCGATGTTCGGTGTATTTTTCACACGCTGCTGCATGATCTTAGAAGCGCGCATCTCTTCACGTCTCACGATCAAATGAACCTTCGGGCAAAGGTTCGCTAGGTAAGTAGCTTCTTCAGCAGCAGAGTCTCCAGCCCCCACAACTGCCACTTCTTTGCCTCGGTAGAAGAATCCATCACAAACAGCACAAGCCGAAACACCTCGATTCGAAAATTTTTCTTCGGATGGGATGCCGAGGTACTTTGCCGTGGCTCCTGTAGCAACAATTACTGCCTCTGCTTCCAATTCATGTTTTTCATCGATCGTTACTTTTAATGGGTATGAAGAGAAATCAACAGCAGTCGCCAAGGCATAGTGGATTTTCGTTCCAAATCGTTCGGCCTGCTTCTGAAGATCCATCATCATCTGTGGTCCGTTGATGCCATCGGGGTACCCAGGAAAGTTCTCCACATCATTGGTAATTGTTAACTGTCCGCCTGGCTGTCCTCCTGTATACAAAACTGGCTTTAGGCCGGCACGGGCTGCGTAGATTGCTGCTGTATAACCAGCTGGACCGGAACCAATAATTAAAACTTTTACTTTTTCAGTTGTCATAAGGAAGAAACAAAATTTGAACAAAAAAAGGTCTCGCGATCGAGACCTTCTGAAGTACTTATTACAAAATCTACATTATCCCAGATAAGGTTTCAATGCCTTGCTTCTGGACGTATGACGTAGTCTTCGAATTGCTTTTTCTTTAATCTGCCGAACGCGTTCTCGGGTAAGGCTGAATTTCTCACCAATCTCTTCCAACGTCAATGCATGCTCGCCATTCAAACCGAAGTACAGCGTAATAACATCCGATTCTCGCTGTGTCAATGTTGACAACGCGCGTTGCACTTCTCTTCGCAACGAGTCGGTCATTAAACCAGAATCGGGTTTCTCTTCGCTGTCGTTTTCTAAAACGTCCAACAAACTGTTCTCCTCGCCCTGAACAAATGGAGCATCCATCGATACATGGCGACCAGATATCTTCATTGTATCAACCACCTCAGCGGTTGTAACTTGAAGTACTTCAGCCAATTCCTCTGGCGAAGGTTCACGTTCAAACTTTTGCTCTAACTCAGAAAAAGTTTTCGATATCTTATTCAAAGACCCCACTCTATTTAGGGGCAAGCGAACAATACGAGACTGCTCAGCCAGTGCCTGCAAAATACTTTGGCGAATCCACCACACGGCATAAGAGATGAACTTGAATCCACGAGTTTCATCAAACCTCTGCGCAGCTTTTATCAACCCCAAATTGCCCTCATTAATCAAATCCCCCAAAGAAAGCCCCTGGTTCTGGTATTGTTTTGCTACCGAAACGACAAACCGCAAGTTGGCTTTTGTTAGTTTCTCTAATGCTATTTGATCTCCTTCTTTAATCCGCTTGGCTAACTCTACCTCCTCATCGGGAGTGAGCAGATCAACCTTACCAATCTCTTGCAAATACTTATCAAGCGATTGGCTTTCACGGTTGGTGATCTGTTTGCTTATTTTTAACTGTCTCATCGGTGTTCTTTCTAATAGCCTATTTCAACACGTAAAAATGAAAAATTAGTTCCAAAAAACAGCACTAGCAAAGATTAGGCCGATGGTGTTTCTTCTTTAGCTGAAGGCTTGGCAAGAAGCACTTTTCGAGAAAGTCTGAACTTACCTGTTTTCTTATCCACCTCAACCAATTTCACCTTTACCTCCTCACCCACTTGCATCACGCCATCCATCGTTTCTAATCGCTCCCATTTGATTTCTGAAATGTGAAGCAAGCCATCTTTACCTGGCATAAACTCTACAAAAGCCCCAAATGGCATGATCGATTTTACAATTCCATTGTAGACCTCGCCTACTTCCGGGACAGCAACAATTGCCTTTACACGCCTTACAGCAGCGTCCATAACTTCCTGATTATTAGCGAAGATATTGACGATACCTTTATTTCCTACTTCTTCAATAACCACAGTTGCACCAGTCGTCTTTTGAATATCCTGAACCACTTTTCCGCCTGGGCCGATTACCGCGCCAATTAACTCTTTGTCAATAACAATGGTGACGGCACGCGGTGTGTGCGGTTTCAAATCCGGCTTGGACGCAGCCAGCGTTTTCTTCATTTCGTTAAGAATATGAGCTCTTCCCTCCTTCGCCTGATCCAATGCTTCCTTTAGTACTTCATAGGTCAAACCATCCACTTTCAAATCCATCTGGCAAGCGGTAATTCCTTTTTCGGTTCCGGTTACTTTGAAGTCCATATCTCCTAAGTGATCTTCGTCACCCAAGATGTCCGAAAGAATGGCATACTTCTTTGTAGCGCTATCAGAGATCATGCCCATGGCAATGCCTGATACCGGCCCTGAAATCTTGATACCGGCATCCATCAAAGCTAATGAACCGGCACAAACGGTAGCCATTGACGAAGAACCATTTGATTCCAGGATATCCGAAACCAATCGAATTGTATAAGGACTTTCGGTCATGTTTGGCAATACTTGCTTCAGTGCACGCATAGCCAAATTGCCATGACCAACTTCTCTGCGTCCAGGGCCTCTGTTCGGCTTTACTTCTCCGGTTGAAAAGGAAGGGAAGTTGTAATGTAAAATGAATTTGTTGCTACCTGAGAACATGGCACCGTCAATCATCTGCTCGTCAAGTTTCGTTCCGAGGGTTACCGTACTTAACGACTGAGTTTCTCCGCGAGTGAAAATTGCCGAACCATGTGCCATTGGAAGATAATCTACTTCAGACCATATCGGCCTAATTTCATTGGTCTTACGGCCATCTAGACGAACCTTTTCGTTCAATACTAAATCGCGACAAGCCTTTTTCTGAATGTCTTTGTAGTACTTCTTTACAAGATCCTTATTTACAGTAGTATCTTCTGGTAATGATGCCACATAATCCTCAACGATCTTACCGAATAGTTCGGAGCGCTGATGTTTATTGGTCAACTGTTGGCGGGCCACAGCGTAGACCTTGTCATACAACAACGAATGAAGTTCTGCTTTAAAAGCCTCATCTTTAACTTCGTGGTTATAAACACGCTTTACTGTTTTGTTGGTGGCCTTAGTTAATTCAATTTGGAGTTCACATTGAACCTTGATGGCTTCGTGCGCCAATTTCAAGGCCTGCAACATGTCTTCTTCGTTGATCTCTTTGCATTCGCCTTCTACCATTAAAATATTTTCGATTGAAGCAGCTACGATAAAGTCCAAATCAGCTTTCTCTTTTTGCTCCAAAGTTGGGTTGATAATATACTTTCCATCAACACGAGCTACTCGAACCTCTGATATTGGCCCCTGGAAAGGTATGTCCGAAACAGAAAGAGCTGCTGAAGCTGCAAAGGCTGCCAATGAATCCGGTAACGCATTTGGATCGCCAGAAATCAGCTGAATCATTATTTGAGTCTCCGCATGGTAATCATCTGGAAATAAGGGGCGTATAGCACGATCAATTAACCGACTAATTAGTATTTCATAATCCGAAAGTCTGCTTTCTCTTTTGAGGAATCCACCTGGTATCTTTCCGGTGGCGGCAAATTTTTCCTGGTAGTCTACAGACATTGGCAAAAAATCTGTTCCATCCTTATGGGTTTGGTTTGCTACCACTGTTGCTAAAAGCATGGTGTTGCCCATGCGCACTACTACTGCTCCGTCTGCCTGCCTGGCCAGCTTGCCAGTCTCTACGGTAATTTCGCGTCCATCAGGCAGCTTGCAAGTCTTTGTTACTATTGTTGAATTCATCGTTTTATTTTTTGTGTTTAAGATGCTATGCCCCTAACCAACACGCGCTTTCTGTGAAGCCAGTTTGATAGTGACATTTCATCATGTAGGATTTTTATGAAGAATGCAGATTGAAACCTACTTCTTCAGATTTATAAAAAATGAAATAGGGAACCATTTTTTGGGTTCCCTATTTCATCATTGTCATTCGCTTATTTTCTGAGCTCTAGTTCCGCCAAGATCGACCTGTAGCGGGTGATATTATTCTTTTGGAGGTAGTTTAATAGTCTTTTACGCTGTCCAACCAATTTCACAAGGCCTTGTTGCGTTGAAAAGTCCTTTTTGTGGCCTTTCAGATGTTCTGTCAGATCATTGATGCGAGTAGTAAACATCGCGATCTGAGACTCCGGTGAGCCTGTGTCTGTCTTCTTTTTAGCAAACCCGTGCTTGCTGAATAGTTCTTGTTTTTTTTCCGAGGTGAGTTGCATCGCTTAAAATTTTCTTTTTTATCTTTTTATAATCGCGCAAAAGTATTGGAATTGAGCTTAAATTCCAAAGAGCTAAGCAACTTTTGGTTGCCTTTTTAGGAGACTAATCCGCTTTTTGACCTTATCTACGACTACATTGTAAAAATCGGCATCAAAAAGCCGCGCATCAATTCGAGCTTGGCGCAAAAACACCATTCCAATCCAGAAAAGAATGAAGTTCGCCATCCAAACCCCAACTGGAACCGATATCACATCTTGCTTTGCCCATTTAGTCCCCATCAAGTCGAGGACGTAATACAGAATAAAAAACAGAATAGAAACCAAAACGGGTATACCTAACCCGCCTTTCTTAATGATGGAGCCAAGTGGCGCACCGATCAGAAACATGGCAAGGCATGCAATAGAGTTGGCAAAGATCTTATGCCATTGGATTCTAAATACCTTGTATTCAGATATTTGCGCATCAGTATTTGTGTTATAGTTCTGAAGTTGACTTTTAGCCATTCTTACCCTATTAAGTGCAGTTGCGATCTCAGCCTTCGTTCTTGTCTCGGATGAATAGAGGCTATCTGACAGATGGTGCTCTTTTCTGGTGATAGAATCAGGAAGTTTAACATAACCCACTGTGTTAAAGCCGGGGATAGCCGGATTATAGCTAGGCACTGTGAACGTAGAAGTCGGGGTGGCCGTGACGGACGCCAGTTTTGCCCGATAGATTGAATCTTTTTCCTTTCTAAAATCTTGCAGCTCTTTAGGAAGTATGATGGAATCACGTTTGAAATGAAGGCTAAAAAAAGATGAACGGTTGGAATAGAGGCCAATTTTCTGAGTATTCAATTCACCTTTCACAGAATCTAGATCCATTTGAAGCTCGCTAACGTTGCGCATAATGCGATTCCCCTTGAACCATTTGGTATCCGTTCGATTCATTCCAAATGAAGAAAGATCAAGGACGACCTGCATTTTCGAAAATTTTGTTTTGCGATAGGTTTCTTCTGTAGTCGGTCGTCCTGTTTCGTCTTGCCCCGAACCGCTCCCCTCCGTGTAATCGTACCCATCAAACAACTCTAACTTTAGATATTGATCGTTTAGCATGGTATACATCTTACCCGAGTCAGCCACGATTACCTGTTTGTTCCCAATTCTGCCTCTGTGATCGTAGATGATTACACCTTTCAGAGTAATGCCGTCTTTGAATTTTCGGTTCACTTTAATACTAATATCAGGAATCCCGTTATAGAATGAGCCTTCCTTTATATCGAGGCCTGGCTTCTTCTGCTTTATATCATACATAAGGCTATAGGCTTCAAGTGCAGCCTTAGGCACCATGTAGTTATTGGCCAAGAAGGCAAACCCTGTGATCATAACAACCAAAACAAAGATGGGCACAAGTGCGCGTGTGAGAGAAATACCTAAACTTTTGATCGCGGTCAGTTCAAAATGTTCACCCAAATTACCAAATGTGATGAGTGAAGACATCAACACAGCAAGGGGGAGCCCCTGAGGAATCATGAATATTGAAAAGTAAAAAAGCAAAGACCCTAACTCACCCCACTCTAAACCTTTACCGATGATATCGTCAAAATAAATAAGCATCTGCTTCATCAGCAAAATGAAAACTACTATCAGTAAAGTGATGATGAAAGGGCCTACAAACGAGCCGATGATGAGTTTGTCTATTTTTTTCATTTTCCCAACAAACGCAACTTAACTCAAAAATAGCGCCAGTTTAATTGGTTGATGAATAAAAATTAGTGGCAGGATGAAAAGCAACTCAGGCGGATATGAATCCTCTTGTGAGATATTGTAGCTCCAATGATTCCCTAACCCATGCGCGTCCTTTTCCTGATTTCAGTTCCTTCTCGCGCTTCAATGCGCTTGATCGGGCGTTGAAGAACTCAACATACACAACTTCCCAAGGCCTAAATTTTACTGTCCATCCTTTATTGGCTAAAAAATTGTGTGAGTGAAACCGGCTGATTAGACTTGCTGTTTGTCCGATGTAGATTTTGTCGAATTGACTAGAATACAACACGTAAACCACAAACATGGTTTTGAATTCGTGCAGGGGTAATGGGCATCCAGCACTTTTTAGTAGCGCGGGGGGGAGTTGAACCCCCGACCTTTGGGTTATGAATCCAACGCTCTAACCACCTGAGCTACCGCGCCTAATTATTCTATTTCTTCATCTTTTCCTTTCGAACCCCCGTCCGCCAAAGGCGGATATGAATCCAACGCTCTAACCACCTGAGCCTGCCTTGCCGGCAGGCAGGCTACCGCGCCTAATTATTCTATTTCTTCATCTTTTCCTTTCGAACCCCCGTCCGCCAAAGGCAAATATGAATCCAACGCTCTAACCACCTGAGCCTGCCTTGCCGGCAGGCAGGCTACCGCGCCTAACTATTCTATTCTTCCTCTTTTCCTTTCGAACCCCCGTCCGCCTCTGGCGGATATGAATACAACGCTCTAACCACCTGAGCCTGCCTTGCCGGCAGGCAGGCTACCGCGCCTAATTATTCTATTTCTTCATCTTTTCCTTTCGAACCCCCGTCCGCCTCTGGCGGATATGAATCCAACGTTCTAACCAGATGAACCTGCCGGCAAGGCTGGCTACCGCTCTATCTATTTTTAAGGAGCGCAAATTTATAAACTTTTCAGATTTAAACAGTATCAAATGACTCACCCACGAAAACTTATTAGGTTTCTTGTTGAATTTATTAAACAATGACCCCCGCCCTTGTTGGACAGGAAAAATTGAGCTAAATTAAAATCCAATCACAAATAGTATGAGTACAAAAACCAAAAAAAATCTTTTTACCACTGATTTTGAGATCCATTCCTCCGTAAAAATGTTGTATCCCTATATCGATTCGGCCAGTGGCCTCTCCGAATGGTTTGCTGACGATGTGCGAATAAGCCCCGAAAAAGTATTCACGTTTGTGTGGGATCAGGAAGAACACAAAGCACGACTGACCTCTCACCGGACAAATCATTTTGCCAAATTCGAATACCTGCCTGAAACAAAAGAGGATGAAAATGATCCCTCCTACTTCGAACTTCGTCTGGAAGTAAATGAATTGACTCAAACCACTTTTCTCAAAGTCACAGATTATTCTGACTTTGATGACCAGGAAGAGTTGCAAGATTTATGGGAAGGTCTGGTGGCAAACCTAAAAAAGGTTATCGGAGGATAACCTTTTTCTACTTCTCTAAGTCTATTATTGTTGACTCAAAAAAAGTCAGAAACGCATCCGTTTTTCTTCCCTATTTTTGTCGACTTAATAAACCAATATGCTTTCATCTATTGATCCCACCGAAACCAATGCCTGGTCTAAACTGACATCTCATTTTCTTTCTATGCAAGCCACTCACCTGCGCGAGCTATTTGAGGAAGATCCTGAGCGTTTCGAAAAATTTCATCTTACGTTCAATGATGTACTCGTTGATTTCTCAAAAAATCAAATCACACAAGAAACCTTGGCGCTATTGGTTGAATTGGCTAGCGAGGCTGAATTGCCAAATGCCATTGACTCAATGTTCCGTGGCGACAAGATTAACAAAACGGAAAACCGGGCAGTTCTTCATACTGCACTTAGAAATAGATCAAATACACCCGTGTTGGTAGATGGTCAAGATGTAATGCCGGAGATCAACAAAGTCCTGGATCAGATGCGAGACTTCTCGACAAAACTATTAAGTGGACAGTGGAAAGGGTATTCGGGTAAGGCGATAACAGACATTGTAAATATCGGAATTGGTGGATCCGATCTTGGACCACTAATGGTATGCGAAGCGTTGAAGCCCTATTATAAAAACATCAGGCCGCATTTTGTTTCAAATGTAGACGGAACCCATCTAGCTGAAACGGTTAAAAACCTTAACTCCGAAACCACACTTTTTATCATTGCTTCTAAGACGTTCACCACACAGGAAACAATGACAAATGCGGAGTCGGCAAAGCAATGGTTTCTTTCCAATTCAAATCAACAAGGGGATGTTGCCAAGCATTTCGTTGCTGTATCTACCAATACAAAATCAGTAACCGCGTTCGGTATAGCTCCAGAAAACATGTTTGTGTTTTGGGACTGGGTGGGTGGTCGCTATTCGTTGTGGTCTTCCATTGGTTTATCCATTGCCTGCACAATAGGCTTCGAGAATTTCGAGGCACTATTGACAGGTGCGCATGAAATGGATAACCATTTTAGAACAGCGCCTCTTGATAAAAACATTCCCGTGATTTTGGCTTTGATTGGAATCTGGTATGTTGATTTTTTCGACACTTCCTCTGAGGCCATTTTGTCTTATGACCAATACCTGCACCGATTCGCAGCCTATTTCCAACAAGGAAATATGGAAAGCAATGGCAAGTCGGTGGATCGCTCGGGGAAACTTATCAACTATCAAACAGGCCCAGTTATCTGGGGCGAACCCGGAACAAATGGTCAACATGCGTTTTACCAGCTGATTCACCAAGGTACAAAAATCATTCCCTGTGATTTTATCGCTCCGGCACTCAGTCAAAACCCAATGAGCGATCACCACGACAAATTGCTTTCCAACTTCTTTGCACAAACAGAAGCGCTATTGATGGGTAAAACTGAGGAGGAAGTGCACATTGAACTAAAGGCGGCAGGCATGTCTGAAGACGAAATAGAATTCCATTTGCCGTACCGCGTCTTCGCTGGTAGCAAACCAACTAATTCAATCCTGTTTGAAAAATTGACTCCCAAAACATTGGGAGTACTGATCGCCATGTATGAGCACAAAATATTTGTACAAGGTGTGCTATGGAACATTTTCAGTTTTGACCAGTGGGGCGTGGAACTTGGAAAAGTGCTGGCGAAAAAAATTCTTCCGGAACTGCAATCAAAAGAGCACATCTCCTCCCACGACTCCTCAACTAACGGACTGATAAACTATTTCAAACGATTGAAAGCACAATAATCACCACACAAAAATAACCTTCTTGTAAACTGGGCTTCATCCACTATTTTTGATTTCTCAAATAGATCAATGGAGAATAAAATTTCAAAAATAGGTGTGTTTACGTCCGGTGGCGATGCACCCGGAATGAACGCGGCAATTCGTGCAGTAGTTCGGACGTCTATCTATTACAAAAAGGAAGTCTACGGCATTATGCAAGGATACGAAGGCATGATCAGTGGAGACATCGTTAAATTGGGCGCTCGGTCGGTGGGAAATATTATCCAACGAGGCGGCACCATCCTAAAAACGGCTCGCAGTCAAGAATTTCGCACTAAAGAGGGGCGTGAAAAAGCGTATCTAAACCTGAAAAAGACGGGCATCGACTCACTTGTTGCCATTGGAGGAGATGGCACCTTTACAGGACTACACAAATTTTACGAAGAATACCAAATACCATCCATTTGCATTCCAGGTACGATTGACAACGATCTTGCAGGAACCGATTATACTATTGGTTTCGATACTGCCACTAACACTGCCGTAGAGGCGATCGACAAAATAAGAGATACAGCCATCTCCCATAATCGCTTGTTTTTTATAGAAGTAATGGGGCGAAATTCCGGCTATATCGCCATCAACTGCGGTATTGCTGGTGGCGCGGTAGCCACTATTCTACCTGAAGAATCAATGTCGCTAGATGACCTTTTCAATAAATTGGACGAAGGGGGAAAGACGAACAAGAAGTCGAGTCTGATCGTTGTCGCTGAGGGTAGTAAAATCGGTGGTGCTATTGAACTTGCAAAAAAATTCTCTGAACGTAATAACTACTTCGATATTAAGGTAACTATTCTTGGCCATCTTCAACGAGGAGGCACTCCTACTTATTTTGATCGAGTACTAGCTAGTAAAATGGGAGTAGCCGCAGTGGAAGGCTTACTGGATGGTAAGTATGATGTAATGGTAGGAGTAAAAAATGGTGTGATGGTATACAACAGTTTTGATCTGATCATGACCCACCACCACGAAATCGACAACGAATCTTTACGCATTGCCAAAATACTTTCTATCTAAAAAGAGCAGAGAAATGAAAGAACTTACCGTAGGAATTGACATCGGTGGAACAAATACGAAGTATGGAATTGTTGATCGAGGGGGTCACGTTCACTTTCAGGGAAATATACCCACCACTCAATATGAAGAATTTCAGGACTATTTTAGAGGTATGGCTGATGCGCTTCGCGAAGGTATGACGTCAATACCTTCTGATGCAAGGATTGTTGGTATTGGCGTAGGTGCTGCCAATGGAAATTACTATACAGGAAATATCGAACGTGCTACTAATTTAAAATGGAAAGGCGTTCTCCCTTTGGCAAAGCTTTTTACAGATGAATTTGGAATACCCTGCATTCTTACCAATGATGCCAATGCAGCTGCCGTGGGCGAGATGATTTACGGGAACGCTAAGAACATGAAAGACTTTGTGGTCATCACACTTGGCACCGGGCTTGGAAGTGGTTTTGTCTGTGGAGGCGTTTTACTCAACGGTCATCATGGGATCGCGGGTGAGGTGGGTCATACTTCTGTAAATCCAAATGGGCGGTATTGTAATTGCGGAAAGCGAGGATGCCTGGAGACATATGTATCTGCAACTGGCATTAAGCGAACAGTTTATAAATTGCTGGCAGATCACCTCGAACCAAGCGAGCTGCGCGGTATTAGCTTCGATCACCTGAATACTAAAATGATCACTGACGCTGCACATCGGGGTGACATGGTTGCACGGGAAGCGTACGAATACACAGGACGTATTTTAGGAATGAAATTGGCAGAAACCGTAGTTCACACAGATCCTGAGGCCATTTTCCTATTCGGAGGTCTTTCGCAAGCTGGTGATTTGATTTTCAAGCCGACCATCAGGCATATGGAAGCCAACCTAATGCCACTCTTTCGAGGAAAAATAAAAGTGCTTCCTTCAGCGATGCAAAATCAGGAAGCACCAATTCTAGGTGCAAGTAGCTTAGTGTGGGATTATCTCGATAAGAAAAAGGTGGAGTTGGTCTAAGCAGCTTAGTTGTGGCTAAAAACGTTTAGTCTGGCTTCCGGCAGAATTAACTATCTTTACCAAATTATTACCAATTAAAAACCTACCGTGGATTACAACCCCTACTCGCCCATTTGGAATAAGTATCGACCTGTGATTTTAAAGTTAATGAGCGCTGCTGAGCAGGAACCACAACAATACAAGTTGTATGGCCATGAATTCAAGGCGATGGGTCAAAAGGTAAAATCCGGGTACAGCTTCGTTCTTGAGGCAGCCAACGGTAAAGCGGTCAATAATATTAAAGGTTCAATTATCGCACATGATCTTTTGCAGATCTTGCAACAATCAACAAAAGCAATGCAATTGATGAAGGAAGCCACCTACGAACTAAGCCTTGATAAAAACTTCCTTTTGAAGGTTGTTCGGAAAACGCCCGTAGCTTCTACTGTACCGGAAGAATCAAAATAAGGTTTACTAACCTAAATAAGATTTTAGCAACCTACTTCGTCCATTCTGACGGAGTTTAACTGTCGCTTTCTCTTTGATCTGGCGAACACGCTCTGGAGTAAGACTGAACGTTTGTCCAATCTCTTCCAATGTCAGAGGATGTTTTCCGTTCAGCCCAAAATAAAGAGAAATCACATCTGCTTCACGATCGGAAAGGGTAGATAACGCACGCTGAACCTCTTTGATCAACGAACCCTCCATCAATCCCTGATCAGGTTTGTCCTGTCCATCGTTTTCGAGAACATCCAGCAAACTGTTGTCTTCACCCTGTACAAAAGGTGCATTCATTGAAACCTGCCTGCCGGAGATACGCTGATTGATTTCAATCTCTTCGATGCCTATATCCAGTTTCGTTGATAGTTCTTCGTGTGTGGGTTCTCGCTGAAACTTCTGCTCCAACTCCGAAAACGCTCTTGATATCTTGTTTAGCGAAGACACTCGATTTAAAGGCAAACGGACAATTCGTGATTGCTCTGCCAGCGCCTGCATAATGGACTGACGAATCCACCATACCGCATAGGAAATAAATTTAAAACCACGTGTCTCATCAAAACGGCCCGCAGCTTTTATAAGACCTACGTTGCCCTCATTAATTAAATCACCCAGCGACATGCCGTTGTTTTGATACTGTTTCGCTACAGAAACAACAAAACGCAAATTCGCTTTCGCTAATTTTTCCAAAGCCATCTGATCTCCGGCTCGAATTCTTCGTGCTAAATCAACCTCTTGCTCTGCCGTTATTAAATCTACTTTTGCGATCTCTGTCAAGTACTTATCCAGCGATTGATTTTCGCGATTGGTAATTTGCTTAACAATCTTTAATTGTCTCATGTAATAATTGAAATTGAAAATTTAGTAAGCCATGCCCATTCTGCGCAAATGCAGCAAGTGCGATAAAAACGCCTTTGACATGGATGTGTACTCGTTATAGGTTATATTAAACTCTTCACAGGTTTCTTTTACCAGTTTACTGATTTGTGGATAGTGAATGTGGCTGATGCGTGGAAACAAATGGTGCTCGACTTGAAAATTCAACCCACCCAGCAACCAAAAAAGAAACCTACTCTGCGTTGCAAAATTTGAGGTCGTGCTCACTTGATGAACTGCCCACTCCTTTTCTATCTCTTTTTGGTCAGGATATGTGGTCGCCTCAACCACATGCGCCAGCTGGAAGACGATGGCAATAAAGAGTCCGCAGACGAATGTCACAATAAAGTATCCAACAAGAGCCTTCAACCAGCCCAACATCACAATGGGTAATACGAGGTAAATCACCACGTAAGAAAGCTTTGTAGCCCAAAATATTATTTGTTCTCTCAAGGACAAGGATTTAGGATCCATGTGAGGGGCTATCTTTCGTGTAAAGTATTTTACAAAATCATCATAGAAAATCCATGCCATGTACGAAACTCCATACAATATAAACCAATAGAGATGCTGATATCTATGCATTTTCCGCAACGGCTGATTGGGATGTAACCGCATGAATGGTTCTACGCTAATATCAGAGTCAACACCCTCGATATTTGTAAATGTGTGATGATTCACATTGTGTTTTACTTTCCAGAAATAGGTACTGCCGCCCAGTAAATTCAAAAAGTAAGCCGCAACGCTATTTACCCATTTGTATTTTGAAAAGCTCTGATGCCCTCCCTCATGCATGATGTTAAAACCAAGCAATGCCATGTTTAACCCTAATAATACTGCTAGCGCAATTGATACAGCAAGCGGAAGATTGAAAAATACAACCGACACATAAAGACCTATAGCAGATAATACTTGTATTCCCCCTTTGATATACAATCGGTTATTACCAGCCTGATCCAGTTTATTCTCAGAAAAATAACGATCTACCTTCGCCTTCAAGGCAATAAAAAATGAATTTTGACTCCTATCGAATGTTGCTTTTTGCATATTCTGTTTTTTTACTTTTTACGTCTACACTTCTGTTCTCTTGGGGTATAACACGTATTTTCAAGACAAAGTTGTCTTAAACAATGTATTTTCAGTTCAAATGATTAGAAGAGGTTGCTGAAGTAGTACTTCCACAGCACAGAATCAGAATGATTTTCCCTAAAAAACATGGCAAGCTAATCAAATTAGAGCCCATTACCTAATAAGTGCTAGAGCGAAGAACAAACACGATTGGCCAAGAAATGGCTCTATTTTGGGAAGTTCTAGAGCCTACCTTTTAACCCAATAAAAACAGGTTGGGCGAGTTTTAACTTTCTCGTTGTTTTTATACTTACCATGTTCTTTCCTACCAATACTTTCACTTCAAAACCATTCCCTAAAAAAGCTATCTCTTGCACAGTTCCTCCCAAACTGTACCGATTCTCTTTAACAAACTTGAAATCTTCTGGTCTTACAATTTTTCTCTTCCGATAACCTAGTGATTTTTGTTGTTGATCAGTTAATCGAAGAAACTTCCCAAATAGCCCTGCCACGTAAGTGTTCACCGGCTCACGATAAATTTCTTCTGGCGTTCCTTTTTGCACCACTTTTCCTTCTTTCAACACAATGATCTCTTCGGCCCAAGAAAGCGTGTCGTCAGGATCATGCGAAACGAGAAGGCAAGTGATTTTTAGTTTTGTCGAGATGTTCTGAATAACATCTTTCAATTTACTCTTCAACGACATATCGAGGTTGGAGAATGGTTCATCGAGGAGCAACAACGAGGGTTGTCCGATTAGCAATCGACACAACGCAATCCGCTGCCTCTCCCCTCCTGACAATTCCTTAGTTTTTCTTTTTAAGAGAGCCTCGATTTGGCATAGCTTAAACAATCGATTCGCTTCGCCAGCACTAACGTGACTTGCATAAGAAAGCACTTGCTCTACGCGTAGAAATTTGGGCAACTCGAAATACTGTGGCAAGAAAGCAATCGATGGGTGACCTGCCACAAGTGTCTCTTCGGGTCCATCTACTTTCGTGTTTTCAAAAAAAACATCTCCGCTACTTGCTTGCTCAAGCCCTGCAATAATTTTTAACAAAGTAGTCTTTCCACTTCCGGTTTCACCGGCAATCGCGATTCGTTGGAGGCGAGATTGAGAAAAAGTAATGTTCTTTACTGCAAATCGTTCGTCTCGTTGCTTACTAACTGCTTTTACCTGTAACAAATCCATCCGGTATTAGCCCTTTGGATTCAAATTTACTCCAGTCAAAGCGTCCTGTTTACTAAATGGCTGATTGTATAGTCGCTTACCGGTTGCCTTGTAAAGTGCGTTCGCGATGGCTCCACCAGTCGGTGGAAGTGCGGGCTCACCTAGTCCGGTTGGATCAATTCCATTATTCACAAAATGAACATCTATTTCAGGCACTTCATTGTATCTAATTAGCTTGTAATTATTAAAATTCACCTGCTCAGCGGCACCATCTTTAAACGTTAGGTTTCCAAAAAAAGCATGCCCCATACCATCTACGATTCCACCGCGTACTTGTTGATTGGCTCCGCTTAAATTGACCACCACTCCACAATCAGCAGCAGCAAAGATTTTCTTCACAACGGGCTTGCCTTTTACTATCTCAACTTCTGCCACTTGTGCAACATATGATCGATGAGAAAAGTATACACTAAATCCTTGAGCTACATTTTTTTTCTCTCCCCAACCCGATTTCTCGGCAGCTAACTCAATCACGACTTTCGTTCGGTCAATGTCGTACTTAATCGCCCCTACCGGTGCTCTCTTAGCTTTCTCCAACAAATTCAATCGAAACTGAATGGGGTCTTGTTTCGCTTCTGTGGCTACTTCATCCAGAAAAGATTGTTCTGCGAAAGCGAGAAAATTTGTAATAGGTGCACGCCACGCACCAGTGGTAATCGCTGATTTATGTTCTACAGAATCAATCAGCAAATTATCGACAGCACCTGCAGGGAAGTTATCTTCACGAGTTGAGTTACCTGCATTAATGCCCACACCACGAAGTTTATATCCAATCAGATTTCCGTTAACGTCCAATGCTGCTTGAAAACGATAACGCACGGCTGGGCGATAGCTTCCACCACCCATGTCATCTTCGCGCGTCCAGATTACTTTCACAGGAGCTTTCATGATACTCGATAGCTCTGCAGCTTCTAAGACAAAATCGGCCTTCAAACGTCTTCCAAAACCACCTCCTAATCGGGTCAATTCCAACGTAACTTTATCTGGTGCAATACCCAACAATTTAGCTACTTCGTTACGTGCCATATCTGGCGTTTGTGAAGGGCCTACTAATTCTACTCCATCTGGCCGCACATGAGCAAAGAAATTCATTGGCTCCATCGGATTGTGGGGAAGGAAAGGACATTGATACTCACGAGAGATTACTTTTGCAGCACCTGCAAAAGCAGCATCCACATCTCCATCTTTCCGTCTTACTGTTGCTTCTTTGCTTTCCAATAATTCTTTGAAGAGCTTGTCGTGATCCTCTGTACTTTCAATTTTCCCATCTGCCTCATATTCAATCTTCAATAACTTGCGCGCTTTGTTTACTTGCCAAGTTGACTTACCAACTACTGCCACGTTATTCTTGAATGTAACTACATCAATAATTCCGCCACTTGATTTGGCTGCACTGGCATCCACTGATTTAATTTTCATTCCAAATGACTTGGGGCGCTGTATCATTGCGATCATCATTCCCTCTCGGTAAAAATCTATGCCATAGATCGGCTTACCGGTAATCATATCTTGATTATCGACATTGCGTATGGGTTGGCCGATAATCTTAAAATCCTTTTTGTCTTTCAGTCTTACATCCGTAGGTACTGGGATGTTTGCAGCTTCGTTAGCAAGAGAACCATACGTCACTTTCTTTCCGCTTTCCGCATGAATGACGAGCCCTGTGTCAGTTGTGATGGAGGATATGGAAACATTCCACCTTTTTGCTGCCGCTTCCATTAACATTTGTCTAGCAGTAGCGCCTGCTTTACGCAGCCGCTCCCAAGAATGTGGAATAGCTCCGCTCCCACCCGTCAATTGACGTTCGTATTTTTTTATGTCCAACATTGCCTGCACTACTTTCACTCTTGTCCAATCGGCATCCAACTCCTCCGCTACTATCATCGGAAAAGACGTTTTGATATTTTGACCTAGTTCAGGATTGGGAGAAAAAATAGTAATTACATCATCCGAAGAAATAGAGAGATAACTACTGAAATTAATATTATCTAAAAGAACAGGGTTTACGACTTCGAAGGAAGATGCGGAGGAAGTATTCCAATGGAAGCCGAGTATCAATCCACCTCCGGTGGCAAGTCCTAATTTTAAAAAATCACGTCTGTTGGTCTTAGCTATTGTTTCCATATCGTGATTATTTTGAGATTTTAGTTGAGGCTAGTACCACCGCTTCATGAATGCGGTGATAGGTACCGCAACGACAAATATTTCCATTCATGGCGGTTTCTATTTCCTGATCTGTTGGCTTTGATTTCTTGGCAAGCAAGGCTGCTGCTGTCATGATTTGTCCGGTCTGGCAATAGCCACATTGTGCCACATCAACTTCATTCCATGCTTTTTGTACAGGGTGATCACCTTTTTCAGTGAGCCCTTCGATGGTTGTTACCGCTTTGCTACCCACTGCTGAAATAGGCAATGAACAAGATCGAACAGCCACTCCATTTAAGTGAACAGTGCAAGCACCACATTGTGCGATGCCACAACCGTATTTTGTTCCTACCAAACCCAGGTTATCTCGCAACACCCACAAAAGAGGTGTATCAGAATCCGTTTCTGCCTGAACACTCTTGCCGTTGATTTTAAGCTGATAGGTTGGCATAATTTTTTGTTTTGATAAAGATAAATAATTTCATTTTACTTTTTCCACCCTTTTCTTCAGTTCTATCGATGCAACTGTCAGTTTGGTTACTGCTTGAACTTGTGCAGCCGTTGGTTTAGCCTCTGTACTTTGTAGAACAGACATCAAATACAATAGTTTTTCCTGAAGTGCCACGATCGTCTCTTTCTCAATGGATGTGTCAGAAATACTTCCATACATCACATCTGGATTTTCGGGGCGGCCTTCTCCGCGAAGTGCAATAAGGAGTTCCTTTTTTCCTTTCGCCCATTTCGCTTTTGGATTAGACAATTTCAGATCAATCTCATTTCTCAACGCTAGCAACTCATTATAAGATTTATAACACATCATTGAATGAAGGGATTGCAAAACCAAATCGTCATTTGAAAAAGTCACTCGAGGATCCAGCCTGATCTGGATTTCCTGTTCTTGTGCGATTGTACCATCCACTACCAGTCTGACTTTATATTTGCCAGGCAGGAAGTAAGGTCCCACCGGACCGCTTGGCGTATTGTGGTATACAGCGGCTATTGCAAATTGTCGGTCTGCTCCTTTTGGTGGATCATGACGTAAATCCCAAACGATTCTATGATGACCTGATTGAGTAGAAATTGATTGATTAGGTCTTATCCAATACGTAGGATGCGGAATCGAAAGGGTATCTATTGGTTCTGGCTGATCCTTACTCGAAAGCACTCTCATTACTGCTCCATCTAACCCAGCAATTTCAATACGCACCACACCAGCATTAGCCGCTAGCCAATAATCGATAGTCGCACCATCTGGGGGATTTTGTCCGGCCGGTTCTTCCGGTGGAAGTGGTGTATCAGAAAACATGTTGTAGCGAACTCGGGTGGCTAGAGCCGGAGGAAATAAGTAGGCGTTCTTAGCTGCAAAAGCTTTGGCGAGATTTCGGAGCGGATTGATGTTATCCAAAATCCAAATTGATCGTCCGTGTGTGCCAATCACCAAATCATCTTCATGAATGACTAAATCACGAATGGAAGTAGCCGGCATATTTTTTTTGAGCGATTGCCAATTTTCTCCTTCATCAATAGAGAAAAACACTTCTCTTTCCGTGCCTGCAAACAATAACCCTTTTTGTTTCGGGTCTTCGCGCACAACGTTGACAGATCCGTTAGCTGGGATTCCATTTACAATTTCTTTCCATGTAGCGCCTCCATCGTTAGTTTTATAAACGTGCGGCCGCAAATCATCTTTGCGAAATGCGTTCACTGAAAAGAAAGCCGTCTTGGTATCGAAATGACTCGCATCGAATTGAGAAATCTTATCCCACGAAGTGAGAGCAGGAGGTGTTACATCTTTCCAATTTTTTCCTCCATCGTTCGTCAGATGAACTAATCCATCGTCTGTACCAGCCCAAATGATATTTTTATCCAGCGGTGATCCTGAAACAGAATAAATAACTGCTCGCTGCTTCATCGTATTCAAACTTTCTGTTTTGAAATCGCCAATGCTGGCGGGTACCTCAGGTTGTTTTCTTGTTAGGTCGGGACTAATTATCTCCCATTGATCTCCACCTGAATGTGATTTCCACAAAACGTTGGTAGCGAACAGCAACATCGTTTGGTCAGCGGGATGAAAAAGTAACGGCAAGGTGCGAAGCATTCTGTATTGACCAGAGCGCAATGCTTCTGGTGCTACATTTTGTGTCTGCCCTGTTTTTTTGTTGAAGCGCGTTACCCTACCACCATATATGATATCTGAATTCTTTGGATCAGGCGCCACATAGGCATATTCATCAGCGCCAGCACCCATCCAATCGCGAAAAGAAATTTGTCCACCATTTCCACGGCTCGCTGTCCCTATTGCACCACTCTCTTGTTGACCACCATAAACCCAATAGGGAAATTGATTGTCTGTTGACACATGGTACAATTGTGCCGTGGGTTGATTGTACCACGAACTCCAGGTCTTTCCTCCGTTCACTGTAATGGTAGCCCCTTGATCGGCTGCGAAAATCATAATATCTGGTTGCAATGGATTGATCCAGATGCGGTGGTAGTCATCACCACCGGGCGCGCCTTTGAATGACGTCCAGGTGATTCCTCCATCTGTAGAACGATAAGCCGCAGTATTGGCAGCATATACTACATCAGGATTTTTCGGATGCACGCGAATCTCTGCGAAATCACTTCCACGTCCCCACACTCTGGGTTCGGTACTTACCAATTTCCAGCTTTCACCGGCATCATCGCTTCTATAAACTCCGCCTTGCTCTCGTGCATCGACAGTGGCAAAGATTCTTTTCGGGTTGCTATTGGAAATTCCAAAGCCAATTCTGCCTAAACCTTGAGCCGCAGTGGGCAAGCCAACTGTCAGCTTTCGCCAAGTTGTTCCTCCATCCGTTGATTTATGCAGACCACTGTTTGTTCCCGAGAAAGAGCCATTCTCCCAAGGGCCTTCGCGATGTTCCCACAGATCGGCAAATAAGATCTCCGGATTAGTTGGATCCAACTCGACTTGGATGGCTCCGGTATTATGATTGATGTATAAGACTTTCTCCCAATTTGCCCCACCATCTTTGGTTCTATATACACCACGCATTTCATTTTCGCCATAGGGATGACCCAAGACTGCCGCGAAAACAATTTCAGGATTGGTAGGATGCACTACTACACGACCTATCTGCTGGGCGTCATTCAAACCGACATGTTTCCATGTGTTTCCACCATCCATTGATTTAAACATTCCGTCTCCGGTAGCTAAGTCAGGGCGATGAAGTCCCTCGCCAGTACCCACATACACGGCATTTGGATTGGAGGGTGAAACTGCAATGTCACCAATGGAGCCGGTAGTTTCTTTGTCAAAGATTGGTTTCCATGTACGGCCAAAATCATCTGTCTTCCAAACCCCTCCATTATTCACACCCATGTAGAATACATTGGGTTGTGAAGGAATGCCAACAACTCCAACTGTGCGACCAGCCCTAAATGGACCGATAAGGCGATACTGAAGGTCTTGGTAATAATTGGAAGGCACTGATTGCGCTTTTACACCGAGCGATAGGAGCAAAAGGAAGGGAATGATTCTTACCATGGGTTTGGTTTACAGGATTGGATGAAAAAATAAGGATAAAATCAGGAAAGGACAAGGTGTTTTACACAAAGGGCCAGCATCAGGGCCTGTTACGAAAAAAATTGATGTTATCTTCTATGCTGACAACTGTCAAAAAAAACTATGATGATCGTCATAACTTAATCGACTTCATTTTGTAAGATTTGATTAAAGAAAAAGCATAGTGATAGAAATGTTGTTGACTTGGAGAACTCTATAGTTTCTGCTTACCTAGAATGTTGCATATTCAATTGACACAATGAAAATCCCAAACTATCTGCAGCGTTTTTTTGAGGAGACGGGGGATATTAGTCGTTTTGCTGCTCGTTTTTTTAAAGAAGGATTTAAACCGCGTTATGAACTTGGCGAACTGGTAAGACAAGCCTTTTTCATTGGTTACAAGTCCTTGCCTTTAGTTGGAATCACCGCGTTCATTATGGGCTTAGTATTAACAATCCAATCTCGACCGACTTTGGTAGAATTTGGAGCTGAATCTTGGCTGCCACGTATGGTGGCTGTATCATTAGTTCGGGAAATTGCACCCATGATTACCGCACTAATCGCTGCCGGAAAAATTGGCTCCAGCATTGGCGCTGAACTCGGGTCAATGAAAGTCACAGAGCAGATAGATGCCATGGAGGTTTCCGGAACTAACCCATTCAAGTTCCTGGTTGTAACACGAATATTGGCCGCTACGCTAATGTTGCCGATTCTATCTCTTTGGTCTAATGCCATTGCACTCTACGGTGCCTACTTGGGGGCGAACATTAAAGGTATAGTGAGTTGGAGTTTATACTGGAGTCAAGTCTTTCAAGCAATTAGTTACAGTGACTTTATCCCCTCTTTGATTAAAACCTTCTTTTTTGGTTTTGCTATTGGGGTGATTGGCTGCTATAAAGGATACAACTCCCAAAAGGGAACGGAAGGTGTAGGCAACTCAGCTAACTCAGCCGTTGTCGTGTCTTCATTAACCATTTTCTTAATTGATTTAATTGCTGTCCAAATAACAGATCTCTTGGGCTTAACCTAGTGGATATGGAAAACGCTGTGGTACGTGAAGCTGTTTTAGTGATTCGGGACTTATGTAAATCATTTGGAACTAATCATGTACTCAATCATTTCAATTTGGAATTATATAAAGGCGAAAATCTTGTCGTGTTAGGAAAATCAGGATCTGGGAAATCCGTACTTATCAAATGCATTATTGGATTAATGAAACCGGAAGTAGGCTCAATTACCATTTTTGGTGAGGATGTTCTCGCCCTCGAGCATGAAGACCTTGATCGCTTACGGATGAAAATTGGTTTTCTCTTTCAAAGCAATGCCTTGTACGATTCAATGACGGTTCGAGAAAATTTGGTATTCCCATTGCGCAGACATTGGCTCAAGAAAGACATGAGTCGCGTTAAGACTGACGAACTAGTATTGGAGGCGTTACATAATGTAGGCTTAGAGCATACCGTTGACATGATGCCTATCGAGCTCTCTGGAGGTATGCGAAAACGAATAGCGCTTGCACGTACACTTATTCTAAAGCCGGAAATAATTCTATATGACGAGCCAACTACGGGATTGGACCCAATCACCGGAAAAGAAATCATCCAACTGATGATTGACATTCAGAAGAAGTACCAAACTTCGTCCGTGATAATCTCTCACGACTTGCAGTGTGTGAGCATGGCTGCAGACAGGGTTGTTATGCTCATTGATGGTGTTTGCTACGCAACAGGCACTTATGCAGATTTAAGAAAGAGTATAGATCCAAAAGTAAAACTGTTCTTTGATTAAAATAATACTATGAAGAATACCACCTCCAGCAATGTGCAACTAGGAATTTTTGTCATGATAGGTTTGGCATTTCTACTTTTTACACTTTATTTAATTGGCAGCAACCAAAACCTTTTCGACCAGACGTTCGAAGTTAAAGCCACCTTTTACAATGTAAATGGACTCATGAAAGGCAACAATGTTCGCTTCTCCGGAATAGATGTAGGAACGATCAAAAAAGTAGAAATCATTAGTGACACCACCGTGAAGGTGACGATGGCGATTAAAAATAATATTCACCCATTTATCAAAAAAAATTCAATTGCCACCGTTGGAACAGATGGACTCATGGGAAATAAACTAGTGAATATCTCAAATACTTCTGGTGGATCTAGCGAGATCGTAGAAGAAGGAGATATGTTGACTTCTATTAAACCTGTGGAAACGGATGAGATGCTACGAACCCTGGATTTGACCAACCAAAATCTCTACCTAATAACAACAGACCTAAAACGAATCACTCAAAAATTGAAAAGTAGTAACTCACTATGGAGCCTTCTGATGGATACTTCAGTCGCTCAAAATGTCAAACTGTCCATTTCGAACATTCGGGCTACAACCAATAACACAGCCGCTTTTTCGAGGGATCTCAATTTTCTCATTCAGGATATAAAAAATGGAAAAGGAGTTGCGGGCGTTTTATTGAATGATACTGCCTCCACAAAAAGACTTCAGAATAGTATTCAGCAACTCCAACAAGCTACTGCAAAGGCCGTAGAACTGACCAGCGATATCCGCATAGTGACTGAACAATTGAAAAAAGGCCAGGGAGCAACTGGTGTGCTAATCAGCGATACCGCTTTCGCCAAGGACTTGAAAAAAAGCATGAAAAATATTGAATTTGGCACTGATCGATTTAATGAAAACATGGAGGCGATGAAGCACAATTTCCTTTTCCGGGGGTATTTTAAAAAGCAGGAGAAAGAATTAAAAAAAGCAAAAGAAGATTCTATTTCAAAAGCATCGAAAAAAAGAAAATAATGAGGTCTTGATATCTATCATGACGATGAACTACACCTATCATGGTTTGGTGGCTGGGTAGTTCCTTGTTTTACTTGAACAAAAACGTTATGTTTCACGATCGAAAACATGCTGCGCACCTCTTAGCAGAGAAGTTGATCAGGTATAAAGGACGAGATCAAGATGCTGTTGTGGAGGCAATACCAAGAGGCGGATTTCATGTAAGATCAGATTTTGCCCTAGCGCTTAGTTCTCCAATTGAAACCACCCCATTTAAAGGCAGACTTACAAAAGCAAAACAATTATTCGCGATAAGCCCTAAGGAGAATTGGTTTGTCAACTTATAAACACATGAATTATGAAAACCGTTAGAAAACTTGGTATTTGGATGGATCATGCAAGTGCCCACTTGATGGAGTTTACGCCCGATCCTATATCGACAAAGACGATTGCTTCGAATTTTACTCCAGCCGTAAGGGAGGCGATCATGCGAAAAGGGGAAGATCACATGCACAGCAAAGAACAAGCTCTGCAATCAGACTATTATCACCAATTGGGTGATGTAATCAAAGAATACAGCGATGTCGTAATCTTTGGCCCCACCAATGCAAAAGTAGAACTGTATAATTCGCTACTTGAAGATAAGCAACTGAAACATATTACTATAAAAATGCAGTCAGCCGAGAAAATGACTGAAAAGCAACAGCATGCGTATGTAAAAAACTATTTTGTTAAGCATTGATGCTTTGTTCTAAATGGTGAGTCCTCAAAAATCCCTAAACTATCGCAATCATGAAATTCCACATTCAATCTCCGCATATTCACAAGTTGAATCCGGAAACACAAAAGTTAATAGAAGAAAAATTTGAGCGACTGGAACGCCAATTTGATCGTATTGAGCGGTGTAATATTTTGTTAAAAAAGGAAAAGAGCGCCAAGCGCAACAACTTTCTGGTAGAGGCTATCCTGGTCATCCCAGGCAATGATCTGTTTGCAAAAGAACTCGCAGAAAGCTTTGAAACTGCAGCGCAAGAGGTCTGTCGAAGTTTAGAAAGTCAACTCAAAAAACATAAAGCTAAACTCCACAACCAAGCAACTGCTTCAGCCGATCAACAGCTGGAGGATGACGACTTTGAATAGAACAGCCATTCAAACTTAAATAGACCAAGTTTTCTAACAACCGCCTGTGGATTAGGCGTTATTCCGAACGCTCATATAGATTAAGTCGGCTTTTTAGGGAATTCAGTTCTTGCTGTAATTTATCCATTCGCTGAAGAATATGCTTGATCGCATCTATCCCCTCCATATTGATATCTAGCTCATAGTGAAGGCGCGCCATTTTTTCCAATTCTGTGAGGTCCTCCGCTCTAAGGTATTGGACTTCTTTGACGGTCGTAAACTCCACCAAGCCAAAGTCATGCAATGAGCGAACAAACGAAAACTCTATGTGATAATGATCACAGAAGTCTGCTACCGGAATTAACTGTCTATTTTCCATTACCTCTCAGTTTTTGAAGTTGCCGGAATAATTCTTTTTCCTTTTCGGTGAGGCCGGAAGGGATTTTGATCTGCCAGGTGACAAACAGATCTCCAAATTCATTGTCCTTTTTGTAAACAGGAAAACCTTTTCCTTTGAGTTTGACTTTTTGGCCAGTTTGAGTTTCCGGTTTCACGACCAGCTTTGCTTGGCCGTCAAATGTGTCTATCGTCACCTCGCCACCCAACAGTGCCGTATAGAGATCAAGTTCCACCTCCGTATGAAGGTTATTGCCATCGCGTTTAAACTTTGTCGTATTTTCAATAGAGAAACTGATGTACAAATCACCCGATGGACCACCATTTACCCCTTCTCCACCATGCCCCACAATCTTGATGGTCTGACCGTGTTCCACACCCGCAGGTATAGTCAATCGAATGTTTTTTCCATTTACATTTAATGCGTGCTTTTGCGAGTTGTAGACATCTTTCAAATTCAGATGAAGCTCAGCCGTAATGTCTTGACCTCTAAATTTTACCTGCGCTCCCCTTCGACTCGACTGGCCTCCAAACATGGATTCGAAAAAATCAGAAAAGTCTCCGCCTCCAAAATCTCCTGAGAACCCTTCCCCTGCATATTGCGGCCTCTGCCTATTTTTAGCACCCCTTTGCTGTTGGTAACGCTTTGCCTCAACGGCATGCTTCCAATCCCTGCCGTGCTCATCATACTTTTTTCGTTTCTCAGGATCGCTTAAAACTTCATTTGCCTCGTTGACTTGTTGGAAGTTCAGTTTGGCGGCAGCATCATTTGGATTCAAATCGGGATGATACTTTCTGGCTAACCTGCGATACGCCTTTTTAATATCAGCATCAGTAGCGCTTTTCGCTAATTCTAGTATCTTGTAATAATCTATAAACTCCATTTGTACGATTTTTTACTACTTCCAAAAAACATACAACGGATAATCTGCAACCATCGCTACCTTTTTGATCACATTTTCACTGAAGAGCATTTCTATCAACGATCGCTGATGGAATGAAAGAGCCAACACGCTAGCGTTATTGTTCTTCATGTATTGATCTAGTGTCCACCACACATCTCCAGAATATTGAAAATCAAAACTCCACGTCAGATTTCTGGATTCACGTACTTTAACGGCATCTCGAAGTATTTCCATCCTCCGTTTTACTTCTGCGGATGGTTTGTCATCTGCAATGTGGAGAACCTTGAGTTCGCTATTCAATGGAGCGGCTAGTTTCTTTAGTTGATCTATTAAAAAGATGGGATTTGTATCCGGATCATACCCATAGACAATCAGGTCTATTGGCCGATAGGTACATCCCTGGGGCACAACAACAATCGGGCAATCAGATTGCTCAATCAATTGATAGGTATTGCTGCCAAAAAAATACTGATAGGTGTTATCGGCTCCATTCGTTCCCATTACAACCAAATCATATTGCTTGGCAACGGAAGCAACTGTGTCTTCTAACGTATCGGTTGTAGTTGCAATGTGATAGTTGCAATCAATTCCAAACTCGTTTTGAACTTCTGTTCTGAATAGCGACAGGCTGGATTGAATTTCTTCATTGCTTTTACTCGATTCCTGCTTTAGCAGCACAGCTTCCGGCCAAATGGAGGTCCGAACGTAAAGCAAAGTAAGGCTCGCCTTAAGTGCCTTTGCCAAATGCGATGCATACTCCATGCCATTTGCTGAAACATCTGAGAAATCTACTGGACATAATATTTTTTTCATGTGATTCGGCTTTAATTGCATCGGTAAATTGAGCAAAATACCCGAAAATATTTGTGACATAAATCATTATTAAGCGTGATATTCCTCAAGGCAAAGAGCGAAAAGTCTCGTCCTCTTTTTTTATTGTTAAATTGGAGGGTCAAAAGGAAATTTAGTCATGAAATCAAAAATTCAAATCGTCAAAGCATCCGGTGAAAAGGCTTGGTTTTCCGCTATTAAGTTACGAAAATCATTACAGCGATCGGGTGCGAGCGAAGCAATCATAAAAGCGGTGATACAAGAAGTAGAAGATCATTTGCAGGAAGGCATGACCACCAAAAAGATCTATCAATTAGCCTTTAACCTACTAAAGAAAAAGCATAAGCCGGCAGCCTCTAAATACAAACTAAAAACAGCTATCATGGAATTGGGGCCTTCCGGATATCCTTTCGAGAAGTATATAAGCGAGATATTGAAATACCAAGGTCACATCGTTCAACTCAATTTAATCCTTAAAGGGCGATGCGTGAACCACGAGATTGATATTCTAGCTGAAAGAGAGGGAATTCAAAAGCTCTTTGAATGCAAGTATCATAATTTGCAGGGAACCATTTGCGATGTAAAAATCCCTTTGTACGTTCATTCCAGATTCAGGGACGTTAGTGAGAATACTGTAAATAAAACGAATGAGGGTTGGATTGCAACAAACACACGATTTTCCACAGATGCCATCGCCTATGCCCTATGTTCAAAATTAAATCTACTAGGTTGGGACTACCCGAACGGTAACGGGATCAGAGAAATGATTGATCAAGCAGGCCTCTATCCAATCACGTGCCTTCAATCATTATCGCAGAAAGAAAGAGTACCCATCATGGAGGCAGGGCTAGTGCTGTGCCGTGACGTTCCTTTCAATAAAAAGCTATTTAAAGAACTCGGTTTTTCACCCGACCGAGTTGAGCAAATCATTGCAGAGGCTGCCCTTCTCAGCCAAAGCAATGTTCTGGAGTAAAGAAGCAGGAGCACTCAGTTTATCTGTTAGAAAGGGCGATAAACATCATCGCTTCCAAGATTTACAGAAAACGAAATCATCTATTCTTGGCGAGTGATGAAAATCATCATTGAAGCAAACGTTGCTCATAGCCTCGTGGATATTAAGAGAGCTATCTTTGAACGCAAAAGGTCGTTAGACCAATCTGGTTCGTCAGCAATGATTCTGCGAACAGAGTTCAAAACAAATTTCTTGAGGGAGATATGTAATCGTGTTTATCAATTTCTTTAGAGTATAATAGTATGAAAACGAAACTTATGATAGTAGTAGCAGCAACAAGTTTTTTACTGTTCGAAGTCAATTGCAGCAATCAAATTAGTGTTCGCTCAGACTACGACCGAGACGTTAACTTAGTCATTTATAAAACGTATGCATGGCTCCCTGAGAAAGAAATTGAATCAAAAAATAATCCATTGCTTTATAACGAGCTCACCGACAAAAGAATCAGAAAAGCTGTCGAATTGCAGTTTCAGGCAAAGGGAATACCTTTCGATGAAGAGAATCCGGATTTTCGCGTGCACTATCACATTATCGTTGAGAATCGTTCGTCTGTAAGTCCAGCACCATATGGCTACTACTATAGCCCTTACTGGACGCGCAGTCAAATGTATGTTTATCAATACCAAGAAGGCACGCTTATCATCGATTTGATGGACGCCAAAAATAACAAACTGATTTGGAGAGGATGGGCCACCGAAGTTTTGAACAATAGGAATCTCCAACTTACAGAAAAGGAAATTACAGAAGCCGTCTACGAAATTCTAAAAGAGTTTCCTCCGAAACGCAGATAATTTTTCCTATTTTGGTAGTTCTACTAACAATCCGTATGAGGTATTTCTTGCTCACTCTGCTGTTTCTAACTACTTTCTCCTGCAACAAAAAGACAGAAGTAACGTCTCCTTCAGTTGTCAATATCTCTGAATCAGTATATGCCTCAGGTACCGTCAAAAGCAAAAACCAATATCAGGTCTACTCTACCGTAAACGGACTTATCCAGGAGATATTGGTAACGGAAGGAGATCTGGTAAAAAAGGGCACTCCTTTGTTCAAACTATTAAATGAGCCATCTAAATTAAACATGGCGAATGCCAAGTTGGCTTCCGATTATGCAGACATTAGGTCAAATGCGGATAAACTAAAAGCTGCCAAAGTAAACAGTGATCTTGCGTATAGCAAACTAAAAAATGATTCATTGCTTTTTGTAAGGCAGGCAAATTTAAGGAAACAAGGAGTAGGGAGTATGGTTGAATTAGAACAACGCGAGTTGGCTTATAAAAACTCGGTCACCAGCTATGAAGTATCACTCTTAAACTATCGCGATTTAAAAAAGCAATTGGAATTTGCTTCCGATCAAGCAAAAAACAATTTAAGAATTAGCAACGCCCTGGCTGGGGATTACATTGTAAAGGCCGATGCAGATGGGAAAGTGTATAAAATCTTGAAGGAGAAAGGAGAATTTGTCAATACCCTAAACCCGGTAGCTATTCTCGGAGACGCTTCCGAGTTCATTTTGGAAATGAAAGTGGATGAATTTGATATTGTGCGTTTGCAAGAAGGCCAAAAAGTACTTTTTACGATGGACAGCTATAAAGGACAAGTCTTTGAAGCACTGGTAACCAAGATTGAGCCACTCATGAACGAACAATCTCGCTCGTTTACCGTAAATGCAAAATTTATCTCCAAGCCCGCCATACTCTACCCTAACCTATCGGTGGAAGCCAACATAGTTATCAACACCAAAGAGAAAGCCCTCACGATTCCAAGAAATTACCTGATTGGAGATTCTGTGGTGTTAGTGAACAAAGATGAAAGGCGCAGGGTAACCATTGGCTTAAGGGACTACCAGAAAGTGGAAATCCTCAATGGATTATCTGCTTCCGATGTGATCTATAAGCCTAACCCATGAACGCCCGCCTAATCATACGTATTGCCAAAGCATTGCTATTGGCACGTTGGAAGCAAACGTTAGTAGCTGCTATCGGTGTGACCTTCAGTATCACCATGTTTATCACACTGCTGAGTTTCATGACAGGTTTAAATGATTTGCTCGATGGACTCATCCTAAATCGTACAGCTCACATCCGGTTGTTTAATGAGATCAAACCTAGTCTGGATCAACCAATCAACCAGTCAAAAGACTACAAAGGCAGTTATAATTTTATAAGATCCATAAAATCGGGTAGTAGCCGACAAGAAATATATAATAGTCAGGCGATCATGCAGGCCTTACGAAAAGACAATCGGGTAACAGGCGTGGCACCCAAAATCACTGCACAAGTTTTCTTTAATGATGGGTCCATCGACATTACAGGCGTAGTCAACGGCATCGATGCACGGGAAGAAAGCAGCTTGTTTCATTTCAACGACTACGTCACTCAAGGAAACCCCCTCGATATAGAAAATGTGTCGAACAGCATTATCTTAGGGAAAGGGTTGGCCGCCAAACTGCTGGCCAATATTGGCGATGTAGTACTGGTAACCACGGCCAAACAACAGCAGTTCTCACTCAAAGTAGTTGGCTTTTTTCAATCCGGATTGCAAGAGCTAGATAAAGTGCAGAGTTATGCTTCTATCGGTACTACTCAAAAGATACTTGGCAAACCAAGTGACTACGTTACTGATATTCAATTAAAAATGGTGGATATCAACCAAGCACCAACGGTTGCCAAAGAGTTTGCGAAATTATTCAACGCAGATGCGGAAGATATTCAGACGGCCAACTCGCAATTTGAAACCGGTTCATCGGTGCGATCTTTGATCTCCTACTCCGTTGGAATTGTGTTGTTGATTGTAGCTGGTTTTGGAATTTATAACATTCTGAATATGATGATCTATGAAAAAATGGATTCGATCGCCATCTTAAAAGCCACCGGCTTCTCTGGTCTGGATGTAAATAGAATCTTTCTAGTCATTGCCATAAGCATTGGCTTTTTTGGTGGTTTGTTGGGGCTGTTCTTTGGTTTTCTGCTGTCTATGTTCATTGATCAAATTCCGTTCAATACTCCTTCACTACCTACGATTAGAACTTATCCTATCAATTACAATCCCGCTTTTTATCTGATTGCTTCTGTTTTTTCTTTGGTGACAACGTATTTGGCTGGCTGGGCACCTTCTCGTAAGGCTAGTAAAGTAGACCCTGTCATTATCATTCGTGGCAAATAGTATGGACGAAACTATTGTACTAAAAGCCGAGCACATCAACAAGAGTTTTCATGACCCCGTCACCATTCCTGTATTAAAAGATGTTTCACTTGTTATAAAAAAGGGGGAGTTTGTTTCTGTGACGGGTAAATCAGGCTGTGGTAAATCTACCCTACTCTATATTCTCTCTACCATGGATACCGACTACGAGGGTGATTTGTACATTGGTGGACAGGCAATGAGGGGAAGAACCGAAAAGCAACTGGCCAGAGTACGCAACGAGAGTATTGGTTTTGTTTTTCAGTTTCACTATTTACTAAATGAATTTACCGTATTAGAAAATGTGATGCTTCCCGGTCTCAAGCTAGGGATTCATTCAGAAGTTGAAGTGAAGGATCTCGCTATGGATAGTTTGAATACCTTAGGCATTCAGTCGCTGGCAGCCAAAAAAGCCAACCAACTCTCTGGCGGGGAAAAGCAACGCGTAGCAATTGCACGTGCCCTGATCAATAGTCCCAGTATAGTCATGTGCGATGAACCCACCGGCAATTTGGACAAGAAAAACAGCTTGATCGTTTTTGATATTTTTAAGAAACTCGCAGAAGAAAACAAACAAACCTTGCTGGTAGTTACCCATGATCAGGAGTTTGCCAAAAATACACACCGTACCATTGAGATGGAGGACGGTAGAATCATCAAGCAATAGAAAGCATACCCCGATTGCCTCTGTCATTTTTCAAACAACAAAGATCTACACCTTGCGCAACAATACTCATAGGTAAAAATTGTATTGACGGCTGATTTGAATATAGTATTCTTGATAAGGAGAAAACTAAACTTAGGTTTGTCTTCTGCTAGATTTGAAACTCTAGCCATCAAAGGAATCTTGCATCGGTAAAAAAGATAAAATATACTTTTCTAAACAAAAAATACTTTGTCCTATCGACTTATCAGAAACAGCGGACCAAGCCATTCCCGATGCTGCTAAACTATGTGAAAAATAGAGGAAGAATTGACGATACTAAACATCCAGTCCATTTTCTAATTTCTTTGAAGATCAAACAGAGGCGGATCCTCGCAGTGAATTCGCTTTTTTAATTTCCTTTGATACGCTTTATCAGAGCATTTATACGAGCCGCATTCCATCCGGCAAAACGGCCTCGCTGCACAGCAAGTTGATTTTTATCAGCATGCGTCAAATCATACTCAAAGACAAATTTCGCTTGTGGGTCATACCAACCAGCCTGTTGGCCAAAGCGAAGCTCACTAAAAACCAACGCGTCCGAGCGCTGACTGACCGTATAGTAACCTTGGGAAAATTGAACTAACTGCTTCACGTCTTCGCGCGAGCGAATAGGCTGCAGCAATGAATCATTTTTTGAGAAGTAATGAAACAATGTGGAGTCCTTTTGATCGAAAACCGAGCGATAGCCAATTTGGTAGCCATTCTTCTCCTCTACTACAATGTACCATAACCAATTATTCAAGGGCGTAGGTGTGGAAAAGTAGCGAACAGAGGCAAGATGTTGCTGTTTAATGATTCGTTGCACATCGTTGTTAATTCCATACTTGTTGGTAAACGTGTACAACAGGTAACCAGACGATAAAACCAAACCGACAAATGCCCACTTAACGCGGTATTTGCTTTTTAAAGGGATAACAAGCAATGCTAAGAAAGAAATACCCAAACCAATCGAGTAAAACGGATCCGCCACAAAGAGCACGTTAAAAGAAAACCGTTGCGCAGAAAAGGGTACTAACCACCCTACACCATAGGCATTCAAAGAGTCAATCAGCAGATGTATCGCAATTTGAAGTCCAAAAAAAGCAAGCCATTTCCGATAACCAATCCCCTCCTCGCGATACAGGAATGAGGTTAGCCATGCCAACGCTGGAGTAATGATCAATGCAAAAAAGAATGAATGAGTAAACCCTCTGTGCGCAAGTAGATTGTGCGAAGCATCTACAAAAAAAGATGCAAGAAAATCAATATCCGGTATTGACTGAGCAATTGCACCCCATACCAATGCTCTCTTGCCAAGTTGCTTTCCTACAATAGCCTCGCCTAGTAATCCACCTAATGCAACATGTGTGATCGAATCCATTCAGATAATGCTTAATAATATTTTCTGCGGACAATGCTCTTCAAATTTTCCCTTTGCCATAGTGCGTTTGAATAGCCATTTTTAGATTTACTATATCTTCCTGACAACTGGCTATCAAATTAGCAGATTGATCTATATATTGAGCACTGTTCAAAATCTTCAACAAGACTTGTTTATCGTGCCATTGACCAATTCTATTCTCTATCTTCTTAAGAAAAGTAACTGACGGCTTGTCCTTATCTACCCAGTCGAGAAAAATAACCTCTTTGATAATTTTTCGCGTCTTATGAAGTGCATCTGGTTCGAAAACAGGGAAAAGCAGACGTTTTACCTGTCGCCTTCTTTTTGCTAAGTATTTTCTGGCCTTTTTTTCAGTAAGACTTTTTAAGTACTCCTTCAATTTACTTCTTTTAGCAGTCACTGTTGCTATAAACATTGGAACGTCCTTCTTAAATGCCGAGATTAAACGTTCTTCCTGGTCAGCATTAGGGATTTGTGAATCAGTAATCCCTCCAATTTGATGTTGCAAAAGTAGCTTGTAGATAACTTCTGGTTGCCGAATCTCTCCGGCTCTTCTAAAAATGGTTCGAAATGGAATATAATGTTTATGGCCTCTAAAATTAGGTAACCCGTATTGCAATAGATTCAGAATTGATTTGATTTTCTTCAGTTCAACCCTTATAGAATGAAGCACCTCCGGTTCATCAATTTGATGATAACTATGTAAGCTATCGGTGAGGGCTTTAAAGCGTTTGTTAGCGTACGAACTTAACTTTTTCATGATTTCGAAAACCAACCTGAGGCCTGATCACCCAAGAAAGATAGTAGAATAATCGGATGCTTTCACATGACCAAGATCAAATGCAGGACAGATTCTTGTCCTGTTTCTGCAATATAAGACCGCGAAAGCTGATGATGAAAATCATGCGTAGTAATGATGACCGAGGTTTCTCAGGCCGCTAGAAGAGGTTAACTTAGCCACAGCAAAAGAGTCAACAAAACAGGTTGAAATGAAGTAAAAACCTTTTAAATTTAATAGCCATGAAAAATATTCTTGTTCCGATCGACTTTTCGCCCTACTCCCTCAGCGCAGCAAAAGCAGCAGTAGCGATTGCCAGAAAAACGGGTGGCAATATTCATCTCTTACATTTGGCCAAGATTCCGGTAGGGTGGCACAAATTAGCTGTTTCGACACAACAAAAGTATCCAGCATTGGAGGTGGCGCTGGTAGATGCGAGGATAAAATTGGAAAAGTTTTCCAAACAGGCAATTTTTAAAGATCGCAACCTATTTACACATGTTCACGGTGGGGTGCCCTTTGAACAAATTGTACTATTCGCCAAAAAGAACAAAATAGATTTAATCGTAATGGGAGTTCATGGAGCCGGAGACACCGAGCTCAAGTACATTGGCTCGACCGCGCAGAAAGTGATTCGAATGGCGCACTGTCCTGTACTGGGAGTCAAAAAGAATTTCACCTTTGGCCCTATCAAAAAAATTCTGTTCGCCTCGAACTTTGACGAAAACGTGAACCCAATAATAAATACTATCAAAAATTTAGCTACTGACGTTGGTGCAAATATCGATCTGGCCTACGTCAACACGCCCCACCATTTTGTCGATGACAATACGATGGAAGCAAGAATGAAACAGTTTACGATTGTTCAAAAGCGAGTCAAGTTTCACCATGTAATACAAAACAGTGCCGAGAAAGATGAGGGAATATTGACTTGTGCGAAGAAAAGGAATGCTCAAATAATTTCGATGGCTACTCATCTAAGAAAGCAAAAAGCGGGCTATCTGGTAGGAATTACAGACAGCGTTCTTTTCCGTTCCAAATTACCCGTGCTAAGTTTTGTGCTTGACGAATCACGATATCAAATCAAATGACATTGTTTATGGAAACCAAGGAAACGAAAATCAAAACACCCCTGCTTGAAAAAATGGCAGAGGGATTACTGCAAGCGCAGCAAGAGATTGATGAACTGGCTCTTCAACTATCGCTGGGCAAATCAGAAGCCAAAGAAAAATTGGAAGAGGTAAAAAAGGAATTCATCAAGGGAATAAACACCTTGAAAAAATCCCTTCAATCGGCTTTGGATCAACCGATTCCACTGGCACTGAAAATGAAATTTGAGGCGGTGGAACTACAGCTTCAGGTTGGCAAGGTTCAATCAAAGGAATCATTTGATTCGCAGATAAAGACACTGATCGCTGCCACCATTGCCCTGGAGGAGGAAATCAAATCGTTGCTGCATAAAATGGAAGTGAAGGGCTATTTTGGTCATGAGATCGAAAAATTCTTGCTCAAACTAGAGATCCTGCGCTTGAAATTTGGCATCAAGAAGTTTGAAATCAAAGAAGGCTTCCGGTCGGAAATGGCTACCGTGAGAAAGTCTATCGAATCTCTTCGAAAGAAAGCAAAGAAGTTAAAAGCCTTGCCAGCCGCAGCCTATGATGATATCAAAACAGAAATAAGCAGCAACTACAAAAGTTTAAAAAACGCAATAAATAAGTTGTAGTATCAATTTAGCCGTTGACATTTAATTTGATCGAACAGTTAACACCTATAAACAAACCACGATATGAAAAAGATAATAGTACCGTGCGATTTTTCAGAGCCAGCTATTGAGGCCTTTAAATTCGCCATTGACCTTGCGAAAAAAAGCAAGGGATCTGTATTGGTAGTAAAGGTGATTGACATCCCAATAGCATATGAAGCCTCGTTTGGAATGCCCACCTATGCATTTAACCTGGGGATGAGCAAGGAATTGGAAAAAGATGCCAAGAAGAGCTTTGACAGATTGCAGCAGAAATTTGGTAAGGGGTACAAAAAAGTTAAATTTTTTGTCGTTCACGGACCTGCCTCTATGATGATCCGCGACTTCATAGAAGAGAAGAAGCCGGATTTGGTTGTCATGGGAACCCATGGGGCATCCGGGCTGCAAGAGTTTTTTGTAGGATCCAATACTGAAAAGATCGTTCGATTCTCGAAAGTCCCTGTATTCGCTATTCGCAAAGCTATTCCGGTTTCAAAGATTAAGAATATCGTATTCCCAACCTCTTTAGAACTAAATCAAACCGATTTTATCAAGAAACTGATGGTCGTGCAAGCATTCTTCAAAGCCAAATTGCATATCCTGTTCTTAAATACACCTTTCAACTTTGTGCGTGATAATGAATTAAAAGACTATGCGAAACATTTTGAATTTCGCAACTATACACTCAACATCCGCAACGATCGCTATGAGCCTGACGGAATCATAGCGTTTACAAATGAAGTCAAGGCCGATATGTTAGCCATGGCCACCCATGGCCGCAAGGGACTTTCCCACTTTGTTTCCGGCAGCATTACCGAAAGTGTTGTCAATCATGTAAAATGTCCGGTTTGGACATACACCATAAAATCGAAAAAGTAGTACTCACCAGTAACTCAGTTACTTTATGAAAAACATTTTAGTGCCAACGGATTTTTCTGAATGCGCTCAAAACGCCACGACAGTCGCATTGCAAATCGCTTCGCAGGTTAAGGCGAGCATACATTTTTTACACATCATGCCCAGTCCCGATGAATCCCTTCATGTGCCGAACATTGCTAAGGTGAAAGGCAACAATGTGCAGAAGGGGCACGCGCAAGACAAGCTCAATGCGTTAGTAGTTGCGGCCTCCAAAGCAGGTGTCATGGCTACTCCCCTCTTGGTTTTTGATAAAGGGAATGAACAAATCGAACAGTACATCAAACCTCTGAACATTGACTTTGTCGTAATGGGTTCCCATGGCGCAACCGGAATTCGGGAGTTGGTAATTGGAAGCAATACCCAACGGGTCGTTCGCAAATCCTCCGTTCCCGTGCTGGTTATTAAGAACTTGCCAACAAAATCGTTTTCGGTGAAAGGTATCGTTTTCGCTACTACACTTCAGGGCAATGTGCTTGGCGCATTTGACATAGTAGCGGGGCTTGCCAGGTTGTGGAAAGCTACAGTGCATATTCTTGTTGTAAACTTCATAGAAAGACCGGGGGATCAGGCGTTAATCGACAAAGTGGTAAAAGAGCTGACCCTACCCTACCCTGATGTATCGACTACCCAAAGTAGTATTGAAGTGAATGATGAAGAATGGGGAATTCATCAATTTTTGGAAAAGACAGATGCCGATATGATCGCGATTACAAAATATGATAAAACGGGATTTATTCTATCACACAGCGTGGCTGAAGATCTGGTAAACCACGAGGAAGTCCCCATTTTAGTGTTGGGCAGTGAATAAATTGTGGGGTTTGTTCAAATTTAAAAGAGCAGGATAAATGCCGTTTTGCAAAACAACAATACGATAGCAGAGAGAATTACTGTTTATTTTTCAATCTACTTTTCATCGGAAACTCAAATCCTATACGGATGTTGAGCCTGTCGGGAAAAGGCACTTTGTCTTTGTCACTCCACAGGCGATACATGGTTTGCACATTGCCTGTTACGCCTTTTGAAATCTTGAAATCTTTTTTCAAGCCAATCAGCGCACTCCACTCCCAATCTCGCGTTCCTAAATCACCGGTATTGATAATCAGGGGCGGAAGAATGGCGTTGAGCCATTCGATATCTGCACGTGCTTGAAAGCCTTTCGGCAGTTGATACTCCGTGTAGTTCCTCAACCCGAAAACTCGTTCAGGAATGGTAGGCTTCCAGTCATCAAAAGTAATTCGCTCTACCCAACCAATGCCTGATTTAAATCTGGGTGAGATGCGATAGGCTATAGATGGGTTGAGGTCCAGCAACACATTTTTCTGACTAATGATCTGTAGCGTTAACGCTGGCACCAATCTCTCACGCAGAGGTTTTCCTTTCAACGGGTTGGGCAATCGCTTTGGCAATTCCGCCATACTCTTCACTTCGCTGTATTTGCTTTTTAGGCTGGTCATCTTGTCCATAGCGCCCTGCAAAATAGCTTCCTTGCCCGCAAAGTGATTGGTCGCTTCTTTCATTACCATTTCCTTCGCTTGTTCTTTTGCAGCAGACAAAGCAATTGAATCGGGGTTGGCCAGTTGACTTTTGTATTTATCTAATTCTGCTTTTTTTCCATCGATTTCTTTTAGCCCTTCCACATTTTTCAATTCTTCCTGCGCTTTCTTCTCCAGGTTTCTTGCATCAGTAAGATCTCCTTTCGAAAGGTTTTGTAAGTCTTTGCCGTAGCCACTCGCCTCTTTGGTCAGATCGGTGATCTGTTTTGTTCCCTTGGTGATGTCATTAAGTGCGCCTACATCGGGCAATGCGGCAACTCCATTTGTGCCGGGCAGAGTGGCACCTCCCAGTGTGGGTGTACTCATTCCACCGGGCAAATTAATCCCCGGCAGCCCCGTTGATCCGTTTCCAATGTTTGGAATATTGCCGTTTGCAGAAGGAATTTGGTAGGCCCCCAACGACTGTCTTAGTTTGTCTGTATGCTCTTTTACTTCAGGAGGAAGATCAAGCGAGTTAAGTCCGCTGGTGGCTTTGCCCTTGAGCTTCTCGACTTCGCCTTTCATCTCACCTATTTTCCGCGCACTCAAATTGTTTACACTATCTAACTTTCTTGTTAACCCAACAGCGGGCAACTTCAGGGCTTGCAGACTATCGATTTTCCTTTGAAGTGATCCTCTGGTTTCGTTGAGTTGATTAATCGGTTTTTGATAAGCCCGTTGCAGGCTGTCTGCTTTTGACTGGAAATTAGAACGGATGGAATCTACTTTGTGGTAAGATCCCCGCAAGGCGCTATCGCCAGGAAGTTGCATGCTGTCCAACCTAGCGTTAAGTCTGTTGTTCGTTGAATCTATTTGATCGATGGTGTTGTTGATTCGTTTCGTTGGCAATCGCAAGCTGTCAGTATTGACTTGCGAAAAGCAGACATGCAGGGATGCAAAAAAGAGTATTGAAAGAAGGATGCTTTTCACATTGTAAAAGTAAACAATCGGAGGTTGAGTTTATTGATGAACTTCAATGAAATCGGCCAAAAACAACTACAAAATTGTTCAAATCTTCTTTAAGATTGTTGGTCGGGAGACCACCAATAACTAAAAACTAAAAATTACTTACCAACAACAACGAAGAGTTTCAATGATAACAACCAACAATAAAAAGGTAAAAATTGTTGATCAGACGACAAACAATAACTAATTTCGACCAACATCAACCTGGGTATTCCTTGTCATCGATGCCCATAAAGCGAAGCAGGCTATTCATGATTGAGCAAGTTTTCAAACCTGGCGATGTTGTCGAGCTAAGATCGGGTGGCCCCAAAATGACCGTGCGCAATTACGAGCCACAGGACAGTGCCGAGGTTACCTGTGAGTGGTTTGACAAGAGCCACAGCTTATGCACCAAATCATTTCATCAGGATACTTTAAGAACTTATAATTCTCCTTATGTAGGTGGTGTTCACGTTAGTAGTATTAGAAGAAGCCATTGAATCTAATCTGGTGGAGCAAAAATTCAAAATCGGTGATCGTGTAGTCCATAAGTCCAGAACCGGGCCTGTAATGGCTGTAAAAAATTATGAGCCCAAGGATGGCGAAGATGTTACTTGCGAGTGGTTTGACAAAAGCGATATGCTCCAAGAAAAATCCTTTCATCAAAACACATTGGATATTTATGAAGACCCTATAATAATCGTTGGCTCTCATTCACGAAAAAATTACTACTAGTTATGCCTGAACAAAAATTCAAAACTGGTGACCGTGTCGTCCTAAGTTCGGGTGGACCTGTCATGACTGTGGTTAGGTACGAACCCAGCGATAGTGATGAGGTGGTTTGTCAATGGTTTTATAAAGACAAACTGGAAGAGAAGGCCTTTCATCAGGATGTGCTTAGGCCTGATACGCCCCTTACGTTTTTTTCGATTTAATGCTCAGGCCGGAAGGCCTTGAAACAACTGTGCTAAATTTAAAGCCAAACCAGATATTGAAGCAATATCTGAACCCATGCCCAAAAGACTTTTGATTGCAAACTTGGGTGCTTTCTTATTGGCGATCCCTGATTCTATTTCGGTAAGGCATTCCAGTATTTCTTTCTTTAAAAAAAGATCAACTGTCTGGTCGTGGCTGATGGTCTCGCGGATTTCTCTGATAATGTTCTCTGCCTTGTCGTGCTGCTCTTGGTTAATCGTTACCTGGCTTGACCCCACAACTATATTTGCCTGTGGGCTGTCTATGATGTGGTAGTTATTAACAACAGTCTGCCCTTTGCCCTTGCTGGAGTAAGAACCTTCTTCACAATAGGTAATTCCCTTTGATGTGATTTTTGCTTTCTTCAGCTTTTGGCTGAGTACGTTCAATTCAATAAACCCGTCTATCTTTAACTGATTTGCCAACCGTGCCATCTCGTTGTAATCAACAACGATGTTGGATTCCTCCAATATACTTGCGATCGAGTACTCGACCCGACTATTTCTTCGCTCATACAAATAGCGCAATATCACGTCCAGCATTTCCGATTGCTTCATACTTCAAAAATAATGAACCAAGAGCAATACATAGGCTTTGCTTCACTCCATCTCCTTAAAAATACACATCTAAGATTGTTGGTCGGAGACCAACAATAACAAAAATATTTTTTACCAACGACAACTAGGGGCTCATTGTTAAAAATCTGTATTCAAAGTTTTCATTGTGAGATTTACTCGATACGTCCAAATATCAAATGGCATTGGCTGAGCTAAAATCACAATGAACTTTTCCTTCCAATTAGTGCCGATTGCTTTTCTCACTTTCTTTTTGCTTGTGTTGTTTAGCAGATGTATCAAAATATTTTTGCTCCCGGCTTCATCTTCATAGCCAATGTATTGCCGGATAAACTTATCAAAGTAATCACGGGCATCAGCAATACGAGAACCATCAGGAAAGTTGGACTTAGCATGATCTAAATTCTTAAACTCCGTTAAAAACATTTGCTCAGCTAGAGCTATCTCTTCAATGGTTGGAGTAAACCTTGTCTTTAGATTCTCAACCTCTATAGAAAGATTATGTGAAGCGGGGAATACAACGCCACATTCAGAATAAAGAGAATCAATTTTTATCAGCTTAATATCTTGACAGTACACCGTGATATTAAAAAGCAGGCAAATTGCAAATATGTAATTTCTCTTACCCATAAACTTAATTCTGATATACATATGGTAACCATTCATCTATCTCAGGCACGTAGTGATTGAATTGTGGATTTGTACTCGCTCGAGTTCCTGGATAAATTAGTTGCCCCTCGTATACCGGTGAACCAGAACTGTTATTTATTCCATAGTGTGTTCTCAAAGGAATTTGATTCTCGGCCCTCAGCATATTCTCAATATGTGTTGCAAACATTTCTGCTTTACGAGCACCTGTTACTCCAGGCCAAGGAGCATAATTAATTTTACCATCACTAACTTTATCAAACGAATGCCCAAGTTCATGCCCTAATCCAATAAAGGCAGGCCTACTTGTATTTCCCTTTTCATTAGGTCCACCCGATGTATTACCTGGATCCCACCTTACAACATTTGTTAAACCTGATGCATCCCCACTTTCGTTGAAAGCATTAGCGCCTTTCATAATGTTTGTGGTTGCTGCGTTACTTTGCAATTCGCCAACTAATTTTTGTCCCTCAGTGCCGCCAGTTCTGACTTTATCCAAAGCCTTAACAGTTTGTTTTAAAAATCCTTTGACCTTCCCTGTATATGCCTGACCATTCTGGCTAAGCTTTCCATTTTCATAAACATACGATTGATTTTTATGATGTATCACGACAGTATCACCTAGAGGATCTGAGTAACGCATTGGATTATTACTCCTTGAACTGTAAGGGCTCCATGAAAAATTGGGCTTCGGATCAATTTGCCACCATCTACCTATCGCTGGATCATCGACTCTATAGAACGCTGTATACACATTGAGGCCAAGGTCAGTGACTTCTTCAATACCATTAAATTTCTTACGATTTGGTACTGAGTTTTCTCTTTGATAAGAGTTAAAGACAAGCCCAAACATGTAGTAGTTCTCTGCCTGTATAACATTGGCATTCTGCACCTGTGTCACATTGAAATCGTCAAAGTAGACTTCAATGGGCGTAGCCTCTTCGTTGCTCAGGTAAATGTACACATAGCCCGGCTGGGTGATGTTTATTTTTGGTGAGGCGAGGTACTCGTGCGGCACATCGGTGCCGGTCTCTTTGGCCGCGGTGGTCAGGCGTGTGTAGCCTCCGTCCAAGAATGTATAGTTCTTGTCAAACACCAACCAGTTCAAATATGCCTTTGGCCCCGTGCCGCTGCTGCCGCTCGTCCCGTTCTGGTTGGGGAAAGGAAAGGTGGGTGTGCTATTGTTATAATTCGCACCATCCACCACCACGCCTGCCGTGCCTGCTGCTATCTGCCCCATCGGGGTTGTGAGTGCTGCGTTCCAGTTGCTGCTGGTAGGGTCTACGTACTTTGCATACACTTCTGCGCTCACCACATCGCCCGGCACCACACTCAATGAGCGCGCCAAGCCAGACTTCTCGTTCGCGCTGCCGTTCAGCCGCTGTGAGTAGCCTGTGCTGGCACCGTTTGTCCTGTCGAACAACGTGGAGTTGATCATGTTCGCATTGCTGTAGCGCTAAAATTTGCTCTGCTCCGTTCGCGGGCTCAAATAAAGATGCATTTTAATGTTTCAATGAACGATTACTAATATTTTCCAAGCCAAAGTTCCTATTTGAAAATAGAATGATTAATAAATTATAGACAGGAAGGGTAAAACAATATAATGGATGAATGAAGATATTGAATTTGATAAACAAAAAGCTTGTGAATGATAGTAAAAGCAAGATATTAATCAATATCAAAAAAATCAAAAATACTTTACCAGTATTCATAATTCTATTTCTCACGAACAAATTGTAAAGAATAAAGAAAAAGAATACAAAAGCAAGGTTGATAATAATAGATTTTTTTTCAAGCCCATACTGCATTAAAGAAAAAATTTCATTAGCTATAAATATTGTTTCATTCATCGTTCCCAAAGCAGTTGCGAACAACGACTCTCCATACCCATTTAGACTACCAACAACAACAATCTTACCCTTAATAATACCAGAAGGGTTAATGGTCTTAAATTTTTCCTCGTGACCTAAATACCGAATTGGAATATCATCATTATTGTACCATTTTTTTTCAAAACCCAATCTTTTGACAAGTATAGAATTGAATTCATCATCCTCCTTAAATCCAAATGATAATTTGCCTAATGAGTAAATAGAATAATCCTCTGATGGCAAAGGAAACAAGACATTAGCATTTTTCCTTACCTCGTTCGCTATTAAATCATCTATTGCAAAAGTTAAGACAATTAATTTAGGACTAAACTCATTTATGGACTTGATTACCCTATTAGTACTGTCGTTTCTAGGATCAACCAAAAAGATTTCATCTGCCAAGTAATTCTTATGATTATATCTCTCATCATAGCCAAAACTAATTACACCTCGAAAAAAAGCCTCCGTCTTTCTTATAATCAAACTTTTCTCTAAAAAACTATTGATAAGTATCGCGAATAAACTGATTAAAAGAAATTCTAAAATCGTTTTTCTGTAGCGTTGCATAGCTTGAATTTTTATTTAGACCTCCTAAGTCGTTTTCTTCCTTTCGGCATAGGAATATCCCCATCATCAGCAATTTCCTTTCTAAGCGAATTCATTTGATCAAATAAAGAAAAATATTCTTCATTCCACTCTCTTTTGCTTTGAATAACAAAATCTGCATTAAATTCAAAATCTGGGACTTGTGCATTAAAATATTTAGTGAGAGATCTTTTTCCAAATGGATTATATCCTTCACCTATTTGGAATATATTAGCGGAAACAGTTTGAAGCCCACCTTTCACAACGATGTTACTGCCATTCAAAGCTGGGGAACGATCATCCATCCATCTACCAGGCATATTAGGCTCGCGTGGATTGGATACCATTACCCTCCCATTGTCATAATCAATCCGATCATTTTTACGATATGCGAAAAAATTGTTTGACCACATAACTGAAAACTTAGCTCCAAAGAATGAATAGTGGCCGGTTTTATAGGATAGAAAATTTATTTCTGATGTCATCTGAAATGATATTGACATTTTAAAGTGATATTTTTCTACCCACTCACCTTTTCCTTCCTTATCTACCTTGGTTAACTTCCAAGTTGCCTTAAAATCATACCCCGTCACTCTTTGTTGTACATGACCATCTTCAAACTCTTGATCAATAAAACTACTTGAAGCTGCTTGTAAGGTCTTAAACATAGCTGCCGCATCACTTCCAGTAAATCTGACTCCTCCTGGAATGAGCATGACATCGTTCCCATCTGGATCTATTGCTATAACTGGATTATTAATTACATAGCTGTAAGGGCTAAAATCCGCATAATTTTCTGAGCTAGCATCTAAAACTCCCCACCTCCCCAACTCAGGCATATACATCCTTGCCCCGTAATCCAACCACCTTCCAAGCTCTTTTTCATCTACACCAAAATTGTTGGCACTCACTTTCAGTGTCGGTTCACGTTCGGTATATGTCAGTTTTAAACATCCCATTGGTGTTGTCAAGATACTTTTTTCTTTTCAATTGAAAAAGGAAAAGTATGTACAATCCCACTACTTGAACGGGGTATGTTTAATTGTAGGCATGGCCGAGCAAACGGGCAGGCCGTTTTTTTGAAGGTGAAGTGATGGGGTCTAATCGGTTTCTGTTACGCTAAACGTTTCATCACTTCAGCTTCAAAAAAATGATGCAAGCCAACTACTGATTTATTTCTGGCGGTGAGCTTTCATGGCGCTGCTAAAGTGCAGTTACGCTGGCGTCAGCTACGCGTGTGTCAACCTACTCTGGCGTCAGCAATACTCGTGCGTCAGCGCGCGCCCGCGCAGGCGTACGGGGGTTGCGGGGGGAGCCTGCGCGGAACAAGGCGCGCACGAAAAAGGGGCATGGCCGCCACCGCTTTCCCCCCGCAAAATTTTAAGGCGGCCATAAGCCCGTGCAAGCACTTTTTGTTTGTGTGAGTGGTTGACCTTAGCCCCGCAGGGAAAAAAAAAATAATCAATCACGTCCGAGCGCGAAGGACGTGACAAAAACTTTTGACAGGCAGTGAAAAAAAATAAAAAAACAGATGGCGGTGGCGCGGAACAAAGACCTTTAAAAGTTTTGCATCCTTTGTTCTGCGCCATGGCCATGCCGCTGCTCGCTGCCTGCAAAAGTTTTTGGCGCGGCCTTTCGTCCGAGGCCACAAACAAAAAGTGCTTGCACACCGCTTAACCTTGTGCCACGCGCCTCGCGTGGCAAGGAAGGTGCGGTCGGGTGGGTTTCATTTCATCGGGGCAACTTCGCTGAAGCTCCGTTGCCCAAGGGATGGTGTTGTGACAATGCTTCTTCTAAATCTTGTAGGTTGTAATTTCTGTAACGCTCCGTGCTGCTCACAAACTTATGACCGGCCATGTATTGAACGGTTCGTATATCTTTTTCTTTCAGCCACTCGGTAATCACGCTGTATCGGATTTGTTTTGCCGACTTCACTTTCGGATTCATCTTTCGCAATGCGCGTATCAAAAAAATCAAACTGTTTTTAATATTCTCGCTTCCGTTCATGCTCATAAAAAGTTGGTGAAGGTCTTTCGTCTCTTTCACGTGGTCTGGCTTCCTTCCTGGTCGATCTGCTTTTAACTCACTCAATATTTTTGGCCGTATTGTTTTCAAGTACTCATGCAGTTCTAAGATTTGTCCCGCTTCCAGTTTCAATATCCTGCTGTTGCTCCGGGGGCTTCCGGGGACATAGATTTTCCCTTCCCTTGTTTTGATGTGGTTGGGCTCTAACTTTTTCAGCTCATCGGTTGTGATGGCTTGATAAATGAACAGTCCGAGGATTACTTTGTTGCGCTGACTTCTTTCATCAATCGCCCGATACTTTTCGTAAAGCTCTCCGAGTTCTTCTTTGCTCAACAGATCATGTGGCACAGTGCGCGTGGTGCCTTTCAGGTTTATCCCTGATGCCGGGTTGTTGTCTATTCCCAAGTGTTGGTAGTAATGCCTGAGCGCAAGCAACGTTCGGTTCACCATCTGTGTTTTCATTTTCCCTTTCCGGCAATGGTCAATGAAGTTGAGTACGTCTGTGTAGTTTGCTTCTTTGGCTTTGATGTTTTCTTTCTCTGCCCACTTCAAGAATAAGCCAGCATAGTTTTTATTTTGCCTGATGGTGTTCTCGTTCAATCTTTTTTCATTCATCTGGCTTCTAAACTTCTCAAGTTCTTTGCTTATCTGTTCACTGTAATCATATTTTTTTTCCGCCCTTGGCGGGATTTCAATTTGCTCAATATTCATAGTTCGTTTAGTATGTGTGTATAGATTTGTGTGCTCTCTAAACTGCTGTGGCCTAAAAACTTTCCGATCTGCTCCAGCTTCATGCCGTGCTGAAGTAAGTGTGTGGCAATGCTGTGCCGCAACGTGTGCAGACCAATGGGCTTATTTATCTGTGCATCTCTGCGCAGTGTCTGCAAGCGTTCATAAAGTGCATTGCCGATCATGGCTTTGCCTGTGCGACCTATAAAAAATGCTCCGTGGTCTTTCTTGTTGCCCAGTAATCCGACTCGTCCATAACTCAAGTAGTTTTCGATATCGCTGCGCACTTTCGCGGCCATTGGTACGTAGCGTTCTTTGTAGCCTTTGCCTTTGCGCACGTGGAGCATGTTCCTTTCAAACAAAATATCTTTCTCTTCCAGGTGTACGCCTTCTTGTTTTCGTAAACCGCATCCGTAGTACACGGCCAGCATCGCGCGGTCGCGAAGGCCGTACGTATCGTTGCGAATGATGGCGTAAAGCCTTTTGATTTCTGCTTCCGTCAAAATACTTTTCACATTCATCACCGGGCCTTTCAGCTGTATCGGTACTTCAAAAAAGGGTTGCCCTGTCTCGCGTAGGTAGCGCGTGAACTTCATCAAGGTGGTGCGGTACGTGCGCAGGTAATTCAGGCTTAATCCTTGGCCTGTCCGTTCGTTCTTACGGTGAGACAGGTGTTCAAAGTACTTCTTCACGTATGTGCCTGTGATCATGTCCACGCGTGTGCATTGCTGGCGTTCGAGCCACTCTAAAAATCCTCGCAGCTTTATCGGGCTGCACTGGATGGTACTCGGTTCAAAATTGAGCAAGCGCAGCCACTCCCGGTAAGCGCTCACCAAGCGTTGGTATTCGATGTTCATTATAAAATTGGAAAGTTGGTTACCATGCGTTTCAGTGGTTCACTGAACCACTGGCCGTAACTTGTTGATTGGCTTTGTCTTGAGTGGTTCACTCACTTCACTGAACCACTGGTGAACCACTGAACTACCGCTTTGCTTTGATCGCTTGCAGTATCTGGTCAAGTTTCTTGTCGATGTCGCCTTTGAGTTGCTCGTATTCTTTCGGGTCGATGACTTGGTATTCGTAGCCTTTGTATTTGCTGCCTCCGGTGATCTTCACAAAGCCATAGCGGCTGAGTTCGATCGTGTAACGTTTTAAGTTGTTAGGATTGATGCGTAACATTTTCCTGATCTCCGCAGCATAGAAGCTCTGTTTCTTTTCTTGCTTAAGCCAGGCTTTCACTTGTTCAAAAAACTTCCGGCATGCTCCGCTCAACTCATCGCTCTTGCTGAACAAAATTTCTTTCATCAGCTTAAAAGCATATTCAACATCTTGTGCCGTGCTCTCGATGTAGATTTCTCCGCTCTCTTTGTCTTGCTTTACTTCTCTTTGGTATTGGTGGTAAAACGTAATCGTCTCGATGAAGCTGAGCAGTAACATCATGGTGCGCCTCGGTTTAAAAACACGCTCCGGTAAATTGATTTCTTGCGCGTAAGGGTTTCTTACTTTGATGGGGCGTAACAAGCGTTGCACATTCTTGAGCCGTTCTTTTATCTCGTTCTCTGCACTTGGATTTACCATGCCGGCACTGTATTGTTGTTGGTATTCCATGATGCGCTTGTCTTGTTCCGGTGTGGTGTCGATGTAGATCAGGATGCAGCGGTTCGCGTTGTCTTCATATATCTTTTCTCTCGTGGTGCAACTGCTAACGCTCACGGGGCCTTCTACTTTCAGGGTGATGGTTTTCAGATTTCCTTTGTTGTCTTTCAGTGTCACCGTTTTGCTGATGCTGGTTTTACTTTGTAATTCTCTAAGTGGATAAAGTACGCTTTCTGCTCCGTCCAAATCTTCGATCAAAATCAGTTTGTGTTTAAGCTCTTCGCGGTCGAAGTAGTAAAAGGCATTTTCGCTTAGTGTGGTAATCTCTAGCTTATCTTCTTCCGGCATCAGCTGTGATACTTTTTCCTGAAGGTATGTTTTGCCAACTCCGCTTGCGCCCAGGCACATCAGGTGCAAGGGTTTCTCGCGCTTGCGGCTCGTGTAGGTTAAGTAAGCAATCAGGCTGTTTATTTTCTCGCCAACGATTCCCGTCTGTGCAATGTCTTGTAGTGTTTGTTTCATCAGGTCGGGGGCTTTCAGGTACTTGAGTGCTTGTTGTTTCTCTTGGTCTGTAAGCTGTCGCCTTTCTTCTTTCCTGGGCTTGAGTGATTCGAGTTTGCTTTGCCTGTATTGTTCTAATGCGGTGGTCAATCCTGCCAGTGCGTGGGTGGCTTCTAACGTGCTCACTTCAAAAATTTCTGCGGCTTGGTTGGTAAGCTGATCGACTTGACCTTTGTTGTACATATCTAAATTATGGCGCAACGGGAGCGGGTTGTGTTTTGTCTTGCTCTCCAGCTTCAGCGTCACTCGCATTCTGTCCAGCCCTGCAATCCGGATACCTCCAAGTACGGTGATGTTCAGCTCTCCATTTTGATAGAAAAGTAATTCGGGGTTGTCGGTGTTGAGATGTGATGTGATGTCGGTTGTCTCCTTTTTATTTTCAATTGAAAGAACAAAAGGCTTACGTGTCGAGAGCAGGTGCGTAAAAATCTCTTGCTCGTGCGATTGCGTCAGGCTGTTGATGTCTTCTCCTTCCGGACAGATTACGTTTGTGATCGCGCACGTGGTGAACGTTTGAAGTTGCTGTGATAATTTCTTGCTTCCCTCTCTGCCCGCTTCATCGCCATCAAAAAAGATGATGATTTCTTCCAGGTGCTTTAGTTCTCTCACGACTTGCTCATGCTCCGGTGTAAAACCGTTCGTGCCATAGCAAGCTAATACGCTGTACTCTTTCCTTAACTCCGTTTGTTCGAGCGTGGCCGCATCCATGATGCTTTCCGTGAGGATCAGTTTCTTTGTCTCCGATTTCGGATAGCATGGATATAATCCTTGGTGTTTGCCGGGCAAGTAAAAATGTTTTGCGCTCGGAGCCTGTCCCGAACTTGTTTCGGGATTGTCTGTGGTACTGCGACCGTACACGTCAACGATCTGACCTTCGCTGTTCTTCATCGGGAAGATCAAGCAGTTTTTAAATTTCGGTGTATAGCCCGATGCAGTCTTTCTTAACAAACCCACCTGTACGCCGCTTTCGCTGAGTACTTCGTTCCACTTCTTGTAAAAATCCGCCCCGTTAAAACCAATACCGAGTAGCTCAGCATTTAAGTTTCGTTGCCTCGCATATTCTTTTGCCTGTGGGCTGCGGCTCATGCCTTGCAAACAACTTTGGTAATACTTGGTCAGCACTGCAATGCGGCTGATTGTTTCGGTTTCCGCCTTTGGTGGGATTTCGTTCTTCGAACTTAACATAGTGGTGGTAATCAATGATTGTGCTTTGACTATTGCCCCGTGCTTGCTGCTCTTTTCCATCAGTCTGATAAATTCAATTACATCACCGGTCCCGGCAGTGCAGTTCGAGGAGAAGCAACAAAACGTATTGGTCTGAGGGTAGATTTGAAGGCTCGGGGTCTTGTCGTTATGGAAGGGGCAATTCAACATGTTGTTCCCGTTCGCTTTTAGGTTGTAGTGCTCGAGCACTTGGGTGATGGTCAGCTGCTGCTTTATCTCGGCTATCTCCATCCTACTAAAATTTATTTCCTGTGTGTAACATCTGCCACAAAAGTAGAACTTGTTCGGATTTTTCAAAGCGAACATCTTCTTTTTTTGTAGAACACATTAAACTAATTTCGCTTTAAACAGTGGTAAAAATTAACCTTTAGCAGAATATGGTCAACATTGGAGAGCGGATTACAGAGCTCCGCAAGCGCAAAAACTGGTCACAGAGCGAACTAGCAGAGGCAATCGGGGCATCCCGTGATATCATTGGTAAGTATGAACGCAACGAGAACAGCCCTTCAGTAGAGATGGCCGTGAAGATGGCAAGGGCCTTCGATGTGCCCATTGATTACCTGCTTGGCGAAGGCAAGCACGCTGCCTATAGCAAAGACACTGTAAAGCGCATCGAAGACATCGAGGCCATGGACGACAAAACAAAGTCTGTTCTGTTCAACCTCATTGATACTTATATCCGTGATGCCAAGACGCGCAAAGTACACGCGGCCTAAAACAAAAAACCCAGCGCAAGGCTGGGTAAATCAAAAAAATCACTCTATGCTCTAAGTATCAACTCATGAGTTGCAAACTCATAAGAGCAATGCAGACTAAGGATAGCTGGGCGTATACATGAGTTGCAAACTCATGTAAGCAATGCAGACTAACGAGTGATGAAATGATAATACCAACCGCAGGATAAATATGGCACTCCCTTTAGACTGCTTTGTGTTTTATAATATATTTCAACTTGCTCCTCAGCTTATCGAATTTAATCTTTCGGCCTTTGTAGAATTGGTCTTCAGTCGGGTTTCCGTTGACCCATTTGCCCTTGTATTTGACTTTCCCTTTGCTGTCGAAGAAAAGTGCCTCTCCATCCAAGCGTCCACTCTCATCAAATTTTTTATTGGTTTGCATCTGGCCATTTTCATAGTAGGTCTTTTGCTCGAGCCATGAGGCATCAATCCTAACCTGTCCATTTGGGTACCAAGTTTTGAGGTAAAGTTCCTCCTTGTTATTGGAATAAATGGTGCTGTCTTTTTTTGCCCCGTTCTCATAGAAATATTCAACCTCTGCAAACCTTTTTCCATCTCGGTAGTACCGTTCCATGTCAATTTTTTGATAGTAATTATATCTCGACTCTTTTCCGATAATCTTACCTTTTTCCATTTGCCAAACACTTCCCACCCTTTTCGAGCCATCTCTGGTTTGATAGAACTGCACCCAATAACCGTCTTTCAGACTATCAACCTGAAAGGATGGTGTATGGAAATATGATCGGGGGAATGGCGTAAGGTACGTGTTGTATTCTTTAGGCAGTACTACTTGAGCGTTTGTACCAACAAAGCAAAGCACAACCAGTATTTTGGATATAAAGATTTTTTTCATGGCAATATTCAATTTACCCTAGATCTTGGCCTGTCTTTGAACCGCCTATTGAGAAATGCCCTTTGCACAGGTTGGATCACGGACATATTTGTATTGAACGTGATGCCCTTGTCCCACCTCATATCCGTGTGCATAAAGTTTACCTTTTCTTGGTCGGTGTATGCCCATACTCCGTTCGCCCTGTCTATCCTTGTTGGGTCGCCACCTGCACTTCCAGGCACAGAATGCATCAACCCAGCTGCGTGCCCTATTTCATGGAGTGCCACCCCGCCCATATATTGAGTACGGGTAGTACCCCCATAGTCATCAACGTTCCTGCCTTCCCATTGCTTTTTCATCGCGTCCAAATTCATGTACGAGATGTTCCCACCGTTCCTCGGGTTATTTTCATCGTGCATCACGGTCTGTGCAGGGCCTGAAAAGTCTGCTCGTTCGTTGTCCGTATAATGATCATAACCATTTTGGGCTGCCTCTGTCCTGTCAAACTCTTTATTTGATTCCTTGTTCCCAACAACAATCAAATGGTCTGACTTGGCTATGCTGTTGGCATTGGGTGCCTCCTTCACGATTTTTACTTTGATATCTAGGCTGTGTTGCTTTATCCATTGTTTCAACCCTCTTTTGATCTCCCTCATTTCTTTTCGGCTGGCCACATTCTTACCGTTCTCATCTTTATTTGCATACAGGTATATCATGTTCTCCATCCCATTGGGGTCGACAAATAGCAATGGGTTATTGAACGCATAACCATAGGGAGTGTGTGCCATGGTCTTTTCGGCCAACGGATCCACCACGCCCCATCTTCCAATCTCCGGCATATACATCCGTGCCCCATAATCCAACCATCCCAACCCCATCTCATCCTGTTCCTCTTTCCCGTTGTACTTGTAAGGATTGTTCACACTCCCCTCCTTCTGGTACTCTTGGAACGCCATCCCAAACATATAGTAGTTCTCTGCCTGTATCACGCTTGCTTTCTGCACCTGTGTCACATTGAAATCATCAAAGTAGACTTCAATGGGCGTAGCCTCTTCATTGCTCAGGTAAATGTACACGTAGCCAGGCTGCGTGATGTTTATTTTTGGCGAAGCGAGGTACTCGTGCGGCACATCGGTGCCGGTCTCTTTGGCCGCAGTAGTCAGGCGGGTGTAGCCTCCGTCCAAGAATGTATAGTTCATGTCAAACACCAACCAATTCAAATATGCCTTTGGCCCCGTGCCGCTGCTGCCGCTCGTCCCGTTCAGGTTGGGGAAAGGAAAGGTGGGTGTGCTATTGTTATAATTCGCACCGTCCACCACCACACCTGCCGTGCCTGCTGCTATCTGCCCCATCAGGGTTGTGAGTGCTGCGTTCCAGTTGCTGCTGGTAGGGTCTACGTACTTTGCATACACTTCTGCGCTCACCACATCGCCTGGCACCACACTCAATGAGCGCGCCAGCCCGTACTTCTCGTTCGCGCTGCCGTTCAGCCGCTGTGAGTAGCCCGTGCTGGCACCGTTTGTCCTGTCAAACAGCGTGGCGTTGATGGTCTTCGCCTTGTCGTAGCGCAAGAATTTAGTTTGTTCATTGGCTCCGTTGGCGGGCTCATACGTGCTCGTGTTCGCATCGCTTTCACTACGTGTGGTGTACGTCACCCGCACATTGCCCAAGTGGTCTTTCAATGTATATTGGTACTCGGCTTCCAATCTCGTAAGCAATACTTGGCTGATGCTTACCGTTTGCCCGCTCACGGGGTTGCTCCATTTCACACCTACCTTCACTTGTGTAACTCCCGCTGGCACGGTAAACTCCTGTGCCGTCCACGTGTCGGTGGTGCCTACTAGGTTGGTGTTCCACACAATGTCGCCTTGGGCGCTGGACACATACAGATAAGCATTGCTGGTGGCGGTGCGCAGGCCGCGCACCTTATACACATAGCGGTCGCCCGCCTTCACGTTGATGTCGCCTGTGAGGTACAGCCCCGGTGTGCCCGTGGCAGTATTGCAGGTGGCGCGCACAAAGTTGTCGCCCGCAGTGGTGGTGGTGGCCAGCGTGGCTGCCCCTATTGCGCTGTAGCCTGTTAGGTTATTGGCTTCCGCATTGGCAACTAAATTTTGAGACTCCAACCCGTAGCGGTTCAGGCTCACCGAGTTGATGTACAGCGCCTGGCCCGTGGCGGGGGTCACCCACCGCACGCCCACGCGCATCTGCACCGCCCCGGCCGGCACGGTAACGTCTATGTTCACCGTTCCCTCGGTGGTGGCCACATCTACAGCCGGCCATAGGGTAATGCTGTTGTTGAACCACACGTACAGGCTGGCGCGGTTGGCATCGCGGTAGCCTTTCAGGCTAAAAGTGTAGCGCTCGCCCGCGGTAACGTTAATGGTGCCACCAATCGGCCACACCCCCGGGTTGCCGGTGGTTTGGTTGCACACGGCCTTCACATAGGTTTCGTTGTTGAGGGTAACGTTGCTCAGGGCCACAGTGCCGCTGGCCGTAAACCCACTTAAGGTGGTGGCATCGGCATTGGCCAGCAGGTTGGGCCCATAGCCCAGCAGCACGCGCCCTTCTTCGTGGTTCACAAATTTCAGCCGGCCACCTTCATAAAAAAATTCGCCCACATAGTCGCTGCGCTTGGTGCGCACACCCGTACTGTTGTACACGGTTTGGCTCAGTTTGCGGCCGGTGGCATCGTATAGATATTGCACCTGCTCGCCATTGTCTTTGGTTATTTTCTCGGGCAGGTTCAGGTAGTTGTAGGCAATGGGTGTGGTGTACAGTGCCTTGTTGCGGTCGCCCACCATGCTGCCATTGGCATCATAGGTGTAATCATCACCCGTGGTGTTGCCATCGGCAAAGCCTTGGGCATTGCCCGCATCGGTTACGCGCAGCAGTTTGTTGCTGCGCATCAGGCCCTGGCCGTAGTAGTAGGTCAGGTCGTCCATCAGGTCTCCGGCCGCGCCCTTGCGGCTCAGGCGCAGGATGTTGCCGTTGAGGTCATACTGGTAGTTGGCTTCGCTAAACTTATCGGTGGCGTTGGCCCATGCGGTGCCGTTCCACTCTTGGTAGGCCGCGCCCGTTACGCGGTTCATGGCATCGTAGCTGTAGTTGTAGCTGCGCTGCAGCAGGGTGCCATCGTTGGTGTTTTGGCTCCACTTTATGCCGCTGATGTTGCCGTTGAAGAGACCGGTGTTGCCCGTGCCTAAGTTTTCGTCATAGGCCAGTTGCATGCCAAAGTAATCCAGCGGCTCGC
>VYLP01000033.1_pt1 | contig 109397 bp, 108 predicted proteins | sample 5114311 | NCBI WGS metagenome assembly VYLP01 (sample SAMN12291775, study PRJNA351875) | freshwater metagenome | isolation source: freshwater lake | place: USA: Michigan, Lansing Lake | collected 2013-08-14 | reverse complement strand
TTATTCTAGATTACCAAATGACAAGATCTATAGTGTTTACAAGGTGATGGATTTGGATAAAGAAGGAACGGTAACTCACAACAAATATTTTTACCTTAATCCTAATTGTAAGACGCTCGAAAATCTCACCTCCAATCAGTGCAAAAAAGGAATCGATATTGGTTGCGATCTGCAACATATAAAAATGGATTTTGTCTACCCGGATAAAATTGTCACGATTGATCAAGATGTGAATGTAAAGAAAAATAAATTGAATGTTTTTTTGATCAGTGATAAAGGAATTGAGGTTAAGTGAGGGAAGGAGAATTTTCTGGGGAATCCGACATTTATAAACTAACAGCCTTTGTTCTGATAAATCTTGTTTACTCGAGACTTGATGTTTAACTTTGAGATAAATCGTCTAATGTCAAAATCGAATATCACGATTTAACCCTGGTAGCAGTTTACGTTTCTAATCGACCCAATCCCCGCACCAGGGATTGCAGTGGAAATCCTTTTCACGAAAGTGAAAAGATTGGAACGGAAAGCCCGTTCGCCTAATCGAAAAAGTTGAGCTTACAGATAAAATGCGAGGTGCCCACGATCGGAAACGCCTTCGCAGACAAACGCGTTGACACGATGGAAGTGAAAGGCCGGGACGCGATCTCTGGTCTCCCTCGTACACTCGAACTCGATTCCAACGAAATCCGAAAAGCCCTCAAAGAACCAACAGACGAAATCCTCGACGGTATCAAATCTGTTCTCGAACGCACTCCTCCCGAACTTGCCGCTGACATCGTAGAACGCGGGATCGTTCTCACTGGTGGTGGTTGTCTGTTACGTGGTCTCGAACATTACCTCACCAAAGAAACAGGCGTGCCAGTATTCCGTGCAGAAAACCCACTCACATGTGTCGTGTTAGGTACGGGAAGATACTTGGATGAGTTGAAATACATCAAGCCTGGGATTAGGTAGTCGAACACAAAACATAGGTTTGTTGAAAAAGGAAAACGAAAGTTTCCCTTTTTTTTGGAATTTAAGCTACATTCCAAACCTTCCTCCTCAGAGAGCCATTCCTCTCTCCGAGGTTTCCCATTTTCATTTCTTCGAAAAAAGGCAAGCGAACTTATACGCCTGCCCTTACCCGCGAATCTGAATACAAATCCCTCTGGAAAAATCCGGCTACATGTCTTTCCATCTCCTGATCACGTGACCTCCGTGTCACGATTCACGAGCTCCGCAATCCTGCTCCGCCTCCGATGGAATGACATTCCGCCATAAGTTACTTATACAATCACATAACAATTATCTAGATAATTTAGATGGTCGATTCACTTATCCAAACTTCTTTACCCTGATCTTCCCCATTACCATATCGTTTTCACCTTACCTGGAAAATTAAATGAACTATTATTTCAAAGACTTGTCAATCCTAGGTTTCTAAATGGCCTTGCGGCAAAGATCTATACAAAACGACTTCGAAATATTAGCAAATCAGATAACAACTACAAACCTGGAATCCTAAGCACTCTTCACCTAGCGGGCAATCACTTGAATTTCAATCCACATGTTCATGCGATTGCAACCAGAGACCTCATAAATTCGGTATCAGGTGAAATCAAACAAATCCATTTTATGCCTTACAAAACAATGCGCTACGACTGGCAAAGGACAGTTTGTAAATACTTACTTCGCAAGAATTACATCAGTAAAGAAGAACATACCTTTTTCATGAAAAGCTACCCAAGGGGATTTCATGTCTACTTTGAAAAGATCTATATAGCAGAAAGCGATTCGATTTTTCGAATCGCCCAATACATTGCCTTCGGACTCTTCCACAACAGCCAAATTCAGAAAGTTAATTCCAATCAACAAACCTTAACATTTCGTTACAAAAGCAATGTGGAATCTATCACCAAAGAAAAGTCGTATCAGAGTTTAACGATGCCGATCGATGAATTTCTCGCGCGTATGCTCTTCTTTCTACCTAACAAGCATGAAAAGTCAGTTCGATATTATGGAATTTACGTGCGACCAGCAAAGAAGATCAGACACGAATCTCTGGATAAGAAATCTTCCTGGGCTGAAGCCATTAAATCTTCGTTTGATGTTAAAGATCCACTCGCCTGTCCAGTTTTTAAAAACGGAATGGAAACGAGGGTTATCTATTCCTTCCAAGCATCCAGCAAAGAGAAAGAGCAGAAAAAGAAATACGCCTTGATTGATGGGTATTTTTACCAAAAACGAACCCGAGATCCTCCGGCATTAATAAAGTTATCTTTTTCGAGTGATTGTAATTTAAGGAGCAAACATTGTTTCCATCGGAAGCGAAGCCCAGGACGGGCGAAGCGCCGCCATTCGAGCACGGATGTGAGACAGGCGGGAGATGGGAACAACTGTTTGCTTTATAGTCGCCTTTAAGCCGGCTGGCTTCCTATAATGGGTAATCTGTCGCGAATATCGGGCTTCCCTGTTGAGTGGTTTTGGTTTGGTTCTCGTAAAACCCCTACCAATGTCCTATGTGGTGTACGGTAGATCGTCATTTTGATTTTGCTTTGGAAGTTGTTGGTCTCACAGCAAATCGATTTAATATCCTCATGACTCTTGGTGCGAATCCGAAAGGCATGGAACTTGCCCCTTTAGCACAACTATTGGTATATGATCGCTCAACCTTGCTTAGAAATTTAGAACCATTGGAAGAAGCCAAATGGATCTCAGATATACCCTCTGATACAAAGAGGGCACGAAAGATTTCATTAACTCTGGAAGGTATCCAAAAATTAAAAGAGGGCTTAGTGGCATGGAACAAGGCCCAGAAGAAAGTAGAATCCGTATTAGGTGGCACAGATTACAACCTCATTCTCAAAAAATTAAGACTCTTAGCAAACCAAGAAAATTTTTTGGCTGACTGACAAATTTGCGGATCCCTCCGTTTGTTGATACAAAATTGACAATTGTCAATGATCGATCCCTTTTCTCTGTTATCCTAAGGAAACATGAATCGAAAGGCATTTTTATACAAATTGCAACTTAGCCTATTGGGCTTAGGCGCTATAGGACACTCATTTTCTCTCTTACGATCAGAAAGTCTTACCTTGCCACCTCTAAAGAAAGCTCCCTATCCTTCCTCCCAGGGAAAACCAAACACAGACTATGATGTAATTATAATAGGAGCGGGAGCATCGGGACTCTACGCAGCTGACCTACTCCACAAAGCAAACAAATCTATTCTGATTCTAGAAGCAAACGAACGAGTTGGGGGAAGGGTTTTCAGTCATGAACTGAAACAAGGCGAACATGTCGAACTGGGTGCGAATTGGATGGCTCGAGAAGGCCAGAATCGATTAAAGTCATTGGCAAACCAATATGGATTTGGGTTTAACACAAATCACGAAAATGGAAAATCTATCTATTTGACGGAAGAAAAAAAAATAATCCATACAATCGATGAAAATCCTCTCTCATTCTTTGCGAGTATCGATATGCTTCAGTTAGGTTATAAACTGGATTCACATGCCAAAAAGATGTCCTTTTCTGATCCCAATCAAAATCAAAAGGAACTTGATCAGATGAGTGTGTCTGAGTGGCTGCAAGCAAGCTCTTGGAAATCTGAATCCAGAAACAGTTTGGAAGGAATCTTATCGCAAGGGATGTGCCAAGATTTAAACAAGATTTCTGTTTATGAAACCGTTCATCAATGGAAAACTTTAGGTTCTTCTGAGAATTTAGAAGGAGCCGATTCCTTGTACTTTCCTCTAGGTTTCCAAAATATTTTTAAAAGAATTGGAGAAAAATTTGGTAAGGATCTACACCTGAAAGAAAAGGTAATTTCCATTGTCCAAAAAGATGATACTGTTTTCGTAAAAACGAAACAAAGGTCTTATTCTGCCAAAGATGTAATCTTAGCGATTCCTCCTCATCTCAGGCTAGAAATAGATTTTTTTCCAGCGCTCCCCTCTGTACACAAACAAATCCTCAAAAACTTTTTACATGGGATCGTAACAAAATGTATAGCGGTCTACCAAACTCCTTGGTGGCGAAACCTAGGTTATAGTGGACAAATCACAACCGAGACGGAAGGGTTTCGGTTTTTTGCAGATGTATCTTATGGATCAGGTCAGGGAATCCTCGTTGGAATTGTTGGAGGGACTAGCGCCGAATCCTTATATAACATCAATAATATAAAGCTTGCAGATATATTTCAAAGGAACGTAACAAAAGCGTTTGGAAAGAAAGTGACACCGATTGATTTTTTTCATCATAATTGGAACAAAGACCCCTTTATACAAGGGGCCTATGCTGGTAGGAGAATGATCGGTGATTGGAATTTAGGTGGGAATATTCTATCCGATCCATTTGGCAAAATTCATTTTGCAGGCACAGAAACAGCATCAGAGTGGCGTAGTTATGTGGAAGGAGCATTGCAGTCTGGCGAAAGAGTGGTAAATGAAATACTGCATAAAACAAAAGTATAATTTACAAAAGAATTCTTTTCATTAAGCATTCTTAAATACCTGTTTAACTAGGCGGCTCAAAGTTTCTGGGCTAATTGCTAAGTAAGAAGCTACATAGAAATGGGGTACATCTCTTAAGATATGCGGTTCATTTAGAATCAATTCTTTGAGCCTAACCTTTGCTGAGGAATGCTGTATGAATGTGACCCGGTTTTCCATGCGCATATATGCATTTTCAAAAAGTCGGATCAGCAATTTTGTCAGTGTCTCTGATCTAAGCGAATACTCTTTGAAGGCATGATAATCAATTTTGGTCAATTCACTATCCAGCATCACTTGTAAACTTTCTTTGGAAGGGTTCCTTTCTACCGCAGATTCAAAAATGCCTGCTATATCATTCTCAAAGGTAAACCAGGTAGTAATCTCTTTCTCTTCATGAAAATAAAAGGCTCGCACTAAACCTGATTCTACGAAATACAGATACCGACTGACTTCTGACTCACGAACCAAAAAATCAAGTTTCTTACGTTTTATTTTCTGGAAACAAGGTATTAAGATTTCAAAGTCAGTTTCATCTATTGAATATATTTGATTAAAATATTGGTACAGAGATTTATATTTAGTTTCCACAATGAAAGAATCTAGACCACCAATTCAATAAGCAAATCAGAAATCTATGGATACCTTGAGTCTGATTGATTTTTCTATCTTAAGGTTGGTAGGGTATTTTCCAAGATCAGGTTCCTAAATCCAAATGCTTGAAGGGCATTCCCGTGTAGGAAGTCTTCCGGGAAAAATATTGATTAAATTCGATAGAGACGGATCATATTCTCATCATCGCAGTTGCACATCAACATCGAGAACCAGATTATTGGATAGGGAGAAATTAGTCCTACTTTCCCCGCGTTAGGGATCGACCGAGCGCCCTCGTCGAGGGAGAGCCCTAAACATTCGCAGCGACCCATAGAGAGCGAGAATGCGAGTTTGGCGGAGAGTAGCCTAGCCAAAACTCGTCTGGCCCGAAGGGACACTTTGTATCTATTGTTCCACCAGGTGCATCATAGAAACTTTTTCCTAAAAGAAGGTTCTGTTCGGACGGGATAACCGCTGAAAGCATATTAGTGGGAAGCCCACCTGAAGATAAGATCGCACCTGTTGTAGTTCCGGGCAGACGACCCGGGATTGGCTTCATTTCTTTCAGCCACCTTACAGGCTCAATCTCTCCCTATTGGTCGAGATCGAGGGTCACAGGTGTAAGTGCAGTCGCGAAGCGCAGCATCAGCCAAGTGATACGAATCGCCAGAGCTTGACCATATTAAAAATACATGTTGATTAACGTGTATGTCAGGAAGAAAGTCTCTCTTGTTGTTTATTATCTTTTACGTATGTCGTATACGATGTTGGGAAGCCATCCTAGGTTAGGGTGGCTTTTTTATTTGGTAAACAGTATTGGTATTCGAGTAGTAACAAGAGGCGGAATGTTTCCCGAACGTAAGCGAAGCCACGATGGCGAAGCGCGCGAATCGTGAAATGGATGTCACGTGAGCGATAGTCGGGGAACATGAAGCTCGACGATAGGGCAAAAACGAGGACACTCTTAAGAGACGGCCACCTTCCTCCCCAATAGACCCTGATGCCCCATTTAGCAGATTTAACGCAAGTACCGCAGACATTTCGGCCGCAACGTACGTGAACAGAAAAGGATAAAATAAATATCTTTTTGGTTCTAAATCCAATTCACGATTTTTGATTGCAATCGTTAACGAACGAGCAATTTGCTTTGTCTCAAAATTGTGAAATACAACGATAAAAGAATCTCCGCCTGACTCATCCCTTTGCACGTTTAAATACCGAAAAGGTAAGGTCGATTTTTCCGTAGAGCAGCCGCTGGTTGTTATGATTATTGGTAAGAAAGAAAGGAAAATGCAGGAATGATTAAGGAATTTCATTAAGAAAATAAAATATTAAAAAAGAATCGAGCGCCTCTCAATTTTTTCGGAGAAGGGGGATCAATTCGCCATACACTTTGTATAGATTAATCGAAATTCGAAGATTCTGGCACTCCTTGACCGAAGCGAGAAGGATATAACGCGAGTATTTGAATCAGAAGCCCTATTACTTTACCTTATTTTTTTAAAGTGTTTCAAAAAACTATTTTATCGTGAAATCATTCATAATTTTTTCAATCTCACTGCTCCTTTTCAACGCATGCTTATTACTCTTATCCAATTTCAAGACTATATTGATTAAAAACTTTGATCGTTTATAGTCTCCGGAAAAAAAATAAGAATCTGTTAAATTGATGAGATTACGGACATGATTTGGATCGCGCAACCTAACACGTTCACCTAGTTCACAAGAAGCCTCGAATTCTCGATTTTTTTTAAAAACATAAGAAATTTGAAAGAGTAATTCAGTATCCTCTGTTATTTCACCGACAAGAGATTTTCCTACAGAGCTTGCTAGCTGAAAATTTTTCGAACGGAGATATTCTCTAAATTGATCTCTTTGAGCAATGTAAATAGTTTGTCGTTCAAAAATTGCTTCTTGACCCACAGCTCCAAGATAAGTCATCTTAATCATCGTTATATCATCGATTGGAATTCCGGTAGCCAAGATTTCATTGTGTATTTTAATAAGATCCGCATCCGTTCTCTCTATATGACCAAGAATCATCGACTCATCTTCATTAATGGATTCCATTTGTGTTTCCGTTTTCGAGAGAAGGATATCATCCTTACCATCCGAGCCAGACAGCAAGATATCATTAGGATGGAGTTGATAGGTAAAAATTTGAAGATGATTTTTCACACCGAGCGTCCCTAACTTTTGATATCCACTTTCTGTATTTAGAAACGAGGCTTTCCCATCCCGATAAAGAATTGTCCATGGGTGTTCAGCATTGATCGAATAATAAAATCCGTTCTCTTCATCAATAAGTGCAAGTACAAGTGAAACCAGCATTGATCCATCAAAGGTTTCAAAAACTCGATGTAATTCTAAGAATGACTCCTTGATCCAATTTTCAGGATAATAATTTTGAGCCGAAGTTCTATACCGATTTCTATTGATGATAGACTCGAATACGCTTCCGAGAACAAGTGCACCTCCTGCACCCTGAAGAGACTTCCCCATTGCATCTGCATTTACATAAACGGTATATCTTCGACCTTTTAGAATGATTGTATTTGACATGCAGAGATCTCCGCCGATCTCTTCCTTCCATTCTTTAAATTGAAATTTCTTTTTCTGGCTCGAGAAAAATTCTAGTTTTAGTGACTTGCTCTCCGCCTTATTTTGATTTAACGGTTTTAATAATAAAGATGTTAAAAAATAATCTCCATCTTGTTGAATCTTCAGTTCCTGGACTTTTTCAAGAGTTTGTTGTAATTCGATTGTCCGATGACTTACCTTATCTTCTAATTCTTCAGAAAATATCTGTAGTTTATCGGCAAGATTTTCTACTTGGCTAAAGGCAGAAGCAAATTTTCTCGAGAGTATGCTTGCTTGAAAAATAATAAAGATAAGGAGCCCGTAACTGGTGATTGTTGGAGTTTGTACGATACCTAAATTCTTTAGTATGTCATTGATGATAGCTATAGCAAAAGCAAGCCATCCGAATAAAAATAACTTAGCACCTAGTCTTTTCCTTAGAACTGCTCTGAGCAAAGAAAAGATAACATAAATTATAGATAATACAGTAAGAATTTGGACAGGAACAAGGGATTCGTTGTAGACTTCCATCGGGAAAAAGAAGACGAGAAAAGTACAGGGAGTTAGGATGATACTGGCAAAATAGATAAACTTTTTTGAGAATTCCAAAGGAAATAGGGAATGAACAAATTGGGTGAACGCTAAGAATCCCAGATAATAGGAAAGATATTCAAACTTATGAACTAGCTCAAATGGCAAATTTGTAAATGCATCCAGGATCATTCTTTCGTTAATGGAAACAGTGCGAAGTGAAACTAGAACGCAAAAAATACCAAAATAGAGTGGAGATTTATCCTTCCTTCGATTTAAAAACAAACCTAAATGATAAAGGCCCATAACAAACAAGGCACTGAAAACAATTAGATCTAGATTTAACTTGTAACGATCGGCGTCTCGTATGTCCCTCGATGATCCAAGTTTTATCGTACTCCATAATCCACCGTGAGAGTAGTGAAAATTTGAGATTCTAACCAGTATTTCCACTTTGCGTAACTTAGGCGAAACTATAGCGAGAGACTTTGAATCGTTAAATAGATGTGAAATTTCAGTAGAACTGTATTTAAAAAAAGGAGACGATTCGGATTTTGAAGTTCCGACTTTGCCATTCCATTGAGCAAGCTTACCGTCAACATACAAGTCATAGGCGGTTCCCGCATCTCGCAATGAAATCGATAGCTCTGGTAGAGGGTCCGAAAGACCAACAAGGAGACGATATGTAGCAAAACCATGGGCTGAGTAGTTGGACTTTTGCCATTGGCCGGGAACTTGAATGAATTTTAAATCCACACGCGGTTTCAAGAGCCGACTGCCAAAATCGACTGGATCTAAAAATAAATTCCAATAAAATTCCCAAGATCCATCTAGCGAGACAACGCCGTCTCGATCAAAATTCCAACTTGTTAGATCCAGGTAGCCTTCATTCACAAGAGGCTGTGATTTATTGTCCTTAGCAGTGCATCCTATAAAGATTGTGAAAAGCAATAAACATAGCGAAATTTTAAACATTGCTCTCCCAAATTATTGCAAGTGTGTATATCAATTGTCAAATGAAAAAGCCATAGTAGATTTGATTTAGAAAAAGAATATGTATCTGAGCTTGTAAAAAATTTGAAAAACCAATGGTAAAGTATTAGGGTTAGAATGTAGTTTAAAATCTTACATAGTTTACAATTGTTATATTCCACAAGTTAGGTCTCCTATCATCCCCCAATCATTCTTTACTAAGAGGCGAGTAACGAAAAAATGGGTGACGCTATTTTAATTTCAGAACGTCCCAAAAAAGATTAGCAGATTCAAAACAGTATTTTTTCCAAAACCAATCCCCAAATACAGAAAGGTTGTTCCATATTCGTGACACAATGCCCATTACCAGTGGTGAGCTTGTAGAACTATGGGAAGCCAGCCGGCTTAAATACGAGTATATTTAGTGTAATATTTGCCACCGCGCAATCTGGAACGAATCGAGTCATGACTTCTCCTGATGGAATCACATGGACAGCCCGTTCTGCTGCGGAACAAAACAATTGGGCAGGCATTACTTATGGAAAAGGTTTATTTGTCGCACTATCACAAGCATATGTGGAACAAATCGGATTATGACTTCAAAAGATGGGATCAATTGGAATGCCCAAGTGGCTCCCGAGCAGCATACCTGGAAATCGGTAGTTTTTGCAAACAATCAATTTGTGGCAGTTGCTACTGGCGTAGCTTCCAGTGTGATGATTGCTTCCTGTGAATAAACGTTTAAACAATTTTTATCTCTCTTTATAAATCTTTGCTGTCTCATCTTTCTTCTAAAGGTGGGACAGACTTCCTAACTCCGAAGGCTTGCCCAGAATAACGGCGCGTATCGAAGAGCTAATGAATTCGTTCTCCAAAACGAATCTGAATCAAACTACAATTCTTTCCAAACGTTCCACTTTAGCTTTTCTGGATCTCTTCCACCCCCTGCATAGTAAAATATAGTCGCCTTTAAGCCGGCTGGCTTCCTATAATGGGCATTGTGTCGCGAGAATCGGGATTTCCTCAGGATTTTGGGGCTTTGTCTTAGTAACACCCCTACCAAAGTCCTATGTGGTGGACTTGGGCGTCTTTCTTGGTTAAACCCTTACCAATTTCTTAAATAGTCAAAACCCTCTCATCTAGAAGTTGTTACTCCTTATTTAGATGATTTAACTTTCCGAGTAATGAACTTGGTTTTTGTCTATATTCCAAGTTTTTTTGCATGTTTGGCGGCTTCTTTTAACGCCTTATCTACAATCAAGGAATCATTTGAACTACTGTTTTCTCGTTTCATTCGTATCCTCACTCGAATCCTCGATTAAACCTTCTTCGAATTACATTTTCTGGTATGTTGTGACCGCCCTGCCTCACCCTTTGCTTTACTCGATTGATAGCAAATTCCTGGTTCGAAAGTGAAAGAAATACTAGTCTTACAACATAACTCCTGTTCCTCCATGCTCTAATTCGCGCGAATGTTGTTTTTCAAGCGCCATTTGATCCAGCAACTATGACAATCTTCATTTATAAATAATTACCTCGAATATCTTATGCATTCGCATGTATAAAATTAATATCATCCCCGCACCAGGGATTGGAACGGAAAGCCCGTTCGCCTAATCGAAAAACTTGACCTTACAGATAAAATGCGAGGTGCCCACTATCGGAAATGCCTTCGCAGACAAACACGTGGACACGGCATAACTATTGATTTTTGTGGGATGGATCTGGTAAAAGCCCTAGCAATGTCTTATGTGGTTATTTTGAATGAGAACGATCGCGGTAACCAAGAAGAAGAGCTGGAACATTGAGATCCTCATCTAGTTCATCCCAGTGCAAACCGATCCCACCACCGCTAATTTCATACTTTTGTAGCTGGACTGAGCTTGCCTTTCGAAGTCGCGGAAAATAGGCTAAAGGAACAGAGAGTGTTCGACCGTCGAATAAAGAAATCCAAAGATTGTCGTCATCGAACCAGATTTTTTGAGCCCTTGCTTCAGATGCCGAAGAAATCATTCCATTTTTCCTGAATTAACATTCTTTCACGTTCGATTTCATTTTCAATCCAATTTAATTCCTTTGAGTTAAAGCCATAATTATCCTCCAATAAAATCTCAGGAGAAACCCAAAATTTGGCCAATTTTTCACCCTTTCTGACATGAATATGAACGGGTTCCCGCGGATTGCCTTCATTGGCAAAGAAAAAGAACTTGTAGCCATTTGATTCAAACACATTAGGCATTTCTAAAATATGAAATGATACGAAAAATTGACAAGTTGATTTTTCAATTGGTCGGTTGCTAGCTGTTTGGCGTATTCTTCTTATCGCTTTTTTCTTACTTTCGAAATTACCTGAATTAGCTTACTCTTTTTTCATTCGTCTCTTCACTTGACTAAGAAAAACTAGCCTCACATCATACCCTTCGGTCCCTATCTCTTGATCGGACGATGGTAGTTCGCTGTTAATAACATATTTTCGAATACTATATACCCCCGCACCAGGGATTGCAGTGGAAATCCTTTTCACGAAAGTGAAAAGATTGGAACGGAAAGCCCGTTCGCCTAATCGAAAAAGTTGACCTTACAGAAAAACTGCGAGGTGCCCACTCCTCCCAAACTTGCCGCTGACATCGATGTGTCGTGTTAGGTACGGGAAGATACTTGGATGAGTTGAAATACATCAAGCCAGGGATTAGGTAAGATTTAACAATTTTGATCGATACGGCATTTAGCGTGAGTTAATTGCCATAGAAAGAAAGTGTCCAGCCAACTGGAACGCGAGAAGGGAGCCAAGAAATTGGTTCCCTTTTTTTATGGGCGCACATTCCCGGCTCTCCCTCGACGAGGGCGCTCGGTCGATCCGGGGCGCGGGGCTGGGGGGACGTTTTTTATTTTTCTAAATTCCCCACCCTATAATCCGCTAGACTATCACCAAACATTGATAAATTCGAGTTTTTCACTAGTCTTAAAAAGCATGCAGGTAGTCTATATTTTGTTGGAATATTTATTTGTCCATAAATGGTGGATGTTAGGAAATATCCAGGGGCTTCCTATAATGAGCATTGTGTCGCGAGAATCGGGACTCCCCTCAGGATTTTGGGGCTCAATCTTGGAAAAACCCGTATCTTATTCCTAAGTGGTAAAAAAAGAAGCACCCAAAAAATTGTGTGTTGTGCTATAATAGTTGCTATCTCAAATATAACCTAACTTATGTTTCTGTTTTTAGATATTCATCCGCTTTTACAAAATGTTCGTTTGTCATCTGAGATTTGATCATAAGTAAAGTTGTCGCGATAACACTGGCATCATCTGTAAATCCGAGTAAGGCGATAAAATCGGGTATGGCATCCACTGGGGAAATAAAATAAACAAGTGCTATTACAATCGTCGCTTTGGCACTAAAGGATGTTTTTTCATCGAGCAAACAATAATACATGGCCACCACATCTCTTAAAAAAGGGATTTTGGAGCCTACTTGTTTGACCTTTTGCCAAAAATTGTTTTTAACAAATGATTCTTGTTCTTCAGAATCCATTCTACTGCCCTCCTTTTTTGCTCCGAGTCTTACGATAAATTCATAATAGTCAATGTCAAGTGTATGATCACTTCTCTTTTGAATCTCCTTGGAATGTTGCCCAACTAAAAAACTCTATTCATCCTATTAGGTGATTTCCACATTTTCGGTTTTTACCTATTTTGATTCTCTCTGTTATGTGCCATATTATTTAGAGTAACATAGAAAAAAAGGTCTTGGTGTGGATATGAAAGGGTGGAGACGGTTTAGTTTGGTTGTTGTCAGTATATTTTTTTTAGTGGGAAACATTCCAGGAGGGAACGAGATTCTTGAGGCAAAGGAAAAAAGCCCGACCCTTCTTCACTGGGAAACCTGTATCTCTAAAATAGATCGTTGTATCGAACGATGCCGGCTTTATTTTCCGAGTCGAATGACACGTTGGCCAGATAGAGAACAGATTGAATGCAAAGAAAATTGTAAATCAAATCATGGACTTTCGGAAGATTGTCATTTTTACTATTGGAGTAGGTATCGCAATTACAATTAATCTAACAAGCGCATATAGAAATTCCAAGTCCTATCACTTGATGTAGGCGGTCGCGAGGATCCTTCATTCCAATTGAATTTTGGAATATGGTTCTGGTTAATCCCCTACCAAAGCCCAATATGGTTGTGAATAAAAAAAGCTCACAAAAGTCATTTAATCTTCGTTATATCTCGTTTTAAGCCTTTTCTACCGCCCCGATATGGATAAGCATATAAACATTGGCAACTAGCCCAGTCTGTACCACCAACGATAGACTCCACCGGACCTGGCTGACACTCGACGAGTTAATGAAATATGCTTCGCATAAACAGGCCGTGGAATGGCTCTGTTCGAGAGATCGAATGATCTCCAAATTCTTTTATGTTTCAAACTTTAGAAGGTCATCTAGAAGCAGGTCAGATTACATTTTCGTATTCATCCTTGGGTAAAGATGATTACACGCTCACTGTCGAATCGCTGGCACGTTGTCGAGATCCTTTGTCAAAGATTCAATTGTAAGTATCGAAAAACTTTCCTTAAATCAGGGAAAAGCGTCGTCTACTTTGCGCAAGAAGAACGCTGCTTTCTCCTGCCAAATGCCTAGGTCGTAAAAATCAATAGGGATCCAGGATCCTAGCGACGCAATCACCGTTATGCGAAGCCTGGTGATGAAATAGCTGATGTATTTTTCAATCGACCTTCAAAATGATCCGATTTCGCTTGTATTTGATCCACCTCCAATTAACAACAATCGACCATCCAATAATCGCGTTGCGGTGAAAGTAGATCGCGTTTCCATCATAGAGGGTCCACTTGTCAATTGTTTTGTTGAAGGATTGTATATTTGAACGGATTTCAAAATATTCAATCCGTCATCCCCGCCGCAGATGATAACAGATCCATTCGATAACAGTGTTGCCGTGTGATTGTAAATTGGTTTCGCTAGGTTAGGAAGGTTCTTCCAAATATCTCGAGCCGGATCGTAGATAAATCCCTTTCTCGAAAATCCCGATGGAGAAGTGTTACTAACTCCTCCTACGACAATGACCTCACCGCTTTCTAACAACACTGCTTTCTGATCAGACACCTTATCTGGAGGACTGGCAACCTGCACCCATTCATCTGTATCTGGAGAATATAATTCAACATATTCTTGCGCGCTTCCATTGGCAATGCCTCCAACAATGAGTAGCTTCCCATTTTTTAAAAGAGTGGCGGTATGACCGTAACGCTGCCTAAGCATTGAATTTGAGTGTATCCAGGATTGTGTAGAGGGATCAAAAATCTCGACCAAAAATTCAGCACCTACCCCACCAGCGACCAATACTCGTCCATCGGAAAGCAGAGTCGCAGAGTGATAAATTCTTGGCCATCTAAGATCTGATAATTTGCTCCAACGATCTGTTCTCGGATCATATATCTCCGAACTCGCGGAGAATGGTGGATAGTACCTGTCATCGTAACCTCCAACTACGAGAATTCTTCCATCGTTTAACAAATTTGCAGAATGTGTATGACGTGGCATCGTCATACTTGCGGCAAGTTTCCATTCACCTGTAATTGGATTATAGATTTCAACACTTGAAAGAGCCACTCCATCATCCAGACCTCCGGCGACTAAGACTCGGCCATCCTGCATCAAGGTTGATGTGTGTAAAATTCTCTTTGAGGACATTGAACCTGAAATTGTCCAAGGTCCCGATGAGTTATTCAATACATTGATTTCATTAAAATAGAATGTAGTGCTTAAACCTGTTGCATCCTGCACTATGACGCTTAACGATGCGCTACCAATAGAATCCGGTGCTTTCCACTTCACCTCACTCTGGATACCATTCGATGTTGTAGATTCCTGAGACTCACATAACGTTCCAGAATTTGTTTTCCATTGAAAAGTTAAATTAGAAGATTCCGGATCTTTTGCAATAATCCTAAAAATCAAAGAGTTCGAAACATAAGCACTTGGACTTGAAATAAACGATGTAATGATGATAGGAGGTAGATTTTCTTCTTTTTGATTTGTAATCAAGATAGTTAAGGTACTATTTACTGATGCACCGTGGCTATCCAAGACCAAAACACTTATATTACATGAACCTATGTTAGTTTCTGCATTTGTAATAAAAATTGGATTCTGAATATTTTTGTTATTGAAAACTCCGCCACAAGAAGAAGTCCATTCATAGGTAAGTACATCATTCTCTTTGTCCGAGACACTCAATCGTATTTCAGAAGATTCCCCTCGATTCACAGTTGAGCTAGCCGCCTCCAATCTTGAAATGACAGGTGCGGTATTCTGAGGAACTCCTCCACAATCCTGACAAGAGTTTTTAACATTTAATGTCAAAGAAGAGGTAGCAGATAATTGTTTGCTATCGATCACTTTTACTTGAATCGTGTAGGTACCTGCTTTTGCAGGTGCCATCCATTCTATGTTCATATTTGACGGATTGATGAAAGTACCGCCCGAGGAAGACCAGATATAACTCAAATGGTCGTTAGCATCGGAATCACTGGCATCTACCTGTAAATTTACGATTTCCCCCATATTTAGAAGAAGCTTGGACGCGACGACGGAATTTATGACTGGACTATGATTTTCATCCGTTGATGGTGTTAGATCCATAGATTGTTGTAAGGTAATGTGAATCGCGCACGTTTGGCCATTGCCTTTAATTTCAACTCCAGTTACCTCTCCCTGAAAAATCATTTTTCCTGAATTATCATAAGCATTTGCAGAGAATAAAAAATTGGACCCAGATGGAATGCCACCTATTGTTCCCTGCCAATTAAATCCTGATTTTACAAGGTCTTGGACTATGGTTGTTCCATTATCATTATTTTTTATATTGAGCGTTACTTTTGTTATGATTGAAGAATTCCGTGGGTTTGATGCTCTAATGGATGAATTCCCTAAATTGCGAACGTTAGGGTTTGTATCTGGGATCGCAATAGTAATTGTCGCGGATCCTTGATTTTGCTGGGCATTATCTGCATTTCCAGAAAGACCTAAAAGAAATACTCCAAGACCCCCCGAATCTTTTGAAACCTTACAGTTTAGGTTCAAGAAAACAACTAGGAAGAAAATGAATTTCAAAATTAACTTTTTTTTAGCATGCATGAAATTAACCTGTTCTACATATAACAGGTGATTTTAGATAATTTCGCAATCTTTTTTAAAATTGTACAATTAATTTGATTCTAAAGTTATTCGCCACTCGCGCCAACTCGCTTCCCATTACGGGCATTGTGTCGCGAGAATCGGGACTCTCCTCAGGATTTTAGGGACAAGATCTAGAAAAAACCCATACTAATTTCTTAGGTGGTCGAGAGAAATTAGATTTTTTTAAGTGGTATTATAAGGAGGATTCGACCCATGTCTTTTTCTATCATGAGAGGGCGATCGATTGGATTTGCAAAAACTATAAATTTACGTCCTACACAATCAATCGTAATTTGAAAGAATTTAGAAAATGAAATGAAGGTTTATCCAAGGTCGACTATGGAAGATTCATGTCCAAAACTTATTCCCAACTGAATGGGTTTAAAAGGCCTGGATTCCGAGTAAGGTGATATCATCTTCGCTCGTTCGACTACCTTTGAAATGTGCTTTTGCCTTAAGTATCTCGCCTATCATTTCTTTTATATTCAAATGATAATTACTATGGATCAAGGCTTCAAATTGGGCTTCTCCAAACATTGCATCCTCAGCATTGAAGTCTTCATAAATTCCGTCACTAAAAAGGAAGAGTTTATCAGGTTTCAAAAAGCTGACCTCCTCTTCTATAAAAGTTACATCTGACGCATATCCCATTAATTTACCTCGGGGCTTGAGAGATAGAAGTTCATTTTGGTGGAGGACGTACTGGGGTGGGTGGCCTGCCGAGACATACGTTAATTTATTTTGGTTCAAATCTAGTTCACACAAAAATGCACTAAAAAACAGGTTCAAATTTTGAAATTTCTTCGTGTAGCTCTCATTCAACGAGGAAAAAATTTGGCTAAGGCTTATGGGTTCCTTAAGGATATTTTCACATTCGCTCTTAATGATCATAGTTACGAGGGCTGCTTGCACTCCATGACCGGTAGCATCCGCAATAAAAAAACGGAACTTCCCAGGGGCAATCTGACGAATATCAAAAAAATCTCCTCCAACTTCGGATACGGGTTGATAATGAGTAATTACAGTTAGATCGGGATAGGATGTCTGACTCTCATTGAGAATGGCTTCCTGCAACCTACGTGCAAGGCTTAGATCCGATTGTATAATGGAAAGAGATTCATTGAGCGCAAGTGTTCTCTCCGAGACTTTGGACTCTAGAGATTCGGTAAGCTCTTCAGATAAAGCAAGAGCACGATTGAATCGAATCGATAAATAGTAGGCTTGGCTGAAGATAAAGAATAGAAAACCGATGTGGCTTACGTAGATCGAACGAATGAAATTATTGTATGCTAGCATGTCAAAGGCGGCAGTAGCGAGGAAAACTATCCAACCAAGGAAAAAAATCTTGGCGCCAGTTCTACGATTCAAGATACCTCGAATGAGTAAATAGGTAAAGTAAATACCAGAAACAAAACTCATAACGAGTGCGAAATTGAATATTATCTCACTTCTAGTGAAAAGATAGGAGAAAACAATGATTCCCGAAAGAATCAAGGCCGGCTTAATTAAAAATTTATGAAATTCGTTTTTAAATAAATTAAAAAATAGTAAAATAAAAAGAGGTGTTAGAACTAGAAAGGACATTACATCTAGCATCCATTCAACGCTTGATGGGAAATCTGGAAAATATCTAATGAGATAATGCTCCTCTGTCACAAATATTCGAAACGCAATAACGGAACAAAATATTCCAAAAATAAAACTACCTTTTTCTTTTGTTCGTTGGTAGTAAAGTCCAAAGTGGTACAATGCCATGATAAATAAGATCCCAAAACTCACCATGTCAGAAAAGTGTTGTAAATCTTGGATGTTTAATATCTGCTCTTTTGTACCAAAGAGGATGGATCTGCGAGGGCCTGGGTTTGTTTCATCTAGATTGGCGGCCTCGATCAAGATTTCGGTGACGGGTCCGTTTAAATTAAAGAGTGCAATTGGCCGAACTAAACTTCGACGAATTTTTGTTAAGTCAGTTGAGTAATGGCCGTTTTCTAGAATCAATTCTCTGTTTATGTAAATGCGGTAGGCTTGAGGGAATTCATAAAGTTTGAGTCCGAAAATACCAGTTTCCTCTTTCGTATTGAGTACGAGTCGATACAAAACGATTCCTTTTTTTGGATACGTGCCTTGGGCTGACCACTCGCCTGGGACTTGTATCTCACTTCCAAACTGTTTCCCAGTTAAAAAGGTTTCTAAGGACTGACCCGGATATATATTCCATATACCATCCAATGCAAATGGCCCTTCTGATTTAAAAGAGATTGGTGTAAAATCAATGTTTCCATGAACCACCTGAATCGATGTTGGGTTCGCTTGTTTACAATTTATAAGGTAGTATAGCAATAGGGAGAATGAGAATAACTTGAGCTTTTGCATACAATCCTTGCCTGAATCAAATCAATTGAATTGAATTCTTTTTGAACTTGATATCAACAAAATTAAAGCGGATGGCGGCAATTTTTCGAGTAAATAAAGATGCCTTATCGAAAAAGTTGACCTTACAGATAAAATTGCGAGGTGCCCACGATCGGAAACGCCTTCGCAGACAAACGCGAGGACACAATGGAAGTCAAAGGTTTTCGTGGGTGCAGATTCTCCTCGAAGGTTGGAGACTCTCTGTGGTGTTATACGCAATACGATAAGCTGTCGATACTTTTAGGTTATCGAATGACGAGTAAACGCATAAACATGAGGTTTTAGACGAATTTCATATAAGCCGCATCGCCCCTCATCCAACTGCATAAATTTGTGGGGCGCCTCGCATCCGTTATAAGCAATACATTTTATCCATTGCATCGACCGCGCTATCCGCTCCAATCTTTGCTCCGCAAAGGATTTTCGCTTCTATCGCTGGCGCACGGAAAATTCTACTCTGACACGTTGACATCAAATATATTGATCAGTATAATTTTCTTCTTTTTAGATTGAAAGTATTTACTCTAACGAATATGGTTTACATCGAAAGCGAAGATGTGGATGTCGAAACGCTACCACTGTCCAATGTGTTTAATACAAACGCAAACTTAGCAGGTCAAAAAGAGAGGGGATACTTTGAATACCTTATCAAAAATAACTAAAATAGTCGTTTTGGCTTTTGTATTTGTCACTACTGTGAATGTTCAATGTTACAAATCGGAAGAAGAATCTTTGTCGTTGTTAATGTACCTCTTTGTTGACGAAGAGCAGTGTAATCAAGAGAAACGGCTTAAATATGAACCGAATGATGATTTTAAACAAGCTACTTGTTTGGATATGAGCAGCCAGACTTTGACGAAAAGTTGTCGAACAGAACCTACATGGATATACCCTCCATCTGATTTAGATTATTTTCGGGTAACCCTAAATTCGGGATCGAGTAGAGTATACATAGGACCGGATAGTTATACACCATCGAGTAGACGAGTAAGCTTCCAGTTTTATGACAAAAATCAGAGCTTAATCTTCGATCCAGAGGATACAAAATTTAATTCCGTTAGCGCGACAATACTTGAAAATCGATTTTTAACGAAAGACGATTGCGAAACGTCGCAGTGTTCTGATTTCATCACAAAATATCGCATGATTCGTTTCGATCCAAGTATCCAACAAATTTATATTAAGTTTTTTCCAGTATTTCCGGAAATATTTCAAGAAGGAGATGGTTCATTGATACTCGTATCGACTGCTATAGATAGACCTGTAAATCCAAGAAATTTTGGAACATATGTTTTACAAGGAGATATTAAACCTTGCAATTGATTGTATGCAGATATTATAACAATTTAATGGAAATAGATGCTTTTCCGAGTTATTCTATTCCCAATGGTGCATTTGGAAAGTCCTGGAATTATTTATATGACCAGAAGGATGGGAAGATTCTATTCTCGAATCTTACTGATCCGAGTACATTCATGACTTTATCGGGAATACAAACGCAAACTTAGCAGGTCAAAAAGAGAGGGGATACTTTGAATACCTTATCAAAAATAACTAGTATAATCAATTATATCACAATAATTCAAATATGTTTCCTTTTTGGGTGTTGGGAAGATAAAAAAAAAAGTAATCCGCAAGCATGGATATTAACTGGTTTGGGAGTATTTCAACAACAAGAAAATTTTAGAACATTAGATGAACCTAATAATACATTTGAAACTTCAACCTGTTTGGGCGCTGAAATAGATCAGATTAGAAGTTATATATATCCAAAGGAAGATATTGATATTTTCAATTTATCAATTGCTACAAATAATTTTAAACTTTTTATTTCAAATGTTACTACATTTGGAAGCAATCTTAACTTCGGTTTTCAGGTGTATGATGAACAAGGAATACTAATTTATGATGTAAACCAAAGAAGCTTTGATGGATTGAGTAAAACAATTATCGCTAATCGGAATATTCTTCAAGAAGAGTGTTTAATAGAAAAATGTCATACCCTGACCAATATAAGATATATTGAGTTCAGTTCCTTTATAAAAAAGATTTATATTAAAATATACTCCTTAAATCCGCATTATTATAATGAGTCATCTCAACTGAAAGATGAATTTACCATGATTTCTAAAAACAATACGCCGATGAATATAAAGTTTCCTCCAAATTTAATATTGACAGGAGATTTGAGATACTGTGAGCAGTAATCCATCATACAGCAATTTGATGGAAATTGACGCTTATCCTGGTTATACTTTGCCTGGTGGTGCCTCCAACAAATCCTGGAATTATTTATATGACCAGAAGGATGGTAAAATTCTATTCACAAATACGGCAGATCCTACCTCATTTATGACTATATCGGGAAATACAAACGCAAACTTATCAGGTCAAAAAGAGAGAGGATACTTTGAATACCTTATCAAAAATAACTAATCTATTTATCTTAATGTTCGTAATTTTTGCTTGCGTGAATGTTCGCTGTGGTCCCCTAACCACGGAACTAAGCAATGAAGGAAAAATAGCAGTACTCCTACTTACTGCATTCCCGATTTGCCAAAGAGAAGACCGCCTCAAATCCGAGCCAAATGATAATTTCAACCAAGCAACATGCGTGGACAAATCCATCGGAAATTTATCAGGGAGTTGTTCATTTAGATCTACTACCATTTTCCCTGCATCGGATAAAGATTTTTTTCAAGTTTCGATTAATTCTGGATCGTTTAGAATTTATGTAAGAACGGATAGTTTAGAACCTGCGAGTTCTCGAGTTACCTATCAGCTTTTCGATATAAATCAAAACTTAATCTTCGATCCAGAGGATCGTAAATTCGATTCTGTGAGCTCAACATTGATCGAAAATCGTTTTTTAACAAAGGAAGATTGTGAATCACAAGCTAGATGTTCAGATTCGATTACAAAGTTTCGATTAGTGCGTTTTGACCCGAAACTCAAGCAAATCTATATTCAGTTTTATGCCCTCGCTAATGAAGTATTTGAGGAAGGAAGAGGTAACTTACATATGCTTTCAGGATTTAATGATAGTAATGTTGATCCGAGTGGATTTGGAATCACTCTTTTGCAAGGAGATTTCAAACCTTGCAACTGACGAGATTGCCATTCTTGCTTTTTTAGGTCAATCTTGGAAAAACCCGTATCTTATTCCTAAGTGGAAAAGTTATATGCAGTTCATTCAAAAAAAGCAAATTGAACCTTATATGTACTTTAAATTAAATCGGATTGCATACATTTTTTGTTGCCTCTTTTTTACGTCCTGCGTCGTTTTCCAAGCTAAGAGAGTTCCAAATAATAATTTAGATTGGTCACTCCAAGTTCCCAAAGAAGCTAAAAAAAGAATCATTCTTTTTCTCGGCGATAGCATCACACATGGACGCGTGAGTTATGATTATGTTAACGCAATTGCAAAAAACAAATTTTTTGAAAATGACATTGTCGTCAATGAAGGCATTAATAGTAGGCTAACCAACCAATTGTTGGGAAAATTGGACGATGTTGAAAAATTAAATCCAGATTTTGTTTTTATACTCATTGGAACAAATGATGCCAAGGCGGCATTAAACGAAGAAGAATACAAAAGATACAAGAGCGTTTGGTCTCTCACTGACCCGGTTGATAAGACAAGTTTTATCAACAATTTATCAAACATTGCGGAACGAATTAAAACGAAAACAAAGGCAAGCGTTGTTTTTATTTCTCTACCCCTTCTCGGAGAAGATCCGAGCTCTATTCCATTTCAACAAGCCAAAGCATACGCAAGTTATACGAAACAAATTACAAAAGATCGCGGTCTTGACTATCTCCCTTTTTTTGAAACATTAGAATCTAAAATATTCGAAGAAATAAAAAGGGGCTTTCATCCTAGAAGTTATGAATCCGGAGTCTGGAGTATGTATTGGACCATCCTAAGATATTATTCTACAACTCAAACATGGGATGATCTTTCTTCTTCCAACGGTTACTATTTTTTAACCGACGGAATCCATTTGAATGAACGTGCTGGAAAAATTTTAGAATCGATGATTCTAGAAAAACTAAAGTGATCTAGGACTTGATTCGACAAAGTCTGAATCAGTTCCAAATCTCAAACGAATTGTTTTTCAAATCATTATCATTCTGGTATCACAGATTCTGAAGGCAATGTCACACTTATATGTACTAGCCCAAGTATATATGAATTCCGAATTCTTGTGTCCGACTGGGATGAGTCTGACAGAAAAGAAAGCAGAAAAAGAGAAAAAGTCAATATTGTTCCTGTTGTTAAATAAAGTAGCTACTTGCGCGAGTCGGCTTCCAAAAATTAGCATTTTGTCGCGAATATAGATCAATAGTTCTGAACCTTGGGCACGATCTCGGATAAATCCGTTACCAATGTTCTTAAGGATTGAAATTCAATTCGTTCCATTCGTCTTCTCTAGACGATCGATGTCCAAAATTCACTCTATGAAAACATTGCGCTCTCTCTTTTATTAGAATATCTATATATTCTTTCCTTCCAAGAAAAATGTTTTCATCAATCCCTTGCCTTTTATTTCAATTTCTCCTCGTTTCGTAAATCGATAATCATCCTTAAGAAGATTGTAAGTTTCGAGAGTCACTTGGATTTTTCCGGGTTGACTATGGGATTCCATTCGGCTTGCCGTATTTACAGCATCTCCCCAAACATCGTAACTGAATTTTGATAAACCTATAACGCCAGCTATTGCAGGCCCAGAATGGATTCCGATTCTTAAATCAATTGTCTTGCCATTTTCTAAATTGTATTTTGCTATCACCTTTTTCAGATCCAAAGCAAAGTCTGCGACTTGCCTCGCATGATTATCAGATGGCATTGGCAGTCCCCCCGCGACCATATAGGCATCTCCAATCGTTTTGATCTTTTCCAATTCATATTTATCAACTAACAAATCAAATTTTGAAAATATTTGATTTAAAAAAGTTACAAGTTCAGTCGGCTTCATTTTTTCCGATAACATTGTAAATCCTACCAGATCCGCAAATAGAATCGTAATATTAGAGTATCCATCTGCAATAGCACTTCTATCTATTTTCAAACGATCAGCAATAGGAATAGGAAGGATGTTATGAAGCAAACCTTCACTTTTTTGTTTTTCATCCTCTAATGCAATTTCTGCCTTTCGATAGTTCAAAGCAATATAGAAGAAAAATCCAAAGATAAATAACATAAGTCCTATATCATTATTGAGACGGGAAAAATAATTAAATTTCTCTGGAAAGATAACAAATCCAGGCCGGTTCGAAAACCAGAGCTCGATAAAAATAAAAGAGCAGGAAACTAAAAATTGAATCAGATATTTATACAATTTTTCATGTGTTTCAAAATAGAAATAGCTAACTGCAATGATTGCTAAAAGAAAGAGATGAAAGTTTTGACTTGTACCTAACATTAGTGATGTTACAGTTATGTTGAACCAAGCAACTAAGAGTCCGTAGGATTTTGCCATTAAATAAAACTTTCGAAAATTAAAATAAAAAAGCGGCAAATACAAAGTAAGTCCAATACTCAATGAAATCAAAAGAGGAAGAGTTGAAGGCAAATAAATAAAAATAATCGGATAAAAATTGAAACCTGTCAAGAACGTGATCAAATTAATTCCATTAGATAAACGAATCGTTTTTTTTTGGATCAGAGTGAGGTCAGAATGGACACCGAGATTGATAATCGAATTCCAAAGTTTGAGCATAGGCGAAGTATAATCGATTTATTGTATAAAACAATGTTTTTTGGGAAATAATTTGATTGAACGATAAAAAATTTCAATAACAATTTTCATTACTATCTATCTTCCATTACTGCCACTCATTTGAACTCCCAAAATTGGCATTGTTTTGCGACTGACAAAACAACCATTCTGAGTTTGGGGATCTGATCTTGGAAAAACCCATATCAAAGTCCTATGCAGTTAAATTAAATATTCATAAATTTATTTTTGTAAGATTTTATTCAGAGCGATCAAAAGGACTTCTTTTTGATTCCAAGGAATGAAATGATCCCATTCTGGATTTAAGATATATTCAATTTTAGAATTCACTAAATGTTCTTTAGCAAATTTTACATTCGCAAAAGGAACTAGAGTATCATTCTCTCCATGTAATATCGTTGTTGGTGATTTGATTTTTTTCCAATCCGTTTGAATGTTCTCTAATTCATTTTTTAATTGTAAGATTTCCGCATTAGATGTGATTAATTCCTGAGGAAGAATCAATTGAATCAACCACCATTCTGCTACATAGTTAAACCATTCTTTTTTTTCTTGTTTTGGATCTATAGAAGCCGCAACCAAAACTAAATGCTTCGTTTCTTGTTGAAAATCCATAGCTAGCTTACTCGCTACAGGGCCACCATAAGAGTGACCCACTATTACCCACTGAGAATTTGGATGTTTTATGTTTAAACATTCACCTATTGCATGAGCCTGATTGTGGAGCGATACTTCTGGTTCGCCAGGATTTGATCTACCATACCCTAACCGATCAAAAGACATTATGGTTGTTTGTTTCAATAATTCAGCATTTTTTAAAAAGAAAAGAAAATTATCCCAGGAGCCAGGGGAGCCATGAATAAAAACTAAGATTGAATTCTTTGGGTTAGGTGAGGATTGACTTGTTTCTGTGTAAGCAATCTTTTTTTGATTGTAGTTGCATTTTTCATAAATAGGAGATATATTCTTTTTTTCGAATGCTTCTTTAATCGTATCTGGATTATTGTGTATAACGGAAGTGTAAGAACAGGCTATTAGTTTGGAGGCGATTATTATTTTAAAAGCCAGACCAAGCTTACCAAAAGCTTTCAACCTTTTTATCTTGCTAATTGGATATTTCATATTTATATTCATCCATACTTAGACATATGTTAAATTTAACTGTGTAGGATTTTGGAAAAGGTTTTTCTAAGATCGAGCTCCAAATCCAGAATGGTTGTAGCGTCTGCGCGACAAATTATCCATTTTTGGAATTCAGTCGGCTTAATTGCGACGATATTTTAGTATTTATTTAACAATAAAAAATAGATTAGTATTTTAAAACTAGAGGAACTTCCCTACCTAGACTTTGGCTTTGTTCTTGGAATAACCCCTATCTACTTTCTATATGGTCAAGCTACAATATTCTAATAATCACTGAATCAGCAATTGAGATAAACATCTGTTAATCGCTATGGCTTATTCGTTTACTTTGTCCATATAATATTCCAGACAATAATACTATAGAATAAGCCCACATTAACCAAGAACCAAAAGTGCTTGCTCTACTCACTGGCATATTGGGCATTAAGTCTGAAAAACATTGAATAACAATAGTGTCTAATATCATTCCAGGTAAAACGAGTAAAACGCTACCCAAAACACAATCAAGTCCAACCAAATGAAAATGTCTAAATATCATTATAGAAACAATTGGTAAAGATGGTATAACTGAAACATAAAGTACAATCAAGATTAAATTATCATCAGTGATAAAGAAGTAGTGACCTAAAAGTCTGAATGTAATTGTAGCAACAAGCCATATTGAAAATCCATTTAGCAGAATTGTTTGCCAGTTTATGTTGTTGTTTTTCATTCTTTCTATTGTTCCTTGTTTTATTTGTTTTTTGTAATTTTGATATCCTCTTTTTGCCTGATTGCTATCGACCCAGAATTAACGACGTCCAGTAATATTTCAAGCGCTTGCGAACGGACTAATGGTGCTAGGTGTGGCTTAGCCTGGAAGGAGGGCTTTTCCCTCCTGGAACGGTAAATCATTGGTAGCCGTTACGATTCGGTTAGCATTAACAAGTAGCCTTAAATCCCTTAAATTTCTTCCCCTTTTTTAACTAACTCCAATATTGCGGAAATTTTACTCTTTAATTCACCAACAGAAAAAACTTTCGTAGTTCAAATGTCTAGTATTATTGATAGCCTATCAAGAAATATTTAGAGATTGATTTGAACTTCTTCCATTCTTCTTTAAAGAAATAAAATTAACAAGAGTAATGTGATTCTCGATTTTGAATCATGACGACAAACGTAGTTGCGCGCTGCGAGCCCAGCCACGGATGCCGAGTGAAGCCTGGGGAATGTGTTCTATTCAGTTCTTTTTTGAAAAATTGGTAGAAAATCAGGTTTAAGCAAAGTTGATTTCAAGGGATGAGGTATTTGCCTATCGTTGTAGGCAGCCACAATCTTTGAAATGGTCACTTGATATCCTCTTAACCATTTCGCTTCCTGCTTTTTTGCCTTCAAATGTATTTCATGCTCCATAAGATCTTTGAGACCATCTAAGCCCTTCCAATAATAGAGATTAATTACTTGAGAATTCTCATTGTTTTCGTAGCTTTCTTCACCCAAATAGCCTTTCGTCTGTTTGGCGTAATCTGCAATCACCTTGTCGAAACGATGAAATTCATCAGTAAATTCGCCCTTCTGAAAAATAAAGGTGGCACAAAAAAGATCTTCCATTACATTTTTACTCCAGTCTACATAAATTCATATTTTATCTTGATGTAAATTCTTAAATGAAAATCTGGGTTTGTCAATGTGTACTTCTTGAGTTGTCAGCTCCGCCACTGAAGGCGGCGGAGCGTTAAGCAAATGTAGAATAAATTCAGAATCATTTTTTGGATCACCGCACATAAGTTCGAAATGATATGCCCCGTTCGTGTCGCCATCTATACCCGCTACCCGTATAGGCCCTCCTTCAGTCGTGGAGAAAGTAAACGCAAGAGAACCAGAGGATACCATTGATCCATTGTTAAAGATGCATCTGACAAGTGAAACGATCATTACTGGTAAAGTAATAGTGATTGTGGTCTGTCCGTTTCCATTCGCATTTGTTGCAGTAATGAGATAACTCTTTGTAAATTGAGTTGTACTTGGCGTTCCACTGATCATACAATTTGTCCCACCTAAGGTGAGTCCTGATGGAAGGGTGGGAGTTGACGCACACGAAGTGATTTCGCCACTGACTGTCAGATTGATAGAAACAATGGGAAGATTATGAGCGAAATTGAATCAAATTTTCAGGAAGGCTTAAATTTATTTTTGCTTCGAAGATACACGAAAGCTGGAAGAAAAATATTTTTTAATGAGGATGTAAATTTTAAGCCGATCAAGTCAGGCAAGGACAAATATCCTATTTTGCTAAATGCATTGTCGGAACTTGTAAATAATGATCTAAAATATGGAATCGGAAATTCTATTTGGGGTGTGACTCTCGAAAAGGATTATATAATCATTAAATTTTCTTCCCACTCTATTTGGGATGCTAACAAGCATAGCAAAGGCAATGGTAGTCGTACAATTCGGGAGAGAATAGCATCAATTGGGGGAGAATTTTTTGAGGCTACATTAGATAGCAAGTATAAGGTGGAAATTATACTCCATTTTTAAGATTATTTTAACCTTTTGATGAAAATCTCTATGCTAATAATTTCATAGAAAATGAATTTTAATTGAGATCCATTTTCTTTGTATTCAAGCTATAATCTGATATGTAAACTTAGTTTCTCCTGTCATACCGTAATATCTTTACCAAAAAGATGAAGCTTTGAAATCAGAATTAGTCGAAGATTCAAGTGTTAATGATGTCTTTGAGCCAAACTAACTCTATACTGTTTCCATTGATGTTATGAAAAAATTAGGAGATGGCAATTGAGATTTCCATTCCCTAATTCGTTTCAGGCACAAGTTGAGAAAAATGAGTTTCTGCTTCGCTTACATTGTATATTTTTTCATCAGCGAATTATAGACTTAGTCATATCGTCTAGTCAGAGCAATTCCTCTTATTCAAATTATGGTTTTCTAGGGATCTCCGCACCGGGTATATAAGCAAATTGAGAATTTGTCTTGGTGTGTAAAAAAGTTGGCAATAGCTTCATACATAAAAGGATTTATTTCAAAATGTAAATGTAGGAAAACTGGTTAAATTATGATTTTGAAAATCTTGCAAAATATTTTATTTCATAGTCTTGGCTTTTATACCAAACGGAATCGAAGCCTAACCATGTTTTTTATTTTAGTAGCAAATTGTATTCCGTTTTTCGGAGTTTTATTTTTTCATTGGACTCTTTCCAAAATACTTTGGTTGTATGGGTTTGAAAGCATTATCATTGCAGTATTTAATTTGCCTAAAATATTTTTTGCAGCTTGGAAATTTCAAAAAGAGAACAGCAAATCTTTAGGAATAAACCAGGCAATAAACTTAACTATGCTGGCAATTTTAATCTACGGTTTGTTTATGGGGGCACATCTATTCATTCTTCTACCGATAATAACTAGATTAATAAATTTTCCAGGAACAAATAATCCCAATTTGGAAGGATGGATTGATTTATTTTCCTTTCAATTGTTTGAGTTAATCCCGGATCAGGAAATTACTTGGATTACTTATATATTTTCACCGGTTGGAGCGAGTATTTTAGTTTTTATTTATTTTCAGATTCTGTATCTTTTTCTTTTTTTTGCTCAAAAGGAATATTTTAGAAATAATTATGAATATTACTTTGGAATACTTACGATGAGAATTGGTTTATTGCAAGGTACTTTACTTTTTTCATTACCGATAATCTTATTTTTACTTTGGCTTTTACCCAATTCCATTTCGGCGTTAGTGTGTAGCATTTGGGTTTCGATTAAAGTTATAGTTGAATTACTTTATGTATACTTTCAAATGGATAAAGATAAAATTCAAAATTAAAATCTCTGAAATAAAATTTTACCTTCTATTTTTTTAACTCCCTTTTTTTATATTTAAGGGAATAGATCAGGCACTCTGGCTTGGCGATTTCAAATCGCAAATTGATACAACTAGTTTACTAAAGAAAGAAATCATATTTTCAAGTTATACGAGAAAATTTGTTATTATTCACTTCAAATGAAAGATGGATTTCATGGATTTCGATCTTTATTAGAAATGACCGTGAGCATAGATAAAATATAGTCGGAACTCGCCTCGATCTACTTCCTATGTGCTTTGAATGATTTTTATTGCCAGAAATTGAAAGGAAAATTTCATACGAAACAAATGTTGAATCGAAACTCTTTTAGCGAAAAAACAATCGTTCAGATCTTCTGCGGTTGCTTATTTTTTTATGGAATCTATGGGCTAATCAACAATGATTTAGTTCTACCAGGAATCCACGGACCTAATGCACATTTTACAGGAATAGGTGCATTTTTTATCTTTATATCATTTCTATTCTTCATTTTCTGCTTTCTCTCATTGTTTGTCAAAGAGGAAGATCCAACATATCCAAAAAAGATTATAAATTCATATGGATACCTTGCCTTTGCCATCTTATTTATGTTTATTGGTATTATAATTAAACTATTGAAATTATAAAAAGGTTCTTGATCAGAGCAGTAAAAATTCCTAATGGACATCAATCAATCTTGATGATAAAAAATCGAATTATATGCTTGGCGATACTTCCAGGCAATCAGCAAAGATAAAGAAATCATTAGAAACGCCAATGGGATCCCCTTTGGAGAAAGAAAAAGATGAAAAAAGAAAATATTTAACAACACTGGCGCTAAAATTAGAAGACCGAGTGGAACCGATCTTCTGCTTAAAAGCAATAGTGCCCCGATCAACTCTGCTCCTTTCCAGAAAGGAAGCATATAACCTGTTTCGAGTAAGGCGTTTCTAAAAGATTCAGCCGCCGCAGGTTGCGGTGGAACTGGGAAAAAATGCCATATCCCATTTGCCCCGAAGAACAAAACCAAAAAACAAAGTGGATACCTTAAAAAATCTAACATACCTGCCATATAAGAGACGAACTGAGATTTTTGCAAGATCAAGTCAATTGGCTAGTGCATAATAAAAGGTATCCTTTGATCCTATCCTAGTTAGATTTCACTTATTAGATTAACAATTATTAATATTTGTTTCGCTTTTGATTTTACTATACTCATACAGTGGAATGCGATAATATATTTAATCACAATTTCAAGTTTATCTTACACCGCAATACTCCTTCGGAATCATATTGATGATTGAGGCAAAGAAAGATCGCCCCGATATTTGGAAAGAATACGCTTATTACAGCTTTGCGGCCGAAAATGATGGCATATCAGCCGTGATCACTGTATTTCGAGTAGTACCTGAGCTCAAAGCTTTTAGCTCTACATAGTCCCCTGCTGTAATCTTATAAATTGTACAAACAGAGTGCAGCAAATCTGTACTATTATTACCAACAGCTCCATCACTAGCGATTCGTGTTGATCCGTTTACGTATATGCTGAAGCTCCTAAAATTTGAATTCAAAACAAGGTAACCGTGACCGCAAAATTCATAGATTCCGCTTGATGCTAACGTCAATCGACTTGTTTCCGATGTTGTGCTATGCAAATTCGATTCATCGGAATCCTCAATTTCAAAATTTAGTGCGGTTTCTGTATTACTTACGATGGTTTGAACTACACTACTTCTTACACGTACATAGTCAGTCGTTGTTGTAGCAGTAGCAGTCGATGTTGTGGCCGCAGTTGTTCTTCCGATCAAGGAGGTAAGAAGGAGTGCTGCCCTAGTTTCTGTCTTAGCTTTTTCTAAATCATCGCTACTTGCGAAACCGCTTTGAGTACAATTTCCTAGGAATAAGAGGATACAAAAGAACATAATGCTGAATTTTTTCATCTGTCGACTGTCATGTTGTTTCATAGATAAGTCAATAATTTTATGCCGTATAGGGATTTGGTAAGGGTTTTTCCAATAACCAGTTACCAAATGCAGAATGGGTATTTGCGGATGTTTACTGAAATTTCGGAATCACAAAAAACTGACTTCACACATAAAAAAAATAGAAGAGATAAGATACTTAAGTCTTAAAGAAACTCCTTTGGTCGCTTCAGACCAAATACCATCGTCAAGAAATGATCAAGTAAAAAACGATTAAAAACATTCTCAAAAAGAAAAGCCTGTATATTGTTATGCGGTATAAGTAACCAACACCAAAGACTCTTTTTCTCTTTTCTGATGATCATTCATCAATTGATGTTTCCATTTTAAACTTTAAACGGCAGTTCACAATAAGGATAGGCGCTATTAGTGAAAAATCTGTTTGGTGGTTGAAACTAGGCAATCGACCAGAGCCGATTGAACCCACAAAGCTCCAAACAAACAGTCGGCATGAAAGGATCCTCAGATCGTGAGCAACTGCCATCTATTTTTGGGGACTCTGTCTTGAAGAAAAATCTACCAATATCTTAGGTGGATGTGGTTAGAAAGTTTGAGAATTCCTGAATAAATTCACCCTCAATCTCCAAATTAATTTCCGATATTTATCACTCTAATCCGTTTGGATCGAAATGCGGCAGATTACTTTAGTTCTTGGATTAGATTTAGCATTTAAGTGATCAATAATATTCCTTATTTCTACTTTTGCATTGAATCTTTTGAGAATCGATTCTACTTTCGTAAGTCCAAGTCCAAAATCTAAGGTCTTAAATTCATCATACACGAATTTTGTGAGACGGAAAAATGGTTCGAAGACCATATTCTCGTATGGAAGAGGAATTCCTTCGATTCGATCCGAATTTGAAACAGGTATGTTGTAAACAGAAATGACAAATGTATTTCTCTCCAAATAAACTACAACATGGATGCTACTATCTGGAATTGAAAATTTACATGCATTGGTTATTATCTCGTAAATGGCGGCCTTCAAGTATTCCGGATTTATCTTCACATCGAAGTTTTGAAAGGAAGCTTTTTTTTCACTTAAGTACAATTGGTGATTTTTGATCTTGAGTATAGGAGACAGTTCGGCAATTAGATTTTTGATGTCTTCATACACTTCACTCACTGAAACTTTCTTTATTTCAATGTTTCCATTCAAAATAAATTCTATCTCTGAGAATGTAGACAAAGCCTTTTCAGCCATTACAGAATTTGTTTGAATAAGATCCATGAGCTCTGCATCGATTCTGTAATCATCGCCTTCTCTTTTCGCTGTATCTGAAACTATTTTTAATAAGGAAACAATTGCTCCAAATCCAGTTCCTTGGTTAAAACTTGTTTTCAAACTTTCGAATAAATTTTGATTTAAATTCTTAAAATCGCCAGTCCCACCCGCTCTTTCTTTCCATTTGGTCCAATCCAAATGTCCTTCCAATCGAATCTCACGCTCTCTTTTTGTGATCCGATCTAATCTTCGCATGTGATAGATTTCGATAGCGTGCGTTAACTTCAGAGAAAGTTCTTCTGCCTCGATCGGCTTAACAAGATAATCGAAGATTCCTTTTTTCATGATTTCGATGATGAGAGATGTCTCTTTATGATTCGTTAAAACGATAATGATTGGTTCGTCGTCGTCTTCTTTGAGAAAATCAATGAGCTGACTCCCGTTAATTTCTGGCATATCATAATCAGTGATCACTATCGGAAATGGAGATTGAGTGTAATACTCCATTGCTTTTCGACCATCCTCAGCGAGAGTGACTTGGAAACCAAAAGAAGTTAGGGAATCTTGAAGTAATCTCGCAGAAATGATATCATCCTCCGCTAGTAAAATCCGTTTATCATTCATCGCATCATATCCTTAGATTTTAAATTCCATAATATAACTGTTACCATGTTTCCGTTCCAAATGAATGGACCCTTTGAGTTGTTGGATGAGAATTCGAATCAAATTCAATCCAAAACTCTTAGTTGTATGGATATCAATTAAATCATCCATGGCATGTCCATTGTCCTCATAATTTAATATCAATTTCTCATTTTGTAAACTTGCAAAAAATTTAATTTCGCCTGCGGATTTACCAACGAAAGAATACTTCATAGAATTGGTAATAAGTTCATTGATGATGATTCCAATGATAGATAACATTTTAGAACTAATCAATGCTGGCTCTGCCTCAACGATAGTATTAATGATTTCCTTATTCGGAAAAATATTTAAGATTTCTGAAATCAAAACAGGAAAGTATTCTCCGATGGAGACAGCTTCCGTATTTTCTGAACGGTATAATTTATCATACAATAACATCATACTTCTCACTCGGCTAGATGCTTCGATAAGGATGTTTTTTTGAGAGGAATTTTCTTGTGCATTCGCTTCCATTCGCAGCAAACTAAAAATCGTATTCATGTTATTTTTTATTCGATGGTGCACCTCGACTAATAAGAGCGCCTTCTCTTCCAAGAGTAGCCTTATCCTCTCATCTGCTTCCTTAATTTGAGTGATGTCGGTTCGTATGGAAAGATACTTTTCAATTTCGCCTTTGGAATTTTTGATCGGTGCAATGGTAGTTGCTACCCAATAAAAACTTCCATCCTTGGCCTTATTTTTGATTTCACCATGCCAAGTTTCTCCCTTTTTGATCGTCCGGTACAATTCTCTAAAAAATTCTGGTGAATGGTGTCCTGAATTGATGATGCGATGATTTTTTCCTAAGAGTTCTTCGCGATTGTACTGACTGATTTCACAGAACTTTCTATTCACATAAATGATATCTCCGACCAAATTTGTGATGGCAACAATCGCATGTTGGTCGATCGCAAATTGACGTTGTCCTAACTCAAAATAGGTTTCTTCTAACTTTAGATCTAAAATTCTTTTGTCGGTTAAATCGATAGCAGTTCCATGAGAGCCAATCACAAAACCCTGCGTATCAAAAAGTGCAGTCGGATAAAACTCTAAATATCTTTTCTGACCGTCTTTAGTGAGGTAAATGGTTTCGTAACCAAATTTGACAGTCTTACCTGACTCATTAAAGTTCTCATAGGCTTCTTTATTTCTTTGGTAAAATTCAATGGGTTGAAACTCGGAATATGGGTGATTTATCATCTCGGATCGATCGTAACCCAAGACCCTTGTCCATGCAGGATTTAGGTAAGTAAATTTTCCATCTCTGTCACAACTCCAAACCAAACTGGAAGTGTTCTCTACCATATTATAATAATTCGTTTCAGTATCCCGAAGTTTTTGTTCTAACTCAATTTGTTTTGTGATTTCCTGGGATGTTCCAATCGCTCCAATCGGATTACCGAGATCATCAAAGATCCAGTGGCAAGTTTCTCTAATCCATTTGATTTTGCCTTGTTTTAACAAGATGCGGTGATCAACTTCATATATTTTTTTTTCTTGCAAGGAGTTCGTGAAAGCAGATATGACTTTATCGCGATCATCTGGATGTATGAGAGTAGAGAAAAGTTCCGGCGTAACATTCGTCATGTTTGGATCGAGTTCGTAAAACTCAAAAATTTTTGAACAGTACTGCCATTCGTTCGACTTTAAATTCAGTTCCCAATGACCAATATTGGCAACGGTTTTAATTTCTTCGTACTTCACTTTATAGGAAAAGGGAGTTTCATTGTTTTCAGTTATTGCCTGGGTTGTGATATGAATTGTATTTTCGTCAGTAGCAAGTTTTCCCTTTAAAGTAACGGGAATCGAAGGCTCATCAGCCCGCTTAAATTCGACATCACATTTCTGAATTGTTTTCGCGTGTAAAAGCGTTTCTAAAAAATGATTAAATAATTCTTTTGAATTTTCTGAGAGAAAAGAAGAAAGGTGGGCTCCTACATAGGACGAACCTGCAAAAAGGAACAACCCTTCCGCATTTACGTAGCGAATATTCCCAGATTTTGAAACGAGTATGATGGGAACAGGAAGATCTTCTAAAAGATCCACTTTTTCACTTTCCATTGAAATCTTTGATACACGGCGTTCCTACTTTGTACACTCTAATTTCATCTAAACGGAAACGACTATTGAAAAGAACTTTTGATTGAATATGTTTCCCATTTTTGTTTGTCTAAAGAATACGTAGGATTGAGATGTTGCAGTAACTTTCATATATAAAAAGAGACAAGGATAAAAATATATTTTCCACCTTAAATTTGGATAGAAGTTTTTTTCTCGAAAGTGGTTTTAAATTCTTTCCAATTAGAAAATTTGGCGCTCGCGTCGACGCAAGAGCCATTTGTATTAAGGGACTCTGTTCTGAAGAAAAACCTACCAATGTTTTAGGTAGGTATGGTTAAATTTATTTTACTTATTATTTTAAATGTTAATCGATGATTATGCATTTTTGTATCTGGGAGAGTATAATTTACAAAGACTTCTTGGGTATGTAGATTAAAAATATCTACCACATTTGAACCGTCTTTTTCTGTCCAAAAAAAAAGATAAATTCCTTTTGATATTTCCTGAATGGTGCAAGTTTCGATACCTGTTTTACCTGTTCCATCATTAGGAGCAGAGATATATTCCCATTTAACCTGCGTTTTAGACAATATTTCTAAATTTAAATGATACTCTCCTATTTGATAATCGAATATCTTTCCAACCAATTTAAAATCCTTAAAAACTTTTATACTTGAAAAAAAATTGGAAATCTGCTCGAGCAATGATGATAATTCAAATTTCATATTATTTTACTTTTCGGCTCACAGAAATTCCAGCAGAACTGCTTTTGATTATATGTGTATTGTAATTTCCTAATTTCTCTAAGTAATGAAAAAACCTTCCATCGTCACCATATCCGTCTGTTACATTATGCATTGTATAAGATGCTCCGACGATTAGCCGACTCTCCACTGATTTAAAAAAGTCGGTATAACCTTCATTGGCCGATTTAGCAGACGTGGCATCAGAAAAAACAAAATCAAAATTGCTTTTGAGATTTGGAATAATTTCTAAAGCATCTCCGTATCTTGCATCTATTAAATGAGAAACGCCAGCTTCTGCAAAATTCCTCAATGCTTGTTTATGCCTACGCTCATCAATTTCAAGTGTAATTACTTTACCCCCAGTTTTTGCCATAGCAAGCGCAAGCCAAATAGTAGAGTGCCCAGTTGAAGTCCCTATTTCTAATGCAGACTTATAATTATTAATCACTATTAAATTATATAGCTCTTGACCATCTTCATAAGGAACATTCCAGTCTGTCCATTTGCTTCGATTTTTCTTTAAGAAAGCGAATGCTGTTTCTTCTAGGGTAGAAAGTTTATTCGCGTTAAGTTCATTGGTTTGTGTTTTCATGCTTTGTTTGCGATTCCTACTCTTGTTCTTAAGAATGCTTGATTGGAAATTTCTTGAGCAACAAAATTCCCAAGATTGCCTGCGGTTATATAGCCTTGCGAATTTTCGGGAAAATACAATTGGGATGTATTATAGTTTCCATCTGCCTCGCCTGCTTTTATTTGAGGCGGACAAATAAATGTATAATCAATGTCTAATGGCAAAATACTTATCATGGTTTCCCAGTGGTCAGCACGTGGGTACTGAAACATGTTAGATTGATTGGGCAGATCTTTGCGCATTGTCTTGAAATCGTGTAACAAAGAACCGGAACCCAAAAGACAAATAAATCGTTGAGAAGCATCGATAACCTTAATGATTCGCGTGGCCAGGGGGGCGACAACCATTGTACTATCATTTAAGTCCATATTTCCTACCGCAGATATGATTACATCTTGCCCTTGCATGGCCCTTTGAATACTCACATCGTTTTCAAGAGAGTCCTGTAACACCGTCAAATTTGGATGTTGGAAAGGGTAAGTATCCTTACGAATATAAACCGTCACAACATGGCCAGCTCTCAAACTTTCGACTACTATTTGCTTTCCCGCCAAACCTGTTGCACCAAAAACTAGAATTCTTTTCATATTTTTTACCAAATAAAAATGCCCACGATTGCTTTATCCATGTTCGAAGAAAAGTCAACGTTAGTTGATGCTATCGATCGTGCCACTTACGGGATAAAATTCACCTGCTGGCTTAGAAATAGTACCGGTTACTTTTTTATTTCCAAAATCGAATACGACTGACACTGAGTAGCCCCTGTCCTCAAGCCAAGACATTAGCCAAAGGTCTTTACTTATAACACGAGCTGAATAATTTTTCTGCTCCGCTTTCGTGCCTTTCATTACGCCTGCAACGCATTCTAGGCTAACTGAGTTGTCGCTACGATAGGTGTTTTTAAATGAGCCACCCGCAAAGGCTCCTTCCGTCCAAGTGTGTTGGATAGTTTTTCCATAAAACGGATTTTCCATAATTTTTGACTCCACTTTGTTGATAGCAAATCTATACAATGGATAAAAAAATTATAAACCTAAAAATCCTTAGATTGCTGATTGGAATTAGGACAAATTATAAATAGATTAGGACTTTTTTATATCTTCGCGAAAGTCAGAAGGAGAGACCCCTATTCTTTTTTTGAATAGTCTCGTAAAATAAGACGGATCCTCAAACCCAATAGAATTCGATATCTCATGAATGGACTCAGTTGTGTAGCGTAACCTTCGTTTTGCCTCCATTAACTGTGTACTTATAATGAGTTGTTTTAAACTCATAGTTTTCTTAAATATTTTTTGTAAATGGGAGACCGGCATACCCAAATTATCTGCCAAGATTCTTGGAGTAGGAAACTTTGGAAGACTTTCATAGATAAACGCTTTTATTTGCAATATTCTTATATTCTCTTCAATAGCAAGATCCTTCTTATCGAAATTATATTTTTTATTTAAAAATGAAAGATATAAATCTATTCCCAAATGAACGGTCAATTCGGAGTCAGCATCCTTATCCTTTTGTTCTTCAGCTAAGTATAAAAATAACGAATCTAAAAAGATACTATCGGCTTCTTTTAAGACAATCATCCGATTCTTTGCATTGAAAAAAAAACCATTTCTAAATAAGAGAGCTCTATTTTTCGTATAAGTGGAATAAAAATCTTCTGTAAACATTAATGCAACACCGCTGACTTGATTTAAAATTGACCAATGATGTATTTCGCCAGGAGCGATAAAATATATTTGATTTGGAGAAATTTCATATTCCTGAAAGTCTATAGCTTGTAATCCATTACCTGATTTTATCCAGAGAATTTCATAGAAATTATGTTGGTGAGGAATGCTTGAATCTGATAGTGAAAAGTTCTCAAATATATCTATAGCATAATTATATTTTACTTTTGGATTCTCTAAAATATCCCCGATCTCATAAATTGACAGCATAATCCTATTCAAATTATTAATTCAATAAATTCGCAAGAATAAATATTTTCCGATTCACCAAATCGCAATCTACATAATCGAATTTGAATTATGATAATCTTTTTTCAAAAGATTCTTTCTGTTAGTTTGCATTACGATCGCCAAGAAGGAACAGCCATTTGTATTAAGGGACTCTGTCTTGAAGAAAAATCTACCAATGACTGGTAAAGTAGATATATACTAACTCTTTCCAGCTAACTCTTTCATGCGCTTCTTCATTACATCTTCTACAAAAGCATCTCTCTTTTGTTTATTAAATTTAGCAACAAGTCTTTGTTCAGGCTTTACTTCATAGTATTTAACACCCCAGAACAGCATCTCCATGATAATCGGATAAATATCAATACCTTTCTGAGTTAGTTTATATTTGAATTTTGATTTACTTCCAGCAAAAATTTCTTTTGTTACGATTCCTTCTTTTTCTAACAATACCAACCTATCTGCCAACACATTGGTAGCAATACCTTCCTCCATTTTCAATAAATCTCCATAGGTTTCCTTGCCTAAATAAACCAAATCTCTAATAATTAAGAGAGACCATTTATCTCCAAAAATATCCAGCGATTGAGATATTGCACAGCTCGATCGAATCTTCTTTTTATCATCCATAGCGAATATTTTTTTCTTTACTTTCAAATTGCAAGTAAATATATTGATTTTTGTGCTTGTGATTTGCAAGTAAAAAGATCAATCAAAGGGAGATCATAAAATGGAAAAATTTATTCTTATTTTCAGAGGTGGTAATACTCATGTTTCCACTGCTAATTCACAAGCCGAGATGGACATCATTCAAACTTGGAATGATTGGATGCAAGGACTTGCAGAAAAGGGAATTCTTGCTGGAGGCGATGCACTTCAAGTATCTGGCAAACATGTGAAAGGTTCAAAAAAAGTAGTTTCAGATGGTCCCTATGCCATTGGAAATGAAATGGTTGGCGGCTACTTACTCGTAAATGCAAAAGACATTAACGATGCAGTAGAAATTTCAAAAGGGTGTCCAATTTTGAATGAAGACGGTAGCGTAGAAGCTCGACAAATTCAAAAAAGGTAATGTAAATTTTGTAGAATACTTCAAAATATCTAGACACCAACAAAACAATTGACCATCTTTTTCGCATTGATGCGGGCTAGATGGTTTCTGTTTTTATGAGTTTCTTCGGCTTTTACATATGGCAGGCATTATTCAATAAAAACCTATAGACCTGGGACGACTATCGTTAAGAGAGTTCGAATAACATAATCAATATATGAATCATATAAATTTTTTAAAAAAAACAGAATCCTTTCTTTCGGAAAAGAAATTAGATCAAAATTTAATCAATCTATTAGAAACATTTATAAAAGAAAGCGATGATTTAAGCCTATTCAGGATCAATCCATATTATTTTGCAAAAGATCACTCGTTAAGTGAAAACCAGTCAATAGATCTTTTTTTATATTCCGCAAAAGCTGGGATATTCTTCATGGAATGGCTGTTACTTTGCCCCAGGTGTGGAGATCCAGTTAAGAATTTTAATAAATTATTACATGTTCAAAATCAATATCATTGCGAATTCTGCAGAAGAGATTATCAGACTTATATAGATGATTCCATAAAGATATCTTTTACAATTCATCCAGATATTAGAAAGATTTCCTTCCATGATCCCCTCAATCTAACAATTGAGGACTATCAATATAAATATCTTTTTTCTCGTGAAGGAAAGATCCCAGGATTAGGAAATAAATTTACAGTTTTTTTTAGAAATCGTGAAAGATTTTTAAAATTTATTGAACCCGGGGAAACGATCGAAGCTGATCTAGTAGCAGAAAAAGGGTTTTTGGAAGGAAATGATCTTTTTCACCATGCTGATTTTCTAATTCAAGTGAAAGAAGATTCAAAGAATGATACGAATGAAATTAAAGCAATCTTTGAAAATGATCAGCTTACTGTTAATCAATATGAAATCAAACCAGGAAACTATAAATTTGGAATAATAAACAAATCGAATTTAAAAATTCCTTTTTCCGTTTACCAATTGGATGAAGATTTTTTGACATCAAAGTTCAATGTAGAATTTGATCCATACTTAACCGCAAAAACTCTGTTAAATAATAAAACATTCAGGGATATTTTTAAAGGAGAAGATATAGTAGGAGCCTCTGGATTATCTATAAAAGATGTAACTTTATTATTTACTGATTTAAAAGGATCTACTAGCTTATATGAAAGAATTGGTGATTTGAAAGCATTTTCCTTAGTCCAACAACATTTTGATGAAGTGGCTCAAGTCATTGTTCGAAACTCTGGAGTTTTGATTAAAACTATTGGAGATGCGATCATGGCCGCCTTTCTCAATCCATATGATGCGATGAAAGCATCCATTGAAATGTTAGAAGCTATAGAAAATTTCAATCAAAGGCAACATAATAAAGAAATAATATTAAAAATCGGAATTCATTCAGGTTCTTCCATTGCCGTTACATTGAATGAACGGATCGATTATTTTGGACAAATTGTCAATATTGCGGCCCGAGTCCAAGGCGTTGCAGAGGGAGAGGAGATTTGCTTTACTCGCGAAATATTTAATTTTCCAAAGGTAGATGAGCTCGTTCAGAATGGAAAATTAAAGATGGAAGAACATTTATTAAAAGGTTTGAGTAAAGAAATTCCAATATACAAATTCTCAAAGTAGAAATGATTTTATTTATCCAAGACTAACTCTAAATCAAGGAATAGCATAACCACATTTATTTGATAATTCATCTGCATAGACTTTACGTGGTGCAACAAATTCGAACTCTTGTAGATTTTTTTCCGAAATATGCAAAACTCGAAATCTTCCAGATTCGCTTCGGCAAAGAACTGCAACTCCTCCACCTGGAATGATTACATGATCCTCTCCTTCTTTCTTCGTTGTATAGGTAATCTGTTTCCCTTTATTGTTTTCGTAATCTTCCATGCTGAGAACTTTATATTTTTCTGATTTTAAATCTTGCTGTCTGATACCAAATTCACCTAATCGAGTTTTGCTGAATAATCCTTCTTCCTTGATTTCGTTTCCTTTTTCATCCAATTGGATCAGAATAAAATTCGCTAAATTTCCATTTGTAACTAATGTTTCCTTTGTTTTTGAAGCTTTTAACTCTTTTTGATACTTCAAGTATGCGCTTGAGTTTTTATTTTCCTTAAAGGAAGCATCAGGTTAGAATTCAATAAAACCAACAAAAGATAGTCGAAGATTCGTAACCTAGCGATGTATCTGTGAACATTGGCTCTGTTTTGAACAAGAAATACCACTACCAAAGTCCTATAAGGTTAAATAAGTACGCGTTTGAATATAATAATGTGCAGAATTTTTTTTAAGAATAGACTTCAGTTTATGGATCATCATTCAGGATGATTCCAGCAAAACACTTTGACATGATTGATTAAAATCGCATCAATATCTTGCAATTCAGAAGTAAGTTCTGAACCTCCCCAGTTGTTACTGAAAAAATGAGAATCATTGAAAGACCCATCTTTCGTGTCCTCAACTAATTTTAATAAAGAATTGGCAAAAAATGTTAGTCCTTCTGGAGACCCATGAACGAATAATTCATCTTTATTGGCCCTGCTCATTTCAAATGTTAAAGTATATTTCATTTGTATCTCCTTCCATTAATCATAAATAAAATTTTTTTATTGTTTGATCAATGAAATATTCGTTTCCATAAATAATGAATGGAACTAAAAAGGAGCCATTTTGTTTTTGTATAGTTTGAATTATTACATATTGGAGAATTTCAATTTTGAAAACCTATATACATAAAAAATCAGGAAATATTTACGTACTCATTGGATATGCGAAAAATTGCACGAATGAAAATGACGGACAAGAAATGATAGTGTATCAACTCTCCGATTCAGCTGAGAACCGAATGTTTGTAAGAGAGAAAAACGAATTTCTGACAAAATTCGAAGAGTGCTAAAACTCTATTTTTCACTGTGTTAACGTATACTTTTTTATCGGCGCTTATTTTCGGCTATTCGGGCGCGGAGCCGGGTTCCGGATACGGAGAATTTTGCTATTTATTCCACCAGATAACTAAAAAGTAATTTCAAAAATAAATCCTTCCTTTATTTGTAGTCCTGGCTCATCTAACAGAATTGACTAAATTTCATTAGGATTTTAGTTTTGAATTAAGGAGATATTCAAATGAGAAACATTTTAACAACACTTTTATTGTGCGCAGGATTACTTGTAAGCTGTGCTTCACCTGGCTTTGGTCCAAACGGAGGTTTGTTTTCCAGCACTACTACGGGTGTTCACGGAGCAAATAATGGTGCAGGTGCGAAAGTAGGTCAGGCTTGCGCTTCAAGCATTCTCGGTTTTATTGGCGTTGGCGGAGAAACAGTAGCAAACATAGCTGCATCTGCTGGAATTACAAACATAAAAAGTGTAAACTTAAAGACCTTTAGCATTTTAGGCCTTTATGCAAATCTTTGCACGGTAGTTACAGGGGATTAATTCCTTTTTTTTTGATAGAGAGAATTCGTTTTGAAAAAAATCAAATTCTCTCTATTATCATTATTATTCGTATGAAAACCATCATCAAATCTACTCACGTCTTATTTTTTCTCCATTTGTAAATTCATATTTATTAATACTCTAACGAATTCTTGTCGCTGCTTACATCGAACGGACTCCTTTTGCGAGCAATCTATCGCGAATGGGATTGGAAATACTTTCGCCGACATCTTAGAAAGACTCAATGTCTACAAAGGATAAGTATAATCCACATTTAGAGGAAACTACTCATTGCCGTCATTTAGATAAAGCGTTATTATACATAGCTAGATGAAGTTAAAGTTTCTGATCCCCATGTATGCGATACTCCTCAGCCATTGCGTCACTCACCCTTTTCGTTTGAATCAAACATTTACAGAAGAGGAAGAATTTGTCGCCGTAACCCCATCCCAAGTACAGATAAAATCTGCCTTTATCTCCTTACCGATTCAGGATAAGAATACAGCCGAAATAGAATTCCGTGAACAACTACAAAACCAAATTGATCGAATCAGCTCACGTTCCGTAACATTTGAACGCCCAATAACTATAGAACTTACATTAGTTTCATACAATCATAAGTTTAACTCGGATTTTATCGGTGTGTTCCTTCATTTTATAACATTTACAGTTTATACATTTTCAGGAGGAGTTGTAATGCATGAAAAATTGACATCTGAATTCAAATACTACCCAAACGAAATAGGAGAGTCGGGAAAAAAGGAATTTACCTTTTTTTTCCAGTGTGAAAGACCTCTTCGATTTACTGATAATATCTCACCTTATCAATCAGTAATCGATTATGGCGATTTTTGTCGCAAGAAAATGATTGTCGACCTTGCAAAAAATATACATGCCAACTCCAATCAATAGAAAATTACAATATTAACAAATTTATGTTAAATCAAAAAAGAGCCAACATATTTTTCATTTTCATGCTTGGTATAAATGTTACATTTTGTAGCTTTATATTGAAACGAGACTCTACACAATCGAAAGATTATAGTGATTCGATCCAGGTAGTTTATCCTGGAGTATTTCAATTATTGGATTTAGATACAATGTCTGAAAAATATTTGATTGTAGATGGAATTCCAAGATTTGCGAGATTCTCCAAAATGAGTAAATTCGAATATGATTTTACTCTTCCTTTCGTTATTGAACCTTCAAATATAAACGAAATTGATTCAAACTTTAATGTGACAAAAATCGATGATTACTTTGCAAACCTAAAATTGAGCCCAAATAATGAAAAGTTATCGGAAGATACTTCGGCAAGAAAGGTAATCTACTTAGGCTTTGCAAATCATAGAGCGGGACGAGTCTACGTCGCTCCAAGCGGAGTGAGTTTAGTTTCGAGCTTACGAATCTCAATTCAAAAGAAGAATATCTATGGGAACTTTTCTGAAGTTGCCTTTTGCCAAAAAACCGTTTTTTCAGGATTACTCAGCAATCAATTCGTCGAAGATTACCTACTGAACCAACAAGGAAGGTGTAGCTTTCTCAAAAGTAAACTAAGTTCAAAACAGCAATGTCTTGGCGAGGTCTTTAATGATAATTTTTTTGACGCACACAATCAATGTCTTTTTGAGCTGAAAGATAGTCAGAAAATAGATACTTTTGAGTAAACTAAGACATAGAATAAAACACAGACGATTCAAATCGCTGAGTAAATATATTGACTTTCTTTGAAAAATTAAATAAAATTGCTACTCGCACCGGTAGATAAAGATTGTATCCTTATTTTTGCTTTATTTCAAAATCAAAAATTTCAGTAGTTTGTATTAAAGTGTTATCGAAATGAAAAGATCAAAGGCCACAATTTTCCTTTATTGTATCTTTTTGTTTCTTTCAGTCTGTAAACCAAAAGATCTTTCCAATGAGTGTGACCTCAATTCAAAATCATTAAATGATCGATTCATCTCAGATCAAATTATTGCAAGTAATCCAAATATTGACAAATTGATTCTCAAATTAATTTTTCCAGATATTATTTCCTATTGCAATTATTCTTCAAATAATGGAAATAATTCTCCCTCGGCTAATTTATCAAACTTTATCATAACCACCACAAACACCGGTGATGTGACAAACTTTCCTGTCGCTGGCCCATTTACTTTTGATTTTAGCGCCGCAATTGATGCTAACAGCATTGTAGTCAACTCTACTATTGGTAGTACCTCGTGTACTGGCTCGGTTCAAGTCTCACAGGATAATTTTGCAACCTGTGTTTCATTGAAAGCACCCACTCTCGGCAACGAAAACAAACAGCTGATCGTGACTCCCCTACCTTTTATGAGACCGCTCCAAACATATAAAGTACGCATTACGACCGCCCTAAAGAGTTTTCAAGGAGTCAATTTGGGTGCTGAATTCACCACTAACAACTATACCACGAAAGATGTGGGAAAGTGGGTGTTTGTTGCTGGTTTTAATGGTGACATACATTACTGCACTTTGAACCAAACGACTGGCGTGCTCGGAGCAGTAAGCTCAGTTTCGGCACCCAATCAAACACAATTTATTGCTCTAGAACCTTCTGGTAAGTTTGTCTTCGCTCATCCCAACAATACGACTTCGTTATACTATGCGAGCATCAATCAAACAACAGGTGCGATTCCTGCTCCATCAAATGTAACCAACGTAGCGAATGGTGGTCTGGCATATCATCCGACTTTACCTATACTTTATGCGACAGCCGCAAACCAAATCAGGCCATTTTCCATTAATACGGTTTCGGGTCTGCCAACTTCGGGATCGGTACTAACTGGTGGCTCGGCAAATAACATCGGTATTGTGATCCATCCCACTGCGAAATTTCTATATTGGGGTACCAGTGGTGGCGGTAACAATGTCCACTCTGCCCAGATCGCCTCCGATGGTAGCTTGAGTAGCGTGATTTCAGCATCAACTGGTAGCGCTACAACTTCCTATTTCCCGACAATCGATCCAGGCGGAAATTTTCTGTATGCCACCGACTACGGTGGTACAACTGGTGTGTCTTATTTTTCCATCAATCAAACTACAGGTGCCTTGACCTTAAACGGCAATGTGGGCGTTCCAACACCCGGACAAAGTACGACAATTGACCCGACCGGCCGTTTTCTTTACAGCATCGGCACAGCGAATCCGAACTCGACAATCAGTGTATTCAGTCTCAATTCATCTACGGGTTTGCCCACTTTGGTCCAATCGCAAACCGGATTAGACTCATATGCAACATTCATGGCGATCGATCCCTCGGGCCGCTTTGCTGTTGTGGGTTATGGCGCTTCAGGCGCTAGCGGGGATAAAATAATATCATACTCGATTGACCAACAAACGGGCGTTCTGGTTCAGGTCACGGTATTAACAGCGGCCAATGCCCAGAGTGTGGCCATTTATTAGAATACAAAATAGATCGCGAAAGAGTATAAATATGACAACAAAGAAAATTCATTACTTATCAGGACTGACCATTACGATTTTTATTGCGCTACATTTGTTCAACCATAGTTGCAGTATTTTCGGCGCAAACCAACACATCGAAATGATGAATACGTTACGACTTTTTTACCGCAACATTTTTGTAGAAACGATTTTGTTTATTGCTGTCATTACTCAAATTGTTTCGGGTCTGAAACTTTTTACTCTCAATAGAAAAGAAGCTAAATCAAATTTTGAGAGACTTCATATTTGGACTGGCCTTTACCTTTCGGTTTTTTTCGTGATTCATCTGACGGCTGTTTTAGGTGGTCGGCATTTCTTGCATCTTGATACGAACTTCTATTTCGGAGTTGCTGGTCTCAATTCATTTCCAACAAACCTGTTTTTTATTCCGTATTATGGATTGGCCATTATTTCTTTCTTTGGACACATTGCTTCCATTCATAGTAAAAAAATGAAAAAAAGCATCGGTGGCTTCTCACCCGATAGCCAAGCAAGAGCTATATTTATTTTCGGTTTGTGTGTAACTCTAATCATATTTTATGGGCTGACCAATCATTTTACGGGTGTGACCATTCCAAAAGAATACAACATACTTATTGGAAAATAAGGCAAAGGTCTTGTCGGAGTAATTTCTACTCTGTGGTCATTATAATGAAATTTATATTACTGATTTCTTTAATTTCAATGGTCTATTTTGCTTGGCTAACGGTAAGTCGGGCAGGATTGCCATACAACGAAGAAGGTCGTTATTTTGATGAGACAGATACAACAGTATACCATGCACAAGCAGTTGAGATTTATTTTGGCCTGATGGTTCTATTTAGCATTGTATTTATCATTTCCATTGTAATTTTTTTAAAACAGAATCGCTACTTACGTTAACCCACTCCGCTTAAAATATGTATAAATTCCATTGATTGCCACCTGGATTAACGTCACCTAGCCAAGTTAAGACGCCCGTATTCTGATCGATACTATACTGCTGAAGCGATCCTGCGTTGTCCGCTAGATATGCAAATCGACCGGTCGGATCGATCACGATATATCTCACACTGCCACCCCTAGGAGACGTGGTAGCAATGAGTGATAAAGCCCCTGAATCAGGAGTAATAGAAATCGTAGAAATGGTTTGATCTAATATATTCGCTGAATACAGAAATCTTCCATTTGGATGGACTACGATTCCATTCGGTAGAGTTGGAAGATCCAAAGTTCCGATCAAGGCTAGATTGCCATTTTCCCGATTTAATTTCATAGTTGAAATACTGTTCGGCAATCCACATGCAACGAATACATAGCGTCCGTATGGGTCAGTGGCTAATGTTCCAATGGGACTAACTGTAGGACTGGTCGAGGCGAGTGTCATTGAACCAGAAGAATCTAGTAGGATGGAAAGCAAATTGGTTCCTGTAGAATTTCTGACGAACAAATATTTACCCGTTGGTTCCATGGTTAGGTTGGCCAAAGGACTTCCTGCGGAAAACGAATCGATGAGTGTCAATGCCCCTGTCGATTGATTGATCGCAAAGCTTTGAACGGAAGTCAGTCCTTGATTCGCCAAGTATAAGAATTTTGCATCAGGTGAAATAAAAATATTTCTTGGTAAGCCACCAGTTGTGATTGAGCCATTCGCTGTGAGTGCCCCCGTACTCACATCAATTTTAAACTGAGAAATTTTGCCTCCGTTAAAATCACCAGTATAGGCGAATCTCCCGAAAGGATCCACTGCTATGCCAGTCGGATCGATTCCTACAGTTCCGATAGTTGAATTAAAAGTTAAGAGTCCACTAGATGTATTCATAGTTAGTCGACCTACTGCAGTATTAAAATTCAGCGATGTATAAACATATCCTGAATACACATGGATCGCACATACAGCGAAAGCACTTCCGCCCATTTCTCTTACGGTGATTGTAGCTAGTCCTGTACCGACACTTGTCACAAGACCGTTCTCTGAAACAGTAGCTACTGACGTATTTGATGATGTCCAAACAAAACTAGTGGTCGTTGGATTTCCGTCAACAGTCAGGCTTGCAGAGAGCTGATCCGTTCCCAACCTTTGAATGACAGACGAGTCTTTATTGAGCTTAATTGTTCGGATTGGTCTTTGTAGCAGGTACCCAAATACGAAACGCAAGTAAGAATTTTTGTCTGTATCATTTGATAAAACTGCTCCATTCACAACTGGATTGAGTAGACAAGAATTGAAAATAAAGATTATCAGCAATACAAATAGAATTCGTTTCACAATCACCACTATAGGAAATTAGCCAGCGTTATGGCGACTCATTTTATCCAGGATTCTTTGCAATTTTCACTGAAATTTATCTGATGTTAGCTTGTTTTTCATCCATTAATTTCTGTATTCGAAATAAGAGGCGGGTGCGAACGATCGAGTTCATAGCGCCACTAATTCCACTCCCCTCATTAATCGAGTATTGATTGTCAGCGGAGAGATAGGACATAATAATAATTGGCAACCAGCCATAAAAAACATGATATCGAAAGACAACTTGGGTATTCAATACTTCTATATTTTCCTTACTAAATTGCACATTGACCGTCCCCTTAAAATTGGTATAACAAGGGGAGATCCCAAACGTAACCAATGTTATAATACTACAAATTCCTCCATCATACTCATCAGGCAAATCGTAACGAAGTTTTAGTTTTTCAGTCTTTGTATTCTTTGTTTGGCCATGTGCTTCCTCCACATATATCATCGCCTCGTATTGGGAAGGGTTATTTTCTTCTATAATTTCAACATTGGTTAATGGAAACTCTTTTGCCGATATGTTACTGCTGTGCAAATCTCCAGAAACATATCCATTGCATGAGGCAAAGGATATGAGCAAAATAGGTAAAAAGAGTCGATATATCATTTTCATTTCGAAAGTTTTTGGACGAGTGCTTCCATGGTTCCATGTTTGGAAAACTTCAACCACGTCCGGTATCGTTTCGTTAGTTTTCCTAGGCGCATTTGGTCTGCGACAACCTCCATGCGGCCTTAAAGCGAAGACAAAGCTATCACCAATCTCCCGTGGCTCCACCACCTCCACTCTGGCCACCTTTGCCTTCCATTCCCTCTTTAGAACTTCCACTTCTATCCGGTTTTGAGCTTGAATGACTAGCATCTGTTTGTTGAGTAGAATCCTTTCGCTTTTCAAAGACAGAGCCAAAGTCAATACTGGAACTTCCCCCCAATCCCAAAAAAGGATATTTGGTCCTTTCGAAAAAATCTTTCCAACTAGAAAGTGATTGATAGATAGCGGCTATGGAGAAACCAAATGTTACAGTATAAATAAAGAAAACTTTATCGTAATGAAAATCAACCAATTCACTTATCCAGCGCAATATGCCAGCAAAGATAAGTACTCCCATTATCACTCCAATACCAGATCCCATGACCCAAAAAATAACGAAAGTGGTTACCTTTCGAAACGAACCAGTAAGCCAGAGTAAGCCGTAGATGATTAAAAATCCAAGGCTTATAATAGTTAGAAATAATAATCCGTAGACAAAACTTTCCATACCACTAGCATACTCGATCCTAAGTTATTTGGAAAATAAAAAAATAATTTCAAGGGGATGTAACAGCCAAGGCCTTGTTTGTGATCATTAATTAGCGAATGTCTTACTCGAAAAAAACTTCTTGCAAGTAAAAAGTCCTTAGATACCTTTCTATTGGGTATTTTCTTAGTCCTGATTCCGTAAGCTAATGCTTTTGATTGTGATCAGGCATTGCAGTGCGTATTGGTTTCCAATCTCGTATGCTGGACAGAATGATAGTAAATACTCCTAAAATCTGTGTGTCGAAGGTTCGAATCCTTCTCCATCGAAAGATGGGTATCTCAGTGGGTAGAGAAACAGGCTCCTAACAAAAAAAGTTGATCCCTTTTAAAAAGGATTCAAATGGACCTGATTTCTATGTGTAAGGTCTTTCGAGACTAAAACATACCTGGCCTTAGACCAGCAGCTTAATGGATTCGTTGTCCGCAAGTTTAGGTATTCTACTGAGATACCTTTTTTTGCCGCCAACTTCAAGTTAAACTCCGTCAACGGTTAGAGGAAATCAGTTACCATTTGTTATTCTTAAGTAGGGCAAGGATATATATGATTTTTCAAAGTCACGTTCCACTGAATCGAAGGGGATTGGTTTTCCAAGATGGAGATTTGAAACGGCTCCTTCTGCCAGGCTCCTACTTCTTACTACCCGGACAAAACTTACTCTTGTTTGACGTGATGTCGGAATTTATACCACCGATTGAGTTGAGCATTCTATTATCTGAGCCAAAGCTCCAAAAAGAACTTGAAATTGTAAATGTGTTGCAAAACGAAATTGTCTTAGTCTTTCAAGATGACATCTGCATTCAATTGCTTAAACCAGGAAAACATGCATTTTGGAAAGGTGTAACTAACTGGCATTTTAAAAAATTTGACTTAACACAACCTCGGATACCGAGCGATGTGAATCGACAGTGTCTTCAACTTCCTTTCGTAAATGAACAACTTTCAGAAGTGATTGTAGCTTCCTTTGAAAATGGAGCTCTCTACATAGACCAAACCTTTATCGAAATTTTAAAACCTGGAAATTATTTCTTTTGGAAAGGATCCTCACGTGTAGAAATCAAAACCATCGATTTAAGAAACCAACAACGTGAAATCGTAGGCCAGGAGCTTCTGACAAAGGATCGGGTGACATTGCGAATCAATTTTGTTTTTCAGTACAAAGTCATCGATGCACTACGTGTGATTCAAGATGTTAAGAATTTAGATGAACAACTATATGTAGCATTCCAATTGGCACTACGCGAATACATCGGTAACCTTTCTTTAGATGATATATTGCAAAAGAAAGAGGAAATTGGTATATACATCTTAAGTCTTATCAATCCTAAACTTAAAAACCTGGGACTGGAAGCTATAGGCGCCGGTATAAAAGATGTCATATTACCTGGTGAAATCAAAGATATTCTGAATCAAGTGTTAGTTGCAGAAAAGAGAGCACAGGCAAATATTATTACTCGCAGAGAAGAAACTGCCTCAACTCGAAATTTATTGAACACAGCAAAATTGATGGAAGAAAATCCGATTCTTTTCCGTCTGAAAGAATTAGAATATTTAGAACGGCTCACTGAAAAAGTAGGTGAAATCAATGTGAATGGTGGAGACCGACTCTTGGACCAACTTCGAAACATATTGATGAATAAGAGTTAAGGAAGTTTGTGTTATAGCTGATTTCCGCAATTGTGGGTTTCCCCTATTGCGATAGACACATTTTCGTGAGATTATGATCCATTGTGCAAAAAATGGTTTTGTTTGTTTTTATCTTCTGCAATACATTTTGTTCCTCGACGAGTTCGAAGATTCCGTATGAAAGAAGACTGGTCATCGCTGTTGGAGATTTTCAAAACAGATCGAATGAATCGCTCTATGATGAATTAACGTACAACCCATCGGGAAACCTTACCTATGAATTGAATCGTTATGATCTTTTTCGAATTATTGAACGGGAACGTTTGGGAAGTCTTTTGGACGAATATAAGTTCACAATGACTGGGCTTGTTTTACAGCCTCGAGAAAAATCAATCGGTAAAATTTTGGGTGTGGATGCTATTCTTTATCTTACACTAACCTCCGTTATCTATAAAGTAGACGAAAAGAATTTGGATGCGAAAGTTTTTTTAAAAAATACAGCCGCCACTCGAGGAGGAAAACTTTACTTTCTGTCTGGCATCGAGGAGCTAACAGTGACAGTGGACGGCCGACTAGTTTCTCTCACGGGGGAAGTTTTGGCGTCTGCAAAATATAAAAGTAAAGTAGAAAATAACTACGCTGCGATAACAGGGATTGGAAGGAGTGGTAACAGCATGAATAGAATGGATGCCATCAAAAAAATTCTTGATGATTCATCCTATTTTATTGCACGCGATATAGCAGACCAGGTAGACAAAAATCTTTACACAGCTTCAAATTGAGTTTTTTTAATCATTGATGCACCCTTTGGCTCAAACATTTCTTTCATACTTTGGTCGTTTTGACTCTTCCATATAATTCCATCTACGATGTAATGATGAAAGGTTAAACTCATCGCAAGTATCACTGCAATTGGTACTGCTACAGCTTTAAACATTGTATCAAGTGTTAATCCAAGTTGAGGAAGAAGGTAATAGAATGGCAAAGCAAAGGCTATGGTTGCAAGAATATAAAATATGGCACGTAGGCTTCCCGCCTGAGAAAGCCAAGAAAGCAAAGGCGCCTTAGCATCTCGCCCATTAACAAATCTTTTTCGATTATATACCCAAACAAACGCAATATATTGAACGTTATGCCAAACGTTTACTAGAAGCCAACCTGAGCACAACTCTTCGATGAGAATATAACTAAAAAAATATACCACAAAATGTGAGAGCATATATAATGTATGTCCCACTGCAAATTCCCCCCGTTGGAAGGCGACCACCCTCGAAAAAATCCAATAGCTCCAAAGGAGACAACTTGCGCTTCCAAAAATGTAGACTACGGTTTGAGGTACTGTCGGAAGCCAAAAATTCTGGAATAAAAATTCCTCAGGCTGTTGGGAACATCGATGCAACAATCCCCAAATTGGTACAGACCAAAGCGTAATCTCCGATAGGCGGATTGGATCCCATTTGATACCTCCCGCCGTACGCCTGTAAGTTTGAGCTATCCCCCAGCTTTGCCGCACAGTGTGAAAAAATTGGCCGAAAAAATAAAGAACGTAAAGTCCTCTAAGTTCAAAGGTATATCCCACGGATGCTATCCCGATCAAAACGAAACCGGGAGCAATGAAAATAAGTGTTCGATGCCTTTTTCGATCATCCGGATGCGCGATTAATTTCGTAAAGGTGGCCCAAAGATGTTCATAGCCAAACAACCAGCTATGTACTGTTAAAACTGGTATAAACAACAAAGGCCAAAATACGGTGATGCCGGACATCAATCCAGCAAGCAGGACAATCCCTAAGATAAAGGCCAAGTCAAAATATGGATCTTTTATCCAACTCTTTTCAAAAGTAGCAGAGTGCATATACCACTCAAAAAAACTAAGTCACTGTATTGGGGGGAAGTATTTGTCGAGGAGGAGCTGTGCAGATATTTTTATCTCCACTTTTTGTACAAGCATGGTGTTTTTGGCATTCATCTGAAACCTTACACTCTTCACCTACCTTCTTTTTATTTGGGTCAAAAGGTGTGGGCATCATTTCACTTGAAGTCTTTGCACTTGGACTACCCGCAAGACTATTAGCCAAAAGTGCAAAGGCAGTAATCATCATTATTATGGAAATTTTTTGTCTCATCGAATGCTCTCCAGATCTAAAAGTAAAGATTAAATGGTCAATTTGTTCGAATCATCGAATCTCATTCAAAAATTTCATACAACAATTTTAAATGGATAAAAAAAGATTGGCAAAAGGAAAAAAATTGCACTAATTCAGAACTCGAACTGAAAATGAATTTGCAAAAGAGAACGTTATTACTGGTAGAAGATGAAGCGGTTATTGCTCTCCTCGAAAAACGTGTACTAGAAGAACACGGATACACTGTCATCCACGCAAATTCTGGAGAGTCAGCATTAGAGATGGTCCGAACGATTCCAGACATACAGTTAATTCTAATGGATATTGACCTCGGAACTGGAATGGATGGAACGATTGCTGCAGAGTTGATCCTAAAAGAAACAAACATTCCTATCGTCTTTCTTTCAAGTCATACCGAACCAGAGATTGTCGAAAAAACGGAAAAGATCACCTCATACGGATATGTTGTGAAAAATTCATCCGCAACAGTTTTGGATGCATCAATCAAAATGGCCTTTAAACTTTTTGATGCGCAAAGGACTCTCGAAAAAACCACCGAGCTCTTAGTGTCCACTGGAAAACTCGCAAAAGTCGGAGGATGGCAAGTAGATTTATCTACCTTAAAATTGTCATGGACTCCAATGACATTCGAGATTGCGGACATTACTCCTCCAATTGAACCACCTCTCGAAGATGGCATCAATCTTTTTGCTCCAGAAGCCAGACCGGTGATTTCAAAGGCTATTGAAGAAGCGAGGGAGAGTGGCATTCCTTATGATTTAGAACTTCCAATCATCACGGCATCTGGGATTTCAAAATGGGTCCAAACGCAAGGTTTTGCAGAGATGAGACAAGGAAAAGCGGTACGTTTATTTGGTACATTTCAGGATATAACAGATCGAAAAATGATCCAGCTTGAAATGGATAAAATTCGAGAAAACAACGCAACACTAATCAATAGTAGCACGGATATTATGTGGAGTATGAATCCTGATTATACCCTTAACATAGCAAATCAAACATTTTTAGAAGGTTATTATAATTTCACTGGAGTATGGTTTAAAACAGGTGACTCACTTCTAATGTGGAATTTGTTTCCAAAGGATTTCCTCGAATTTTGGAAAGGTTTGTATGATAGAGGTTTATCAGGAGAAAGTTTTGAGATCGAAATTGAAATACCGACTCCCATAAAGGAGGTTCTTCATCTTTATTCTATCAGTTTTAAACCGGTTATCTCCAATGCTAAAACCATAGGATTGTGTTGTTACGGTAGAAACATAACAGAGAATCGACGTTCCGAAGAAAAAATAAATTCATTATTAAATGAAAAGGAACTGATTTTAAAAGAAGTTCATCATCGCATTAAGAACAATTTCGCCACCATAACATCGTTATTAAAAATGCAGGCGATGAATCTAAAAGACGAAGTTGCCATCCAAGCATTAGAAGATGCAAGTCTCCGCGTACATAGTATGTCTGTCCTTTACCAAAAGCTCTACCGATCAACAGAATATAGTAAACTTTCTTTTAAAGAATACGTGGAGCAGTTAGTCGGTGAAATCGTCAGTAATTTCCCGATGCAGAATCTGATTCAAATCTTCTATGATGTGGAAGATTCTTTACTAGATTCAAATAAACTTCAAACAATAGGAATCATAATAAACGAACTCATCGCAAATATTATGAAGTATGCATTTATTGGTCGTGAAGAAGGCTGTATACGCATCGAGGCAAAGCTAAAAAATTCCATAATGGAAGTAATCGTTCAAGATGATGGAGTAGGAATTCCGGAAAGCATTCTCCATAATAGCAATCATACCTTTGGCCTATACCTCGTGAGAGAACTTGTTTCTCAATTGAAAGGAGAACTAAGTATTTCTTCCGATCAAGGAACAAAAGTAGTCTTTACATTCTAAAGAACAAACCAGTTTTCTCACTACACGCACCGATTAGCATCTTAAAACTAGGTGAAAGAAATTCCTCGGTGCTAGAGTAGAAAAAAGAATTAATTCGTTTCGATAAACTTAGCTTCCTTTAAATCACAAGCGATACCTTGTGCAATAAACTGAGGTGTTGTTGGATTGTAAATTCCGCATTCCTGATAACGCGCGTTGGCTTCGGGAGCTGCCGATGAATAAGCAAGAGCTGCCAATGTAAAATTCGCCTTACATTTTTCAAAAGATTCGTAAGTGTACATCGTATTGTCATTGATACCAGCCACGATCGGAGCCGTTGTCTCGGAAATCAAATTGAAGGTAGAGGTTAGATCCGCAAGTGGTAGATTTGCTACAAGTCTTTGAGGTCTTGGATTTAATGAGATCGTATAATCAAATCTAGTGGTTGCGTTATTTGACGTAGAACAAGCTATATACAGTATGGCCGGAACGGTTTCTACAGCAATAATTTCTGAATTACTAAGAAATGTGCCTATTGATGACGTAGGTTCTGCATTCAAGCGATAGCGACAGGTCGGTATGTTTATTGCTCGCACATCGATGTACGATACGGTGGTTATCGGTTCACTGACCCAATTTTGCGTCACTGTTCCATTGGCAATACCCGTAATCGCACCTGAAAGGTTGACATTTGTAAATTCAGAAGGTTGCGGAAGTTTAAAATCAGGGTTTACTGTATCTGTTGTGAAACCAGGGCATTGTTTTGCGGTACTGGAACGCAAACTTGATGTAAGCGCAGTAGAACTTGCCGAAATCGTGAAAATGATATTGTTTTGAGCTTCTTTTTTGAGTTCAGCTTTTATCTCGGATCCTTTGATGGTTGTATTGGGCACGGATACAGGAATAAAATTGCAGGTTAGGAGGAGACTAGAAAGGACAAAAGTAACTATTTTAAGCATTTGTATGAACCATTTGATTTTTTATTTTGGATAACTTAAATTATCTCGAAGCTGAGAGCAAACAAAAAACTAACTTGTTCTATTGTGGAATTCGCCGCATGCTTTTTAGAATGGGAGATGGTCTCATCGTTGTTACCTTGCTATTATTTTACATTACAGATGTATAGGCCAAGGCTCTCGGAAACAGCACGCTGAATCTAATTCTTCCCAATCTCGCGAATCTGGTATGTGTTTAAAATTTCTGTATAAAATTCCGGAAATTCTTTTAATAAGATATCAAAGCTTGGTTTATCTAGGCTATAGATATTACAAAAACTTACTGCCCTGACTGTCGCATTTCTTGGTTGTTCTAATAAGAGTGAAGTTTCTCCAAAAAAACTTCCTTCACCTAGCATAGCAAATCTATGACCTGCTTCATCCAAAATCTCAACACTGCCCTTGCTCACAAAGTACATACTGTTCCCTTTGTCCCCTTTTGTAACGATTGTATCACCAGGCATATACACTTGAATTTGCAAATAGTGAACGATCTTTAGTTTAAATTCGGGGTTTGCTTTTTGAAAGATAGGAACTTTTGTGATTAAAGGTTGCCTTAGGTGAAGCTCAACCTCCAATTTTAGAGAAACAGGCAAATCATTGATGACTTCATCTTCCTTGTGGTCTAAACGATTGTCCCAAATATAGTTGTAATACGATCGAATTTTTGCTTCTAGTTCGGGTGGAATTTCTCGGTATGCTAGAAATGCATTCACAATTGCCATCTTACGAGAAAAATCGGAACGAGCGGTATCTATACTACCAAAATAACTCGATAAATTCGCGATCACATAACCATATGTGCCTACACCTAAAATCATAAGTACCATTGTAAAAAGATATTGAGGTAAGGTCTGAGCTACAATGTCCCCATATCCCACGGTTGTCATAGTAGTTAGAACCCAATACAAGGCTCGAACATAAAGTTCAACAGAAGATCGCCCTTCGATATTTACATCCAACGCAATCCAAATGCAAGCCATCCAGTGAGCCGCTATAATTAAAAATAGAAAGAAAATAAGCATTCTCACAATACTTGGGTTAATAGCTTTCAATCTTTCACTTTTACGAATGTATGGAACGAGCTTTGCTAATTTTAACAATCGCAATAACTTTAAAAGACGCAAAGCTCGCAGGCCTTGAACTGATTCCAAGTATGGTCCAGAAAAAATGAGTCCAAACGGTATTGCCGCTAGAAGGTCGATTACAAACCAAGTTCTAAAGTATTCTTTGTCCCAAAAAGAGGGCTCTTTCTTCTCCAAAGTAGTCTGATCAGAAATTTTTTGAATCGAGTTGATAACAACATCCAAAATGAAAATGATAGTCAATGCATAATCGATAATTTGTAAGACTTGCTCTGTCGGAATGTTTAGAACTAAACGCACAGGAATCTCAAAGGCCGCAAAAATAGATAAAGCCATGAGTACAGTATCCCATGACCTTCGAAATCCAGTTCGTTTGAACTGGTAAAAAAAGTATCTTAATCTTGTTTGCATATTTTAGAAGACGCTATTATAGATGATTGAACTTACTTTATCAATAAGTTCATACAATCATTTACTAGTGTCCAATGATGGTAAATAATTTATTCTTGATCCATTTTATCCATTCACTGGAAAATGTGCCAATGGAAAAAATCAAAATACTCAAAAAATAAGTTCGAACAGGTTCATACCACATTTCGTAAAGGGAATCAATTACAGAATAACTAGGATTATCTGGTAAATAATACAATGGAACAGATTGCCCCAATTGGTATCCTGAGCCTATTTTTCTAAAAATCTGTCCGTGCACTTCGTAAGTTGTTCCATCAACTTTATATTGTATAATGGGCCTATCTATATAGTAAGAAGTTCCGTAACTTTTACCTCTTGTTTGGGTGGAATAATCGAATTCCTTATAGGAAGAAACTACCTTACCTTGCGTGCGAGTAGCTGTCTGAAGAATCGAAACATTGCCTATAGTTTTGTAACCCGCCGTTAAAAAAAGATAAACGGCAAAGATTTGAAATGCGCGTGATATTAATTTATATACCATCATACCCTAAAAAAATGATTCTAAAATAATTTTCTATCTGAAAATAATCTTCTTAATTTTAATTTAAATCGGTAACTTCATTTATTCAAATCTTCCAGCACAAACTTTGTCACAGAATCTTTCAAAATACTTACACCTGGCTCCTCATAGGGAAAGTGACCTGAGCCTGTAAGTTCAACGAAATATTTATTCGTTGGTAGTTTGTCAAAAAACCGTTTGCTCAAATGAGTAGGAGTCCAAGGGTCGATGCTTGGATGGGCAAGTAGTACCGGACTCACTCGAAATAATTCAGGTTCTAATTTTGGTTTGTAATTTAGAAAGGTATTCAAGAAGCCAAGGCTTACTTTAGAACCACCAGCATAAGGATCTTCCGAAAACACATTCGAAAAACTTGGATCATTTGTGATATATTCCATTTTACTAAACCACTTTATCGGAAAGTACATCCCATTCGTAACAAAGGAAAAAAAAGAATTAAGAGGCATTCCTACCCGACTGAAAAAAAGATTGGATGCAACCGCATCCCTCACTTCGGAATCTCGCGGATCTACTAACGTTGTTGCGATGAGACCATCTACTTCACCATTATAAGCAGCAGTATGGTAAGCAAGCATACCTCCTATGCTCAAGCCGAAAAGGATCATTTTTTGATTTGGTCTTTTTTCTTTTTGGATTAATTCGTTCAAGATGATTACCCAATCATCATAAGGTATGTAACCTTTATTTGGTGGAATTTTGGTAAGACCAAATCCTGGTAGATCTGGAGCTAACCATTCACAACCTAAATTCTCCAAACCAATCGCCAAAGTTCCGAGGATACGGCCATTCCCACCTCCTCCGTGAATTAACAAGGTCTTACACTTGGCATCTTTTTTGCGATATCGATCCAAGTGAACTTGGTATCCTCGAACCTCTAAATACTCTTCTGTCGGTAGATTTTGTCTTCTAAACCTCAGATTGTCCGGTAGAAAGTGTTGGTATTGATGCCAATAAGAGATTTCAGAATAGTTTTCTGGTCTGTGCAAGGAAGAAGCACAAGATAACAATGCAAATCCGATTGCAAAATATATAGATACGTAAATTGATTTCATAAACTGGAAATAATATACTACTTAAGTCTTGTCAAAACTTTAAGTCACATTCTGATAAGATTGGATTTTACACATGTATAATAAAAAAGACCGAATTTCTGAGACATATGAAAAATTAATTCATACATTTCACAATATTTTCCTAACGACTCCTTATGAAAAAATTAGTATCGAACACATTGCAAAACATGCTGGAATGACTCGTGTAAACTTTTATCACTATTTTGTGGATAAGGAAGATATTTTATATCGAACTTATATTTTCTTCTATAGAAAAATGGAATCGGAAACACCGAAGATTGATCCTATTACCCTGCTTGCAAATGGACGTTCTTTGACTTTTTATGCACTAGAAAATGCGAAGTCAAATAGACAGTTTTATAGAATGTTATTTCAAAATACGATTCCCGCTTCGGTAACCTATCGGATCTTAGATTTTATAACGGAAGAATCATTTCGCACCCACGAACAGCTGAGAAAACTATACAATGCCGATTTCCCGCCTTATGAATGTATAAATCAATATCTTGCTGGTGCCTTTTGGAACCTACTTCGGAATCTCGTGTTATCCGATTCTGATTTTGATTCAGAATCAATCTCTAACTTTTTTCGTAATCTATCGACGGAGGGACTACAAAAATTCCTAAGACCATTGTATTGAATTCGACCGTTACCAGCATGCCTATCACAAAACAGCTCATTGTCGATGAGGGCACTGCCAATGCATAACATCGGCAGATCACCTTCAACTTTAAAAAACAAGTGTTAAAACGTTTCTATTTGACCAGCAAAGAATCGAGCGAAAATTTTCCCCCACCATTAATGATAAGGGCGATCGACATCGAAAGAAAAAGGATAAAAAACTCGATCCCTTCACCCTTTTGATTTCCAAACCAATTCATAAAGAAACCATTTTCCCAGTGAACCAATAACATTGCAAAAAGCAGAATGATTCCTACGTAAAGGGCAAAGAAACGCGTTCCGATTCCTAAAATTAAACTAATCCCACCAAAAAATTCACCCAGAATGATGAGTAGAGCAATGATCCAAGGCAATCCCATTGTTTTTGTGAAAAAGTCCATCGTTCCTGAGAATCCGTATCCTCCAAAAAGACCTAACATTTTTTGCGCACCATGCATCCATATCACGCATCCTAAGCTTAGCCTCAATACAAATGACCCCCAGCTCGTATCAGTCTGTAATAATCTTACAATTGTTTCCATGGGAAACCTCCTATTTAGTTGACATGTCAACTATAAAGACACTAGTAATTAATAATTGTTGACGTGTCAACTATAATTCATAATTTATCCCCTATGGCAGAAAAAAAAGATCGAAATGATGATATCGAAATTTGGAGAAATTTCCTTGTCTATCACGATGAAGTTACGAGCAGAATTGAGTCTGTTCTAAAAAAAGAAGAATGTATTTCCCTTGCTTGGTATGACATTCTGATCGTACTCGAGCGCTCAAAAGAAAAGAGTCTTACCATGAAAGAACTGATAAAGGAAACCGTGATCACCAAAAGTGGTGTTTCAAAAATCTTAGATCGAATTGAGGATGGGAAATTAATAATTAGAAAAAAATCGCAAGAAGATGCGAGGTCTGTCTACATTCACATAACAAAACAAGGTAGCCTAGAGGTCCGCAGAGCATGGAGCATTTACAAGGAAAATATTCATCAATTATTTTTGCATCCTTTGGATACAACCGAGAAAGAGACTTTAATGACCATCTTATTGAAACTGAGAGGAAGGGTTAATACTTTCCCACCATTTTGATAATTGTGAACAAATACAATGGGAACAACAGTAAACTTTGTTCAATTAATAGGCATGTTTTGATTGGGTCAGGCGATAGATTAATAGTCCATCAAACGCCTAACAACAATTTCGAACCTTTTTCCAAACGCCTGAGCAACACGGGCTAAATTTTCATCCATCATATATTTTGAATCTAAAATTTGGTTCATTGTTTGGCAGTCTTCGATGCATAAGCTTGTCGTGCCAGTAGGCTCCTGTTTCATACCAGCAAGCAACAGTCCATTTTCAGATAAGATGTATCCTTTTGAAATGGCCGTGATTGAACTTGGAAAGGTGCGCGCCCAAATATCCAAAGTTAAGGCGACATCCATTTCATTGACCCCTGGTTTTAGAAGGAGTGAATAACTTGGATCGTCATCGAACGCTACTTTCCAAATTATTGTTAGTTGATCAAGTAAGGATACTTTTTCTCCGAGATATTCCGATCGAATCTCGGCGTGCGGGTAGTTTATCTTTTGTTTTACAGACTCGAGGACACGAGCATTTGCTAATTTCGAGATCAATACGAGTGTCCCTTCTATACTCGAAGAAACTCCCGCTGTACTGATAAGGTTTCGATCGACAACAAATTTTTGTTGCCTCGTCCACTTGTGATTTGGAAATTCTTTTTCCAATTGGTCTAGACTAGAAGCATGTGTTGTAATTTTGTGTTCTAAAAAATTTTGAGAGTGAACAATGACCTTCGCTCCTTCACAAACCGATAGAATGGGATTTTTGGAATTCTTTAAAAATTTTTCAAAAGATTTATCATTTGGATGAAAGACATTTGGGACAACTACAGCATCAAAGGAGAACAGGAAATCTTCGACGCTAAAGTGTGGTAATACCACCATTCCTTTCCATAATAAAACGGGGCCTTTTTTGTTTGAGACAATATAAACATTAAACCCCGCCATTTTTAACAGAGAATAGGGTACAATGATGTCTGTGATTTCTGTCCCCTCGGTATCTGCTAGTATAACTATTGTCTTACTAAGCTTATTGTGGTCGATGGAATATTTAACATTTTGTTGGGGTTCCATTTCCAAAGGATCTAGTTTTTGGAAGTAACTAATCTGGGCACAATGAGTGATCATTACAAAAAGCATGAGCATGAATGGGATCGATTGCCCAGTTCGAAAAGGAAAGAAGCTTCTGCAGTAATTGTTTTGTTGTTTCATACGGATCATCATAGCACAAATGCTTGCACCAGTCGTCCAAGTGTATAACCTAGAACTTTAGAATTTTAAATTTCGTGGAGTTGATTGGCTTTTCTAAATAAAGTAGGAGTGCTGCCTGTATATTTTAGGAATTCTACATGAAAGGATGATTTTGAAGAGTAGCCAACGGCATTCAAAATCGATAGAATGGAGCGATTTGGTTCTTCTATTAACATCCTAGAGGCGGCTTTGATTCTTTCTTGATTCAAAAACGTTTTAAAACTAACGGATAGATTTTGATTGAGTAGTTCGGACAATTGATGGGGGCTTAAGTTTACGTATTCGGCGAAACGAGTGAGAGTTAGATCTTCGTCAGCATATAGATGTTCTTCTGACATGAGTCGTTTGACCTTCCCAATGACTTCTTCTTTGTCGATGCCTTGGAGTCGCGATTTTGCATATTTGCTCTTTTTGACTTCTTCTTGCAAATTTGCTATGTACTGAGGGAAAATTTGGCCTCCAAAGTAAATGAGAATTGTTATTATAGTTAAAGTCAGATAAGACAGGACCATCATAAAAAAGGTTTTTTCAATTTGGAACCAAACAAAAAAAACAACATCCAAAAATCCAATTAAAATCAGAGCGAATGTGTAGGAATAAATTTTTGGGAAAGGAAAATTAGAAAATGCAAAGATGGGGAAAAATTCCCTAACACTGATTATAAGGAAACCGATCGTATAGCTAAAAATGCATAATAGTACAAAATCTAAAATTTGATGATGGTGGTGGGAAGAAATCGGTTCATTGGACAAAGCGAACATAAAACAGCTAACAAGTAGAAATGGGAAAAGTTGAAGGAGATAAAACTTACGCCCAAGCAACTTTTGGTTTAAAATTTGGCAAAAGTATGAATAAACAAGTGGCCCGATCCAAACATAAAAAGGCGGGAAAAAAAATGCTAATCTGGGATAACTAAGATACATTCCAAAAATTTCTAGCGTCATGCTCAGTTGCGGGATGGCAACGATGAAATATAAGATACCTGCTAAGGAATTCTCTTTTCTTTTGGGTCTTAGGAAATACCCAATCGCAATGATTGTAGAAAACACAAAACCCCAAAACGGAACAAAGGCAAACAAAACTTTTGAAGATAAATTGAATGTATGTTCCATAAAATTTTGATTTATTTCCCTGCTTGTTCTATTAACTTTCGTATTTGATCTTGACAAGCGAATTAAAATTGTTATACGACATGGGCAAAAACTCGATTTAAAGACGAAAATAAGAAAAGATTATTTTCTTGACAAGTTGTCAACTAAAAGGATAAAATAAAGAACATGAAATCTTTCGCTGTAGGTGAATTAAAAGCACGTTTTTCCGAAGTTCTTGAATTTGTAAAAAATGGCGAGAAAGTTGGCATTCTTTTCGGTAAAAATAAGAAAACTATCGCGATGATTGTACCTGTTAATGAAAAAAAGAGTTCCAAGAGAAAAATTGGAATACTCGATGGAAAAGCAAAAATTACTTTCCAGAAAGATTTTTCTATTAGTGAAGAAGAATTCTTAAGATTATAAATGGCATTTCTCTTAGACACTCATGCTTTACTCTGGGTCATTGGTGACTCAAAACAATTTAGTAAAAAAGTAGCGGCAATTATTGAAGATCAAAGTAATGAAATTTTCGTAAGCTCTATTTCATTATGGGAAATTTCATTAAAATTTAAAATCGGAAAACTTAATCTAACAGGATTTACTCCAGAGGATATTCCTAAATTTCTTGAAGATTTAAATATCGGCATTATAGAATTGAATCAACAAGATGCGTCTTCATATCACAAACTAAAGGAAAATTTTCATCGAGATCCATTTGATCGAATGCTCATTTGGCAATGCATTAATAGAAGGTATACTTTTATATCTAAAGATTCAGAAGTGAAGAAATATAAAATTTCTGGATTAAAAACGATATGGTAAAAAATATACACTCCGCATAACTGCGGCTTACCGCTCCACTCGGGACTCCGTCACGCTTCTTGCCTTGGAAGGAGAATCAGGTCGTGGATATAAGATTGGATTTCGTTATTGAGAGCTGTGAGAAAGGAATCAATTTCTCTCAGAGCTTTGCAGAATACAGCATATCTACCAAATGTGGATACAAATGAAAAGAAAGGTTGTTAAGCGAGGGAAAGGTAGGGCTTCTAGATAAGAAGAGAACTCCTAAGAACTCACCTAAGAAGAAAAAGAGGGTTAAACCAAGGTAATTCATAATCATAGCGTTTGCTAAAAAAACCTTTACCAGATCTTGCTGATGTCAGAAGTTAGATTGAAAGTTATGCGTAGATTGATAGGTGCTTCTTTCTTTATTTTTCTTCTGGCGATGACAAACAGGTGCATTCTTGGATTGGCAAGTCCAAACGCATGCAATTTGACAGGTGGATGTAAATCATCTTTGGGCTTTCAATCTTTATTTCCTCTCCTCTTCAGCCAATCGAGTTCCGGAACGTCAAATACAGCTTCGACTGGAACATCCTCCAACGTAGCCTTACCTACGATTCAATATCCAAGCACCAATTATGTGGTCACAATTGGTGATTCAACAACAATTACGCCGACTCTCACAGGGACTCCTTTCACAAACTGTACATCAAACCCTGCCCTACCCTCAAATTTGATTTTAAACCCCACCACATGTGTGATTAGTGGAAGTATAACCAATACCCAAACCGCAACTACATATACAATAACGGCATCGAATTCAGCTGGCAATCGAGCTACGCAAATTTCATTTACTGCGGTAGCTTCTGGCACAGCACCGACAATTGCTTATACAGGTTCTCCGTTTTCATACAATCAAAATGCTACGATCACAACTCTCACACCCACTCTATCTGGCAACACTCCAACTTCGTGTACTTCATCGCCAGCCCTTCCCGCAGGAATCTCCGTCAACAACACAACGTGTGTGATCAGCGGAACTCCGACCGGAACACAATCTGCAACAACTCATACGATTACCGCTACGAATGCATATGGTTACGGTCAAACGACAATAAATATTACAGTTTCGGTGGCTGGAGTGGCACCTAGCATCACTTATTCTGGATCCCCTTTTACCTTTACACAGAATACCACGATAACAAACCTCTCACCCACACTTACAGGCAATACTCCTACTTCTTGTAGCGCTTCTCCTTCCCTTCCAACAGGAATATCCATTAACAACACTACATGTCAGATAAGCGGGACACCGACGACTACCCAAAGCGCAACTAACCATACAATAACGGCTTCAAATTCTTTTGGCTCAGGAAATACAGTGATAAGTATCCAGATGAATGCGGCAACAGTCGCACCAACTATAAATTATACCGGATCACCCTTCTCCTTCACTCAGAACTCCGCCATTACGACCATTTCGGCTAGTTTAACAGGGAATACTCCTACGTCCTGTTCTTCGACTCCATCTCTTCCGACAGGTTTATCGATAAATAATACTACTTGTGCCATTTCAGGCACACCCTCTTCATCTCAAACCGCGACATCTCATACGATCACTGCAACAAATGGAGCAGGGAGTGGAAACACAAGCATTCAAATTACAGTTGGCGTTGCGCCTTCCGTCAGTTATAGTGGATCTACGTTTAATTTTCCCATCAATATTGCAATCTCGACTATTACAGCGACCATTACTGGCAATGCTTTGTCATCTTGTACGATCTCTCCTACTCTTTCAACTGGTCTCTCCATTGACAATACAAATTGTAATATAACTGGAACTCCATCTATAACTCAAGTCATCCGAAATCATACCATAACAGCAACCAATGCGTTTGGGAGTGGTACAACTTCCATGTTCATAGCTGTAGGCAATTCACCTACTCTAAGTTATTCTGGGTCTCCTTTCAATTTTCAACAAAATGTATCGATTAGTAATCTGACGCCAACCTTGTCTGGAAATACACTGACATCTTGTGTCTCAGCACCGGCTCTTCCGACAGGGCTCAATATCAATAATACCACCTGTGTCATCAGTGGAACTCCAACTGGAACACAATCTGCAACAAATCATAATATCACAGCAACAAATGCCTTCGGTAATTCTTCCGCAACTGTCAATATCACGGTTCTCTCCGCTAGCGCACCACCGACACTTAGCTACCCTGACTCACCTTTCACTTTGCCAGTAGGAGCAAATCCTATACCATCCTGGACAGTTAACTTAACTGGCACTCCACTGACAAGTTGTGTCTCGACACCTTCCCTCCCAGCTGGTTTTTCGTTGAATAATTCTACATGCCAAATCTCAGGTACGGCAAGCTCGTCGTTTACAGCGACTAACTTTACTATTCGCGCAACCAATGCAAATGGATTTGTTGATACTGTTATCTCAATTGAGGCTCCACCATAGCTAAGATTTTTTGGTTTACAATAAATAAAGTTTAAGTATCATTTTCGGATGCATTATGAATACTTCAGAAAGGCAAGTTGTCCTTCGTGTGGTGCGGGTGTTGTCATCGATCTATCCGTTTGCCCTTATTGCCAACGAGAGCTAGGATTTATTTGGAAGCTAGAACCTGAAGAGGAAGAAGCATTATCCAATCATGTCGAAGCCTTAAATCATCGGCTACTATCCGAACTACAAACTTTACGTTGGAAAATCGCCTATTCCATCGTAAGTTTGTTTGTGCAAAAAGACAAAAAATCAAATTTAGACAAACAGGTGTTTGACTCGATTACTGACACCGTAAGATATTTGTCTTATATCTTATTGTTTCTGAGAAATTTTTTCTTTTTCCTACCGATACTATGCCTATATTATTTTACGTTGGCAAATATCTGGGGTTTACTTTTTATTTCGATCTTATCCGTTTACACTGCATATCTTTTAACCCATTTTCAAATAGAGAAAGATACATATTCTCATAAGAATATAGTTGAAGGAGCAGTAACTAAAATACTTCCAGAAACAACTTCGTTTTTAAAAAAGTTTGGAATCGGTTGGACTGATTTTGACCAATTCATTGTTAGTAGACATATGAAGGATAAAAGTGATGCACATAGTGTTCTCGCTTCTATAGTGTATATCGATGGCAGAAAGTAAAGATTGCCAGTCATGTGGCGCGCCTTATCAGTCCAAGTTTGAAAACTGTGTTTATTGTGGAGAGCCGATTCGTTCGGAACGAGTACTTACGTCTGTTGACGAAAGTCGAATTCAATGGCTTTTGGAAATTTTAGATACAAGGCTTTGGCGAGATTCGTTTGAGTATAAATTTTCTATTTTCCGGAAGTATATATTTTTCCTTTTCGGACTTGGGTTTTTGTCCTTCCTCTTCTCTTTTTTTCTTACTGAAAACATTTTTACATCTATCGGTATTACCCTTATCATTTTACTCAATCCAGTCTTTTCACTCTACAATGAATTTGAAAATTATGTAAACTCCCTCGCACTCGTACATTATTTTAATAAAAAAACGAAAATCATATTGAATCAATTTATGGAAGGATACAACCACTCCTTAGGTGATATTGAATATGTTATGTATAAAAATAAAGGTTTTCCTCGAATAAAACAATGTATGATCGAAAAGAGAAAGGCCGCAGATACAAGCACTGGTTTATCGGTTGTAGTTGATCATCTATCGGAACTCTTTGATATGAGTTGTTATCATCAATCTAAGAAAAAAACTTCCTACTTTTTTCTATTTTCGGGATTAGGTTTATTTCTCTTCTATTCTACAATCTTGATACTCTCCAGCCAGTTTTTTAATCAATGGCTATTATATACCAATTATATATCTCTTACGATTTGTTTGGGAATCAGTGTATGGTTCTATTTTGAACAGAAAGACGTTTTGAATTTTATATTTCACTTTCTCGGCTACAACCCAGATGATAAATTGATGAGAGAAAAATGGGATCTGGTAAAATCTTATTTCACACTAACAAAAAGTAACGAAGCTGATTTTAGAAAACTATTAGATCAAAATAGCAAATACGTTCGTTTGAATTTCTACTTAGAGGAAGAGAAATTTTTTTCGGGAAAGAATGATTAAATCATTTCTATAAATTGTCTGAGGTGAGTTAATTTTTCCGACCTTTGGTTCAGACAATCGATCATAAGGCTTCCTTCTATTGCCGCCACAATAACAGACGCTAATACCTCTACCTCACTTTGTGTTTTCCCCATTTCTTTGAGTTCGGACTGGATCCAAATTGTAAGATTTTCAATAAAGGCGGATACATGTGCCCTGGCACGATCAGAGATTTGGTAGGATTCTGCGGCAAGGATCCCCGCCGTACATTGTCTTGTCTCAAGAGAATTTCCAATCATGTCGATCGCCGCAAGCAATCGGTCCCGACCGGCAACCTTTGACTCACGTAACTTTTCTATACCTCCAAATACAGCATTGGAATAATTCAAGATAAGCATTTGGATCAAATCATCTTTCTGAGGAAAATGATAATGAATGCTCGATGATTTGATTCCCAATGCACTTGCGAGCTCACGAAAACTAAGGCTATGTATCCCTTTGATCTGTAGTTCGCGGCCCGCAAGTTTTAGTATATCCTCTTTAGTCGACATATCTTTAAGCAGGTCCAGCCTCAACGTAATGGGCAAGCAGGATTTCAGATACGTTTTTCAATTTTAATCTCACTGATTGGACACTATGAACCGTATTATCTACAAGCTTCAGCAATGCATCACTGATCAGAATGGAACCTGGACGACATGCCTTCTGCAACCGAGCGGCGATGTTTACTGCACTTCCAATAAGGGTATTATCCCGACGATCGTCACCACCTACGTTTGCCCGAATAGAACTTCCTTCGTTTAATCCCATGGTAAATTCTAGTGCAATCAATCCCTTTGCCAATCGTTCCTCATTGATTTTATCAACTAACTCTCTGATCTCTATAGCGGCCGTTAAAGCATCCAAAGGATTTTGGAACAAACAGAATATTTGGTCGCCCACAAATTTATCCACATCGCCATGATGGGCAAAGATTTTGTCCACGAGTGGCTTAAAGTAAGTATTCAATAATTCTACTGTAGCCGCAGAACCCAATCGTTCGCTCAGTCGAGTGAAACCAACGGCATCGAGAAATAAATAGGTTGCATGGACTTCTTCATCATGTATATCCAAATGTCCATTTTCAACGGAAACATCTGCCCTTTCCCAAACACTTCTAGATGTATAACGTTTCATCAAATTTTCTAACGAGACAGCTTTACGAGTGGATTTCGCCAATGCGTCCAAATTATGCCTAAGTTCGATTTGAGCCATCGCCTGGCGAGCTAACATCCTAACCTGATTGAGTCTATCTTCTCCGATCTCGCGAGGCTTGGTATCGATTACACAAAGTGTCCCAATATTGAAACCATCGCGAGTTCTTAAGGGAGTGCCTGCGTAAAACTGTACCCCGATTTGACCTTCATTCGCATGCTCCCGGTAATTTGGGTCTCCGAGGACATCGGGAATGACGACCCCGGTATCACTCAAGATGGCCTGGGCACAAAAAGCTCCATCCCGAGGCATTTCTGATGCATCGATTCCAACCTTGGATTTCAACCAAACTCTATCTTTGTCAACAAGTGTGATCAAGCTGATGGGTGTGCCACAAATCTCCGCGGCCAGACGGGTCAAATCGTCAAACAGTTCCTCTTTTTCACTATCGAGGATCGCATACGTTTCCAAAGCCCTCAGGCGAGCGTCTTCATTCGCTGGTTTAGCATCTCGTATCATAGAAACCTACCTACTTACCTATCTACTGATAGATAGGTACCGGGCTCAATTTTTGTCCAGCAGTTTTTTTGGAAAAATTTCGATTTAGGCGAGTTTGTATATTTTTACCGGTTCCAGTCTACCTTTAACGGATACTTCACCACAGGATTCGCCTATTTTGTTTTCTAGTGCCGAATAAACTTCGTGGGAGATCAATAATTGGGAATCAAATTGTTTGTTCAATTGCTCAATTCTCGAAGCGAGATTTACAACATCACCGATGATCGTATATTCCTTTCTTAGATTTGAACCGACATTGCCTGTTACCGTCTCTCCACAGTGAAGCCCAATACCGACGTTAGTTGGCGGAATCAAACGCTCAGATTGTAGTTTATGTATTGTTTTTATGATATCTAAGCTAGCACTCACAGCATTTGTTTCGTTTCGGTCTGAGTGAATTGGGGCACCAAAAACTGCCATAAACCCATCACCTAAAAACTTATTAATGATTCCGCCATGTTTGGTTATGATTTGAATGATCACTTCAAAAATTATATTTAAAAAATTCACCACCTCTTCGGGTTTCCTAGATTCGGAGAAACTTGTAAAATCTCGAATATCAAAAAACATCATACAAACATGTCTTGTTTCGCTATTGATTTCGCCTGAGTCACCAATTAGTTTTTCAACGACAGAAGGCGACACATGTTGTCCAAATATGTTTTTTATCCTGTTTCTTTCTTCAACTACGTGGAACGACTTTAGAATACCTTTTCCGATCTGGTCTGTTACGAAACCTGCGATGATACCTGCGATCAATAGCATGATTGATTTGGCCACATAGATTGGTGGTTCTAAAAACACACGATCGAGACCAGATGTATTCGTTGTGATTTTTAAAGCATATAAACTCAAAAGACAATATTCAATTCCTGCAATTGCACCCGTGAAGATTGAAAGTTTTTTATCTAAGCGAAGTGCTGATAAGATAATGAAAAAAAAGTAAACAAAAGCAGGTGGCGTCAAACTTCCAACAATTTGTTTTCCATACGAAAGGCCTAAAAAAAAGATAGAAAAGGATGGAATACTCGTTTCGATAAGCGTTCCGAAATAACGAACAAAATTTTTAACTTCAATTTTATTTTGAATTGCGAATTGAATCCTTTTTGCAAGAGCAAAGTAGAATAAACTAATGCCTCCGAAATAGTAAATAGGAACCATTTTCGGAAAATTGAGTTGGTAAATATAAAATAGATTTTCTGGAAAAAGAAAGGTCAGGATGGCAAATGCCAAAGTTAAAAAGAGAAATATGCCACAAAGTATCTTTGCCCTTAATTTCTCACTTTCCATCATTTCGATAGCAAATGCTTTTGAAAATTGAATTTCTGAATCAGTGATATCTTTTGAATTTTTAAAATTAAGATTCATATTTATATTGACTGTTTGTCCATCCGAGATGCAAACCATTTTTTAGGCATTGGTTTCATTGGCTTGAAAAATACCTAACTAGAGTTTTATGGTCTTCCTTTTTCTAAACAAAAAGAATTACTTAAAAAAGTTGTCTTAAAAGCCGCTTTTTGAATCCATTTATTTACAAGTGAAAACATCGATAGAGAAAGCCTATCATAACGGAAAAATTGTATTGTCCTGTGGGTTAAAAACGTTTCCCAAGGAAATTTATAATTTTGCAGATACTTTGGAGTTCTTGGATCTTTCGGGGAATGAACTCGAAGAGTTGCCAAATGATTTTTCCTGCCTCAAACATCTGAAGATACTTTTTCTTTCTCAGAATTTATTCAAAGAGTTTCCTAAAGTTTTATACGAATGTAAACAATTAGATATTGTAGGATTTAAAGCCAACCAAATCTCAACTATAGATGAAAGGGCAATTCCAGAAAACCTTCGCTGGTTGATCCTTACCAATAACCAATTGAGAAGTTTGCCAAAATCGATAGGAAACTGTACTCGATTGCAAAAAGTGATGTTAGCTGGAAATAGACTCACATCCCTTCCTTCCGAGATGAGTGCTTGCAAAAACCTTCAATTATTGCGAATCTCTGCAAATCAGTTTTCTGATATACCGAAGTGGTTATATACGATGCCAAAATTATCTTGGCTGGCTTTTGGAAGCAATCCATGTTCCTTCGTTGGAGAAAAGATTCCCAAGATTCGTGAAATTCCTTGGTCGGAAGTAGAGATCAAGGAAATGATTGGTTCTGGTGCATCCGGTAACATATATGAGGCGATATTTCACAGCGCAGAGTCCGCGTCCAGATCAGTTGCGATCAAACTTTTCAAAGGGGAAGTCACGAGCGACGGCTTACCTATTGCCGAAATGGAGGCCGCGATCTTTGCAGGCAATCATCCCAATCTGATCGAAGTGATCGGTAAGATATCAGAGCATCCAAACTTGAATCAAGGTTTGGTGTTGGAATTGATTCCAAAAATTTATACCAACTTGGGTCTTCCTCCAAATTACGAAACTTGCACACGTGACACGTTTTCAGCTGGCACACAGTATTCTTTAAATGAAGTAATCCAAATTTTACACGGAATCGCATCTGTTTCTGAACACCTTCACACTCACAAAATTTCACATGGAGATCTATATGCTCACAATATTTTGATCAATAGAGTAACGAGCAAAGTATTAATTGGAGACTTCGGTGCCGCTTCGCGTTATGAATTCCTGGTTGAATCGCAAACCTCAATCGAAAAAATCGAGGTCAGAGCGTTTGGATGTTTGATGGATGATTTGATTGGCCTTGTCGAAAAGTCTGAGTTAGATTCTAAAAGATACCAATCGCTTACTTCACTCAGAGAAGAATGTCTCCAAGAAAATGTCTTAGATCGACCATATTTTCAAGAGATAATGCAACGTTTGGAAACTCAATTGAGGAAGACTTAGAACCTTTTTGCTTATCCACTTTGGATTATGGTGAGTAGGTGCAACCATCCTCGAAGCGATTTTCGTCAAAAAGGCAGCCTCCTCCATAATTCACCCCAAGAATCAGGCAATTTCTGAAACGCTGGACAATACAGTTTTTGATTTGGGTTTCAAAAAATTCGGTAGTTCTTGTATCATATGGATGGCTTAAATTTAGTTTGCATGAGAAAAAAAATATAAAGAGGCAAAAAATCATGAGCGGCCACCTAATGATTGCTTTATGCCATTCTAGATTTTTCTGATTCTCATTTAAACTTGGTAACATAGTATTTTAAATTCTAAGCCTTAATTTTTCCGCATACAATAAGTTAGTGCGACATTTTTGGGACGTGTTTCGCTTGCGGTTCGTGGGGTTCCGTTTGTGCCGTCAGTGATTGGATCTCCGATGACAAGAGCGAACTGTTGAAATGTCCCCCCTCCCACTGATTCACCACCTCCGGTATTAGTATTAACAACGCTCCCAAGATTTTGACTATGGCGGTGACCCTGAAATGCATCTGCTTGCAAATTCCCAATGGAACGGCTTCCACTCGGATCGTTTCCTGCCGCACCTATTCCTACACTATCACGTCCACGCACAAAAACTCCCCGTAAATCAGGCGTCCCATTGGTGCCATCAGCGGGTGCCCAGCCACTGGGACAACCATCCAGATAGAAGGGAGCGATCAGTCCTTCTGGTGCCGCGATGGAAAAGTTTAAATTGATTTTGGAGGAACTGAGGGACTCACCAGAAGAGAAAACATTCATCGCAGTTGCGGCCGCAAAAAGACTCGTTGTTAGGAGCCCAAGGCCAATGCCTACCCCTTTTAAGAATCCAGTTTGAATCCCTTCAAGGTAACGCCGCGGGTGGGGGGGGGATTTTTTTCTCATAACTTTCTCAATCAAATAGGAGATCCGAATCCTCGGTCAAGAATTAACTCCCTAGACGCTAACTTATTCTAATCAAGACGATCTCTGAATTTAGGGATTTCCTTCCAACAATCTAGCATGGATCATGGAAAAAGGTGCTTAAAAATTTAGCATATTTTTTCATTCTTTCGATTGCCTGTTGGGAATTGAGTGCACAGGAAGAAATCCTGCTTCGCTCTAATGAACTCCATGATACTTCTATATCATTGAGTCCTTTTATAAGATATTATGAAGACCCTCAAGGCAAACTCAGTTTGGCTGACGTCCAAACGAGTCCCATTGCTCAGCAATTCAAAAAATATCCTACACCAGCAGAAGTGTTAAGCTTCGGTTATACTTCTTCCGCTTATTGGTTGAGATTGACACTTACAAATCAAACATCCTCCATGATGGAACAAATTCTTGAAATCGGAAGTTATCCCATCTCAAGAGTGGATTTTTATAGACCTGATGATTCAAATCAGTATACGGCTACAGTTACTGGAAGTAGATATGAATTTTCTTCTCGACCTTATAAGAATCGGTTTTTTGTTTTTCCTATATCTATACCACCAAACACATCACAGACTTATTACTTTCGTGTGGAATCTTCTGTTTCCTTAGTTCTGCAAGGAAGACTTTGGAACGTTGAGTCCTATCACAAATTTGAACGTAATGATTATCTAATCCAGGCGATTTATTTTGGATTGGTGATCGCGATGATTTTATACAATCTCATGTTGTATTTTGCATTGAGAGATTTTCTTTATATTCAATACGTAAGTTTCGTCGCATCAGGAGCAGTAACATTAGCATCTTTGAATGGACTGGCACATGAATTCATTTGGCAAAGTTCACCGCTCTGGTCGGATGTGTCTACTTATATCGGTTTTTCGGTTACTCTTGCCTTCTTGCTTACTTTCTTAAGGAGAATGTTAAACACGCAAAGACTGCTTTCTAAATTAGATATTTATATCCGAATGCTGATCGGTCTTTTATTTCTTCTACCTTTTTGTATCTACGCTTCCATTCAGACGTTTAGTGAAGCATCAGCCATTCTGTTTGGATTTACGGGAGCATTTATCCTTGGTATTAGTGTTTATTGTGCGATCAAACGAGAACGAAGTGCTTACTACTTTGTCTCAGCTTTTTCCGTCTTGTGTTTGGGTATGATTTTGACTGGGCTATATGCAACCAAGATCATACCTGCCAATTTTGTCACAACGAATGGAATGCAGATTGGATCTGCTTTTGAAATGCTACTACTCGCCTTTGCATTGGCAGATCGATTCAATCAAATTAAAAAAGAAAAAGTACAGGCACAAGAAAAAGCATTAAAGGCAGAGCAGGAATTAGTTGAAACTTTGAAAGCCTCAGAACGAATGCTCGAAGAAAAAGTAATCGAAAGAACCAACGAATTGAGTCGTACATTGTCAATCATCAGAAAGGATCTTTCGACGGCAGAAAAGATCCAAAAGAACATCATGTTGACAGACCCATCTTTGTACAAAGATCTCATCATTGCATCAAGATATCTACCTATCTCAGAAGTGGGCGGAGATTTCTTTTCTATCAATAAACTAAATGAATTTACATATAGATTTTTTTTAGCAGATGCCACGGGTCACGGAGTTCAAGCGGCGATGATCACTATGGCGATCAAAGGTATATACGACAGCTTGAGTCATTTGGATATAGATACAAGTGATCTACTGGGACGTTTTAATAATCATTTTATCGAAAGATATCGATCTCTAAATACTTTTTTAACATGTCTCGTTCTAGACATAGATATCCAAAATTTTAGACTCAAGTTCGCATCCGCAGGTCATCCAACCTCTTTACTAATTCAAAACGATCAGGTAAAACATTTGCAACGGACCGGTAAGATGATCGGACTACTCAAAAATTTCGAATACAAAACCATCATCTCTGATATTAATCCAGATGATCGCATTTTTATTTTCACAGATGGAATCTTTGAAGAATTTAATGCCAATAAAGTAGAGTTTGGCGAAGAAAGGGTAACTTCCATACTCCAACAAATGTCAAAATTTGGAGTAGAACATGCCATTGATAGCTGTTTAAATGAACTTGATACTTTTTTAGCAGGTGTTGAAAGACAGGATGATATCACAATCCTTGGAATCCAGATACCTTCAAAATTTAATAAACAAAATAATCTGAATGGATAGATTCAAATCGCAAAAACCAAAGTGCGATTTGTCTTACCTCTCAGCGTGATATTTCCGATTTTTCGAAATTGATAGTCGCCAGCTAACGAAACAGTAGCGGCAGTTACAAGCAAATTTTCGCCTACTTTTTTTCCAAGGGCTTCCACTCGGGAGGCCACATTGACTGCATCACCGATCACAGTATACTCTTGCCTTTCTTCGCTTCCAATCCGTCCCGCAAGTACTTCACCTGTATGAATACCGATCCGGATGCCAGGTTTGTTTTTTCCATCGATCTTTAGCTTTTGATAGGCAGTCCGAAAAGCAATACCTGCGTCTATGGCTTTGCTCGCATGATCCACAAGAGGAATCGGCGCATTGAAGATCGCCATAAAGGCATCACCGATAAATTTATTTATGATTCCGCCGTTCGATGTAACGATATTGTTGGCAAGTGCAAAGTAACGGTTTAGAAAATGGACGACTGCTTCAGGGCTATGATTTTCTGAATATGAAGTAAATCCAGCCAAATCGCAAAACATAACCGTGACATGCTTTAACTCACCTTTGATTGATTGTTCTTGTAAAAGATAATCTCTCACAGACGGGTCCACAATTCGACCAAAGAGTTCGCGCATTTTTTCCCTTTCACCCAATCCGCGCGCCATTTCATTAATATCCGCTGCTAGTATTCCGATCTCATCACCAGATGTAACCGATACGGAGGCATCGAAAGCACCTGACTGGATTTTGCTTGTTGCAAGTTGCATTTCTCGAAGAGGCTCACTGATAAACCGACTTTGTAACCAAGTCAGCATTCCTCCTATGAAAATGATCGCGAATAATAGGACAATGAAATCGAATTTGGAAAGATAATCGAACGTCGCTGATTTGTGTGCTTCCAGGAAGGAAATAATTCTCCCAAGAATTGCAGTCGGCAATATAACAGTGGCAATGAGATGGATCACAAGGCGTAATCGTAAATTGAGGTTAAAGACACCTTGCATAGCCTCAGATCCGAACGTAAACCCCAACTTAGAAAGCACGAACCTTCTGTTGATAAACTCAAGTGAATAGAAACTTAAAAATTGAGCGATACCAGCAAGTATCCATACAAAAAGAATCTGATTCAACATAAAATCAACGGGCATCTTTTCTAAAAAAATGAAATAACCAGAAGAAGTAAAAGTTCCAACGACCCACCCCAACACTGCCCAAAATGTGGTACGAATCGGCAGTTGCAAGGCATTACGTTGCATTTCTACGGATTCAGATATTCCCCTAACAAAATCAGAATGAAACCCAGGTAAAAAGTCTTTCGCAATCAGCGGAGTCACAACCAAAAATGGCAAGATTTGAGCCAAAAACATAAATGTAACCTTATTCGTTAGATAAACCATCATTATCCGATGTTCTGGAGCCACAAAAAAAAGACTCAACCAAGGAATGGACGCAACGACAATTCCATTTGAAATCAAACTCGCTATGATCATTGCAAGGTAACATTTCAAGAAGTATTTTTTTGAATCTGCAGAATCATCCTTTGTATAATTAGGTTCTATCAATCTACGCATATTATGCTCTTTTGAAAATAATATAAATAAATCCACCTAACAAATAAAAGGAAATAACAATGAGGAAGGCTACATTAAAAATGAGACAACTTTCATTTAATGTAGGTAGCTTTTCGAAATTGCTTTTCACAAAGTTTAAGCTCAATTCATTTTGAGTAGCAAAACCCAACTGTTTTGATTTGAACTCACTCAGATTTTCCAGAAATTGAGTGGAAACTTCATCCTGTTCTGCAACATCAAAGAATTCATCTGTTTTGATATTGTAAGCTTCGTAAAAAGGGGATGTGTACTTTGTATAATACCAATTATCTTTTGAATATTCAACGACATTAATGATTGTCCCATCTACTTCAAAATTCCCACATAAAAAACAAAATGGAAAAATGGTTTCTTTATACTTCACAATTGAAATCGTATTTGACTTCAATACCAAAAAAGCCGCTCTTTCATTGATTTTGTACAATTGATGATCAAATTCTCGATTGAGAGCAAAAACTTTGGTTCTCGAGCGATTCGTATTTTCCACAAATTTGTATATGATCGTAACACCCAGATACATGCCCAAAAGCAATATGAGTATACTAAAGTAGGATGAATTTAATTTTTTCAAGATCAGTTTTCTCCATTGGACAAATAGCTTACTGATTTGATAAAGGTAAAACTATTTTTCTAAGGGAAACTGCCTTACGTAATAAATTCTTTCCAATTCATGGTTTTTTGAAGAATGGAGGATAACAAAAAAAAGATTTGCTTAAGCCCAGCCATCGAGCTTTACTTAGCCTGTTACATCATGAAATATCGGAAATTTAAAAATTTTGAAATATTGTCTCGAGTAACATTCATATACTTATCTATTTTATTTTTCGTTCTCCTTTCTTGCCAAAAGAAAGAAACAGATAACACGCAAGCATTGATGCTACTCTATTGTATCCAAGAAGTACGAAGTTATGTGGATACAAACCCAAATTTCGTCCGAGTAAATGACAATGGCTCCATTTATGCAGGCATATTTCGACCGGCACCCGTTAGTAGCAATGTTGGACCAAATGATGTGACATTAGCTTACAGTGAAAACGGAGAATCGTTTGAAAATCGATCAAATCAGCTTACGGGTTTAATCGGTGGCGCCGTTTCCTACTCTTTTGCAAGTAACTCACTCATATACTCTGTGCTTGGCGATTGGACTGTATCCAATTCAAACGATGGTGGTAAAACATGGGCTAAAATTTATGTGGATACCACACCACAATCATTCACTTCTTTAGTCTCAGGTGGTTTCTCTTATATCAATATCAATGCCGATGGAAAAGGTGCGAAATTTCCCATATCATCCTCATCCTCTACTAGAAAGTATTATGACTATACCGAAGACGGTGGAAAATCATGGACTCGGGTCAATTCCGACCTCCTAGGAAATCAAACAATAACAAATATTAGCTTTAAACCAAGTGGAGAGTATTTTTTTCGCTCGGTGTCGTGGAGTTCCAACGCTTCTGGATCAACGGCGAATGTATTACTTGCAAATCGCACTGAACTAACAAAGATACAGGATCTAATGGAAGGTACAAATAGCTCTGTTTCCAATTTTAGATTTATTTCAAATAGTATTGGTTATGTTATAAACAAAAACAAACTCTGGAAAACAGTCAATGGAGGAACCAATTGGCAAGCTGTTACTACTACCTTCACATCCGATTTGAGGTCTTTTGAATTTGAATCGGAACAGAAAGGATGGATGATCGGTGGTATCAATGGATTGCAGGTTTTTGAAACATCCGATGGTGGCTCGACATGGACCCAAATTTCGCTTCCGTTTTCTTTATCAAGTAACAGCACTCTTTCTAGCAACGCAGGTAAAATTGCGATCCTCTCTGATAAGAATATTTATACTTCCAAAAATTTGTTTCAAACTTACACAGTAGGCAACGCAGGACTAAAAGTATTAACTACGATGGGAACGAATGCATCACAAAATCCTGCTTGTATTCCATTCAGTTTATAGCTTTTGCAACATCCGTATTTCTTAGTTTAATCCTTCTTCGAAGTTAAACTGCGAAACTTTCCCGAAGAAATCCATTCTACTAACATTGGCCATAGTTTTTTACGCTGTCCTGGCTTCAGGAATCCAAAATGCCCGATCTCTTTTTCTCCAATTTCTTTTGGATGGATATGAACATGTTGCAATTCATTAGAATCCAATTTCGCCAATATGGATTGGACGGACTTAAGTCCTAACACTTCGTCATCAGAAAAACTAATCGCTAATTTTGGAACATTATAGGAAGAAAGATATGCACCTCTAGGATTTAAGGAACTGTCTTCGATGAAATCTTTTTTTAAACCATAATTTGCCCAATCCAAAGCTATGTTTTTGGGTAACGGCATTCCATAATAATGTTTGCTAGTCGGTAAAATTCCATATTTTTTAATCGCGGAGGGAATTAAAAACTTCCAAGACACATATATTTGAATGTTTTTTGGAAAAGGAAAACAATTATAATAACCATCACCCACATTTAAAAGAATAAGACTTTTTAATTTTTCCATAGGTTTGATAAAACCTAACAACCATCCTCCACCGCTATGCCCGATAATGTGAAAATCTGCATTTTTATGTTTCTCAGTTACAAACATCTGCAAAGCATTCATATCCAAAGTTGCCCAGGTGTAAAGCCCATCCGTTACTAACTTGGGGTCACCTGAATCTCCCATTCCACGATAATCGATCGTATACACATGAAAACCATATTGAGAGAGATATTTTGCAAGTGGCGCATAAAATCCTCGTTTTACACCCACGGCAGGATAAATCATAATCACCTGCTCTTTGACTGGCTCAAAACCTAATGCCTCAAAATACGTACATGTAAGATTATAACCATCTCTCGCTTGAATTTGAAAAGTTGTAATCGACATATTTTTCTCCTTGAAGAATTTAACGACTTGATTCATTGTATCTAATTAGTGAAACGATCGGTCTATTTACTGAATTAATACAAATGTACCGACCGGTCTACTTATTTTTATGAAACCGAAAGAAAAAATACTGGAAAGTTCTTATACCTTGTTCAGGGAAAAGGGTTATCAAGCTACTGGAATTTCTGAAATTTTAGAAAAAGCAGGCGCATACAAAAAAACACTTTATGATCATTTTGAATCAAAAGACCACATCGGATTTGAATATCTTAATCACTTGTCGATTCAACAATCGAGCGTTATGTTAAAGATGCTGGATAAGGCAAAAGGTGTTGATGATTTCATTGAAAAATGGGTAAGTTTTGTGCTTAGAAATCAAAGACATTCGGCAAGAAAAGATTGTCCCATCGCTCTTTTCTCAGGAGAAGTTTCTCACCTTCCCCAATTTGAACGTCATACAAGTAAAGCAGTCCAACACGTCTTAGATACCATCGAATCATGCATCCAAAAATTCAGATCCGATGTAAAATCCGAGACATTAAGGTCTTTGAGTACAGAACTTTATATTCTCTACTTGGGTGGCCTGCGTTTGTATTCTTTAACGAAAGATCGAAAGGTCATTGAAAGAATGAAAGAGCAAATGAAAATTATAGTGTTAAGAAAAAAATAGATTGAGGACTCAATGGATACAATATTAAACAAAAAATTAGTCGCGGATTTCTTTACTGCATTGAACGAACAAAGAATGAATGATGCCTTTGGATACTTCGCAGAAGATTTAGATTGGTGGATTCTTGGAAATATACCTGTCTCCGGAAATTATGATAAACGCAAAATTAGTCTTGGCTTAAAGTTGATATTTCGTTCATTTGATGGATTTAAGTTTACATTAGGCGAAATGACTGCCGAAGAAAACAGAGTAAGTGTTATCGCCGAATCAAATGCAGTCCGAAAGTCCAATACTAAGAAATATAACAATCATTATCACTTTTTATTCTCCTTTGAAAATGGAAAAATCAAAACAGTAAAAGAATATTTTGATACAGTACATGCAGTTTGGATTGAAGAGTCTTCATGAGACTGCTTTTGGGATAAATATTTCTAATTCAAAGATGGAATCGCGAATCGTAGCTTTCGCCGTTCCATTCAGGAGAGTCAATCTTGTCGAAATGCTCTTTAACACTAATATTTCTTTTCCTATTTTTTTCTGACAGTGGTTTCTTTGATTAAAACGAATATCTCCATTCACAAAAGTTAGATTCCATTCCGTTTCTCCGATTCCATACTTTATGTCATTAGTGCAAACTTCGTAAAAGATATAGTAAAGATTGAGATAGAAGTCTCGATTTTTTGGAGAGATTTTTAAATTATGGAAGTGTTGAATCATTGGCTCTGTAAGATTCAAATTTATTTCTCTTCCGATTTCGGAATACCTGCGGAGAAGTTTTAGATTCAAGCCCGTTAAAAAATTTTCATAGAGAAGACTCAAATCTTCGATTTCCAATACATTCGCACGTAAAGAAACCAATATTGAATTTAATCTTTCTCGAAGACCAAATAAAAAAGATTTGCGACTACTTTGCGATTTTAAAATTTCTCGATCTAATAGAATTTTTAAATCAGTAAGACCCGCTCCGAGATTGTCGTGAACCATAAGTTGCATTTCTTCTCTTTGTTTAGAGAGAGCTCTCAGATTCTCCTCTTGCATCTGCAATTCAATATTGGCTCTAGTTTCTATCGCGTATGAGAAGTATTTACTCAAAGATATCGACTGGAAGGTTACATAGATGGCATAGCCTATAATTAAATAAATTCCACCTGTCGAGCCGTACAGATTGAGAAAAACTGCAATGTAACAAGAAAGAGAAAGTCCAAACAAACCAATTCCCATAAGATAGTGAACTTGCTTTTCATCTCTATGTAAGTAGAGTAAAATAGCAGAATGAAGAAAAAATAAGATCACAAACGAAATCACGTAGTATAGATTGAAATAATATTTCCAAAATCCAGGAAAGAAAGGAGAAAGAAATGCGATGGCACCTCCAAAAAGAAACACTTCACTAATGAATGGAATTTTTTTTCTTTGAAATAAGTGTATCAGAAACTGGTTAGCTGCAAGTAAGGATAGAATATTGATGAAATGAACTACATTCGAAACAATTACTGTAGGTAGAACTGGTATAAAAAAGAGGTAAAGTTTAGAATTGATAAAGGGTATTCGCATCAGAAAGGTCAAACAGAGCAGTGAAAAATAAAAGAAAACGAATTGATTCCGGTTTAGAAGAAAAAATGCAAGATGGTAAACAAACGCTCCAAAAATCAAACCGAAGATAAAGATTTCTACCAAATAGTTTTGCAACTGATAACGATGCATTTGTTTGGCACTTGCCAACAGAAATTGGCCTCTAGGCCCTCCTCGAAAATAATCTCTATTAGAAAAATGAATTACTATATCTAAAAATTGTTCCTTAGTAGAAAAATCGACAAGAGTATTCAATCGCAAAGGAACCATCTCATCTAAATTAGCTGAAACTTTTCCTACTTCAAATAAAGATACACCATTTATATATAATTTTGACGCGGAAAACGGATGCTGAAAGAAGACCGAAAACTGTTTTTCGTTTTTTTCATTTTGTACTTTCACCTTTATTCTGTAAGTTGCATACCCTTTTGCTGGCAAATAATCATTTTCAATTTTTTGAGATGTCCAAACTCGGAATGGAACAAATAAAGTTGGCTTAGGTGGAACCTTTGCTTCAGAAAAGGTATCTGGTTGGATCAATTGTCCCCAATAAAATTCCCAATTTTCGGAGAGGTTGATGGGAATCTGGTCTTCCCAGGATATATTCGAAAGATCATGATAGGATTGATCGGTTGGACGGTTCTCTTGATTCGTAAAACAGTTAGAGACAAAGAATAGACAGATCGACAGAAACGGAAGAAGTGGGATACGCATTACAAGATAGCATACTTTTGGACTTTAGATACTAACTCGGCTCTATTGTGTACTTGCAATTTTTTATAAATTGATTTCACATAACCATGAACAGTATGCTCACTTAGATCCAAAAATTCTGAAACGGACGAAATTTTTTTACCACGAGTGAGAAGTTCCAAGATTTGCTTTTCTCTCTCTGTTAGGTTAAACTCTAAAGTTTCTTTCGGCCTTCGAAAACTTTCAAATACCCGCAGTGCGATAGTCGGAGTGATGTAGGCTCCTCCAGCGAGGATCACTTCTAAAATGGGTTCAATCTGTCCTAGTTCTGATTTGAGCAGGTATCCCAGTGCCCCATTTTTGATGGAATTGAATATCATTTCGTCAGAGTTCATATTGGTTAGCATGATAGCTTTGATCCCATCATTTTTTGATGTAAGGTGAGAAACCAAATCAATTCCACTCATTCCCGGTAGCACGATATCTAAAAAAACGATATCCAAATTTTTGTGAGCATTATCTCGTAAAAAAACTTCCGATGACTTCCAACCTTTTACTTCGCCAACTGATGCTATTTTTGAAAGACGACCGACAACTTCCTCAAGAAACAAATCATCATTCTCTACGATTCCGATTTTTAATTTAGATTTGATAGAGTTTTGGATTTTTTTCATACAACAAGTTTGTTAAGAAACCATTTGAATCGAGTTTTCTAATTCAGAGTAGTAATGCCAAAACTTTTCATTCGGAACTCGGGGATCCGATAACGAGGCGAACTGGGATTTAAGTCCGATCACATAGTACATTTCTACCTCTCCCTTATTTTTAGCATTCAACTTTCCACGAAATTCACAATCAAAAACATCTTTGATCAACTTGAAAGTGGATCCGCTGATATTGATCATTCCAGGAGTTCCTGAAGATTCCATACGTGATGCAGAATTTACAGTATCTCCCCAAACGTCATATGCAAATTTTTTTTCTCCGATCACTCCTGCAACCAATGGACCGGAATGGATTCCCAATCGAAGTTCCCAAAATGACAATCCCTGAGCTGACTTCATTTCCTTCATTGTCTTCATAAACGTTTGAATTTCCAAGGCGGCAAGAACTGTATCAATTGCATGTGTTTTATTTTGTTTTGGTATTCCGCCGGCGCACATATAACTATCACCAATGGTTTTCAATTTTTCTAACCGAAACCGTTCTGTTATCCGATCAAATTGAATAAAACATTCATCCAAGTCGCGAATCAGTTCTTGTGGGCTAAGAATTTCTGCAATTTGTGTAAATCCTTTAAAATCGGTAAACATGACTGAGACATTTTCATATAGAACAGGTTCAGTCGCTCCTTTCTCCTTTAACTCTTTGGCTATGTCGGCAGGTAGAATATTCAAAAGGAGTTTTTCATTCTTTCGTCTTTCTTCTTCCGCAATGTTATGTGAAATTTCGACTTCTTTGTAAAGAGCAGAACTATATAGAATACCTGCCAATTGTTCCCCAAGAATTGATAGTCGCACAATGTCATCTTCACTAAGATTCATTTTTTCATCTGAGTTAGTGAAGTCTATCATTCCAACGACTTCCTTATTTAGTAAAAGTGGTAGATAAAGAAAAGAATTCACGCAGAAAGTTTCGATAATCCACAAATCAAAATCTCTCATCCATGATTGCATCTCTTTTGAAACTTCTGATATATAAAGAGGTTTTTTCCTGCGAATGGCCATTGCATGCGATCCACGACTTCCACGGATCGGTATAGAAAATTCAAAAACTCGTTTTCTAACAATTTCCATATCGATATTAGGCAAAACACAAGAGTGAACTCTAAGAAATTTTTTCTCCGAATCTGCAACTAATAAAGTGTAGTATTGGATCCCAAACTGTTCCTTAACATATTTATGGACCTTTTTCATAATGCTTTCAATATTCAGCTCTTCGTTCAAACTTCGGATCAATTCATTCAACGCGATGGTTTCTTTTTTTTGTCTTTCCGACTCTAGCAGTGCAACATCTGTTTTTTTCTTTTCCTCTGCAATTAGCTTTATAGTTTCATCTAACTTCATAGCAGTGGGTCTAAAGAAAATAAATGAAATCATGTAAAATGACAAACCAATGGGTGCGCCTACTAACAATATATGAAATAACGAAACCATCCAAGAAAAATCTTGATTTAGGCTCATGAAGTAAAATGTCAAGTTGAGTGGAACAAATAATAAGATCATCTGTGACATTTGATTTCCAATGGTTGCCGCCTCTCCAGAAACCGTAATGGCACTAAATTTTAAAATAGCAAATAGAATCAACAATGCTGGTATAAACTGAAATTCGCCTAATGGATAAAAATCAATTCCTAAAGTAGCCGGTAAATTTAAAATGATCAATACATCTCCAAACAAAAGGGAAAAAATGACATACTTAGCCATTGGATTTTGTTCTGTGAGTCTTTGGCGATTCCAGTGATAAATAAAGATTATCGCAGAAATACCACCTAATATTCCAAAGGCATTTAACCCCCAACCAGCGGCGGAGATGATACCAAAAGAATGAAAATAAAAACCATCAAAAAAATAAGGTGTCCATACAAGAAAAGAGAGAAGAAAAGAACAAAAATCTACGAAACGAACGATTTTTGGTCTAGGTTTCCCCATTGCGACAAAACTAAACCGTAAGTGCAAACCTGGAGTAAAAATAAAAGCTGTGTAAAATATTTGTTCCAATCTTCGGCTAACAAGCAAAGATATATCCAATTTGAATATGACCATTACAATTGTAAACGCTCCAGCTAATACTAACGACGTAGCCGCAAGCATATTGATTTTTTGGTCAGGACTACTTCCTGCAATGTAAATCGCCAAAGCAAAGACACAGGCCGCGGAGAACAGTGGAATCAAAAAGTAAGGTTTGTCATAGGGAGTCGGATGGATGGACGGGTTCAAAAAATATCCTGAACACAAGGAAATAGCAATTAGTCCCGTTATCATGACTGCAGACAAAAATCTAAACAGACCGTTCTTCTCGAATAAAAGTTGGTTTAGGTTTAGAAAGTCCGAGCGAAAGATAAAAAATCCCATGAGTAGTAAGGGTAGAAATGCAAAGGAACTCATCGGATAAATTGGAATCCCTGTTAGACTTGGTAGATTTGTGATCACAAGTAGTGAGCATAAGTGTAAACCAAGAAACATCCCTTTTTTTGTTTCGTATTTTTCTCGATTTTTTGTTACATAATGAATGGTCATTGGAATCCCCGAGAGGAGATAACCGATAGAAGCAACGGCACCCCAAGCCTTTAATGGCAATTCCGCGATCGGATACATTCCAAATGTATATGAGAACCATTCTCCAGAAAAATCATTACCGGTTATCAAACCATAGTATGCAAAAAAAACTGTCAAAATACCAATAACGCCCGTTATAAGTAATCCTCGGTAAATCCGATCCGTCAAAAAATAAGTAAATAAAAATGCACCAGGCGAAAGCCAAACGACCGCGAAATAGAGAAACCGATTCAAAAAGAGTAATTGATCCAAGTCTTGAATTAGGGATCTCAATGCTAACACTAGTCCTAGACTGCCAAATCCAAATGTAAACAAAATGAATGAAACTAAAAGCGGACGATCTTGTGTTCTTTTGACTGCAAAGATACCAAGACCTGCAAGGATGATTCCAACAAAAAATGTGATAATACCTGGCACCGCAAAAGGCAATTTATACCAGAAGTACTCAATAGGGGTAGGTTGTGCAGATAGTTCGGGAAAAGGTACCATAGTCTCCTCTAAGAATCAGTCATAGAATCGATACATCAGGCTTTGCGGAAATTCGAAAAAAGATAAATGCCCCCCCTCTTTAGGGGGTTTTGATCAACGTTTGGGTAATTTGCGTTACATTAAAGACTTGCTACCTCGGTTGCAAACTCCAGACTCATTCAGAGGTCAACATCGACTTCTTCCAAACAATCCCAAAGATCCAAACGAAGCGATCACTATGATAACAAACACAGGTATAATAATCAATAATCTTTCGAAAGTTACCAATTTCTTTAATCTTTGCGCATTTGGTTCATAAGTAAAACTTTTGTTACATAAAGACCAAACCGATGAGGAAATCATCCAGTCAATACGAGTTTGGATCGAAAGGTCTGTGATCGGATTGAACCTTTGCCCCTTCGCCAAACCAGTGTATTCAAAAGGTCTGATTCGTTATGTAGTAACTCGTGTTTCTTTGGAAGAGGCACTCTTACTAGATCTAAAACGAGAATTGGAAGACCTTGCAGGCCAAACTCTTAATGGATACGAAACGGTTCTTCTCATACATCCAAACGTACTTTCTGATTTTTTAGATTATAACGATTTTTTGAATCCTGCAGAACAATTGGTGAGTAGTCTAGGTCTGGATGGTATCATTCAAATAGCGAGTTTCCATCCCGACTATCAATTTGCAGGTACAATGCAAACGGATATGAGAAATTATACGAATCGCTCTCCATTTCCCCTCCTTCATTTACTCTTAGAAGATAGCATTGACAAGGCTGTAGATTCCTATCCCGATATAGATAAAATTTTGAATCGGAACATAAAAACGATGAACAAACTTGGGCTAGATGGTTGGAACAATTTATCTTAAATCTTAGGCCAAAGAACACGATCAGATTGAATCTCATTTGTAAACGATGTGATCAGGATAAATAAAAATTGAAATCAATCAAAGTTAAGTCGAGAATTGCAAAAATCGTGGTCAATATAATATAAATATTTGATTGTATGGATGTAAATTGATAATCTTTATCATTTCTGAATCGGATATGTAAAAAGAGATGAATAATCAAAAAAAGATCGATCCCGAGTTTCATCAGCTTTTCATTTTCAGGCCGAAATACATTTGATACAATCATCAAAGGGAATAAAAAGAGAGGAAAATGCATAGCAAGCCATATAGTGTATGCAGTTTTTTCTTTTAGATCTTTTAGTACAATAAAAAGTTTCCACTCTTTTGCTTTGATTGCATCCAATTCATGAATAAACAAAAACGAAATTGCCATACAAAAATAAATATTTTCCATTTCCTTTCCTTGACCTTAGGAAAATAAATTAAGCTAAAAAGACAATTATATATAAATAGAATGTGGTTGATTCAAATCAACTTTTGCGATTTCGAAACCGACTGAGAGATTCTTTAGTCATGCCCAAATAAGAGGCTATCATATTGTCTGAAAAATTTCCGAATTTTTTATGATCTTCTTTTACGAAATTTAAATACCGATCCTTAGGCTTTAATGATAAGAACTTTTGAATTCTCATCTCTTGAGCATACAAAAAGTCTTCTAAGATCTCTCGAAAAAAATTAGACACTTCTAAGTTAGTATTTATAATGTTGATGACTTTGTTATAGTCGTACCTTATTAACGATACTTTACTTACTGTTTCAATAAATTCAAAGTTATTTTTATCACCCCGTAAGATCGTAATGGATTCGCAAAAATCGTTCGGCTCAATCAATCGAAAAACAAATTTCTTTCCCTTAATTTGATAGTACTGTTGTAAATATCCACTCTGGATATAGAAAAAATATTTAGCTGAATTATCCGGGCTAATGATTTTACTTTTAGGTTTAAACTCCAAAACCTCTCCATAATTTCTCAACAATTGTTCAATTTTATCCTTTTTCATATTTTTTTGAATCCTGTCGGCACCATGTACCTTTAAATTGAAAATAGCAAAAGCATTTTATTTAATCTATCTAATTGAATGAAAGCCACTTCATTATTTGAATACCATTGCCCAAGTATATAAAACGGTGCTCAAAAACTGATTCAATATAATATTAAAGATGGAAAAAATGAGCGGTGGGTCAAATTACTAGCTTTATGAAAGTATTTAAGTTTGATTTCGGTTCTAAACCAGATCCTGCAATCGTTCAAACATTAGAAGAAGAATCCAATCGAAATGGTCGAGCATTGGCAATCATTCGGTGTTTTGCGATTTTCATCTGGCTTTTGTTATCTTTTTACATAGGTATCTACTTAGGTAAAGAAGATTGGAGCAAACCTATTTATTGGCTCGTAGCCTACTTTCTCTTCAGCATTATTATTCTTTATGTATCCTATAGCGGTCGGAAGAGGCGCAATCTTTTGAATTGGACAAGTGTGCTTGCAGATATACCCATTATTTTTATAAGCATGAAAGAGTCACTGGCTACAGCACCTTATCCGATGTTTGCTGTGGGATTTACTTTGGCCATATTCCTATTTTTTTTGATTCCCGCATCTTCCGGAATTTCTCTTTTGCCAATCGTTGTAGGTACGATTGAAGTATTTATTTTTGTTATACTACTAATGAACGAAGTCGGAATGGAATTCCCAGCTTGGGTCGGCAGTACAGGTTTATTCTTACTCATCACTTTGTTCGTTTCAATTCAAGTTGCTCGAAGACCGATAAAAGTTGCCAGTGAGTATGCCAAAGAAAAAGGAAAACGTAATGAACTCTCTCGTTATTTTTCACCCGCAGTAGCCGAAAAAATACTTCAAAATTCCGATTTTTTAGGTAAGGCGGAAAAACGAGAGGTGACCGTCTTATTTTCCGATATCCGAGGATTTACTTCCTTGTCGGAATCTATGGAAAGTGAAGAGGTCATCGCATTTTTGAATGAATATCTGACAATCATGGTTCATATAATATTTAAAAATGGGGGCACCTTAGATAAATTTATAGGAGATGGAATACTTGCCTATTTTGGTGCACCGATTGATCAGCCGGATCATGCTTTAAAAGCTGTAAGAACTGGACGTGATATGCTCCTTGCCGTCAAAGAATTAAACATTGTCCGAAGTATGAGAGGTGAACCGGAACTCGTAATAGGTGTAGGTTTACATACAGGAGGTGTGGTCTTAGGAGACATCGGTTCTGAAAAAAGAAAAGAACATACAATCATTGGTGATACAGTAAATGTTGCATCACGCGTAGAATCACTAACAAAAGAATTAGGAAAGTCACTCCTAGCAACAAAATCAGTCGTGGATCTTACATCTCAAGAATTTGAATGGCAACAAGCTTCTGTCCCGATTCTCGTAAAAGGAAAAAAGGAACCGATTCAAACCTACTTCTTTTAGATTTTTTTTATGGCGAGAATGGAGTCACCAAACAAAAAAACAATGATTCTGAAAGGAAAAATTTGCAAAAAAATACAAATCTGATCAATAATTAATGGTATTTTTATGATTTTTAGGAAGATTATTTTCAAATGAATAAAGTAGATTTCATACTCAATCAAAAGGAATCAAATGGTCTACGCATTACTTTGATTTTTCGCATTGTGATGCTTATAATTATGACAATCGTACATGTATTTTCTAGGCATAGCGATTTAGAATTAGTTAGAGTTGCCATTATTTCTGGTTTTTTCCTTTTATTATCGATCTTTTTTCTTTATTTGATCCGCAAAGGCAATCATCTACGTTTAGTAGGCTACTTAGGTCTTAGTGTCGATGCATTTATCATGTGTTTTCTTCCATATAACTGGTATTTATCGGTCGGATTTTATGAAAATGTACCCGCAACTTATTTACTTAAGACTTCGCTTCCGAATATCACATTTATATTCATTGGATTAAATGCCTTGGCATTGAGGCCCCTTTATCCTTTGATCATAGCGGCGATCTTCAATGTGATTTGGTTATTCTTCTTTTATTTAGTTTTCAATGATCCGCGAACCGTTTTCACTGAGAGCTTTATTGATACCTTTTTTACTCCTTCTATCTTGCCTGGTTACTACATTACTTTTATGCTAACTGTAACAGGGCTTGGATCTATTTTGGCTTATCTCACTAGATCCTATAGAAATTCGATTCACGAAGCAGTAAATTTGGAAGTTCAGAATAACCAGCTAGAACGGTATTTTTCTCCCAATGTTCTCAGCCAAATCATTGGAATCGAATCGATTTTTCAGGCAAAAAAATCCAAGATTGTTGTATTATTCTCAGATATCCGCGGGTTTACGGCTCTTAGCGAAGCACTTAATGCTGAAGAGGTGGTAAGTTTTTTAAGAGAGTACCACTCCATGATGGTAGAAATTATCTATCAGCATGGTGGCACCATAGATAAGTTCATTGGAGACGGAATCATGGTCACATTTGGAACACCTAAGGAAAGCAAGGATGATTGCGAAAGAGCGATGTTATGTGCAATTTCTATGCATTCCGCGCTTAAGAATTTCAATACTAAACGGAAAGCTCAGAATTTAGCAGAAATCAAACAAGGCATTGGAATTCACTATGGAGAAGCAGTCTCCGGTAACATTGGTTCTGAAAATCGATTGGAGTATACTGTCATCGGTGATACTGTCAATCTAGCAAGTCGTATCGAATCTCAATGTAAAGATTTGGAAAAGGATATTCTCTTCACAGAAAGCTTTGCAAAAGAAATTGCCTCATCACATTCGATCATCTCAGTGGGCAAAGTGGAAATCCGAGGTAAAAAGAATTCCATAGAATTGTTTACTTTAACTCAAATTTGATAAATCCCATGAAAGCTATACAAATATTCAAACACGGAGATGCGGAAGAGTTAACGGTGAGCGATCTCCCAATTCCTGAGATCAGCCAGGGTGAAGTTTTAATCCAAGTAAAAGCAATCTCTCTCAATCATTTCGATATTTTGTCACGCAAAGGAATTTATCCGAATATGAAATTACCTAGAGTCATAGGAATGGACTGCGCAGGAATCATTGCGAAGACAGACTCCGAAACATCAAAATGGAAAATAGGAGACAGAGTGATCGTACTCGGTGAAACTCTGGGTCTCGGAGGTCCTGGTGCCTACTCTGAATTTGTGAACGTTCCCGAAGAAGAGATATTTAGCTTACCTGAAAATCTTACCTATGAGGAAGGGTCTTCTCTTGGTATCTCCTATTTAACTGCCTACTATGCCATCAAAGTAAAGCTAGGTGATATTAAGAACAAAATAATTTTTATTCCAGGAGCAAGTGGCGGAGTTGCAACGGCTCTGATTCAATTTGCAAAATACTTTGGCGCCATTGTAATTGCCGCTAGTCGGAGTGATTTACATTGCCAAAGTGCACTTACACTTGGAGCTGATTTTAGCATCAATTCAAATGCTGACGATTTAAAAACGAAAATCTATGAGTTAACGAATGGAAAGGGAGTCGATATCGCCATCAATTCTGTGGGTGGCTCCACGATTCCCGTCTCTATGAACCTGCTTAAGAAAAAGGGAGGTCAACTTGTCGTCATCGGATCTGCGGCAGGTAGAAACGTTGAAATCGATATCTTCCAACTATTAATCCGTGAGATGACAGTCATCGGTTGTAACTTTGGAAGTTTAATTCCACAGGAACGCGGAGAAATTTTTGAAGAATTAAAAAAAATCCTAACGGAAGGAAAATTAAAAATTGCATTAGATCGTATATTTCCTTTAACATCCGCTAAAGAGGCACATCTTTATATGGAGTCAGGTTCTCATTTTGGTAAAATTATCTTAAAGCCATAGATTGATCTATAAAACTAAATTGATTCCTTAAAAGCTGATCTATCTAAAGAAACTTGACACGATCTTGGAACATAATGATCTAGAACATAAGTTGAATAAAAAATCAAAAATTGAATTAGAAGACAAAGAATTTAGGATCTTAAATTCTGCATTGGTATTATTTGTAGAAAAAGGATACCATGCCAGCACTCTTCCAGAAATTGCTAAACATGCGAATGTAGCTGCAGGAACGATCTATCTTTATTTCAAAAACAAAGAAGATCTTGTAAATATGGTTTGGCGAGTGAACAAATTGAAATTAAAGGATTCTTTGGAATCTGCCTTTGATATAAACCAATCTTACGAAGAAAACTTTCGTAGCATTTACATCTCTTACTTAAATTTTGCCTTTAAAAATAGTGATGCTTTTAGTTTTCTCAATCTACATTACCATTACCCCTATCTCACAAATCAAAACCTAAAGATCGATGAGGAGATTGAAAGTTTTCTTTTCCGTTTTATAAAACAAGGTCAAAAGGAAGGTCTTGTCATCGATGGGGCTGCACCTTTGATCCTCTCACTTTTGGATGGCGGGGTGGTAGGAATATTTCGCTCTGTTCGAAAAGGATTATTAAAGCGGAATTCCAAATTAGCAACCGATTCTATAAATTTGGCATGGAACTCGATATGTAAAAAATAGTTGCCATAAATGAATGAATATTCATTCATACCGAAAGAGGGGATGAATGAATGGATTGGAAATCAAAGTTTGGTTCCTATGCTCTGATTACAGGAGCATCCGGTGGACTTGGGAAAGAATTTGCGATACAAATTGCGCAAAAAGGACTCAACCTAATTTTAGTGGCAAGGAGAGCTGATTCCTTGCAGAAGGTTGCTAACGATATCAAAAATCAATATGGAGTCAATGTTGAAACAATTGTCTCGGATCTAACATCTCCGAATGCGATTGAAAGTTTGGTCACTCATATTAAAAAAAATAACTTTGATATAGGATTATTGGTCAATAATGCCGGTTTCGGTAGTTATGGATTGTTCCACGAGCTTTCTATAGAAAATGAACTAAACATGGTAGATTTAAACATTCGGGTTCCATTGGAACTAACCGGTAAAATACTACCTGGATTAATTCAGAAAGGAAAAGGTGGAATCATTTTCCTTGGATCAGTTGGTTCGTACCAACCTACTCCATTTTTCGCAAATTACAGTGCAACAAAAGCATGGAATCTTTTGTTCGCCGAAGCTTTGTATGGTGAGCTAAAACCAAAAGGTATTGATGTAATTTGCCTGACTCCAGGGTATACTCGTACCGAATTTCAATCAACTGCGGGCAATAAAGACCAAAAGCCTTTGGCTGGATGGTCACTCCCTGAACAAGTTGTGAAATCAGCATTGGATAATTTAGGCATTGAACCTTCCATAATACCCGGATTTATGAACTGGTTTTTGGCATGGTCCATTCGATTTACACCACGTAAACTAGCAATTTGGTCCGCATACCATTTGCTAAAATCATAGGAGTCATTTATGAAAATCTTGAAACTTACTTTATTACTATTTTTAACCTTCCCAATTTTTGGTTGGGAAAAAGCAATAGATAAAAATGGAGTAGTCGTGTATACTCGTGAAGTAGAAGGCTCCCCGCTAAAAGAATTCAAAGCCGAAACAACAATTGCCGCAAATCCAGCAACACTCGTCTCTGTCTTATTAGATGCTGAATCTATGACAACTTGGTGGCCTGATTGTCTAGAAGCAAAACTTTTAAACCAAAATGGAGTAAAGGATTGGAAAGTTTACTTTGTGATGAAGGTTCCATTTCCTTTAAACAATCGAGATACGGTAAATAAATTTGAATTGTCAGAAGATTCATTGGGCAATATAAAAATCAAAATTTATGCGTTACCCAATGATGTAGCTGAGAAAAAAGGATTAGTTCGAATTCCAGAAGTAAAAGGTTTTTGGAGTTTTACCAAAAAGGGAGAAAATACAGAAGTTACTTATCAATTACATGCAAACCCTGGTGGAAACATTCCGGCTTTCGTTGCCAATAGCACTGTAACGGATTCACCTTACAAAGTTTTGTTGAATCTCAAACAAGAAGTAGTAAAACCCAATCACGCAGGAAAGACTACATTAAAAAATTTATGAAAACAACACTGAGAATACTATTCCCTTTGATAGCATTTCTATTGCTATTTATTGGCGCTCTTCGATTTCTTTATGGTGGCGGTGAACCCTTTCAATCTCCTACCATGACTCTTGAAACTGCTTCCACTAATTTAGAGTTAGTTGCTGAACTCTCGGAGGCACCAGGAAATATTGCTGTTTCAAAAACGGGAAGAGTCTTCATCACCTTGCACCCAGAAGCGAAGCCTGAATTTGCTAAAGTTGTTGAGATAAAAGATGGCAAAATGGTTCCTTTCCCAAACGAAATATCTCAAACAGAAACCTATCGTGCCCCTCAGGGAATTCGAATCGATTCTCAAAATCGACTTTGGACAATTGATCATGGCGATAACGGAATCCACGGGGCAAGATTGGTAGCAGTCGATCTGGAAACCAATGAAATCATTGATCAATATGATTTTCCTAAGGAAATCGCAGGTATCCTATCATATTTGCAGGATTTAGTCATCGAACCGAATGGACGTTACATCATCATTGCTGATGTAAATTTTTTTGGAAAATCTCCTGCCCTAGTCGTTTATGATAGCAAACTTAAAAAATCAAAACGAATATTAGAAAATGATGAATCTATGAAGTCAAAAGATTATCTGATTCAAGCACACAATGGCCCTATGAAAAGACTATTTGGTTTGATTTCCATGAAACCTGGCGTAGATTCGATAGGTTTAGATTCCAAAGGTGAGTATTTGTATTTTGCACCGATGACACACGATCGACTCTTTCGAATTCCTCTCAACGACTTGGTCAATGAAAGCCTTACAAATGCAGATCTTAAAGAAAAGATAGAAAACTATTCCGCAAAAACACTGACTGATGGTATCACGTTAGATGATGAAAACAATGTCTTTCTAACAGACGTAGAAAATCGTTCTATACTTAAAATAGATACCAAAAAAAATCTAAAGATCAGCATTCAGAGTCCTAAATTAAGATGGCCTGACGGATTATCATGGGGACCAGATGGTTATCTCTACATCGCAGATAGTGATATTCCAGATCTAGTATTAGCATCGAGGAATGATATTAAGAAAGCCGCACCGTTTCATATTTTCCGTTATAAACCTGGAACTCAGGGAAGAATTGGTCATTGAGGAGTCACCGTTTCAAAAAGTTCAATCAGTTGAATCGTATAAGGAAGCGAATGACGAAGGAATTCTTTAACTTTTTCAACCTATATTGAAATCAAAGTTTAAAAAACTTGCTGGGATACCATCGTGGATCGATGTTAGAAGATTTGAAGAGACTGAAGAAATTTATCAAATAATGATCTGATTATGAATTTACCTCAAAGAATCATTTGCCTCACTGAAGAAACGACAGAGTTGCTCTACCTGCTCGGTGAAGAACATCGTATCGTTGGCATATCGGCTTATACAGTTCGTCCCGAAATCGCTAAAAAGGAAAAACCAAGTGTCTCTGCATTCATTAATGGAAATGTCAAAAAGATAAAATCACTTAAGCCAGATTTGGTGATTGGATTCTCTGACATCCAGGCAAATTTGGCGAGTGAATTGATTAAAGAAGGTTTAAATGTTCTAGTCACGAACCAAAGAACAATAGATGAAATTTGTCAAACAATGATCCTCATTGGCGCGTTAGTTGGCAAACAAATCGAGACAACTAAGCTCATTGAATCTTGGAAAATCAAACTGAATGACATTCAACTACTCACTCAAGGAAAACATAAACCCAAAATATTTTTTCAAGAATGGGATGAACCGATCATTTCATCCATTGCTTGGGTATCTGAACTAATCCAAATTTGCGGTGGGGAAGACATTTTTTCTGAAACTGGAAATGGTATCCTAGCAAAAGATCGAATTGTTTCCAGCATCCAAGTCAGAGATAAAAATCCTGATGCCATCATTGGTTCTTGGTGTGGCAAGCCAGTAAATTTCAATTGGGTTAAGAATCATCCTGACTGGCAAGATACATATGCCATTCGATACAACAGAGTTTATGAAATGGATCCTTCCATCATTTTACAACCGGGCCCTGCTCTTTTTTTAGAAGGAGTGGATGAATTGTATAGATTGATTTGGGGAGATGAATTGAAAGTGATTGGCAATGGGAGGGGCGAAACGACTTCGTAGCGATTGCTCTTGGGACCTCCGCGGCATGATTCACGAGCGTATTAAAATAAAATTTAGTCGCCCTAATTTTGACTCGCCCTTCCTATTGTTGGATGTATATCGAACAGCGGACTGAGATTCAGTGTCTGAATTGTAGTTAGTAAGATTCTTAACCGATTCCTGCCTGGTTATACTATAGAAAATTCCATCAAATAGAATGTTAAAGTTAATCATCATATCTCTTTTTCTTCTCCTCTTTCATGCAGATTGTGCAACAGTTCAGAGCTTGCCAAAAAGTTTGGTACAGGACAATCCAACCATCTACAGTGGGTTCAGTACCGTTTGGCTAGAACCATCGAAAACCGAAGGTCTCCTCTTTCACTATGACGAGATGGCAGGAATCATCACCTTAGCTATTTATATCATGGACACCCCTTTTAGCCTCATAGCCGATACGCTTCTACTCCCAGTGACATTTCCTTTGGCGATCGGGAAACGAATCTACTATTCTCAGGCGGACAACGATCCACATTTAGAAACTAGTTGGAGTCAACATAGAGGGGTTGGATACACAAGTCAGGGTAGAAAGATCTGCAAAAATCTCGGAATGCGACTTCCAACTAACACAGAACTCGAAATTGCGAAATCATCTGGACTGTTTGAAAAATGGAATAAATGTAGCTACTGTAACAAAGAATTTGTTTATGAAAATCAAGATCAGCATGACAAACAAGAGTTATTTGGTTCCATTCGATGTTTACGCAAAGGTAAAGATGGTTTGTGAAAATATTAGGATTCGGTGAAGGATCATAGGATCTGGGCGTTCCCGATGGGGTTGGTGTTTCGGAAATTTTGAGTAAACGGGTCGGGCTCTCCCTCTGGCGCGGCCACCGGTCGATCCCTAACGCGAGGAGAAAACAAAGTTCAGGGCAAAATATTTGTCGTAAAAGGTAAGATTTAAACTCTTCCTATTGAAAAATCTCTAAAATAGACAAGAGAATCTAAATATGGCACTTGATTTTGATATAGTTGATCTTTCTGTTTTTCTAGATTGGGTGGAAACTTTCCAAATTCAATCCGGAATAAATGACAATGAACAATTTGCGGGAAGATTCTTTTCCAACTTACTGGCATCTCCCGGTGTCGATACACCTCATCGTACTCTGATCAAAAGACAACAGGATTTTCTACACCGTGCGCTCTATACTGGTTATGATGGCTATGTTTCAAAAGAGTGCATAGAAAAAATTCTTACGCCTCTATCGAAAGATTTAATTGACCTAGGCTGGAATCGCAAATTGAACCAAGTAAAACTGAAGTTTGGTGAATTGCGGTTCTATCTTCCTGAAAAGATTGATGTTCTAGAAAAACGAATTGAAACTGCGATGGTTGGCTGGGGATTGATATCAAGTTAAGTTTCAATCTGTATCGGATTGACCAAGTCTAGTGTTCTCAGCTTTACTTTATAGGAATCGGATCCGTATTCAGATAGATTTCCGAATAGGTTATCTAGTTTACCCGAATTATCTCTGTTTGTATAGATGATATCTTCGAGCTCACGTTTGCGACTTTCCAAATTAGGATCGATATCTTTTCTATGAGTGATCATCACTTTCACAATTTTCTTTTCTAGAATATCGACTTTGTTAAAAATATATTCGGTAACATTGATTTTATTTTTACGTTTGAGAAACCATCGAATCGCATCCGGATATTTTTCGAGAAGTTGCTTATATTGACGTTTATCTAACGCAATCGGCTCAGGTTCGATTTGATGAAACTTTTTCAAGTTTTTCAATCTTTTGATTTTAGAATAGGAATCAATAATATAAAGATAAGCCTCTTTGTACTTTGATGATTGCATTTTTAAGATCCAAACCAATCCATACGAATGAAAGATCGGCTTTTTCAATTCAATCAAGGGAAGAGACCTGATTTTCTCATGAATTTCACTCAGTTCTTTATGCAAACGTATTAGTTCCTTTTCTTTCGACTTTAGTGTAATTTTACGGTCTTTTCTCATTACTAGTATTCTAACGTCTCTCCAGGACAAATTTCCATACATCTGAACGAATTTTTGTCCTACAAGTCGGATACTATATTTGGTATGATCGAATTTTATTCCGTAAAAACAAATCAGTCCATTGTTTTGAAAGCTCTTGGCTATCAGTACCCAAATGACAACGAATCCGATTTCGATGACAATTGGTTAAACTTCGAAATCGAAATTCGACAGGACGATCTAGTTTCTAAAAAAATCGATCCTCTTTTTCTTACTTGGGAATGTATCGAACAATCAAATTGGTTTCTAGATTTTTTTTCAAAGCCCGTCGGCGCATATATTATGAATCTAGAAAATACCCTTTGTTTCACAAAACGAGAATTTGGTTTGGATCTCGTCGAATCTAATATCAGAATACAAATTCATAAATCTTTGATTACATTTCCAATCGACACCGAAGAGGCAGTCTTGGATTTTCAAATCACAGAGTCTGAATGTCGTAAAATTTCAGAAGCCTTTAAACAAATTTTGCAATCGTTCCCGATCGTTTCGAAAGGATAAAATCTAGGAGAGGCATCTTATGGATCTTGTCAATTCATTTCAATTAAAGTACAATCCTGCCGACAGTTACACACGTTTTTACTATACAAAAGAATATCTTAAATTCAAAGCAAAAGAATTTCAAAGCAGTAAATCCAAATTACGAGAACTAGGTCTTAAACTTGGCTATAATACTGAAAATTCCTCTTTTCTTACCAAAATAAAAACGAAAATCGATCAGTTTGAAAGTTGTGTTGGACAGATCCCATACAAATACTTAGACGCGATAGGCGTTCAACGGAGAGAACTGGATCTTTGTCAGGAATTAGATTTTGAACTATTTGAAAAAGAAAAATCGAAGCCGCGGTTTCCCTCGAGAGGATTTTTTAGATATGCGCCGTGTATCTATAAAACCTTAAGTTTTCTCGAAAATACGTCAGAAGAAGAAGCAATTCAGTGTTTAGTAAAAGATGATCTTTGGATGCTCTATTCTTCGATCACCTATCCAGAACTCCTTATTATCATCATGACTGCTGGTGTAAAAGAACCTTCCTACCATTGGCTTGAACCAAAATACGAAGAGTGCAAGCTCTGGCTAGATTTTGGAATGGTCGGTTATCGGAATGGCGTGGTGAGAGTTAGGTAAGGGTGATTTGATTGAAGTCTTTCCATACGAACCTTCAGGAAGTGTTCCAGAGTAAAGAAGACCTAAACTGACCTTTGGCGAAGCCAAAGGTCGATCTCTATTACGTAAAAAGGGAAATGAAGATCGTCAAATTAAAAGTTTAATACGGTTTCTGATGCAACTTTTTCCGATTCAGACTGCTCTGCTCGAAGAATAAACTCATAATCTTCCATAGATTTTTGAATTTTTAGAGAAGCTTCCTCAAATAGTTCTGTAGAGACTGCCGAGGTCACGCCAGCCAAGTCAGAAATGATGCTTTTGAATACTAAGCCTTCCATTGATTCCATGCCCCTTTTAGGTTATTTCTATAAATATCGACCAGAGAAAAGTCTACAATGATTTTTTCGAGCCCTTTTTCCTGTGCTTGCTTCATTTTAAACGTCGTTTTGGGATATTGGGCTAATACAAGGCTAGAAAGATCCTGATTGCCCGTGGCATCCAATATAATTTGTGCATCAATCTTTCCCTTTTGATAATTTCCGAAAGAGCTTAACTCACAAATCCAAATAAATTTCGGAAGATTGAGACTCAAAAGAATTCTTTTGTTTACATCTGAATACGCTGGATTTTCAAAAACAAATTTCTTAAAGGACCTACTAGAAGTTAGGAATACCCTCCGAGTCATTTTTTCAGGAGGTGACGGGAAATTCTTCACCAATCCAAATTCTGAATGGGATAAAATTTCAGTGAAGAGGGCCTGAGCCCTACGCTCATCTAGATAAATTTTTGAATATAAAGGAACTATAAGATTCTTAATTGATCCCGATTGAAACTTACTGTCTGGGTAACTATTGAATGGTTTCTGAAGACTCTCTAATAGATACTGAGGTCGGTTATCATCGATAAAGAGAAATCGTTTCTTTAAAGTAGATGTTTCATAAATTTTCTTTTCACTTATTAAAATTGGATAACAACCTTCAAAAGCGGTTTCTACTTCCTTTTCTGTAGAAAAATTTATGTCCTCATGTCCGCAGGCAATTACAGCATGACCTAGCGAGTATTCTGTTGTAACGGAAAGAATTACTGGAATCCCAGATTCAACATACGTTGAAATAGTACGAAATAACTCTGATTGATCTGGATTATCTTTTTTGTATGAGTAAGTTACAACTCCAAAATTGAATTCTTTCAGAGCCTTCGATATTTGAATGGCTGTCAATCCTTCGCTTGGATACACTCGATGTGTGTACGAAGTCGATAACACTTTTGTGATTTCAGAGGGTAACGTTGGTTTGTATTCAGAGTATCGATTTCCAAAGTATTCCATAATTGCCCAAATTGTCGTCTCTGCGCATGTGATGGTATGGCTGTCTTGAGAGGAATGTGGGAATGCATGGACTTCCAGTGGAATCCCAAAAAGCTGGGTATTGACTTTTACCAAACAGGTTAAGAAATTCTGTTGCAGGAAAGCTTTTGGACTGATCAAGCTTCTCCCTAGAATTTTTTCTCTCATAGGCCGTAGTATAAAAAAGCCTAGATAGGCTGATTGGATTTGATCCTTCTTGTCTACTGTAAAAAAGTCTGCATCATTCACTGTTCCATCAAAAATAGAAATTCGGATACAATCTCTTGCTATAGATTTGTGCTTTGATGCAAAGTAAGTATAGTAGCTATCACGAAAGACTTTATCAATGTATGGCTTTTCATAGACAAATGTTAAATCTTCTTTAAGGGTGCTTACCAGCTCAACTATCCTTTTATACTGCGGGTTGATTAGCTGTTTTAGAAATTCCTCTTTCGAAAATACGTTAAACTGAATCTCCATCCACTAAACCACTAACACCTTTGTCGCCTCTTCTCCAAATTGGCTGATCACTCTAACAGCGATCTTTTGCCCTTTTTTCACCTCAATTGGATGGGATTGGAATCCATACAACCGATCAAAGGCTTCTTCATCGAGTTCAATTTTCAGATCAAACTCAGTTTTTGCTTTGGTGGATTGTTTAGCCAGTTCGCCAATTCCCTTTTTCCATTTATCAAATTCTTTCTTTTCACCACCGCAAAAGAAAACCTGAGAAACGACAAAATTACTTCCATCGTATTCCTCGTCTACCATCCAATAGGCGATGTCTTCCACATTCCTTGCTTTTACCACATCTTGGATAGGATCATATATATCAAGCCCCCGAATCTCGACTTGTTTAGCATCTTTTTTCCCTTTGGCATCCAACAAAACAATATCAGGCTCACCGATCGTCACAAAAGAAGCGGCTTTTTTGTCTTTTTTGAGAAGACCTTCTTGCATCAGGTCATCGCTCATGCGAACTTTTGTGACTTCAAAGGAACCAACACTTGTCGTCAACGTTTCACTTTTGATATCACTCTCAAAACTAAACCCCAAAATCACAAGCCAGTCAGCATCACCCCGAGCACGGCATTCTTTGACCGCTTGGTTTACAAAATTACGACTAACGGTTCCAAATTGGGGACCAATATGAAAGTACGCCTTTTTTTCCCCTTTGGCAGAAGGAAAAAAACCTTCTGCATGGAGAAATGCATCTGACAAACGTTCAATTCTCGTAAATATAGCCTGTTCGTTTTTATCTCCGTTTTTGATCCCTGCTGATTTCAACATACTAAAGATTCTTTCTTCAAATCGTACTGATGATTCGCCATCTATAGATTCTTCTGCCAAGGCACTCGGAGAAATGGGTTCTTGGTTTTGCAAGGTTTCAACCGTAAACGGTCCTGCAACACGCAATCGTTTTGCGTCAAACTCAGGCTGATCATATAATATTTCAGTTTCCAATGGTTCGTCGTTTGCAAGTGTACCAAGTGTAATATGAGAAACTTCTTTATATATAAAACCTTGTCGAATATCGCTCGTTTGATCATTTTTAGATTTTAAAATAATTTTCTTATAGATCTTTCCATCCCTTTGTTCTCTAATCACCTCAACATCACTGTAAAGATGAAAATACTGGAAGGTATTGGATAATAATCTTGTTTTGGCTAAATTTAAGGCAATTCGACTTGTATCAATAGTTATCCAACGTCGACCATAAAGTTCGGCGGTTGTTGCTGAAGTGCCTGAGCCACAAGTTGGATCTAATATAAGATCCCCAGGATCAGAGGTCATTAATAAAGCTCGCTTAACAATTTCATCTGATGTTTGTACAACGTATAGCTTGTCGTTTGGCGCACCTATTGAACTCCAATAATTTCCCAATTCAGTTACAGGATAATCATCATAATAATATTTATATCGTATATTGTTTCCTTCTAAGATTATTCGATTTAATTCAACTAATTTTGCGAGACCCTTATAAGAGCTTTTCCATTGAGTGCCATTAGGAGGGAAGTAAGGTTTACCTTCAAAAACGAATGCTTCTCTTTTTTCTGTACCCTGTGCATTTAGCCCTAATGTTGCAAACGGTATCAAATCTGAATTTTGTTTTAAATAGTTCAGAATATCTTTTCTTTGTTCCGGTGTGGACTTTATTTCCTTTTTAGTTTTAATGTTTTCAAACCACAAATGAGAACCAGAGCTTTCTACAAAATCCTCCAAGGGTTGCTCGCTGAATAATTGTCGATACTTGATCTTTGTTTTGTCCTTACAAAACCAGATCAAATAAAATAGATTATTCTTTAATAGCTTACTGGTAAACATTACGGAAGCTCTCTTCATACTAATTTGAGAGACAAAATTCTCACTCCCAAACACTTCATCCATCAAGTTTCGTATCAAGTGAACGTTTTCATCACTAATCTGCACAAAACAAGATCCACTTTCTTTCAAGAGTTCTCTTGCGACTAGAAGTCGATCTCGCATATAAGAGAGGTATGAATGGATCCCTTCTTCCCATGTATCACGATATGCCTTGATCATTTCAGGTTCGGGACTAATGTGTTCGTCATTGCCTTCTTTGATGGTTTTGTCGTTCAATCGAATCTGCCAATTCCCCCCGTATTTAATCCCGTACGGTGGATCGATATAGATGGTCTGCACTTGTCCTGCCATGCCTTCTCTTTCAAGGAGACTTGTCATCACAAGTAGGCTATCGCCTTGGATGAGGCGATTTGACCAACCATCTTGGTGTTTGTAGTATTCACTTACCTTTTCGATTTCGTCATGGTCTAAGGCATTTCCAAAAAGTTCATTCACTCCAAAGAGACTAGGATCTTCCTCTTTTTTCTTTTTCGTTTGTTTGGTGGTTTTGATTAGTCCCGCAATGATCCGTTCGGGGGCAATGTGTTCATGTCGATAGAGAGAGCGTATATCCACTTTGAGAGTTGGTTCGTCATCATTGGCACCATTCTTCCCTTTCCAAAAAAGAATAGGATCTTCTCCGCGATGAGTGATCGGATTTTTAGGGATCGCAAACTTGGACTTTCCTTTTTTAACAACATCATTTGCAACCTCGGAGCCTGCTTCCTCTTTCGATGGAATATGAGCACGGCTCTCTTGTCTGTGTTTCAGGGAATCAACTATCTTATCCATTGGTTTGCTCCGCAAAATGGTCATTGAGTATATTTGCAATATCGTCTATATCAGTAACTTCAAGAAACTCCCAGTTTCCAAAGCCTTTATCTTATGGTAGTGATTTCATCGCAGGAAGCCACCGGTTCTCGACGTAGAATTTTTTTTCTGCCTTTTCTTTGTTAAAGCCTGTGATTTCTAGAATGAGATGAAACAAAGTGCCATCTGGTTTTTTGTATTTTACTATAAAATCAGGAAGATAATCTCTATCTTTCCCCTCTTTTACATAAGGAATTTTAAATCCTAAAAATTGATTTTTCACAAAACATTCCACAGCTGGAATTGCTTCTAGAGTTTTTGCGGCGATTCCTTCCCAGCCACTATCCATCACAACTGCATTCACATGACTTTTTTTCACATCATAGATTTCTTTACTAGTACGGTCTTTTACATACTTTGTAGAACCCGTTGGATTATAAAAATTGATAATCGGACGGATAAATTCTTCTGTGTTTAACTGCGGATTGATACCCATACGAATATGGTCAGATATAGAGCTCTGGTTCATAAAAATAAGCAATTTTCTAAATTTTGAATCCGATTCTCCAACCAACTTAATTTTATTTTCATACCAATAACTCACAATCTCCTTCAATCGTCCAAAGAATTGAATTTGAGGTGCGCGGTCATCATCCGAAAAATGCTTTTTAATCAAATTTTTAGTTAGGTGAAATATGATTTCCTGATCTCTTTTTTCAAAAACGGAAGATACCTTGAGCTCTACCTCCTCGTCACCGATCATCGCCTTTGTGGTTGTCTCCAATGGATAACTGGAACAAGGAATTTCGAAGTTTTCCACTTTGGAAAAATCCATTTCTAAAGTCGTTTTTACATTTTCCATTCGGTAACCGACTACATTTGGGAAAATGATCTCTAGTTCCTTTCGATCATCCATAGCATAAATATCTTCCCAATCGGGCGGAGGTGGAGGAGGTTGATCTTTACCCTTTCGAAATAAATTAAAAGGAATGCCAATGATATGCGCATACTCAGGTGGGAATTTTTCGATCACAATCTTTCGTTTGTCATCAGTTACATTTCCATCCTTATCATAGCCTTGCATAAAATAGTTCATGCGACGAAGAGCACGTCCCGCCACCTGTTCACAAAGTAATTGTGATCGAAACGCACGTAACCCCATAATATGTGTTACTGTATTCGCATCCCATCCTTCCGTAAGCATAGAGACGGATACAACACAGCGAATGTGCGCTCCTAATTTGCCCTGTTTTCCAACGGTGTTGACAACTTCGCGTAAGATTTCTCCGTCAGAAAGTTTTTCGAGAGATCCTTGTCCTTTTAATCGTGCGTAATCTTTTCTAAATTCTTCCAGTTCAGGCTCAAAAACTTTCTTGAAATCCGCATCAATTTGTTCCGAATTCTCTAGTGCCGCGCTGTCGATTAATAGAGTTGGTGCTTTCGGCTTTGGTTTATTCGTCGTTTTATCAAAGTTAGAGAAAATTTCGTAAGCTCCATCAATTATTTGAATTTCTCCGTCGGGTCTTATATATTCATAACCAGCGATCATTTTAAAAAACTCTTTAGAAGTCGTCGTATTATTGCAGACGATGATCAAAACTGGTGGCGGTGAAAAGAGATCTTTCTTAGTTTCTTGTCTCTCTCTAAATCCTTCGTGATAGTTTCTATAATGATTTTGGAATTGATCAAAAGCGATTTTTACCAATGGAGGAATCTGGGGAGGCTTTTCCTCTAGCTCCTCACTATTTTCCTTTGACTCTTTCTTTTTAGTTCGCTGTCCCTTTCTTGGTAAATCATCTCTTACCTGCTCATAAATATTTCTAAGTTGAGGTTCCGCAAATGCCTGAGAGCTATCACTCACAGGTAAAAATGGTATCTTTACTAATCCCGATTCTATCGCTTCAATCAGACCGAAATCACTTACAACCCAAGGAAACAAGCTGTACGGTTCATATCCAGATCCACTTAAAAAATAGGGAGTGGCAGACAGATCATAAACCTGCTGAAGGTGAAATCTTTTTTTTAATTCAAGCAGACCCCGATACCAAACCGCTGCTTTCTCGTTTTCATCTTCATCCTCACCTTCATCAGTCTTTCCAGCGGACTTTGGTAAATAGGCATGATGGGCCTCATCATTGAGGACTAACAATCGTTTCTTTGGTTTAAAATTTGGGAATAAACGTTTAAAAACAAGTGAGTAGTCTTCTTTAGCTTCTACCTTTTTTCCATCGATACCAATTTTCCCATCTAACGGGCTTTTTTTATTTCCTTCTAAATTTTTTGGTTCAAACGAATGGTAGTTAATGATAGAAATTCTTGTATTTAGGTCCCCTACCTGGTCTTCAAATTTTTTTGGTATAAGATCCCGTTGAGAATAATAGTCATTCTTATCTACCCTGCGAGACGAGCTATTGTCTACAAACAAAACTCCGAGTCGATCTCTGATAGTTACTCCAGGCGCGACTAACAAGAAATAATCTGCAAATCTTTGATCCTGCATATATTCTTTGCGATTCAAAAAATGATAAAGAATAAAAGCCGCCATGACGACAGTTTTGCCGGTTCCAGTGGCCATCTTGAATGCAATTCTAGGAAGTATTTCTGTTTCCTTGGAACTGACGCTTGCGTTTGCACTTGCCAGCTGATTGATTATATTTTGACCGGCATTTGATTTTGTTGCAATTTCATTTAACCAAATTGACGTTTCTATTGCCTCCCTTTGCGCAAAAAATAAGCGACGAGAATAATGTCGGTTCTCATCGAGAAACCAATGGTGAAGCAGTGCCTTCGTAACTCTCGTGGTGTTAGGATAATCTTCCTTTCTCCAAATCGAAATTTCTTTTCTGATTAAATTGATTAATTGTAAGTCAGCATCTTTGTTTACATCTTCTAAAGAAAAGAGAGCCTTTTCTTTGCTCTGGTTTGGTATACTAGGAGTTGAGGGAATATATTTTCTTCTTCCTTTTAACACCTCATCGTAATCTAAATTTCCGTCAGTATCTAAGTCATAATATAAAGAAGGTTCGTGATACGGATTATTTAAAATGGGGTTTTGAGAACTCATATTCAAAGGCAGTATAACTCCCAGTTAGGACAATACAACGAATTTATATCAAAATTCATAAAATACTTCGCGTTAATTAATCGTTCTGATTTCTAAACGAATTTTAAACCCTTCCAACAAACTATCTCTGGGCATAAAAAAAGCCTCCGATCTTACGACCAAAGGCTTCTTACTCTTCTAACAATTTATATACGACAAGGCTACATGTTCCCCGACTATCGCTCACGTGACATCCTTGTCACGATTCGCGCGCTTCACCCTCGTGGCTTCGCTTACGTCCGGGGAACATTCCGCCACATGATACTGATCGAATACCAATACTGTTTACCAAATAAAAAAGCCACCCTAACCTAGGATGGCTCACCAACTAATATATACGATATCTTCAGTGGCCTATTCCCACAAATACCTCCTCATCCTAAAACGAGGGAAAGCCTGCGGAAAACAAAGCCGCACAGCGGCGACTTTGAGCACCCGACTTGATGCGTAGCATCTAGCCGCGAAGTTGGTTGGCGCCGACCACCAAACAAGATAATAAACAACAAGAGAGACTATAATCCTGACATACACGTTAATCAACATGTATATTGTAATATGGTCAAGCCAATCGAGCGATTAGTATCACTTGGCTGAATCCATTACTGAACTTACACCTGTGACCTATCAACCGGGTCGTCTGCCCGGACTCTTCAGGGAGATC